>JAABUU010000006.1_pt1 | contig 495045 bp, 604 predicted proteins | sample 5559301 | NCBI WGS metagenome assembly JAABUU01 (sample SAMN10711884, study PRJNA513360) | rock metagenome | isolation source: Antarctica rocks | place: Antarctica: Victoria Land, Richard Nunatak white
AGTCACTCCGGAGCAATTAGATGAGCTAATTGGCTCCATGCCAGCTCGCTGTCAGGCCGTTATTGATGCAGATGGAAAGCAGACTGGATATTAAGCATATATAGTACTTTGGATAAACTGCATAAAGACTATGTTCAATTAGGTATAGTGCTGTGCCACGCGCTAACAACAATTACCCCAGATACCGTAGTACACTCTTAGAGTGGCATCCAGAGATTAGACTAGGCAACCCGAGACTATTCTTCCAGGTCCAGACTGAATTAACTACTATCTCCGGTTCTAAGTTGTTGTACCGTTTACGTTTGCTCGGACTAGAGCTTTGTTCTTTTACTCGGTATATTCAGCATGGCGAGCCATTTCTTCGGCAGTTAACTTCCATGTGTACAGTGTGTCCTCAGAAAGGCTCTCGGATCTCTTGCTTCTTAAATTACGAGATTTCCTTGCTTACACAAATCGAATATTCTGCTAAAACTGGAATCTCTTTAGACAGGACATACCCTGCTCTTTAACCACCACGACATTCATTAGTCATTTATGGCATTCTGAACTCTCGAATCTGTACTTTATCTGCAAAAGACCCACCAGCCTCCAGACCTTAAGCAGGCCTATGTAGGGGCTCTTTCAGGGAAAACGAAACAAATGGCGACACCAGCGCCATTAGGAACCCAAATCCGATAGGAGTTTGGGGGGCGTAATAGCACTAAACACATCAAAGCTTGCACCTATCCATGCCTGTGCGGAAAGCGTCGCTGATACTGATAGATTCGTCAAAGAAAACTGTACACCCTTTTACGGCCAACCCTGTACTTTGCAAGCAATGTCATATAGCTTGGACGGGATAGGCCACGTCAGCGTTTACCATTATGGAACGAAGTGAAGAACAGTCGCCGGACCTTATCATAATTATCGGCCATGAGTTATTGGGGGTTACGGTGCTGACGAACAATGGGACAACAAAAGTGGGTGTGTGCTGGCAACATTCCGAGTGTGGCGAGAGATCCAAAAGGCCATCATGAGGAGGTGAAAGTCAGCAAATAAAAATCCATAGCTAGGCTGACTACTAGGACAAGTGGCAATTCGGTCCAGAATGACCCATCCGACATGTTTCTTCTTCCACTCCTTGTCACACCTGATTTATACCGAAAACCGAGTTGATGGATTCTCTCTGTCAAGAGACCGATGTGATTGACCATTCGACTGGATACGATGAATTGAGATTGGCGATTCTTCGCAGCGAAATAGCAAAGCCGCTATCCATCTAAAGAGGCAACCTGTGGCCGCGCTCTCTACCAGGACCCATCGCTTTCTCCTAACTCACGCCTTGTTGGATCCACCAATAAGAGCACGTCCAATACCATCCGCACTTCGGCGCCAGCTCCTGCTTCAGCATTATACCCGGCTTCAGCACCAGATTCCCTTTGAATTGACAGCGTCTGCTCTAGTATCCAACTGTTCTCGACTACAGATCCCGCCTCCAGTACCCCCCGTCACACTCCGCACACCCCTTTAGCACGGGAGCAGATCCCCCAGACGTAGGCTGCGATGTTCCCGCCGGTGCAAGCTCGTTCAGCGATTGATCCTGCTCGAGCGATCGCTCGTATATCAACAGCAGCTTTCACTACAGTTTACGACCTGCTGCCAAAAAGGGATCACATAACGGACGTGGTTGAATTGGTCGACTCAACGCTGGCTGGTGGTCGCCGACTACGACCTGTTGCTCGATAAGGGTGCTAGGATGGACGTGATTGTATCGGTGGGCTCGACGCTGAACCCATTGCTTTTGACTCGTCTGAAGTGCTCTTCTCCCACGCTCCTGTCTCTACAACCATCTCTATCAGTCTAGTTCGAGCGATAAACGAACACCACACTGTTACAGCTTTTATAGCGCTTCGGTTCTTTGTAAACCGGATCGAATCTCTCTCCATAAGATACATGTCGTCGTCATTGAGGGCCGGGATTGACTGTCCATCCTTCCAGGTCGAAGATTCCCTACAATGTAGGGTATTTCCCACATTCACGCCGCCACTCCGCTCCTATCCTCTTTCACCTCTACCCAGCCCTCCAATTCCCAACCTCCCCACAACACCCCATCCTCTCCCAATACCCTTTAATTCCCCACCCTCCTCAACCCAAACCCCATGACTCCCTCGCACATCCCCTATCTCCAACATCCCGCTCTAAAATCCACGCCCAAAGCATGAACGTTAGCTCTTCTTCTCACAATGCTCTAACCCTTTCACGAGGGTAGATCGATCCAATTTTGGTTGTGGTGGTGGTTTGAAATGATTTGTTGAGATGGGGTCGAGTCGGGTCGGGTAGGGAACGTAAGGGTGAGGGGGCACGGGGGATGGGAGAGAAGAAGCCAGAGCCGGACTTGACTTACCTTCCCTCTTCCCTCTTCCCTCTTCCCCCTCTCCTCTTCCACTTCCCTCCACCCCAACCCATTGCCACCTTTCCCACCCCACCTCACCAGCCCTTCACCAGCCCCTCGCGTAATCCTTCTGCACATCTTAAGACACACAACATCAAAAGATTCCTAAAACGGCGTGTTTAGCGCCCGGTTTCCTTCACGTAGAACGTAAGCTCGGTGGTGAGATAGTGTGATGGAGGCAGAAGATAGAAATGGGGGTTGGGTTGGATTGGGTTGGGGGGATGCGGGTAGAGGAGGAGCATTCAAGGGAGGAGCAATGACGATTTGGCAAATCGTCTTTTAGAAATCGACAGCGTACTGAATGAAAATTGGAGATGGAAAAGAGAACGGCAAAGGCATTCGGAACCTGAAGCAAAACAGGTGGGTTTTGGAGGGCCAGTAAATCCCTGCGTCCTTGGATTATGACAAGCAAATGCACCACCTTCCCCAAACATGTATATAAATCTGTATCTCTTCAGGAAAGTAACGATTTCCAAAGGTACCAAGTCAACAAAACTTGTGTGCTTAATTCGTGGTCTCGTATTGATTCGTTAATGCTACCCCCCAATATATACCCAACAAAAACAAGCAGCGGAGGGAGCGTCAGCCGAAAAGTCTCTTCATGTTCTCGACGATTTCAACACGTATATCTGTCGTGTCTCTCTCGTGGGTATCTCTCTCCCTCCTTCTCCACCCGCAAAAAGCGGCTAGGGGGATATGTAACACCGCTACACCTAGCCTAGGGATGTGACCTTTGTTTTGATGGGTATTGCAATCCCAGTCATATGAAAAGAAAGGGTTCTAAAGAAAGTTGGACCAGTTCATCCGCCTAGCCGTCTCCGTCGGCCTCGACTGCCGCCTTCGGATCTTTGGGCGAGGACTTCGCGGAGTTGGGGGTCGTTCGTGTTTCTGTCTGGGTGGTTGACGCGGACGTGCCTGGAGATACACATCAGTAAGCGTGAGATGACTTCGACGTCAAAGTGGACTCTAAAGCGTATTCGCACCTTTGTAGATTATCAGGCCGAGGATATTTGTGTTCTCGTTCAGGGCAGAATGGACAGATGTAGCCTGGCGATGCATGTACTAGCCCGTGGCGTATCATTTCGTTCTTTCTTTTGAAGCCCTTGCCACCTTCTGAGCGGTTGCAATTCTTCACAGGGCAATAATGTGGCCGTATCTGCGAATGTACGTTTGCGTGAGAGCTGTGGGACAGATCAGTTCAACATTCCTCACAAATTGAAGGATAACGAGACCCACTTTAAGAGATACTGCGTTTGGAAAGGGGGTGCGGTACACCCAGAATGGTCGCATTTGAATATGCCAGTCATCAGCGGACCACTACCAAGTGGCGGGAGGGTTCGTTGGTTGCCGTCAACCTTTGCTTGATCACCAATCGATGAGGCTCCGCTACTGAAAGTGCCAGTACTCGTATAACTTTCTGCCGATAAAGGCGCGCTCTCCTCGCTTTGTGATATCCGCCCGCTGGGGTTCTGTGGTTGGTTGGGCTTCCCAGGTGGAGACATACTTGTGGGATCTGAGGCTGGCCGATAAAATTCGCGAGGAGACTCGTTGAACGTGGTGACCGGTGATGGATGATTCGAGGAGAAAGGCGGAAAATGACCGTTTAGGGAAGTTATTCGGCTGGGATAAGGGCTCATTTTCGACGCTATGGAGCTCATGGGAGGCGAATGTAGGGAGCCATTGGGCAGCGGAAAGGATTGCCGATGATTGAGGTTGTTCGCACGAATATCATCGTTGAGGGGTTCTAGGTTGATGGCATGTAAAGGAGGTAAGCTTTGCTGACCAGTTGGTGACTTTGACGACAATGCCGATGACGGATCCTTCATGGCGGGCAGTGTCTCCTTTGGCGAGCCTACAGAGGCCGGAATAGCGTATTTCCGTAGATCTGGCGATCTTGTTGCCTGAAAAGATTCACTCCGCCTGGAAGGACTGTGGCGTTTGCTCGTTACTGCAGGTTTCATTTCATATTGGCCAACCATTGAACCGCTTGGCTCAGTCGTGCTAGGAACTGGGATTTTAGGATCCGAAGGCGCTCGTTGATGTGAGGATCCGCTTTCCTCTTTCGGTCTGGCATCGTCCGACAAATTCGATTCTTTCGAAAGGGGAACCTGTATTGTCGGACGAACTCGTCGTACGCTGTCAGACTTTGAGCTACCGTTTGGATCTTCAACCAACACATCATTGCCGTCGACGGCGTCCAGCCCATCTCGAGCAGTTTGCATGAGGGAGTGAATCTTCTTGCCGGTAGATTTGTGATCATCTGGCTGCATCACTTCGTCATCAGCCTCCGACTGAGAGGCTGAATTTAGAGGCTCCCGGCCTGCACTTATCGCTATCTCTGGGTTGTTCAGGTCTCCCATAAGCCCAATGAGCACCTCGTCTCCTTGGGAGGGTTGTGTCTTTGGACGGCGACCTTTGTGCCTTGACTTACTTGAGCGCTCAGGAGACGACGACTGCGCTCGCTGGGGCAGATATTCGGGAGAAGGGGAAGGTTTCAAATTAACAATCCTGGGAAGAAGTGGAGGCGTGCGATTCAAGCCGTCGTCGTCCGAGCCGTAGTTGTCCGCCAGCTTCGTGGTTGCTGGCGCAGAGGGAACCCAGTCCCTCCCCGCCCCAAAATAGGTGGAACGGGCCTCAAAAGATTTCAATTCTCAAATGCACGTACGCATATAGATGGGATTTGGAATACTACGCATGGACTTCCGTATCTGTGCTCACTAGCGGCGTCAGAACTTGGTATGAGTGCCTAGATATTGGATTAATGAAAATATCGCATGATGGTTCTTGCCCCAAAAAGTCTGTCAAGATTGTAAGGGAGAAGGAGCGAATGTGGAGAGATCTGGAGAAGACATTAAAGCTCTCGGGTGATACAGAATCGGGTTGTTTCCCCATGGACCTTGGATATGTGGAGACGTCTAAATCTGCAAATATGGGCAGCGATCCACAGCGCACAAAATCGAGAGCAATATCAGAAAGGGAGGAGTCAAAAAGTGAGTATTAAATAAAATGGTTTCTTTCTTCCGTAGCTCAAGTTCAAGATTAGATCCCTCAAAGTACGACGCGTCAAGAAACACTCAATCGCCCCGGCATTAATCAATCATCGTATTCAATCGCAATCGTATAGGAGCACACTGCAAATAGAATTGAAGTACTCACTGAAGTACGTGACAGTGGGAAATTTGGGATGTGCAGTCGTACGCGACCAAGTGGCCCAAGTATTGGAGCTAAGCCGGAGCCTCAGGAGGCTTAGAAGGCTATTTGGCGCGGTTGAAGATCGCAATCCGGATCGAGTTCAGCAGAATATCGAAGTGACTGGGAAGAGATGGAGAGCGGTACAACTGATCAGGATCACTGACCAACAAAGCGCGTCGGAGGAGGTATTCGGTGATGGCGATGAGGCCACCGATCAGGTTGGGGATACGGGATGCCGGTAGAGTAGGGTGCATACATAGGGAGAGGGCGCAGCTGGCAGCTGGTAAGGTAGGTAAGGTGTTAACCGTGTTATTGATCCTTGGATGTAGCTAATTGGACAATTTGCGGCTGAACACTAGGTAACTGGACACTGGACACTGGACCAACCCATGGCCCGCCGACTTCCACGGCTGACTACAGCCAGGTAACTACCTTAGCTAGGTACCTTAGAGGAGTACAGTACGCCGTACTCCGTAGGTATCCACGGTATCTACCTACTTTACCGACCTGGTTTCGTGTACCCTCCAACACTAAGATACTACTCTCGACTAAAGGATTGGAGGACCATGAGCTCAATTATGTGTGGGTGTGTATTGGCCATCAAATACACGCATGTGCAAGCATCAGCCGAAAAACTCGTCATGGTCGTTGGGACGTAATGCTATTGAACGTTCAGCATCCTGCGCTGCAGAGTACCAATCCGTCCTGCACAGCTAGGGCCTAGGAACGAATGGAAGGACGAGTATGACCCCCACCCTGGTATGTTGCTGCTGCTGCTGCTGCTGTTAGGCCGTTGGCCCTACCGCCAATCCTTTGCTCCAATCACCTGTCGTTGCATCCAACTCATTGTTCCTACTACTGCGGCTCTCAAAGGTGCAATGTCGAGCGTGCTTTGGACTACTCAAGAATACTCTAGTCGCATGCTCCCAACTTACAAGTTGCGCAAAACTATCACCTCGCTTACAATGGGCGGCCTCCCAGGCTCCCCTGATTTGACAGCACTTAGTGAGGCAACTGCAGCGAAGCAGCAAGTCATCGGGTGTTCTTCCAAGGGTCAACAGAAGGTGTGGAGTCTATTTGAAGCCTCTCGCTTCTTCCAGGCCTTCGCTGTTTCCTAATATTTGCGAGTCTACGTACCTCGGTCATGATGATTAGAAATGCTGACGACCTACCACAAATGGGGGCTTTTCGTTAGGCGGGCCATCAGACAGGCCTGAGTTGTCGTCGGGAGTGCAACCACCGCTAAGTCCGACAGGACATTTGCTTGCATGGCATTATTGCAATACTCTACGGGTACTTTCTAATCTTCAAAGGCTTGTGCACGGAATCAACTGGTAAGACGCTGCGAGGATTCGGAAGTCATAGCGGTTTCCGTTGCCGGTTAACTAAACGGCGGAAAGATAGCGGTTTGGAGGCAGTCGTTGGTGTGCCTCGCCAATAATCACTCAAATCGGCTGGGGCCGAGTCAGGTAGATCTCGCTCGCTCTTTTAATCCGTCGCTCCAGAGATTTGGGAGTTGTCACAACTTTGGTTTCTCCTTGTCCTTCAATCTCGCTACTAGGCCCCAAACGAACTCTCCAAATGGCCCCATCAGCATACCATTCTCCTTCGCCTTGTCGCTGCTTGCTTGTCTCAGCGCATACCTTGCCGCGATCCCCTGCATTATGACGCTGTTGCGGAATACACCGAACGCATCACCCCATCCTCGCTCGGAGTTGGGATCCCAGCCTGCAATTTCGGCGTACCAAGAAATGCACTGGGCCCGCGAGGGAAGCCCAGGCGTGGATGCGGCCACGGAGAAGGCATGAACAGTGCGAGACGAGAGTGAGGAATTGGGAGGGTTGACGGCAAAGGTATAGGGAGTCAGAAGATTGGAAAGATCCGAGAGTGGGTGACCGATGGTAGACATCTCCCAGCTGATTAGTGGTCAGTCAACGTGACAGCGGAGTCACGATAACAACGAGCGAAGTTGAGGCGAGGTACTTACTCGAGAATACCAATTACCCTGGGCTCAGTCTTGTGGTAGACCAAGTTGTCGATCTTGTAGTCGCCATGGATTAGTGTTCCTCGATCCTTTGGCTGAGTCTTTGGATCCCGGAAAAATGCAACAACGTCGTCAAAGTGCGGGATCTTACCAACAGGGATTTTCGTTTCGACGTCGACAGCCTGAGCTTGCGATGCAGAAATCGTGCTGAAGGTCTTGATCTGACGGTTGTAAAATCCAGATGACCTTCCGAAATCTCCAAGACCAACAGAGCTGGGATCGACGCGATGAAGCTTGGCAAGAGTACGTATTGCATCATGCCACCTAAGGTTCGTGAGAGCTGTTTATGCGGTCTGGAAGCAAGGTGCTCACATTTCGTTTCTCGCATCGGCTGTAACGCCAGGGAACGACGCGTCTTCGATTATCCGCCCGTCCAGGAATTTCATAATATAGAAAGGGGTTTCTATCACCTGTGGGTCCTCACACAAGCAGTAGGCCTTTGGGACTGGAACATCGGTCTTCTCCAAGGCATGAATGATCCGATACTCCCGTTCGACCTGGTGCGCTGTCTTGGACAGCAATTCTCCCGGAGGCTTCTTACGTACAACATATCTCTTATTATCGGCTGCGGTGAGCTGATAAGTTGGATTCGATTGTCCGAAGCCGAACTACGGAAAGGTAAGTCTTGCGCTGGCTCGGGAGGGGCTATTCGCATGTTGGTACCTGCTGTATAGTGATCGGTAGCTTGATCTCAGGAACGTTGTTCTCTATATAACTTGACAATGAACCAAGATTGATCGGTTGGCGCACGGGACCTGCCATATTCTGGCTGCGTTGGTGAAATTGATCAAGTTGATCAAGCTGGTGATGGAAAAGAGAGACCGAGCAATGTGGGGAGCCGAGGTACGAGCACGGCCTTGATATCCCTGTGCAGATCACTGCAACCGCTATGAAAATCGACTCTCAAGGCACCATGAGGCTCTTGACACGTTCAAAACATCGATTCGTTGCTTCGGCGACCTCTAAGACATTCAGGCACTCAGATTTTATCACTGTTGATCTTGAACATTTCTCACATACCAAGTTCTTGTTTTGGTCAGCTGCGAATTGATTTGGTGACTGTACGACGTTGGTGAATGATTTATGAGAAGAATATGCCAGTATTATCAAACCTATTCCTCCATCCTTTTCGAATTAGACCTGATCGGAAGATCGTGTGCATATGGCGTTTGACCTCGTTTTATGCATTATATAACCCGGAATAAATTCGGCTTCTAGTTCTCGAAGCGTGCTCTTTTCAGAGTTGCCAATTGCTACCAAGCTTACTTCTACGCCATTTCAAAGGATGAGAAACGGTAGTGATCGTCGAGGCTGCTGTACCTGTAAGAGTTTCAAAGAATCTCCATGAGGTTCAGGGAATACCATTAGATACTTAGAAGTGCTCAGATGGGAAGTTTCACAGCAATCAGGGACTCCTATACTGTTGAGATCGAGTCCCGTTGGCGACAAAACGCAGAGGCTACAGAATGCGGCTTGCGGGACTCAAGGGGACGACCATCGGAGAGCTGTAGTATCAAGCATGTGTGAGGATCCCGGTTCAGACCATTTGGAAACAAGACGACCTTGACACATCTTCGTCCGTGACCGGAAAGCCTGCTTAACCTCTTCTTAGGTACGGTGCTGCCCCGAGCGCTTGTTCAAAGTTACCGACTTTCGTCCGATGATGGTCGCGAGTAAGTCCTTGTCGGCATAGTACGGCTAGAAACCAAATAGAAGCCAAATAGTGGCTCACCAAAAAGCCAATTCCTAAATGAGCTTGATGCACGACGGAAGATGTTGTTCGAAGGATAAGATGTATTCAATCAAACGAACGCAAGATAGTGGTCATCCGAGTACTTTGGAGAGCGACGTACACACTCCGAAAGGGAAATTGAAAAGATGGGTTCATTCTTGACTAAGCCTTAACGAGCATGTCACAGTACTTTATTTCCATCGCGAATAATTGTGTCCGACCTTACAGCCGTTCGTTGTTCCTAAGAAATGATAGAAGAGCCTCCGTCACCGTTCCCAAAATTAGCTGACCGAACCGAGCCGGAAAGAGTGCTCCCAGATGCTTCAGGAGTCATCGGAGCCTTGATATGCGGAGCATAAGTTGCGGATTTGGTTGCCATATCCTGATATCCTTTCGTATCGTCTTCTGAGCCTATAATCAACCAGACATTCTCTCCCCATTCCCGGAGGCTCCGGTCACAACATAGAATGGCATTATTAAGGGCCACCCATTTTAATGAGGAGGTAAACAGTACGTCGTCCTGTTCAAGAGAGGCAGGGACCTCGAGATGCTCTAATATTCGAGAACCATAAAGTGAAGGACCGCACTTTTGTACTTCCTTTCGCAAAAAAGGCTGCACGGATCGTCCCTGCGATATTTTCTTCTGGTCATCGTTCGATTTTCCTCTCATCTTTTGGCAAACTTTCGCTGGAGTAGGGTACCATGAGTCTGACACAAGTACCGTGTTGAGTGTCGAGAATATTCGGCTATTCTCAATTTCTTCCTCGAAAACAGGCACTAAACCGATGAAGGCAGATATGCAAGTCATGGACCATTATTTGTAAGCAATACGACTCTGCATTCATTATAGTACAGTAAGCCTGGATGTGGGAGGATGTGGCAATATGGATTCTGGTTGCCTTTCTTGGGTATAAATATGTATACATCTCCCAGAGTTTCCGGTCTCTCTTCTGCATCGCAACTACTTCCCTAATCTGAAGCTCAAAATCTTTGAGGTAATAATTCTAACTTGTTATATCACCTTGGTCTACTCCTGGCTTGCAATGGCAGTATCATCTCGTGTTGTTGCAATCCTCGGTGCTGGGCCGAATGTGGGAAACAAGGTAGCGGAGCGATTCACCGCTGCTGGCTATAAGGTTGCCGTTGTTTCGAGATCTGGTAAAAGCATTCCGACGACTATTGCTGCTTTATCTCTTTCAGCCGACTTCAAAAATCCGAAAATCGTGCATGGAGTTTTCGAAGAGGTGAGGAAGAAGTTAGGCGAGCCGAGCGTCGTGGTATACAACGGTAGCAGAATCAGTACATCCGTTCTTTTAGAAATAGCGTCTGATCTTCGTTTCCCCGCTTCCCAGCTTATGCTTCGGGCATTACGCCTCCAGCCTCAGATGTCTTATCTGTGGACCTCGAAACAAGACCACCTCTCCATCAACACGACGATTACTTTTGCAGCAGCTCAGGAGGCTGTGCGCTCTTTTGATGCCATTAACGACAAGGACACACCCCGCACGTTCATCTATACTGGGAATATTTGCAACCAGGCGGCGTTCTTGCCGTTCCTTACATTAGGAGTGGGCAAGGCGGCTTCATCGCACATGATTGCCCTGGCATCGAAAAGCTATGTGGACAAGGGCTACAGGTACGTTTGAAAAAGAATAAAGAGTCCCTAGATCTGAGAGCATTGAGATGTGTGATACAACAAATAATTTAAGCGCTGAACACTCGGCTTCAGATTTTACTACGCAGATGAGAGAACGCCAGAGGGAAATCCAACAGGAACCAATATTGATGGGGACGCGCATGCAAAATTCTATTACGAGCTTGCAAATAAGGTAGAGCAGGGTGAATATGTTCAGACCTTCGTCAAGGGAAAAGCATATGTGAAGTTCCAAGGCAAAGGACAATGGTGGAATCAAGCAGTTTCAAATATAATTCCGGACTTGAACATGATACCTGCCACCTACATGCACCAAAGTGATTGTATTTCTGCACATTCTCAACCCAGAACGGACATGCCCGTTACCGTCCAAGCCACCAGACATGAGCGGCATGCGCTGCACTGAGGCTCAAAGATCTGCAACTCTGTAACTTGTGGCGGCAAAGCTCGTGGTGAAGACGAGCGGTAGGAGCACCAATGGACGAGTGTGTAGAGTTCTTCGTTGCGGCTCCTTTGTCTGACATGGAGGCTGTTTCGCCATGAAACTTGTTGGTAGGAAGAATATACTCGGTACAGCCGAGTGGAAACCATAGACCCTTCGCTGTGCAAGAAAACCCCAGCACGAGATTGCACTCCGGGTGGGAGTACTGAGTACCCGCCTGAACGATGCTAAAGCACCGAGTGAATGCTGTGTGTTTCGGTTATTATTGCTTAGGTACCTTACCTTATAATCGCGGTATCGTTGTATGCAAAACCTGTGCCGTTTTTTTTGAATTTGCCGAGCGCCCCACCCACTGCCCCCCCAGTGCTTCATATGTAGTATATTCAATGCTCCATATGTGACCTACCCAGTGCTCCATATGTGACCTACCCAGTGCTTCATATGTGACCTACCCAGTTCTTCATATGTAGTATATTCAGTGCCTCATATGTGACCTATTCAGTTCTTCATATGTAGTATATTCAGTGCCTCATATGTGACCTATTCAGTTCTTCATATGTAGTATATTCAATGCTTCATGTGTAGTATATTCGATACTTCATATATGATCTATTCAGTGCCCCATATGTGGCCTATCCAGTGCTTCATATGTAGTATATTCAATGCTTCATACGTAGTATATTCAGTGCTTCATATGTGATCTATCTAGTGTCTCTTATGCGACTTACTGAATAGATCTTATATACTACATATGAAGCACTGAGTAGATCGAACATGAAGCACTGAATAGACTACATATGAAGCACTGAATAGATCATATATGAAGCACTGGGTAGATCACATAAGAGGCACTGGATAGGTCGCATATGAAGCACTGGATAGATCACACATGGGGCACCGAATATACTACATATGAAGCACTGAATAGGTCACATATGAGGCACTGGATAGGCCGCATATGGAGGACTGGATAGGCCGCATATGAGGCACTGGGTAGATCACATATGAAGCACTGGGTAGATCACATATGGAGCACTGGGTAGGTCGCATTGAATATACTACGTATGAAGCACTGGATAGGCCACATATGGGGCACTGGATAGATCATATATGGAGCATCGGATATACTACACATGGAGCATTGAATATACTACATATGAAGCACTGGGTAGGCTACATATAGAGCACTGGGTAGGTCACATATGAAGCACTGGGTAGGTCACATATGGGACACTGAATGGGCCACATATGAGGCACTGGATAGGTCACATATGGAGCACTGAATATACTACATATAAAACATTGAATATACTACATATGAAGCACTGAGGGGGCAGTGGGATTGATTCTACAAATCTGGTTCTTATTTACACTTTTTGAAATTTTGATGGGGCGCTCGGCAAATTCAAAAAAAAAACGGCACAGGTTTTGCATACAACGATATCTAAAGTTGGATTATTGTTGTGCAGAGTAAAGGGGCGCGAACTTGTTGAAATGAGATGTTCGGCATGCTCGCCCGATCGGGGGAAATCTTGGCCGGCGGGACGCGTCTAGTTCTTGGAAGTGAATGAGGAGGTAACCAATCAACAATCACTATTATTGTCGGAAGCTATTCTTGCTTTCCAGCATGAGAGAACACTTATTGTAACAGAGTACGTTCAACAGTGCATATAGAATAGATATTTCCAAGTCTTGACAACACCCCCGTGCGTTTGAGCCCCCGTCTGCGCCCTCATCCTACAGAGAGCATGTTGCATCACGCGCCACTGTCACGAAATGGAATCGGTCGTCTTTCAAGACTCCCCTCTGGCGATGTATCTTGAAGGTAAGATCATTCACAATCTTCCCAGCATTACGGGGTCTTCGTTGACTTTCGACAAAGGTGAAGGTGAAGTCGACGCCGAGAATGAATGGGCCCCAACAAACACCCCCATAGAGCCTACATCACCCGCAGAAACAACGTCTTTTGCGCCGCAAGGCCGACCCGTTGGATTCTCCAAGTTCCGGAGGAAACCGCCTCCACTTCTCAATCTGGAAGTGTCACGCTCCAAGGGCACTGTGGCCCGCCTTCAGGAGTCTTATTCGGTCAGTAATCAATGCTCATTCACAGGGGTCGTCGCTGAGGAGGGTTGACTCTGCAGAGTGCTCTATATTCTAGACTCGGCAGGACCGAGAACGCACATTTCCTTGAACAATTTCGATACATCATAGTGGCCTCCCAACTGCTCAGCGAGCGCTCTATTCCCAGCAATTACCGACGACAAAGCTTTCCAGTTCCGGTCAACGATGAAGCGTCAAAGCTGCGTGATGACGACTGCGCGAGCGTTAGTTGGGTTGGGCTATGCTTGACTGGTGTGGCAGCTTTCATTCTGGCTTGGTCAATGCATTGGATCCGCAGCGCAGGCCAAATACACCTAAGTGGATGGAGGATATGTTTGACGTTATCAACCGCAGTAATGTTGTTTGGCGGACTTTACGCTTTACTTCGGCGGCAATGGTTACATTACGTCCGTGCCCAAGCGGTGGAGACGGCCTCGTCTTTGACAGCCAGTGCCCAGAACTTCGATGCGGCTGCAGCAGCCGCCCTTACCTGGATACAAGAAGTTGAGCTCGTCTCTCGAGGTTACAGAATGTGGGTGGATTGTTTCACTTTGGGCAAGCTATTCGCCATGCTAATTATGAACTAGAAGCAGCCCTCTTCCTCCCGTTACACGTTTTGAGGAGCAAAGTCAGACAAGAAGATGCGAACGCATACGTCGAACTCTTCACAGAGTTATTAGCCCTCTGCTTAGAAAATGTTATCAAGCATACATTGTTACTAAGCCATTTGCCGTGGGCGTTGATCTGGAGAAGTATTGTGACATATACGAGATCAGTCGGACGGACATGGAGCTCGCTGCGGAAATTGCAAGCGCGGACAAAACTGATATGGAAGATGCCGATACGCTCAAGGCCCTGAAGTATCAGCTGCAGAATCTACACATCGTTAGGAAGCTCTTTCTCTGCAGCCTGTTAGCTCTTGACGCGGATGGTGGGAAGTCGGATTTCGCAAGATGGGCGGCAGCGACCGAGACTATGAACCATATCTTAGTACAGTCGAGAAAAATGGCCCTCGATATTGAGGATGTTTTGGGAGAAGAAGAGGGTGAGTTCGGCGATGCTTGTTGGATTGCAGTCACTAATTCTAATATCGCTAGCTTTTCCAGTTCCTCCAACTCCAAAGGCCCCATTGACCCCTGGTAGAGAGAGTGTGAGAAGCCAGATGAGGAAGCTTAGCTCGCTCTCTCAAGGGATACGCGGACTTCAGGCCAAAATGCACCTCCTTCGAGAGGAGTCCGACAAAGCTTTAGAGCAATCTGAAGAGATATCAGAATTTGGGAGTAATCTTATGGTCCAGTATGACTCGATTGGAGCCGATCTGAAAGACTTGATGCAAGAGTGGGAAGAAGGCCGGGCGGCGCTCGCAATGAACATTACTAAAAACGTGAAGCGGATATCCTCATCATTTGGAGGCAGTTTAATGCCACCGTCGCCAACCCTGAGCCTTGGTGGTTTGACGGCCGTTGGCGGGAGTCCTACCAATGCGATGACGGCACTACACGGACACTCTAGGTCGAATAGATCCCTCTCGAGCGATACAACAAGCAGCTCGGGCGAAGAAGTCTTCGAAGCGGTGGCCCTTCCGCGTCAGAGGAGTACCTTGACGAGGGAAGAAAGGCTGGCAAAGATGAAAGAGGACCGGGTACGGCAGGCGATTGATAAAGAGAAAGTAAATGCTAGTACGCATATGCTTAGGGAATTAGAGACCGTGATCAAGTTACGACCTCGAGGACGGACGACGGGACGAATGACTTCTATTTGACGATCTTATGTTTGCTCTTTGTTTTGCTTGAAAGAACCAACTTGACCTCAATATACCTCGGGACGGTTTACGGAGCACATATACGGAGCTGCGCGTATGATACCCTTTGCATTATGATTTTGGCGTGGATACATCTATGATAGCCAATGTACCACTAGACTAAAAGCTACAGCAAGTGTTATCTGGGTAATGGGAGGAGACGAAAATCCTGGCTTCTTGCTCTTATTTCACTAGAGTTGGACAGTCTATATAGTCTTTGATGTGCATGGCGAACGACAGTGTGTAAGTAAAGCTAGAGATTCCTAACGTACCTACTCGTACCTTACCTTTACCTTAGGGCTCAATAACCATCACGTGAGAATGCCGCGAACCACTTTATCTTAGTGTCTTTCGCGTTTGCTTCGCGAAGAAGGACGCGATTTCCCTTTGCATTCAGAATATCAAGATTCGTAATCTGAATAAACACCCAACGCTTTCCACAAGTCTTACAGTAGGCGATCCATCTCAGTGCCACAGGTAACTTAAAGTCTACACCCAGTGCTCTTACCACAGCCTTCATTTAATCCCCATTGGCACACAAATCCCGAATCGAGAGCTCTTGATCACCCAACAGTAAGTGGATGCTTCACCCGTTTATACCGGCTGGGGACTCTAACGCTTAATGTCAGTGCTTGAGGCACGGCTAGAGCAGGCCAACCTGCTCAAGAAGGTAGCCCCCCCCCCACTCTTGTCTGTCTATGTATGCTGACAGCTCTAGGTTGTCGATGCTATTAAAGACCTCGTGCAAGACTGCAACTTCGATTGCAACGACTCCGGAATCGCCCTCCAAGCCATGGACAACTCCCATGTCGCCCTCGTCTCCATGATGCTCAAAGCAGAGTCCTTCTCCCCATTCCGCTGTGACCGCAACATCGCCCTTGGGATCAACCTGGGCTCACTCATGAAGGTTCTACGATGCGCACAGAATGAGGATATTTTGACACTCAAGGCGGAAGATGCGCCCGATGTAGTGAACCTGGTATTTGAGAGTAGCGAGAGTGACAGGCTGAGCGAGTATGATATCAAGCTTATGGATATTGATCAAGAGCACTTGGGAATTCCGGAGACAGAGTATGCGGCTACAATTGCTATGCCTTCGGCGGAGTTTCAGAGGATCTGTAGGGACTTGATTGCGCTGTCGGAGTCGGGTATGTTTGCTCTATAGGGGTATCACATGGTTATACTGATCTGCCATTTAGTGTCGATCGAAGCCACAAAGGAAGGCGTCAAGTTCTCATGTTCCGGGGATATTGGAAATGGCGCAGTTACACTACGAAGCCATACCAACATTGAGAAGCCAGATTTGAATGTCGATATCAGCCTGACGGAACCCGTTGCTTTGACATTTTCCCTGAAGTACCTTGTCAACTTCTGCAAAGCAAGCGGTCTCTCGAATACTGTCAAACTGTGTTTATCGAACGAGGTACCTCTACTCGTGGAGTACTCTTTAGCGTCTAACAGCTACTTGAGGTTCTACTTGGCGCCAAAGGTACGATTTTCTATGAATGCTTTGCTTAGAATTATGCTGACATTGTTGCTCCACAGATCGGAGACGAGGAGTGATCACATGGCGCAAAAGTTGTATGACGGATGATCCATTAATGTAACTCTCAGTGTCAGCATTGGGTAACGAACAGCGCATAGTGTTCAAGATAAGCAACGGCTTTCGTGCTTTTTAGAGGCTCCAGCGATGTGGCTGTTATCGAACATAACAATCTGATACATCTTGAAGATACATCTGTTCGAGCTGCAAAACTTAATGTGACAAACCGAAGGAATAGTGAAAATCGGAATTATTCCGCTTCAAGAATCCCTCCTCTCTTTACCCGGACACTGACTTCTGACCGCAAAATCTCTAATTGCTTCGCCAATGTCTACGGGCCCCCTTGTTCCTGAGACAAAGGTGTTGGCCATTGCCAGTCATGTAGGAACGCAACTTTCGTCTCAGGCTTGTGCCAATGGCTGACTTCTACTCTCCAAGGTTGTCTATGGGTGAGTCACCTGGGCACTGCCACAGAGAAGCAGTATTTGCAAAAGGATTGAGTTAAGCTCTATCTGATACGATACAGACATGTCGGGAACACGATGGCTGCATTTGTCATGCAGGCCCTTGGCTGCGAGGTGGCTGCATTGAACACGGTGCAATACAGTACGACTCGCCTGCGCAACACACACTTCCTTCCAACGGCGCATGTTGAGTGCTTACTATCCTTGACATGGCGCAGGTAATCATACCGCGTACAAACAGTGGAGAGGTACCAAGACTACGGCAGAAGAAATCACAGATATCTACAATGGGCTCAAGCAGAACTACCTTACCGACTTTGATGTCCTGCTGTCGGGCTATGCACCGAGCGCAGAGGCAGTACAAGCAATCGGATCTGTAGCAAGAGATTTGAAGCTGAAAGCATCAACCAAGCCTGGAACGTTTTTTTGGGGTAAGGCAGAGGAGACGCAAGCCTCTGGCCAAAGCGGCGGACCTTGGCTGAACGGGTCCCAGTACTTGATCCCGTAATGGGCGATGAAGGACGCATTTACGTCAACGAGGACGTCGTTCCAGTCTACAAGAACCTCCTGCGTGACGCCGACCTAATACTCCCCAACCAATTCGAAGCCGAGTAAGCCGTTTCCCCCACTCCCTTCACAGACACCAGCAACAAGTTAACCCCCAAAAAACCGTCAGACTCCTTTCCGACACGAAAATCACCTCCCTCCCCACCCTCGCAGCCGCTATATCTAGGCTCCATACAACCTACCACATTGCGCACATTATCGTCACCTCCGTCCACTTCGACCCCGCCTGCCCCTCCATCTCCGTCGTCGGCTCCACCGCCCGCGCAGACCGCTCCCCGCGCTTGTTCAAGATCGACGTGCCGGCTATCGACTGCTTCTTCAGCGGCACGGGTGACATGTTTGCCGCGCTCACCGTCGTGCGCCTGCGCGAAGCCATTACCGCTGCTGGCCTTGGCAGGACGAAATCTTGGGTCTCGCCAGATGACGTGCAAGCCGTGGACCTTCCGCTGGCGAAGGCGGCGGAGAAGGTGCTGGGAAGCATGCAGAGCGTGTTGCAGAAGACGATGACGGCGCGGGATGAGGCGTTGGAGGGAATGGCGGGGGTGCTGGATAAGGAAAAGGATAGTGAAAAGAGGATGCATTTGAGGAGGACGAAAGCGACGGAGGTGAGATTGGTGAGGAATTTAGAGGATCTGAGAAGGCCGCGGGATGAGTATCAGGCGGTGGCGCTGGGGGTTGATGGGGGAGATGCGGTGGGGGATGGAGGAGGTGGGGAAGAGGCATCTGGTGGGATGAATCCGCAGTTTAGAAGTTAGAAGGTAGGACCCTATAGATTCTTCTGTACCAATTTCGTATACAGCGGAAAGACGTTCGTCTTCGTCCGACTCCAATTCCACATACCGGTCAAGATATTAGTTATCTCCCTCCCATCTTTCATCTCTTCCCATTGTAAGTCGTGATAGCGCCATTTGGAGAACCCATCGTGAATGTAATTCCACAGAACCGTCTCACCCAGTACTCCCAAACCCCCCAGCCCCCCTCACGCTCTCCTCCAGTTCCTCCACGACAACCACCTCCGGCGTATAGATCTGCATCCGTACCTCATCAGCCAATTTTCCCCCTCTAGCCAACCGCCTGATAACGAGAGAACTACATACCCTCTCAAGCACTAGCTGCGCGACCCGATCACCTTCCTTGACTGCCCTCGTCGCATCGGTCATCAGCATTCTGCCTCTCCTCTCCTAATGTCAAATTCATAAAGGAGGGGGGAATCACACCCTCGAAATCGGCCTCAGAATGATTAAACAACAGCACCTTGACCTGACCCCTGTAATCCGCATCAATAACACCAGCGCCGGTGTCAATAAAGCTCTTGACCGCGAGACCGCTCCTCGGTGCTATCCGCCCATCTGTCAACCCCCCCAACCCAGGAAACGTCAGCCCCCAAGTCCGCTCCAACTCATCCTAGCCACCCAAAGAACAACTCACAGCACCCCTCCGGTACCGCAACCGCCAACTCCGTCTCCACCAGCCCCTTGCCCCTCTTCCCAATCACGCATGCCCTGGCCGCATATAGATCGTACCCCGCCGCGAACGCGCTGCCCCGCGTTGGCGTTTTCGCCTTGTCTGAGAGTTTCTTTACTAGGAGCGGTGGGGATGATGAGAGGGGTGGTGGTGGGGGGACTGCGTTTTGGTTGGGGGAGGAAGGGAGGGGGTTGGTGGTGGTTTTGGATGGTGGGGGAAGCGGGTCTGTTGTTGTTTTTGTGAGCGTTGGAGGGGACATGGTGTTGATTTTGGTACGTTTGGGTAGTGGGGAGTTAGGGAGGGAAGGAGGGGAGTGTGGTGGTGGGTTTTGGGCTGGTGGTGGTGGGGTGGTGGACATGTTTTTGAGAGGCGGTGGGTCTGTGGGGGACGTGTGTCGGACGCGTTGGGCACGGATGGTCATGTGACTAACGAGTAAACGAGCCCTGAGTCCTCTGCCCGGGTTGCCTCAGGTCCGCTCATCCCCTGGATTCTCAAACTTAACACATTGACTTTGTGTCAATACGAAGAACTCACTCACGGTTCAATCATCAACATTTCGGGTTCGCTACATGAAGGCTGGAATAGTGGTCTGCTAAAACAATCCTGCAGATAAGTGGACCTTCCTAAATATATGCCGGAGTCTACCTGCAGAGAGGGCACAACAGAGGACTTTTGTTGAACTCAGATTTTCTGGTAATGCTTCCAAATGATACGTTGAACGATCTACTCTGGGAAGGGGCCGTTTCGTCAGATATCAAGGAATGAGGGAGAACAGCCCTGGCACGTGACTTGAGGCTCTGCTTCCCCACAAACAGCCACGCGAGTGACAGCGGCGATCTGCATTTAAGCTTTGGTACCTGCGGCATTTAGATCGATGGCGGCATCATGGAGATGGAGATGATTTTGTCTGTTCAAGTCAGCGGTGACGGACACTGTGAGGAGGTTGTAGGAATGTCAATATATGATGCTGAGAATGCTGCTTTCAGTTGGCATTCATCTCGGCGGCTCAAGGTGATGAAAAGCATCCGTGGATGGCAAAGGACGAGGTGTTGCTTCCAGAGATAGTTTTTGAAGTTCTGGGAGTTTTGGCGCTTGAAAGCTAAAGTGAAGATCAATTCGATGCGGGAGAACTGCGATTAGCGTGCTTCTGCCTGAGCTAGCTTAGCGTATTTCACGTAAGCGAGGCGGTAGGGGAAAACAATCATGACCCAGAGACGATTCCCAGAACTCGCAGCTCTCGGTCTCTTCAACTGAGCAGAATTCACAAGTCGTCCAAACCGCTTTCCAAGTTGTGTAAGACCTGGTAGCAAATAGCTGACCAACGCAACAGCTTAGAGGACTTGAGGGATGATCTACAGGATCCTTTCACGCGATTGTGACTGCGGATTACAGTGGTGATTAACAGAAAGCGCATGCGCATCATGTACGCAGGCAAGCTGGTCTTTCAATAAGTTGTTGTGAAACTTGGACTTGTAGGTATGTTGTTTCGACCAAGGTTTCGACCAAGGCTTAAAGCAAAAGTCAAGAGCTTCCAGCTGATACCACGGCAAAGATTCCCTTGAATGCTATACGATAAGCCTCCCCAACCATGCCGAATAGAAACAAGCGAAAGATCGAAGACTTCGATCCGACCAAGTCCGACTCTGCAGACTCAACGTACGGAGCATCAACAACAAGAGCTGCAAGGTCGAAACCTTCCAAGAGTCATGGCGGTAAACCTTTGCGAAAGCGACAGCGAAGGCTTCACAGCGATGAGGGATCGGAGGTAATAACTGATGAGAGCGAGCTTAGCGAAGCTTCGTTTGAGGAAGAAGTCAAAGATGAAGAACCCGAAATAGACTCCCGAACGGGGCGACCAGTGCGCAAGGCCGCAAAGAAACGTCCACTGTACGAAGAGAGTGATGAGTCCGTAGAAGAGGCTCTGGACTCTATGGCTGAAGTGGAAGTTACGTCGAAGAAACAAGGAAACCAACGACTACTGGTGAAACTCAAAGTCCCAACACCTCAGCCAACTCCTGCGCCAGGCAGAAGGAACATAAGAGCTCGAAGTGGTAGTGTTGGTGCTCGGCGTATATCATCGGAAGCGCAACCGTCAAGGAGGAGTAGTCGCATCGCTCACGATGAGAGTGAGACTATTGTCGCTCTGACAAACTCTGGTCATCATGCTGATATTATACGCCCTGGCACGCGTAGTCCAGAGTTGGAAATTCAAAGAGCCAGGAAGGGTGGTAAAGGTATGAAGAAGGTGCCTGCTAGTATTGTGTTTGAGGAAGGAGATGAAAATTCGGCGCCTCAAGAGCACATAGTTGACGACGACCAGCATACTACCGAAGTCACGGCTAGCCGAGGAGACTTGACCGATGAGCTCCAGGCCTCGAATCCGTTGCCTGACACTCAAAACATGATTCCAGGGGATGCAGTCGTCTCCCAAGACGCTCCCACGGATGAGGTTGCTATAATTCCGGAATCACCCGAAGATGAGCCTTTAGATGAAGATGATGAAGAAGATCCAATCACTAAACCTCGGCGAACAACTAGGCATAGTGAGAGGAAGCAAGCAAATCAGAGTGTACAGGAGGCTCCTGGTCACAGCGGTGGCCGATCGACACGTCATGCTCTTCGTTCGGCTCGTGAAACGCGTAAACATCGGACTTCTCAGAAAAACGGCCGCCAAGAGAGTAGTGACTTCGAGCCTGCTGGGGAGGAGGAAGGCGAGGAAAATATTTCTGACTCGGAAGATTCCGAAAGTTCGCCTCGCAAAGGAAGCCAACAGATTGATGAGGATAGCAGCACCCGTGCCGGAAAAGGCAGATCGAGAAGCCAGAGAGATTTACCTTCAGACGATAGCGAGGTTGCCGAAGAGTTGGCCGAGGAAGTGAAAGATTTACGAGGCAGTCGCCCTCGTCGGGCTCCAAGAGAAGCTATTCTTTTTGATGACAAACCTAAGACGCGGAAACGAAAGCCTGTGGACTATCGCATCCTCCGACCTGACCTTACCATACCTTTAGAGGATGACGGACCGCCAGCAGCGACTACCCCTTCGCGAAGGGGCCGTGGTGGCGCAGGTGGGACGTGGCAGCGAAGTTTGTTCTCCACATATGGGCCTTTTGGAGGGGCCGGTGGTCCTGCACCAGTGTTCGGTGGTCCTGGAGGTATCGGGGCCGCTGGTGGTGCAGACTCTGATAGTAGTGACGATGACATCGCGCAGCGTCCCCGAACCGTTGGCGTTGGCGGCACCCTTGGCATGACTCCAACAGCTGCTGCTCCCGCAGGTTTTGGTTTGTTTCCTCCAGCTCAAGCTCATGGTTCCGACCCTCTGCAAGGTCCTTCGGGAACGCCAGCAAATCTTGGTAAGATTAAGGACAAGCATGCCTTGGCGGATGCAGATCCACTTGGTGTTGACCAGAACGTGAACTTTGACAGTGTAGGCGGTCTACAAGGTCACATCGATCAACTCAAGGAAATGGTGGCTCTCCCGTTGCTGTACCCCGAGGTCTTTCAGCGTTTCCACGTAACACCTCCTCGAGGCGTGCTGTTCCATGGACCTCCTGGGACCGGTAAAACCTTGCTAGCTCGAGCACTGGCTTCCAGCGTGAGCAGCCAGGGACGGAAGGTGACCTTCTATATGCGAAAGGGGGCAGACGCATTGAGCAAGTGGGTAGGTGAAGCAGAACGTCAGCTTCGGCTTCTTTTCGACGAAGCCCGGAAGACGCAACCCAGCATAATCTTCTTTGATGAGATAGACGGTTGGTATTCTCTACCGGTAATGTGGACTTCCCCTTGCTGATGGGTTATTAGGCCTTGCACCCGTACGATCAAGCAAGCAGGAACAAATCCATGCCTCGATTGTCTCGACTCTGCTGGCGTTAATGGATGGGATGGACGGTCGCGGTCAAGTGATTGTGATAGGAGCCACCAACCGACCAGACTCGATAGATCCTGCTCTTCGACGTCCTGGTCGGTTCGACAGAGAGTTCTACTTCCCTCTGCCCAACACGGAAGCCAGGCGCGCTATCCTTGATATCCACACAAGCGGCTGGCAGCCTCCTCTGGCAAGTAGCTTCAAAGATGAAATCGCACACCTGACCAAGGGGTACGGCGGTGCCGATCTCAGGGCACTCTGCACCGAAGCTGCTTTGAATGCTGTCCAGAGGCGATACCCCCAAATTTACAAATCCAACGAGAAGCTCCAGATAAAGCCCGAGACAATCAATATAACTGCCAAGGACTTTATGATATCTGTCAAGAACATGGTTCCTTCTTCTGAGAGGTCAGCGTCCTCTGGTGCTGCCCCATTGCCGACCCACATTGAGCCTCTACTGCGCCAGCCACTCGCAGAAATCAAGAATGTCGTCGCTCAAGCATTACCACAAAAGAAGCGTTTGACTGCACTAGAAGAGGCCGAGTTCGAAGATGCGGAAGACGACAGGGGTATGAAGACGGAACGCATGCAGCAAGGTAAGATAGGATAACCAGGTATGCTCAAACACTGAAGCTAATCTTGGCGTAGAATTCGAACGTTCACGCGTTTTTCGACCGCGTCTTCTGATCAGAGGCGTCCCGGGCATGGGCCAGCAGTATCTTGCGGCAGCACTCCTGAATCACTTCGAAGGGCTGCACGTGCAAGCGTTCGATCTTCCTACTTTACTAAGTGACTCCAGCCGGTCATCAGAAGCTGCTGTGATCCAATTGTTCACCGAGGTCCGACGTCACAAACCTAGCGTGATCTATATACCGAATGTTGATATTTGGTATCGGACCATAGGAGACGCAGTCATTTCTACCTTCCTTGGCCTTCTCCGGACATTGGCTCCAACAGATCCAGTCTTACTCCTTGGTGTTCTCGAATCTGAAGATCAATATGTCGATCCTCAAATGATTAAGGATCTATTTGGTTTTTCTAGGAAAAACCAGTTTGAGATTCGAAGGCCGTTACTGCCACTACGCCGCGAGTACTTTAGTGGTGTTATGGATTATCTCAACGCCTCGCCCACCGACTTTCCTGAGCCAGCAAATCGTAAAAAAAGAAAGCTCGAAATACTGCCCCCTGTGCCCCCCGAGCCGCCTAAGATGGAAGTGCTATCAAAGGCAGACCTTAAAGCACAGAGGAAAAAGGACAGGCAGCTACTCAACATCTTGAAACTCCGCATACAGCCCGTTATGGATATGATCAAGTTGAAATCCAAAAAGTTCCGTACTGGTGTGATCGAGGATAGCCAGATCAGATACTTGTACGACGAGGAGGACCCGTCAATCGTCAATACTGATCTGCCGTTGGAAGAACGGCGTAATGATCACTTTCGACCGTACGAGAAGGGCACAGACGGCCATGGTGAGCCAGGTCTAATTGAAGTGGCTACTGGCAAATTCTTCTACAACATGGAAATCGTGACCATTGAAAAGCGTCTCTCTAACGGCTACTACAAGAGGCCGAAGGACTTCCTGTCCGACGTCAAGAAGTTGACAAAGGACGCGAAAATGATCGGCGATCAAGAACGTCTTTTGAGGGCAAACGAGCTACAGACTAATGTCGAAGTTGACATGGGCCATATTGAGATGGCAGACCCTGGCCTAATGATTGATCTTGAGAGTGTTTACGCTCGGGAGACAGCGCGAGAGAGGGAGATGATTGAAAAAGCCAAGCAATTGGCCGCAAGCGAAGGCCGAAGGCTTGAGCTCATTCCGACCAATGTCCCACCCGACAATGAAGAGCTAACGACCGAGCAATCAAGCGGTCCCATTGTGCTTGGGCAGCCTATCACGAATGGTGTTGCATATCATCCAGTAACCCCAAGTAACCCATCGAATCCCTCGCAACGCAGCACACTCACGAATGGCTTATCTGTTGGCCTGTTTGGGGGGTCAGACCTCAGTGATCTCCAAGGCCATGCTCCCCAAAGCAATGGAACTTCAGTACCTTCCCGTGGCGACGGCGACACCCACATGACCAATACCAGCCAAGATCCTCCCTCCACAGAGCGTGAAACACAAGGCAGCTCACTTGGACCCTCTGCTCAAACTCGACCTCTCCACTCCTACACTGGTGGCCCTGCATCCTTGCAACAGCGGTTATCACTGCCTGGCAGTCTTTCTCAACAAAGCGCCATAACCCCCATGGCCGAAGGCTCCAACCCCCACGACTACGCCAACTATGCCTCAACAACCTCATCCGACAAACGCATCTCCGGCTCCTCCGGCCCCTTCAACACGCAGAGCTCCCTCGACAAGGTCGCAGATGGGCCAGACCTCTCCCTACTGCCTGATCCTATGGGCGCACCAAGCTCCCAATTACCCGATACCCAAAGTACGTCTCCCCTTGAGATCGTTGACCCCATAAAATCCTCATGTTTGACTCCAGTCCTAGGTACTCAGAAATCCGACCCCGCCAGCAACAGCTCCCAAGGCCTCCCCAACACTCAATCCCAACCTTTCTCAAACTCCCAACCCTTCTCCCAGTCCCAACTTTCTCTTTCCCAATCCCAGTCCCAGTCCCAATCCCAACCCACCCCCACCGTCCCCCCCTTCCCCGGGCCCCCCGCCCCAAACCCCCACGCCAGCATTCGCTCCCTCCTCAACGCCCCCTCCGACCCCCCCACCCCAAAACTCATTACCGACCCCCACGCCACAGACCAACTCCTCGAGGACGTCGTGGCGCGCACGAGCGGGTGCTCGGTCGAGCAGCTGGAGCAGGTGTACAGCGCGATGATGGATAAGATCTGGAACACACGCGGGGAGTGGAATCGGATCAAAGTGGTCCGGGAGGTGAGGGCCGAGGTGGAGGATGTGGTGGAGGATATGAGGGGGTGGCAGGGCGGGTGGGAGGGCAGTTTGGAGATTGAGGGGTAGGGGGCAAGGGTTGGTGGTTGTTGGTTGGATATGATGAAGATGGGGAGTTTGGCGTTGAGGTGTGTTGGGGATGGAATGACAGTGCTTAGAGGTCGAAGAAGCAGTGAAGGACTGCAAGGAGAGAAGAAAAAAGAACAAAGTGACATCTTCAAGACAGAAAAGACGCAAGGTCTCCACCACACACCACACACACCATATCACACATACCCCACCAACCAGCACAAGAAGCACCACGCACGGCGTTCCCTTCCTCTTCCCCATCCCCTCAGCTCCGACCGCGACGGCGGCGGCGGCGGGTTGGCACGATTCCGGTTCCGCCATGTGAACAGTACATGTAGTACATGTAGTACATACATAATATAGCAGCATCCCAAAACACGCGTTGGGATATATTGCAGATAGCGTTTGGGCTTGTGGAAAGCCAAAAACGTCGGTGTTTGGGGAGGTGAGGGGAGGGATTCAATGGGTACTGTAGCTAAGGTACATACAGTAGCTACCAGTTTCACATCACATGGTTATTTATTCATCCATACAAGAACTGGAACAGGGACACACGTCAACCCTATCCCCGTTCGCCACATTCACACCTTCTAATAAGAACCGCCCAATCCAGCAATAAAAAAAAGCCCCCTAACGCTGAATAAATACCTACCCATAGAGCTCAGAATTGCAACCGCCCCGTTGTAAATGTCCCATGCTAAAATAAAAAAGCACCAATTGCCCTGCTAAAAGGTTCGTCCTAGAGTAGGATAAGATATTCACAGCGCGCTGCATTTTCGTTCCTTCAAACTTCCCCCGTTTTTTGGCTCGATGATGGAGCACAGAGCAAGCGGCTAAAGGTCGTCATCTAATAACACCCCACCGCTCCATCCTCGCCCCTGCCCCATCCCCTCCAACCCCATCCCTTTCCCTCTTCCCAAAACATTTCCAGAACCTCAACGTCTCGTCCCCCGCCCCTGTAACCACGGTCTGCCCATCCGGACTCATCGCCAGATATAGCACGCGATACGTGTGCCCCGTCAAACTGGCGACTTGCGTCATACTGGGGTATTTCCAGACGACAATTTGATTCTGGGAATAGCCATGCGTGGATACGATCTCGTTGCTGTTTTTCGACCAGGCGAGATTGCAGACTTGGGAGCCCGTGTCGATTTCTTGTATGCATTGGCCCGTGGACGTATTCCAAAACTTGATGCGGCGGTCTGCGGTGCCACCCCCCGAGGCGAGGAGGGAATGTTGGTGCGGGGACCAGGCGATAGCTTTCACTGCGGCGGTGTGGTCGCTGAATTTCCAGAGCGGGGTTTCGGAGAGTTTGTCCCAGACCATGAGCTTATTGTCATTGCCTCCAGAAGCGAGCTGCCCGTCTTCAGTGTTCCAGCGCAGGCCACAAACTTCTTGCTTGTGGCCGATAAGTTTGCGGAGGAATTGGTCGGGCTGGCGAACGTCGCGATGGTAGATGAGGCGGTCACGGGAGCCGGAGGTTAGGATATGGTCGTTCCATGCCAGGGCGCCTACACGAGCGGTATGGCCTGTCATGGTTCGTAGGCGGCGACAGCGCTCGGCATCCCATATCTGGACTAGACCTTTGTTTGTGCCTATTGCGACGTGGGAGCCACGTTGTATCCAGGAGACCGAGGTGACTATGTCGTCCTGGAGGTCGCACAGCTTCGTGACTCGCCCTGACGCGGAATTCCACATATAAACACAGGAACCGAGGCCTACACCGAGAATATTGCTGCTCCCCCAGTCTACAAGATTCAGGTAAAAATCGTCCGCTAGATCTGGAGCATCCAGAACTTTGAAAGGAACCTTGCTAACGGCACGAGGAGCCTTTCGAGGGCTGAGAAGGAGCCGCTGGCTATCAAACCTAACCGGCGACAGGCTATAGAGATCCGAGCGTGCATTGAGATTAGGGCCATGCCGGCTTTGAGGCGTCCTTGATGGTGTTGGATGGCCTGATATGTTTGTATGATGCCGTGGGGACATGTAGGTAAAGAGGTTCTTATGTGGTGTGGAAGGCGTGAGGCTGGTGGGAGGTAAAGAGGACGATGAAACATTAGTTGGAGGTGTTCTTGATCTCGAAGGGTCATTGATAGTCGTGGAATGCGTCGAAGGAGGTAGTGTAGGATCGGGGGACAATGTGGGTGGTGTCGGTTGAGGTATGCTTGTTTCGAACAATTCGGATCTGAGTAGAGTAGAGAAAGTCCGGTTGGCTTCCTCAGCTGCGCAGTGTCAGTACTTTTCTTAGGTGTTGGGTAAGTATAGCCCTTTGCACTCACTTTTCTGAAAGTGCAGCTCCCCATGAGGAGTTCGCTTCTTTGCTCTCGAAGGTGTGGCAGGTGACGCATCGTCATGTAGTAAGCTGAAACTCGCCTGGAGATCTTGACCTTCTCGATTCGGGATGAATCTGATCAGTTGACTCTGTTAGCATGCATCATTTTGAGTTGAGGCCAGTTTCGAGACCAAAGGGTCCACATAATCTAGGACCAGCTCATCTCCAAATGGTAAGATTGGCAACTGACCTATCTCCGTAGATTCTCTGCCGTTTTCGACTTGGACTACCACCCGGAGTTCTCTCCCTTGTACGTCCTGCGTCTTCAAAGTCCTTTAGGGCCTTGCTCAATGCATTCGCATCTATAGGCTCTGACCCCGCTCTTTCAACGCCGTTCGTATTTGCTCCATTCAAATGATTGCGTTTGCCGGTAGGTGGAGGTGGTGTTCTGGTATCTGGAGGCGAAACCAAGGTATTCGCAGACGAGTTATCCATCGTTCGAGTTATTACGGAAGAGCTGTAATGCGACTCTATCTTGGTCTCTCTCATGGTCACCGTCATTCGAAGCTTTTGGACAAGCTGACAAGTGTATTGATGAGTTCCTGATAGTCAAATTTCTGGTTGCAGGCAACGGGTTATGACTGTCGGGTGTGTTGTAGCAAACAATTGTGATCGAGTGATTTTCTGTTGCAATGATGGATTGTCGCCCAGAGAACCAGATGAGTGTTGAAGTTCTCTGTTGAAGCCGTCGCTGCTATGCACGCCTTTCGCCTCAAGCCATGCCCGACTTTCCACCTCTTAACAGGGCATAAGGTATATCCTGGGGCGTACGACGATGAGGACGACGATGAGGATGGAGGTGGTAGTGGTGGTTGGGGGGGTGCACGGTTGGCCTGTCGAAGTGAGGTTTGGATCACTGGAAAGCTAGGGGGAAGTTCCGTTCGGCTATTCTTATTGTTATTCTTTTCGAGTAGATATCTTCACTTTCTTCCTATTCAATGTCTCCTTGACGCACTCTGCTGTTATTGAATAGCTCTTTGTTCGTATTGTGCAATGGAAGTCACAACACCACCACCAGGTCACTGCAATCGCGACACGCACATTACAGGCCTAGCGCGTATCAAAACAAAAGCAAATCCAAAACGGACTAGCTCCCCCGTGACTGGACAGCAAGAGGATCTGCAACACGGCCGTTGGGCGTTTGGAAGTGTGTTTGCTAACAACGTATGATTGGTTTTCCTCCACCAGCGACAGCGCCCATTCGCGTGGACAAAATCCTGGGGAAGCTCAAGCCTATTGTATTATATCAACACCATCTTTCACGCCTTTCTATTGTTTACGCATCTTCGTATCACGCGTGGAGAAAACTTGAGCTATTGCCCAGACCGCAGGCCTCACGCCTTGGTAGTATTGTGGAGTCTATAGGAAATCAACCGCAAGTCTTGGGCTGTTTTGGTAAAAGCGCTTCGAAAATCACAATGGAAGCAGTGCCTATACGCTCCATGAGCACATCAAAATCGGCCAAGAATGTTTCCGCCGAAGCTGGTCATGACCTGATCTCATTCATCAATGCTTCACCAACTCGTAAGATCACGCGTGAAGTAAATGGATCACGGACGTTTACCTACTGAATCATCTAGCTTTCCATGCTGTTGATGCAGCCAAGCAGAGGCTTGTGGAAGCTGGATTCAAGGAGATAAAAGTGAATTCAATGAAGCCTCGCTCGCAAAGAATGCTGGCTTATGGAACTAGTAGGAACGAGATTCGTGGTCCGAGACATGTAAGCCAGGTGGGAAATACTACCTTACCCGCAATGCCTCGACCATCGTGGCTTTTGCTATTGGCAAGGAATGGTTGGTCAGTATAGCGTCCGAGGGCGTTATAGGAAACCTTCTGATATAGTCCCATGAATCAGCCTGGCAACCCCATTGCCATGATCGGTGCACACACCGACTCGTGCACCCTTAGAATCAAGCCGGTCAGCAAAAAGCAGGCAGATGGATTTATCCAGGTAGGGGTAGAGACATATGGAGGAGGATTATGGCACACTTGTTCGCCATTCGTCTTCTAATCTGAGAAGTGAATCAAGTTGACGAATGCTTCTAGGGTTTGACAGAGATCTCAGTATCGCAGGTAGAGCTATGGTCAAGACCGAAGATGGAGGCTTTCGGCAAACACTTGTCAAGATTGACCGACCAAGTATACTTCTTTTTCGGCGTGCTTGTGAAGGTATCTCTTTTGACTCTTGAGATAGTCCTTCGTATACCTACCCTGGCTATACACCTGGACCGCCAGGAAACCTTCTCCTTCAACAAGGAGACTCAACTCTTCCCTATCGCCGGCCTAGTTGCGGCGGAGCTTAACCGCCAAGGAAAGACCGAGGAGAGCGAGAAACCTGATGAGATACCCAATGGAGCATCCGAGGATTTCAAACCTCTCAAGGCACCCACCGAACGCCATCACCCGTACGTCGTCGAGCTCATTGCCAAAGAAGCAGGCGTCGACCCTTCCAACATCATCGACTTCGAGATGATCCTTTACGACACCCAAAAGGCCTGCATCGGCGGCTTAAATGAAGAGCTCATCTTCTCCGCCCGTCTCGACAATCTCGAAATGTCCTACTGTAGCACAATGGGCCTTATCAACTCTCTCAAATCCCCCACAGCGCTCGACAAAGAGACATCGATCCGCCTAATCTCACTGTTCGACCACGAAGAGATAGGCAGTCGAACCGCTCAAGGAGCCGACTCCAACATGCTACCCGCCATCATCCGGCGTCTATCGGTGCTACCTGCTGACTCACAGGGCCTCACTCTGGACGACCTCACCGACACCGTGACTGCCTACGAGCAGACCGTCGCTTCCTCCTTCCTAATATCCGCAGACATGGCACACTCCGTGAACCCCAACTACGCCGCCAAATACGAATCCGACCACCGCCCCGAAATGAACAAAGGCACCGTCATCAAAATCAACGCCAACGCCCGCTACGCCACAAACTCCCCTGGCATCGTCCTGCTCCAGGAAGTCGCCCGTCGCAAGGGCGTGCCTCTGCAGCTATTTATTGTCCGCAACGACTCGAGCTGTGGCAGCACGATCGGGCCGATGTTGTCGGCGGCGCTGGGGGCAAGAACGCTAGATTTGGGGAACGCGCAGTTGAGTATGCATTCGATTAGGGAGACGGGCGGGGTGTATGATGTCGAGTATGCGATTCGGCTGTTTGAGAGCTTCTTTGAGCATTTTTCCGAACTGGAGGGACGGATTTTTGTGGATTAGGGGTGGTGGTTTGGCCCGTACAGCGTCGCCGTACAAAACCCACTAGAGGGTGCAGAAAGTCAGTAAACAGTAACCGATGTCTGTAGAGATATTCTGAACGGGCAATGGGACTCGATACTTTCTTTGATTTGGGTCATGATGGAAAGGTTCCGCGACGATGAGGATGAACAAAGGAATGAGTGAACTTGATCAAGAGTGACTCTACATAATAATTTCGTCCCGTCGTTGGTCTGGCGTGCCTGATCGTTATTATTTATTTACGGGCTTCCAACAGCTCTTGTCTAGCATGAAACACATCCGGATGAAGTTTGGCGCATGATCGTTGAAGTAATATGCACTCTACGAGATCTAACTTTCTATCCGAATTCCCCAACAGTCTAGGACCTCCCTCTACCCTGTACCCTCTACCCTCCACCATCTAACTCTACACCCTCGACCCCAACCAACCACCCTCACCCTCTCAAATCCGCCAACCGATCAACCCAATACCCCGGTCTCACTCCCCCCTCCCCCTGCCCCTCCCACCCCTCCGCCCCCTTCACCACCCCCGTCAACACACACAACGTCCCCCCCAGCCCGCCCTCAACCCCAAACCTAATATCCGTATCAAGCCGATCCCCCACCATGCACGCCCTCTTGCGCTCAAACCGGAACTTGCCCTCGATCGCCTGCATCATCTCCACGCTCGGCTTCCCCAGCGCTGTCGGTTTCCTCCCCGTCATCGCAACCAGGGGAGCGGAGATGGAGCCCGCGCCGGGGAAGAAGCTGTTGGCGCTCGGCAAGGTGGTGTCGGTGTTTGTGGCGAGGAAGCGGGCGCCGCGCTGGAGGTAGGCGAAGGCGAGGGAGAGCTTGAGGTAGTTGATGTGGAAGTCGAGGCCTGCGAGGACGGCGCCGACGGTGGGGTCGAGGGCGGCGCCGGAGGCGATGGCGGGGTAGTCAGAGGGCGTGATGGCGCGGTTGAGGGCCGGGTCGGTGCCGCCGATGTGGGGGATGTGTTCCGAGTCGAGCTCGGTTTCGATGCCGGATTCGCCAAGGACGAAGACGGTGGGGTGGGTGGGGGGGAGGTGCAGGATGCGGGAGATGTAGATGGCGGCGCTGTAGGCGGAGCCGAAGATTTCGTCCTGGGGATTGGAAGGGGTGGGGTTAGGGATGGTTGATTGAGGGGAGAGCGGGTGCGGGACGTACGACTTCGGCAGGGATGCCGAGTTTGTCAAGCTTGGACTTGTAGTCGGCGCGGGATTTGGTGCTGTTGTTCGTGACGAAGACGATTTGCTTGCCTTTGCTTCTTAGCATTTCTAGGGTTTCCACGGTGCCTTCGAAGACATGGTCGCCGGACCACAGCACGCCTGTTCTTCTCAGCTCCTCAGCTATTGTTCGAGATATCCGCTGTATGATGCCCTGGAAAGACCGGAGAGGTAGGCGGGATTACGCACCATCGCAGTCGAACAGGAAGACCTGGGGTCGGAGTCAGAACATCATTGGTATATCTTAGAAGGATGGAGACAAAGGTTGAGTATGAGTTGTGCTTAGGAAAGGAGTCGCCGCAAGGCAAGGTACCTACGTCGAATCTGTCGATGAACTCCTTGATACCCTCCGCGTCCCCTGTGAGGTATTTAGGAGGGGCTGCCATTCTACTTTTTGTTTGCTATCGGTCCGGACAAGCTGCAATACTTTGACATTGGGAAACGGATGCCCTGGACCTTGTGCTCAACAATTCAAACTATAACCTAATTTAGTCTTAGGGCTTTGGCGATAAGATAGCCGAGAACGACTACGGTATACTTGGACGGAGGCCGGAAGAGTTCGATGGTATTCCGTATAGCCAAGGGGTCCTCACATCTACACAGCAAATGAAAGCAAGCACAGCTCAAGCGATGTGTTGCAAATAGTTTCATGCACTTTCTTTAGAATATATCTGTATCATAAAACCAATCGCCCAGGTTCAACCTGCAATATCGTCTTCACTCTCTCCAAAAACACCCTTGCTCTCTTCTCCTCACCTTTTGCCGCACTTACACTAAACACATTCGACGCTTCCCCAGAGCCATAGCTGGCCATGATTCCTTGCGGCAGTACCCTCACCTGCCGCGATGGGGCTACCAACCGTCTACCCGAAAGAATATCAATGATATCTACTTTCTCCGGTGGTCCAGGTATAGATTTGCTCAGAGTAGAGGGGAGCGCAATTATTTGAGGGGTGAAGCTGCCTCGTGAGGTCTTGAGGTTAATTTTGTCGAGACCGAGAACTTGATTAAAGAGCTCGTCGGCTGTGGGTTTTGTGGTTACGGATCGGGGAAGATCATCGTTCGCGACTTCTGTGGCGCGGGCGATAAAAATGGAGAGGGGGAGTGTGATTCCCAGCGTTGCTTGGATGCGATTTTGAACTTCGAGGACTTTTTTGAGGGAGATGGAGACAGCGACTTTGGTGTCCGGTTCTGGTACGGGAGCCGCAGGTGCTTCCGGGGAGAAGGCGTTAGGTTGTGGGGGAGGCATTTCTTTGGGAGACGCGAGTACGATTTTGCTAAGGTCGAGGTGGCTGAGGTTGGTTATCCGCGCGGATTGCTCGGAAGGATATGACGAGGATATACTGCCGAGGTAAGCGAGGACATCGCCTTTGAGGAGACGGCCTTTGGGGCCGCTAGCGGGAATTTGGTCGGCTTCTGAGGAGGGAATGCCTTTCTCGTGCAGAAGTTGGGCGACGGATGGGTAAAGGGGATAGGTTTGTTTGGTAAGCTTGCCAGAAGATGGGAAGGGCAACTTTGGCTCTGAAGGGGTTGAGGCGTTTTTGTCCACAGGTTTTGACGATGGCGGTGCCTCTGCTTGCGATTCAGAAGATTTCGAGGCGTCCATGCCTGACTTCAGGTCTTCCTGGGATGATGGACTTGAGGCGGCTTGGTCCGTTGGGAGGGAAAGCGTGCTCAGGTCGTCGTCGGCTTCCGCTATGACAGCTATTCGAGTACCGACCTTGACACCTTTTGCGCCGTCGTTTTGCTATATTCGAACAGCATTTAGTCCCTGAGTAACGCGCCATGGATGAGACTTACTATTATCTTTGCCATTTTCCCGTCATCTTGCGCCTCAACGTCCATTTGCGCCTTATCGGTCTCGATCTCAAGTAAGACATCGCCAGTAGAGAAAGAGTCCCCTGTCAATTAGTTGTTGAGTTCCTACGGTCTCTGTGTTGCAGGCATTTCCCTTACCTTCTTTGACCTTCCAGCTGGCAATGTTTCCCTCCGTCATTGTAGGTGACATGGCGGGCATTGTAAGGTTCTGTGCAGCAAGGGATTTCGAAGCGCTTCGGAAGCCTAGCTGAAGGTTAGCAAGCTCTCTGATGGGCGCTCCAGGAGGAGAACTGAAAGGGAGGTCGACGAACCTCGAGAAGGGCCATTGCGAGGCCACGACCGGCTTGAAAGCCTCACAGCACCTCTACATGCTGTTGCAAGGGAGGTCATATCTCTTCCGAAGGTGTGTAAAGCGTCACCAAGCTCCCAACCGTATTGTCATTTTATGAAAAACTGAGCTCTGGATTGTTGGGGCTTCGGTGTCCGAGCTTGGCGGGCCAAATCCCTGCAATTTGTAGAACTAGTGTCGGCGGATTCAATCACCGACATCATTTTCGCGAATTCTGGAGGTGTAAAGTACTTGCACGCAACGTCCTATTCAGAAGCTTGGGTGTGTCCGAGCATAGTCTTCCACGGACCGGCGATGGCAACGACGATGAGAGGCTTCCTGCGACTGGGGCTTCGGCCTCCAAACTTTCACTGGTCATCCTCTGGGCCACTGACGGCGTGCAATCTCTCAAGACCGCTTCATCTGCTTCAGACTCATCTAAGATGTACATTCACCACCTCTAGCTGCCAATGGGCCGCGAAGAAATCTCGTCTACCTCACAGCGTGTCAAGCACTGCTTTCAAATCAGTACTACCATACAAGTCTCCGTTCAATGCGTACACGGAGCAGTTAGCGAACCGAGCTTCCCCAACCCTTCTTTATGAGGCACCATCCCATAATTTCTACAACACTGGATGGCTTCTGATGGGCGCCTTTTGTCTCACTTGGGCGATCATCAATTTTAAACACCAATATCTTCATCCTGTGGAGGGTACACCAAAATTCATACCATACATGATGGGTGCTGCTTGTGTAGGTATGATGTTTGGCGCGGGATGGTCGTTCTCGAAGGTGAGTATTTCTTCCTTAATATATGAGCATATGCAAACTGATCGAGTAGCCCGGGCGAATCATTCGCACTATAACTGCTATTCCGTCATCTATTGGCTCTGGGCATCGTTCTCTAAGACTGCAGATTGAGCATACACCCCTGCTACCTGGCAAGCAAATCAAGTCTCTTCTAGTGGCTCCCAGCGATGTGGAGGCTTCGGATCGCATTTATGGCCACGAGGCTAAGCGATCTGAGGCCGAAATGGCAGAGATACGTCGACGTCAGGACCACATGCGCGAACTTGACAGAACTAGGATCATGACAAGACCGTTCAGACAAGCTAGATACTTGTCGTGGAAAGGATTTGTAGGGTTTAGGAAATTTGTAGGCTCAGAAAATTTCATCTATGTAAGGATTAAGGGCAAGAACGGAGTGTGGAAGCTTGATAGGAATGCGGCCTGGTCATTTGAGGAAGGTAAAGCCATTGATAGATTGATAAAATGTACCCCATCTACACATTAGGCCTGATTTCTACGCTCTGACACTCAACAACACGCTACGTACCAACCGAAGCCTTGCTAATTTACGAAACACTTCCAACACCGCGTTCGCTTCTGCTTGCATGTAAGCTCTCTTACATCAAGTAAATCCTATACGTTTCTGTGAATCAGCTTTTGCCATCCAGGGGAATTCCCATATACTGAGTGGTTTCCCATAAATAAAGGCTTCAGGAAGTAGCCAGATTGCTTCGTGGTCTCCCTTCGGTGGAAATTGAAAGCGGCGAGGAGATAGAGCTTAGGCGTCGAAGCTCTCCGTAAGTTTTCAAATCCCTGTCATGGCTCCTTGTTTATATTAGGGTACTTCAGACTTGAGTCTACAACCACTGACATTTGGCAGTCAATCAAACCAAAGCTAATGAAGCCCGAACAATCGAACACTCGGGAGTCTCGGCTAAGGTTAGTAGCTACTCCGATATGATTTCCTTGCTTTTCTAAGTACTACTGAGTAACATGAACCTCAGCGTTTACCAGGAACGACCGGTCAAAGTCATTGTTGGTATCGACCCAGATACAACAACATGGTACATTCACCGTGCGCTGTTAACCAAATACTCACCATACTTCCGTGCTGCCCTTGCAAGTGATCGATTCGCCGAGTCAAGCTCCAATACTATATCCTTGCCAGATGATGACAGCCACGCCTTTGAAGCCTTAGTATACTGGGTCTACAATTATGCTGGAACTAAGAACGGATTCGTGATAAAAGACTGCTTGAATAGCGTTAAAGCCTATTGTCTCGGTGACAAATTCGGGATGGCACCTTTCAAAAATGATATGTTGCGAGCACTCGCCAGAACGAATAAACCCAAAGTCACGATTACTCCACAGTCGGTCATCTATGCGTTCGAACATACTACTAGTGGCAGCGGTCTTAGGACAATGCTTACTGACATTCTTGCAACGTCAATACAGGATGGAACTATAGTACTGAACGGGAACAATGCGCGCAGCTCATCCGACGGGTTTGCGGATCTAACCTGGCCAGAATTCTTCGAAGGTGGTGGCGAATATGTTTCAGCTGTGTTGAGCAGATTCGTTGGGGGCAATGCTGTCAAGTGTTGGACAACTAAAAAAAGTAGTCATGTCGAGGATGTAGAAGGGGAGAAGGCTACAGCCGGAAAGCGTTGGGAATTTGATAGTACTCTTATGAGCACCTGAATTACCCGATAGAAGAGTCAGAAGCTCTTTAAAAACCTCAGGGGCATTTCATAGGACTCAGACACATTCAGGGCATGGGCGTTGATATAGATTAATTGATGATATCAGCACACCCAAGCATACTCCCTGCCTAAAGGCCTGGCGGTTGTTGCGACAAGTATGCACGACAGCACAGAAACAATTTATGGATATTTCGTGACAGCAATCACAGCAATGAAGATAGATTCAACTGATTTCCTACACCCAAGCCTCCATCCCTATTTGGCGCAATTTCAGTAACACAACAAGACGTCGTAAAATACAACCTACACATAAGAAGCTCGTTCGAGAAAAAGAATTCTCGATTCGTCGGTTGTTGAATCACACCTTTGCTCACCTCTCCTTCCTTTGTAAACAAAAACCCCTGCTTAACTAAACAAAACAAAATCATCTTATCATTATATGAAACACATGTTATAATAGCAATTCTCATTTCATCAAGTTCGAAAGTCAGTACAATCTAGTGCACAGTGTCACTAAAAGTTCTGATGACGTTTGTGGACTTGATTAGAGGGTATTATTCACTGCAATGTCTCAGGGGATTTATCTTTTTGACTTTTCAGGTTAAGGATTTGAGGGTTGGTCCGAATCTTGCTTTTATAAGATACTCTTTTTGAGCTAATTTTACAGTATATTGACAAAACGGGATGTTGTGAGGCTACAACTCGTTGCTTCAAACAGACGAACAGAAAATAAACAGAACAACGAAAAACCAAGCCGTGAATCGTCCCATCCACATGTCTTTTCACACATTTCTATACGCAACACACCTCAACCCTTCACTTGGCACCACATTTCGAATCCTATAGCTGGAAGTGCAGCAAGCGGCCAACGGCACGCTCTCTCCTCCGGCTCAGAGGTCGCGATCAATGGCCCCAGAGACCACCCATTGCCTGTCTCCTTCAGTGGTGGAGCCTCTTCCTCCGTCGAATCTTCCACGTCGACTACAAGATCCCGCGTTTTCTTCCACTCCGCAACTTCAGCACCGTGCTTCGACATTTCTGGACTCGACGGCGTGCTCATAAGCCAGCTATATATCTCCTCGGGACTGTCTGCGCGGGGAAAGGGCGGTGGGTGGCGAGGCGGTGTGCTATGGCTCGAAGAAGGATTCCCAGGAGGAGAACTGGAAAACGGCTTGGGGACGACGGGAGGCATGGAAGCCGAACGGATAGTTCCAGATGGAGAGTCTCCAGGAAGAAAAGCGGCGTTGGCCATGCTTGACGAAGGAAGGCTCAGGAAATTGTCACCGTCTGGCATGCTGGAAAAGACAGGCGCAAGAGGATTTAGCAGGGCACTTCCAACCTGACCATTTCCAAACGGAGCAATCGCTCCCGAGAACCCGCCGTTGTTGTAGACGGTCAAGCCATTGAGCACCATACCCGCCGGCACAGGAGCCAAATCTTTGCCATCCAGGCGCAGAGTCTTGACATACTCCAGCCGCAATAGACGAAACGGCGATCCAACGAAGTGGGCCCTGACCACATGCTTGTAAAGGCCCCTGAGGCCCTTGAGGTTGACCTGGACTTGCCACCCCGGATTCAGCGATTGTACGTACTCGCGAACCGCGCTGTCGCTCTTGTGCTTGATGTCCTCGAACATCTCCTGGAACTCTGAGCAATTGTTTAGGTCGGAAGCTCGGAGCCTCAAGCTGTTCTTGATGCTTTGTTGTACGTCGCGGAAGTAGAACCCTGAAAAGAGCACGATGGGTACGGAAGATGTGTTGCTTCCATTTGGAGCGATAGCTGGCTGGATATATCTCTGTTGGTAAGCCATATTATCTGTATGCTTGACTAACTGAGCGACTCGATGGATGAATAGTTGTGAAGGTGAGATAAGTGGGAGATAGAAGACGTAAAAGCTCTCGAAGTTTCTTTGATTGAGAATGTCAAACGGAAGACTGTGACTAGAAAAGTAGAGCAGCACAATCTTAATATACATACTCAAGCAAGACGAAAATCCGCCAGCAAGAAAAGCCCCCCCAAATTCGGACAAACGCTGAGCAAATTAAGTGGACCCATGCGTTTTTCCAAAGTGGAGTATGGACGTCTCGATTTGTAGAGGCTGCGCTACGATGTCAGAGCACCTTACAATCCGAAGGTGATGGTTTGACCGATTAGGCATGGTTGGGATTAAACGACGCAAAAAAGACTCAAAACCCCCAGCAAGAGAAAAGTATCAGAACGGTTTGACTCATTCTTTCTTTTCAAAGTGGAGAACGTCAAATCCCTTCGGGTTACTGAAGGCGAAGCTGCTACGTCGGTTATCCTTGCAGTTGGAAGGTGATGGTTTGACCGATCGGGCATGGTTGGGATTAAGCGAGTCAGACTCTTCCACATGTGAGCGTTAGCTTAGAGAATTCTTTGGATCAGATAACATAATCGTGCTCAGCGTCGTTGTGTGTCATCAGCGGTAATGTACAAGCAAGTTACCATTAGAGGCCTAGCTGTAGAGCCACGCCGTGGAAGACTAGCGGGAAGTAAGATCCAGAGTGCAAAACGCATTTGAACGGTATATCCTATCCTACATCCACCAAACCTACTGGTATTTACGCAGCTGAGAAAAGATTAGCGTCAAGCTCATCCGCAATATCAAGATAGCGAAAATACCCACATCCAGCGTCAGCGCCTTGCTAGAATTCGCTCCCTGATCCCTATAGATCCCCACCAACGCCTCACTGTTCTGGAACAGCCCCGTCTTCAAACTAATGACAATAAACTGCATCCCCGGTCCCGCATGCTCATGGATATAGTTGGCAATCTTGGCGACATTTGCATTATCCAGCGCGGCGTCGACCTCGTCGAGGACGAAGAATGGCGAGGGCTGGTAGCTGTGGATGGCGAAGAGGAGGGCGAGTGCGGCCATTGTTTTTTCGCCGCCGGAGAGGTGTTCCATGTCGCGGAAGCGTTTGAGGGGGGGCATGGCGTGGTATTTGATGCCGTCAAGGTAGGGCTCGTCGCCGTCTTCCATATCGAGGTAGCTGGTTGGTTGTTAGTGATAAAGGAACTTATATGTGGGATTTGGTACGAACGCTTGACCGCCCATGGGTAGATTTGTATCTCTAGTAAGGTCTCGATAGATAGGACCGATTTGCTCGGAAATGTGCGAAAACGCTTTGCTAAAAAGCTCGAAACGCTGCTCCTTCACTTCCTGGAAGTCGTCCTTTGCCTTTTTCGCTCGCTTTCTTGCATCTTCGAATTCTTTGTCGGTTGTTTTGAGCCGGTCTTGGACCCCTTCGAGTCGTTCGATAGCTCGCATGTTTGGCGCCATGTGTTCGAGTTCGCTGCTCAAGGTTTTCACACGGGTTTGGAGTTCTTCATCCAGCTTGTCGTCGTTACTCTGTAACCACTGTCAGCATACTGAAAAATAATGCCCTTCGGGGGGTTTGCCATCCGAACATGCTTACCTCTCGTAGGTCCTCGTCAAGGTCATCAAAATCGATTTCTATGCCGTAATCCTGGATGGCCGAAGGGCGTAACGTGCTTGCCTCTTGATCCTCGTCCACGTCCATCGCATCAGGATCGCCTTGAAGGACATCATCGATAGGAAGTTGGTCCAGCCCCCTGGAATCCTCTTCTAAAGGTACGTTGATATCTTCCAACTTGCAACGTCGTAGAAGTGTATATCTGCTGGAGGCGTTAAGCTGCCTCTCGGACTCCAATCCAGATATTGCTTTCAGTGTCCCTTCGAGGCTCTTGCTTCGCTTCTGCACTTCTCGCCGCGCATCGGCGACCTTCTCTGCCTTCTTTTCGGACTTTCCTTTCTGCTGCGCTAGTTGCTCTGTTATTTGATCAAGCTCTGCACTGAGGGTGTCAAGCTCATTTTGCGTGGATTTCTGTTCCGCTTCGAGCTCTTTGATCAGAGCCTCATCTTGCCGGGCGCGGTCCCTCAGTACCTTGATACGATTCTCTGTCTCCTGCAATTGCTGTTGCTCGTAGCTGATCCGGCTCTGGAGGCGGCTTTTCTGCGTACTGAACTCCAACTTCTTCTGAGCTGCCTCTTGCTGCAATGTACCTTGCTGAGCTTCGTAGTTTCGGATATTCTCATATCCAAGGCGTTCGCAAAATTCGGCGAAGACATCATCCTCGACCTCGCTAACAGCATCCTTGAGTTCATTCAGATTGTCCTGCAGATGCCTCAACTCCCGTAGCTTTTCCTCATACTTTGGCTTCGCTAAGGTTAACTCCTGCCGTGCATGAGATAGCTCTTTCTGCTTGCTAGCTAGATTTCGTTCATGCGCTCTGATTTCATCCTTCGCATAAGCCAACTTTTGCTCAAGCCCTATCAGCTCCCCTTGCAATACTTCCTCCTCGGATGCACCACGACGAGGCTCTGGAAGCGCACTCAGCTCTGCTACCAACTTGTCTTTGAGCTTCCTCAGATTCTCCACTTCGGTATCCTCCCATCGCCTCGCGTCCCCTTTGCCCAACTGACCTCCTGTCATGTTTCCTCCTTTATGGATGATCGATCCATCCAGAGTTACAGCCTTCACATCGTTGCGCTTCTCCCAACATATGTGCTTAGCGACAGCCAAATCATCGCAGATGATCGTATTACCGCAAACATAAGACATGGCACGTTCGAGAGACTTATCGTAATTGATCGCGTCTATCGCTAATCGGCTACCCCTATGCATGCCTTTAAGATTTGAGTTGATCGCTGTCCACTGGATTGTATCAAGAGGGATGAACGTCGCTTGGCCACGTCGTTGATCTCGCAGATATTGAATGCAATCTATGGCGGTCTTTTCATTCTCCACAATGACGGCATCGAAGTTGCGGCCAAGAACCGTGCTAACTGCAATTCCGTACCTCTTCTCAATGGGCTTACACAACTCGCTGACTCGACCTTTCACTCCGGGGAAATTGCGCTTTAGGTCGGCTATGGTAGCCTTAAGCCGAACCTCCTTCTCATTCTGCTTTCTCCCATCTTCGGCTTCTAGTAGTCTGGTTAAAACTTCCTGGAGCTGTTCGTCCTTCTCGGTCCTAATCTGAGCTAAGCGAAGTCGTTCCGAGGTTTGTTCGTTAAAAGCCTTTTTCTTTGCATTGATGTCTTTCGTGGTCTGTTTGATCTGATTATTGATGCTATCCTTCCGTTCACCGGTTTCGCCAAGTTCGCCCTCGAGTTTCTGGCTCTGCCATTCCGCTGAATCTACCTTGCTCTTCAAGCTGTTGACAGTCTCTTCATCAGCTTTCTGCTGACGCGCTGAATTGTCAACCTTGATCTGATCAGCTGATGTTCGCTTGTTGACATCCTCTTTCAGTCGGTTGTACTCCTGAATGTCAGCCTCGCTCAGTTCTCGACCTTCCTGCTCAGCAAGCTTCTTCCGGTCAGCCTCCCATTGAGCCTGCGCCTTCTCCACTACTTTAAGATCCTTAGTCGATTGTTTGACAGTCGACGAGTGACTATCTCGTTCCTTCGTGATGTCAGCAATGCGCGTGTTGTACTTCTTGAGGTTCTTGTTGGTGATATCGATCTTCTCCGCTATAGGAACGAGGCTATTTTCTTTTGCTTCAATTTCTTTCTCTTTCGTCTTTATGTTCCTTTCGACTTTGCCGACCTCTCGACTCGCTTTCGCTTGGTCCTTCTTCGTTTCCTCCAAGGCTTTATCGTATTTCTCAATACCTCGTCGTTGCTCCTTCAGTTCCTCCTGATGCTTCTGGATCTCCACGCCAGACTCTTCGATGACGCGTTGAAAATGATACAGTTTCCAAAGAATATGAGCCACAATAGCCTGGTCCCTCTCATCGGCCTTCTTTGTGTAATTCTCGGCTTCCTGCTTTTGCTCTTGGTATTGCTTGACTTCTGAATTGATGCCTCTCCGCCGATGGAGATTGATGTTTTGATTTTCCAGCGCCTCATCTTGAATCGCTTTCAGCCTCTCATAGTCGGCTTTATACTCGAGACTTCCAGATATTTGTTCGATGAGCCGTGTCAGATCACGCGGTGACTGAGAAGCGATAGCCTCAACATCTCCTTGAAAGACAAGGAAATTGCGCGCTTTGATCAGGATGTTTTCTGCTTCTAACGCTTCGTTGTATTGCTGGGCAGTTACCACGCGTTCGTTGATTCGATATTCGCTAACACCTTGATTGGTGATTGTGCGCTTCCAAAGCTGCTCATCTCCAGCGTCATCCTCGTATACTGCCATAACCCAAGCGCTCTTGGGGTCGTTACGCTCTTGTGTGCTATTCTGGGTACCTTCGTCTCCGGAGCCCACGTCTCCATTCGCGTGACCGTTGACACCGTTCTTCGTCGCGGATCCATCCCCATTGATCGTAGATGTTCGTAGTACTCGGCCACGGAAGACTAAGTCTCGAAGGTGTGCTGAGCGTAGATGAGATGATTTAATGCCGAGTACAAAAGATATCGCATCCATACTAACGTCGCATTAGCTTCACTCTGTCGCCTGGGTTTACAGCTTACATACGAATTAGATTTCCCAGAGCCATTGGGACCAATGACAGATGTGAAATATGAATCCCCAAGTAACAACGTATGATGGCCCTTGTACGACTTGAAATCTTGGAAGCAGTCAGCGCATCGAATCCAGTCAAGCATAGCTACTCTACTCACTGTACAATTCAAGGCGAATGAGCTTGCCCATAATGGCAAGATCTACTGTCGCAGAATTAAGAGGCGCGTGTGTCTATATGATAAATCCCACGTAGAATTGATCAACGGGCGACCTTGGCACAGGATGTGGTTGAAAGATCGTCCACCGGTACATGGTATTGATACGATAATAACTGAAAAGCTTCCAACGTTAGTAACACGGTCGAGGATGCCAAATCGTGACATGTCGCGTTCAACGCGCCAATAGTTAGGGCTAGATCTCGGCTAATTACCGGCAGAGAACGGTGAGTCGGCGATAAAGTGAACCCGCTACCCGTGACCAAACCTTTGTTGGTAGCTCTGAAGGGAAAGCAGCCAGTCATCATTCGCATCTTGAACACGATCCCCAGATGCCCAAGCAACTGCTTCATTCCCCTCACTTATCTATACTTACTGCTCATACACAACAGAATCGCGACTCATACGTGGGGTATCACGGGGTCCGTTCGCGGCATTGTGGACCACATCAGATAACGTGAGTCTGTCAGTTCCTTCCGCATCCTGCAGTCTGGTCTTTACCTTAGACACCTCATATGCCTCCCCGTCCCTCGAGAGCGTATCTTCAGATCCAAAATCTCAGATACTGACGGCCTGTCATGGTAGTTCTCGCTCTTCAACGATTCGGGACACGGTCCAAGTCATTTCAGTCGAGACACCACGAGCTAGTTGCGTTTCGGGAGCACGTCCGCAATATGTCTGACCCATCAGGTTTGCAAAGGACTGGATCTGACCCTATCCTCTTAAGTGATGGGCTTTCTCCGGAAATGGCGAGAACTTCTTCTACAAACTCATCAGCCATTGGCGGCTCGTCTGCTTCGGGCGGTAGGACTCCCACGTTCTCATCTTCGCCTCCCAGTCCTGGTATACTTCCTAGGAATTCTTCGTTCTCTACGGCCAGCTCTTACCAAGAGGACTGGGAGGTCTTCCCTCCTTTGGATACTCTCACGATTTTTGACATCCTAGATAACCTTGCATTACCCCAGCGTCTGGAGAGATGGCAGAATAAACTATCAGCGCAGACAGAGAAAGTGCGTCGCCAGCGCGAGAAATTGAAGTCGACAAGTCTGAATGCCAAGGAACGTGTGGTGGAGGAATGGCGGCGACGTTTACCTCCACCAGATGAACAGCTTGAAAAATACCGGAAGCGTATGAGGGAATCTGTCGACCGTCTCGGCACTAAATGGCATGATATAAAAGCTGTAACAGCTCGGGAGAAGCTTTCCTTCATTGCTGGAGTTCTCAACATCTTCATCAGTGGTTACCTGATCGGAGCGTATCCAGAACTCTTCTATTACTGGTTTACTGTGCAGCTCTGCTACTTTATGCCCATAAGGTTCTACACGTACCACAGCAGAGGCTACCATTACTTTCTAGCTGATCTGTGCTACTTCGTCAACGCCCTCTTACTATTGTCGATATGGGTTGCACCGCGCTCTAAGAGATTATTCATCAGCACCTATTGTCTGGCCTACGGAAACAACGCAGTTGCGATTGCGATGTGGAGAAACTCTATGGTGTTTCACTCTCTGGACAAAATGACTAGGTAAGACCAGCTCTACTCTTAAATCTCGAGTTAACTAACGCTCTCAGTCTATTCATACACATCATGCCTCCGGTCACGCTACATTGCCTGGTTCATCTATCGACCGCGGAGTACCAAAAAGAGTCATTTCCGGCTATTCATGCCATTAAGTACAGCCTCCCTGATAGCAAAGAGCATTACTCTCTGTGGGCCATGATGATCTGGGCGACAGTTCCCTATGCTCTTTGGCAGCTGGCATACCATTTCCTCATAACAGTGAGACGACGAGAAAAAATTGCTGCTGGCCGGCCTACGAGTTTCACGTGGTTACGGAAGTCATACGCAAAAGCCTGGATCGGCCGACTCATACTCTCACTTCCGGATAACCTGCAAGAACCCGCCTTTATGCTCGTGCAATACTCTTATGCCCTGGGTACCATGATCCCTTGCCCTATATGGTTTTGGTACCGTTGGGCCAGTTCAGCTTTCCTTATGTCTGTGTTTGTCTGGAGTATCTACAACGGAGCAACGTTTTACATAGACGTTTATTCGAAAAAGTTCCAGATTGAACTAGAACAGCTGAAGAAAGATGTGTCGAAGTGGCAGACCAGTCCAGATACAAGTACTAGTCCGAGGTTGACTCCAAAAGCCGAAGATGACGCTGTGACTTCACATCCGCAAAGCATAGGGGATGCACTTGATCTCGGCGTATACGGCAGAAGCAAGAGTATTGACCATATACCAATGCTCGATTCGAAGCATGCGTTGTCCACGGGTTCGGACAAGGCAGATGAGGATGCTGTTTGTGAGAGGGGGTGAATTTAGCCGGGATGCCGTTACTGATTTACAGCGAGCAAGGCGTTGGGGGGTTTCCAGCTGTCAGTCACTCCTAGTTTTTTGCGCCAATGGCTGTGGTAGTATTCCTTTCTCCTGCGATTCCTTTCTTATGCATGATACCCAGTATGAATAATTAAGCTTTTGTGAGGAAGGGATAGTGCTTGGATGCAGTACGGAATGTCCTAGTGTAGAGCAGAATATAATTCACTTTATATTCACCAAAATCTGGTGTTCCCTGCATCGTCTTGCACATGACTCTTCATAATGTCCAAAACACTTTACACGGCCAGAGTAGTCAACTAAAGGAATACTCCAGCAAGCTCAAAGCTTATCGACACCAAAGGCCTGTCTCCTTCTGAATCCAGGCCTGCCGAGCATGGATATTTGCAGTCTACGTTCGTCTAGGAAGGTATCATGCCTATGTACCCCGCAAAAACCTAAAGATCTCAAGATAAAGTAGGTAGGGGAACGAGGCCCAGCAACTACCTTGTACCTGTGTCTCTCGTAGAAGGTAGAACTGGAACCAGCAGCCGGCGGTCTCTAAGTTTGTCACGCGAGGGTGCCCCCCACGACCCCAAGATAGGAACGCGCAATGCTGACGCTGACGGGCCTGGTTTTGTTGGCAGCAAGTGCTGGGGGCATTGGGTGGTTTAGTCCTTTGAGCTGGGATGACCTGTTTGGAGTCCAGGCATTTGGGCTGCTGAGAGTTAGTTGTCTCTCCTACCCAAGTACTTCCACCGTTGCCCCTTCCGCCACTTCAATGTCTTCCAGATCGCGATACCGTTCGAGACACTTCTTCGGGGACTTTGCATCCCGGTAGACACGAATCTTATAATACTTAGATCAGCATGCTCATGGTCTATTGTCATGTCGATTCTCCTTACTAGTTTTCACACCAGTCGTAATCCTGAAGAGTTGCACAGCTCTGACGTCGGCAAAACGCCGTACCCCCCACTTTCGCTCATACTATCTACCTACGGAAAACATAGATGAAATCTCTGCGATCTTTCAAGGTCCTTGGCAGGATCGTGGCCGATCAACATACAGAAGTAGTACACACTCCGTTCGAACTGAGGGACACATATTGGGGGGTTCCCAATGGTGGAGGAAGGATTAGAGTTGCCCAAGTTTCAGCACCAGGGGCCCACTGATCTGGATACAGAAACGGCATCTCGGAGAAAGAGCAAAGCGGAGGGGGCTGCTTTCGGCTTGACAGGTCAACATCTTAGGGATAATCGGATCATCTGACTGGTCTCAGCGTCAAACCGTTGTCGACGGTATGAAACGTCGGCATAACCGAGGATACCGTCCCACATGGTCCTCTGCTCTCCCAAAAACCTCATGTCCCTTGGTCCGTGGGCGGCTTCCAAAATGCTGACTCAAACATTGTGACTGTCGTCTAGGGTGCAAATGGTTCCCTTAAGATCGATTTACCAACGTTGCGTGGGCCGTCTCTTGATCCTCGACCATCTGAAATGTTTCTGTTGGTGATGACGGGCAAGGAAATAGAACGAGACATCAGCGGCACGTTCTATAGCTCATACGTGTACGTTGACCCCGGATGCTGGTCATAAAGAGACGCTGTACCCATGACGATGTTTCGCCTTTCTGGAAGCTGTTCCTTGAAGCCGCCCCTCCTACTCAGTTCAGTTCAATCTCCGTCAAGAGGGGCTTGCTCATAAGTCCTACGATTCATACTGATCAATGCTGTTGATCATGTTTTCCACATATCTATAAATCAGGTCTACTGCTCTCCATACTTAATGGAAGCAACAGGCGCAACCACCTGATTTATCTCCTTTCTATACTTCATTATTCTAATTCAACTTGAATATCACTTTCTACTCCAGACATAAATACCAAATTTCTGTGAAACATGTTTTCAAAACTGCTTGCCACTTCGACCGTTGCTTTAAGCCTGGGCAGGGCCCTCGCTGGGGTTCAATTCGCTGGTGTCAATATCCCCGGTTTCGATTTTGGCTGTGGCACTGATGTACTTCCCTTATCTTTACCCGACATGGTTCTTGTCTAATGGCTCGTCTAGGGTACTTGTACGGTCTCAGGCGCTTATCCACCATTACTCCAATACAGTAGTAATCAGATAGATGGAGCTGGTCAGATGAGTCACTTCACGAAAGATGATGGAATGAACATTTACCGATTGCCGGTTGGCTGGCAATTTCTCGTCAACGACAATCTCGGTGGGCCTCTCGATCCAACTAATATCGGCAAGTATGATGCGTTAGTGCAAGCTTGCTTGTCAACTGGCGCTCACTGTATCATCGATATACACAACTATGCTCGCTGGAACGGGCAGATTATCGGTCAGGGCGGGCCCTCGGACGATCAATTTGCAAATGTGTGGGGTCAATTGGCAACAAAGTATGCCGGTAACGGCAACGTCGTCATGGGTATTATGAATGAACCTCACGATAGTAAGACACACACCTTTCTCTCAAGCCGATCGTACTAACTCTCGACTCCAGTACCCGACATGACCACGTGGGCAAATACCGTCCAAGCCGCCGTAACAGCAATTCGCAACGCAGGCGCCGGGTCTCAATACATCCTCCTCCCAGGAACCGACTACACGAGCGCCGCCAGCTTCGCCACCAACTCGGGCCCCGCTCTCAGCAATGTCAAGAACCCTGACGGCTCTACTACAAACCTCATCTACGACATCCACAAGTACTTGGATAGCGACGGCTCCGGCACCAACGCCGTCTGTGTCTCCAACGATATCGACGCCGCATTCTCCCCTTTAGCGACCTACCTCCGCGACAACAAGCGCCAGGCTCTGCTTTCCGAGACTGGCGGCGGCAGCAGCGATTCCTCATGCCTAAACAACTTTTGCGCCGCTCTGGACTACCTCAACCAGAACTCCGACGTTTACCTTGGATGGACTGCTTGGGCGGCTGGGAGCTTCTCAACTAACTACGTACTCTCCCTCGTCCCCACCAACAACGGCGGCTCGTGGACGGATCAGCCTCTCATGAAGCAGTGCGTTGCGGGCAAGTTCTCGCCCAATGGTACAGGCAAGAGGCAGGTTAGGTGGAGTGCTTGAACCTGCATGATATGGATTTCATTTCATCCAGTAACGCTTCCTTATTTTCTTCCCTTTACGGAAGTTCGTCAGAGCGCGTCGTTGATCTTGCATGGATTTTGAAGGAGTGGCTCGTGTACAGCTTCTACTCAAGATACTTGCCTTAGGTATGCTATCGTAAGGTATCCCTTTGCCCGATGGTTATGGAGCCACCCTAAATATAGCATCAGATATACAGCTAAACCTATGATGGTAGGAGCTTAACCTTATTAGGTACGGCAACTAATGGCAGAGCCAATTCGAATGCTCACTGCTTACTAACTACCCGAACTCCCTTACTAGAGTGGTGATCTGATGCTATATTTAGGGTGGCTCCATAACCATCGGGCAAAGGGATAGGTAAGTTGAGAGATTAGGGTTATGACCTTGAACGAGCTAAGATGGTCTTGGCTTAGATGCTCGACTAGTTCCAACAGTGGCTGCAAGGATTGAACAAAACCTTCTGAGTTGAGAAAAATCAAACTTCACATACGCAAAAATGCATATACTGTTTTCTGTTCACCGTCAATGATACTCATAATTGTATGTCTCTGGAAGCTCTCAGGGCTCCCAGAGCTCCCAGGGCCCAACTATTTGAGGAGATTTCTTTAAAACTTATCAGTGGGGATACAGTCAAAGCTGGCTATAATGAAAGTGGCAAATCGGCTCCCCAATTCCGTAATCAACTGCATACCTGGTATCCGTAACTCTGGCTGCTTCTTTCAACACCCTCATGACATCGATCTTTCGGAACAATAAGTGCGAGGCATCACTGCTATGCGCCCGTTCCAGCAGGAAATGAAAAGATTGTTTGAACCAGCTTCTACTACAAGCCGATGCAGACTCTTTTCGCGTCGACTGATACTGAACCTGAAGGTGACAAGTTGAGCTAAAAATCTATGGAAACTACAGAACACGACTGCAACGTCGAGGGAGAATTGAAGAAATCGACATTAGACCATTAAATATCAAGCTTCGATGGTGACATGCTTGCTGGTACTTAGGGAGTTGCTAGGTTTGTAAAAAGAGCGTTCGATTTATGAATAGCTTTTTCTTTCTTTTTTGGATGAAATAGAACGTGGGCAGTGAAGAGTAGTAGAAGCGACAGGAATATGAAATAGGCACAACGGTCGTATTTTGTCAGATGGCGACGTTCTCATTTATCCATCACAGTCAACAAGCTGATGCCATATGAGTATAGAAATTTCGCAACAACGTTTACCCGCGTAGTGGAAATACAATGCCATCAGCGACGCAGTACACCTAACCAGAAACAAGCATCAACCCTCAGTACACTAATCACTCATCTACTCTTTCGTGGCCCTCTATCCTTTGGAGAATGCCAGCATTCTACCCTACGCCCTCGAAACCTTGAACCCCCCAAACTGCAGTCTCTGAAACACCTGCTCGGGATCATACTCCCTACTCGCCTCCTTCAGCTTCCTCAAATTCTCAATCCCGTAGCTCGCCAGCGGATTCTGCACCCCATTCGCATCATTCTGGAAAATATAGGGCAGAAGCAAGCCCTTGGCTTTGGCAAGCTGCTGCAGTGTACTTTGCAGGGTGTTGATTGCGTTCTGGGCGGGCTTTTCGTCGGCGGGGAGGGTGAATTGGGCCATCGAGTTGAACCCTAAAAGGTGTTGGATACTGATGTCGAAGAAAGGTGAGGAACTTACAGTTTTGTTTGGCAGCAGAAAGACCCAAGGGGTTGCCGCCGCGGGCTTTTCCGGCCGCGACGGTAGCGCGGCCGATGGGTTGGATCACGAAGGATTGGTCGGCGGTTTTGGAAGAGGTGAAATTGGAGACGGTTAGGTAGCGGGTGAAGGCTTGTTGGTAAAGCTCCAGGTCGGTTTTTACGGTCACGCCGACGATATCGCGGCTGTGGAAGGAACGTTTGTGAGTGTTGTATAGAAGTGTGGGAAGAACGGCTTACGTGGCAGCTGTTGTGTATAAGAAATTTAAACCCTGGCTGAGAGCACAAACAGTGCCATTCGTTTCGGGGATGAAGGAGGATACGGTTGTCAAAGGGTAGAAAGCCTCGAAGACTACGGGTTTGGGTATCCAGCCGGCGTACATGAGACCGATTAGAATGGTGCCGTTAGCAGCCACCCAGATAAAGTCGGCGTTGGGATCGTCTTCCATTAGAGTTTGGGTGTGGATGGTGGCTGCTAATATTGCTTTGTAATCTGACTGATTGTACAGATCAAATTTGTACCAGATATGGTGGAGAGGGACTGTATAGAGGTCGTAGCGAGTGATGATACCTGTAGACTCCGTAAGCTTAGTATTTTACCTATTGCATTGTGCAATGAAGATTTTACCATAGTTTGGTCCTCTGCCCTTTAGGGCAAAGAAAAGATCACTTTTTGAGGTAGCACTTGCTTGTATTACGGTCGAGTTTCCAAGAACGATCTGATCCGTAGTTTTAGTTGGGTCGTCCAAAGTTTGACCATAAGCAACACACCTCAAAACTCTTCACATTATCGCAGCCAAGGCCATACAACGACGGAATATAAGGTAGTCCTGGGCTCAACTTAGCCATTGAGTAAAGACCAGCTTCAGGAACCAGATCTTGGATTGCGTAGAATATATCACGTACCTCCTCCTGTAAGAAAACCACTAACTGCTGGCACAGGACTTCTGCCACCAATGGCAGATACACCATAAGGATCAAGATAGTTATAGACCTCTCCCCAACGAGCGCCAGGCCCGACGATTACGGATTTGTGATCTGCACTAATTTGCAGTGCGTTCATGTTCCCGACATCGATCAATACCCCTGATCCATCGATGCTTCCAAATCCTGGATTGGGGTTGAGACCTCCACTACGAACAGCAAATTTACTGCCAAAAAAAGTGACAATCCTAAGAATAATGGCGACGTCCACAACGTTATGCACCTCCGTAATGCAGGCGGCTGGAAGCCAGCAGTTTTGTGACCTGAGCACTCTAATGTTAGCCGAGGATTTGCCAACTTAAAGCCGCTCTAACAGCCTAAGGCGATTGGGGTAGAATTTACCAGTTCATATCCGTCTCGTTAACATAAATAGGGCTTGAAGCATCCATGTACTTGCTTGACCCAAAGACGATGCGACTGATTCGACAAGCAACATTACTATGGCTGTCGCGTCTGTGACTATTTTCGGCTAAGCTATCAATTGGAGTAGCTTGACTCTCTATTGTGCTAAGCATTAGAGAGGCATTGTAAGCAGCTTGAGTCTTTTTGAGTCTTTCCAAGACTGCTACTAATTCTGATGAAAGCGTTGAAGCTCTGGCTGTCGACAATTGCGAAGGAGAGGCTGCGATACTGATGGCATCTACCAGTAACAACAGTGTAAGGCATTTCCAAAAACCGTGGAGATGGTCAAGAAGAGGCATAGCGAATTGAAAACACAGCTGACACGCCCTTGAAGGAAGTTCAACGAAAGTGTGATTTGAAGGAAGGAGAGAATGACGTTGAGTGCAGAAAAACCGAAGCACAAAACAGTATTGAAAGAGCAGGAGCTTTATATCATCTTAGGTCTTTGAGGATGTGCCAGATTATAACACAGAGAATGTGGTGTCTGCAGGATCATATCTGCTGAAACCAGATGACGCTGTGACTATTCCTAGTTCCTTCCGAGGGCATAGTGGAAGCACAGCCCATAAAGTCGTAATCCATAGCTGAAGACTCTTAGCTTATCCTATGTCACTTGAAACAAACGAAGTTGGAGGCTTCTGGAGGTCGTTCTTGGAGCCAAGCATGGAGTGGCATGTATTGCATGTATAAAAATCTGTGCAACCAATAGCATAAAAGAGTGATCTACGGCAAGAATGAATGCTTTGCACTCAATTGTCAGTGTTACCAGATCCTTGGAGGGATGACATTCCTTACCTCGTAGAGAGACCGTCACAATTATAGGTCTTCAAAATTGTCATCTTTTGGTGTCCTTTGGTGTCCTTTTCTTAGTTCTGAAACTTTGCACCCTAAGATCCGACATTAGTAAGGTACTCCAAAGCTTGTATCAACCTGTTTCGTATTTCTAGAAGTAGCCATGCCTAGGTATTCTAGTTTGACCAATGGAATACAAACTTCTACCCACACACCCATCCCCAGCCAGCTTCGGCTTTGATTTCAATGCAAGGGATGTTTAGGAGATTCGTCAGGTCTAAGGTGGTGCCATCGAGATACAGCCTGTTCTAGAACATCGTCGTGATGACTTGTAGAAGGGAGAGCTCGCCTGGGTTCGCGACGTGTGTCAGAATAGAAAAAATAGCCAGAAAAAAATCGTATTGCCTTTTCAGATGCCAAGGCTCGGGGGTAAGTGCCCGATTTACGCCATGAAACCACATCCCTGCTTCTGTCGAGCATTTAGATCCTTTCGTTCGCAATAAGAACTGTTATTGGCCACTCGAGCTAAAAGATTTGTGGAACCTGGTCTCGGGTGCGGCTGTGCAGCGACGTGCGCCAGTCCGAGCCCTTAACGCCATTGATGCATACAATAGGATTTTATTTCACTCGCCTAGCGGCAGAGGTTCTCCTCGTTTAGAAAGTCAATGATACACACTTTTATGTTCCTTGGACACGAGAAGATCTTTTCCAGCCGTAATTGTTGCGTAACACACACCCATCGAGGTTGCGATTGGCAGTTGTTCACGAGACCCTGGACCATTTTGATGAGCGCACCTTCTTCCTCGGATATTTCTCTTTCTCATCTGCAGCTAGGCTTGACGCTGTTTGAAGACTCACAGCCTGCACATCTAGATCTATGCGCCTCCTTCCTGCGTCATTTGGATCATCCGATCACGTGCCATGATTCTCTCACCACCCCGTAAGAACGATCGTAGATGACGGAAGAATTGGGATATTCTCAAACAAGGCTCCTTCTTCCCAATACGGCACAGAATCGTGTGGAGGTCCAAATCTGTTCTATCGCAAACCCAGCGTGAAAGATCCATAAGTGTTTCCACATCCGTTTTTCTTTCAGCTCTTTGCCAAAAGCTCCTCTCATTTGAACTTTGTGCCTGTGTATCGACAGGATTATAGTACATTGATCTTTCTTTCTTTCTATCCATCCGATAATATTGGACGCTCGAATACGCTGCACAGTACCACGACATGTCTACATTAACTTCAGATCAGATTGCCTACCAGGAAGCCCACATCAGTGAAAACAGAGGCCCGGTATTAGTTGGAGTCGAAATAATTTTGATAGCTCTCTGTTCACTGGTACTATCCGCTCGTGCTTTCGGATGACTGGAGTCAAACTCGCCGTTAACGACTACCTCGCTCTTGCTGCGCATGTATGGGTTCCCGTCCACTTGCATGTTTTGAGAGTCGACTGGCTCATAATTTGAAGGTTCTCCTGCTCGCGCTTGCCACAATTTGTTTTCTTCGTAGGGATATTCTTCTATTATGGTCAATGCTGGGGGTTATGTCAACTGATTCAGACTGCAGTCGCTCATCATGGGATTGGACGGCATGTTTTGACGCTTACACCAAAACAGGGGGTCACCATTGGCAAGGTATGTTCCTAGGAATCCCTAGTTGACCAGTGATGGACGATTCAACGCTGACTAGACCCAGCTGACATTGTCGCTTCAATTCATCTATTCTGCGTGTATTTGTTTGGCGAAAGCTTCCGTCCTCCTCATGTATCGTGACATTTTTACCCTCAGGGCAAGGTGGTTTAAAATTGGCTGGTGGACGAACCTTGCCTTGATCATCGTATATTTCGTCGCTATTACGATTGAGATCTGCCTTCAATGCCTTCCTCAGTCCGTTGATACGCTCTGGGATTCAAAACATCCTTGTTATCCGTCGCAACCACCACAAATGGTGTTTGGGATCCTAAATGCTGTTCTGGACTTGACGCTTTTGCTATTACCAGTACGAATGGTATGGGGTCTTCACATGCCTCGAAAGCAGAAGATCGCCGTTTCCGGTATCTTCCTACTCGGATTGATGTAAGATCATAAAGAATTCCCAGATAGCTTCAGGTTTCCAGCTAACCCTTTTGCAGCGGCTTCACCGTGAGCATTTTTAGAGTAGCTCTTATCCACGGGAATAGCAAGGCAGACTTTTCCTGTAAGAAATCCTTATCCGAAGTATCAAGAAAAGTCATGTGATCTTACGCATCTTGGTACAGACAGTTTCCTTAACGGGTTCATCTGGACAACTGCGGAGCCGGCTGTCGCGATTATTTGTGCTTGCCTCCCCATTTTGCGCCCACTCTTTGTAGGCGCTGTGAGCAAAAAAGGAAGCAATGGTGGCTATCAAACCTCGGGAAAGCAATATTCGAAGGGAGGTAGGTGGACGTCGATCAAAAGCGGAGACGATACCCGACGAATGCGTCCTGACCGTGTACCGGAGCGACGATTCAGGGAGGATGATATGCAAGTCCACGTCGAAGACGGAGTACGACTGAGCTACTCTATGGACGAACTGCCACCAGTACGATATGAAGCGAGAGCCGAGCACAATTTATGAACGTTCCAAGATGTTATTCGTGATTCTTGGCAACGAAAGAACTCGGGATATCGAGCAAAGAGCTGTTGATGAATTCATTGATTTTAATCTGATATAATGGTGCGTGTCGAATAGTCGGTCATAAATAAATAACTGGCAAACCACACATCGATGGCCCAACCCAATGGTAATATTGTTAGTACAAATAAGAAATCCTGTTTAAGTCAAGTCTAAAATTACATGTATGATTTGAACTCGGCAGCCAACAAGGCGCGAATAGATATATCTCCTGGTAGAACGGGTCCGATCACGATTTCGCATAAGCTCTGAATCGGATCATCTGCTTGCGATCCGGAGCAATCCTCTCATCGATATACGCATTAGACGGTCTCTGTGTTTGTCCCCCTGGGAATGAAATATCGTAACCAAGCAGTATCTTAATAAGAACGAGCTTGATCTATACCGCTGCGAAAAACCGTCCAGGACAAGAGAATTTGCCATATCCGAAGGCCAGATTTGTCGGAGCAGTACTTTGAGTAGAATGAACAAAGTTATTGACGGATAATCCAGTTGTAATAACCTTGGAAAATGGGACGCTTACCTGGTAAATTGATGACGGGTACTCTCTTGTGGTGAGGACTGCCGCAGGTTGTAAAAACGGTAGGGGTCAAATTGATCTGGATTAGAGTAGTATTGGGGATCGTTGGCGATTGAGGCAGTTGGCATGCTTATGAAAGTACCCGCTTGAAGAACAGTACCGTCAGACAAGGTAATGTCTTTCATGACCTTACGATTGAAGGACACTGGAGCTTGAATCAGTCAAAAGGTATCTCCCTATAAATTTACGAACAGTGCATTACATATCGAGGTGTACGATAGTGTACTCTGACATAGACTTACAAGATCCTGGATGATTCTTTCGCTGAGATTCTTTCAAGAAGCTGTCTAAGAGTTTCATGTCGTTAATGGCGGCTATGGTAATGCTACCATGATCTTTAAGTGCTTCGTCTATCTCGGTTCTCAAAGGCTGAACAATTTCGGGCATGGCGCATAGGTCAAATAATGCATGACAGGTGGTCGCCGTACTGGTATGTATTGAAGCCATGCACAAAAACAATATCTTTAACAAAAGGTGTTCAGGAGCCTTCTCCTTGCCCTTTGCCGAATCTGTTATCCATTGCAGTAGGTCCTGGTACTGGCTCTCTCTTTGAGAAATGGCCCGCTCCTGTGGGAGCGGTAGCAGATGTTTTTTTGCGATGCTTAGGCGACTCTTGATTCTCCGGCGAGAGGATAAGAACGGGTACACGAGTGGACGAACCAGCCAGTGGCGATTTCGAAGAATTCCGGCAAGTTGAAAGACATCTTGAGTGTAGCCAATGGAAGCCTCTAGCCACTCAGGGTCACGACACAATGGTGGACCGACAAAAACTCGAGCTATGGCCCTCGAAACAACACCAAGAAGAACATTGTGACCGTTGTATGAATGCCATGCTAGACGAAAATCCATTGTCAACACGTGTAAAAATGGTAGAAACTGTGCTTACAGGTAGAATTGCAACCACCTAGTTCTCCGTTCAGCGCATAGTCTATTTCCTCTGATATACTACGAATAGACCGCCCTTCATGCAGCAGAATCTCAGCAGCAGCTCCTTAAAAGCCACATCATGCACCAACCTAGAGTCTGCGTTAATTGAACTCGACATACTTCATTCTGCAGATGGCTCTCTAGTATGGTATCCACAGTCGTGTATTGACCCAGGTGTCTTTCAGACATTGCAATTCTTAGGCTTAGCTGGGTCTCTGGCAAACTTCGAAGCTCGTCACAATATTTTATGGACAAGACGACGCGCTCCATATCGGCTATCTGTATCTTGAACATGGAATCTTTAAACTAGTAATTTAGAAAGTTAGGTTAGCCATCTTCGATTGTTATTTTTAATAATTTGCTCATACTTTAAGATACCCATCCTGCAATAGACGATAGCCGTTGGCGAGAAAATCAGCTCTCACTGCCATGATGTTGAAAATCCCTGGGTCTTTGCCAACCCTAGGAACCTCTAGCATATTTCCATGGTCAAAGAATCTTCCTATAAGCACAACGACAACGCTAACAGCAAGAACTTGAAGTACGAGGGGCAAAAAGGCATCGCCCAATGAGGTAGGTGCCATTTCACGGTCTTTTCCTTCAAATTTGTTTTTGTTTGAGTATTAGAGAGAGAAAGTCGAGCAGAATTTGCTTGAAGTACAAGAAGCGTAGAGACCTGAGGTAAGATACGACTAGTGACTCTGACAGACAAAGCAGAACGCCATGAAATAGCCGATAGCACGGTAAAGCCTTCTTTGTTAGTTCCAAGAGCGTTTCACTGATTCTTTCGCCATGATAAGGCCTTAGGGGCTATGGTTAGCGCTTTCGAGGCATATGTTGTTCCAAACAGGGAATACAACATCGGTCAAGTACAACGATTCACGTTCCCACTAGAGTCCCAATATAACAACTCTTGAGGTAAATAGCGTGGGCGGCAGACGAGAAGGGGTCCATAGGTTGGAGGACCACATTTCACAAAATGGCTAGGCTATTTCAGACAGCCAAACATTGATGCGCAAATTATAGCTATTGCCTAGATTGACAGACGCATGCTCTCAACCCGTCGCAGGTTGACACGGAGATCGATTCAATGGCCCAATCTTAATTCAGCTGTAGTAGCGGTAGCGTTGCAGTCGAAGTTGTGGTGTGGTACACCCTCGCCAAAGAATACATACCATGCGGTTCAATTAAACTCAGCTTCAAGGTGCTGTGATTACACTGTACTCGTATTTACGAGACTATAGCTCGGCAGACCAACACTAAAGCTCGGTGGACCATGCAAAGTGTCCGAGCATGGTCAGGTAACCATGCGCATAATTTGTTGGGACCGTGCCTAGAATCTAACCACACTGCAGCGAGGTAGTGCGTAGCTGGATAGAATGTTTGATCAATAGAGGTAGCTATAACTAGGAAACTAAGAATACAGAAGGAAGAAGACACTTCCGAGCTGTATCTATAGTAGGGCGAACAAAGGGGCGAAGTAGCCGGTTTGCTAGGGCTCGGATAGATGGAATGTTCCAGCATATTCTGATCCGGAACATCGTTGTTCCTTGTCCACATACCGAAATCCCTAGGGCCTATTGGCTAGGCCCTATTCAATGCCGACACGCTTCGTAACAAAGAGTTCAACGGACCATGGAAATTTTGAAATGGCTCAGCCGTGCGGCGGGAAGCCTAGCGCAAAACGTTAGCGTTGGTACCCCAACCGTTAGTGTTGGTCTGCCGACCTGCATCCTCCGTATTGACGGGGTTTTTGCGCACACTGGGTTTCCGCGTACACTGGATTTCCGCGCACTCTAACCTAGAAAGGTTAGTTTTAGACAGTATCTAGTTTAGCGTGCGCGGAAACCCAGTGTACGCGGAAACCCCATGAATACGAGTAGCGTCTGTTACAAGATAATATAATACCACTAGCAGTGGCGAGGATGTTGCCTTAGCATACGTGTCTCATCTGAGAGCAGCAACAACGAGGCAAACATGGAGCTGGATGCAGGCTGCAGCTCAAGATTGCTAGATCTACATGACGGCTATCTCTCTAACCATTGATCCCGGGATTTTCTGCAGTCATGGCGTAGTGACGGAGCAATGCTGCAGTCCTTTTTCCGATCTGGTCATTGGCAATGCTACTGCTTCACAACCTGGTCATTCCTCTTCGATCCAGGCTATATTGTATTTTTGTTTTCTGGCTCACCGTCTCCAAATGCCGAGATTTGTATTTTGTTAAATGGGGCTCAGTACGATTATGGAAAGACAGAATACTTGTCTAGTAGTTGTATTTTCGGGTGGTTAGAGTAAGGAGATTAATGCCTCTTACACAGGGCTTAAGGCTATGTTGGAACTCCTTTTTCAGTCGATGATCGAGACGCCTCATATATTGGCAGCATAAGATAGGCGAATTGGTCAGTCTGTGCACAGGGGCCAAATTGAACCTGGCCAAACAAAACATTTTTCGACGAAACTATTGAGCAGATATGGATCCCATTTCAAGTCTATCTGATACACGTGAGCTCTCTCAACTTAAGGTGCAACCCAAGTGCATGACTTCACCTGCGGACTTTGTCGAGCCTAAAGTATTATACCATCAACACCAGACGCCGGCCGTCGACAGCAGCCCAACTTCAAGCAGTGTTCTGGAAAACTTGCACTCCTGGAACCATGAGTCCCTTGCAGTAAGAGACAGAACGTGTTAGTTTGCCAGTCATGTTAGATTTGAATAGAGCTTATGATTTTTCAGATCATAAATGAGCCGTACTATTATCTGGTCTCTCATCCTGGGAAAGACTTCCGTAAGCAGGTGCTACTTGCCTGCAACGCATGGCTGCATGTAGATATCGAATCCATCGGTATTATAGAGCGATCAATTGCAATGCTACATAATGCCTTTCTTCTGTAAGTATCGTCCTGAGCTGAACCCTCAGTTGAAGTTCTGTCTAGACAGAGACTTACTTGGGCACATTATTGGCAGCATCGACGATATCCAAGACAGCTCAAAGTTGCGTCGTGGCTCAACTGTCGCTCACAACATTTATGAGGTCGCGCAGACAATCAATAGCGCAAACTATGTATATTTTCAGGCACAGCAGCATCTAATGCATCTAGAATGCTGGTCACGAGCTATACAGATCTTTAATGAGGAGATGCTGAACCTTCATCGCGGTCAGGGCATGGACTTATTTTGGCGAGACATCTCAATCGTTCCGACAGAAGAAGACTATTTACAGATGATTTTCAACAAAACGGGTGGCCTTTTAAGACTGCTTGTCAGGCTGATGATGGCAATGAGCAAGAGCAACATCGACCTTGTGCCCTTTGCGGAAATGCTGGGATTGATATTCTAGATTCAAGACGACTACAAGAACTTGCTGAGCTCTGAGATGAGTGCGGCCAAGGGTTGTTGTGAGAACTTCACAGAAGGGAAATTCTCCTTCCCCATCATCCACGCCATCCGGAACAGTGCGCCCGGGAGCCATGAGATTTTGCATGTTCTGAGGAAGCGAACCGAAGACACGGCAATCAAAGACTACGCAGTCACCTACATGCGGGATGTCACGAAGAGCTTCGAGTACACGAAGACAGTGCTTCAAGGCCTACATAACCAGTTGAAGAAGATGGTGAAAGATATTCGTTCGTTCAACGAGACTATTCAGGGGATTTTGACTAAGCTCGCGATCGACTAGTTGTTTTGTTGTGTTGCTGACAGCAGAGTTTGTTGATAATTAGAAATATCCAACTCTGATGATCGCGGATGACTTTTCGCGCTTCTCAATGTCGTGATAGATAAGTTTAGAGATTAGAAAATCCTTTCAGCCCCCTAATCGAGGTACGATTGTACATATTAGGAAATTCTTTAGTGAACAAGGAAAGTGCGTAGGGTCTACCTGTAGCGCTGTTTCGAGTTGCCCGTTGTAATTAGGTGCGTTGGAGAGGTTTGAGCCTTGACTGTCTTCTCAATAGGGTATTCGCATCTGTCATGCGTGATTAGCTAGTAGAAAACTTATACCCATTAAAGATTAATTCGTTATTAGTTAGCATAATGGAAACAGTCTCAGAGCTACCAAGACATCTTGATGAATATTATTGATCAAATACAGCAGCAATAGAATCCTTCGGGGCCACTGGCACCTCGCAACATAGCCGTCATATAAGCATCTATCGCAGATTCAAACACTAGCTAACTAATGTCTCACAGTAGTCAACCGCACCTCGAATGGCTGTTTTTCGACAAGCATGTATGTTTTCTGGCTCGCCCACGCCATCACGCTTTTACCTTCGTTTGGAACCGCGATATCGAAGTTCCATAGCACGCGTGCAAGTATCAAGCGCATCTCTGCATACGCGAGATTCTTACCAATGCAAGAACGTGGCCCTACACTAAAAGGCTGCGAAGAGATGGCTTTATCTGATGCGAATTCGACGGGGGCGGAGGATAGCCAGCGTTCGGGGATGAAAGAAGTCGGACGAGCAAAATTTTCGGCAGAGTTCGAAAGGGTCCATTGAGGGACAGATACGTTGGTCTATTGTAAAGAGTGTTAGTTGGTCCAGTTTAAACCGATATTGAGGATTTTAGGAGAGACTTACGTGCTCCGGAAGCCACTGTCCGCATACTGTATCACCTCCGGCAGGGACCACCCGAGGTAATCCAGCAGGAACTGGTGGGCATAAGCGGAGGCCTTCTTCAATGACGGCATTGAGGTAGGCCAGCGTTTGAAGTGAGCCGATGGTGATATTTTTCTCTTCCTGGAAAGAACCACGGATTTCTTGGACTAATTTTTGCAAGACTCTAGTGTTTTGTACTAAGTAATTTGTGATACCTGATAGTACTGTAGCGGTGGTCTCGCTCCCAGCCACAATGAGTGTGTTGAACGTAGATCGAATCTCATCGACAGACATCCCTGTCTTGTCGTTGTGTTTGAGGAGCTGGGACATGAAGTCATCACGTTGGGTCTCAAGGTTCATCCTGCGATCGACTCGGTCTACAACAAGCTGATAGTGATCGCGTTGCATCTTTAGGGCGCTTTTAGGTATGCATTTTCGAAGAAGAAATTCGATTGATGGGTAAAATCTGACGGTGGCGAGGTACGTGCTGACTTTGAAAAAATTGTATATAATGGCAACCCAGGGATGCAGCGTACTCTGCTGAAGACAGTCAAACGATTGACCAAGGCCAAGATCACCGATTATGTCGAAAGTGGTATAATTGTACCACTGCACAATATCAAGAACAGTTCCCTCGCTGTGAGTGTTCTGCGCCGTCCATTCTCGGAGTCTTTTCATCAGCAGATCAACATAAGACTGAATCAGAGGTTCTTGAGTTCTCAAGGCTTTCTCAGTAAAGCTATGAGCCAGAACCCTACGCATGCGTGCATGTGCTCCCTCATCTTGGACATGAAGTAATGACGGTGTCTGGCCTTGTGGGGGACTCCACCAAACGGGGTTTTTAGGGAACGGCAAATGGCCTGGCCGATGGCCAAATATTTCGCTCCAAGCTTCACCCCTGGCAAAAGAGACTTCGTCGGGTGCAAGGCGGACGATGTCGCCGTATTGTCGGTGGATTTTCTGGACATCGTGGACCAGACTGCCTTTCCAGACTGAGCGGATGAAGGTCAACCGAGTTGCCGCCCAGGTCTTGGGGCCTGGAATCCTTGATAGCGGATGAAAGTAGAGGTTGTAGACTACCAATCCCAGTGGGTACTAGAGAAAGAGGAACAAGTGTTAGCCGAAGCTGCCTTGATCTGTGGACGAGGTCTGTCCATTCTCGTCGCAATCTGCCTGTTCAGCGTTCGACACTCACCAGAAGAATGATTCCAAGGGCTATGAATACTCGACTGGCGAGACCTGGAGCCTGATCCATTAAGGGTAGGATACTCATCGTCGCTAGGAGTTAGGTTTTGGCGGAGTTCAAGGAGGAGAGTATGATACACGGGCGGTGTTGTGATGGATTTCTTTGGCGCACCGCAGTTGAGAATGGCTGATGGCTTTGGCGAGCTGGAGATTGCGAACGATTAAAGGAGGCGTTGGGGCATTTCGAACAAAAGAGAAGGCGGGGGATGTGGAATACCTGAGCATACTTCACGCTGGCGAGGCTGAGTCGGAAGAAGTCTTAGAATACATGAAGCCGAAAGGAACTTCGCAATAGAATATAGGTAACCGAAACATACCCTGCATAAGGTACAGCGCCGCAACTGATGCCCCTCATGATTATTACAACTCTAGGATTCTGAGGTCTGGATTCTATTGTAGACCGCTTATAGATCAACGAGGCATCACCATTTCCCATTGTTACTCTGGAGCCTTGTCGTTTTCTATCCAAGTAAAACAACCACCGAGACAACGACTCGGTGGATGATAGTTCAAGGATGAATGCATGTTGAAGCAGTAGGAGCTGCAGTAGGAGCTGCAGTAGGAGCAGGAGGAGTAGTCGTTCAATTAGGAACATACCTTACCTAGGTAGTTGTTGCAGTGCCATTACATTGCCCGCTAGCCTATTTGGGGCTAGCGTCAAGTGCGGCACAAAACCTAAGGTAGGTAAGGTAGGTAAGGTAGATAGGTAGGCAGCTTGCTGCTGTAGAAGACACACCTTTAGTCAATTATCAGATCTACACTTCATCAATGCATGAGACCTCCTTAAGGGAATCATTCTCATCGCTCAGCGCTCTATTCGCTAGTATTCTTTTGGTTGTTTCTAGCAATCAATTCAGTCCCTGGTTTCTATGTTTGATCAACACCCTTGCTGCTGGATCGGGAAAGATGTTGTCGTCTGCAGTCATATTGGCAGGCCTTCCCATTCCATCAAAATACTTGAACTTGTACTCTAAGAGAATATGTGAAAGGATCATCTTAATCTCGGCGGCGGCGAAAAACCGACCCGGACATGAGAATTTGCCATGCCCAAAGTGCAGCTCTGAACTCGTTGTCATAGTGAACTGATGTCGATTAGCTTCATTGGGATCGGAGCGCATGCGGTGAAACCGGAAACCGTCGAATTCGTCAGGGTTTGGGAAATTGATAGGATCCATCATAATTGGAGCAGAAGCCACGACAAAGTGGGTTCCCTGTGGGAGCAGTACACCATCCGATAGTTTCAAAGGTTCCATTGCCACGCGATTGAATGATACTATATCTTGTAAGTCTCTAGATTCTATCGACTGAGCATTTGCTGCGAATTTAAAGGACTTACAAAGATTAGGTGGGTTAAATCTTTGAGACTCTTTCAAGAAGCTATCCATCTTACGCATTCTCGATAGTGTAGATTTATCCAAGCCCTTCTTTGCGAGCAGGAGGTTTTCCACTTCTTCTCTTAGAGGCACCACATATTCTGGGTGTGCACAAAGGTCTAGAAGAGCGTGAGTAGCAGCCATAGTGGTTGTATGGATCGCTCCAAGAGTCAAAATAAGTTGCCTATGTGCGAGCTTATCAGGCTTCCCTTCGTCTTCGTTAGCGGCATCCATCATCCATTGGAGCATATCATCTGGCTTTTCGTAGTTTTCGATGCTTTCAGATTGCGCCTCGAGCCGCTGTTTGACGAGAGGTGTAATGAGCTGCTTTGCGCGCCGAAGGTTTTGGTGAACCCTATAAGACGACGGAAGAAACCATACAACGGTAGAGTGCAAGAACTTGGGAAGCATACGCAAGGTCATAACGGTCGTGAAGACGTTCTCAGTGTAATGGACTGAAATATTAAGCCATTCATTGTCTCAGCATAATGGGAGCCCCACAAACATCCGTGCTGATATCCGAGCGATAACATGGAGGAAAGTATCGTAGACCGCCAGTTCAGTCCAATCATCGTCTTGATACTGGTCAGTTTCAGTCCTTGACATGGGGACGTTGTCAATGTTGCGCACCTTCAACGATCGGCATATCTAAGGACATGCCAAGATCATGCTCATACCGAATGGTGTTGTAGAATTTGCCAAGGTTTGGAGTGAGCCTGGTTTGGAGTACTCGTGTGTGTAAATCGCTTTCCAAGAGTAGATCCGTTGTCGAATATTTCCCAAGAAGATTCTAAGAGCAATCAGTAGCAAATCGCCGAGTTACTAGCTCATCCTCACCATGATATGTCCTTGTGTTGGGCTAGCTATTGATTCTGGTAACGCTCGAAGCTCGTCGACATACTTCCTCGAGATCACGAGGATGTCTTTATCATTTCGGCGGATCCAGAATATGGTATCCTTGTACTATGAAAGCTTCAGACGGTATACCTAACAAAGATGATGAAATTACTTTCTCATATCCTTCGTTGACTACCTCTCGCGCTCCTTGGAAGAAGCGAAGTCTCAACCAAATGGTAGGCTCCCAGAAGCGACGATATCCAACAAATGGGGCCTTTACGCTCTGTTCTTTGTGCGAATAGTAGAAGAGAAGCGAAGTAACTAGAGCTATAAATGTCAAGTAAGAGATCCATCTAGAGTCAAGAGCTTTCGTCTGGTAGACGTTCTTCAATGCATTTCCGAAGAGTATCCTATCATGGATTAATCGAGCCAACGGCGTTGCAAAATTGTCCATGTCTTCAGCACTTTTATCTCGGAGAACGGCAATCGTATCAAATGTATTGGCATACAGGAGCAATCAGTCGGCAGTCCTGGTATTAGCAGCAAGACTGGCTATGAGGAGCCGAAAGAGGACGGCAATGAGGCTACAACAATCATTCGGCATTTGGGACATTCTCTTCAGTATTGTTGCTGGCTTGTGCAGCAAGACAAACACTCCTGTTAGGCAACATAAATACGACCCATGGATCATGGTCCATCTCCGAGAGGCAAGGGTCGCTGTGCCGTGTAAGAAGTGGGAGTTCCTCTGCTGCAGGTTTGGAGGGTGGCACGACTGCATATTTCTGCACCGCATGAACCCCAGCTTTTGGTGACCCAAGGAAGTGTTGCATGAGATGATAGGTACTGCGGAAATGGCGGAAGTAGATAGGTGTGTGGGTAAGTCGGATCAGTGGTAGCTTATTGTACTGTAATGAAACGGTAATTTATCGTTTCCATTCTCTCTCCCCCTTTCGGCCCCTCGAAACCTTTTCAACACCGACTCCTCATTTACGGGTCTTTTATCACATGTTGAGTAACCCTGTAGCGCCAGGATCTTGCCCCTCTTGTGCAGCCAAAGCGTTGCAGGAATGGCGGTGAACTTGATGCGCCTTGTCTCGCTGATCCTGGGCAATAAGGACGTAGGGCAGTTTCAAAAAGGGTGTACAAGGCCCGGCAGATTTTCACAACCTATTGGGTTGTTAGACCTGTATCGTTGCGAGCCTTCTTCGATTGAGTGAGCTACGAACATGCGTATAACCGGAAGCCTTCTAGACTGTCTGCGGTGGAAATCGTATCAATGTGCTGCACTAGTACCCTACGACTTCGCTTCTCTCCAGTTCAGAGTCTTTTCTATCCAGCATTTTGATCTTGGAGCTTATTCATACTCTCTAAGTGGTACATCTTTATCATTACCATAGTGTTAACATGGCTTCACAGTCGATAGATACGAAAGATATCTCTGAGCATGCTAGAATTTTGATCAAGCAATTAGCCGAAGGTATTCTCAACGAGCGCGGGATCGGATCGATGTCGCCAGCGATCTATGACACAGCATGGGTCTCCATGATATCGAAACCCGCCGCTGGGGGCCGACGATGGCTCTTTCCAGAGTCTTTTGGGTTTATCTTGAATACACAAACATCGGAAGGTGGCTGGGATATAGACCGCTCCGATCTGGACAGTATCTTGAATACATTAGCAGCGCTGCTTGCCATGAAGATGCACGCAGCAAATCCGTCTCTTATTGGTGATGGCTTGGGACATGATATTGGTTCGCGTATATCCAAGGCTACCGTATTCCTTGGACTCAAACTTGAAGAATGGGACGTGGACACCAGTCGTCATGTTGGCTTCGAGATTTTGATCCCCTCACTCCTGGAAAACTTAAAGCATGAGGGCATCTCTTTTGATTTCCCAGGTCGACAGTCTCTTATGATGCTCAACCGCAAAAAGCTCGCCAATTTTGACCCGGAAATACTATATAATACATTCCCTAGAGGCTTTCCATGGCTCGAACATAGTCGACTACGACAGGATTAGTCATCATAAAGTCTTCGGCAGCATGATGGCATCCCCATCATCGACGGCAGCATATCTAATGAACTCCTCGATATGGGACGAAGAAGCTGAAAGCTACATTCGAACTGTCATAGCTGATGGTGAAGGTAAAGGTAGTGGAGGCGTTCCATCTGCTTTCCCATGCACTATATTTGAGATAAGTTGGGTCTGTTCCCACTATACGGCTATAGATGGGGTCGGAAAGTTGACAAAATGGCAAGGTCGTTTCTACTCTGCTCGAAAGCGGATTTTCTATTGAGTCATTAGGTTCGGAGAACATTCTGAGCATAGCGGGGTACCTCGAAAAGTGCCTCCAGGATGGAAACGGTCTCGCGGGTTTCGGTCAGATCATTTTCGTCCCCCCCATTCAACGATTAAACTGATATTCTTGAGGATTCAGCGCCCCATCTGCTTGCCGATGCCGATGACACGGCGAAAGTCGTGTTGATCCTCAACTTGCTTAACAAGAGCGTTCTTCCAGACCAAATGAATACTGAATTTGGAAGCGAATCCCATTTCAAGACATATGCCGGAGAGCGTGACGCAAGCTTTAGTGCCAACTGCAATGTACTGAACGCCCTCCTTCATGTGCCTAATCCGAGCAGGTACGAGACTCAGATATGTACGTCAGCAAACTTTCTGTGCGATTCCTGGTGGACTGGATCGGTAGACGATAAATGGGTAAGTTCGAAGTGTGTATAGCTTGTGATGCCCTTGCTGAAGACTTTCAGAATCTGTCTCCAGAATATTCAATGATGCTTTTGGTGCAAAGTTTAACGCGATTTCTTCATCTCTGGGATGAGGGGCAGCTCACTGCGCTGTCTGACCCTCTTATTCGAGACCGAGTGCCTATTGTGTTACTCCAAGCGTTGGTGCGCACCTTTCAACGGCAAAATGCAAATGGATCTTGGGGCAGCAACCAGTCAAGTGAAGAGACTGCTTATGCTGTATTATTTCTTGTCTCAATATTTGGTATCCCATGGGTGCGTTTTCTAGAGTCCCAGATTACTTCGGCTATCGAGGCAGGCCGGCTCTATTTGAACCAATATTGTGAAGGATGGACTAAGCCGGCGCCGCTCTGGATTGAGAAAGTCAGTTACGGCTCAGGAGTTCTTTCTCAGGCTTACTGCATCTCCGCTATAAATGCTCCAATACCAACCTGCCAAGGATGGGGTGAGGCTGCAAAGAACCTGATCGATGTGAAGATGGAAGCCGTTACAAAATTCTCCCAATTCTTCTCCCACCTGCCATTGTTCTGCCAAGAGCCTAGTTGGAAACTCCGCGCGGCCGTCGTTGAGGGCTATCTTTTCTTACCGCATCTAAAACGTGTTCGGCTAAACATTTTTCCCCGCAAAGAGATGGCGGAAGATAAGTATCTAGAGTACATCCCTTTCACCTGGATCGCCTCAAATTATCGTGGAGGCGGCTACCTCAGCACAAAGCTTATGTGGGACATGATGATCATATCAATGCTCAATTACCAAGCAGACGAATACATGGAGGCGGTAGTCGGGACACAGTTGAAGGACAATCTTGAAACTGCCAAGCGGACCGTAGAGAAATTGATTAGAGAAACGAACGGACTCTCTTACGGCGTCAAAGAGAGCCCCGTGGATACCTCAGCTGTCTCCACCAATGATCTTGCCAGCATAGCAGAAACGGATGGTGTGATCAATATCTCTCAAATCGAAAAGACTCTGACCGGGTTCATCACCTACGTACTGGACCATCCCCAGGTGCAGAGCTCCAGCGCGCTGGATCAGCAAATTCTCCGTCGAGAGCTTCAAAATTTCCTCCTTGCCCACATTGCACACATCGAGGACAACCTTCGTTTTTCCGACCAAGAGTTCTCTTACAATATCACAACTCCTTTTGTCGCCCCAAAAGGCACGTATCACAAGTGGGTGCACACCACGTCTGCTGATGATACCTCTTGTCCATACTCCTTCGCCTTTATGTCTTGCCTTACTGCCAACCCGGGAGAAGACCGCTTCCCCAGCGTGCAATCTAAATATATCTCGCAGGACCTTTGCCGCCATCTCGCAACTATGTGCCGCCAGTATAATGATTATGGGTCCATTGCTCGTGACCGGGCGGAGAAGAATCTCAACAGCGTCAATTTCCCAGAGTTTCATCATAATAATATAGTGAAGCAAGAAGGCAGTGTTGAGAATCAGAACGATGTAAGGGAAGAAGCATTTAAGGCGGCACTATTCGAAATTGCGGATTATGAGCGCGACTGCTTGCTCTTTGCAATGCAGAAGCTGGGGGAAGCGGTGCCGAAGCAAATGGGGATATGGAAGACATTTGTGAACGTGACAGATCTGTATGGCCAAATTTATGTGGCGAGAGATATTGCGAGTCGGATGCGTTGATTCTGGGCCAAGCGCTTAACGTTCCTTCTAATGGTTTCGGTCGTACCTTTGGTTGGTAGACCTGTTGATTCCGACCATAAACTGTAAAAATCGTTCAAAACTCGGCACTCGCCGTCGCTGTTTTGCTAAACCATCGGTATGTGTACTGCAATCTCTTTTGCATCATGCTTGTTTCTAACAGCGCCTTTACCTTAGCTAGGCCAAACCCCGTCATGCTGTTCGGTGGAATGACGGGACCCCAGTCTTCTCCACTGTACTCTGATTTCCGATATCGAAATCCTTACAAGCGATTCCCCGAACTTGCTACAAGCCAATGCTGCTAGAGCATACAGCATCTCAAGATACCTCATCCAGGGTAGTCCCAACCAGAATGGATAAGCTGTTGGAATACAAGGTCATATGGGGCATTTTGGTATATGGGGTTGAAGCTGTTAGGAGTCTATCTAGGAGCGAGCAGGTGAAAACTCTACTAGTGGGCCCCAGCCCTATCAGCCCTATGAAGGCGGAGATTACCATCTCCCCTATTTCCAACAAACATAATGTGACTTAGTTCGAATTTTCTAGAGATCGAGTAAGACCAATGCTCTTCAGTCATACGGCAGCGAGATAGGCCGAGCCTCACCAAACTAGTATGGCGGAAGGTCAAATGAGGCGGCGCTTATGGCGGAGAAATGTGACTGTCTTCGTCGAGTAAGCGACTGTCCTCAATGGAACTGCTTATAAGGAAATGCAGTTGTCTAACCGCTAGCTGCAAGTAATACGACAGGCGGGCTGACGTGCAGATGCTTAAAGAGAGTTGACATCATATGAATCGTGACGGTGAACTTATCCGGTCCGCGACCTTAATCCTCCTCCGCCAAGACAGCCTCGATCAAGCTCTGCACGCCCGGTTCCTTCGTCCAAATGCCAGTAATCTTCAATCCAACAGACTGCAGAAGGCTACGCCACTGAGCCTCCGTCCGCTCCGAAGATGCTGCAAGAGCCATCATGAACCAATCCAGCGAAGTGATCTTCCATGATGCTCCGACGTCCGGAACGACATTTTCGTTAATGAGGATCTTGGAGTATCCCTTCTCCATGGCTGGAATAAGCTGACGGAGGATTTCGCGGCATCGCTCGTCAGTCCAGTCGTGGAGGACGGAGTGCAAGTAGTAAGCTCTTGCCCCTAGCATCTTTTAGCAATGGAGGAGAAGAGTAAGTCGAGACTCGAACCTTTCACTGGCTGTGGAGTCAGAAAGTCGTGTATCGTTGGCTCAATCCCTGGCTTAATGACATCTACTTGGCTGATGACAGCCGGAAGATCCTGCAGAACCAGACGCCCAGGGAGCTCGGGATGTTTTGCTTTGAATGCAACCAAGTCATGTCCCAGACTTCCACCAACGTCTACAATCAAAGCTTCGGATTCGCCCTTTAGGCCTCTTCCTAATCTTTCTTTGAAGGGATAGAAATCATGGTCCATCCACCTAGGCTGGCCCTCAACGTATCCGGCCATATGGTTATTGAATGCCCGTTGGACTGCTGGGTGCTCGGCTCTCCAGTCTTTGCAAGAAAGTTTCGTGTCATGGCCGTATTGAAATGGCCCGTTAGTCGGATTCTCAGGATTCTGATATCCGTTCTTCGATAGGTAGCTAGGGAGCTTGAGAAAGGATGGTCCTGCACAGTCGAGACTGTACTTTCATTAGGAGCTTCCGGCTATTTATGAGACTACTCACCAAAAGGGTATCCCATCACGGTACTTTGGGATAGTCAAGGCCGTCGAAAGAGCGGTGGGCGCAAATCGGTCTGCTTCGACTTCCACAACCATGTGCATGGCAGAAAGATGTCTCAAGATCCTTCCTAATTGTAGCAATTACCTGTGAGCAAATATTGTTTGTTCAAGAACGAAAATAACTCACCAATCAGCACGGGATCTCCACCAACCTTGATCGCCAGTTCCGTACTGCTCTTCGCACGAGCATCCTCATCCGCCAGCTGCTCAAACAACCCCAAGTCAACGGCTACTCGGGTAGCTGTGTTCCTAGTCGGCTAGCAAAACAGATTCAGCTAGGCCTAATGATGTGTTAGATCCAGGTATCTACCTCTGCCCATGCCATCCAAGTGATTGCCTCAACCGATGTTTCGAGAACAGAAATCAGACGTCGGGCGTTTGCCATCAATTGTTCTCGTGCACCTGCTTTCTTTTGAGAGAAAGCTTCTCCGACTAGATTGATATCTTCCAGAAGAGCAGTAACAGCAGTAGCTTGAGTTTGCTTGAGGGTAATGGACGCCATCTTGTGAAAAGAATAGAGCTGGAAGTCTAATTCTGGGAACTCAGGAGACTCGATTCGGGCAGCTTTGAAAATATCTATATCTTTCAAGCTTCCCCATTGGAATAAGAAGGCTTAGTGCACAGTGGTGAGAAGCCTCGCGGCGTCTCGCATAGGCCGCACTCTCACTGTTATTCACTCTCTATCCTGGCACGGTTTCCGGTATTCCGCCATACGCCTGCTTTTACGCTACCTTTGTCTCTCAGCGAAGACAAGGCAACCATCCACTAGAGATGTTCGGACAACCACAGCCGCATGACGCCATCATGCATATGCAGCCCACGCGTACATACATCCAATAATCTCGCGTATTACCAGGTTAGGAGTCATACTTGGGTACCATTGACAAGGGCCTTTCTTCCTGTAACGCACATACGGTCTTGATGTGGTCTTATCCCCGAGAAGCGTGTGGGGCCCTAGCCCAGCACGGTGCTGAACTTCCAAGGGCATCCAAACGGCTACTCCCAACCCATGGCCGAGATGCATACATAGATGCATACAGTGATGCTCTATGGTGGCATGGTATTGTCAATAAGGGCACCTGCGGAAAGAGGAAAATACCACTGCGCCATGCATTTACTAACGCCTAAGGATTCGAACATAGAGGTGTCAAAGAATCACCTAACCTTCCGCAATCTTCTTTCTTTGATCGACGGAGCTCCCTATCTTTAACTGTTGTCATCAGTCTTTGAGCTGAATCAAGCTTTTACTGCACCTTGAGAGCGCTTGGGAACGAAATTCGAAGATATTTTGACCGAGACAAAGCCTCAAAGCTCGTCTCTACTTGGGTCATCGATCTTCAGCTAGTAGGAAGGAATCGATATCAAATGCCAGACATGGCCAGCCCTCCTCCTGGGGGAGACGTGACTAGGGCACCGCTTTTAGATGGTGTAGACTGGTCGATGACTGGTCTTGCTTTGATCTTTGTTATCTGCCGGCTCTTCTCCCGCTACAGAATCATCCGCAAGCCTGGCCTAGATGACCTCGTTATTACTATATCAATTGTAAGTGAACCTGCAGCAAGTTAAATTTGATTAGGCATCCATATTCTCTAACTCGTTACTTTCCAAGGTTTTGAACATCATCTCCATTTCGTTTACCACGGCGGCCAATACAATGGGTATGGGAAGACATGAATACTACTTGACTCCAAAGCAGAAAACGAACGCAGTCAAACTGAACATTTTCGGTCAACCGTTTGGCATAATGGCTTTTTGCGTACCAAAACTCGCCGTTGCTCTTCTGATTATCAAACTAATGCCACCGAGGAAATATGGGAAATGGTTCCTATACTTCATCACGATCAGTCTCATCATACTCTCTATCCTTGCTGCGGTTTTTCTATATATTCGACGTTCTCCTCTGGAGGCTTTGTGGAATCCTACCATACCGTTCCACTGCTGGCCACCGTCGATCCTCTCCAACTACACAATATTTGTGTTGGTTTACGAATCGGCCAAAATATGAACACACTTTGGAACAATCCTATTCAGGTATGTATAGCATATTTCAACAGTTTATAACCAGGGGACGCTCACAGAATCGATTCCTTCTGAACCGAGAGGACTAGACGCTACTGAGCCATATCCTGTACCTGCAGAGATGGGTTTCTGCAAATTATGTCGAGTGAGGCTTTCTGGTGTTTTAAAGATTCGACGACGCACGAAGGCGGGTTTGCTCAGGAAAAGATGGTTCTATCTAGCTTTCAAATTCTAGTAGAACGTTCCGTGCAGACCTTTAGACGACGTTACATCCCCTCAACGTCCGTTAACTGAAAAAACGCATCTTCCACAGCCATCTGCTCCACCGAAAATCCGTTCGTTTTCAGCCAAGCCGCAACATTTCCGGGCATCGCGCCTGACCCACTTGCTACTCGCTACGGTTTTTCTCAATCACTCACTTCACCTTTGATCATATAGCTTGGTGTCCCGCGGAGTAAGAAACTTCTTTACCGCGTCAATCTGGACCTCGGTCGTAAAACCATCGAGGATAACGCCCAGTAAATGGCGACACGATGTCCGGGGGAAATGCAGGTTCGATGGCGGGCCAGTTCGCTTGAGTTCAGTTGCACATTCCAGTGATGCCGGCAGGGCTAGTATTAAAGCACCAGAGGAGGAGGTATATCTGGGGGTGTCAGTGTGCCGTAGAGTGGATGTTATATAAGGAAGACAAGCGGCACAGACATCCTGGTGTTTGACTTCATTGGAAAAGACCAAGTCACGAGCTCATTGTTGAAGCAATAGGAGTAATAGGAGGAGCAATGGGAGTAAAAGCAATAGTAGGAGCAGTGATAAGGTACATATTGCACTGCCTGCTAACCTAATCAGTACTAGCGGTGGTATGCTTCGACCTCATGTGAAAATCTAGACAGCCTCTTTTTGTAGAAGACACCCCTTTAGACAATTATCAGATTTACACTTGATCACTTGTTACACAGGGTATAGCGTCAAAACACACCTCATATTGTCAAGCGTGAGAAACACCTCTTCTTCATCGTCTGCACTTTTGTACAGTTGATACACGGCGTCAAACGCCTCATCACTGCATGGTCTGGCAAGTACAATGCCAAAGACATGATCTCGGAGTTCAGAGTGAAAAGCGCAATTTCTCTCCAGCGGCATACATGTCCTCGGCCAAGGCAGTTACCCTAATGATAGGTTATTAATGAATACTGGAGAAGCAATGGTTCTCACTTTGGATCTCCCGGCTGTCCCAGCAGCTTCAAACATCAGGGGTTTGGACTGCGGCATAAATCTTGTTCATCCTCATCGCTTATGTCCCACCAATTTCCATGTGCTTTACTGCCCCAAGTTGGTCCGAGATAGCTGTGTTGGTTATATGAGGGTCAGAAGGAGTATGTGCATGTGTATATGTTGGTTGAACTACTCCAGAAACGAGATGGCCAAGCACACAGGGGTAACAGTACTGTTCCCTGTTTCCAACAAATTGTAGCCCATGTTAGCCTTAAGCACAATGGTATGATACGTTTAAATCACGGTCTCAGAGTGCAAGGTCTGATATATGCAGAACAGTATGAAGTAGCGATTCATCCAAGAGCCGACATTGGTGTTTGCCGCTCTCTAGTCCTAGCAACAATTAAAATTGCATGTTGCATGAGTGCATCTTTAATCTTTGATCAAGATCGTGTATTGTTCCCCAAGATCAGGCGGCCTTCGTACTATCTGGGATTTCCCGAAAAGTCTAGAGCATGGTACCTCTGCATCAGCTTCTGACGTGTCCTCGACCACGGTTGTAACGCTGATCTCCTTGAATTCTGGCCACGCGGCTCCGAGATCAGGCGCTGGAGACGGCACTGCATTGACTACACGCATGTCGGGCGCTGGGCGATAGATCAAGGCATCAACTTCATGGAAAAAGAAGGCAACGAGTCATTCTGAGGATCTTATAGGTTGGCACAGGTTTCATGCAAGACGCGTAGACTTCGCATTTTAGAATATGACTGGTAGATGTTATCTAATGTATGATAAAAGTGTTGAGATGCTATTTCTCGATTCGAAAGAAGGGCTCTTGTTGAAGTGACTCGGACGCTTGTGAGTGAGAGCTTTAAAGTCGCTCTAAACGGAATAATTCAATGTCGCAGTGACGAAGAATTCTTGTATTTTCGAAACGAAAATAATTAATGTGTTTGTAAGAGGTTTTTGTATTTCCCCGAAACGAGGTATAGTGCGAAGGGCTTGAACAATGTCAGGGAATTAGCTACAAGGTAAACATGTTACCCACCAGCTTTCTTCAACATCATGCTTTGTGCCTTGACGATTTCGGTGATGAACTTTTTCGGCTCTAGGCCGTGATTATCTCGTTCAGCGTATCAAAAAGAGAAGAAATTGTGCTTAAAGTTGAGAACAATCAGAAATCATTACGAAAACTAGGAAAGCGTATTTTCAAGATCATCATGTCTTTTATCAAGGTGACACAAATGATCTGACTTGAGAACGAAAATCGAGAAATGTCTTGCTCATCAAGCTTTTGATGCGGTGAGTTGCGAAGTTAATTTTCGTTGACGAGCGTGAGTGAGAGTGATTGAGAGCGATAAAGAATTCCCTAGTTAGAATGTGTGAGAGCGAATAAGAGTGATAAGAATTTTTTAATCAAAACGAGTGAACTTTTTGTATACTCGAAATATGAAGCGAAATTTCTTACTGCGCACGACATCGCTTGCATGCCTATATTCTTCCAGACTCACACACTATCGAGATGACTCGCCTTCATTTTAAGGAGGTTTATGAATCAAAAACCAAGGATCAAAACCGTCCGCATAAATGTGTCAGGATGCAATCAGAGCAAAGTCATGATGAGTTGATGACTGAGATACTAAAGCTGAGGAAAGGAAGCAAAAGTATCTACATTGACTTGCAAAGGATATAGCCTGCGCCTCCTAAACCTAAATAGAAAAGGCCACCTGGAAAGGCCACCTGGTCTGGTTCGTAACAGTCAGTGAGATGGACCGAATGTCGTGGACCAAGTGATGACTACTACATGTGTGTAACTATTCCGAATCCAGCGCCCTGCATGAGGCTGAAAGAGATTTAGGCTCCTCACTTAAGTTGAGATAATGTGTGGTTTTCTGTCTGATTGTGATCAACCTCCAGATTAGAAGAGTTTCATGTCACGAGAGACCGACTCTTCAGCGGAACTATCGCTCTAGGCCTTTACAGCTGGGACCATGGATTCTCGCCCTTTGCGACTCTTATCTCTAGGTCAGTAACTCTGACCTTATGCAGCCGTATTAAAGTCTCAGTTGAATAGATGGAGGGGGTGTTAAGGGATTGACCTCTCTTTTACTGCTTAAAGAGATATTCCGCGCTCTTGAGAACCAAGGCCACACGGTACAGCCGTACGAATATTTTGATCTCATCGGTGGAACTTCCACAGGAGGGTATTTATGCACATGTCTAGTCAGTCGTGGCCAGCGCTAACGATGTGCTCGCAGCCTTATAGCGATCATGCTCGGTCGGCTACATATGACCATCGACGAAGCCATCGATGCCTATAAACAGCTCTCGCCGGAAATATTCAAGAAGAAGTGGTGGTCTCAGAATCTGTCAGCAAAATATGCCGGGGCGGAGCTGAGACACCATTGGTTTGAAGGGAAGAATCTGAAGGACGCTGTACGACAGTTATTGAGTGATAGGGAGCTTCATCCGGACTTGGAGCTCCTTGAATCCGAGGACCCAAGCTGCCGAGTGTAAGTCTTCAGAAGGTGTTTAATTAAAGTCAAAACTGAAATGCCACGTGCAGTTTCGTATGCGCTGCTAGCGCCGTGTCGACCCATATTGAACTACTCCGCACGTACAAGTCGAGAAGAATTGGGCATCAGAATTATGACTGCTTTGTATGGGAAGCCGTACGAGCAACTTCAGCGGCACCGCTGTTCTTCGAGCCCTTAACTTTACAGAAATCTCAGGCCACTTTTGTCGACGGTGCCGTCAGGGCCAATAATCCGATTGATCAGATTACAAGCGAAGCTAGACATTTATGGCCTGGCAGAAGCATCGGGTGTCTCGTAAGTTTGGGTACGGGCGTTAGGATTCCGCAAGGATTCAACGCAAATAAGTCTCGACTACATGAAGTCCTACAGACTTTAGCGGACATAGCGACAGATGCGAACAATAAAGCTCGAGAGTTTAGGGACACCTCGGAAGGAAGGGAATTGATACGAGGCAAAAGATACTTCAGATATTCTATTCCTCAGGGGGTAGGCGACGTGGGCCTTGCAGACTTCGAGAAGATACCCTACATGGAATCGATGACTTTACCGTATGTGGTAGAAATCGATGACAGCATAGAGGACTGTGCCAAAACCTTGGCCCATCCAAGCTTAAGCAGTTAGTGGCAACTAACGTTCTTAACGAAATTATCTCAATTAATTCCTTTCTAGTAAGTGATGAGTTCAACGTTCCCCTTAGCCTACGGGGAATTCCTACGGTGAATCAATTCGTGGCCCGTGATAGTGATTTCGTTCGGCTGGAAAAAGCTTTGATACCCATCTTAGGTTGCGATATGCGTCGCAAAGTCTTCGTCCTACATGGCCTCGGCGGGATCGGCAAGACTCAACTCGCAGTCGAGTTCGCACGAAGGCACCAAAGAACGTTTAATGGTTCTTTCTGGCTAGACGGATCTACGCACGACAGCATACGACAGAGCATTGCCGGCATAGCAACGCTAATACCAAAATCGCGGATGAGCGAAGCGAGTAGAAATTGTAAAGGAGTCTCTGAGAAGCTTGACATGGTTATATTCGAGGTTCTGAGATGGTTTAGTATACCTGAAAATAATCGATGGCTGCTGGTTGTCGACAATGTCGATCGAGCATATCCTCCAGCTGATCAGGATCTCAACGCTTTCGACATAGAGAAATACTTTCCAGATGCCGACCATGGTTCAGTATTAATAACTAGCAGGCTTGAAGAATTAAGGCAGCTCGGATCTAGCCACAAGCTCAAAGGCATGAACGAGAATCAAGGCAAGCGTCTGGTTGAGCTTAGAGCGGGAAAAGCGTTAGAAGGTATTAAGTGATATTGGCGTTTACAACATTACATCAACTAACCTTATTAGGTTCAAAAGAACTTGTACAGGAGTTAGGCGGACTGCCCCTTGCGCTTGCCCAGGCTGGCTCTTATATCCATCAAACAAACAATGATGTCATCGGGTACCTGTCTCTGTACCGAGAGAAGTGGTCGAGTCTCTTCGAAAGCGATAGATTTTTATCTTTAAGGGACTTAGGGGGAAGAAGTATACTAACGACCTGGACGTTATCATACGAAGCAATCCAAAGAAAATGTCCAGACGCTGCCCAAATGCTACAGCTCTGGTCATATTTTGATCATGGAGATCTCTGGTACGGGCTATTCACACCACTTCTAAGTGTTGCAACTACCTTAGAGACCAAATTGCCCGAATGGTACGCTCGAGTTGTTAGCAGTCCCACAAACTTTAACGTTGTCATTCAAGCTCTTCTGAGTTATTCGCTGGCTGAGCCTCAACCAACGCCGTTGGCATATTCAGTGCATCCAGCGGTTCATCGATGGTGTTACCACAAAGCAGTCAAAGATAGAAATGCAACTGCTCGACTTGCATTAATTATACTCGGCTCGACGGTACCTCAAGAAATGAATCGAAACTATTGGGTCGTTGAACGACGATTGTTACCGCATTGCAACCATCTTCATAAAGTCATGAAGGACATGCCGGTAGCTAGTTTGAAGGAGTATGGTGACAATAATCTTTTACTTTACTCCTATCATATGCTGGGCAATCTATATCGTGGTCAAGGCAAGCTGAAGGAGGCCGAAGAGATGTATCAACGGGCGTTGAAAGGAAAGGAGAAGGCATGGGGATCAGAACACACATCTACGCTTGACACCGTCAACAACCTGGGCAATCTATATAGTGATCAAGGCAAGCTGAAGGAGGCTGAAGAGATGTATCAACGGGCGTTGAAAGGAAAGGAGAAGGCATGTGGATCAGAACACACATCTACGCTTGACATCGTCAACAATCTGGGCAATCTATATCGTGGTCAAGGCAAGCTGAAGAAGGCTGAAGAGATGTATCAACGGGCGTTGAAAGGATACGAGAAGGCATGGGGATTAGAACACACATCTACGCTTCGCACCGTCAATAACCTGGGCTTACTATATTGTGATCAAGGCAAGCTGAAGGAGGCTGAAGAGATGTATCAACGGGCGTTGAAAGGATATGAGAAGGCATGTGGATCAGAACACACATCTACGCTTGACACCGTCAACAACCTGGGCAATCTATATCGTGGTCAAGGCAAGCTGAAGGAGGCCGAAGAGATGTATCAACGGGCGTTGAAAGGATACGAGAAGGCACGGGGACCAAATCATCCGAATACCATAAGAATAGCTAGGAACCTGGAAAACCTTACACAAGATAGTGTGTGTTCCAAAGCGACATAAGTTTCGCAATTGGCTCACTGGATTGAGGTCACTCGCCTTGTACATAAAAGGTAACCAGTTCGCGCACACTCAGTTTCGGTAAATACCACACCCAGTCTTAGGGTTCGAGAATTGAACAGGAATCAAGCTGATCCGCGCTGAACGCGCACATCAACCTCAACTCTTTCACCACCTTCCTGCATCTACACCTCATCGTCGCCATTATGGTGCTGCAACCACCGCCTGCGGCGGACTATCCTACACTCGAGGCTCTTGTTGAAGCTGTCCAAGCTCACGCAGTAGCGAAAGAATACGCTGTCGACGTCCCATCGGAGCAAAGAACAAGAAAGGTACTATGACTCGAGCTAAAAAGACGAAGGCGAGGTCTACTAGGAGGGACCACTCAGGCTTTGAACACGTCGATGCAGCTATTCAGGCCTCGCGCGGTGGTAAACACAAAGTCGGAAGAGGTGGAAGAGGCGGAGCAGTCACCGCACGCGGCAAAGCCATACGGAAGAAACAGAAGAATAAGGAGCTAGTCTTCGTCATCGTCGCAACTATAGACGCAGATATACAGACGCTGAACAAGGGTTTAAACGATATCGAAGAAGACGTAAGGGGTATAATTACCAGGCAAACAGCGAGGAGGGCGGCGGGGGCGACGAAGACCTCCGCAACCTTCAAAGGGGCTATACACGTCGATGACGAGGGACGAAACTAACGCAGACGGTGACGGTGACGGTGATGCCGATTCTGATGGTGATTGGATATATGATTGGGATGATTGAGGACGACGGAAGTCAGTCTATTTACCACCTCAAACAGGTGTTATCCCGGGGGCAAATACATGCATTTAGAGGTTATTCGGAGCTTCAAAAACGGGTTTAATCAGAGGTAACATAGAGGTCCAGAGAACATAGAGAATATGCAATGAATTTGGGGCCAGGGAATCGGTGTTTTCCCAGGCGATATCCCACGCCCGTAAGCGGTGGAAATGATGCGCAAACGAATGCGCAAACGGCTGTTCAATTGAACATCTAATAAATCTATAATATCGATGGGGAAGACTCAAGGAGCCTAGGGTTTAACCCTCGACCCTAAGACTGGGTTTGGTATTTAAGGTACCGTTCAAGAAGCGACGAACCGAGTGTGAAAGACCTAAGCTTAGTCGACAGCTGCTTAGACTCAGTCGCCTGCTGTAACTGTCGTACAATTAAGCTAGAGTGGTAACTACAATGTAAAATGTCGTACATTTGAACCTTACATATAATTATTGCGACACAGAAAAGAAAGTGCGCAGAAGCTTTTTTATGATTGCCTTTTAGATAGGGACCCTATTCGGGCATAGTCCCGAACTAGGGCTTAGCGTCAAGTAGGCTCAATTCCTATCGCATTCGGTAGCATCAAGGTAAAAACATCTTCATATGATCAATCGGCCAACGAAGTCGAAAGACTCTGTGGCCCGGCTGCTCTATCAGACCCAAACACCCCTCTAATCGAGTCCACTGAGCTGCTCCTAGGTTGCTCCAGACCAACCACATCCTCTATCACCTCTTCGAGTCCCAAACCCGATCCTGCACCCGGCAAAGACCATCGAAGTGGTAGAGAGAGAAGTAACCCGACAACACCAGGTGCTCGGTGGAGCCGAAGTAGCCTTGACGATAGGAACCTCCTCTGGCTCCGCATTACCATCTCACTGTCGCCGAGACTCGAGCAGGATTTTTGCCATAGGGGCCAGCAAACTCCGCCCTGCATGTGATGGTCTCTATGTCTTAGAGGGGGTTACACTGTATGGGGAGAGTGTTCTCTAGATGAAAGAGGGCACTTGTATCCAAGGGCTCTGGTCGTCACAGTTATGTGAAGGTAATACTATTGAGATAACTGCTCGCAGAAGATGAATTCAATCAATCTACTCGTAAAGGGGCAGGGTTTACAGTATATGATAGCCCCAGCAAGCCAAGCGAAGCCTCGAGGTGGGCGTGGCATAGACCATGGCTGAGGTGCAGCCATCAAGTAGTGCAGCGTTTGCAGAGACCAACCAAATATCGCCTGCTACTATGGCCTTGACTTTACATTGTGGATTCGTCCTTATATCCATCCGACATGTCCATCATAGACTATGCTTTCATGCAGAGAGCCGTGGTGGGGCCTGCCGGGGTATTAAGTTGCAATGTTGGAAAATATCAGATTGACGTGGTGCAGCCATCCTTTAGTTTTCACTTCTGTATTCGTTCAGACCATTCACATGCCCTGCCAGAATATCCAACCCCAGCTAAAGCAGCATGCGTCTTCGCCTGAACACCAATTGTATCCTGTGTCGTGCATACACTTCCAGGGTTTCAAGCCTTTGTTCGCTTTTATTGGATATGATGGAATCCCGCATAGTCGGGCTACGCAAACGCTGATAGCTTGAGTGTAGCCTTATCCTCTCTACTTTTCCTTGCGTTTCTTCCATCTCACACAGCCTCTACAATTTTGCTCTTGCGCCATCTACAGCTTGCCAGAACAAAAGAGTGTGACGAGATCATTGGCTATGGCTCCAAGGGGTGGAAGAGGTGGAAGAGGACGAGGGAACGCAAACCAAAGCCGAATGAATGGAGCTGTATGCCGATTTTTCCTTCAGGGTAATTGCCGGCACAACGCTGCCCACTGCCACTTCTCGCACGATTTGGGCTTAGATCGCGAAGTGTCATCAGTTCAACAACGTGTCAGAGCTGAAATCACAGAAGAAGAACAAGCCGCAAAACAAGACTATACTACATGGAGGAGACTGCTGAGAACACCGTTGCAGTCCAATGACTTCCAAACAATCGAGAGCCTATGGAGCCAAGCTCTGGAAATCCTGGATCATGGCGAGAGGAATTGGAAACAAATGCTCCCTCAGGATCTTATCAACGACGAGCAGCTTCACGGCTATCAGCATATCCAGGTCTTGCTGAGCATGACGGTCAATGCTGGCGGCTGGGCGAGGTTTAACGAACTAGCATGGCCTTTCCTAAAGGTCATTACGCATCCAGCATTGCTGGATTGCCTTTCAGTAGACACTTATGTTGGAGACTTGTACAACTTTGTTAGTGGCAGCGGTGGTTCGAGAGCCATCCCTTTCTTTCAGCGACTAAGCAGTAGCCTGCTGGAAGCAAGTCTAATACCAGCGTCGGCTGACACGAAATCATTTGGAGAAGTCCATATTGCGATTACTACAGCTGTTCGAGAGATCCTTAGACGAAACCCACGAGCGTTGTTTCATGATGAGCTCCCAGATCTAGTTGAGTCTCTACAGAACAATTTCGAGGTCACGGCTTTCGATAAGACTTCGGCGTCGTATATTATCGTTACAAGACGTGTAACCGAGCTTCTGCGAATGGTTCATCGAGCAAAAGGTCTACTGGTGGAAGAGAACGGCAACGAAATCGACAACGACCAGCCACATGTAGCTACGTCTACCTATCCGCGAGACGTTGATATGCCTGGGAACAGACATGATAATGACAAGATGGATATCACCAGGATTAAGATAGTCCCGACAGAAGACGAAATCAGATGCGATCGTCCTGACTACCTACCATCTACAAGCCTTGATCAGCCACATTTCTTACACGGGGTTGAGCGGCTATTCGATACGCACTTTCGTTTACTCCGCCACGACATTTTTGGAGAAGTCAAGACAGCATTGAATGGATTAATCGATGCCTGTGAGAAGGACTCTAGCCTTGCCAAGAATCCCAAGCTGTTTCTTGGAGACTTACAAGCATACAGCTATAGTGGCGCCCGTGTCAGCTATCTTTCATTCGACAAGAAGCGTGGATTAGAAGCTCAACTTTCCTTTCTGCAGCCTTATCAAACGCTGAAGAAGAAGACAGCAGAACGCCGAAAATGGTGAGAGGACACGAAGCGTCTCGAGGAGGGCTCACTATTGTGCCTCGTTACCTTTGAGGACGCGAAAAGCTCATTGCTGTTCTTCACTATTAGTCACAAAGTCACCGATGCCAAGGATCCGTATGGACTGGCTTCGGAAAAGTCAGGAGATTACGCTACGATCACTGCAAAACTTATTTCTTGTGGAGACGTGGAACCGTTGAAACAGCTGCTTCTGCTAAGTCTGGCACAAAAGAAGTCACAAACTAAACTGATCATCGAATTTCCAGGGGTACTGCTTGCAACATTTATGCCAATCCTCGAGAACATACAGCAAATGCAGAAAGTTAGTCGCTTGCCTTTCCACGAATGGATTGCCCCCAGCTCAACCGGTGATGGCGCAGCAGAAGCTCGCACCCAAGTTAATGTGCCTCCTCCTATTTATGCTCGTAGTCCTGAGTTTACCTTCGATCTAAAACCTATTCTGGATAATACAAACGATGCCTTCTTCTTGAACCCGGCATCTGCAGACGACCCCAGTATATCGGATGAGCTCGACCGGAGAACGTCTTTAGACAAAGGACAATGCGAGGCTCTAGTCACTGCTCTTACGCGTGAATTCGCTCTCATCCAAGGCCCACCGGGCACGGGTAAATCACATCTTGGGGTTCAAGTTATGCGAGTTCTTATACACAACCGGGAAAGTGCCGATTTAGGTCCCATACTAGTCGTTTGCTACACCAACCATGCTTTGGACCAGTTTCTTGAGCATCTAGTGAAGGTTGGCATTGACAAGGTTATTCGTATTGGGGGTGAGAGCAAGTCTCAAATTTTGGAAGGAAAGAACCTGCGACTAGCATCTCTAGGCGAATCGAAGACGGGTGCTGAGAGATTCCTCTTAGGTAAATCGTACGGGGAAATAGAAAAGCTTGAACGGACCGTCAAGTCTAAGCTGGCTACTTTGCATAGATTTAAGCCTGACTGGGAAACTCTCAAATCCCACCTATTTCGCAACTACCCACACATCTACTCTCAATTCTCCCGTATTGACAATGAGGGATTTGAGCTGGTGAGTCGTGAAGAGCCGTTCGATCTCTGGAGAACTGGTCAGGGAGAGGATCTCGGAGAACTTGATGACTGCGCAGGAACCACTAACAACATCCTCCGGAAGGCAAATCGCAAGATATATAATGTGTCGATGAGGGATAGACAAACACTCTTGAATTACTGGTTACAGGAGATGCATGATAATCTTATGGATGACATCTTCAACGCGGTAAAGGAAACAGAAACGCTCAAACAGTGCGTGGCCCAGGTCCACGACGAAGTCGATCGGAGGGTCCTTGAGACAGCTGAAGTCATTGGTGTAACAACCTCAGGTCTTGCAAAGAGGATCTCGGTACTGCGACACATCCACACCAAGGTTGTAATCTGCGAGGAAGCTGGCGAAGTACTGGAGGCGCATATGCTTTCAGCCTTGGTTCCTAGTGTTGAGAGCCTTATACAGATCGGTGACCAACAACAGCTTCGACCCCAGATTAAGAACTTCAAGGACTTGTCACTTGAGAGCCCACAGGGAGCACTATACAAGCTTGATCGCAGCCAGTTTGAGCGACTTTCGGTTGTCGAAAATGGGAGGCCTGCGTTTCCTATTTCGCAGCTCAATGTCCAGCGTCGAATGCGCCCCGAAATATCCGCACTAATCCGCAATACTCTCTACCCTCGGCTTCAAGATCATGAGACTGTTAAAAGCTTGCCTGATGTAGTAGGCTTGCGGAAGAATCTATTTTGGCTCGACCATACCAATCTTGAGGAAGGGGTTCGGCCTGATTCTCACCAAAAGTCGAAGAGTAATCTTTGGGAAGTCGATATAACGCATGCTTTAGTCCGACATATCATCCGCCAGGGCGTATACAAGAGTGAAGATATTGCTGTATTGACTCCTTATAGCGGCCAGTTGCAGAAGCTTCGTGCGAAAATGCGACATGACTTCGAAATTATCTTGAGTGAACGAGATCAGGACGTCCTCCTTAAGGATGGATTCCTAATGGAAGACGCTGGTCAGGTGACTACAAATGGTCCAGTTCTCCAAAAGAAAGCTATGAACGAGTTGTTGCGAATCGCCACCGTGGATAATTTTCAAGGCGAGGAAGCCAAGGTCATAGTCGTTTCCCTTGTCCGGAGCAATAGTGAGAGAAAGGTTGGGTTTCTCAAGACTACAAATCGCATCAACGTCCTTCTGAGCCGTGCTCAACACGGCATGTACCTCATTGGCAATTCCAAAACGTATTCGAATATTGCGATGTGGTCCAAAGTTCTTGGAATGCTCCGTGTAGATGACTCAGTGGGCGAAGCTCTTGGCCTTTGTTGTCCACGGCATATGGAAACAGAGATATGGGTCTCTAAGCCGGAAGATTTCGCCAACGTTAGCCCCGAGGGAGGGTGTATGCTCCCTTGTGACAGGCGTCTCAGCGCATGCGGTCACCGATGCTTTGCGAAATGCCATTCTGAGGCCATGCATCAAGTGTTCCCTTGCCCACAACCATGCCAGCGGCTCCACAACGTATGCAATCACGAGTGCCCCAAGTCTTGCGGCGAAAAATGTGGGGACTGTATGCTGAAAGTAAATGGCGTGAAACTCCTTTGCGGTCACATCAAAGACAATGTCTATTGCTACCAGACCCTTGATCTTGAATCAATACAGTGCAAAGAACTGGTCCATCGACAAGTACCAACATGTGGCCATGATATTGAACTGCAATGCTTCCGAGATATCAAATCAGTATTATGCCCGGTGCGATGCGAGAAAGTCCTTAGTTGTGGGCATCCTTGCCGTGGAACTTGTGGTAAGTGCAATGGCATAAATCAAAATGGTCAGGCCACAATGACACATACCAAATGCACTGCCTTGTGTGGAAGACACTTTGGTACCTGTAATCATTCATGTCCTCGGACATGTCATGGAGGATCTGATTGCGGCCTTTGCTCTTCGCCATGTGAGGTAAGCTGATCCCATGAGTATCTGTCATTTGTCGAAGAGTACCGAATATGGTTTGAATTCTGTGCGGCTATGGACTGATGTAACCAACCTTGCAAAACACAGACTCCGCTGACATATACTAGGTCCGCTGTGGCCACTCTCGGTGCAACAAGTCATGTCACGAGCCATGTGCGCCGTGCATTCAGGACTGCAGCTGGTTCTGCGAGCACCAAGGCCGATGCAGTATGCCATGTGCAGCACCGTGCAATCGACTACCATGTTCAAAGCGCTGTAACGAAGTCCTTCCGTGTGGTCACCAATGCCCAAGCCTGTGCGGCGAGATCTGCCCTATCGACTACTGTCAGTCATGCTCATCTGACAGCAAACGAGCGCAGCGTATCGATCTACTTGAGTTCAAATCGTTTAGCGAGGTTGACATTGACGAAAGCCCTATTGTTGTTCTTGGTTGTGGCCACTTTTTCACCGCCGAGACTCTCGATGGCCACATGCAGATGAGTGAAGTCTATGATCAAGACCTTAACGGGGAATTCGTCAGGCTTAGAGACGACCAAGGGTCCTTGGCTAAGGCAGTACCCCAATGCCCAGACTGCCAGCAGCCCGTCAGGCAGTATGCCACCCAACGCTATAACCGAGTCATCAATCGCGCAGTCGCCGACGAAATGTCGAAGCGGTTTTTGGTAACTGGCAAGGTCCAAATCGAAGAGCTTGAGCTTCAAGTTGATCGACTGGCAGGGGAGCTTGAAAAATCGCAGAAGGAACTTATTGCTGGTATTACTGGGCAATCATTGAGCCCAGCAGCAACGATTGAGACAAATCTTAGATTAACTTCTAGGCACGATAGGTCTCTAAAATTGTCTCGCTCTGTTGCCGCTTTCTTGAAACAGGTCGACGACAAGAATCAACCGGCCAGAAAACTCCATGATGCCACCGTAAAGGCCGCCAGAGCCACAGCAAGCATCGAAGAACAAATGAAGCAGCTCTCCGTTGAAGTCTCCGCTGAGGTCCCACGGGATCGTCGAATTGTTCTCGGTGCACGGTCAATGCAAATAAAGCTCTTATATATCATACTCGCCGATAAAGTGGAAACAGTCCAGGAAATAAATTCCATATCTGCCGGTATGACCATAAAGATCCCAGGCCAGGATCCCATCCAACTCTCCACCTCCTTTTTCAAAACCTGCGAAGTGTTCATCGCCGACTGCAACACCGAGAATCTCCCAAAGCTCAACGTCGCAGCTCGCCTCTACTACGCCCAGGCTGCTCGCCTCTTCCAAAAATACGCGGCTTCGAACCAAAACTCCAGTACCAAGGCAACAGACTACGTTGCCACCGCGCGTACCCAGCTTGAAGAAGCCAAGGAAATGTGTACCCAGCCATTCCAAAACGCCCAAATCCTCCTCCTCGCTGTCGAACAGACGCTCAATTCGTTGCGGAAAGAATGGTACGCCCCCATCAGCGCCTCGGAACTATCAGCCATCAAAGACGCCATGGTTGCCGGTCCCCGCGGTCTTGCTACTCACTCCGGTCACTGGTACAATTGCCAAAACGGCCACCCGGTAAGTCCAAACATGCTATCCACCGTTATCTTCTGAGCTAACGACCTTGTGCACAAAAAGTTCGCAGTAGGTGAATGCGGTATGCCAATGCAGCAGGCACGGTGTCCGGAGTGTGGCGCCACGGTAGGCGGGTTGAGCCACCAGCCGGCGGTAGGTGTGACGAGGGCGGTGCTGATGGAGGGGTGAGCGGTGAGAGAGACATGTGGGTTGAGGGACCCCGATGGGAGCGGAGAAGGGCAATTCGTTGTTGAGGATGGTGGAAGACGTGCATTTGCATGGATGGGTTTCCGACTTGGACACAACGGAAAAGGCAGTAACGGGTTCCTGGAGGCAAGTTCTTCTTCGGCCTTAAAGTGTATGAACACCTACGGAAGCATAGACCAACCAGACACAAAACACTCCTACCCGCCTAATCACGAAAATCACGAAAATCATACCAAACAAACAGCGCCACAACCATGCTTTCCCCTCAACAAACCCCACTACTCCCCCTCAAAAAATCTGCATCATCACCATCATCCCCCCTCTCCACCCTTCCTTCACATCAACCACCACCCCCCTCAACAACCCATACATGCCCACCTAGCCCGAACCCAAAAACGCAGCCAAACCAAACATTTTCCCATCCCCTACCTCAAGCCAATCACCCCCCCTCCCCAGGATAGCCATCACGAAAACCCTTTCACTCCCGCCCCCGCCCCACCTACACCCGCAGGTATTCCCAACCCCGCCCACAGCATCCTCAAAGACAACACCAGCGCCACTCGTTATTTTGCATCTCCTCGACGCCGCTTTCATAGGATCCTCAACTTCCCTGGTTTGAGTGGGGGCGTTGTTGATGATGTAGATAGGGGGGTAGTGTAGATTTGCTTTTAAAAAGTAGGGGGGAAGATGGTAGAGGAAAGTCTGGGAAGGTGTTTAAGTAGGGGGATAGAGAATGGGATATGTAAGAGAGGGGGAAATATGTATGTAGGGTTTAGTAGCTGGCTGGGTAGGGGGAGACGGGGGGTTTTTTTCGAGCGGGGTATGGAGCTTTGGTTCGCGAAGGGGGTTTTGTTGAGGGAGGGGGAGGTGGGGAGGGTGTGGGTTTTGTGGTTACGGGTGATGGGGGGGTGGCGGCTTTTGGTGGATGGTTCTGGGTGTGGGTTTGGTGGAGGTTTTCTTCTCGGGGAGAGGTTGGATTGGGTGTGCTAGGGATGGAGTTGGGTTGGGTTGGGGAGAGGGTGGATTGGGGTTGGCGGTTTGGTCTGTTGGGGGTGGAGATTCTTAAGTGGTACGTCAACTTTCTCAAAGGTACATGTTTTGTGTTTTGTGTGTTCTTGGGACTTTACCATTGTTCTGTTGATAACGTGTAGTTTCGCGTCGATCCCTTTTATTTTTATTTTGTGACAGACAGAGTGTTGATATAGAAGTTTATAATTTCTGAACGTAAGAGCGAAGCAAAGGAAGGAATGAATACACAACCTAAGCATATGTGGATTTAGTAGCGGAGAATTGGAGATAATGCTTGGATGGGATCCAGATTTGCGTAAAAGTTAGCATTAGAGCTTCGTGCAGATAACGGGATAAGTTGCGTCAGAAGTACAACATATTGCTGCTCCTTGTACTCAAGGTCTTGTTTTGTCGACGTACGACTCCTAGAGATCGAAAAAAAAGGAGGGAATCTTTCAATCGCACGGGAAGATCTTGCTATGAAAAAAAAATCAAAATCGCTCAGAATCCACCGTGATAAGGGAACATCAATATAGCAAACGTGGGGATAATATGCACCACAACCCCTGTCGTTCTCAACAAATATGTCGTTGCAAAGATGATGTGAAATATCGTTGTAGGGGGTTCTTATTGTGTTGACCCCAAGGTCAGGTTAAAGTTCATCAGATCATGACGGGGACCTACGAGGTGCGGGGACCCTGTGGATTGGAGTAGCCTTTTCATACCAATACCAGTGTGGCTGCTTGCGTCGCTAGTCATGTATCCCATATGAAGTGATTTAATCGATAGAGTTCGAGTCAGTCCCGCCGTAGTCTGAAGGATCGGCATCGGACAATTTAGTTGGTGGCTTATGGCTCTCGGTTTGATGCCAATCGTCCAACTGGTCGTAAAGAGTCGAGATGAATTTCCGAAGTTTCTCGTTCTCGCGCTTTTGCTGCTGGAATTCTTCGTACAGTACTTTTTGCTCATGAATGACAGCGTCGAGTTCAGCTGCAGCGTACAGACGTCCCTCTCGTGTGAGGACGCTTGCAATGCTCTGAATTCTATGCACTATCAAGGTAAATTTTGCTGCGGACCGTCAGTTCTCGTATCATACAGTATATGGAACATACTCCTACTGAGATCATGGGTAGTATGTGGGCTCGCGGGGCCTGAATGTCTGCCATCGTCAGAGATCTTCTCGCTACTACTCAAGATATCCTCAAAGCTGTCATCTGATTTGGCCATTACTGGCCTGTGACATCTCATTCGCGCGAGACTGCGGGCGGCTTCAAAAACGACTGCACCGTTTACTCTAAGCTCCGACGGTCGCGTCGGATTTGCCGCAACAACGTGCTGTAATCGATTGCATCCAGTTCTTGACTTGTAGTTACATGGCTTGAATGGGTTGCTACCCTGCGGCTGTGACCAACAACACTTGTCCGTCAATCTGCGGTTTCTATCATCTCCTTCGCAATGACGTTCCAGATCTCTCAAGCACTGTGCCAAAGCCACCGGGTAGTTCTTTCCAGACAGAATCGGAGTCCAAGTCTGACACACCTCTTCGGCATTACGTGGCCTGATGGGAGGATCCAAATTTCTACGAAAATGAATAAGCATATTTGGGTGGTTGCCTATGGAGCTGATCCATTTATCATCTGCGTTATTCTGAATGGCAACCTCCTTTCTTAGAGTGGTTACTCGAGCGTCAATCATGTCAGCAAGATTCCATTCATAAAGACGAGGATTCTGAACTCATGCTAGTAGCCAGGAGACTGAATTGGATGATGACGTTCGATCCTGTGTGGCTCTGCAAGCTTTCAGAATCAGGACGAAGTCTTTAACAATATTTATAAATCTTCATGGCGCTGCATCTGATTGTCGCTCAAAACTTAGCTCTCTATTGCTTGCAATGCAAATTATTGCTGCTCGCCCTTCATCCGCTGAGATCAACGCACTTGGCAGTCTCTCTATTTCCTCGTAGGCCAGGTCTGTTCTTTCGAGAAATCAGGACCGTACTATGTGTAGAACAACGTTCAATTCTGGGACTAGCCAGGCGGTGCTTCTTGCAACATCGTACATCAGTACCGGCGTCCTCTGTGACAAGTCCAACACACGATCAAAGCTGTCGCGTGATTTCATGTGTGCTGTTTGCGTTCTGGTCAAACCTAGCTCTCCAGCTGCTGTGACCCCGAATACACCCATACCGGGGTAACCCATTGAAATGCCTACTTTATTTTGCCAAAACATGCGGCTTTGTTCAACGCGGGAACCAGACTTGTCATCTGATGTATATATCTCAAAGCTCTTGGCCCCCAAGTAGATTTCTGCAGAATTGCAGTATCCTAGGAATGACCTAGCCTTTCGAATCAGATCCAAGCTACAATCTTTCCAATTTGGAATGTGGCGAATTGAAGAAAGAGCATCGATTAATCGGGGATCATCTGGTTCATCACAGGACATAAAGTGCCATTGTATTCTGGCAAAATCTGGAGAGGCTCTTACCGGGAAAAGTAGGGTCGACCAACCTCTGAAGACAATAACATTACCATAGTGAACAGGGTACTCCACGTTTGCCAAACGGATCATGGCATCAAATGTAATTTCAACCCCAAACTCCGAGGCCCATTCAGGGGTAGGAAACCCACTTGCGATGACTCCAGCAAGAGGCATAAACATCCGGGGCTTAGTGAAGGGCTGAAAGTTTCAAAGTGAAATGATTACGAGAAGCGGTAGAAAGGGGTAAAATGTGCAGTTTTGAGTGTGCCAGCTCATCACAGCCGATTTCAAATACACTGGCAAGCCAGGCAAGCTGCTGCGTTACCTGAATAGTTTGGTTCTTCGTACCTTGAACTTTGATGTGAATCTTTGATTGAACGGTAGGTGAGATATCAACCGCAAAGTCTTCATCGTAAGCACTGCGGGCAGCCAGCAAGCCATTGTGAACTTCCTTCCACCAGACCACTAGCCTGCCAAGAGCCTTCAATACCGTTGATCCTGTATTTGGCCACATCCGCTCGGTATATTCTTTACACGTCGCTGCCCAAGCGCAGTCTGTCGTACCAGTGACGGTAAGCATGTCATCTAGCGCCTGGCCAGCGCTCATTTCAGCCAGCACGTAGTTTTTGAGATCCCACTCGATCTCAAGAATTTTTTCGTGGAGATCGCTGAACTCTACGGCGTTCGCAACAACAGATGCAATGTAGCGCATTGGATCAAAGGTGCCATCAAAAGTAGAGGAGGCCACACTTTCAGAAATCTCCTCTGGACCAAAGAATTTCTCCCAAGTCTGTAAGAATAAGCCTACACGCCGTTTGCGATCCACTTCTTAAGAATTCAAGCGAGGTATCTCAAAAAGCTTGTTGCCTAGCAGAGATCTCTCAGAAGAAGACTCGTCACCGTCTTGGTTGGTTTTGGAGCCACGCAGATATAGCACTGGGGTTGCTTTCCAGGTAGTAGGGTTAGAGAGAGATAATATATAATCTAATCAGGCCACGTTAAACGATTGTGTTCATCTCCAGAAGTACTATGTGCTGTCTGTAAGGGTTGGAAGTCAAGCGTGGCTCAGAAGAGTCACGTGACTCAACATATCCCGCCTTTCGGCTCCCCCATGATTCGGTATACTGTAACCTTAAATTAAACCCTAAACCCTAAATCTTGAAGCTTGCTGAAGCTTGAACGTTGATGATTGTATGTATGGAGGCTTTAGGGATCTGAGCGGTCGAGATTATGCTTGAATTATCCCACCAAACAAGTCCGATTCGTGACACGATGGAATAATGTATCTAGTTGCTCTCATCCAAGCTAAAGCCGTCACCGTCCAGCCTACTCATGAATGCAGTGGTCAGAAGTCTGAAAGCTGAGCTTCAGGAGATTGACGGATAATGACTCGCAGGATTGTAAGTGCGTATCCTCAAGAGAAATCAAAGTACTCACCTGGAGCCCTTGGTAGGTACGCACTAGCATACAGCTTGGAGTCCTGACTCTTATCATTCTCCTTCTGGTCTTCGTACTCGACAACCGCTTCCGAGTCCTCCCAGAAGCCATACATAATGCCCTTCCTATTCACCACCCGGGACTCGTCATCACGGACATAACCCTGGCAGCCTGCTCCAGCCTGAACTTCCTCTCTAGCTGCAAATTAGACCCAGCGAAGTGGCACCGCATAGACAAGGATCTCTACCTCTCTCGTGGTTGGATCACGCATGCCTATGTACATATAGAGAGGAAGCAAGAGTCAGAATTGACCGAGAACGATCGAGTTATTGTCGATGTTCGCGTCGGTCGCCTTGACCCTGTCACCTCAGAGAAGGATCAAGGCGCTGAACGCTGGGAGTCACGTCCCGGAGGCATTTGGCTTAAGCGCTCAGCGGCACGGCATGCCTCCGACTCCCAAAAAACAATCACAGCAGTAGACGTTCTCTTCGGTGCTGACGCCGAAGAACCCCGACCGGGCTGGGAAATCCGTGACCAAGCTCTCCTCCTCTCCAACCCTGGCGACAACCAAGAAGCCCGCCTCAGTATTCGTCGCGGTTCCCCACCCCCCATTGAAGCACCTGTACTTCGCGTCAACAAAGACGGCAAATTCAAGATCCTTCAGGTCTCTGACCTCCACCTTTCCACTGGCCTTGGCATTTGCCGTGATGCTGAACCTTCCACCCTCAACGGTGGCAAATGCGACGCTGACCCGCGCACCCTCGACTTCATCGGCCTGGTCCTTGACAGCGAAAAACCTGATCTAGTAATCCTTTCGGGTGACGAAGTCAATGGCGAAACAGCGCCGGATGCCCAATCCGCGGTCTTCAAATTTGCTGAGCTCTTCATCCGCCGCTCCATCCCCTACGCTATGATATTTGGCAACCACGACGACGAGGGTTCCCTATCCCGCCCAGCCCTAATGCAACTCGCCCAATCCCTCCCCTTCTCCCTCTCCGAACCCGGCCCCTCCAACATCGAAGGCGTAGGAAACTACTACCTCGAAATCCTCGCACGCGGCACCTCCGCCCACAGCGCCATGACAATTTACCTGCTCGACACGCACGGCTACAGCCCCGATGAGCGCCAATATCGCGGCTATGACTGGCTCAAAAAGTCCCAAATCGACTGGTTCCACACCAAGGCGCAGCAACTAAAACACAGCCCCGTCCACACCGGCTACAAGCATACCCACATGGACATGGCCTTCATCCACATCCCCCTCCCCGAATACCGCCTCCTAAACCTCATCTCCGACCGCACAGGCACCTACACCGAGCCCCCCACAGCCCCCGGCTTCAACTCCGGCTTCGCCGCCGCCCTCATCGAAGAGGGCGTCCTGGCCGTCAGCTGCGGCCACGACCACGTCAACGACTATTGCAGCCTCGCCAAGAACGAGGACACCGCCAAGCCCGAGCTGTGGATGTGCTATGCGGGCGGCAGCGGCTTTGGCGGGTATGGCGGGTATGGGGGATATCACCGCAGGGTGAGGGTGTTCGAGGCGGATTTCAATGAGGCAAGGATCGCGACGTGGAAGCGAGTGGAGTGGCCGGTGGGGGAGGGGAGGGTGGGGGAGGCGATCATTGTTGAAGGGGGAAGGGTGGTTGAGGCCTGAAAGGGTTTGTGCTTGTGACCTTTGCGGAGGCTCCAACGGGAAATAGTGAATCTGATAAGACAAAGAGGGAGTCTGTCTTTTTGGGAATGAAGCATGGCGTTTTTGAAAAAGGCCAAAGTTGTAGGATTATGGAAACAGCGGACATGGCTATGCTGGGGAATTTGGCTAAGCAGCGATTTGGAACACGTTTCTATACCGGCGCTTTTTTTGGAAGTATGCCTTATTCAGTACATAACCGGTTATAGGTAACAGGCAATGATAGCACTCTCCACGCACACAGTTTGATGATTCGTGTTGCAGAACCTACCCATTTAGATACTCCCTGTCCCTATCAGTACAACTAATATCCCATCCCCATACGCATTTCCCTACTCCTCCAGCTCCGCCGTAGCCGTAGCCGCCGTTTCCTGCTGGCTCTCAACCCGCGCGCCATGCTCCTCCTGCCGCTGTTCTGACGGCTCGTCGCGCGGCTGTATGGGCGCGGGAGTGATGGCCTGGGGTTTGAAAAAGGGTTCGCCGTCCTCGTCAGCGTCGAGTTGCATGAGAAAGGTTTCCCAGAGCTCGATTAGCTGGCGGATGTGTTAGTAGGGCACTCTTGAGAATAGGACAGATTTTTGTAGATTGAGAAGGTATCGTAAGTAGGGGAAGCTGGGTGGACATACCTCCTTCTGCGCCTCAATCGCCCCCTCCAAAAACGTCTCCACCCCACTTTTAAAGTCCTCAACCTTCTCCCTTTCAAATCTCTCCAATTCTACCCTCATGAGCCGTCCCATATCCTCAAATAGCAATCTCGCTTGGTGACATCTTCGCTCCCCATCGCTGACATCCGCCTGCAGCTGATTCAGTCGATCCTGCTGCGTTTTCCCAGACGATAGGACCTTCTCTTGTGTGGTGCGGCGTTTTGAGAGTTCGGTCTCGGCACTGCGCCAAGCGTGGAAGGATTTCTGGCGTTGGGAGAAGGCCATCTTTATGGAGGCGATGAGGCGGATGTATTCGTCCACTGTGATGCCGAGGGTTAGGACATCTTGCTGGGCTTGGCGTTCGTAGAGCTCGCGGATGCGAAGTTGAAGGTCTGAGAGACCTTCTAGAGGGGTGGATAGAGAGACTGAGAGTTCGACGGTTGAGAGAGCGTGGAGGGAAGCGGAAAAGTCACCGGCAGCTTCGGCAAGCGCTTTTCGCTGCAGGACAACGGTGTCAATAGCTTTTTGCAGTGCTTTTAGCTGGTTTTCGAGGGCGTCGAGATAGATTTTGCGGTCGTGGAACCAGTCGTCATGTTCGATAAATTTGCCGCCGCCGCCAGTGGCACCAAAAGTAAGAGAGCTGAACATGCCTTTGCTTTCACCAAGACCGAGTTCTTTGTGTTCACGGTGTTTCACGTCGACGTTGAAGGCGTCACTTTCAAGAAAGATCTTTAGATCACCGTCATGTTGGAGAATGGGGTGGGCGGCGGTCTTGTTCAGCATTTTTTCTAAAGCTGATCTTCGTGACTCGACAAAGTTGCTATCAAATCGACCAACGGCTTGCTTTTCTGGGGGCGGTGGAACAACGACACCGGGGTTATTATTATGTAATGCAGTATAGAGCCATAGGAAATCTCTATAGCGTCGACTGACGGCAAATTCGGGCTGTTTATATGCTTTTGACGTTGTCTGAAAAGGTTTTAGCTTCAAAGCCGACTTGTCAGATCAGTCCAGTTCTCCCCATACCTTGGTCCGTACTTGGTACACAGTATGACTGCTTGTCAAGTCTCCAACCTTGTGTGGATCCCCGACCGTGATATCAAAATTTGGTCTTGCGGCTTGCTCAATACTAACACTCGGTTGCGTCTGCCGCCGGCTGCTTTCTCCGCCGCCCGGTGATGGTTGTCCTTGGGAAAACCTCGTCTTTGAAGCAGCAGAGTGATCGCTGTCACCTAGGTCTACAGAATCCATCATACTCCTGCTCAGCGGTGACTGAGCAGGAGGTTGTGCTTGGCGAGCATTTCTGACCGGTAGTGATAGCTCTTTTGAAGGGGGTATCGGGGGTTGTTCGGGTTCGCGGATGGATGAATTGTCGCCCAATGGGCCGAGGGGTCCAAGAGAGTCATCGACAGCTTCTAATCGGGTGGCTTGCGCACCTATCCGGCGTGGTGTTCGCGGACCTTTACCAGCTGGAGATCTCGGGGTTGGGGGTTGAGAAGTCGTTGAAGATTGCGGAGGCTTTGGTTTCGTGTCTGGTTCTGGGGCTAGTGAGTGACTGAGACTGTGGTCAGGTATTCAATCGTACCTAGAGCTTCTGTCTCGTCAGCTTTATCCAGGTTGGCGTTGGAGCTTGATCGAGAGGGTACATCTAGATTTATTGTTAGCTCCAGGTGCAAACTATAGGAAAACTGTAGCGCACCGCCCCATGGAGAATCTTCCGCGTCCATAGTATGCAGATGCGGAAGTATATGCGCGTCAATGTCGTGACTTCTGAGAGAATCGGTGGATCATATGGTGGGAATTGAGGCAGGTATGGAAAAGCACGGTTTAGCCTCTCTTGCGGAAAGCTTTGGGGCTATCAAGCTACGCACTAATCAAACATAACCTACAAACTAAGGTAAGGTACACCTTATTCCATGTAAACAAGATATATGCCAGTGAATATGAAGTTATTCATGAATACTTCGGTTTGTCCAAAATCATAGGGTTTACGGTCTGCCTAGCATGTCACGTGCAACATAGGTGTCAGTTATTTGCCTATACGCCTTGTTCACTTCGTTTCATGCCTCAGCTATAGCGAGGAAGCAGAAGGAAAAAATTACACATACGGCAAATCGATCATACGGCTCATTATACTGACGCCTAGAAAGAAGAGAGGGTTTCGCCGCTTGGTGGTTGAGCAACTACGATCTGACCTGAATTCAAAGCATTGACGGGGTAAACTTCCCTATGAGAAGATATTGAGGATCCCGTTATTATCAGCTAGCAATGACCAACAGGCGAACCGAAAGAACCCGATACGAATTAAAAGGGTAGTATTGCATGAATTCTGTAAGACAAATGCGTCATTAGTCTGAGTTCAGCTTTATCTTTCCGTAGGCCTGACCTCCCACAAATCGTAGCTTTCCAAGACCTGTTATATCAATTATAATAAGAAATCCAAAAACCACGGGCTGGTGATATTCCCACATGAATAGGTCTGGAAATGGAATGAGCGGTAAGTTGGTACCATAGAAACGGGTCTTAATAATTTAAGCCATCGCGATGCATCTACCATTGATAATGACAGAGGTCTAGCTGTGAGCAGCAGGTTGCCTAGTCACACGGGTTTCTACTTCGGCCAAGTCTTTCTTAGTGTTTACAAGAGTAGGATTCGACATGTCCGTGTGGACGATGGTGCGTCTCCGAATGCGTGGAATTGTGTCTTCAGCTATCTTAATTCATGCTAAGGTCATTATGCGACGTAGATTGATTCGAACTTGTAAAAGTAGAGCATCGGCAAGACGGACAATTGTTTTGATGGCCCGGGTCGGAGTCGAAAAATCAAGACTCGGCTTCACAACGAATTCTTGCGAGGCTTAGGCTTCGCAGCTTGAGATAAAAAGCTCTCAATTTTCAGAACTCAAGACCGAAGTGTCGCCCTCGGTGGGTTTCGCCTGTCGCTGCTCAAGGGTATCAACGAATGCTTTGGCCTTCGCCCACAGTTCTGCTTCCATCTCCTTCCCAACGTTATCGTTTCTACTATTAAGCCACCCGACGTCTAGATTACCCTGTCCGGTGCTTTTGCTGGTATATCTACTGGCTCCAGTCTGCTTCGTAAAAGGCATATTCGGTGCTCCCTCAAGGTCTGGAAATGCTAATGACTCATTCTGAGTTGTCTGGGTATCCTTTGATGCCGTTTCAGCAGGTATGATTTCGGCTTCTTCCAAAGCATAGATCTGACGTCGCAGTCGAACATCGATAGATGATAGTAGGGAAAAGTATCTTGCCGTTGCAGCAGTGAAATCATTCTTTTGCTCTTGGACCATTTTTATATGCGGTTCTGCATCTGGATTAAAAGATGTACTTTTTGTCAGAGCTTTCACAGCCAGGCCAGCAGATTCAAGTAATTTGGTAACGTCCTTCACATGTGGTCAGTGTTATTGCGTAGCTATTAGTAGTTGCGACAGAGAAAAATACTTTATCAATATCATTTAGCTGCTTAATCCGATCACTGGCAGTAAGCTCTACCTTTCCCGTTCCTGAAGTCATTGAATTATGTCGGTCAGTACTTCAACTGCATAGCCAGAGAGGTTGTCGTGTACGGTGTGGTTAAGGCGTAGAGCAGGTGCATGGTGACAGGCACACAGGCGTGACAGGTACAGGGATGTTGATCGGACAGTCGGTGTTTGCAGCTTTCCGCTTCATAAAATTAGGGCTAGGGCTGAAGCTTATTTCAACGCTGATGAGCCTCCCATGCCTACAGCCAATACAATATGTGAACCCCAGTGCAATGGATTCTTATACTTCTCGAAGACTTTACCATCTTCATTGCCTTACATTCTTACTCCTTTCACCGTCTTATCGAGTAATAAGTAGCTCGGTAGTAGTACACCTTTAAATTATGTCCGGCCAACAGCCAGGGAGCAGCAGCATTTCAGTCTCCAGACCTACCACTAATGGCAATACCAATGGAGGCATGGGAATGGCAATGCCACCTCAGCAAAGACCAAATGAGGGTCAAATAGGTGGTAATGGGCCCGGGCAGAACGGCGGAATGTCGCAGCAAAATCTCAATGGTATTGTAAGGCAGACAGTTTTCATCTCTATATCTCAATATATGCATAAGTTGGCTGTGATTTTGTAATCCTGAATTGATTGTCAATCTGTGTCCGTTTCCGATAAGATCTAGTCGTTGTCTTTGTAGAGCTTGGACAGCGTCAGTCGCGCCTTCTAGTTGCATGACACGATGTGTTAAACCATCGACCATTGTGTAAGAGATAGGAGGAGGATCCTGAGCCCTATATCCGGAATTACATGCTTCCTGCTTCCGAAAAAGATCCGCCCTACTTTAGTATTATGTTGCTGCCACGAGCTTTAACGTCAACAACATTTGACTTCCAAGGAGGTGCTCGGCTGTCACGGTCTACCACCCCCAAACTTCACACTTCCAGTCACATCCATAGTGACTGAGATTTCGTCAAGATGGATACTTCACATGCAGGTACTGGCCCTGACGCTGGATCATCCAGCAAGCCGTCACTGGGCGCTGCTAGGCGGAGCTCGCGAATCAAAGGACCTGAGAAAGCATCCGATTCTGGCGCCGATACTACCCAACAGCCAAAAATCTCCTCCAAAACTCGTTCAACAAAAGTCATAAAGAAACCAAAACCAAAGTCGTCTGAAGGGGGAACAAAAATACCCGAACGAGACTCGTCTGCAAGGAAACAAGATCTTAAAAGTACCCTCGAGAAAGCTAAGACTGCGGAATCCACGAGACTTGCGGCAGAGACAGCATCCACACCTGGAAACGAGTCATCCACCATATTAAGCGCGTCCACAATTAAGCCAGATAACGGCCTGAGCGTTCCAAACTTGCCATCAGATCAGACTGCACCGTTAAATCGGGCTCCACCGTTTAGTAACCAACCTGATACTCTAAGAGGCCCTCATATGCCTTATACCTACAGCAGCCCTTATGGTCATGCCCAACTCGGGGAATATCATTCAGCAACACATCGCCATCCAATCTACACAGGGGTTCCAATGGGAGAACTAACAAGTTCGCAAAGATTATCATTGCCTCCAGTTCAAAACCAAGCACCAAACATACTAGCCAGTTATACCTGTGGGACGACTAAATTTCCTCCTGCGAGAGGACGTATCCCTAGTGTTGCCGAGTATGTCGCAGCGAAAAGGCTGGCGCCTGCAATTACTCATGAGGGAAACCGAATGATGACCAGCCCACCCAAATTTGTATCCCTTTCAAATGTACAGCTAACAAGAGATCTGTTACCTCCATACCCTCCACTGCCTCCTGCAAGCCATATACTACCGTCACAATTACCGTCACAATTACGTTCTACAGCAACGTCGGGCTTTTTTGTGCCACTCGCTTCAGGGATATGCGGTGATGTGAGTGGAGCAACCCGGAAAGCCGAAACCCCAGGAGCGACAACGAACACTGGTCGGAATTTTCACAATCAACGTCCATTCGACCACGATAATCCAGCAGGTCGTCCAGACTCTGCCTCTGAAAACAGTTCTATCTCTTTAATTCGACTAAGTGGTGGTGATAATAGAGAGCAAACCTTTCAGTCTAGCGTTGTTAGGACTACGGTAACCCCTGGACGAGATTTACGGATACGAAATGGATTACCACTTGACAATCTGGCAAGTCATTCAGCTCCTACAGACAGCGGGGTGGGTCTTACCAATGCCTCTGGTGATCCGGCGGTATTATCCAGTTGTGCATGAGCTATTGCAACATGGCGCTAATTCCATAATACGGCAATATTAGTTCAGCTGGAAATTCTGTCTTTCATTTGCGCTGCCTTCATCTTCCTCTTGACTCAGCTTCGCCTTTTCATCACTGTCCCTAACCATCTGTTGTCAACATTTACCTTTCATTCAACACTCACCTTTCATAACGGCTTTCTTGTACTGACTCACTAGCCATGATCGATGCTAATACAAAACGTCAGGTCATTGAGTATCTGTGCAAGAAAGGATATACTCGTACCGAGGCGATGCTCCGACTTGAATCGGCAAACCAAGATGCTGAAGGAAAGCCAATACATGCGAGAGCTGAGGATGCTGGTGGGGCGAAGTATGGCAAAGCCTTAGGTGAGTACTGGACTTGTGGTTGTAGGCTATTTGTGACAAAGATTGACATCATTCCGCAGACCTCATGCAACGATGGATCGAGGAGAATCTAGAGATATACAAGGTATGTTTCCCTAATTAGCAGAACTATATCGCCCCTAACAACCATGCAGCCCGACTTACGGCGCCTCCTTTGGCCGGTCTTCGTTTACTCGTTCCTGAATATTGTATCCGACTACTATCCTCGAGAGAGCTGCAACTTCTTCAATACATTCAAGGAGTTTTTCGAAAGAGAACATGAAGCCGATTTGCGCGCTCTTGAACCAATTAGCCTTCCAGAACATGTCCTGACCAACGACATCGCCAAGATCTATCAAGGAGCAAAATATAGGGTGACGATGAGTTCTACGGCTTTCTACAACCTCTGCCAATTTCTGGAGAGTAAAGAGAAGGAGGGTGGCACAGTCATAATAAGCATACTGGCAAGCTGCCTCAACATTGTTACTGTAGAGCGGGCTGCAGATGATCAGCATGGTCTTGCAAAACTGGTAGAGAGGGCGAGAACGGTAGAAGATTTTCCTGCGGAAGATGAAGGAATACCAGGCCACAACCCTGGATCCGCAAACCTTGACCTCAATGCAGGATTCACGGTGCTAACAAAATTGAAACTTGGACCGTTGCCTATGGAACCAGACCTCATAGGAGACGTTAGGGCTGATTTGGAGTCGGAGGACGCGGTAAATCCGCCAGGCGACGGTCAAAACTCGCTTTCGCAACATTTTGAGCAACATATCAAACGCGAAGAAAGCGAGGATGCACCGAACCGCACCGAAATTCCTCTACCACAATCGGTAGCTCGTGATGTTGCCATGGAGGTCCAGAAGGTCAAGGAGAATCGGGATCGGTTCAAGATTGAAGGTAGAACTGGCGGTGTTGGGCCTGGTGTCAGCGTGACGATGTTTACCTTTCATAATACTTTTGACAGGTAAACGTCACGTTCAGTGATGCTGAACCGTGGACTAACAAATGCTCTGCAGTATCACTTGCCTCGACTTCTCCCAAGACAACCTCCTCGTCGCCGCCGGCATGTCCGAATCCTACATCCGTGTCTGGTCCCTCGAAGGCAAAGCCCTCCCATCCACCATCCCCGGCGCCCAACCCTCTGCCTCTCGCCGCCTGATTGGCCACTCCGGCACCGTCTACGCTGTCTCCTTCTCCCCTTCAACCACCCCTCCATCCCCATCCTCCACAACAACCGTCCCCTCCACAGCCTCCAAACACCTCCTCTCCTGCTCCGCCGACAAAACCATCCGCCTTTGGTCTCTCGAAACCTGGACCTGCCTCGTCGTCTACAAAGGCCACGACGACACCGTCTGGGACGTGACCTGGGGCCCCTTTGGCCACTACTTCCTCACCGGCTCCCACGACCGCACCGCGCGCCTCTGGTCCACGGAACAAATCTCCTACCTGCGCATGTTCGTCGCCCACGACCTCGACGTCGACACCGTGGCCTTCCACCCAAACAGCGCCTATGTCTTCACCGGCAGCTGCGACAAAATGGTCCGCATGTGGGCCGTCAGCAACGGCTACCCGGTGCGCATGTTTACAGGCCATACAGGCAACGTCACGGCATTAGCTTGCAGCCCCAGCGGAAAAATCCTCGCATCCGCCGACGATGCGGGAACCATCATCCTCTGGGATCTCGGCCCGGGGAGACTGCTGAAGCGCATGCGCGGCCACGGTAAAGGCGGCATCTGGTCCCTGAGCTGGAGCGTCGAGAGCACCGTCCTCGTCTCCGGCGGCGCCGACGGCACCGTCCGAGTCTGGGACGTCATCGTGCCCAATGATGCTAGCGGGCAGAGCAAAGCCGTTGGTGGTGGTGGGGAGGGCAGCGGGGTTGGCGGGCAGAAGATTGATGGGGCGGCTGGTGCGGCGGGGAGTGGTGGGGGTGGGGTGGGGGCTGGGGCTGGACCGGGGGGGAAGAAGAAGGGGAGGGAGGTGGTGGTGACAAGTGATCAGATCAGCGCGTTTGCGACGAAGAAGAGTCCGGTGTATCGGGTAAGGTTTACGAGGCAGAATCTCGTGGTGGCTGGGGGGGCGTTTCTGGGGTGATTGGGGTCGTGAGACTGGGGGGCGGGGTTTTAGGAGAGGGGAGAAAGGTCTACGGGGTGCGGAGAAATTGAGATTGGGCAGAGGGGTTGTGGTTCTTGTTATCGGTTGGGTTGTGTTTTCTAGGGGGAAGTGGATCTGGACGTTGTGGTTTATTGTCGGAGGTGGTGTTAGGAGTGCTGGTGTGTGTTGTTATCGTACCGGTTGTTTCATGCAGTAAGGAAGTTTGAACCGTCATGACTTCAAACCAAGATCCTGTGAAATTCGTTCTTTTCTAGAATCGTAGATCGTAAATGGTAGGAGTTACTTCTACAGCGCACACAAACCCCCCCGCACATACCCTCACCCACCACCACCAGGAAACCCCAAAAACCCCATCAACCGCCACAGCTCTCCCTGCACCTTCACCGTCCCTCTCTTCCCCTTCAGCACCGCCATGTCCCCTCCAAACAAAGCCGGGCTGCTCTCCCGCAGCTGCTGCAGATGGGTCGCCCTGAGCAGAGTGGGGAGGTTGTAGATGGGGATGTGGTGGGCTTTATAGGGGAGCATTGCGTAGGGCGGAGGATCGGCTGTGGGGGGTGGGGGTGGTGGGGAAGATACGTTTGGGTTGATTTGGGAGGGGGGGGAAGGAGTTCCGAGATAGAGTACCGCGGCGACTTGGTGGCTTGACTTGACGGCGTCGTAGCCTTTGCAAGGGGCGATGTAGGCGGCGGGTCTTGCACTGAGATATCTCAAAAGTTTGACGACTTTCTTTCGCAATGCTTCTAGAACAAAGTTGTCCATGTCTTTGCGCCAGACTAGGGATTGGGTGGTGATGGTGGAGTCGGATTTCCAGCGGTGCGGGAGGACGCGAGTGTGATCTTTGACTTTTAGGTTGCTGAGAAAGCGGAGGACTGGGGTATGGGCGAGGAAGTGGGTGTGCGATGCTGTCCGGATGCGAGGTTTTCTGGTGGGGGTGATAGATTGAAGGGAGGAAATAGGGGTCTCTGTTCGGAGGGTTGTTTCGGCGGACGGGTTTGAGTCCTCTTCCTTGGGTTTGCGGGAGGAAGGGGTAGATTCTAGCGCAATTTCAGGGATATGCCACAGTTTTCCCGTCTCCGGATGTCTTGCCAGTCCGAAATTAAGGAGGAAGGCAGTGGGGAGTCGTGCGCCGGTGAGGTTGCATTCGCGGATTGGAGTCGCTAGAGCCTGTGCTTGGGAATCGATTAGCTGGGCTTAGCTGCGGGTGTGAGCAATTGTTTATACCATAGGGATTCTTTTGCAGCTTTTGTGTCAGAGCTAAGGGAGGACCACTTGGTTGCGGCTTTGGAGCTCGGTGACGGTTTCGCGCGGCGATGAGCTGAGGGTTCATTAAGGGGGATAGAGGCAGTCCATGAGTTGAAAGGAGTTCTTCCTGTTGCTTGCCGTCATGTCCAAGCTCTTGATCGTTATCATCGTCAAACTGCTCCAAGGGCACAGCAGCAGGCTTCTTCTCAACCTCGCTCGACGTTTTCACCGCTGCTTCTAAATCGGCAGCTACGTCTCCAAGTCCACGACGTGGCAGAGTCGAAACGGAACGTCTGCTCCATGATCGCAAATTTAGAGAGCGATTCACATCGAAGCACTTCCGCATCACCTTCGGCCTCGTTCATGAGTTCCGACAGCTTTGTTTTGACGGAGCGGAGACCGAACGCGTTTGCGGAAGCAATTTTTTGGCCGCGGCGGAAACATTCCGCGGAACTCTAGTGCAGAGCTCCGACGACTTCACCACCTCGAGAAAAGAAGACAGTCATGCTCAATCTCATTGCAGCGCCCCTGCCTCGAGTACTGAGCGCAGCGGCTTTCCGTAATGCTTCGAGGTTAGGACTGAGGCGATTCTCCGGGTACCCTGGGGCGCAACCATCGTATGCATGGACGCCCACGCCATTTGTGACTGAGACGGTGGTATGTCAAGCTTCATATTTTACTTATACTAAGTTAAAGTTGCTAACTATCCAGGGAGGTGGTTGGCGCACACGTAAAGTCACTACAAAATCATCCATACAGCCGCGTCTCTGCTAACGATCCCTAGATGACATTTTCTCCCGGCTTCTAATGGTACCTCCCCCACCCTCCCCCTGCCCAATACCCCAGCTAACCCCTCTCCACCCAGGAACGCATCGTCTGCCTTAACGGGTCCGTCGACGAAACCGTCTCCGCGTCCATCGTCGCCCAACTCCTCTTCCTCGAAGCCGACGCCCCCGAAAAACCCATAAACCTCTACATCAACACCCCCGGCGGCTCCGTCACCGCCGGCCTCGCCATCTACGACACCATGACCTACATTTCCTCGCCCGTCACGACCACCTGCGTTGGGCAGGCCGCATCTATGGGCTCGCTGCTGCTATGCGGCGGCGCGGCGGGGAAGAGGTTCTGCCTGCCGCATTCGAGTATCATGGTGCATCAGCCTTCCGGGGGGTACTTCGGGCAAGCGAGCGATATTGCGATTCATGCCAAGGAGATTTTGAGGGTAAGGGGGCAGTTGAATGGGATTTATCAGAAGCATTTGACGAAGGAGCATTCGATTGAGGAGATTGAGAGGTTGATGGAGAGAGATAAGTTTATGGGGGCGGAGGAGGCGTTGGAGGTGGGGATTGTGGATGAAATTTTGACGAGGAGGGAGAGGGTGGAGGAGAAGTAGGGGTTATCAGAGAGAAGATCTGTGTAGTACAAATATCGAGTAAATCTCTTATGAGAGTATGGTGAATGGACCGACGGTGTTTCGATGTCGAGAACTCGATCAATAGAAAGGACTATTCCACAATTCCGTGTTCTGCATGATGTAACGTCGACGATCGTCTCTTATCGACTGAAAATCACAATACCAAACTTCTTCACCACATATGGATCTAACGACATACCGATCGCTGTTAGTCGAAAACGTTGCTTACAAGCTACTTTGTACAATTCCACAGTCAGTCTTCCTACACGCCATAAAGCCTCCCAAACATCGCAAGCAACGGATCTATCCAAAGCGTAAGATGGCCTAGAGGATCCATCCATCCATCATCCTGCCTGATGCTGCTCCTCCTCGTATGTATCAAGCTGGGAGTAGCTGTAGCTGTAGCTGTAGCCGTCTGATATTCGATTGATTTATTGGTCAACTCTTCGACTCCTTCTTCCAGGCGTTCTTCGAACACGCATTCCAAAAGCGTGGCTGGTGCCATTACAAGGTTCGGCTTGCGTGCGCAGTTACCCTCTAGACGGCCGCGAATGCTTTGGGACCGTTGGAGGCGGGGTTTTGGTGAATTGTTTAAACTTAGAGCAGTTGGTTGCAGGCTTCGTTCGAAGAAAATTTGAGCGCTAGTAATGGAAGTGGAGGTCTTACAGTCGTTTTCATCGATACTTAGTTTACGTAGAGTGGAGAGCTCATAGATAGAATCTCGTCTGGCCATCCGCGTAGCATGTGGCAGGGTGTTCAGCTCATCGACAGAAATCTGCCTTGCCTTTGGCAGGACGTACGGAAGATGGTCGGGTTCAGAGCCGTCTGGCGAAAAATATTCAGGGCTCCAAACAGTCGTGCTAGGCTTCTTCGCGAGAGAGCAATAGTCAATACTAGAAATACCATGGCCTAGGCGCATGGGCTCAGGGTGCAGCCCGAGCGAGCGACTTTTGGCTTTGATTTGTGAGGTAACGACCGCGCTAGTATATCTTCGCATGCTCATTGTTGAGATAGCAAGATCCAGATCTGATGGCCAAGCCACATTCGATGCCACAGTGGGTTGCGTAGGAATCGTCAGGCTCTTAATGAGTCTATACATCGTATCTGAAGTGCGATCTTGGAGATTTAGGCGCTGGCAAGTAGTAGAGGTGCTCCTACTATAGGCACCATGTAAGTCACTGGACTTTATACCATCAAGACGAAGATCCCACTTACTACAACGCTAGAAGCAACTCTCTGTCTATTTCTGACTTGTACGAGTCGGCCTGCTCAGCTAGACCAAGCACGTATTCTTTATGCCATATCCTCTGATCCTCATGGAAAATCATTAAGTTAGGGGTACTTGTTTCCCACAAATGCCCACTGAGGGTATTGAGTACTGTTTTATGGAATATACCACAACCACGCAGAGCACCCAGAAAAGCCGATCTTCCATCCTGATCCCCCGGCTTAACGCTGGATTCGTCCTGAAGATTCCACGCAAAATCGAGCTTACGTAGTGAGTGCGCAAGGTTCTCCATAGCCTTTCCAAGTGATGCCACGCAGGAAGGAGCACGGCGAATATTCAGGACCACAACGGCAGTCTCTAAGCATACGTTATGGGCATCCACTACCATTTGGCAGATCGAACATTCTGGAAGCTTATCCATGATGGATAGCTGACTTGTCAATGTGGCAACCTTGCCAATTCATGACCTGGCGATCAGGATCATCCGCGAAAGGACTATTAGTCTACTCTAGGTACCTGACGATATGAAATCGTCGCTCAGGCTAGCAATCGGAAATCGTGCAATAATGACTATCAGTAATTTAAACAGTGCACAGCATACACAGGCGGAAGGTTTTTTGGGAAATGTGAGTACTCCGACGAAATGGAAAAACTTTTTTTCTGGTACCTGAGGTTGTACCGATGGAGAGGTTCGATCCTTGGCAACTGAGCAGATTTGAGGGAACTCCGTCGAAAGTCTACCAAGACAGGGTTCGATCATCCTGAAACTTATTCGTTTCGAAGGCAAAAGAAGTTGCCCCACGTAAGTTTTCAACCACTTTTGGTAGAATTTTCTCGGCGCTTCCGCTGCACCTAATGCCCAGCTCGCCAACGTTGGCCGGGTCAATATCAGCGAAGAAGCTCTCTTCGCCACGAACTCCTCCGATATTCAAGATGCCGATCGGCATGTTGCGCTCTTTGGCTCTTTTCACCAACCGCCAAGCGGAATAGGTAGCTAGGCTGCTGCCAACCACAAGGACCCTACTCGCTTCATCAATTGCTCGTTCTGCCGCAATTTTAGTATCCGCAGCAATGGATTCCCCAAACATGACCACGGCAGGCTTTAAAACTCCAGCCGTTGAGGTAGGCGACCAAGCACCAGTGCTGTCAATCTCGACCCTTGATCTTGTACCATCTGGCAGAAATGGTGGATTTACAAGACATGTCGGGCACGCCGGGTACCTAAACGTATTATATGGGGCATCCGGCAAATCCACGTCTCCGTCGGGATTTGTCTTTAGGCCCTTTTTCCGTCTTTCGTCGGGATTTTCTGTGTCCAGCGCTCCTGCTTCCAGCATCTCTGCGAGGAATGCTGCCCATTTTGGGTTAAGCGCGGAAAGAGACTGCTGAAATTCACTTCGAGGAAGATGGGTATGGCAGTGTATACAAACCAAAGAACGAAGGTAGCCATGAAGCTCTAAAGTTGGCAGCTCAGGGTGAGCCATGGGGTGGAAAGAATCCACATCTGAGAATAGCGAGAATTAGCTATGAAAAATAACTTACAAAACGCACCGCGTATTGGAATCTACTTCAGTCTGTCATGGATTTGGGCACGGCTATGGAATTGACAAACTTTGAGTAATTATGCTGCTAACGATTCCCAGATTTCCCAGCTCCTGAACCGCCTGGTGTCCTTTGTTAGGCCTAGCTTTGTGTAAATTGGTCCATCCTAGAAAGCTTCGAGCCCAATATCTCTTCCTTGCCTCATGATTGCTTGTGAACTCATTGTAATATATAGGTCGATACGTTTTATTCAACGTATAAGTACCACCAGTTCCACGATAATCAGCCAGTCCCGATGCTACAGATATGCCGGCCCCAGTCAGAAGAACTGTCTGTGAATCGTGGGCTCGGGAGGCTTGGGACAGATGCTTAGATCGCGGAGCAGAGAGGAATTTCGAAAGAGCAGAGATAGCGCCTGTCGGGGTATTGGCATTTCTCGGAATGATCACTGGAGGTGGTAGTGGACCCGTATAGGGTATTCGCATAAAGGGTTTTTGCATGGAAAATACATGAAGGAAATTGGAATGGAATGCAAGCCAACAGTGTGAGGGAAAGAAGTATCGGAACTTGGATCATCAACGTCATCGAAGGACTTCACCGGCCACCGTACGGGTAAGGCTGGCAGATCGACACTGGCATTATAAAGTCTAAATTGTGCTGCAAAGAAAGCGAACGTGAAATGGGTTGATATAATTTGTATAATTTGCGTCAGAGGTTGTTCCACGCTCAACATCTGGAGATGCGGTCGTGAGCGATAGCAATGCCAGATCTTTGACTTCTCTTGCATGGTAATACCGGGTGGATCTCCACATGCTGTTGCCTCAGACCCTCCGGGGCGCACAGCTTGGTCTTCAGCACCGAGGATCTAGATTGAGTTCGCTCTGCCGCCCACTGCTCAGGACACATCATCTACGCACGCGACTACAGTTCCACTCACCACCGAAGCTACCGTTCGACCTCAAGTGTTCACACTCTCATACTGCATATTCTTTGAGCATATTACCCTCCAGCAGTAGTGCTCGCCGACACCAACTACTGCCCGCCATGACCTCTCTGAATCAAAACCGATTGCACGCTGGTCACTCGCATTCTCACCACCACGACAACACATACCTTACATCGACCAATAAAAAGGATGCGGGCGTAAGAATAACACGTATAGGTCTTTATGTCAACCTCATAATGGCAGTAGCGAAAGGGGCTGGGGGGTATTACTTTAACTCTCAAGCGCTGGTCGCCGACGCGTTTCATTCTCTTACGGATCTGGTATCGGACTTTATGACCTTAGGGACCGTATCTTGGTCTTTAAAACCTGCAACTTCGCGCTTCCCCAGTGGCTATGGTAAGGTGGAGAGCCTGGGGTCGCTGGGTGTCAGCGGACTCCTGCTTGCAGGCGGTGTTCTCATGGGCTTGAATGCCTGTGAGGTGTTATACCACGAATTCATTGTCGATGCTGCCGCCTCAGCTGGTCACAGCCATGGCGGGATGTTTGGGCACTCCCATAGCCATAACCCGGCAGACTTGGGGCCCAACGTCAATGCAGCCTGGCTAGCTGCAGGTTCGATCATGATAAAGGAATACCTATACCGAGCAAGTGAGTTCGATCATAGTTCTTTCCTTGGCTTCAACTGATTTTCGCAACAACAGCTATGAAGATAGCGAAAGAACGCAAATCATCGGTCCTCGCTTCGAACGCTGTCCATCATCGCATTGATTCATTAACGAGTATCGTTGCGCTTGTCGCCATTGGTGGATCACATCTATTCAATGGGGCTAGCTGGCTTGATCCGGTAGGAGGCCTTATCGTTTCCATGATGGTGATCAGAGCTGGCTGGGGAAACACTGGCTCCGCATTGCTTGAATTGGCTGATGTCGGCATTGACGAAGAGATGAAAGGCTCAGTCCGCAAGGCGGCCAACAAGGCTTTGTCTGCAGAATCGTTACGTGAAGCTAGAATTGCAGGTGCTGAGGTTCAAGTGCGCGACGTGCAAGGGGTCAAAGCTGGGCAGAACTACCTCATGGACGTAGCACTTAGCGTACCAAGCAGTTACACGGTGAAGCAAACACGCATCATCGAAGATGTCGTACGTGAGAGGATTGGCTCGCAAGTTAGAGGTGTGCGAAGAGTCAAAACAAGATTCATGCCAATAGGAAATGAAGAGACGGATTTTGCAGATGAGTTCATAGGAGCAGACGTCAGTCCTCGGAGCAGCCCTGAACCGGAAGACGAGAGGGGAGCCAGACAGGAGCACGAACAGGCACATGATCACAAGCATGACCACTCATCTAGCAATGGCGATTTGAAGAGACGACTTTAGGATTTCATTGGAGCCTCGCCCGTACGATTTCATTTGGTGCATTGCAGTTCCGGTTGCCGTCATGAGAAGCCAACTCCAAATCTGGCTGGCGTTTGGATGTTGTAAGATATCAGCGTTCTCAAGAATAGAATAGATGGAATGGATGGGTACAGAGTGCGGGAAACCTTCCTCATCTGTGGATAGATGCCTTTAGGCTAAGCGAGGGAATCCCAATCAGAACATCGAAATTCGATGTTGGGAAATTCAGGTAACGACTCATCGCCGCTCCACCCTTTTCAAGAGCTTGAAATGACAAACGCTTAACGTGGTACCCAACTAAAAGCCTGGAGAGTTTACTTTCTTCTGTGTCAAATACATGTACCGTCAATGCTTTCGATAGAGTCATGAATTAACTCACGCATCCAGGTTGACGTCATACCCACATCGCGTATGTTGTACTCTTTACCTGAACGTCAAAAAGTATTTCTGATCTTGGGACTGTCACGGATTATTTTCTGTATTGACCCCAACCAGCAAAATGGCTGGAACAGAGCCTCTATATCTTGGTTTCGATCTTTCTACCCAACAGCTCAAGAGTCTTGCGGTAACCTCGGATCTCAAAGTCCTTTACGAAGCAAAGTTCGATTTTGATGTGGACTCGACGGGTTTTGACATTAAAAAGGGCGTGCTTACCAATGAGGAGGAAGGCGAAGTTTTTGCGCCCATCTCATTGTGGCTTCAGGCGCTCGATGGAGTACTACAGAGATTGCGTGATCAAGGGATTGATTTCAATAGGGTCAAAGGAATTAGTGGTGCTGGTCAACAGCATGGCAGTGTCTATTGGAGCGAGGTAGGAGAGAAAGCCCTGCAAAGTCTCGAAAAGGACAAGTCACTAGAGGAGCAGCTGGATCAAGCCTTTTCCTATCTTTTCAGCCCCAATTGGCAAGATGCGAGTACACAGAAGGAGTGTGATGCGTTCGACCAATATCTCGGTGGCGCGGATGAGCTAGCCCATATCACTGGTAGCAAGGCTCACCATGTAAACAGTCTCCCAAGGATAGAAAGGGATTCCAGACTGATCTTATTCTTCTCAGCGCTTCACTGGTCCCCAAATATTGCGATTTAGACACAAACATCCAGATGAATACCTGGAAACTTCACGAATTAGTCTTGTCTCCTCGTTTCTCGCATCAGTCTTCCTCGGGAAAGTCGCACCAATCGATATATCTGACGTCTGTGGAATGAACCTATGGGACATCAAAGCCGGTGCCTGGCACGAGGGACTTCTAGCTCTGACTGCAGGCCCCTCCGACACCACCAAGCTTAAGCGCAAGCTTGGCCCCATACCCGAAGATGGAGGCGGTAGCCTAGGAACCATCAGCCCCTACTTCACGGCCCGCTATAATTTTCCGCCCACATGCACCATCACACCTTTTACAGGCGATAATCCCTCAACCATTCTCGCCCTCCCCCTCCGCCCCCTCGACGCCATCGTCTCTCTTGGTACATCCACAACCTTCCTCATGTCGACCCCGCGCTATGCCCCCGACCCCTCTGTTCACTTCATGAACCATCCCACCACCCCAGGCCTCTACATGTTCATGCTCTGTTACAAGAACGGCGGCATCGCCCGCGAACAGATCCGAGACTCCCTCCCATCCGGCAACAAATCCTGGGACACCTTCAACGAGCTTGCGCTCAGCACTCACCCTCTGGGCCAACGAACTCCAACCGACCCGGCGAAACTAGCCCTCTACTTCCCCCGCCCCGAAATCGTCCCCAACGTCCCCGCCGGCACCTGGCAATACACCTACTGCCCCAGCACTTGTACCCTCTCCTCGTCCACGGCTCCTTGGTCCCTGCCCCGCGACGGGCCCCGCGCAATCATCGAATCCCAACTCCTCTCCCTCCGCCTCCGCTCCCAGAACCTCGTCTCCTCCTCCCCCTCCTCCCCGCACATCCCCCCGCAACCGCGCCGCATCTACCTTGTCGGCGGCGGCTCCTACAACGACGCCATAGCGAAAATCGCCGGCGAAATTCTCGGTGGCGTCGAGGGCGTATACCGCTTGGATGTGGGGGGCAATGCGTGTGCGCTCGGGGCGGCGTATAAGGCTGTTTGGGGCACGGAGAGGAAGGATGGGGGGACGTTTGAGGAATTGGTAGGGGAAAGGTGGAGGGAAGGCGATTTTGTGAGGAAGGTGGCGGAGGGGTATCAGAGCGGGGTTTGGGAGGGGTATGCGGTTGGGGTGGAGGGATTGGGCGCGGTGGAGACGGAGGTTTTGAGGGGGTTGGGTGAGTAGGAGACGGTGGGGAGTGAACGTGCGATGGAGTTGGTACGTTGAGGAGGAGAAGCAAGTACTGCTGAGGGTAAAGACGGGCTCGTAGCTTGTAGATGGGGGATAAATGTACTTTTGATATCCGAAGAAGCCTCCTAGCATCCATAGCTTTTCCAACACCTTCCATAAAGAGCCATTCCCATGGAACACCTATCGCCTTGCTAAATCACGCCCAGTAATGCTACAATCATCTTGGCTTCCTCCACTCCTCCATTCCCCCACCCCCTTCCCCCTCCCCCCCGTACCCGCTACCCTCACAACAACTCCTCACACGTCCAGTCCTCATACCACCCATCGGGCAAATACCTCCGCACAACCAACGGGATCTTCTTCTCCCGCAGCTCCTTGATCGCAATCTGCAGCGGGTCCGTCTCGCCCTCTATATCCACGAGCACGGGCGCGTTCATACTATCATCCAACCATACCACATCAGCATACCAGCAATAAATCGTCTCCACAACACCCAGTAACCTATTCACCCCCCCGCAAAAGAGTAAAAAACCAGCAAGGGCATACCTAATCTGCAACGCCCTCGTCCCCAGCACCCGCGCCCGCTCATACTTGGTCATGTACGGCGTCGTGCTGCGCTCCCCGCGCGCAATCTTCTTCTCGCGCAGGCCCACGACGGCGTTTTTTTTGCCGCGCCCGGCGTCTACCGTTACCACGTTCTCGTCGTTGGCAGCACCGGCACCAGCGGCGGAGGAAGCGCCGTTGGTAAAGGGCGTGGTGGGATCGTCTGGGTTGTCGCCGTTGGGGCCGGGGGTGCGGGCGGAGCCGTCCGGGTTCTCGATGTCGTCGGGGTCGGCGGGGTTGAATTCGGGCTCTGAGTCGTCGAGGGTGGGTTCGGCGGGTTCGTAGTCGTAGCTGTGGAGGAGGGGGGTTAGTGGGTGGGTGGATGGGATGGGGTGGGGTGAGGTGAGGGAGGGGAAGAGGGGGGGGGCTTACCCGCCGTCATCTCCGCCGTCGTCGCCGCCGTAGTCGGACATGATGTTGGGTTGGTTGGGGGAGTAAAGGTGAGTTGGGGGTGAGAGGTTGCGGCGAGGGATTTGCGGCCGGGACTTTTTGAGGGTTTGGGTCGGATTGGGGTTAGCGTGCCAGGCTATGAAAGGTTTTGGTTTTTTTTAAAGATGGTTGGAATTCTAGCAACAAGGTTACAAGACTGTGTTAAATGTCATGTTAAAGTGCTTTTTGATTTTTCAATGAGTTTATTCAATAGAGACGTATATACTCTGTGTACTTAAAGATTCTATGATTTGAACGTGTGAGCTATTCTAATGCGAAGAACAGAAATCGTTAAACTTTCTTCATTTACTCTAATGTAAAAGATGCGCTGAAATCCTTCATGGTCTTCTTCTCCTCGCACTCATATCTTCTTTTACACCGTAATGCAACAAGCTGCAGTATTGCCGCAACGAACAAACAAGCACCAGACCAGTAACCAATACTGTCATAGTCCGCAGTGCCTCCGTTCTTCACCAGTGCGCCAGTGATCAGCGAGCCACCGAGCGCGAACACGGAAGCCTGACACCACATCTGACCTGTCCAGTGTCCCAGTGATTGCCGGTGGCTATGTGGGATCAGATAAGCCATGCCCGCCGCCGGCATGCCGACAATAACTCCGCCGGAAATGCCGAAGAGAATGCAGAACGCCACTGCTCCCTCGGTGGTGGAGACCAGTGGCCACAGCGTTAGCGTGAAAACAGCAGCGAGCATAGTAGCTATGGAGTGGGTGTAGATCGGATTTGTCCAACTACGCATCGTTTAGTATCAACGTCTCTTTTCGCTGAGGAGGAAGTGGTGTAACCTTCTCGACGCTACAACCGTACCGCCAACTCGACCGACTGCACTGCTAGCATTTAAGATGCATAAGAACCAGAAAGTACGAAATCCGCTGTCTCCTGGGACTACACCCGTTCCTCCAAAGGTATCTTCCATTGTACCTATACTATTTGCATGCGCCCAGCGTGTGATGTGGAAGGCGAGGGGATAGAAACCGAAGTAGACCATGCTGGTCGACATGCTATACGCGAGAAAAGCCAGGTTCCGGTAAGCGTGAGGATCACACCAAGTGGAGGGTTGAAATACTGGACCCATGCGCCGGTAGTTGGCTTCTGGGTTCGGGCCACAGAGTAAGAAGGCGATAAAAGTGGTGATTCCGACAACGCCGGAAAATATCTTGACGCCAGAAGTGAAACCTAATGCCGGGTTGGCGACGGCAAATTTGAAGACAAGGGGATATACAAGCCCCCCTACAAATATCAGCCAGAGTCATATATATCAGGACTCGGTGACTCACCAAACGCAGCGCCACTGCTTGTGATACCGACCGCAATGTATCGATGATGTGGGAACCAGTCAATGGCATTCTGCGACGAAAAGGTAAAAAAGCAGGATTGTCCCAGACCGGTCATCAAGCCTGATGTCAGCCATATGAGTCCATAATTCCCACCACTGGGGCCGGCTTCACCACTCGTAAAACTCAAACAAAAGAATCCAAGAAAATTCAGAGCAAATCCGGCGAAGCCTAATACGTAGTTGTACCGGCCTGTGTCGAGCAAGCGGCCCGCTACGAAGCTGAAGAAGAGGAGGCAGAAAGACTCGGTGCCACCAATCAGGCTCAACTTGGTATCACTTGCGTAGACCATGAGATGTGCGTTATAGAATCCGAGAAAGGCGCCGTAAGCCATTACCAGGCCCCTAAGCATCTGTCAGCAGCAATGAGATGAGCGATTATCATGATGTTCGACTGACCAGCAATTGAACATCATCATGAAGCCGGACAGTAGGACCGAGTATGGGCGCCAGTGACGCGGCCATCCGTGCGTCTCCTCCAGCTCTCCCAGTTCTTCTGATGTGGTTTGAACTGACCAATCACCAGCAGGATTTTGGTTGCCCGAAACGACCCTTGTACCTAGATGAGAGTATGTTTTAGTATTCTCAAGTATGGTGAGCCGCCATATCAGGAGAAGCTGCAAGATCTCGTGGTGTTGTGGTTGTTAAGAAAAGGAGAAAAGAGACGAGGTTTGTTTGCGGTCGTTCAATAGGAAGATAAGTTACACGAAGCATAAGACTATGAAGAGGAGCCAGTAATCTTATCGATTTAAGTGGACGGCAGAAACCAGCAATATATAAGGTGGGGGTGTTCGCTCTCGGAAGGTTTGTCTACATGCCAAATAAATCTAAGCTTACCTTTGAGTAGATTGAGCACCATGCTGGTCATTGAAAGCGTTCTAAGGGGACCCGAAGCAGTTGCTCGACGTTACCGAAGATCGAAAGATGGTGCTGCATGTTGAGAGGTCAAGTAATTACTATATACATGTGCATTTCAATGATACAGTCAAGGCCAAGTAGTAGGCTTGGCTTTCATCGCCGCCGCCAAGAAGCCGCGGACTCCAAGGGGACATCTCGCGCTGGACTCAGATAACGAATCTTCGTAATAAGTGGATTAATTTCGTTTCATAGTGGGTCTGCAACACAGCAAGTGGCTGTAACTCGAAGCTGTTTCTTGGCGTGCTTCTGCCAAGAGCTCGAATCAGCAGGATATGCTTGCGGTCTCACTGGCATCCCAGAACGTGCCGGATATTCGCAAAAGGCCCCGTTGTCGTGATAAGACGATGGGTTTGATATCTGCGTTTTTCCGTCCATCGGCCTTGGCAATTATGTACGCTGCAGCTCAACGTCAGGGTGGATCTCGGATACTTAACGCGCTCGGTGTGACGACGCTTTCAAGTGCTCCGCCACCTGCTTATCCCCAGAATACCAAGGCTTTGCAAGAGGTCTGGACACATTCTTGTCTAAACAAGGTGGGATCAGTCCAAAGGCTTGACGTACCGCATCTTCGAGTTATGCAAAGCTTTGTTCCACATGTCCGCGTGGTTGCGACAGCGGCTTTCTTCGGGTGGTACAATTCAAAAGGTAAGTACATGATATAGGTACTGTTGCTCATTTGTTGTCGCTCGTCGATAGCTTTGGATTCCCTTGTAGCGGGACGGAGGCGCGCCGGCTCCCCGATCCGAGACCCCGTCGTCTATAAACAAGGTAGCGGTCACAGTGGTCTTGATACCTCATCGTTTGATATCTGTTAAAGTATTCCGTAGTAATTGCTTTGATGTATACCATAGGATCGGAGCACAAACGGTCCAGCTACATCATGTCACTCATCCCATGCTCCTCCTTGATTATATCCATCAATCTTTCAGCCACCGCCCATACACATTTCACATGATAGCTCCCCTTGGTGTCATGGGAAACACACGCGCATCAATGACCCTTAAGTTGCTTGTAACCGCACCACCAGTCGTTTTGGCCACCCTCTCATTTCCTAGCTATCACGGCGCAGGTTCTCGTGAGACGTTGATAAAACAGTACGCGTCTCTTCACGTCCACCTTTACTGCTTCAGGCCTGTACATGCGCATCGGCGGCAGTGAGTCTACTGCTGAATTTCATAAACGAAGATGCTGCATTTTTGCAAGTATCTCAATAGATCGCAGGTAGCGGGCCAAGCTCTCTGGATCCAGATGGTCCGAGATATTATCCAGGTCGAGCGTTGGCTTTTCGGTTGGATCAGCGATATCAATATGAACACTGCCTGGGAATATGAAACAAGATCCGCGGTGCGTACTTCAGAGTCTTAAAAGTGTCGGTCCATGCCTTTTGCAAAAGGGTTTTCTGCTGCGGTAGACAACACTTGGATCGGATTCGGTTATTCAGACGTCTTTGATTTTCTGTAGTATGGCACCATTGCATCTCAATTCCTATCATGATTGCCCAAATGTTCCCACACATTCACACTGATCTTCGATGGAATTCAACTCACCTTTCCATTGATAGCACGTGATCCTTCAAATATGCGACCTGATGGATGGGTTATGCATATTCCATAAAGAGTTCCGTCAAACAGAAGTCACTTTGATTGCTTTCAAAATTTTGAGACTTGAATCTAGCTTGAGACAGAGCATACCTGCGACGTAGCTGTGAAATTATACAATCAACGGCAAATCGCTCAGCAACGGTGAATGTAAGATAAAAGTCGTAATTATCAACCACCAAACCTGTTTGCATCTGCGTCAAACATAAAGAACTTTATCTTCAGAATTGTGTGAAAGACGAGTGATCATGGAGCTCTTCAGACTTTCAGTTGATAGTTTATATAAATATTTTATGTGAACGCGAGTCCAAGATTGGACGACGGATAATCTGGGCTAGCGCGCCAAGATTTCGTGTTAGGCGAATCGCACACTGCAGTACGGTAAGGTACTATGATACTGCATGTTCGATAACGGCTTTTATCAATGCTGGCCAGGTAATCAAGGGAAAGGTCATGGGTATTGTGGTGCAGGATGCCCCTGAGGCTTTCGCCATGCCAATTCGTGGCATGAAGAGGAGAGCGACTGGCGAACATCCTACAAACAGGAAGAAAGCCCGACGTCATGAGAGTTCCGTCGAATCAGGTCCGATATAGCATGTCCATCGGTGTTACCTGCTAGCTAATACATCGTCCAGACTCGGACATCTCTGAATATGCAAGCTCTGAAGTCCATAGCGATGCAGAAGAAGATACGATTCCCCAGTCAAGTACTCAGACTCCTCCAACACCATTATCTTCCAAAGCTTCACCTCGCTGGCCGTCCGATTTGAAGATTCACGCCTGCACGTATGATGGCTGTGACAAAGCGTTTAACCGCCCTGCCAAGCTAACTCAACATCGTCGATCGCATACCAATGATCGCCCGTTCGTGTGTCCCCACCTACCCTGTGCGAAGGACTTCCTCCGTGACTCACACCTAAAACATCACATCAAGTCAGCCCACTCAGATATCCGTGATTATATTTGCGAATGGGAAGGTTGTAGGAAGAGCTTCATTACCTCTACGAGGTTGAAGCGACATCACGCTGCTCATGAGGGAAGACAAAAGTTCATGTGTACGGAGTGCGCGCAGAGCTTTCGAAAACACGGAACACTACAGGCGCATATCACGACAGTCCATGAAGGCAAGAAACGATTCATCTGCGTGCAGCACGACGATGCGGGCAAGGAATGTGGCAAAGGCTTTGACACGGTGGGGAGGCTGAAGACTCATGAAGGGAGGGTGCATGCAGGGAAGAGATTCTGGTGTTCAATATGTATTCCTCAAGAACATGCAGAGGTCTCTGGACCGGATCACATAGAACAAGAACCAGGGTTCTCGACATATGCGGGTCTCCAAGAGCACATCAAAATCGAACATCCACCCACTTGCGCAGAGTGCGGACTACAATGCAGTACGCCAGCGACGTTGAAGAGTCACGTCGAGATTCAGCACGGGGTTTTGGGGCTCGACGAGCGAAGAACCCATGCTTGTCCTGAGCCTGGCTGTGGGCGAGGGTTCACCAAGAAAGGCAACTTAGAAATCCATTTACGACTGTTACATGGGAGTATGTCATTCGTGTGTGGGGAGATCGACCTGAGCAGTCTGAAAAACTTGGGTGACTGGAAGGGTGAAAATGCTTGTGGGCAGGCTTTGTCAACAAAAGCTAATTTGGTGGAGCATATTCGTACCATCCATATGGGCCTTGATCACTCACGCAAAGGGAAAAACAAACCAAAGGTGGGCAACAGCAAAGGGGGTCCATCTAACAAGAAGGGAGCCTTTGCTCTTACCCGGCTCACGGGTTCTGGCTACGAAGACGAGACCGGCCGAAATATTGCGTGCATCTTGCCAGACTGCAATTTTCGGTTCTTGAGGGATTATGACCTCGAGATCCACCTAGAAACTAGCCATGGTCTGCCGTACCACGAGGTTCAGGATCTAATGTTAGAGCGGAAGAACTTGATCTATCCAACCTGGGAAGGCTCTTTTATCTATGCTACAGCTGAGGACCTTGAAGCTGACAGAGCCTTGGATGCTCAATCCGATCCCAATTTCGGATTCAACGCTGACATGACGCTTGAGAATGAAGCCAGACAAGGAGGGGATTTTTGGCTTGGCGGGCAATTGACGGACACAGTTAATGGAGAAGATGATTGGCTACATGATGAAATGGAGATGGACCAGCTTATTGCGGGAGATTATCGAACGGATCGTGCAGAAGACGGTGAGGACATTGCTATGCTCGATCCCGCTCTCCGGTGAAGGTTTTGCCTATTCTGTACAGCTTCAGCGGCCTCTAGTTACTTAGACACCCAATTGAAGCGTGCGATGACATATTTGATTGCGGTGTTTTTATGTCTACAACCTGTGAGGAAATTTTGGCGCGGTCAAATTCCACTCGCGTGACTCAGTTGACCATCAGAACACTTAACCACAACTCTGCACTTTTCGTAAACGTTGAAACCACCCAAGCCTACCATAGAGGGAATAGAATTAGTCTCTTACAGTTGTGACAAGCCAGAACAACAGGACCAATGCGAAAGATACACCGAATTCTTATCGACGTCCATAGTCTGCTCCCATAGCAGACAATAACTGCACCTATGACTCGATAGCACAGAGTCTAGCCTATTTCCAAAAACTGCAGACAACCCACGAGCAGTGGAACTCCAAAGTAAATTTTCTCCGCTGGGAACCCTTCCCACTGCCCTGACAGCGGGGTAGAAGTGGAAAGATATGGATGCTCAGGTACCTACGTTCCAGACCCGGCATACCATAAGACCCTACCCCTCGTACTGTCTATCAGAACAACTGCTTACCCTTGTGGTCATGCTAGGTTGAAAATGCCATCGAAACCGCCTGGAATCCTTCCTCAAGTCAGAACCTCAAGTCACAAGCGTTAGACTTCCTGAATCAGCTTCGATCCGAGCCGCAGGGTTGGCAAATCTGTCTGTCCCTTGTTGTTCGCAACCCAAGAACTTCAGAGATAGTCCGCCATGTCTCGCTGGATGTCATCAATGATGCCATACAGGCAAGGCATATTGAACCCCAAGGCCTACTAATCTTGCGGGACAACTTGCTAGGATATCTCCAGGATATGTATGGCGCCGGCGGTAACGGCAATCTTCAGCTGGATTCGGCGGTTGTGCAAAATAAAATCACACAGACAGTGACGTACCTGTTCACGAATTTGTACGCTACAGAGTGGATAACGTTCTTTCATGATCTACTGGGCTTGACTGTTAGTGCTGGCTCTTCGTCGAGAGACAATGAATCTGGCGTCACTTTCTACCTCCGAGTCTTGGTTTCAGTGCATGATGAGATTGCGGATACCCTCATACCCAGATCGCCTGATGAGCAGAGAAGGGATAACAATCTCAAGGACTTAGTAAGGCAGAGAGATGTGAAAGCGATTGCATTATCTTGGCAAGAAATCATCACTCAGTGGAGGTCGCAGCCTAACCAGATTATTGAGCAATGCTTGACGGTTGTCGGAAAATGGGTCGCCTGGACTGAGATTTCTCTTGTACTGAGTGATACCCTACTCAATCTTCTTTTCGAGCTTGTAAGTCCTCCGCAGTCTACTGCAAAGCTAGGAGGAGCATTTTCGGAAGCTCTCAATGGAGACAAGGCCAGAGCAGACTCCAGGCGGTATGCTGCCATCGACACACTAATCGAGATCTTGGGCAAGAAAATGAGCGCTGATGACAAGCTCGAGCTGATCGAGGTCCTCAAGATCAAGGACATTGTCTCTCAACTGACTGAGTGCTACCGACTGCAAGAACTACGGTCTACTTCGAACTACGATACCGACTTAGCAGAGTCTGTGGCTAAGTTAGTTAATAACACTGTGTATGATATAGTAAAAGCCATAGATGGTGCGCAAGATAGCGACTCAGCATCTGTGCGCGGAATAAGTCAACTCAATGCTTTTCTGCCACTTGTTCTTCGTTATTTTTCTGACGAATACGACGAGATTTGCTCCAATGTCATCCCCTGTCTTACAGACCTACAAGCGCTTTTTCGTAAGAAAGCGAAACTCAATAGCAATTTCTACTCGCAAAGCGAAACTATGCTGTCTCCAATCCTAGATGCTGTTATTGCAAAGATGAAGTACGACCATACATCTTTATGGGGTCATGAGGATGCTCAGACGGATGAGGCAGAGTTCCAAGAGCTACGCAAAAGATTGCAGGTATTACAACAAGCAGTTGCCGCAGTAAATGAAAACCTTTACATGGACAAGATTAGTACTCTTGTTATCTCGACCTTCAACCAATTTCAGAACCAGAGGAGCCAGCTCAACTGGAGGGACACTGACTTGGCAATGTATGAGATGTTCCTCTTCGGAGAGCTTGCTCTAAAGAGCGGTGGGTTATACAGCAAAACTAAGCCAGTTTCGCCAGCTGCGGAACGATTGATTGGCATGATGTTCAAACTCGTCGAGTCAGGTAAAGTATAGTTCGATACATGTACGGCACCACACTGATGTTCAGGCAGACGTCGCATCTTTCCCACATCCAGCTATACAACTACAGTACATGGAGATTTGCGTTCGCTATTACAGCTTCTTCGAGGCAAACCCGCAATTTGTCAACCATGCCTTGGAGAACTTCGTCACCTTTGTGCATCATAACCATGTCAAAGTCAGGACAAGATCTTGGTACCTTTTCCATAGATTCGTGAAGCATGTGCGACAACATATTGGAGACATTGCAGAGAACGTCATCCGGGCCTTGGGTGACCTTCTGCCAATCAAAGCAGAGCTACCAGAAGAGACTTCTGACAATGGTGACATGTCTTCAGATGAGAATGAGCAGACGGCGAGTGCAAGGTTTAGTAGTCAGCTATACTTATACGAGGCGGTTGGTTGCATCTGCTCTATACATGCAGTGCCAGTGAACAATCAGGTACTTTATGTTAGATCAGTCATCACCCCACTGTTCACAGACCTCGAAACTCACCTTGGCTTGGCCAAGGCCGGTGATGAGCGAGCAACTCTGCAAGTCCACCATCTTGTTATGGCTTTGGGCACCCTTGCTAGAGGATTCTCAGACTGGTCGCCTGCTAGCACATCACCCACAGCTCATCCACCCGCTAAAGAGGTGTCCGAGGAGTTCACACAAACTTCAGAAGCAATACTTGTGGCGCTAGAAACCTTGAACTCGTCCCTCAATATCCGCACGGCTGCAAGATTCGCTTTTTCGCGCCTGATCGGCGTACTGGGTAGTCGCATTCTGCCCCAGCTTCCCAGGTGGATTGATGGCCTCCTATCGCAAACATCCAGTAAAGATGAGATGGCCCTCTTTCTAAGGCTGCTAGATCAGGTTGTCTATGGATTCAAGTCTGAGATCTTTGAGATACTCAATACACTTTTGACGCCATTCCTGCAACGAGTCTTTACCGGGATCGGGGAGCCAGCAGCTGGAACGGATGATGAGATCCAACTCGCAGAACTCAAACGCGAGTACCTTAATTTCTTGCTTATCATCCTGAACAACGAACTTGCGTCCGTACTCGTAAGCGAAAGTAAGTCTTGTCCGCTCTTTTCCTCGTTGATCTTGACGCACATGCTCATGGCTATTAGCCAACCAATCCGCCTTCGCCGCCGTCATCTCCACCATCGAACATCTTGCCAAGGATATCACCGACTTCCCAACCGCCAAACTCGCCTTCGCCGTCCTCATCCGCATGGTCTACACCTGGGGCGGCCCAGACATCCAATCTCCCCCCCAACAAATCGACACTGTTCTCCCCACCGTAGCCCCCCAACCAACTCTTCCCGGCTTCGACCGCTTCATGATAGAGCGTTTCTCCCCGCTCTGCTGGGCAATCCCCACCCAATCCACCTTCGACCCCAGAGACGCGCAGGGAAGGCTGGTCCTTGCGGAAGCGGCAAGCTTACAAAAGGCGATTTATGCCAAGACGGGGCAGGAGTATCTTACATGGTTGAGAGAGGCGGAATTGAGAGGAACGGGCATGGATGCGGGGACGGTGGAGGAGTATCTGGTGGCGTTGGGCAGTTTGGATCTGAAGGGGTTCAGGCAGTTCTTTCAGGTACGTCGTATATATCTCAAAGAAACGAGGAAGCTCTGCACTGCTAACCTTGGTTTAGAACCTTGTGCAGCGGAGCAACAGGTGACATGCATCCATTGTCGAGGTTTTCTATTTAGCGAAGCATTGCAGGCGTCAGATATAGATGCTGCATTATTCACAACATGTCCGGGCTTGAAGCGAAAGGCTCTGTGCCAGATCATGTGCTAGGCGTTCATTTGGATGAGATGCAGTATTGAGACTAGCCCATATCAAATCGAAAAGAAGAATATTCTTCCGAGCTATGGTGACGATATTCCAGATAGAAAGAATGACGGTCGAGGTGGAGGAGTTCCCTCGAACCTTGTGTTTTCTACAAAAGGGCTTTTTCTGGAAGAGAAAGTACAAGCCCATTTCCGGAGTCTCTCCTATCATATTTTCTCATACTTGATTCCTAGATGCCCTCTCCCCCGCCGAGGCATCCCGCTCAATCTACCTCTTCACGACGAATTCTCGTCATATCATCTCCTTCCTTCAGTTCTTGAATGTTATATTTTTTTATATGTACAGAGATGCTAATCACCAGAAGTCCGGTTTCCCGAACTCATGCCAACGCGTACTGATTCAGGTGGAAGAAAGCACAGCTGCCCGGTAGCCCAATGATGCAGTGATACCTCAGGCGGGAATCTCTCCACTTTAACTGGAGCAGGTGCGGTGACTCAGAATCTTGGGCAAGGCATGCAAGGCTGGAGGTTCCGTCAGGCTGCCGATTCGCAAGGATCGATCTTATCTTTGAAGTCATGGGTTCGATTGCTTATCCATCTTATACCTGCCTTCGTCCTTCTCAGTTTTTTCGTCGGCATTGCGACATTCCTTTCTTACGATATTGTTCAAATATATATTGGTTTTGTTAGCAAGAGGAAAATGGATGACGATCAGAGCCCTGCCGGTGATTCGGTGAGTGAGCTTTTTCTACCCGTGCGCTAGCCTTGCGGCTTGAGCTTCTTGAACAACTTCTTTTCAAAACGTCTGGATGGTCTAAATTGAAATGGGAATGTTCATGTTGGCTGTTGGAATGTTTTACTTGATAGACTAATATCGAGATGGAGCTATAAAAGTTCAATGTTTTCAGCCTTTGGTTGCATGAGAGTCATGCTCGCCACTCTCGACAGGCACCTTGGCAAGGCCCACCACATGGCAGCTAACAGTCAATACTAGGGATACTCCAGCGGAGAACCGTTGAGAACGCATCCTGATAAATTCGACTACGAACACGTGGAAACGTTGAGGGAGTTCGCCAATGACCTTAACCAAGCTCTTCAAGGGTCCTTTCCTCGCAGCGCCCATCCATATACCGCTGTACATGTATTGTTGCTACGATGGGCCGACGACGATCTCCAAGTGCAATCTGAAATCGAACGGCTGAGAAGAGTATTCGACCGGCAATTTCATTTCGATATCGAAGAGTGGCAAATCCCGAGCAGCAATCCTACACGTGCACTGCAGTATAAGCTCTTCGAGCTCCAGCACGCACATCAGAGCGAGTCTGAGCTGCTGATCGTTTACTACGGTGGTCATGGGGTGGCTGATAGACGAGGTCGAAGCATTTGGCGTGCGTGAGTATACAGTTGTCTTGCGTTTGTGCTCCCAATTCGATATTTCAGCAATTTGCAGCCTTAACGATCAGTCATCGACTAAGAGTATTGTTTTTGACACCCGATCATCATCGTTTTGGCGAATTATGTTGAATAGTTAGAGTACTAACAGTGAGCAGAAATCAGCGATTGGATAGCCCGACCTTGACCTGGTCGTCGTTGCAGCATCTACTAGAGAACGCACTTCCTCATGTGCTGATTATCCTCGATTGCTGCTTCGCTGCCAATGCAGCTAGAGATACTACGGACGGAACTGCGAAGGAGTTACTGGCGGCCTGTGGCCGAGAAAACCCGACTTTGGGCGTGGGCATACGATCCTTCACATCAGCACTGATCGAAGAACTTCAGGCTTTTGGAAATAAACCTTTCAGTGTGGTCATGCTTCATGCTCGCTTGGTGACCTTGAGATGGAGACTCGCGTTTACGCCGATACATACGCTTCTCTCTGAGCATGGTGGGACTAGCATTCAGCTTGCTCCACTTCCTATTGTGGACGTATCTATGAAGCCTATCTCTGATCAATCCCTTGAAGGTTCCGAGAGAAATCCTGTTCAGAATATATCAGTCAATACCGCAAATACTCCCTCTTCACCATTTCCACCTCCCCCCTCGACTCCACAGACAAGAGTCCTCTTATCCGTGTCAGTTGCCAGGGGTTCTTATTACGATCTCGGGCAGTGGGCGACCTGGCTGACGAGTCAAACTCCTTTGGGTGTTACCAATGTAGACGTACGGCTGGAGTCTGTCTTCGACAGTCACTCCACCCTGTTTGTCGTCTCCCTACCAACGTATGCCTGGGTTCGGCTCCCAGAAAAGGCCGCGTATCAATTCGTTGGCTTCATCAGGTCCGGAAATCTCCTTTCAAACAATCAAGCCAGTGCAGATTCTACCACGCATCTTTTGCGAAAGCGAAAGAGTACAGTGCTTGAGCAAGCTGACATTGACGATGTGGACAAAGTTATCTGCTTGTCGGACTTCCCGGACGAGCAGCTGGATACCCAAGTATCGTCTCATCTTGATAGTGGCTACTTTAGCCCGGAAAGGGTGGAGAAATACCTCTGCGCAGAAAGATTACATGAGACGGAATAGATGGAATGCACATCTGGCCAGATGTAAGCAATCATCTCGATCGATAGTGTACATACGAAGCAGTCATTTTCTTGAATTGCGACACTACAAAGCACAGTACTATCTCAACCTGCCTTTAAACCGGTTTCACTCAGAGTGATTCGCTTAGCGTTTCCTCACGAACACCTTCTGAGTGTGACGCCCTTCGTACTCACACTCTCTCTGGAAACGACCGGCCATGAATCGTCAATGGCTTCTCGCGCGGACCCTGGTAGCGTATCCGTATTGTATGGTCATGAGTCTCTGCCTTGGGCCCTTGGCTCGCTCAGGTCCGCTACCTTACACATATTCATGTAGAGGTGTGACTCCCTGTTGCTGTTCAACCACGGTAATATTTCGAATACCACGCTTACTTGGTATTAAAATTCTTTCTTGAATTCCAGATCTTTGCTGCGCTGAAACGATTTCACATTTCTCTCACTAGCGAATTGCTAAACATCCTCGCACCACAAACTCATTCGATTTTGTTCTGCAGAGCATCTCATCACTATGAGTCTTCTTCCTTGAAAGAGAAGCTATTTCTCAATACGGTCTAGAATTTCTAATCGAGCTTCAAGATGACTCCATCCAAGGCTAGCTCAAACGCCAACCCCAAAAATACCCCAGCAAGAAGACACCAGCCCGGACCCATCACGTCAATCCCCTACCAATCCCAATGACGAAACCTATAGGACCCAGGTCCCAAGGGATCTTCCTCTATGGCACCCTCCTAGCCCCCCTTTCCTCTCCTGGCTCCTAACCGGCACATCCACCCCCAACAGCTAACATCGCACGCCGATCAGATCCTCATATACGCAGCAGAATCAAATACAGACAAACCTTAAATAGGTGCTACACTCGGTGACATCATGATACGGTCTTCGAACCACCTTAAGCCGGGGATTCTCGTATATAGAAGTGAGACCCCCAGTCTAGGTGGTTGGGTTATAGTGAGTGTCGCGACATTTTTGGGTCTTGATGGGGGCTGCTGGATGGAGGAATGGCGTTCTGGATCTTTGGGGAAGAGAAGAGGAGGATTCGATATCGGGGAATTTCGATGGGAGGTTCTGGGTAGGTGGGTGGGTGGGTGGGTGGGTGGGTTACGATGAAGAACGTTTTGTTTTTGAGTCATAGTGAGTTTCAATTTTAGGTTTGGGAGGGCTAGATGAAGAGATGTCGTTCTCGATAATTTCAGAAGGGGGTTAGAGGATTTGATATAAAAGAATCTGTGCGATGGGATGTGGAAGGAGGACCTGTGGGAAAGCCATTCCTTCATTCCCCATTCAATGCTACCATCAAATACATATGTACAACCCTAAAGTACCTACCTACAACCGCGTCCCACCTCCTTTGCCCTTCCCATTTCCACCCCATGGTTGCTACGCCAGCAAATACCTCGCCGCATGATTCACATGATCGTCCGCAAAAGAAGCCATAGTGAAATAACTATGATCATACCCGTCCTGCCACCTTAGGTTCACTTTCCCCTTCCCCTCTGCCGCCTTTGCGAAATTCTCGGGCAGGAGCTGGCCTTGCTTGTAGAAGTTATCCGCTGTGCCCTGCGTTTCCCTTGCATTTAGCACAAATCCATCTCTGCAGAACGAAGAATACTATAAAGAGAAAGGAGAGAGCAGAACATACAACATCAACCAGCACATCCAACGGCTCTCCCTCCCACTTCTTCACCAACTCCGTCGCATCATGCTCCGCCCACCTCTCCTTGTCCTCTTTCCCAAAATAGCCCTCGAAAGCCTTCTGGCCCCACGGGCAATTGATCGGGTTCGCGATCGGCGCAAACGCAGATACCGACTTGTACATGCCTGGATTCTTCAAAAACTACAGCCCAGGACGGTAGTGTAAGTATATGTCTCACACCCTCCCAAAAAGCAATCTGCAGGTGTTTTTTCGGCACTGACCAAAGTCAAGGCTCCGTGCCCACCCATACTGTGTCCCATTATGCTAACTCTTTTGCCGTCAATCTGGGCGAAGTTGGAGAAGACGGTCTTAGGGAGCTCGGAGGTGATGTAGCTGTACATTTTGTAGCCTTTAGACCAGGGTTCTTTTGTCGCGTCGACGTAGAAGCCTGCGCCGGAGCCGAAGTCGTAGGAGTCGTCTTCGCCTTGGATTTTGAGACCTCCTATTTTGCAGTGTTAGAATGAGGGAAGTATAGATCATCACCGCCCGCCGATAGGTGCATCCGTATTTGCATTGGCATTTGCTAATCCAATTGGTAAGATCAAAGGCGATTCAGCAAAGCACACTCACGCGGACTGGTATCCGGATACAGCACTGCAATGCCCTTTTGACTGGCAGCATGCTGGAAGAAACCCTTCTCTGCGCCATTGTCACCCGTACATGTTAGGCCAGCAAGGTATATTAGTAGGGGCACCTTGTGCAGGGGGCTTAGCGTAGCCTGCGGAGGTAAGTATAAGTTGAAGCCCATTTCACAATTGGTGGTGGAGGCATTGTGGGTTAACTTGAGTAGCTTTCCACCGAAGCTGGCGATTGTTGCCTTTGTTGTCACCGACATGATTTGAGATAGAATCTTTCTGAGGTGAGAGGGATTGAGCACCTATGTTCTCTGTGGAAGTTCAGGTACCTAAGGTGCAAAGGTATGTATGACGTTGAGGTGGAACGGGTGCGGGTGTGCTTTTTTCCGCCCTCCGCCACAACTCCGGCACTCCCTAAAGGATGAAGGTACTGATATTGTTAAATAGGATATAAAAAATAACAGAAGTATTGATGATGATGTTGGGTATATATGCAATGCAAGTAACCAGTGTCTGCCAAAAAGCCTGTTGGCCGCTACCCAGTAATCCAAGCACGATCAAGATGTAATGAAAATGCGTACTGCCATAACAGGAACGAATGCGATCTTGATACAAAGTCTCCCAGAGCAATAGACGCCCTCCTCAAAACGGCATCCAATGCCGCTAATCGTTAGGAAAGAAAAGCCGGAATACCGTACACAACCGGTGCAGCCCCATTCAAATACTTCAAGATACAAGAGTCTCTTCCCCGCGCAACCGCTTGATCCAGAGACAACGGCTCACTTTCGGTACTCTTTACAATCACCGCCTTGCTTTTTCCTCTTTGCTTTGCCCCTCTCTTGACTGGGCTACTTGAAACCTCTTTCTGATGTTCTCGAAAAAGGCCCCACTTCTCCAGAACCGTGTATGAAAACCTATCAATGTCTTTATCGGTAACATCCCATAACGTTGCCAGTAAAGCCGGACACCCTGCATGCATGTAATTGATGGGGGTTCCGTAGGGCTCGAATTCTCCGGCTTCGGTCAAAGCACCGCTGCTACAGCCCATTAGGAGGGCAACAGAACAGCTGTCAAGCTGCTTGATGGTCCTTGAGCGAATATACTGGCTGCCACTGCCATGCCCAAAGTAGAGGAATAAACCGCGAGTCTCCAAGTAAGCCTTCATGTCGTCCTCGGTAGGCTCACGACCCACGGTGGACTCCCAACCCAACATGTCTTGTAGAGGTTGCTCGAATTTCGTCTGAGTTGCTGTTAAATCTCCTCCAGGGTTGAGTACGTACGCTCCGCTATTTCGGTCAACTTGCCATCCCTCGTTCGCCGACCTTGCTCCGCCCCTCTGCTGCTGTTGTTGCAAGATTCTGTCACGAAGGCACCCAAGTGAAGGTAGTCTAGAAATTGCATCACCGTTCATACACGACAACGATTCCCAAGGAAAACAATGTAATGCTTTATCGAGAATAAGGATCGTATGCTGATTTCTGTCAGCATGCGAAATAGCTTTGGAGGCTTGGTGATAATGGCGAAGAGCGTCTAGTGTCTCTATTGCGATCTAAAACCCGTTAGCATCGTGTTTTAAGCTTTCAAGAGTATAAAATACCGAGTCAAAGTCGATTTCGTCATAGGCATTGCGTTCTCCATTGAACTGCAAAATGTCAATGACGAAATAAAGCAAGTCCATCAGTGGTTCATCCAATTCGTCGACTTCCTCCGGGTCACCCATCTCAACAAATAGCTCAAGTACTCGTGAGTCGAAAACCATTCGATTACTTATATGTCCCTTATTGGGCTTTTGTCGGGAAGGCAGGTGCCTGTCCAGAATGTTGTGGAGGGATTGCTGAAATCGAGACAAAAGATCTTTTGTGTGAATCTTTTGTGTGAATACACCCCGGAATCCACCTAGCCAGATACTCTCGATATTGATAAGCAGGTCCTTCAGTCGAGCATCCAGAGCAGCCCGAGCTTCCCACCATTCAGACTTGGCTCCTTTGCGGGACATGTCTTGTGCGTCATGGGTCGAATAATTAGCCAGCACAACGATGTCTTGTAATTCCGTCTTGGCCTGGTTGAATCCGAAGATTTCTTCATCAGCGTCTCGAGAGTTGTGCCTATTCAACGGTAAGATTAGAATGAATGGACTTTGTCCCGCTCGAATTTTCGATATCCGTATCTCGTCTCGCGATTCACTCAATGATAAAGAGATGACATTCCAGGACGCAGGGATAATATCAATATACTCTTTCTGAAAGCTGGAGAATTCCAACGATTTGCTGATTGACAGGCTTTGCGGGGCAGCAAAATCATCGCCTTTGGGCCAATCAACCACATCTTGAGTAATGGCGAGTTGTCGCTCCACCCGAATGGCCAGGCTCTCCCTCATCATTGCAATTGTTCTTCCCAATTCTACATACACATTATAAGTAACCGCCATGCAAAGCTGCTCTGATAGACTTACCTGTCATATAGACCACAAAAGTCGAGCTGGTGCCATTACAGGGTTCTGATGATGTGATGGCAGAGAGCATCGTTAGCGTCTTTGCCATGATATCTGCCATTGAATGTATGCTTGTAGTTGTCCCTACCGCCGTTGCCAATGTGCATATTTTGTTGATGCCATCTTGCGCGTGGTGAAGGGACTCGATATAGTCAGCGGGCAGAGGACTGCGCGACCGTCTTGGTTTTCGGACCGGCGCCTTTGAAGGCTGCTTTCTTGTAGGGGTGATATTGTTAATCTTCTGAGGGCTTCGCTCGAAGCGGTCCCCCAAAGATCCCGTCGATGGATGAGAGACTGTCGATTCTGGGAGGATGCCGAAAACAGGATCGCCGACCATTCGCTCCAAACCCTGTCGAAGACATAGACGTGCAGCTAATACCTCGTGCGAGACATAGTCCTGGGCCAAACCTAAATGTAGTGCAGCTTCGAGTAGAAGTGGAAGGGCTGATTCGGGACTGCGCCCACACATTGCTGCGAAGGCACGCTGTCGAAGCATATCACCCTTCAGTCGGGATAACGTGGATATCTCGCTCGCTATCCCGCTCTTGTTCGCTGGATCAGCCGATTTTGCCTCTGCAACGGGCTTACTGCCAGGTCTCTTTGCCGGCAAACGCCGTTTCGTTCGCGGCCGCCGAGTGGGCCCATTATCTTGCAAAGTCAGCTCATTTATCTGAGCATTCAAGCTTTTGTCCACTGGCCCTTGATGAACGCGACTGTCGACGTAGTTAGCCGACATTAGCGTATCAAGTGTCTGCTCACAAAGAACAACGGCAGACTCTCCGAGGCGCCCCTGTTCTTGTGGTGGGTGCATGCTTGCTAAATGCAGCTGGAGTGCAGCGAAGTGTCTGTCACGCCGAAGGAAAGATGTGGTCTGTTGAGCTTGTCCTAATAGCTTAGCCCCCTGTTCACGGCTTCCACTACGGACAAAGTAATTGCCGAGTTGGGCAAGGGATTGACTCTTCAATGATACGGCATTCACAGCTTCCGCGATCTTTTGACCTTGCTCGCAATAGTATCGTGCTTCGGAGAACAGCCCCTCATGGGCATAGATCTGAGATAGTTGATGTAGACCACGGAACAATCGTGGTACGAGGGGCCAAAATAATACGGCTCGCAACGCAGCATAAGTTGTAGGTACTGCTTGAGGCTTAGAGATAGACAGTTCAGATATGGAGTCTGCAAGCGTATCGATAGGACCATCTGAAGGCTTCATAAAATTTGATACGGGCGCTTTGCTACATGAACGCTCCATAGTAGCCCAAGCCCGGCGGTTGAGCTTTACTCCTTTTCGGGAAAGCAGCAGTGCCTTCGGAAGTTGACCTTTGGCAGCAGCCAAAGATGACTGGACTTGCGCCACGTCTGCAAGCATCTGGATCATCCTACTACGTTCTGTGGTAGTCGTCCTCTGTGCGCTTTTGTCATTTGGTTCAGCTCTGAAATGTTCTTGTGCCTCGCTGAGGTGCTGTTCGCTGTTACATATTAGCACCACTCAGAGAAAACCGTGAAAGTTCTCACCTTTTGGCAAAGTTACCCGTTTCCAGGGCATATTCGGCATATGCAAGATGCCAATCCATGCGAGCAACTGATGGAACACCCCCAGTGTCTATATATTTTTGAGCCTTCTGCAGGACCGGACCGGCTTTTCCAGGATATCCGAGTCTCACATACTGCAACCCAAGAGCTGATAATTTGAGTACCAGGGTACAACAACTAGTAGATGTTTCCGCTTCCCGCAAGCTGACAAGTATATGTAGTACTGACAGCCTCGTACAATCAATACCCTGCAGTTCGAGATATTCTGCGAGGAGCTCAAGCTGGTTCAGCCAATCAGACATGTCAATTACTCGAGTCTGGAGTAGCGTCCAAGTAGGGCAGTCATGTATTAATCTGGTCCACTCCGCGAGCCTAGTGTCGATGGTCTTGACGTTGGGTATCTCTTCGTGGTACACAAAAGAGATGTCTCGGGAAGCAACTAAGTGTGGAATAAATTGCTCCAGACCTACATCAAAGCCAAGGGATTGTATTTCTGGTGGCACGATTTGCTCTTTAGAAAGTCGATCAAGCAGTTCACAATCGAGAAGCGTGGGATAAACCGACTGAAGTTGAAAGCATTGATTTGCCACACGAAAACGCCGGATTGGAAATTCCGCCCTCGTATAGACTGCTAATATTGAGAAGATGAGTCCTTGAACTGCCATGCATAGTCGAGCTGATGCACCTTGTAAGCGCAAAATGGATATCACAGCACTGAGTTGCTGCTCAAGCAGCACACCACGCTCATTGCATGATAGTGTGCTATTGTCGAATATTAAGGAGGAATGTGGTACCTCGTCGCCTATTTTTGTTGTTATTCTAGCATAGGCAAGCAATAAACGGCCAAAGAGAGCCTGATTGCTATCGCTATCAAAAAGCAATGGTACTGGTCTTGTAGCAGCAGCTTGCGCCGCTATTCGAAGGCAGCCAGTGTCTACCTGCAAATGTAGGGCCTCAGCATAAGCGTCGCTAGCTCTGTTGAAGTCTCGAGATGACTCGTGTAACATTCCCAGCTTCTCAAGTTTTATCGGTACTATAGCAGCGATCTTCTCGGCAATAGGTCGATTTTTAACAAAATCTATGGACGTCCGAAGGTTTGCCATCAGCTTTTTGGCATCCATTGCAATTCTTTTAGCGTGAAGATAGCGGTACCAGTACGCATTGGATAACGACACAAAGACGCCTGATTTGCAGTCACTCTTTGGTGTTTCCGGCATTATATTCGATTCGGGGTTTTCAAGGCTCAGAGCAAGCCTCAGACAGTCTCGGAGTCCCCTGTCTATTCGTTCCCAGTCTTCCGCGCTACTTGCGACGCAATATCTTGCGAGGGCAACGATCGACTCGATGAACGGGTTCGAAACTTCGGTTGCCAGCCTCAAGCGTTGCAAGTGCCTTAATCCCACTTTTGCACTACTACCATGACCTGGATCTTTACCAATATACCGAATCAAAAAACGGATACCCAGCATTAAGACTTTGGAGCACTGATTGACAGTCTCAACTGGCCATGATATTTCTTCGGGTTTGGGTGATACGTGGGTATCATGCAGGACGGAGAATACAGTTCTCCGGAGGCTTGCTACTGCCACCAGCAGTTCGTCCAAATCTGTCGAATCACCAGGTAGATCACCCTCAAGATCCTCTACGGCCTCCTTGAGCGTTAAGACAAGAGCGTCTTCTTGGCAATGTCCTGGGGAATGTCTGCCGCAGACACGGATCTGCAATGTCGCAATCCGACAGGCTAAGGTACACATTCGAGCTTTTGAGGCCCCATTTCTTGCTAATAGTTCACTAGACTTTTTAATCCAGTTCAGAGCTTCGTCATAGTTTGAGCTGTCTTGCGCTAGGTCTGCTAGTATCTGATATAATGTAGTGAGTGGCTGGTCGAGTATCAGGTTGTCACGGTTTGTCGTGATATGAATATGGTTACAAAGTGATTGAAAAGCAGCCTTGACTATGTTATATTTTGTTTCACGATCTGATATAGAGCGTCGAAGGAAGCAGGCTAAACATCGTGCGAACGGCTCAAGTATCTCTTTGACCATGTCACTTTGGTGACCGGCTAGTTTCCACCATCTTGAGCGGACTTCGAGAGCTAATAGTTGAAATTGAAGGGCGACCGAGGGAGAAATACTCTGCGGATTGGATGGTTTTTCGTCTTCTGAAGACGAGATGCTAGGGCAGAGAGATAAAAGTAATTGGGACAATGATGCCAGTTGGTGAGCGGCGGTTGCTTGTGTTGTAGGAAGTTTTCTGTCTATCTGGGCCTGGATCAGGTTTCCAGGAGAATACGGCACGGACAGTTGAAGATGCCCAAGTGCGGCTTCAGTAACCTTCGGGTTGGCCTTGGAGGCAATAAGCTTGAGAGACTGTAGTTGCGAAGATACTAATAATGCTAAGAGCGGTCCACTAGCATTGACATTCTCAAACTTGAGCAAGCCCGATAGTGTCTCTTTCTTTGCGGACGGTTCTTCGGCTGACAACAGACTTCGGTTGCTTAATAGACCCGCATTGTCCGCTGAGGCTGATATTGCATAAACCTTTAGCCTTTCCATTAGTATACGAAGCTCCTTTACCGCCAAGTCATCTAGGCCTAAAGCTATGAGCTTGCCGATCAATGCAGACATGCCATTTTCCAGTTGGAGATAAGGCATCTCAAGTCCGTAGCTCTTCTGCGCAGTCATCGATCGAAGGGTAGCGAATGCTATACGTGCACATTCTGCTTGAGCTGTAATGCCTGATGTTTCTTTCGACGAAACGCCGGAAGAGGAGCGCCGCAATGATCGTGATCTCTCGGGTGTGCTTGATATACGATTGATACATAGCGACTGTAGCGGCAGATGATTTCCATTTTCAGAACTATTGGATAGGGAATTATTGGACGAGCTTTTCGGCAGAGATGGCTTATGCTTCTGAGCGAGCTTTGGAGGCGATCTTTTGATAGCGTCGGTGAGGGCCTTAATTGTTACATTGACAACCTCCGTCGCGAGATTAAATCTCTCCTGAGGTAGCATGATATCCACTGTAGCCTCGGGAACCTGCAGAATCGCGACCTCAGGCCGTTTCCTCGGTCTGTTGCACGGTATCTTCGTCGTTTGTGCAGCCGGCGGCAGTATCCTCGTTCTTCGGCCATTGGTGACAGACTTTATCTGCGGATCCACAGGAGGCTTCTCCAGTAGCAAGACAGATTTCAGAGAGTCCACCGTAGCTGAAGTACATGTCGCCGTTGACCCTACGGCACGCTTGATATTCGCCGCCTGTGCTGGCAGCTCTTTTCGGGTCATCTTAATCTTATAGAGAATGGAATCTCGTAATAAGAGCTATTCTTCAGCAAAGAAGCCATCTTTGCTGTCCAGGAGGTGCTGCTCTGTATAAATGTGATGTAATGAAGTATGCTCTACGTCGATGTCGGGTATTTACTCAGTTGTCGAGTAAACAAACAGACAGTAGGGCTGAAATAAGCACTCGGCTCAATTACCTCTTCAATCCGACATGTGCTACCGATTTCTCTCGATATTTAGGACAACGGCAATTCCAATGGCCTGTATGCAAGCACAGCAACGGCTGAAAACATGTTCCGCGTTATCGGCTCACCTATTGAGATCTTCGAAGCCCCGTAGTGCTTTTTTGGCATCTCTGCCGCAGTCTCACAGAAACCATGCCTCTTCGACGGAATCATTACCTAGAATCACACAGCCATCATTGTGGCATTCGATTGTGCCCAAGTTCCTCCGAACACCTCAGACGTCGAACACACGCATAAAGAACCCAAGCCAAAAGGAGTGGAATCCTGCAACATTCTTCATAATCATTTTCTTGCTCATTGGATCGAACGCCATACAAATGATTGCGTTGAAGCACGAATTCACAAACTTCAGCCGAAAGGCTGACGCTCAGATCGGTCTCTTAAAGGACGTCCTCGGGAGGCTGCAGCGAGGGGAAGACGTAGATGTCGAAGGATTGCTAGGCACAGGCGACAGGGAGAAGGAAAGGGAATGGGAAGATGGTAGGTTCTCCACCAGACCTATGGCCTAAGTCGCAGTTGCATGGCTTCTAGTATATATACGCTAAGCTCTTTATCAATGTAGTCTTACACGAGATCGAGGAGGAGGACCGTCTTTGGCAGTCAAAGGCGAAAAACAAGCAGCGAGAGCGAAAGAAGGCAATAAAAGAAGCAAAGGAAGAGGCTGTCCAGGAGCGTCCCGTGTTAACCCCAAAATGGCCTGGTATCAGTACCGCTACTCCTTCGGTTGACACAAAATCGAATGACAAAGAAGTCGCAGCTGGAGCAGCACGTCCAGGCTTCTACTGATTTGATTTTACTACCAAGCTTCACCCACCATGAACTGGCTTTCTCATGCAAGTATAATAGACCGCGCTAGAGACGCTGAATCTCATTCCGTCAAGGGGCCTACCGACTACCGCTTAACGACTCTGTTGGCGGCTAGACTGACGCTCTGTGGGCCATAACTACGCGGCTGTTCCCCAACTATATGACCAAATCGCGTGATAGAAGCTTTAGACGAGTTCCGCCCCACGCACACGATGGAATCGGAAATACTGGCTGAAGCCTGGAGTCTGGTCCGCGGCCCGATTGGCCTACAGCTCAGCATCATCCATCAGAAGCTTTTGACACTTTTCAGGAACCCGTAAAGCTATCATAGAAGTGTTTCTGTTCCATGATCATCAGATAATGGTTGAATGCCGGTAGAACTTCGAAACGTCATTGCCGTAACCTCGAACCAACAGTCAAATGTGTGACGAATACTCGTCCTAATAGTATCTTCTGTCCAGTGTCTGGTCAAAACGGATCACAATCACCAAATAGAGCTTTTGTGCACCAAACCTCAAGCGCAGCCAGCGGAAGTCTTACATAAGATGTACCTTGATCGATGATATGAACGGGTGCTGTTCTTCAAGGCGAACAGCCCTCAAAGGCACAGAACAAATGACAGCCTATAATGATCTACGACAAGAGTTGACAGAGCGTAGCGGAAGAAAGAATCAAGGAGAAACTTAGTGGCTGATTTTTTTTTGGCATGCGATCTAACCATGAAGACTGGATATGCTTCGGGGAAACTCAGACTTCAACCCAACGTATGGATACACAAAGTCCTGTGTGCGTGAATCTTTACCGATGTGTTTGTGAAGAACGAAGAAAGAGACCGATAATTGTACGCAAAACTTGCCTTGAGAGACAAGAAGCTCCTGGCTAATACCATCCTCCATTGCCGTTTCGCCACATCGACCACCGGAATGGCGATTAAACACCCTGACTCGTCAGAATCAACCAAGCTAATCTACTTTGCCCCCTCCCGCTCCCCACCATCCCCTACCCCCATCACACTCCCCACAAACTCCCGATACCGGAATACTTCCTCTCTCTTTCCCAGCCCTGACCCAATACCTTTGGAAAATTCCCTCCTTCCCTTAAAGCCCCCAACAACCTGCTCAACCTCCCTATCCGTCAATGCCCTTTCCCCCACCTCCGGACTTGTATGCAACAGCGCATCTCGCAATTCTCCTACATCGATCTGTCCGCTATCATCATCGTCAAAGGCTGCGAAGGCGTTCAGGAGTTCGGTCTGAGAAGAGAGGGGTGAGAGGAGAGATGAGAGGGTGTGGAGAAAGGAAGGCATGTTGAGGGTTTGGGGCTCCCCAGGGGGGAAGAATTGGGAGATTGTTTGGGGGTTGGAATCTTGGCCTGGTGGCAGGGTGGTGTCAGCAAGGATGGTGTGACGGAGTTCGGGGTTAAAAGAAGAACGGGAGTAGCTGACCCAGATTTGCGAGTACATCAACCACATCTTCGCGGTTCACTTGTCCATCGTTATCACGGTCTAGGACCTGAAACCCCTCTCTCATCTCGCGCACCTGCGACGGTGGCAATTTGGCTAGGGCATCGCCATTGATGGCCGTACGACTCATTGTTCCCAAAGTTTGGGCGGTCGTGCTTGTAGCCCCGCGCGTTGGCGATGGAGGGGGCTCGTGAGCCAGAGCTTGAGAAGGCGTAAGTACTCGGGGCGTCCAGCTACCATCGTTGGAGGTTGGGGTAATGGCATTCTGCTGAAGCTTTGAAGGCGATTGGAGGGGAGTATGCGCTTTTGTTGGGGATGGGGTGGGTGTGGTGGGGCGGACTGTGTTTGAGGGGGAGGCGGGCGATTCTGGTCGGCGGAAAGGAGAGGTACGTGGGGAGCCAAAGGAGAGAGGAGAGGGTTTGTAGGTTGATGGTAGCGACTGAGATCCAGCAGTAGGTCAGGGTTGGATTCCTCTCAATGATTAGGAGGGAAGAGTATTGTGAATTACTGACCATCGTGACGCCTGTTTTTTTTGGGCCAGGGAAAGTTCTGTGACGCTGATAGCTTGAGTCTCTCACTCTGTGCGGGGTCTAAATAACGAGGAGTAATTTCTTACTATAAACACTAAGGTGATATCGCATTGAAGTATCTGAGGATTGAAAGCGTCAACAATGACGAGCGTAAACAAACACTACGGGCCTTGATCCCTGTGCAGATGATTTTAGGGCTGGACCCTTTGACATGTATGTGGATTTAGGAAACCCCCGATTCGATCGACGGCAATATATTAGATTAGGTACGCCAATCATCGCTCCACTGTTCATTCAAGAGGCGGTATATCAGCAGATATAAGCTGAAGTTCGCCAGGCCATTGCGGAGCATGACCTTATGCCGCAATGAAGGGATGAAAGCCCTGAAGTGGAAGCAATTGCGACTTGAATATCCTCGCCTCGATTTGCCATCCCATCACTATTCACAATACCTCCGATATCCTTCTTGTTGAGCATTTGGATATTATACCATGGCTTTTGTCCTTCCTTATCGACCTTCCACAAGCGGCTCAATCACTGAGTTGGGTGACCTCTCGGACAAGGTCAAAAGTGCGCCCAACCCAACCCTTTGTGCGGCGTGAAGTAACTGTTGCATATTTTCGAAGGCAGCATAACTTGGGAGGGTTGCTATCACAGTGGAAACGAGGGCGCAGCACGAAGCAGCTGAACCCGTAGGATTGCAGTTTCAGCCTCGACATGGCACATCGCAAGTAGTGTTCGCGAAGAGGATCTTACCTACTTTATCTACTTACAATCCAACATTTTCCTTTCTTTAAGTCTCCACTGTGATTTTGGTTTCGATTTCAGAAAACGGCAGCGCATTTTCTTATTGGTTCTGAGATTATTATTGTCTTGAAAGGAGGAGTTGTAGGATAGCCTACATTTCTTCGTTCTCCGCTCGTAGCTCCCAATCGATTGGCAATAGACCTGACCCCATTGCTTGACACGATGATCGCTCTCATATATACCTTGTCTGCTCTACTTTGCCTGATCACCCATGCGGCAGCAATGGGACGCCGGCCCCGCTTCGAACCTCTCCCGATATGCCAGGACTGTGTTCCTCGCAAAGACATTTTGGCACCTGGCATTGGCTTCGACTTGACCAACTCTGATGCAACTGCTGCCATCCGCTATTACGATGGCTCGATGGAGAACCTGTGCAAGGTTGGTCCTATCTTCTTGTACGAGCGCGGGGGGGACAGTTGACAGCATGTTGACTAGGTCGACGCAGGCGATGCTTACAGGCAACTGATGATTCGCGCCTCGAAACCGTCATCTAGATCAGAGTGGTAAGCTTGTCAGTCCTTTCTGAGCTGGCTAGCATTTCGCATTGATGGCAAATTAGTGCTGAAGGCTATTGGGACGAGATTCGTTGTGGTGTGGCACGTGCAAAGCGGCGAGGGAATAAGCTCTGCGGTCGTCCCTCTACACCTGAAGTCGGAACAATTGCGAAACTTGTCAAAAAGCTTCGCACCGCCGTGGACGAAAAACTTGAACACAATAGGACGAAGAAGGCGCTCCTTACGATCCCCTATCTTCCCGGAGTTTCCTACGAGGATTTGGAGGACGTGATGGAATACACGGGTCTCACTATGCTTTCCACTCATAAGCACATCGGAGACAAGATTTCTGTTGATTTACGAATCGGCCAAAACGTGAACACACTTTAGAACAATCCTATTCAGGTATGTATAGCATATTTCAACAATTTCAGAGGTTAGCGCCGCCTTTGCAGGCTCAGGCTATGGTCTTTGCGAGCATTACGACAACGTTGACGTCTGCGAAAACGAAGAGGCAGATATGCCTGTCTCTCATATCCTGGCCCTGAGCTTGAGCCAAACATCCTTCAGCGCAGCGTACACCTACATGCAAGCCGCCTACCGAAGCATACTCGAAAATGAAACTACCCGCTTTGACCTAGGCCTACAGAATTTCCCAACAAACGGTAAAGATAGCCAGGAGGAGGAGGCGCTCTATTGGTCACGCGGAATTCTTACTACACTTCTAGTTCATCCGGACCGTCCAAGACGCTCTACAAGAACTACTTCCAGATGCTTCTACACAGGATATTTCAACAATACTATTATCATGGAAATGGGATGGTGAGGCTGAGCCGCTCTACTTGGCCGCAAGAGGCGCTGCTGAACTCGCCAAACGCGCTCAAGAAGCCCCTGCAGGTTGCAAAGAGCCTGTTCACTGTGCGGAGAACCGCGTCCCAGCAAAGATCATCCTATCAAATCAAGTTTCGCTGAGCGAGGGGCGGCAGAGAGTGGAGCTTGAACTTTGATGATGGAATACGTAGGGGTTACAGTTGGTGGGGGGTTGGAAAAGTTGAGCCAGGGCCGGAACTTTTTTTTTTAGATTCCGACAGCTCAACTTCGTGCATATGCTAACCATGAGCTCAAAATTATTCCAACCCCGGCTCAGCTTTCTGCATATGCTAATCATGAGCTCAAGAATTGATGTTATTTAGCTAAAGTAGCTAGAAGACAAACAGCAAGAGCGAAGTATTGAAGCCGGGCATATGCACAGCTTGAGCGAAACATCGTGAAAATAGCACAATCACAGAGCACGCATATATTATGAATCTACTTTACAGCAAGACGAGCGAAGATTCTTTTACGTATGCTTAGCATATGCACAAAACATTCATCTTCAACATTCAGTTTACATTGAACGAGTCTTGAGCGAGCTGAGTTTCTTCTTAGTATATGCGCGACATATGCGAAGTGCGACACTCATCTTCAAGTCGTTCATCGATGTTTCTTTGTGCTCAGTTGATGCTGCGCATATGCATCGACGAGGCTTTGATGACCAGATGTGAATTTTATTGTGGCCTCGCCTAATGCTCTTGGCATATGCTTCGCATAGGGTTCGGAGCTTTTCCAATCCGACGTCAGATCTCGGATGTGCGGGGCATATGCCAATTTTAAAGTCCAACCCGACGCCAAGAATTTTTTCCAACCCCGGCTCAACTTTTCCAACCCCCCGGCCAGCTGTAACCCGCATGCTCATCACTAAACCTATGAAGCTGAAGAACTGACTCATCTTATAGCTTAAGAATTAAAATAAACCTATCTCGTATACTTGATAAAAGGAAGAACGGATTAAGAATTATAATTAAATGGCTCCCAAAATCAATTGCGGCATGGATATTCTCGCCTCCACTTGCCGTGCCATCACCCACGATTGACAACAGCTTCGATAATCTTTTCTATTTGGGTAACTGATGTTTAGATCATGGCTTCTGTACTGCCTTATCGACCTTCGACAAGTGGCTCCATCACTACCTCCAACCGGCGACCCTCATTGTCCTCCTTCCCGTCTTCACGAAACACCTCGAATCCGTCCACCCATAATGGCATGCCATCAGCAGCGCCTCCCATTCCGAACCGCCCTGGGTCGAAGAGTAGCTCGCGGACTCCCTCGACTCCTTCCTCCACACAGCCCGCCGCCAGAAGAGCGGATGCTTCACGGCGCACTGGTCGTTTGAAATCTCAGTACCCAGCAGATTCGACAGAACGTCATGTCGAGTATATACTCGTTGCATCGTTCCATGTCGATCGAGGTCCGATTATGGAACATCAGTACCCCGGGGCAATTAGTGGAGATGAGAACATGCTGGCGGAGCTGATGCTGCCGGACCAGGCGCACATGAGAAATGAAGATTGGACAATCTTCTTTCTACACAAGGACACCAGTGAAGATGACGAAAAGGCTGAACTAGCTGCAGAGAGGAAAGAGCAGAGAAGGAAGAAGAGAGAGGCTTCAGGAACGACTAGTGCGGAAGAATCACAAGGAAGCACTGAAAACGAGGAAGAGAGTAACACAGATACCGACGCAGAAAAAGACCATGATGAAGTGGAAGGTGGAGAAGGGCCGCCGTTGATATATGTATTAAATTTAGTAAACACAAAGCAAGATACAACAGCAAAAAGGTTCCAACCACTCCATCCGCTGTGCTGTAAACATTGTATCTAATTAGAACTCATGCAGAGGCGCGGTTGTCAAAGCTATGGCAATATGTACTCGACATTCATTTCTCCACATCTATAAGGTAACAACCACATGGTGTGTTTCACTACTCATAGAAGCTGACCCGACTCTCAGCCGTTATTACTATTGGCTCTTGAAGAGTATTTCAGATCACCATATCCAGAAACATTGGCATCGTTATATGATGCAGTGAATTCAATGGATCTCTCCCTAATGCCTCGGCTTTCTGTTCTCGAACGACATATACTTCAAGCTAGTGATACCAAAGATCTCTTCGTTGAGAAATTTGAGCAGATGATCCAGCAGCGTATGGCCAAAGAATCCAGATCCAATTCAATATCATCACCAGAGTCACCCTCCAAGCCAGGTCTCGACCTAACTCGACACGGACATGGACAACGGTATACTGTTCCCCGCGACACCCATGAATTCGAATCCAAAGTCATATACAACGGCATCCCTATCCCGATCAAAGTCCCCACCGGCATCTCCCCCGAAACCGTTGGCGACTTCTCTCTCATCAAACTCATCCAAGCCTTCTCCGCCCCCCACGCCTCTACCCCCCAACCCTTCATGCTGCACCCGCACCTCACCACCAGCGGCGCCTACACTCACCCCATCATTGTCCTTGTCAACGCCATGCTCACCCAAAAGCGCGTCATCTTCCTCGGCCACAACCGGCCCTCTGGCGAAGTCGCCGAAGCCGTTCTTGCGGCGTGCGCCCTTGCTTCAGGAGGTATCCTGAGGGGCTTCACCCGCCACGCCTTCCCTTACACCGACCTCACCAAAATCGACGACCTCCTCAACGTCCCCGGTTTTATCGCCGGCGTAACTAACCCCGCCTTCGCCAACCACCCGGAATGGTGGGATCTCCTCTGCGACGTTCCGACCGGCCGCATGAAAATCTCCAATCGCATCGATCCCGCTCCCATCACCGATGGCCTCATTTACTTCCAACAACAAAACCCCGCCCACGCCCCCCACAGCAATGGCGTCGGCTCTGGCTCCTCCAGCACCCCCTCCCTCTCCCTCCTCACCGATGCCACCGGCGACGCAGCCTTCATGGACGACCTCTTCCGCAGCATCGCCTCCCGCCACGGCGAATCCGCCATCCGCACCAAACTCCGTGACTACATCACCAAATTCACCCGCACCGCCGCCGCCTTTGAGGAATCCGTCTACGGCGCCTCGGCCCTCTACATCGGCGCCGCCGAAGCCGACGCCGGCGCCCACGGTGTCCATGGTCACGGCTATGTCTGGCCCGACGACCAGGCCCGCGGCAGGGAGCTTGGCGCAAACGTCTGGCGCATCGAAGGCTGGCGCAATACAAGGAGCTACTACGCGTTCATACAGGACCTTGCAGCGCTGTGGCTGCGCCGCCCAATCCGCAGCTTGGATCTCGCGCACCAGCACGACCGGCTGCGCTCGCTCAAGCTCTCGCACGGAGACAGCGGCGCCATCTACCTCGCGCTCTCATCAGCCATAACCTCCTACGACGACATCTGCCAGCTGCTAACCGTCACGCCCGAGAGCAACGCGGGCCTTTTCTACATCTCCCTCGGACTATTCCATCCCGATCCCAAGGTGAGAGATGCGACTGTGGAGCTGCTAGAACGGGTGAGTGGGCACGAGGCTGGGCGGCATCTTTGGGCGCAGCTGGGTCGGTTTGCGAAACTGGCGTTTTTTAGGGTCAAGAGGGATGGGGCCAAGGCGAGGTTGGAGGAGGCGGAGAGGGAGGTGGAGAGGGAGAAGGGGGCGGGGGGAATTGACGGGAGGGTGAGGGGGAGGGGGGTGGGGGGGAAGAGTTGAGGGCTTGGAGGTGGAGGTGGCGGTTTGGGGGCGTTGGGAGGTGCGGGTTTTGCAGGGCGTCGAGGTATACCTTGGGAGGAAAGCGGGATCGCCGCTGTGCAGTATACATATTATATATACCATCATCGCTAAGGAGGATTTTGCCTACAGAGTATCCATCCAACCTCTGTGTCCCTTCTCAAAGAACTCTCGGGCATTACACGCAGCACCCAGCCTCCGTCCGTCTGCCGCCCTTGATGAATCCATCATCCAAAAAACGCCATCCATACCCCCATCCATCCCGCTATCCATCAAACCCCCCCCACCTCACTGAAAACTCACAGTACAGTAAGTAGCTACCTTACATAATTACACCCACCAGACACGAGCCCCTTCTGTGTAGATTGTAGAAGAAGACGGAAGAGACGCGAAGCGCTTCAAGGAACCCTCATACAGTAGCTCGACACGACGCGTGCAAAAACACGCAAATGCCGGAATGACGCGCACAGGGGGACAGCTAAAGGGGTCAAAATTCATCACGACTACATGTGTAGGAAAAGCAGTGGGATTTTCGGTCGATCGTTGGCTGAAGGTGTAGTAGACTGGGTCCACAGTTCCTTCTCGTTGCGGATCATAATCAGCTTTCTAAATGCGTACATCCCGAGTCCAGTATACGTCCCCTGTAAGTACTACCGCCACTGTATTCATCATACTTCGTGTAAGTAAAGCATATCGCAGTAACGCCCGCGTTGCCATCGTACTTCTAATTCTTATTCGCTACCAGTGTCCTAACGTTAAATCTTCTTGTTTCCGTGCAATTCCCAATCAGTCTTCAGGTTTCCCTTCCCACCTCCCATTAGCTCTTGCTGTCCTCCTGGTATTGCATCATTGCTCCCAACATCCATCTTGTGCCAGTCGTGATCACCCACCTCTTTCGGTTCGCGCTTTTTCCTGTCGATGCTCCCTACCACATGGTTTTCTTCTTTTGATATCTCCCTCAAACTGCCTCTGCAACCATTGCAAACCCTCAACGAACACCAAGAGCATGTCCATCTCCCCTTGTCGTCCTCGCTCTTACAAACCATACAGGGCACAGGATAAAACCGGTTTTTCGAGAACAGCATGTTTTGATGCAATTGATAACAGCTGTTATGTCGCTCGGTAATGGGCGGCGCAATAATTGGAAGAGGCGGAAACAGGATAGGGAAATTCGTGGATGAGTGTGAGGAAGTGGGCGGGGAGATTATTGGCGGATTTGAAGCAGACGAGTCTGAAGACGGAGGAGGCGATAACGCAAAGGTTGGTGGAGAGCGGGCATGGAATGTTCCTGGAGTTATTGTGCTGTTTTCGGATTTGGGGAGGGAGGTGGCGAAAGCAGAGGGCGCGAACGGCGAAGCCTTGATTTCGGGGATGAAGGAGCGTGGGCGCGCGGTTTCCGGACTAGGATCTGGGACTTCCGGGCTTGGAGGCTGAGTGAGGAGGGTCGGGGTGTCGGCTCTTGGTGCTGAGAAGGACGGTGGCGTTGCGAGGACAGACGGAGGTATCTGGTCCCGTTGTGGAGGAAGTGCGTGGCTGAGATGAGGCAATGGTGTGGGGTTCTTTTCCGAATCCACGAGGCGAAGTTGAGGAGTCGATGTTGGTCGTTTGGCAAGATGTTCGTGTCGCGCTGGAAGGTGTATTGAGGACATACTCAGCTGATGTAGCTTCCCCTTAACGGAGCTTTTGAGCTCTGTGGATGATTTGTTGCCCATGTCCGTTCCTCAGAAGTGGCGGGTTTCCCCTACACAGGATGACTTGCTTGCTTATGAGCGCTCTGAGCGGGCAGTATTCAGGTTCCCAAGCGCTTTATCACCACTCCGACACCTGTACGGCGGTGCTACAGCACAGTTTTTGCTGGAGAACCCAAGCACCAAGGTATGTATGGTGATGGAGGATCTTTGGCTCGACTTTTCAGAGTGGCGGGCGGGCGTTCTTAGCGAAAAGGATACAATCGATGCGATGGATGAGGCGTTCCTTCTGAGTGGTTGACGGCTTCGTGATTGATCTTGACAAGTCTAGTCTGTTGGAGAAGGAAAAGCGTATGAGGCTCTTTGCTGCTGTTCCATTTCGTTGGTTAGGTTGGGATCTAACTCTGTTGGTGTACTTGCGCTGGAAGGGAAACCAAGCGGTTTGGTAGAAGTGATTTTGCTGACGAAGCTCGAGAGTGAATAGTTGTAAAGCAGTTGGCGTTAATTCTGAAGCGCTGTCGTTATGCGAGCTCTCATGCTTGAGAGTTGGCGAATAGCTGCAGCCGAAATCCTACTGTCCGCAAAGTGCCTATGAATAACATGCCGTTGTTTAACCCGCAGCTAGCAAACGAGAGACTCGGGGAAGTTACGCCTGATCGTGAATGTTTACATGATATTGAGAACGAGATGGTCGAAAAAAGTGTAGACATTGAATGGTGGGTCGTGACTGCCGAAAAGAGATCTGTGAAGGCAAGCGAGATAGGGTAAAAGGAGACATCAGAATCGTGTATATGGCCCCATGGGGATAACCTCATATCGTTCGAAGAGTCATTACAGGCACCGTCTCTTAGATTTCCTTATTCTGTTAGCTACTGTTATACTCCAGTATGCATAGCGCTCAGATGTTATCCAGCTTCATGAATAGGGCAGTCTCACAGGCCCTGTGTCAGCTTGCATGATGATAGGATTAGATGCCAGCTGGGTCCTAATATTTAGCCAGTGCAAACTCCACTAAAGATAGATTGAGGGTTGAGTTGGCGGCTTCTTATGCCTGCTGTGCTGTGTCATCTTATTCATGAGGGCTTATGCGTGTTCATTGAATGAAGGAAGCAATCACGTTGATAGATTGAAAAGTAATAGAAGGTTCATAGCTTGATTTCATCACACCTACCTACAGTTTTGCCAACGATTTAGCCAACATGCTTAGTTCCAGACCGGACTGCCTTTCTTGCCTAGGGGACTTATCCTGACACCAGTAGAAGCGAGCGGACTCGTTGGATCACGCTGACTTCCACCACTACCGCGATCGCTGCTTCCACTACTTCCACTCTGCTGCCGGTCAATCACTGACACAGTCCTAACCGGCATTGGTGGGGCAGGATCCTGATCCGAGAAATCAGTGTAGTGGCTATTACCAGACAGCATAGACGTAGAGCGTGGACGTGCTTCATAACGGAGGGAGGCATGGCGGATGAAGTCCGGAGAGCCTATTGGAGGGAAGCGGAAGCCAGAGGTACACGAGCTGAGACGATTTGTACCTTGGAGTTCGCCTTCTGGATTTACCGGCTCTGTTTCGCTTGACATGCCCATCATTTGCTGCTGATGAAAGGCATTCTCAACAATTCGGGCTTGCTGCCAAGATTGCTGGCTTTGGTATTGAACTTCCTGCAGCGACCGGCAGAAGGCAGCTATTTGCTCGGTGGTTTTTCCTTCGACTTGCTGGCGTTCCATTGCCTTCGCAGCTTGCTCGGATTCCTTGCGTTCCCTTTCATCCAAACCTTGCACTGTGGCTGATTGAAGCTTTTCACGCTGATCGTTGAGCTTTGCGCCGCGAGCTTGTAGTCGCTCTCGTTTCTGTTGAGTCGCAGTAGCTTCGGATTGTACAGATGATTTATCCTGATACGCAGATTCTTTGCAGCGAAATAGCCCCTCGCGGCTCCTTGACTGCTGATCTCTCCCTTGTTCCCAATTAGCCTTCTTGGCCTTCCACTGTTTCGAATCGCTCTCCGGAAGAGGGCCCATTGCATCAATCTCGCTGGATATAGAAGCTACCGCATCATCTGCTTGGCGGAAATGCTGGTTCCACTGCAAATGACGGTTGAGATGTGCTTTATCTTCACCAGCAATCTTCGAGATCTTTGCTTGGAGGATATCGACTTCCTTCTTGAGGGCCACAGAAGTAGCTTTGTTTTCTTTCTTGGTGCGCTTCTGCCGTGCTTGAGATTCGCTGAGGCTTGCATCGAGAGCTGCAATGGATTTCTTGAGTGTGGTTGTAGGTGTTGTTGGTGAGGAAGGACGGAGTGAGTGGTGGGGAGGTGTTGACGAGACTAAATTTTCTATCGTCTATTGTCAGCTATGCATCCTTTACGTAGGATAGGCCGTCAGATACCTTTTTCATCCGCGGGCAGGGATGGTGTGGAAACAATTGCTGAATGCAAGACCACACCATCCTCGCTCCGAACGAAGCTGCAGTTATAGCTAGAGGATGGCGAAAGTCCGAAAACCTCGCCAGTCCATTGGTCCGCGCTTTCGTCCGTTATCTTCGCTGTTAGGGATTTCTCAATCTTGGTAGATGTCCAATCAGCACCATTAAGGCGCACGTAGAAAGGTTTGGATCGATCAATGCCAGCACTGACAACCACTTCGGATTCTTCAGCTACAAAGTAGCTTGCGTCAAAGTTGAAGCTGGTAGGTTGCACACGTGTCATCCATATCCGACCTTCCTCGCTCACAAACGGAGCGCTCCCGAGGTTTTTGGTGTCTGTCGCATTAGACCCAAAGGCTTCCGACAATGCTTGCGACTGCTCCATCTCTCGAAGTACAGTGACCTTTGTTGCAGCAAATGCAGCCCATAGAGGTTGCTGACTTCTAACATAGGTGCCTTGCTTTCGCTTTTTTTTACCACTTGAGACCTTGTCACGTGGCTCTTTTAAATTCGAGAGGGATGATTTGGTTACCAGTTCCGAAGACGTACGGGAGAGGAAGGAAGTTTGCTCTGTTGTTGAAGCTGTTTCTGGATGAGCCTGTGAACCTGCCACAGCCTCTGGATCGGACTTCTTTTTAAGAGATACTGCCTGAGAATACTCTCGCTTTGTATACCAGCGTCTGGCAACATGGACCAGGCCCTGTACCACAACATGTAGAGCAACCAATATTCGAAACCAGCTTGCTGGTGAGCGCGTGGTGATGAAGTCGTCACCAGAAAAGGAAGGTAAACCTCTAGGGACATATGAAATCAAAGACATTTTTGTAGACCAATCGAATCCAAAAATCCGTTTTGGAATCCATTTGTGACGGACTATGTGAGTGACCAAGACAATTAACATGCAAAACAGAGTACTATCCGAGCTGCCGTTCTTATTCGAGCTACCACCTCCCAGTGTTGTTGCAACCACAGCTTGGGCCAATTCGAGGCCCAGAACTTGCAACGGTGTCCATATCACAAGCCAAACCACCAAGCCTATAATGTCTGTGAGGACAACGGTGGCCAGCGAAGGTGTGCCTCCGGAGCCCTGGAAAACGTCACTGAGAGTAGTGGGAAGAGAGAACGACCCAGCTGGAGGCATAAAAGTGAGAACCGCAAATAGGGCGTTTGTAAGAGTAAGCAACGTTGGGGGTAGTGATAGTAGGAAGATGAGAATTGCAATAGTATCGCCCAGTGGACAGGACCTCAGGATAGTAAGCGCTAGATTGAAAATGTTGTTGTCGTGAACTTTTGAGTTCTTTGCGGCATTAACGTCGATTTTGCGGTGATAATTTTCGAGAGATCCGTTGGCGTAGGTGGTGACGATGGTGGGTGGCTCTGAATCCTCCGACATGTCTTCCGGCGCCCTTGGTCCGACTCCTACAGCGGGTTTCACCACTTGGATATCATTCTTCCATGTTGCAGGTATCACAGTTGTGCTACTATCCAGCATCTGCGCCGTTGGATGGCTAGAGAGCGAGGGAGAAGGTGGGGTGCTCGATTGGTAGGTTCCATCGACAGTCTCGTTCAGATGATTATTAGACTTTTGCTTGGCTACTCTCTTGCCTGGAGCGACGATGCCATTTTCATGACGGCTGTTGTGCTGGTGTGCGGTGGTCTTCTTCGCACCTCGTGGCATGAAGCCGCAGATTCCGTCGGCGTGGTGCCAGCCAGCGCGCTCTCGATTAGATCAAGACTGGGTGCTGTACAAGAACCAGCTCCGGTGTATGTTTAAGAGGGAGTTGGTGAGATTCCTTAGACCGCTAGTGATTGTTGACGGCGGTTGCTAATATGTGGTAGAGTAGGTTAAAGTAATGTTTGTACGAACGGCAGTCGGTACCTAGAATGTCGTACAATTGCGCCTACATCATTTGGAAAGTTTCGGTGGGACTCTGGAAAACTACTGTAGGTAGGTATCTATCTAATTAGGGCTTTGAGAGAGACCAAACACAAACACGCACTCTTTTTCAGACCACATGATATGATTATTTTGCTTTGAATGTGATACTACACTCTACAGTGCCTTAATCGACAACCGAGGAAGCATTGCTACGCTGTGTCCAGTAACCAGCTCCCTTGCACGGATTTACAGTTCAGCATTTCAGACAGCAGAAGGACTACTAGCTCTTTTCCAAGCATCTTTGCTGTCGATCAAACTCGGCACACAATGATTGGGGGAAATGGAATGCTTTGCAGCTTAAGTCTCTGTACTACAAACCCCCACCCACAGCAATGCTGCAAGTCTGCGACCGCACAGTGCATATTGCCGGAATATGTGCTTCCTTGCCCACATTCTGCATGAGGTGTATGACAGAAGATGCAGGAAGTACATACTAGGTTAGTACACTTGTATGCTTTCCATCCTCGCTTCCCCAAGACGAATGTTTCCAAATGAAGCGGATGGATCCGGAGCACCACGGTCATATTGTTACTCCCAGTACTTTCCATGGACATTTCGACATCGGCTTTACAAGGTAACAACTAGTTGTTTTGAATTCACCCAGCAGTTGTGTGTTCAACGGCCTCCGAAGTTTTCCACAGCTCCTTTCCTATCCCAACTTTCCTTCTCTAAATTTTCCACCCTCTGTAGCAGGCATCTCACCCTGCTCTCATTCCTTCTTTTTGTCTCTTCTTGCGCCTCCCATGTGTCCTGGAACTTTTCGAGCATGAAGGCCTTGAGTGGTGTCTTTTTGCCTATTCGATAGTCATAAACAACTATGTCCCTGTAGGTAATTTTGGCGTCAGCATGGCTTAGTGGTATGTAAAATGAAGCTTCACGATGTATCAAGAGCAAGAAAATAAGATGAACGCTCGATGTATTCCCGAAACACGTCTGGAGGCTCAAAACGAGGGCTCAGAAGGAAACATGATTCCGAACACACGTACTCCACACAACGAGCCGCCGGGCGTTGGTGCCGCTCCGAGATTATAATTACGTCTAGGATGAAAGAATTTGTCGAAGATGTAGGCAAGGATCGGAGCTTGTGATACACCGATATGCGGTCTGGCCAGGCCATGGGCTATTGTTTACGGAAGTTGTCTGTATCAGCCTTTGAACCTAATCACTCATGCGTCGCTTTATAAAGTGCATCCCCAGCAGAGAGTCACATGGAAAGCTTCATACAAACTTGAAGTCCGTCTTTATGCTCCGCAGTATCAGCCCGTCACCTTTCGGTGTCCACAGCTCCGACCATTCTTGTTTATGTGCAGGGTCGATATATGTAGCGAAATTCTGCGCCCAATTGATTCGAGCAGACTCAGCGTAGCGAATGTAGGTCACGTTGTTGACATGGCCTTTGGGACCTGATTAGAAATGGGTGGTGAGATTGGGCGAGTGTTTGATCGATATACCCTGCAGATTAAATGGACTTAGCAAGTGTGCTTCTGGGTATGGTGGATCGAGAAACCATAGGCACATAATCTGGTTGGAAACGTACCATGACATCCTACGTTACCCATCAACCTTGATATTCAACCTGCAATGCGTAGGATCGATGGGCAGCTTCCAGGACAGCGTACCATTTCCCCCCAAACTACCTCCTGCCCCTCTAGTCCCGCTCTCCTCTTGCCCACCAAGAATCCCTCACTTCCGGCGATTAACCCCCTCCAGTCTCTGGCCACTATGCTCAAGATCCCACCGGCCTCGTCTATCTGAGCAGGCTTTAGTCCGAATAGAAGGCATTTCCCTATTCGCGCTTTGAGCTCGGACAGCCAGCGCGGCGGAAGAGAGACAGCAGAGGTAGGTGGTGGAGGAACGGAGGAGAAGCGGCACTGTGGAGCTGGCCATTGGGACTGGAGGAGAGGGTGCGAGGAAGCGATTGTCAGTGTACGGAGATGCTGGATAGGGTGGAGGCGTGGCATCGTAAGCACCAGCAAAATAATCGTCGAAACTATTCGTAAAACGTAAATGCTTCACACAACCGCAGCCCTTCCCGCCCTTCCGAAATTTGGGGTGTGAGCGGAAAGGGACCGCACGCTTGAGCGGAGCCTCAGGACCAACTTGAGGATCGGCATAGTAAGGCTGATACATAGCTTACTTGATCTGGCCTAGAATATCCGAGAGTTAAATTACGGTACAGTACCTTCATCACGGACTGGACGGGACTTCAGGTACGGTAGAATACGCCTGGGGCCTGTCAGCCGTAACATCTTTTCAAAAGGCTTCTGCAGAGCAGCCAAACCCGTCCAGTTCTTGCTTCCTGCATTACTACAGTATCTCGACTCCCTTTGAAGGCGATTCCAGGCATCCGCCACTAGAGTAGCACTTTAATACCTTAATTTCATTTCCTCATTAAAAGTACCTAACCCTCCGTAATATGGATAATGTGGTTTCAGCTTGACGAATCGAGGCTTTGTTCCATGCTTAGAGCAGCCTTCCCAACAGTCGCGTTCGGATAGGAAAAGCGATGATTGGACACACGTATAGGGCCGGTGGGGGCGCAGGGCCTTTCTTGCATGATGGCTTACTGTTTCCTCAGCTTTCTTCAGCCGATTTGCTGAATGCTCTTAGTGAGCTGAAATCTGCTATATATCTGCCATGAGTGAGAGACCTATATAATCGGCTTTTCCTCCTTTTTATTTACTCCAACAGCAACTTTCATACTAATCACTCCACAAGATAACCGCAAGTTCACAATTATCACCGTTCACCATGCAAACAAAACTATCTCTCCTCGCATCTGCCCTTTCCCTCATATGGCTCGTTTCTGCGCAGGACCTGGTACGTTTACAGGGTGTCCCAGCATCGTCTCCTATCTCACTAATAATTTCTAGCTTTCCGCCATGGAAACCTACGTCGCAAGTGCCACAAACAATCCCGCCTTCATCTCTGCCAATGGTGCCGTTAGTGATTCTCCAGACGTTGTCGCATCGCAAGCACGGGGTTACCTCAACAGTGTCGCAACTGCGACCGCGTCCGTTCCTCTGCCCCCTTACGTCACCGCTCTGCCATCCTCGGCTCAGGGCCCGCTCTCTTCCTACTTCGTAGGAGCAGCTAGTATAATCGCCTCGAGCGGCGCTGCGTCCCCAACAGGCTCCATGACAATCAGCGGCTCCGCAGTGTCCACTGCCTCTTCGGCGTCGGCCAACTCTACTAGCGCTTCAAATTCTAGCAGCTCCAGTGGCTCTAGCAGCTCCGGTGGCTCTAGCAGCTCCGGTGGCTCTAGCAGCTCCGGTGGCTCTAGCAGCTCCAGTGGCGCTAGCACGACTTCTGCTCCATCCAAGTCATCCTCCTCAGGCTCATCAGGTTCTACTTCAGCCACTTCCAGCTCCGCATCGGCCAAGGCTAGCAACGGCGCCGTCGCCCAACACCCGGGTACATTTATCGCTGCTGCCGCTGGAGCATTAGGATTTGCGATTCTTTTGTAACGGGATTATTCTCAGATAGGCCGAGAAGTAATAAGGACGAGGGTAGCGTTGGTTGATGTTGCTTTTAAGTTGTAATTGTACCTTTAAGCATCCGGATAGCCACTGTTAGAGATGAACCCTCCATCCTTCTTTGCGGCTTTGCAAGCACTTAAATGAATCTTCGGGATTACAGCACCTGAAGTTGTTAACAAAAGCTCTTTCCCCCATTAGACCGTTCATTTCTATCACGTGCTGATCCAAACTGTGACCGGAACCCACTCAAAGACACCTATGGAAGAACGTCTCGACGGCAGTCAAAGTTTTTTATTGGACGCGAAGATTGAATAATGTACCTAGATTCTTCAAGTCTATAAAAGACACTTAGTATAGCGCTAGACCTAGCCGAGCACGCCGAGTTTCCCTGACCTAAGGTACCTACCTGAGGGCTGAGGCCCAGAGTAAGGTAGAGAGTAAGGTACCTACCTCAGGTTTGAAAAGTATATCATCACATGACTGAGATGCGTCTTCCGTCAGCACTTCTTGTAATTGTAATGTTGTGAAAATGGTTGCATCGTAATCTAGCTGAATACCAACTTTTGTTGGAGGACGAGGTTAGGTTGAAGCTGGATAGGAGTCTACCTACCTCCGTAGGAGCGAGCAGGTAAAACTCTACATACTAGCGGGCCCCAGCCCTATCAGCCCTATGAAGGCGGAGATTACCATCTCCCCTATTTCCAACAACTTTGGCCGACTATCATACGGATGGACTTTATTTCATCCAAGAGCGTGCATTGATGTTTCGCTCGAGCTTGCATTTTCTGTAAACCTTACTTCTCGTCCAACCTCTCCCCTCCAACAAATCCTATATATCTTCGCATGGGCGTATGTTGCTAGTGTGGTAGATCCGCCACCTCTGCATTGTTATTGAATATGACGGTAAACGATAGTGAGGATGACTATGGTGAAATCGACGATGAAGCACTGGTACTCTTGACCACTCGTGCGGAAGAATCAAGCATGGCAGGGGATCTAAAGCGAAAGAACTCTTACACAGCGGACGAGTCTGTCCTAAAAAAGCGATTGAAAGTGGGAGATGATGATCCCGTGATTGGATTGGCCAGGAACATACTCAAAAAGACTTGGGGTTTCCAAGGCTTTAGGCTGAAGCAGGAAGTGGCTATAGCGCGTCTGATCACTGGTGGTAATGCTGCTGTGATTTTTCCGACTGGAGGTGGGAAGAGTCTGGTTTATCAAGTTCCGGCCTTGGCCTTTGACGAATACGATGGATTGTGTGGTCGAACAAGGGGTAAAGGCGTTACTCTTGTCGTCAGCCCTTTAATTGCTCTGATGAAAGACCAAGTGGATGCCTTGAAGAGGAAAGGAGTCGCTGCGGCTGCAATGGACTCTAGTCAAAGCCGTGAAGCATGGCTAGATACTTGCGATAAGTTAAGAACGGGCCAGTTGAAGCTCCTTTATGTCGCCCCCGAACGCCTTAACAATGAAGGCTTCATTGCGATGATTAAAGGGCTCAAGATTCGGATGATCGCCATCGACGAAGCTCACTGCATCTCTGAATGGGGCCATGCTTTCCGGCCGGATTACCTCAAGAGTATAGTTTCAGACTCTTTTCTGATTCAATGGCCATACTCTGACATCGTCCCGCAGTCGCGAGGTTTGTAAACGAAAGTAAAGCAGAGCGTGTCCTTTGCTTGACCGCGACGGTGAGCCTTATTTTTTTACAGGTAGGCATATCGTCATTTGGCAATGTTGATATTATGCAGGCAAGCCCTATGGTTGCCAGCGATATATGCAAAGCCTTCGATATTGGTAAAGATGGCTTGTTCCGCACGACCACCTATCGATCAAAGTAATATACCTCTCTCTGCTTGCTGGGGAATCAGCCTTTACATGTATGCTCATTCCATCAAAGCCTTCGTCTGCTGGCTCAGTCCTTCCGCACAAGCGAGGAGAAGTTACCTGAATTGGTCAATTTCCTCCGCCAACATAAGGGTCCTTCCATTGTCTATGTTCAAACGCATGAAGTACGTCACGGTATAATATGCTCTCACCTTTTAAGCTCACAATGTTCCAGCAAACAGAAACTGTCAGCACAGGCCTGAAAGAGAAAGGGTTTAACGTACATGGATACCATACGGGTATGTCGAGTGACGTACGAACTTCGGTGCAAGATAAGTTCATGGTGGGAAAGAATATCATAGTATGTTTCATGAGACATCAAGCGCCTTTGGCTTTATAGGCCTCCAACCGTCTTACACGTACACAGATCGTCGCCACCATAGCTTTCGGAATGGGTATTGACAAGTCAGATATAAGGAATGTTATCCACTACGCCATTCCGAAAAGTTTAGAAGGTTACAGTCAAGAGATTGGCCGTGCTGGCCGTGATGATTTAGAATGTACATGCATGGTCTATCTATGCCCCGCTGATATCGCCATCATGAGACAATGGTCTCGTGGAGATGTTCCAAGTTTGAGAAGTGTTGATGGTTTGGTAGGAGAGTTGATCGAGCTTTACAAACACTCGAAACCCGGAGAAGTTATCGAACGTCACCTTTCCGACGACTCGAGAGAGTGGGACTTGAGAGTAATCGTCCACCCAGAAGCCTAAAATACGAGAGACGCTGACATGTCCTCAAGAAACCCGTCCTCGACCTTCTTTATGCTCAACTGGAGATCCGCTTCGATCTTATTCGGGCCATAACGCCAAAGTATACGAAGTATGATTATGTTAAAGGTCCGGCATTCGCTAGCAAGACTTCGGATGGCTCTAAAATTACGGAGAAGATCAAGGCGCATAGCAAGACTGCCAAGAAATGGACACACGTCGATGTCGACGTTGTTGCTTCCAGCGCGCGAATGAATCGAGAGGACGCGGTACGCAAACTCCAGCAATGGAATGAATCTGGCGCCATTGAGCTCAAGCCCAGCGGAGTCGTCGCCCGGTTTCGTATAGTACAAACATTTCCTCAAGTCGAAGAAGCCAAGAACAACGTGATCAACGATATTTACGCACAGATAGTGGCTCGGGAGAAAGAAGACATGGCCAGAGTTGAGGCTGTGATCGATCTCATTACCAGCAACAAGTGTTTAAGCCGGGAGCTTGCCAGTCATTTTGGAGACGACAGTTCCGTGCCGGAAGACGGTTGCGGACATTGCCAGACTTGTCTTGGAAAGAGCAAAATACATTACCACGGTACACGAGATTGCAAAGGGCGTGTTGACGCAAAGCGCACCAAAGCAATACTGTCTGCTTGTTCGGTTCGAGATGATGCTAGATTTCTTGCAAGAATAGCGTTTGGCATTTCAAGTCCCAGAGTTACTAGCGAGCGATTGGGGAAGCATCCGGTTTTCGGCAGTATGGACGATTGTGACTTTGAGGTACGTGTTGTGATGCCTGTCGGGACTTCCTTTGATAGTGGCTAACCTTTAATGATCTACAGGAGTTGGTGGAGACATTTAAGAAAGCTTGCGGCCCTTGAACGCGATCTGTTTTACGAGAAATATTCAGCTATATATCGAGGGTTAGCCAATCCCTTCCACAACGAATAGGTTGATGGTACACCTGATCCTGCATAAACTTCTGGATCGCATGGTAGTGTTGTACGGTCTTATTCCCAGTCATGCCTGCCATAATAGCTGATTCGCCCAGTGGAGCCCTCTGCCTAATATTCCGCCGCTAACGCCTTCATACATCGCCTGGTTTTGTTCCTAATTAACCTCCCTCGTTCGGACTAGGGTTTTCTTCTGTCCCTTAGTGGTGTCCTCTGCGAGACATTCTGCCTGCTTTCTCCGTGGGATTTTCGTCTGAGGGTTCTTGATCCAGAAGATGTACTATAACAAGAAAGAAGCCGCTGATGTAGAACAACGCTCGCGCCGTGGGGCCGAAGCCCTAAACAACTTGGCTATAATTCGGCCTTTCCTCCTGTCTAAGGACTTCCAATTTCCCACTTCCCACTTCCGTGAAAGCGTTATACCGAGCTTCTCCATACTACTCACGGTTGTACCACTTTTCGCTTCCATGAAAGCCCCACACCGAGCTTCTCCATATGTTCTCATACTCTTACTTTTCTCATGTCCATCACAGCCCCACAAGCTTCTCCGTAGTGGATGAGAACCCACAGCTGTTAATATAAGAGGATAAAATGTTCGTGACTGGTTCCGGACCTCGGGCTTGCTGAGTAGATCCTTGGATGGATGGTATATTGACACACGAACTCCGTTCTCAAGAGAAGTGCAAGCCGTCTGATTTTGTCTTTGTGGTGGAACATTAACGTGGCAAGCAGAGATCAGTACAGATATTCACGCGGCCTACGTCACGTCAATTGGATCAGCTTCCAGATCAAGAGACAGATGGATAAGCAGATCGAATTTTGACATTCAGGCATGCAGCACGAATCCGGAATGCCACGGGAAGACTGGAGATACTTTTCTTTTCGAAGAGGGCTTATAAAGAGATGCATCACCCCTCTGGAAGCTTTGGATCTCACCATCGTGCAAACCTCCGTCTCCTGCTCATCTTAGGTTTTAACCACCAATCACGAAACCCTCGTTCCACCAAGAATCATCCAAGGTGTATCCCACCCTGATGGTTGCGCTAGGGCATTGTCTCTTCCATTACTGTACCCACCTCGACGTCTCAGGTCGCCAAGGTATCACTATGAAAAGCCCACTTCCAAAGAGCGCAATCACTAAAACCGCCGAAAGAGTTCGACGATTTGACATTAACCCCGTAGCCAGCCAGATTGAGCCTGTCCCAGTAGCCTACCTAGGAGCCGCCTTCTTCAACTTCTTTGTACAGGAGAACGCTCCACTTTCCCCCTTCGCACCCACAGTCCGAACAACAGTGCCGTCACCGACCAGCTGAACAGCATGCTACAACGAAAGACTCCATCCATTTCCACGGTGTACCCCGGGTCCCAATATTCCTTTTTTAATCTCATGGCCTACTACCTCAGTTGCGGGCTCACCCTCGAAACGAGCGTTGGCGCCCCTCTGCAGGCTTGTACCGTGCAGTTCGGCGGCACAACCATCAGTGGGAAGGTGGTGTCCGAATAATGCAACTACGAAAGCACAGTTGCGAACCCTGGTATGGTTTTATGCTCTTTCTCGACGCTCAAATTAATGAAAACGGTCACTATATGGCCAATTGATACCTCGGCTCTGCCGACCACGACTGCCGAGTTCCTTGACGACGTTGTGTCAACGTTGCACTCTTCTTAGACGATTGGAGAGATGGCATTGCCAGCGCCTGAGGACGCCGCTTTTGTGTCAGAGCGAAGTGTCCTTGTCGCAATGGTAAGGGTTGGAAGCAGACAAACTCCTTGGAAATGGTCCTAGACTTCGCTGCTCCTTATAGAAGACCTTGTTTGAAGTCTGACTGTGATGACATTTTTTCCCTGTATCATAAAGATCAAGGTCCCAATGCAAAATTGAGCAGGACGCTCAGAGAATATGGCCTTGCTCTTTGCTCAACAAATCGAAACGCATCATCGCGTTTCTGAAAAGCTTTGACAAGATGCAGGATCGACTTTCGCTCTGTTAGCTAAGCGCCAACGTCAACGGAGATTCCGATAAAAAAGCGTCAACAATTGAAAAGGTTTGCTTGCAATCTAGGTACAAGTAGCACAAGATAAACAGATGCGCAAGATCACATTGATCCAGGCCAATCCCCCTTTTCCTCAAAACCATCCCTTTTCCCCTTCACCCCCATCTCATTACCAGCAACAGCAGCATACCCCACCCACAACCACAACCACAACCACACCACAGCACACCACAAACTCCCCCCCCTTCCCCCCTCCCCCCCTTCTTCCAACCCCAACCCCCCTCCAACAAAAAAATCCCCAAAAAACCCCCACCCGCTCGCTCCACACGCTCCACACGCTCCACCCCCCAAAGCTAACACAGACACCCCACCCCACCCCTTCCCCCATCACCCCCATCTCATCACCAGCAACAGCAGCACCCACCCCACCCACACCCACACCCACACCAACCCCCCCCCCAGCCACCAGCCACAAACTCGCCTTTCCCCCCCAACCAACAAACTCCCCTTCCCCCCCCCTCCAACAAAGAAACCCCCCCCCCCATTCTCACAAACCTCACACATACTCGTAACCCCTATGCCCAACCAACCCCTTTTATTTTATTTTAATTATATTTAATTATATTTATATTTATTTTATTTTTATTTCTTAGATTCGAATGAGGATCTAGAACGAAGAACGAAGAACGAAGAACGAAGAGACGAAGAGACGGAGAGGCGGAGAGGCGGAGGCGGAGGCGGAGAGGCGGAGAGGCGGAGAGGCGGGATGGAGTGAGAGGAAACGAGACCGAGACGGTAAGGCAGGGCAGGGTAGGGCAGGGTGGATGGTTGGCTGGCAATGGCGCTTGTGCGGGAATGGGATCGGGCAGTAGAGAGGAGGTGCAAAAGGTTCCTTTTTGTGCGGAGGGGTTGGGTTGGGTTGGGTTGGCGGTGGGTTGGAAGGGTGTGCTTGATTCTTTGGAGGTTTGGAAGGAAGGTTTGGAAGGAAGGTTTGGAAGGAAGGTTTGGAAGGAAGAAGGGGGGGGGGGGATGATATGGGATGGGTAGGAGGTGAGAAGATTGAATACACTGTTGGGATTTTTTATCTGGCTTGAGAAAGACAAGAAGGGACATTAAGAGAGAATACACCCAGCTTTCCGGACCCGAGGACAGTAAGATCCGCATCCAACCTTCACCACCCAGGCCCCCAAACTCCATACCACCCCATTATCCCCCCATACTCCCCAAACATCCCCACCCCGCCCCACCCTCACTTTCAGCCCCACCCCACGACTCACCTCCCCCCCGACGGCCCCTGATAAACCTCCTCGCCCATACTAATATGATGCCTCAACTGGACCCCCTGCGCCTGCCTCGCCTGCGTGATCGGACTCGCCTTGGCCTTCCCTTTCCCCGAAAGCGTATTAAACGCCATGGTCCTGGGCGTCGTGGGGCTTTTCATTCCGCCCGTGGTGCCGGGCGTGCGGGGCACTTCGCTCATTTCCCATGGTTGTTGCGGGGGGGAGGATTCGAGGTCGGTGGAGGGGAGTTTGGAGTGGTGGGGGGAACGGGAGCGAGAGGCGCGGGTGGGGATAAGGGAGAAGAGGGAGAGGAGCGTGTAGATTAGGAAAAGGGTGCTGTGGTGGCGGTTGTTAGAGACTGTGGATGAGGGTAATGGGGAGATGGAGGAAATACCATAGAAGGACTGTCACGGAGAAAGCGCCCTTGGCCTGCATACAGTATCCTTTCAGATTTGCCGCAACTGGTGGTCCGCAAGACTTGGTGATGTACCATGGCGCTCCGGGCTGGGGGTGGGTTTTGCTGCTCATGTCGGGCGCCGCTTGGGCGTGGATACTGACGGCATAGAGGGCGCAGAGAGCGAGGTGGATCAGGAGCGAGAGGAGCGGAGGGAAGGTGTGAGTGATGTACATGATCATCTTGCAGAGAGCGATGAAAAGGGAGAGCACGGAGATGACGACGTTGTAGTTCGTGATGCTGCGCAATTGGGGTCAATTTACTACGACCTAGGAATCGAGTATGATCGAGACGTACAATTGACTCCATGGCAGAGGCGCCACTACCGGTCTGTAGTTCGCGGCGGCATAGATCAACTGATTCGGGTTGCTGTTCCATCCGTGGTTCGACCCTTCCTGCCATAACTTGGTGCGATACAGATCTGGTGCTGCGATGCCATAGAGGGCAAGAGCAGCGACGGTGAGGGCCAGCTCGAGGACAAAGAAACCGATGAGCGTTTTTGGAGTTCGCCATTGCCGTGGGATGGCATGGAAGCATGACGGTATCCTCATGTTAGCGGTGAAGACCTCAGATTACTGATATGGCACCGCTCTCAGACGTCGATCCACGGGACAGCGATGATGTCCTGCGATATTCGTCGTCGTCGAAAGGCTGACGGGCTGAGACGGACACGGAGAGGTGAGGAGGAGAACGGTCTCAACACCTCTGTTGCGGCCTGCAGTAAGAAATTCCATGGGTCGTGGGAGCTTTTGGGTCGAGCGCCAATAGCAGACTCGAGCTGCAGAATAACCGCTGAGCTGCACATGCCGGTGGATTGCCCCTGGGGTGGAAGACTGGAGGGGTCCTCTCGGGAAGGGAGGTGGGTGATGGCGAGCACTGACTGGTTGTGACTGAGATGGCCGCTAATTCGAGTCTGGGAAAGGGGCGGGATGAGCTGGACTCCCGTGACTCGAGGCCAGGGTCCATGCAGTAACTCCCCCGAACACTGGACCAGTACTGCCTGTACTCTCATCCACAGTAGTATGTAGAACAGTAGAACACGAGTGAGTTCTGCGCCAATTCACAGCGGCGACTAGAAAGTACGAAAAATACCCCCATAGATCTAAACTGTAACATCGCCTCATCAGACCTTGCTATCTATCACCAAGTCGTAACTAACTAGCTTTCTCATCCTTGATTCGGACCGAATGCGATGCGGCTGCTGTCCGTGTTGCTTGCATATCTTCGTTTCAAGGCTGCGGCTCAGCTCTGTACGAAGATACGAAGAGATGTCACGAAACACAGCATGTCGGCACAAGGAAGTAAGTACCTTCAGCGAAGCTGGACATGCTTCCTGTGCAACAGCAAGCGGGACTACGTGGTACATCTGTGCCTCGTGTATTGTTGAACAAATCTATCCTGTACAAACTCGCAGCCTATTACAACAATTGTCTACTGCAAGAAGGTATGAAATACGTATGGAGTAGGTATGGTCGTAATAGTATATAATGGATCAGTCGTAGCCAAGAGCCTTCTCCAGTGCGTCGCATCAAGTGACAACACTGGTGAAAACAGGGCCTTTTAGGATAAAGGTAGACCATCAAAAATTGCGCGAATGAGGGACCCGAAGGCCACTCAATGACGCTTGCCTCCGCGCTGTGCAATGCAGGGCTCGAGTCATAATTGCCCGTCTTCTTGAGCACAGGAATTTTCACAAGGTAAGTATGAAGTTCGAATAAATTGGGGGAGACTGCAGAATATATACCTCACACGGAAGCCGGGTAACCTTGGGGGGGATGGGTCCTCTGGGCTACTGTAATCGGTAGCCTCAACTTGCCCTCAAGCTAACTTAGGCGAGTCCGCGATCTGAGGTCTGACTGCAGCCATCTTCAAATTCACAATTTCGAAAGAGTTTTCCACTCATCATAGCCATTGACAACATTAATACTCCGTACAAGGGCCGAGCTCTGCCATGCCTCAAGATCTCTGCTCCCCGATCAAAGGTCGCGCGGGGTTACCAGTGGGCGGAGAATCTCAGCAGAGCGCAACAGGACAGACATACGACGTTGATGACAACGCCATAATCACCACCTGGACAAGACTATCTCCTGACCGTAGTGAGTTGGAAGTCCTATACCTCCGTAAACAAGCTCCAATGGGCTATCCAGCCGGATGGGAACAGCGCCAGGTATATCGGTGGATCGCAACACGCAGAGAAACACTTGTGTCGATTCACGCCGACAGTAGTTAGAGGGCAATGGTTCAACGAGAGTTGAAGGCACAGATCCACATCTTGGCCCATTTCCTAAAGTATGGGAAATGAAGCCATCGGAGGGGGGTCGATGGTACTTTCTTGACCGTAATACAAAACAAGCAACATGGGATGATCTCTCGCTCGCTGTCGTCACTCGAAATTGTGTCCCAGGACTAATCCTGATGGCGATATTTGATTGGGCTACAGTATTACGGATGTTTTCCAGACATCTTTGCTAAGCTCTCTTATGATAAGGTGAAGACCTTCTACTGCCTTTTCCTCGACCATTTTACTTTGATGAAAATGATTCCTGTGTCAACCTACAGACCGGGATTTTCTCGGAAAAGCACAATCATATGAAGCCCCCAATTCGTTCTGGTCCTTTCATCTTTGATTGAGAGCATAGGCAGATATGATAGGGCGGGCAGGAATGGGAGTATAGAAGGTATTGCGTGTTGTGTAGCATACATCTAACGTCTAATGGGAGTTCACGAGATGCTGGCGTGCATTTGATAGTAGAAAATACAGCTGCATAACTGACTGTACCCATGCGTGCCATGGAAGTGATTTGGTCGAGTCGTGGTTCGGGATTAGAAGGTTAAAGTACTCCGTATCGGAACAATGATTGGACATGCCGCTAGCCGTTACCCTATGCTACCTGAGAAATCAACATGGAAATTGGGACCCCACCAGCTGGGTTCTGGATTGCGAGTCAAGATATCAAGAAATTGGAATTTTATGTACGAAGATACCAGGTACCAAGGCTATCGTTATTGATATCTGGCTACTGGACCAGTGCTGTCGAACACAACTTGCGGGTTCTCCTTGTACCACAAACAGTTTGCTATTAGGATCCAGCAATATACAGTACGCAACCAGCGAGGATCTACGAGTAACGCCAACGGACAGGTTACCAACCTATTCCACCTTCTCTCGTATCTAGTAGAACTGTGAGCTGTCGCATGAGGCATCTCAAGAGACTGGAGATCTGAATATCTCCTAAGTAAGGCAGAACTCTGATTTGAAACTTCTGGTTAAGAACACTCTGGGCGAGGATTTCACAGTTATGGCTACAGGACTTACTCCCGCCGGGAGTAGTACATATTCATCGAATACAATGTATGTGGGAGACGGAACATGGGATACGCAACGAAACACATTCCTACTTCCCAATCTGGCAGGGTTGAACTTTGCCACAATGCGATACAACGGTAAGCCGCATTCCTGTGGTTTTAGTATGTATGTACTGATATCAAGTAGGCATGGGCAATCGGTTCGCAGAGCTACCTCAATATCACATCCTAATCCGCGGTCACGGTGTCATCGCCGCAATCACATTCCTTCTCATCGTACCTTCAGCAATCCTTATTCAACGATTTGGCCCAAGTCTGCGGTTATCTGTGAGGGTGCATATTTGGCTACAAATCCTGACGATTCTGTTGACGACGGTTATCTTTGTTCTCGGTTGGTTTGCGGTAGGACCCAGCAGGAGCTTAACCAACCCTCATCATGGCATCGGATTGGCAATCTACGTTCTGGTTTTGGTACAATTCATCGGTGGATGGTGGGTTCATAGCAGGCAAAAGAAACACAGGAGTCTGTCGGAGCCAATCAAGGCAATGGTAAAATTCCTGTAGTGAGATCATGAAGGCTATGGCTAACAGGTAAAAAGCTGCATCACTGGCTCGGCCGCGCCATTGCACTTCTAGGACTTGTACAGATTCCTTTAGGACTTACCCTCTACGGATCTCCGAAGGCTTTATTTGTATTATACGCCTTGGCAGTCTTTATCCTTGTCGTCCTCTACTTCATTTTGAGTTACCGCCAAGATCAGCGTGGTGGTAGTGACTACGATAGTCGGTACAGTTATGGCCCCGGAAGCGCTGTGGAAGAACGCCGACGTCACGGCGGTATAGGAGGCTTAGTCAAAGCAGGTGCGGCCGGGGTAGGTTTAGCAGCGCTTGCAAACCGGTTCAGAACCCGATCAAGAAGCCCAGGTCGTCCCGAGGTTATTGGCTCTCGAAGACATTCAGGAGCTTACGTCGAGGAAGAGAAGTACTCCCGTCATGGACGGGATCACGAGGGAGATAGTTCATGGACAGATAGACTACTGAAGATTGCAGCAGTCGTGGGTGCCGCAGGATTGGCAAAGAGCCTTCTGGATAGAAGAAAGAATCGGGATAGAGACAGTGACGATGGTGAATACGGACCTCCCCCAGGAGGAGCTACCCCTATTCGCCCAAATCCCTCGGATAGGGTCGACAATGGCCGACCTTTACCAAGCGGCCACCATCCTCTCAATCAACCATTGCACCACCGGCGAAGTGAAAGCGATCTCACTTCCAGCAGCTTTCTAAGTGAAGAAGAAGGAAATCGGAAAGGCCATGGCTTAAGAGACACAGTTGCCGGGTTAGGCGCCTTCGGCTTGGTACGCAATATACTCAAAAAGCGGCGTGATCGAAAAGAACAGGAGCGACAAGAGAGAGAGCTCGAAGAAGAGCGTCGAAGACGAGCCAACGATCAACGCCTTACCGGTGACGGCTTTCCACGTCGGAGCGGTCGCCGAGGCTCACGCACGGCAACCACTGACATCTCTTCAACGACAGACGATAACCATCCTCGTCACGATAGCGGCCTTCCTCCGCCATTCCCAGCTGGTGCTTATCCTCCTACTGCCACTGGTGCGCTAGCCCCACGTCCACCATTAGGTGCTAACAATCCACCACCTACCGCACCCGTTAATATGCCACCCATCCCTCCAGATCCACAAGGGTTGTTTCACCCAGAATCATCTGGCTCAGAAGCGTGGGTTTCAGCTGGTGGGCGGCAGCATCGCCGGCACTCTGGTAGAGCTGCTGCTGCTGCCGCGGCTGCAGGTGCAGCAGCTGGCGTTGCTGCCGCTGAGGCCAGTTCGAGCCGTCGTGACCGTCATCATGACAGTGGAGGCGAAGGCAGTCCAGCATCGCAGCCTGTTAGCGTGAAGGTCAAGATGCATAGCGATGGCCGTCATGTCACACTTAGGCGTCTACCCGAAGAAGAAGCTGCTGCTCAGCGAGAAGCACGTCGAAAATCACGCGACAGACGGGGCGGCCGCCGGCGTAGTGGGAGTTCGCTAAGCGGAACAGATGGCGGTGGTGACCGGTGGCGCCGCACCGAAGCTCGAGAACAGGAACAAGCAGCGGCGATGAGGATAGAGCATGACAGACTTGCTGCAGCCAAAGCACAAAATCTTTCTGTTCCCTTACCGCCTCCTCCTCAAGGAAACCCTTATGCACAACCTCCACCAATCCAAGGGAATAGTTACCCGCCTCCTCCGCCTATACCCACAGGATCTGGGGGACCACGGCCAGGACCAAGTAGTGTAGGTAGCCCCGGGACGTACGATGGGACGAATACAGAGACGAGTGACTACGCGAATAATCGGCGGAGGCGGAGGGCAGAGAGAGCGCAGGCCAAGCAAGCACGTGAGGCCAGAGGCGGCAACAACGTTGAGTTTGTATAGTTCCAATATTACATTTGCAGCGGGGAGGTATCTTGAGAAAAAGCTTGAAGAGCGTGCATGCTTCAGCGTGGCGTTTTGTATTTCTGGACGGTAAAGCTTCTTGGCTTCGAAGGCCATTTTGGTATGGCTATCTTAAGAATGAAGCGGATAATGAACTGAGATATCCGGTTCTCTCTGACTTCGCAAAGGGTGTTCATGATGCTGTACAGACTAATAGAACCTCGTCTTGCAGCCTTGATCTAGCGTTCACGATCGACTGTAAGCGAGACAAACACAGGTGCCGATGTTCCCTTCGTAGTGACTAGACAGCTCCCAAACCAACCGGCTGAATCGCACCTCGAAGCCCAGTATGATCCATCTCACCCCAACACAACCTCCAAACATTCCCCCTCATCACCTCTCCCCACCCTTCCCCTTCCCACTCCTCTCCTTCTCCTCCCTAACCCCCTTCGCCGTCCCCTCCACCTCCGCCTCCTGCCCAAACCCACTAATCAAATCCATCAAATTATCCTCCCTCCCCTCTCCTCCATCCGCCCCCTCCTCCCCCCCATCCTCCATCCGCTCAACATCCCAACCCCGCCCAAACTTCTCCCTAAAGGCCCTCAACCGCCCCGCTTCGTCCGCTTCGACGTTGAGCAGTTTCTGCGATGACGGGTTCCAGAGCGGGCTGCTGCGCGTGTCTTTGGTGCTGGCGTAGACGGGTGTCGGGGAGGTGGTGCGGTGCGTGTAGGTGCTGCCGTCCGAGAGGGTGATGAGTTGGGTGAAGGTGTAGGGGCGTTTGGGGCGGCGGAGGAGGGAGGCGTGGCGGGTTTGGGGGGGGTGGATGTGGAGGTTTGAGGGGGGGATGCGGGAGGGGTGGAGGAGGGGGCGGATGGGGGTGGCGAGGGACATTGTTGGTTGTGGTTGTGGTTGTGGTTGGATTTGTGGGTGGTGGTTGTTCTAGGGAGGGTTGTGCTTCGGGGCCTTTGGGATAGGACAGCTTTTTCTGCCGGACATTCGTCATTTCGACCTCACAATCGTCCGAAGGTCGATTGACGCAATTCACGACTTTCGATTGGCAAACAAGCTCTTAAATACGCTATGAAATATTCAACGCCATGAATGGTCTCATAAATCCCCCTCATGATCCCACCATACGGTCTCTCTTGCGCTTTGCGTCTGGCGATCCCTCACGCCGCGCATTCTTCCCCATGCAGAGCGTTCAGCCAACATCATCAATTGAAGTCACACAACAACTCCAGCCCTTTAAGCAATGGTTCGTTACTTTACCCACTGATGCCTACCCTCTAACCAGCATCTAACCAGGTCCAGATCACTCCCACCATTCCCCACTATCCACCACCGTCCGGACCCTCATGCGCTCCATTCCCCATCCCATAACTATCATCCTCTCTACTTCTCTCACCTCTCCTGACACCCCAGCCGGTCTCCTAGTCTCTTCCTTTAACACCATAACCCTCCACCCAACCCCCTACGTCTCCTTCAATATCAAACTCCCCAGCTCCACCTATAGCGCCATCAGCAGTTCCGGTACTTTCACCGCCAGCGCCATATGGGACTTTACAGTCGCAAAGGCGTTTGTGGACGGCGAGTGGGAGAGATACGTAGGGAAGAACGGAAAGCTGAAGATGGGTCTTGCAGGCGGTTCGGTATGGTGGATGAGGTGCGCCTGGGAGAGAGACAAAAATGTGGAGGTGGGCGATCATGTTTTGGTTGTCGGAAAAGTGCTGGAGGCGGTCGAGTATACGGGGGAGAAGAAAATTTTGGGGGGGGTGTATGTGAATGGACAGTATAGGAGGGTGAGAAATTCGATAAGAGCTGGAGAGGAATGAGCCATGAGACTCGCCGACTTATGACAGGCAGGGTTTAGCTCGCCTGTTTAGACGTGAGTGCTGCTGCTACATCCCAAATCTCCCAATATTTGCTCTTGTCGACGCGAGGTACTGGATTAGAACACCTCGACGGTTAAAGACCTTTTATGGACGCAGAGACTACAACGCCAGTTCAACCATTCAGTTTAATGACAGACTCGACATCTCACGCATTACTGACACTTCATCCCCTCGTTACCGACCCGAACATACTTTGGCCTATTACATTTCGAAGTCAACTCGATGAATCTCCGTCTCCGATATCCCGAGATGGGTTCACATATAGCAAAGCTCAGTTTGGATTTTCTCTGATATTCTTCTACCAGCTTCAGCAGATCTCGACCGCTTGGTAGTGCCTTCCTGTACAATTCCTTGCGCCTCGAAAGTGTCCCCCAGGTTCCATGATTAACAATTCTCAAAATCAGCAACCACCACAAATGGCACCACACAGTGCACCAAATAATTCACCACAAGATGAACAACAGCAATCACCAAGACCGAAGTCAGTACCACAACCACCATCATTGCACTGAAATCCGCCTGCAGATCCGCAACAATTACCGCTATCACCAGAACGATTAACATCCCCGTTGTCTTCTGAAGAGCCACTGAGTACATTTCCCATGTCGGCGGCGATAGGCAGCCGAGATTATTGAAAATGGACGAGGCGGTAGTATGGAGCTAGGCAATAATGGAGCCGAGGATTTTGACAGTGGGGACGCCGAAAGCAAGAATATTCGAGGTTGAGAAGTTGTTTGCGTAAGTGAAAGGTATACTTAGGGTCGACCGGGTTTGTGGGATGGAAAGTTAGGTATGTTTGGAAAGGCGTAAAGATGATAATTTAATCGAATATGGGTTGAAAATTGGATTGTGTGAGCTGAGATCTGTGGGATTGGAAGGGTGAGGCAGGAGCTACATATACAGACAGACTACTAACTGTGAAGTGGGAAAGATTGTTTCCTCCACTCTCGAGGGTGACGGGTCTTTTCATTGTCCAGATTCGGATTTCCACCTATAATTGACTGGAAATTCATCAGCTCTTGAGAGTATACGTCCTTTCATCACAAAGATTCACAGTGCAAGCTGCAAACCGCCGACGCATGTACGGGACCGTATCGGATGAATTTGTTTCAACTTCTTATTCTAAATCTTGGAAAAACTCAAGAAGACTCGCGAATCTTGCAAAAGCCAAATGGACGACAAGCATTTAATACTCCATCCTTACTCTCCTAGCCTCCCACTTGTGAATCTAAGGACTTCCGACATTCTCCCCTACAAGAAATTCGCACTTCCTTGAATCCTCCATACGCTCGAAACCCTCTTAGACTTTAGACGTCTCTGCTCGCTTCCTCTTACATCGATCAATGAGTTTGGAAATAAGAACGCATATCACAACGACCAAGACCAAAGCCGCGAATGCGATAATGATAAACACGCCTACCCCGAGCGTACCCAGGAAACTTCCGGGTGAGGTGTCGAGACGCATGCTGAAGATGATAAGGCGGCGAGATTGTTGAGGTGGGTGGGGCTGTGGTATGGGGTGAGAATCATCAAAATTGAGGATGTTGAAGGTTGGAGCGGGTGTCTTGAGAAAGACCTTTTTGTAAGAGGCCTGCTCTTTGTTAGTCGTTTCATAGATGAGGAAACTTGGTATCAAAGGATACAACAGACATTGTTGACACGTCTTACAAAGAAGATCTGACAAAGTATGCAGTATACCAAGTAAGCAACACAAAGAGAATTTAGGAACACTTCGAACAATTGCAGAATATGTCTGTATGTACCAACTATTGCCTTTTCGTCTAAAGCACATATCCAAGACCTAATCGGGAAATAAAAGACCCGCAAAATCCGTCAGGATGTACAGAATCAATATTCATTCCAGCTATCAACACTTCCGACTCCTTCCTCTCCAAAAACCTACTCTGCAACACCACCAACTATCCTCCAACGGGTATCGAAGCCCGGAGCCAGATGACGATGACGATGACGAACGTGGTATTCGACGACACCATCCGCTGCTTTGAGGAAGTGGAGTTTGTCTCTCGGGTGATGATGGTGAGCGAGGTAGGAAAGAAGAAGGGAGATTGATTATCCGCTCGGAAGGTTTGCAGTCGCAACTTGGCGGCCTATGGACCAGTGATAGCGCAAGTAGATTAAGGTGGACAGCAGGAGAAAGCCGGCGATGCCTATGGCGATCCAAATCGAGAGAGGTAGACCCATTGTGGGTTTTGCCGGAAAGGCGGAGTCTGGTTGTGGGAGATTGGAGGGGGGGGGGTTTCGGATGTGGATGCCGCGGAGTGCTCTTCGTCGACTGATATGTAGATTCTTTAGTTTATCGTTCGAGAATGGGGATGATTGGAGCTTGATCTGAATATCGGTTGGATTGAGGTTTGTACTCCACGAAGAGAGTATGCTGAACTCAGTGGAAGACGTTACGTTACTACCGACTGACCGTGTGATAGACCAAGATTGCTTTCGAGATCCTGAAGTTAAGCGCTTAGTCTTCCTTTATATATGGATTAGCATTGATTCTCGAGAATTATTCATCGCTCATTCGTTCAGCTTGCGCTTCATTGCTCAAACGATTACGATAATCGACGGCGTAACTCCACGAAAGACGCGTACGGTTTTAGCTCTTACTTGCCGTTTCACATAAGGAGGATCAAGATGCTCTTCCTTGTTTCGTAAGTCTTCAAAAGATGTCATCTCATAAAAGGGGCATGTTCGCGATCCAATTGAGGAAAAGAAGAATTGCTAAGTAGGCAATAAGTACAGATACCACAAGCTTTCTACCCTCCTCGTCTAATACCTTGGGACCAAGAAGAGTAATAGTAAAATGATGGGAAGTGCAAAGATTGTTGCAATTATTCCCCAGATGAAAGTCCTAAGGGATTACCGAAGTCATCGACTCCAAGGAAGACAGGAAGGACCCAGCCTTGGAATTCGCAGAGCCGGGAGTCCGAGCTGGGAATGCCGAAGCGCAGAAAGTGGGAAGTCGGAGGGTTGTTGATATGAGAAGATAAAGCTCGCAAGAGGCCTACCCTTGTCGATTGCTTCCAAGGATGGAAAGCTAAGGAGTATCAGCATTAAATATTCTGTGGTCGAAGGCCGCGATTTTTATGGTATAGGAGGGCAAGCCCGGTGACCATGAGCCCGAAGGCAGCGGCCGCTATTATTATCAAGACTAAGCCAAGTCTAGAATCCATTGAAATGTGTCGAGAAGAGGCAAGATTTGATCTGGAGAGTAAAATGGTGCTTCCAGACGCAGAGTATCCAGCCCAAGGCGGGAACGCCGAAGCCCAGAAGTTCGAAAGCCAGAGGATTCCTGATAGCTAGGGAGTGGTTACAAGAGGCCTACTCTTGGTTGAGTATTCTTGAAGATGAGAAGTCTGGGTCTCCTTGATAGAATTTCAGGGATATAAGGCTTCGAGGACAGATTTAGTGGAGAGGCTGGAAGTCTGAAAGATGCAGGTTGTATAAACAAAAAGGCCATGGGAGGTATCTTAATATACAGAGAGTCGCTGAGTTTCTTCACTGTGGGTGAAGCGATCTTCACTATGTCTAGAGATTGATGGATCTCTTCACTCGTTATTGTTCACGTCTTAGCGTTTGCTCACGGCTTATACTTTGAGATTGTATCAGAATGAATATTGGCAAGAAAGTGAAGGGGCGTTACTGAGAATGACGACTTGATAAAGTTAGTGCTCAAGCACATGAGAATCTAGGGGATGAGAGAAGAGTGGCACTTCGACTAACGAAGCGTCTACATGAAATAGATCACGACTCAGATGCATACAGAGACCGCTGAGCCATCAGCAACGCTTCCCATACGAGGTATTATGTCCCGAGATGCTGCAATCGACACGGGCATGCGGCGTTCCCAGAGACAGGCAGCTGCAATCCCAGATTTCACGAGAAATGAAGTGCTACCTATTCGCCCCTATCTTCGCACAGCTTCTCAGACTTATAATTCTTCCCTCTTTTGTAACATGAGCAGTTTCCATCATTCATATCAGGACAGATGTCCGTAGTCACAAAAGCCCCTCCATGATAAGGAAGGAACTGTTTTGCTCACAGAATCTATCCCCAATCTAGAACACAGAGAAATCTCTTTATTATACAAAGACCACCAAACTCACCACCCTTTTTATACAACTCTCCATCAACTTCAACCTCTAAGACCTTTTTCTTGGAATTTGCAAATTCAAAACCCCCCTGTTTCCCCCAAAACAACAAGCCTAGCAGTAGCACTTGCTATCCTCCGACGGGTGTCTGTGCTGGAGCCAGAGGATGCCGAGGAGAGAAACCACCAGAAAAACTGCATCGACGATCACAAGGGTGAAGACAATATCGCTCATCTTGGATTGGAAGATGTGCGATAGGGGAAAGCTTTGATGAGGGGGACGATGGTTATTTGTAAGAGACTGACTCTGGCGTGGTTGGTTTGAATGCCGAGAGCTGTATATGCGGTTAAGAGATTGAGGGCTAGGATGGGTAAGGAATTTTGGTTGTGGTTGTAACTGCTAAAGAAGACAGAGACAGGGAGCGGTGGTCTCATTGATCGCTGGACCTGCGACAGTACTCTAATCCTTCAACATTTCGCGCTGCAGCGTCACTCTGGAAAGAACAATGAGCAAAAAACGATAGCGGTTCGTCGTTGGACAACAGGACTCTCCCAGGGCCCAAAAAAATTCTAGATTCGAGAACCTCGAAACGGACAACGAGCCACCAAAAAAACAGAGAGAAAGGGGGGAACCATGTGCATGACCGCTGGTTCAACCACTAAAATCTGATTCCCGAGGACCATCCCGGAACTATCGAAAGATATCAAAGACACTAGAATCCCATCAAACCCACCAAACCCTCTGCCTCTCCTCCCTCTCCCACCCCAAATATCCTCCCTCCCCTCCCCCTCTCGCCCCCGCATCCCTCCTCACACCACCCTCCCGACCCCACCATGTCCCGTTGACATCTTCCTGCCTCCTCCGATACCTCTTCCACAACCACGAAACTAGCCAGAATTTGAGAGCGAGGATGACCACGATGGCGATGCCGATGAGGGCGATGATGAGGAGGTGGGGGAGGGTGGAGGGGGGGAGGTCCATTGTTGATAGGGGGGGGGGATGGTTGGTTGGTTGGTTGATTTTATCGGAGTGGTATAGTATTGTGGGCAACAAGGATGAGAGAAGAAGAGGGAACGGGAGAGGAGAGGATATGTAAGGGAGGGTGGTGCATTGATGTGGAAGGGGGTTCTTTGATAGGGGATGCGGGATAAGGGGACTGTTTTTTCCCCTTTTTTCGTTTGGTTTGATGATGTGAATCAGATAGATGACGATGAGTGAGGAAGCTATGTATGTTCGTAAGTGAATCCTTCTAGATCTACGAAAAGAAGCTCCCACCAGGCCTTCAGGTATGGAAACTCTTCAAAAGAAACGGCAAATCAGATACACGCAAATAAACGGATCTTATATGTACAGAAAAATACTACAAACCCCAAGCATAGCACATTCTCCATATACACACAAAACCCCCCTCGCCCCCTCCTCCTCCAAACCCCACCTCCTCAACCGTAAACATCCCCCGCAGCGTCCTTCCTCCCTTCCACCGTATACCTCCGCCACCACATGCCGAAAAGAATCGCAATCACGGTGATGATGGCGACGATGCTGAGGACGAGGATGACGACTTGGGTGAGGGTTGGGTTGGCGAAGAGGGACATGTTTTTGGTTTGGTTTGGTTTGGGAGAGAGGGATGTGTGGGTGTGGTTGAGTAGAGATATTGTATTTTTTTTGGGGAGGTTTGTGACAGTTTCTTTTCGTGCTTTGTTGGTAGTTTTTCTCTGGTTGGTTAGGGAAGAGGGAGGAGGGGGGTTGAGGAAGGTGGCATTTATAGGAAGGGGGGGGGGGGGAGTGCAGGAAGGTCTTTGTATCTTTGATGAGTCTTGAGAGTACAAGGGTCTTTGTTTCGAGAAATTCGGGGAATAAGAGGAGTTCGTATTCATTGCTGTTACGTGGGGGGTGAATTGTGCGGTGTGAGTTGGTGATATTTGAAAAAGGGGAATGAAAGATTTCTAGGAGAGGCGTGAGTGTGCCTTTTGGAGGAATAGGGTTCAGAATCATCGTAGGTGAAATGGAGACTGAGAAGAGATTCCAAACTACACAATAACAACAACAACAACAACAACAACAACAACAACAACAACCAAAACTCAGGAAGCCTGAGGAGCAAGGGTATACTCCCCGAAAACCCCGAATTTTGGGGGAAAAAAACACATTCCCTCGTATCTGACCTACCTACTTGCAACAAATCCTGTTACACCCTAACCCCCCCCCCCCCCCTCGAACTTCCCTGGCGAAACCCACGCATCGCAATATAATGTACTCGTACCACCACCGCCTCTCAAGAGCCAGACATGCCCAAAAAAAAGGCAACTACGCCGACTCCGAACTCGACGGGATCCCTCGTCGGGTTGCTGAAGACAGGAGCCCATGGCCCGCTTTGCAAGAGAGTGTGATGGGTTGGGGGTTTTGGTGTTGTAGGGAGAGTTTGGGAAGCTGCGTTTGAGCTGCTGAGAATGTTTGGGTTGGGGTGGAGGTTCGAAGGGGAGGGAAGATAGATGGGGTGGGAAGGGATTGTGTGGGAGGGAGGAGGGAAGGGGGTTTCATGGTGAAGTGAATAGACTTCCTGCGGGAGGGGAGAATGGGAAAAACGAAAAAAAGAAAAAGAGTAAAATTCCCTTGTATGCTTTTTGAAAACCAGACTTCTCTCATGTTGGCACAGCAGTGAAAATGTAATTTAGTCCGTTAAAACTTTTCTCACCTTCCCTTGCCAGCTCCTCAGACATATCTTAACCCTCGCTCTCGCGACATACGGACTCTGTGAGACACGAACTCGGTGACCCAGGTGGCGGCAACGGCGATTGCAAACAGGCCGGTTACGCCGATGAAGAGGAAAGAGAGCCGATGCCAGGGATCCATATCGGGGTTGGGAATAGGAGCCATGAGAGGATGGGGAGGAGAGTTGAAAGGGACCGATTAGTTATTCTTCGAGTTGGTTGGATAAGGGATTTTAGAGGGCGAAGGGATAGGGGATAGATGGGGTGGAGGGAAGAGCCGGGGGGGTTGGCTTGGTTTTTGTATTGTAAGCAATAGACTGCTTCAAATACGTGGGAGGGAAGAAAGGTATTGTTCTCGAGGATTCAAGAAAGAAAATTTATTTACATTATCTTTGGAGCGGGATTTGTGTGACAATGGTACGGTGGACGAATGAAACTTAGTCGCCACAGAAAATGCCATTGAGCAGACGATATTGAGCATTGCGAGAGTGCCGAAATTGACAGTTCAGATTCAAAGCAATGAAGAGAAGAACGCAATATCCGACTTAGTCTTGGTGCAGTTGATTAGACATTTGAAATACGAGAGTGGAGAACAGAGTCCGGTCCCGATGCATTGAAGGTTTTGTAGGCATCCAATTGATCGAAGATGTCTTGGAAAATGCTCTGGACGAAAGAACGCGAGGAACGCTGACAATACCAAGGAACTGTCATGGACAGAAAACATGTTGAAGTAAAAAACAGGATCCTGACGAGATCGATAAAAGGTTGAGAATAGCTTCTTCGTTTGACTGCCGTTCGCACTTCCCATGGAGCGATCAAAACAGGTCCTGACGGGATTAGGCAGCGTGGAGAGAGAGCTCAGGACTGCCTTTGTGTCACACTTAGACATCACCCAGCTGGTGCGGTAGACCGCGGTGCTTCCTTATCAGGCACCAGCAGCCCCAGGATATGAACATTAAAGCAACCAAGGCACAGGCGACAATGGCGGCGATTTCAATGTTTTCCATGGTTTCCGAGCTAAGAGTGTAATAGATGTCTTGGATGGATTATATCTGCCGCTGATTGAAAAGGGTTTATCCTTCGAAATTGAGTTCGTTACGGGTCGTGTTCTGTTTGGAAGGCCGGTTCGTTGAATTTGCAAGAGCGCGATTTGGGGAGAAATTGTGGTAGTAAAAGCATTGTATTTGTGTGTAAGATGATCAATAACTGATTGAATTATTAGGTCCGTATAATGAATCTTTGTTAACTTTCGAGCCGTAGAGATTGGGATAAGATCTCTTTGTTGGGCCAAAATCAAAGTCTTTGATGCTTTTTGATATATGTACGAAACAAAGGAAACAAGAATGATATTCATGGCAGTAAACATAAAAACAAAGAAAACTGGAGGAGGGTCGTTGTAGGCTCATGATCGTGTTGAGGTAGAGAAGGCAGAGGAATCGGAAATTGACTCACTGAAATCTTACCCAGTCTTAAGAATGCCTCCCTCTAGCTAAAACCATATCCTCAGCCGAGTAATCGCTGCTAGTCGCCTTCAAGCATTGTCGTTGCCATTTCTCCGCGATTTGCGGCATTTTCTGATCAAGCAATAGAGACTGCATCCAAGGACGTTTATTACAACGGCGCCACCAACGACGATCACGATGACCGCAAGATTGTTCATTAGCCAGCTTGGGGAGCTCATGCCTGTAGGCACTGTTGGAATCTCGAATTTATCAGTCGCGTTCGTGGATGATGAAACCGTCGCTATTGTAGCGTGCATTATTGAAGCTTGCGTTGGTGTCGGAATCGCTGTGGGAAGAGTTGTGATGGTGGTGTTCGCCATTTTTGCTTGGCGGTCATGCACTATCAGTGTTGTGGTGAACATGAGTTTTTCAATGAGTTTGAGCGTGCCCGTGAGTTCGACCGTGATGAAGAAAAGGCAAGTGTACATATAGAAGACCAAAACAGTTGGTCATTGTTCTCATCGGGAGCAAGAAGTTTTGCTTTGTGATTGTTGGTACAGTTGGAGATTAGGGATGAACAATGCTCTTATTGGGATAAATAATGGACAACGGACAAAGGGTACCTTAGGAAAGTGCAAGATCTGGTAACAAATCTAGCCAATCTCGGGTTGATGCCGAGATAGATATCGTTGCACTCCATCTGCAAAGCCTGTCCTTGACGCCGTACTTTCATTAACGTTTCTGCCCTTCTCTTCCAAACCAAGAATCCGCGTCCGGGCGCTTCCTGAACTCCTGGAATCCCACGCCTGATTTTGAGTCATAACTTTGCATCTCTCCCCGTTCCCTTCAGCTCTTCTTCGATTTCCAATACTTCTCTTTTCATCTCGTCTCCCTCCACAACATCTCCCATGGCCTCATTGGCCCCTTCCAAGTCGGCAATGACACCTTCTAAGCCCCCGACTAAGGTCTCCACTTCCTGGCCTTGTGCTCGGATCTCCTCAACCAAGTCTTCGTTCTCGGCTTGTAATGCTCTCAACTCTGCCTCGAGCTCTTTCTCCGTTTCTCGTAGATAAGGTGCAAGATGCGCAAGGTATAGCCTCTCGGGAGGCAGGGTATGGGGACTGTGTGTATAAGGCACGTCATAAGCTACCATGCTACGTAGTTTCGGAAAATAAAGCAAAAGTCACCCATGGAAAGACTCACGGCTTCCCCCCGTCCTCTCCCTTCGCTCTCCTCGCTTTCGCCTCCCCCACCAGCCTCTCCAGGTCATTCAGTCCTCTAACCACATCCTTCTCTTTCAAGATAGCCTCAAATTCCCTCTTTGACCTCTCTTCCACCTGCTGCGTGACTTGCTGCCATATTGAAGTAAGTACTTGCGGAGCGTATTTCGCGGGTGTGGGAAAGCAGGAGGAGAAGTTGGCATAAGAGCAGGTTCGGAGGGTGTGTATGAGGGCGTTGTTGTAGAGGTTCTGAAATTGTGAGGCGCGGGGTCCGGGAGTGAGAGCAACAGGTGGGGGAGGAGGGGGGGAGGGGGATTGTGAGGCCCCCATTGCGGGTGGAGCTAATAAACCGAACGTGAAAAATGTTTGAAACAGAGCGCAGACAGATTATTTGTGTTCTACCGTTGGTGCAAGGAGTTTCGGCGCAAGCTTGATTTCTCTTGTTCCGTCGTGTTTACTTTGTGTCACAGGGAGACGTGACAGATGTCGCGATGACAATTCTTGGTGGTAGGACAGCTAAGCCAAGTCGATTTAGAAACTGGGCACCAAACTTTGTCCACCTTCGTTTTCAATCGTTTCTTCTCAACTATTACTGTTCGTAGTTCTAATCCGAAAAGAAAGCTCGTCAGTTGTTGTAGTGAGTCATCACTTCATTAAGCTCTCTAACCATAAATATCACAGTAATGTCATGAGGCAGAAGCGCTGCAGCAGCGATGCGGTGGTGTTGTTTCGAATCGAATGGCGTGCAATTCTCTGAACGAGATCTTTTTTAAGAGCTCAGGAATGGGACTGGGTGGTGATGACGAGCCGCAGCTGAGCCGCAGCTGGATTGAGGCTTAGGAAAGCCTTTTTGGCTCGAGGTGGAAGTTGTTGCTGAGACAGTTTGTTCGAAGGGAGCGCGGGCGTTAATCGCGCTTACCAATAAGGTACTTCGTCAATATGTTGGCGAGGTACCTCAGTATTCAATCCAAGGACTGAATGCGGGACATTGGCTTCTCCGTACCCTTGAAATTGTCGAGCTGGGCTGTAAGGTTCGAATTTCCACAAAGGACTGGCTTGGAAGTTGCGGTTCTTTGACTATTCGATATCATTTGCTCTGAATGGCTTCTACCATCGGCGCTACAGTATGTATGTCTGGTAGTAAACATTCAACATGCAGATCCGCGTTCTCGTGACCGCTGCCTGTGTGCCTGCCCTACCATTATGAGGCTAGCCAACCTGTGCTCCTACAAACGCCACCAATGCATCCATTTTATCATTTCCCAGCTCACTTCCCGGTCTTCACCTTCTTCTTCGGCCTCTCTGTTATGTCTCCAAGGGCGGGCTTTGGCACTGGTGCATCTCCGGCTTCCGCCATCTCCTCGTCATCACTTCCGCTGCTCTCATGCGCCGAGTCATACTCTTCCGCTACGTCCGAGTCGGAATCGGTCTTGAAATCTTCGTCTACGCTCTCTTCATCTTCGTCAGCTGAACCGCGGTCGGCTCGGGCGGCGACAATTTCTTCGTCTGAGGAGGCCATGTCGGCTTCTTGAAGGGCGGCGGCAATGATGGCGGAGGACAAGAGGGTAGTCAGTATAGTCTCGTGAGGATTTATGGATTCGACTTACGTCGTCAAGCATCTCGTTGCGCGTTTTTAGACCTTTCGTTGCGAAGAATTCTTCAAGGGGTTTTTGTTCCTCGCTGTTTGGACTTGTCAGCAAGATACATACGATAGATTCTGCACTCTTACCGGTTGATGTTGCTAAATTGATGCTCGCCTACACCTCTCGTAGTGATTGTGATATCAAATGTCCGACTTGCTGAGACGGCTCCACCGACTCTTGACATGACAATAACCGAAATGTTGTCGAAAGGAATGTATGAAGCAGGCTTTGGCACGAACATGAAACTCTTGTCCAAGCAAAATAGATGCCCTTCGTTGGCCTTGATACTGCATTTGACTCCGGATTGCTGGTGGTGGCTAGGATCGTCAGCGCTTATATGCTGGGTAGTGTGACAATCATATAGGAGGGTTTTTGAATGTAATTAATGCAAAGGCCTTTCACCGGAGGGCGCGTACCTGATAAAGTCTTTGGATGGTGTGACAACCTTTTTGCCAGCAAGGCCACGGAACACCTGAGCGACGACTGAATGTTGCGGTTGCTCATAATGTGGTAACAATTTGTCTTTGTACTTTTCCTTTAGAAGCTCCCTGACTTGAGGTTAGCATAGACCCAGCAATCCTTGATGATTCCCATACTCAGTCACGTTTAAATCGATTACGACCTCTTCTTCTCGCTTAAACTGCATCACAAGGAACGGATATCGGGTCTGACCTTGCCGTAGCGGAGGATCAAGGCCAATGGTGATCAAAGTATGAAGGTCGTCGGGCTTAGGGAGAAGCATGAATTTCTTGATGTGTTCGTACTGGATTTTGTAATCATAAGTTTTACCACGTAATCGGAATGAGCTCTCGTACATGTCGACGTCAAATCGTCCTCTGCATGTTGATCAGCATAGCGCCTTTGCAATAGATCCGTCTGATGTCCGGACCTGGGTGTAAGATGCAGCACGTCCAGGAACGTTGCAAATGTGTCTCCCGCAACCTCCCCAATCTCTGCCTTGTCCATCAAAGTATCGTAGAATAAATTGGCAGCATTTTGTTCCTCTGCGTCTGACCCATTCACACTCTTCTCTTCCCCATCTTCGTCCTTCTCCTTCTTCGTGGCAGTCCCCGGAATGTAGAATCTCATCTCCACCAGCTGATCTCTTGCAGCACCAGCTTTACGCCCTCGACTTCGTGCCCCCCCAAGGTGCCCATTTGTACCTGTTTCGCTGCCACCTGCAGGTAACGAGAATTCGACCGCCACTTCGTTCTTCCCTGCGAGATTGGTGTTTGAGATTTCCGAGTAGGGTATTTCGAACGCTGGACGATTCTGCACATTGAATGCTAGTTCTGCCTTGCCAAATTCGCCTTTACCCCAATTCCATCCTCTTAAGGCGTGCTCTTTGTTTTCCAGATTGATACCGTAGAAAAGTTTAAAAGCTTTGCCAACACGATCAAAGTCCTGGCGCGATCAGTAATACTTCGATATTAGACCAGTTGATTCTCGTCCTTACTTCTTGCTCAAACCCATCCAACTGTATGACACCTGACGTTCGGGACAGTATTTTGAGCTCAAAGCCTCTAGCTGCACGACTCCACTGGGCCCCGCCAATATTGCTACCATCGAGTGTGAAGGTCTCACCGCCGCCAGAGGGTTTCCATCCCAGCCCGCTCTCCGCTATCCTGCATTTGCCTGGCTGTTTCGAAAGATCCAAATATATGCCTTCAAAAGACTCCATATTGAATGACCACTAGTGGAGAAGATCCAGATGTAAGGAAGGCAGTAGCAAAAGAGCCAGAATGTGTAGGAAGACGTGTAGCGCGTTTAAGTGAGAGACGCGGAATAAATTTTGGTCCTCATCCTAGTGGCGTCCTACGCAAAAGGCTACAAAGTCTTTCCATTCAGCTTTCCCAAAGTCCGCATATATATTAAAGTATCTAGAAGACGATCTCTAAATTCATTGTAATACAATTCAAAAAATGCTAAATAGATGAGCATAATTTGTACATGCTTGATCATCATCGTGGTCTCATGCCAATCCCAGTCAGACCAGGATTCATCCTAGTTTTCCATGGATAAAATGGGTACATTCCCACCACGAAAGCCAGCGTCTCAGCTAACAAAACCATCAATGAAAGCGATGCTCTCATTGGACAGAAGCCCTTCATCTCTCATATCTTCAATCACTTCAGTAACAGCTCCCATCTGACTGTTTGCGAGCTCCGAGACCTTTCCTGATTTACTGGCAATACTCGCTGCAACGACTTCCTTCACAGAAGCTTCGCGCTCCTCATCTGCAGCGCCTTCGTTCCTGGCCAGTCTAGCTGAACCTCGATAGTACACTTCAGCATTCTTGATCAGAGTAGACGCACTTTTGACAGCAACATCGTAGCTTGCCGGTTCTTCGCTCAAGCGATAACGGAGGAGCTCACAGTCCCCGCGACGCAGGTGTATTCGAGGCAGATTTTGAACTTCAGGGAGTTTTGATGCTGCCGCCAAATCATTGAGTGCCATGGTGAGATGTTTCCAGCTTATGGTGTTTATTTGGTAAAGATCCTCTGACTGAGCGTGTAAGTTCTCTTGTAAGGAGGCTTGGACACTGGTACTGAAGGTTATTTCACTATCTGCTCTATCACAAAGGCAATGCGGATTGTTGCTTAAGTCGATAGCTTGATTGTAAGCCGCAGCTAACTCTCGTTCGTATGTAGAGACTTCCAGCTCTCCGCTGCGGAAGCTTGCGTCTAGCAAAGCGCACAGAAATCTAGCACTTATTAGAGCGGCTTCTTGATGCCTATCGGTACCATCGACATATAGGGCAATTTTGTCTCGTAATACATTGCGGTAGTATTCATCAATCCACGCCAGATGATTGCGCCCTTTAGAGCCGACAAGAGTGCAAACGGCTGCCAATGTTTCCAGTTGAGCTAGTGCAGTATCGACAAGTATGTCTTTCGTAACAGGCTCCACAATCGTAGCCCATCGTCCATTCTCCGACGTTTCTGATGTACTGCTGCTTATCATATCAATATTCTCACCATCATCCTGAGTAGAATTCTCCTCCGCTACAGTAACCTGTTCAGTAAGCTGAAACTCCTGGATCCCTAGACAACGCTGAAAGATTTCTAATGCTTCCTGGAAAAGGTGTAGGGCTTCGTCCCGGTTGGTTTGAATGGCAGTTTTGCCGTCACTAGTAACTTCAGCAAGACTGGTTAAAACCTGGGCTGTGTTGCTAGTAACCATTAACAATATAATAAGGACCAGGACACGGCATTCTCACAAGAGCAGGTCGGCATTATCTGGATCTATCCTCATTGCAACCCTATGAGAGTCTAGCGCGAGCCGTAATAAATCTAGCAAAGGGGTAGGCAAATGGGCAAGTAGCCGCGGCTGCTGAGCTACTTCATATTGTAGTCGAGCTCTGTTTCGTTCAGCGAGACTCGCTTAGGGGGTATTCAGCATTCATACTTGTTGTACGCAAGGTCAAAAGACTGTGGAAATTTCCGCAAGCCTTCTTCATAATTTTCAATGGCTCGGACAAAGAAACGCATTGATTTGGCAGCATCGCCAGCTCGCCATTTCTCGCCCGCTTCTTCGAAGTCGACGCCCGCTGGTTGACATCAGTTCATGAATTAGTTCGACGAAACACAATGCAGATTGGTTAGCCACAATACCGGCAAGATATTCATTCGCACTCTCTAGGCTCTAACGGTTGGGGAATCAATCAGTCGACTTCATTTCTCATCGGGGGATTTGATTGCATGATCATGCGAACCGTGCTCTTCTGCTGGCCGGCCCTTTTCAGGAATTTCTTTTGTTTCGGCATGTTCTTGACCAATCACGTAGGTCTTTTCGCTTGGAATGTCTTTTTCATGGAGTGGTGGCGTGCATGTAGCTGCTCTGAGATATCAAGCCAGGATTGGGGGAGAGGCGGAACCGGCCCCAATGGTAGTATTGTGAAGGTATTGCCGAGCTTGTCGTGGCTTGTGGTCCGTGGAAGTCGCGTGGGTGATTGTGAAACAGGACGCCTTCCGAAGCGAAAATGCTGTCATGGCGCACTACTGCAGGCGTTGTGCGGGACAGACACGTGGTTCTCATGGTTCATCATCTGCCTTACCCTTGGGGCCAACAATCCAAATGAGGCTTGTCATTGGCTCATACCGTGTTGATGGTCGAGTGTTCCAACGTAGGCGCCAGGATATATACTTGGAACTACTGTATCCGTCCCCCCTAAGTCTTGTCTCAGTGTCTGCTTGTCATCCCATAGGTTAAAAACTGTGAAAACCCCAACCCCAACCCCATCACCATAACAGCATTCAAAGAACTTGGCTGTCATTTTGAGTAGATACTTTACCTCTTGTGTCACTTGATCACCAGAGTCCTACCTTACCTAGTTAACAACCCCTGAGATTCTCTACTACTTTACCTACTTTACCTTAGCCTCTTAGGTACTTTACGGAAGTTAGCGGATACTAAGGTAGTCAAGGTACGCTGCTAATTCCGCAGCGATCTACAAAGCAGGAGTTGCCGGCCCATCCTTATCGAGTCAATAACAATAACAATATTAATCAAGTCGTCGTACACAGCAAAGGTGACCACCACCAAGAGATCGCCTGCGATCCCATCACCCCTTTCACATCCAGGAGAGTTCTTTATCTGTCGCACGTAAGTGAATCCGTACTCTAGGCCGACGACATCCAGAATATACTGCTATCTCGAATCATTATTGACGTAACTCGCTACATTGTTATTAGCGACAAGACAGCCTTGGTGAAACACTCGCAGATCTCGGTCAGCTTGAGCGACTCCAACAATAAGCGGGGGGGTTCTACCATCCTCAACCTCAGACTTACACCCCATACAAGAATCTCCCAATCCCGTTCTCTACGATGGGTCACTCAATTGAATCATCACGCCCTATCATGGCGCCTAGTGTAAGTCCGACACATCTTTGCAATGCTGCACTTCCATTGACTCATTTCCGAAACCGTTTCGCAGAGCGATTGACCTGTCACATGCTAATATCTAAGTATCACATAGGTGACCTCTAAGCGCACCTCAAAGCGATTCTCTACTTACAGCGGTGTTCCCTCTTTGACGGCTTCAGAAAGCACCGTCAACACCAGCAGATCGTCCACCACCACTGACCCCCGACTACAAGAGATCAAAGCATGGACAAAGGGTTTCGATCGTCTGGAGAGCAAGCGCCTACAGCAGCAACGATATCAGCCAACGCCAGAGAAGAGCGATAACCTCAGCAAGCTTGCGCTGGGAGCAAAGGTGGAGAGGGCCTTGGGACGCAGGATGACGGACCAGGATGCAACGTTTAGGCCGAAGCTGATCAGCGAAAAGCCTGCGCTCGGGAGGTCGCTCACCACTGCGTCCTGACAGTCGACCGAATGGGATCGTATTTCAGGTACAAACATTATGAAGTCAATGGCAATATTTGTGTGCATTTCCCGCCATTGTGGACAGAAGTGGCTAAATGGAGGAGCTGTTTATTCGTGGTGGTATTAATCGAGCTCTGTCGCTCCATGTTCCTTTACGTATACGCCAATACCCTCTGCGTTCCAATGGCTACTCTAAATATTAGCTTTACAAGTGTATTGTATGGGAGATTCGGGCAGGATTCGGGCGCTCTCTTTAGATGCGAAAAGCAGATATCAGCGCTCTGATTGCTCAGCAGAAATCATATCACTACCGTCCGAAGGTACCGGCCCTTTCCGTCTCCAGTGGCAGCAAACGCTTTTTTGCAATTTAGACTTGCATAAGTCTCCGCCATTACGCTGCAGTGTCATATTGAGAGCTTATTATGCATGCATGTACGAACAATCAGGCTCTATTCGCTACGACCTGCAGATTCTTGGCGCTTTACAATCCTGTTCCACACCGTTTGCTTACATTTCCTTTGCTACTCCCCGATGGTGCTCGAGCACTGTCTGCTGCGTTCCTGAAACACATGTGTATCTTGTTGCTGCAAAGGCCACGCGGGTTTCTGTAAGACTAACCCCGAACGGTTCTTGCATGACACCATCTTCGATTTTTATTGAGATGACTACAGCGCCTCTGGTACTACCTACGCACCTTTCACATGGCCCTCGATGTTCTAATCTTGCTCTATCATGTCTCCTGCATAGATCTCCACAAGCCCCATCTATGCTTGGCTTAGAAGCATTTTCTGATACCTCGAAGATTGCTATGACTGAAATACTTGTCTCCACATGCAATACTGAAAGGCTGCCGACAAATTATTGTTTGACCACCCTCGGTAACAGTTACTCGTCGCTCCCAGAATTTCGGAGAAGCGAGTCTCAGACAAAGGCTAGAACGCCTAAACATCTGGTGCTGGAACATATGAGGCAGGAGTGGTCATACTCTTAATACGATCGAGATCCAATACTAAAGGCTGGCAACGGTATCTTACAGGCTAGTAGAATACTCTGGTGTGTGCGTTCTTCTCTAGCAGTCATATTCCTCCCTTACATGCTACTCTGAGTATTATGCTATTGATTTACTGAGGAGATGTTTTAAGAGGGTATATAATTAGGGGGGGGCAAGAACATGGACTGACCCGCCTTACTTATAACGTCGGATTTAGCTTTTCCTTTCAAGGTCCACATGTTCAGAGGTGCTGTGATTCAGATGAACTTGCTTGCCAGTTGACTACACGTTCAAGCGATCACTCGTTAAGAGCCGATGTGAAGAGTAGCGAAAGAAGTGTATGTGGGACAAGCCCGTACCATGGCTCAGATATGTTGCTCCTTGGGCCAGTACTTCAAAGCATTTTTTGGCAATAATATGTCCATCAAACCGTCACGACGGTGAAATTGCCTTAAGGTGCGGTTTATAATTGTGGTTGTGCGTGAGGCTAGTACGGCAGTCCATTGTGAACTTACCGTCGAAACTCGGGCACTTTCTGAAAAACCGAAAATTGCACGAAGAACCCCAGATACTATCTAATTACTCAAGAGCAATACGGTATAACATCTTGCCATACTAATTCTAATTTCTCATCATTACCGCCTCTTTCTTCAACTAAGATTGGGCAGAGTCTCTTATTTCAGCCTTATTTACGTGGAAGACAATCTCGTTTTTCTCCCCGCAGTTCTTCATTGGTAGGCCATATATCTTCACTTCAGCCAATTCACTCAAGCTTTGTATTTCTTTGCCCAGGTGTCTGGGAGGTGTTGAATTCGCCTAGTTGAGCACTTCACCTGCAAGCTTCATTCTGTAAGTCTTATTGGACTGGATAGTCACTCTGCTTCTACCCACTGCTTTCAACTAATGCATCTTTGACGAAAGGTCCTACAAACGCCTTGTTTGCAAAAGGTCGCCAGCCTCACACTCCAATACGTGTACAGCTCAGGCCACTTGTTTCTGCAGCATACTTTTCAGTAGACCTAATCCTCTCCATTTCCTCTGATTATACATCAATCTTCACGCGAACATGGCTTCCGACTCCGCGACCAAGCCTGTCAATGGCGAATACGGCAATCAGCAACAGTATGGTGCAGTAGAGCAGCATCTGTCATCGCAGGGTGCAGCTAATACCACTTCCGCCGGAGCTTACGGGGGTGAGAATGGCAATCCAGCAGACATTACAAATAATTCTTCCTCTGCTGCGAGTGAGAGCAGCGGCGGCGTTCCCAAAGATGAAGTCGGCTGGTACTTCGTCGAGCAATACTATACAACTTTGAGTAAAAGCCCAGAGAAGCTACATGTAAGTTTCCCAACACGTTGTTCCGCCCTGGACATTTTTAAGGACCGCTAAACTGACGGCCATCCAGCTTTTCTACTCCAAGCGATCTCAGTTCGTATCAGGTGTTGAAGCCGAGAAGGTTTCCGTCTCTGTGGGCCAACGCGTATGTACCTTTATCAAGCTTCAGCTGGAAGGTTTGCTAACTGTTGCCTCCAGGCTATCAATGAGCGCATCAAAGAGCTCGACATCCAAGACTGCAAGGTCAGGGTCTCAAATGTGGACTCTCAAGAGTCCTTCAAGAACATTGTGGTTCAGGTCATTGGAGAAATGTCCAACAAGGCGGCACCTCACCGAAAATTTGTCCAAACCTTTGTCCTTGCTGAGCAACCGAACGGGTACTTCGTACTGAATGATATATTTCGCTATATCAATGAAGACGAAGAGGAGGAGGTAGGAAATGAAGGTACACCAGAACCTGAACCCGCGGCCACTTCAGCTTCCGAACCAGAACCAGCGACTCTTACCAGCTCCAACGATCCTACTCAACAGCAACACGACATTGAGCAGGTCGATAAGAAGCTCGAAGAGCAAATTCGAGAGACGACGCCTGTGAGTGGGAACACGGAAACTGAACCAGCCGACTTGGACGATTCTACTGCTCAGGAGCCCGCCGAGGTGGACCACATTGAGGATGCCCCTGCGGCTGCCGTCAATGTGGAGGAGGAGAAACCCGAGATGCCTGAGGAACTTGCTGAGACAACCGTCAACATCGCCGAACTACAGCCAGAGAAGCCGAAGGACCCTGACCCAACACCTGTTGCCTCCCCCCCAAAGCCTACCGCCAAACCAGCGCAAGCTCAAACTCCTGCAGTACCTCAAAAACCTGCGGCCCCAATTTCTTGGGCCAATCTTGTGGCTTCTAACCGTATCGCTGCACCCATCGTTCCAAGTCCTGCAGCTTCAACCTCGCCTGTCCCGTCGCCACCAAAGGCTACTCCATCCTCCGCAAATCGATCGACAACGCCTCCTACCTCTGCCAGTGATGATGCGGCAGGCCGACCTCAGCAGAATGGAAACGCTGGCTGGCAGACGGCAGGGACAGACAGCAGCAAGAGACAAGGTCGCCAGCAATCAATGTCAGGCAGCCCTGAGAAAGATAATGTTTTGGGATATGTCAAGAATGTGACGGAAAAGGTGGATGCGTCCCTGCTTAAGGGCACACTGCTTGAATACGGGAAGCTAGTATACTTTGACGTCAGCCGTCAGAAGGTATGATCTGTCAGCTGACTTTAGTTCCCTCAGCGAATATACTGACGACTGCAAAGAATTGCGCTTTCGTCGAATTTGCCGACCCTGCCGGATACAACGCCGCCGTTGCAGCTAATCCCCATTCCATTGGAGGGGAGCAGATCTATGTCGAAGAGCGGCGACCTCGGCCTACTGCCTATGGTGGTGGCTTTGGCGGTCGAGGTGGAATGCGCGGCGGTCGAGGTAGTAACGACGGTCGACCCGGAAGCCAGGGAAGAGGAAACTATCCCAAGGATGGCGGTCGTGGCGGCTTTATGCCTCGCGGAAGAGGAGGTAGCATGACCCCGAGAGGCCGTGGACAGCCTCAAGCCGCTTAGGTGCAACTCATCTTTCCACTTGGATCTACTTCAAGCGGCTACCAGTACAGCGCCATGCACCGCTCGATATACCCAACTATTTACTCCTCCAGACACTCGAAGTTCCAGCTGCGGACTGCGCATTTGTGGCCATTAGTGTAATCTACTCTACCAACTATAGAAGGAGGACCGGAAAAGTTTCTCGGATTCGGCTTTCTTACAAGCATATTCCCCTTGCTTTCATCTCTTCACCTGAGCATAGCGACTGCGATACTGATTTGTGGGAAGCTTATTTCGTCCCTGTACATCTCTTCACGATTCTTTTTTATCAAAGGGCGGTTGGTCGGATCGATTGGCCGAAGAGTTAGCTGGCTCCTTTTGGGGCTGGGAATGGGATGTGGGGACGGAGGATGGGACCTGTGGCACTGTGCTAAGCGGCAATTTGCATTGAGACTTTGATCAGGCCTGCTCCATGCTTGAAAATGGCATCTTACATAACATACACTTCAGTGTACGGAATAGAGCTTTACATAGGGTTTACAGATTTTGTTCAGTATTTCTATCAATTCATCACGTTAATAGCAAACTCGCCGTGCACTTGAGATTCCAAAGATATCTATTCATTCATCCCTTTTTGGGGTTGTATGCATCTTCGGTTGACTCTCGGTGCTCTCCAAAACCTGCGGGACCCGGTTCATTCGCTTTGAATCAAACAACAGAATCTACAAACGGCGCTCGCTCGAGTTGCAGAAGAATAGATTCTATTCCTGCTGTGTATACCGAAAAAGCATCAAAGTGGATATCTCAAGGCTAACTTTATATCCTGCTTGTAGGGTGGGGAGTGGTGGGGCTAGAACTAGGCTCCAGGTCACCACCTGACAAAGTACAAAGTACCTTGGATACCCACACTGACGACGTTCTCGCTCATGTTTTCACGTGCATGTGTTCTCACCACATCTGATTTGTATCTGATATTCTAGCGACTTAATCATGCATCCTGGCGGAGACGTCCTTACGGGACGAACTCGCAAGGACCTTGATGTCACAACTCCAACACCGGAAAGAAGCCCAATGTCATTCTTCATGGCAACTGAGGATATGCTCGATAGAGCTAGTACAAAGTCCGTGGACCCAGGAGGTGACAGTACCTTTGGCGTTCGAAGCTTGCAGGAGACTATTTATGAGGTTGGCGCAGACAGTGGTAATGGAGAGGAGGAGGACGACGGTGACGATGACGACGGCGACAACGACGAAGAGGAGGGTGATGGAAATAATAAGGGCAAAGGGAAGAGGAGACGCTCGACCTTGAAACCTCAAGTACCGTCTCGAGACAGCTCACCTGAGAACCTCGAGCAAGTCCGACAACCTACAGAAATTGGAGACTCGTCCAGACCCAATCCAGATCAGCGACCACCTTCCTACCCAAGTGCTTCTCATTCCGTTACATCTCTATCACAGGCTTCTCAGACGCAAGGATCGTCGCTGCCAAGTAGCCCAAAGTCTACTTCCAGTCGTTCTCTTAGGAATTCCGATGAAGACTCGATGGATGAGAGGGGGAGTCAAGCCATATTATCCAGCGAAGATGACGAGATCGAGCATCCTCCCGAAGTACAAGGCACCGCTCCACAACTTATCATGCCGAGCATCAAGATGCCAAGCCGAAGGCCTTTTACGGAGCGAGGGAAGGATATTGGTCGATTAAAGATATTGATCGCTGGAGACTCAGGTATGGCTATATAGTCTTTGTTACGGACTTTATCACTTATAGCATTCTAGGCGTTGGCAAGACATCCCTGATCAAATCCATCGTCCAGATATGTGAGGATATAGTGCATGTCGATCCTCTCTCTTCAAACTCCAGCTCTGTGGATCAGCTTCCGCCTCGGAGATCTAAGAGTAAAACAAACACCACAAGCGCCAACTCCACAAGTCACATCACCGAAGTCTACGCAAGCACAAAAGCTTATCCGCCATGGTGGTCCGAGGTTGAGGAGAGCAGAATTTTGCGCAGGCGAAAAAGTATGGGGGATACCGTACTGGAGAGGAATTTTTGCTTTGTAGACACACCAGGCTACAGTCATGGAGAATCAACTTCGCAGAGTGTCGAATCGGTTGTGCAATATATTGAATCGCAATTGACCAAAGTATTCTCGTTGGCTAACGCAAATGAAGGCGAGTTGCTTAGTATGCTCAGCGGACATGGTGGGACACAGGTCGATGTGGTCTTCTACATGGTCCTACAGCGTAAGATTTCCAGAATACTCTCATCAACACCCTCGTTCTAATATTTTGTTTAGATATCAAGCCTGTTGATCTCGACTTCCTGCGTCGCTTGTCAACGGTTACCAACGTCATACCGCTGGTCGCCAAAGCGGATTTACTCTCTAGTGAAGAAGCTGAACACGTAAAAGCGTCCATATCCAACGACCTTGAATCAGCAGGAATTAAACCCTTTGTGTTTAATCCTAGTGCTCCAGCAACATCGTCCATCTACACTGTGTGCTCAGCCGCATCCAGTGACGACGATAACATGGATGCAAGTCTCTTGATGTCACCAGACTATATCCAACCACTATTGCCATCAAAGCTGAATGAGCTCGTGGATCAAATTTTCGACAAAGACCACATTTCATGGTTAAGGCACCTTGCAGCTACCAAGCTCGTGAGCACCAGAAGGGAGATAGAAGCTTCAATCATGGTTGCGTCTGTTCCACCTACTTCTCTCAATGCCTTGCAAGCTCGCACTTTACGCTCTCCTACTTCAACGTCCCCCACTGCTGCGCACTCAGTCGTCCCTTACGCCAGTGGCGCATCGTCTTACGTTCAAACTAGACTCGCAGACCATACCCAGCGAGAAGAAAAGTTAGCGCAGGTAAGGCTGGCTAAGTGGGCTGGCGACCTACAGAGGTCTCTACAGAACGAACGTGCAAGATATGAAGCACTCTCCCGCGGTGAAAGAGCCATATGGCTCACAGAGAGGCTGGGAGAATGCGTCAATGACGGTACATTGGTGTCTGTCCAGGACTCGGCAACGCCATCCACAAAGGCCTTTTCCTCGCTAAAGGCAGAGTCTTCTGGCCCATCTGGGAGGTTTGCGGATGGCGGTGATCCGCTTGGCCTTCTTAGATGGAACGAAGCTATGAGGAGAAGAGGTTGGATTGCATTTCAAGTCGTTGGCAGCTTTGGTGTTTTGGGTGCAATGGCGGTCTGGATGGCCAGGAGCTGGGGGCTCGGGAGTGATGGGTATCCGGTATGGACTTGGGCTTGGTGGGGTTGGTAGGTGATGAGTTGTTCATGTTTACGACTCATTGAATGGTGTTAACTTGGGCCGGACGGAGTAGTCTGGGGGCGCTGTCGGTGCCTCTGGTGTTTTAATGTGGCATTGCACAGCATGGCCTTTTGACTTTCACAGGTCTTGACTCGAGGAGAGGTTGTGCTTTTAATATAGATACCCACTCACGCTGATAGGGCGAAAGCATGTCCGTAGCAAACCATGTTGACAAATTACGATTTTCGAATTGGAATTTGTAGCTAAGAGTCTTTCTTCCTTTCTGACCACTAGGGGTGTGCAGCAAGTCGCTCAACAACAACCAGTCTCATTAGCACGTCCAAATGAACTGTTCGACTCATCCTATTTTAGCGATAACACAAAGTGTTGACTCGCACATCAATCACCAAATCTGATGCGATCAAGAGAATTCGGGCAAAAGAGTCTATGATGGAACAACGAATTTTGATTACTTTGATTTTACTACCAAATTTTTGCACCCTCTCATGAAATGAAGTCGATTGCCCGCTTTGCCAACCCAAGTCTCGGGTCGAGTTTGATGGTACTGTATACTCTATACTCTTGAGAACGGATGGGAGCCAATATATCAAAGAAAAAACCTTCGCTCCGGTATCAGATTACTCTTTTTTTATTTATTTTTTATATATATATATAGAAGACTGTACGTCGTAGAGCAGGGAGTACGTGCACTTCTCCCGGGGGACTAATGGATTGGTGGTAGGGAAGAGTGGGTAGTTGAGTTGATCGAGTAGGAACTAGTATATATATGTATTTATGAATTACTAGTCTTGGATTTTCAAAGGCACTTTGGAAGGGGTTTCGGACATCGTGCTGGTTGAAAGGGAGCATCGTTGATAGATACGGGAGTGAGGATTGGTAAAATGCAATGCGGGTATGCTTTGACTGTTAATCAGGGACGAAAGGTTCTTCAACGTGAAGTACATACGATTCGCTTTATAATATTATTGTTACATGCCTTCCGTGCTCTAGGATATATGTAGCACGAGAAGCAACGCATTGAGAAGCATACTATAAAGGCAAATATGGCATGGTACTTTCAGCGTATTGGAAGCACAGGACGTGGACGAGCACTGTGGTATTTCTTTGGGATGCTAAGATCAAAGAGGCGTTTAGGGGGGGTGGCCTTCCAGTGTCTAAACTGTTCTTTAGCTGATCGGCCCGGTCTGACAGACCTGACGTGGACAACGGGGCCACGTGCTAGATGTAAGACCGTGACCATCGTCGATGAACCACTGTGCGTTGAAGGTATGGGTATCTGGCTTTCTGTATTGTTTCAATTACATTGTGCAGATGCTTGTGCCTCGAAATATGCGGGGATAATCACCAGGTGCGCATCATGGATGCCATTGCTACTCGTCTTCCTTATCGAGCATATGGTGGGTGTTGCCTGCCATTGTGCGCGGTGTGGAATCCAGGGAGAGGCTTTTGACACAGAGCAAGTGTGAAAAGACTGCTGTCGTTCACCAAGGCTACATCTGGATCCCATTCGTGGCCTCTGCTTTGTTTCGGATCATATAGGGAGAGTTGTAACAACGGCAGACGAAGCAAAGCTCGGCTGAGCCATTACATTTTTGAATGCAGTATTTGGGCCAAGGTATGTGGACCTTACAGGGGAGCAACCAGATGCTTAACTAATTGTAGTTCAGGAATAATGTTGGTCGTAAGGCAGATGTGTAGTTGAATACCAAGAGAATCGCAAAGGGAGCATCTGCCTCTGGCGAGCAGTGGCAGAGTTAGGAGATTTTGACACTGTTGGACTGAGGCTATGCGAAATCAAGAGACTGCGTATTCGTGGTACAAGACGTAATTATTGCAACTAGTTTGCAAAACGACCAGATGCCTAAATATATGTTAACTCGGCTTCCTTCGCACAGCTTGTGCGACACTGAAGGGTTGGGCAAAGGGATATGGAACTCATTGACCTGCACTTTTCATACTCAGATTGTTCTAGTAATTGACTTGGACTACCCGGCGATGGAGAAGCCAATAAACAACGACTGGTTCCGTTGGGATGTTCAAACAAACAGTCAAACTTATCCTCTTCTTGTGATAATACAAGCATTGACTCGGGTACCATTGCAAAGCTTGTGCGACAAGAGGAGTTGAGCAAAGGCATAGAACTGATCAATCCAATTTTTCATGGAATCTCGTAGAAAGGGCTAGGGCCACGCGCTTAGCGTGTAGAATATATAACTTTGCGAGCTTCCAGTTTGAACTTTTAAACCTACAAACTACCACAACAGCCTCACTTCTTACCACGCACAATACATTTCAATTCGAACGCATATTGCACTCTGAAGTTCATAAACTTAGTAATGTAAGTCAAGTCGAGTTTGTCCCTTTCAAACACCACTTCTGCCTACAGCCTTGAACTCCAATGAACACCCCGAGCTCCAATTTACACCACGAGCTCTTCACCTTCTGCACTTTGAACCTAGCAGAGTGTGCTTTGTTCTTCCGTCATCATTGAGCCGTGCACCTCTTCACCTCAATCAGCAGATTGTACCTTCATCTTTCACTACCACCGAGACATACCACTGACCATCACCTTCATTAGAGACCAGATTCCTATCGACACAGAATCAACAAACCGCAACGATGTCTAACGAAGAAGTATTTAGTTTTCAAGCGGAAATAAGGGGGGTTTTCCATGCTGTCGATATCAAATAAGTGAGAGACTAATTATTTCCGTGCAGCCAGCTGCTCTCGTTGATCATTAACACCGTCTACTCGAACAAGGAGATCTTTTTACGAGAGCTCATCTCCAACTGTTCCGATGCTCTAGACAAGATTCGCTATGAAGCTCTCTCAGACCCAAGCAAGCTTGATTCCGGCAAGGACCTCCGCATCGACATTATTCCCGACAAGGTCAACAAGACGCTCACAATCCGTGATACCGGTGTTGGTATGACGAAAGCTGTAAGTCCATCCACATCTCGCTGCCTTGTAGTGCTCTAACGATTTGTAGGACCTTGTCAACAACCTTGGTACCATCGCTCGCTCTGGCACCAAACAATTTATGGAAGCCCTCACCGCTGGTGCAGATATCTCCATGATTGGTCAGTTCGGGGTTGGTTTCTACTCCGCCTATCTTGTTGCAGACAAGGTTACTGTTGTCTCAAAACACAACGATGATGAACAATACATTTGGGAGTCTAGCGCCGGTGGAACCTTCACAATTGCTCAAGACGAGGAGGGCGAGCAACTTGGCCGTGGTACCAAGATCATCCTATATCTCAAGGATGAGCAGACCGATTACTTGAATGAGAGCAAGATCAAGGAGGTTGTCAAGAAGCACTCCGAATTTATCTCTTACCCCATCTACCTGCATGTTCAAAAGGAGACTGAAAAAGAGGTTCCGGATGAGGATGCTGAAGAGACTAAAGAAGAGGAAGAAGGCGAAGAGAAGAAGGCGAAGATCGAAGAAGTAGACGACGACGAGGATGAGGATAAAGACAAGAAGAAGAAGACCAAGAAGGTCAAGGAGACCAAGATAGAGGAGGAAGAGCTCAACAAGACGAAGCCAATCTGGACACGGAATCCACAGGACATTACTGCTGAGGAGTATGGTGCTTTCTACAAGTCCCTTTCCAACGACTGGGAAGATCATTTGGCGGTGAAGCACTTCTCCGTTGAAGGTCAACTCGAATTCCGCGCCATACTTTTCGTTCCTAAGCGTGCACCATTCGATCTCTTCGAGACTAAGAAGACCAAGAACAACATCAAGTTGTACGTTCGCCGTGTCTTCATCACCGACGATGCGACCGATCTTATTCCCGAATGGTTGAGCTTTGTGAAGGGTGTGGTTGATTCTGAGGATCTACCCCTGAACTTGTCACGTGAAACCCTCCAACAGAACAAGATCTTGAAAGTTATCAAGAAGAACATTGTCAAGAAGACCCTGGAACTTTTCAATGAGATTGCTGAGGATCGCGAGCAATTTGACAAGTTTTACACTGCGTTTAGCAAGAATATCAAGCTCGGTATCCACGAAGACTCGCAGAACCGTCAATCCCTCGCTAAGCTCTTGCGCTTTAACTCCACCAAGTCCGGCGATGAAATTACTTCCTTCGCCGACTACATCACCCGTATGCCTGAACACCAGAAGAACATCTACTACATCACTGGCGAGTCTCTCAAGGCCGTTCAGAAATCACCTTTCCTGGATTCGCTCAAGGAGAAGGGTTTCGAGGTCCTCTTCTTGGTTGACCCTATCGATGAGTATGCCATGACCCAGCTCAAAGAGTTTGACGGCAAGAAACTTGTCGACATTACCAAAGACTTTGAACTAGAGGAGACCGAGGATGAGAAGAAAGAGCGTGAGGCAGAGGAGAAAGAGTTTGAGGGCTTGGCCAAGGCGCTCAAGAATGTTCTTGGTGACAAGGTTGAGAAGGTTGTGGTGAGCCACAAACTCATTGGCGCACCTTGCGCTATCCGTACTGGCCAATTTGGCTGGTCTGCGAACATGGAGCGTATCATGAAGGCCCAGGCTCTCCGCGACACCTCCATGAGCTCTTACATGTCGTCGAAGAAGACCTTCGAGATCTCACCCAAGTCATCGATCATCAAGGAGCTCAAGAAGAAGGTTGAAGCTGATGGCGAGAACGACCGTACTGTCAAGTCGATTACGCAACTCCTGTTCGAGACATCGTTACTAGTATCGGGATTCACTATCGACGAGCCCGCTGGTTTTGCAGAGCGTATCCACAAGCTTGTATCACTAGGTCTGAACGTGGATGAGGAAGCGGAGACGAGTGAGGAGAAGGCTATGGAGGATGCCGCGGCTCCGGCTGAGGCTGCTGGTGAGAGTGCAATGGAGGAGGTGGATTAGATGCACAAGGCAGGTACCTGTCTGTCATGTTTTGACGCAATTACTCGGTGTTGGTATTTTGTGCTCTATGCTTCACACCTCTTCGGTTCTACTCGTTGCACAAGCCCTATCTATGACAGATTACCATGCCGGTTGATCTGGAGTAATAGCTTATGCGCGTAACGTCTTCAAGCATGTAACTTTTAGTATTTGCAAGCTCAAGCGTTGATAGGTAATTAGAGAATCCAAAAAGCTAGACCCTGTTCACTGTTGTCCCATGTAACATTCTAATCCTGTTGTGCCCCCTGGGTCCCCATTAGAGACAATCTGAACCCGCCCAGAAGTAAGCAGCCTCTTCAACCATCACCATTGAGAGATTGCATAGTTGACGTTTGTCCCACAGACCTTGAACTTCACATGCTCTTCCTATCAGACTGCAAATCCAACCACCAGATCTAGAGGGCTGCACCGCCATCCTCGGGTGGCCAAGCCTCGTGAAAAATGTCGAGGCTCCAGGTTTCGATGAATATCTGCACTAGGTCAGCCCAGCTGGTTGATGAATGAAGAAGACACTGTATCAGGACGTTTCAACCTCGAGATTTACTCCACTCCTTTCCTCCATTCTATCTCTCCCACCTCTCCACGGCCTTGACAAAACCTTCTCCCTCTCTCTCGCTCTCCTAACAGATCCCCCCCACAGTCTTCCCCCTAACTCCAACACAATGCTCTTTTCCCTCCTCACCCTGCCCTTACTGGCAGCAATCTTCCCAAACGTGCAAGCTCAAGCAATCACGCCAGCTTCGATTCCTGGCAGATCTGCACTGGATCCTCCATCGACGTTGACTACAAAGACAAGTACAACTTCTACGTGCACAACCATTGTCAATCTGGGCTTGGCTACCGATCTTCCGTCCTGTTTTGTCTACGATGGGGCTACTTACCGCGACGTGTGTCCTGTCAAGCCCTCCGAGCTTAAACAATGCCCGTGGCTTTGTACGAGTTCCTTGTTTATGAACCGTCCTTATGTTTGCTCTTTGACCGATTTGAGTAACTCGAACGAATTCACGTTTTGTCAGGATTGCTTGACGGAGTCGGAGTCGAAGTCGAAGGTTGCATCGACGACTTTGTCTTCAGTGGTACGTTTTTGAGTCGTAACTTACTTAATTTTTTGGTTACTGACATATATTCAAGGCTACCACCAAGGAATCCTCGATCCAACCTAGATCCATGTCTGCATCGGCTCCTCTCTCAATGCCGACTGCAAATGCACATAGAACATCAACATGCACAAGCATAACTTCTGTGACTACCAAGCTACCGTCTTGTTTCATCTATGATGGCTATCTTTACCGCACCGAGTGCCCAGTCAAGCATTCGGAGCGTGAACAATGTCGTTGGCTTTGTCAGACTTTCTTATTCAATGGGCCTCCGTTTATTTGCTCTCCCACCGATGTAAGCGGCCCGGATCCAATCGAATTCGCCCCTTTTACCTCTTGCAAGAAGTGCTTGCCATTCTCCAATTCCTCGGCAGCCGCAGTCAACCTTCCACCAGCGCCAACGACTGTCCCATCTACTGTAGACAAGATGACAGCCCATACAACCGCCGCAACATGTACGTCAATCAAACCATCTGGAACAGATCCACCAGCGGTGAAAGCCCTTCAGAACGGGATCTTATACTCTTACCGGTTCTCTTGCGGCCGTTCTGCGGCCACTGTAACTGAGTGCCCTTACCTTTGCAACCGTGGGCCCAGTAACCATACGCTTCGGTTATGTGATAAGAAGGACGTATCGGACCCAACCACGGACCCAATTAATTCACGCCTCGTCTGCGAAAGTTGCTCGCTTCCAAGAGAAACACCAATTTCCAGTCTCGTTTCAAGTAGCAGCGTGGTACCTTCTGCGACTTGCACTTCCACCAGCTCGACAGGTACCTTGTGTCCACTGGTCAAACACCACCCTACTTCTGCCAGCACCAGCCCATTGTTCCAATCGCGCTGCGGAACCACTGCAGCTGAGATTGCCGACTGTCCTTTCCTCTGCACTACAGTGGACCCGGCCTACATAGACCTCTTCCGTTGTGTCAACGCGGATGTTAGTGGGAAGAACACAATATTCGACGAATATCATATTGAGTCTTGTGTCAAGTGTCTCCCAGCCTGTTCTTGATGCTGTGAGCACGTCTGGATAGAATACGATGCTTGGAATTGGCATTGTCTTTGGCTAAGGTAGGGAGAGGGTCTAGAGTTGGGAAATTGTGCTTCTGGACGGACAGAGAGGATTTACTCCTATTGTCAGCTTCCACAATGCTCATGTTGCGGATTCTGCACTCCAAGGCTTCTCGTCAGCTCGATATCGTGGCTTCAACCTTATTTGACAGTAGAATAACACTGTTGCAAACGAGAGGAGTCTCGGCAAAGTGCAACGATAGCAGTGAGTAATGTGATCATTAAACCAAGTGCGATCCGATGCTTGTGATGAAAGCTGTCAATCACCTGACATGTTTGATTTACAAGAGGCGTTTCGGCGGATACTTTAGATCAAGTATAAAATACCTTAGTCAGCCATGTCGTCACTCATTGAGGTACCTTATGCTCGGCATAAGTAGTAATGCACTGTACTGTCTGTACATGGACTTTACGCAACTCGATACCGTAAGAAATGGAAGTCTCTGCGGGTCTCCACAGGGACCCCTTGGGCCGGTTGGTATCGTGCTAAAGCGGAAGGTGCATAAGGTACTGATTACTGTGGCCCTTTTGGGCCTTTTGTTCTTCTTGATTACTTCCAAGCGGAGGATCACTGGCTCACTTGCTAAGTGTAGTTTGTGGTGTGCAAGCCGAACGCACCAGACCACGAGTCTAAGGTAGGGAATGGTGTGCATTTATTACATATTACCTTCCCACCTCGAACCCCTCATCTCATTGGCCCGGGACTTCCCCCGCCTAAAGCAACAGGAAACCTCCTACGTAAACTCAACTCGCTTTTCATTCGTTCCTGCGTCTTCATCTCATCGACATCAAATCAGCTTTAACTGGATTGTTCGCTGTCTCAACTATCAAAGGCGTCACACCGCCGTTCTGCTTGACATTAACAGTGCACTGAGGCTCTTCAAGCGACAGCTTCGCGTACGGTAGGTTCCACACGCGGAACCTACAAGCTTAAAGCCGAGTCTCGAAATCTGGGGTGCAGATGATAAAGGCAAATTACAATTGACCTCGAATTCTGCCACAACCACACCCCCAAAGGCCTACCATTGCATTGTGCGACGTGTGCGAATGGAGTGAACAAGCCATCAAGAGAAATGAACCAACTCTCTACTTCCACATGGTCGCCCATGGTTTCCGGCCCAGAGGAAGATTTCTCGAGTTTCCTAGAGTTTGGCGACCTGCAACTCACTTTTCCCGGCTTCGACGGTGGCCCGCAGAATCGCGGAGGGGTGCAGGAGGATGCAGGTGCTATGGATACCTCGACAGAGGACCCCACCGGGATGATGGTTATCGAGGAGGGGCAAATGCAGCAGCACCTCGAGTTGCCAACGTCTATGCCATCGATAGATGTTTTCCATGGCTCGACGCAACAGTTTCCTGACATGGGCATGCAAACGGAGTTTTTCGATCAGCAACCGCTGCCCCACTTCCCCGTGCAAGGGCAGCAATACCACAGCCAACACATCGTCCCACCTACGCCAAATAGCATTGAAATGCATGATGACCATGCGCGGTACAACCAACAGTTAGACACTCAGGCGCAGGCCATATATGAGCATTACAGGCGAAAACAGAAGGACCAAGTAAGATATTTCTGCCCCCAAAGTTAGGGTTGCTAGGAACTAATAGGCTACAGCTGGTATTTACACCATTAGTCTCGCCAGCGGTGACTCCCCTGGACACACAATTCCGATATCCAGACTACCCCGTACCGGGTGAATACTTCAGTCCTTTGACTTCGCCGGCATTAGAAGCGCAGAATCATGCGGCTCAACGATCGGTTTACGGTGCTGTGCGCGGCTCGGATACCTCCAACACGACTTCTCCCGTGGACATGAACATTGACTACGCCGGGCCTACATCTGTTGCGAACACGGCTAGCGTACGAAAATCGAGAAGGAAGACATCTTCGGCAGCATTACGGAACCCCGCTCGCGCAGTCAGACAGTCTCCCTCCATGAAACCTCAAACCCGGAGAAAGCAGTCGTCGAGTACGACCATACCCCCGAAAGAGGTAGCAGGAATCATTGAAGATGCCCGAAGGTCGAAGCCGCTTAACGATAGACCCGCGACTGCTGATGGGAAGCTTCCTCTACCCTACAGCCAGGACAGCTCAGAAGCAGAGTCGATATCACCAGAGCCCTTGTCAGAAATCTTGATGCCACCACCTGCTACGCCCAAGTCCACACCGGCCAATAGATCTCCACATTTCGCTGCAAAGCAACCCGGATCCCAGCCATTACCTGCGCCTTTGCCAATGTTGGATAACGCGCCTGCAACCCCAGCATCGTTGATGAAAATTCGGAAGCAGGCAGGCAAGGGGGCGAACGGCCCGCATCGGCCATCAAGTCTAAAAGAGCAGGCAAATATGGCCGAAGCAGACATGGAACAGATTATCGAAGACATAGTCTTACCGGAACCGGCAAAAGCAAACACGAAACCTTCTCTCACTCCGATAAACACAGTAGGAGCTAATGATAATGAAACCACGCCTACCCTCTCCGCTCGAAAAACTCCCAAATATGGACCTCAAAGCGCCCCGCTCAGCGCAACAAGCTCGGTTTTCCCAAGTCCTCTGGCTTCTCCTCGAGGTGCCACACCCGGTAGACGTGGTGAGCTGAAATCTACCGGCAAGAAGAGAAACAGCAGCAGCTCGGTGCATGTCAGCCCAGCTCTACGCCCAAAGATGTCCCCCAGCATAAAGCCTCTACTCCCCGAAGGAGGTCAGTCACACAACCCCCGATGTTTTCCGTATCGAGTGTCCCTTGCTAACCATTGTCATTACAGCGATCGTCAACGCCGAAACCTCTGCCCTTCTTCTCGCCTCCAAATCCAACTACCAAAACATCCTTGAAGGCACATACCTCCCCGGCGTTTCCTATCCCGAAGCACTGTCGACGAATCTCACCTCCAAACGCACCTCTCACAAAATCGCCGAGCAAGGCCGTCGCAACCGCATCAACACGGCGTTGCAGGAAATCGCCTCCTTGCTGCCTCCCCCACCATTGAACGGTGATAGTAATCCTCCGAAAGAGAGGCAAGAGGGAGCGGTGGGTAGTATGATGATGACGGGTACGGCGGCCCAGCAGAGTAACAGCAAGGCAAGTACAGTGGAATTGGCCATTGAGTATATCAAGAATTTGCAGGGAGAGTTGAAAGATGTAAAGGGCAGGTTGGTTGAAGCAGAGAAGAAACTGGAGGACAGGTGATCCTTTTAATGGCGGTGATGTTTGGAAATGTTAGATACCGGAGGTTTCTCGTGTGTTTATGTGGCTCATGGAAACATGTTTACGACATCTAGGCGTTTGGATGAAGCTGAACGCTTTTGCTACGGCTCAAGAAAACTCAGGAGCGCGCTGGCTTGGAGGGTACTCCAAGACATGTTCAGCCTTTGCGGGCGGATATTGCTATGCGATGAATGGTGAAATGTGGTCGGCTCTGTGCATATGTATCGGGTTTTATTCAGTTTACACACTCATGTCCAGAAGAACGTGAATGATGGGGGAATGTTGAGTTCCGCAGGCTCAAGCCTCACTCTCTGTTCCACAGCTCTCAGCCATTGAAATTTCATTCTCATTCTCATTTTAACAACCACGACAATCACGACTTTTCCCGATCCTCCATCCCTTGATCAAAACTTTCATACTCCACACACACATTACCACCTAGCGCATATCGTACCCCCACGCCAAAAGATCGGCTGGCAGACTGCCAGGCTGACACGCGGATGTGCAAGGGCTTTAGGTGTATATCACGTGTGAGCGATGAGGGCGTCTGATTTAATGTACGGAATATGGTAAGCTTTTCACTAAACGTTAAACATATGTCAGGTTTATTTAAACGGGTTAGTACGCATGTAAGTAATTCTTTCTAGGTTACGATGTACGATGTTAGCGTGAAGATTTTAAAAATACTGTATTCAGAGAGTGCACAACTCCTCTGGAACATCTCACTAGAATACATAGCATTTCCTATCAGCTCGATTAATGTTAGCCGAGCACAAGCGAATTTTCTCAACGCGTACTAAAAAAAAGTCACTAACGTTTACTAAGAATTTAGGTATCGTCTTGCTGTTTTTCCCGAGCTTTAGCGAGCATTTGTGCAATCGTATGTGCAGGGGCTGCGAAATGACTCTAGTTGTTTTGGTTACTGGTATTTCTCCCTACTTTGGATACCTAGGTAGGCTCTACAGGTTTTTAGGGGTGGGTTTTACACCTGGCGGACATTCGATGCTGTATGTGGCATCATCCGACTGTAAATAGATGCGTGTTATGATATCATTTTTTTACACATTTGGTTACCAGGCTCGAAGAGAGAGACTTTTACCTCGTAGAGAAAGCGGGAATACATAGTCCGAAGACTTTATATGAGGAGTACGCACATGGTTGATCCACTAACGGATACCAGCTGCTGCAGGGAGGTCGTTTTGAATATCCGTATCAGCTTTGTGTCGTTTGGGTTGAGCTCTTTTTGGGGGGGGCGGGGGGGGGGGAAGACTTCTCGTTAGGGAAAAAGGTGGTGTGTAAGGTAGTTTTGATGAGTCACTCTTAAATGTCAAGGACGGGATATTTCGTATATATTTTTGTAATATCTTTCTGGTACCTCCCGGGCACTTTTTATTGATGCATTTCCTTACTCGATTTGAAACAGTTTGGCTGAATTGTTTTTAGAAGACGAATATTCTTTTCTTGGGGTTTTCGTAAATGAAAGTAGCACGTTGGGGTTTTTATAAAATCTTTGTTATGTCTTTGTGGGTATTCAGTTGCTCTCTTGGAGATTAGAGTGGAGATTGGGGGGGAAGATTGTAAAGAATGAGACCTAAGACTTGAACATGTATTTCGAAGAAGCTGAGACCACCCTCCCAAAGAATCAGACAGACGCCTTAGGGTTAACCCAGTGGGCGATAAAAGCTACTACAAGTGCAAGCATTTCAGTTCCTCGAACACCCTTCTAAAACCATCTCGCCTTCATCCTCCAACGTACCCCCTTACTAACAATACCACATCTTCAAGCAACATCCCCCTCAGCAACGCCATCAACCCTCGCCTACCCCTTTCGCAATTGCATTAGCGACCATAACACCCGCTTCTGGCCGCCATAAGCAGCCAGATCCCCTCTTCTCCCGAATGGTGCACCCCGAACCCCTTCTAGACCAAAAACCTGTTCTCGAAACCTTACAGTACTTCTTCATAGCAACCCCCTATAGCAAGTGGAAAACCCCCTCGCTAGTTACATCTGCATACTCTATGGAGTTTTCAACCACAGGTGGCCGCCGTCAAGAAAACACAGATTACCCCCCCAAAAAAAAACCGCCTTTACAGACCCACTACCTCCCCAAACACCGAGGGCTCGAGTCATCACCCTTCCCTTTCCCTCAAGTCGAAAAATGCCCAAAGCCTTGCCTTTTTTCCTCTCCAATGCCCGCCCAGCCTAGCTTGTAGCGGCCCCCTTTTGCGACGAATCTCTCAAGCTCAAGCTCGACTGTGTTTACAGAACAGTGTTCCCAAGTCCTTGGCCCTTCTTTCAATAGGCCTCAAACAACGGAGAGCGGGGCTGGTATCAAGAACTGTGGAGTCTACCACCGTCAAAGTCACCAGAAGGAAGGACTAACAGGAAGCTCTCGCTTGGTGTTGGGGAGGTAGGAAACGTGTGCCTTGTTGGAAGATGATGATGAGGAGAGGGGTGAGAGGGGGATTTGCAAAAGAAAGGGGTAGATGAAAGGGGAAGGAAGAGAACGAGCGAGAAAGAATGATGTGATGATGAGAAAGCGCGAGCGTAAGGTAAGGAAGAGTTGTAGAAAGGAGAAGAGAGAAGAGAACGAAAAAAAAAGGGGAGAGAAAAGAAAAGAGCTCAGCATGACCCTCATTTTTTTCTCCTCCTCCTTCTAGATCAAACATCAAACCAAATCTCACTCTCTCACGAAATTCTTCTTTCTTATTTCTTCCGTTCTACAAATTGCCACTACTCTACTGTCATCGCACAAGTCATGCTACTCTGTGTGATGATTATCTGCTAAAGTGGGTGTTTCAATGGGACCTGTTTTCTTCTTCTTCTTCTTCTTCTTCTTCTTCTTCTTCTACTTCTTCTTTTGCAGAGCTTGGATTCTGGTTTTTTTGCTGCTGCTGGTGCTGCTGGTGGTTTATTACCACTACCATCATCGCTACACCACCACCACCACCACCACCATCCACACCCCTCCCCTCTCACCTGCCAAAAAAACCCCCCAAACCCACCACCAACCCCACCCATCACCACAATCATCCCTCTCCCCTCCTCTCCCCTCCCCTCCCCTTCCCCCCTCCCCCCTCTCATCAAAAAATCTCAAATAGCCAACATCAACATCAACATCAAGCCCGCTTTCCTCTTTAAACTTTCAAGCCTCCCTACCTATCTCTATCCTCATCAGTAGTTCAATCTATCAAGGAACTTTGTCTTGAAAAATTATCTTTTTTCCTTTGGAAATGATACTGAGAACTTGGGAGGGGGGGGGAAGAGGGGGGAAAATACTCTCTTTAATTCTCATTCTTGATTTTTCTTTCTTTTGCATGTTCATCACTCAAAAAAAAAGACCACTTCTCCAAAAAAAAAAAAAAAAAAAACTTCCACGCTTCGCAATCACCATCATCGCACTCGAGGAGTGAATACCCATCCCTTGCGCACTTTGTGTAAAAAGGAAAGAAAGAAAGAAAGAAAGAAGGTGCTTAACATCAACAACAATAAATATTTCTCATTCCATCACTACCCGCCTGATGCCTAATAACCAAGGAAGTTTTTTTTTGAATATTAGAACCATTTTTGTTTGCACGAGAAAAAACGCATCTCTCTTCCCATAACCTCAACTCATCCAGTATCCTTCTAAACAATCTCATCCGAAAAACCATCAAAAAATCCCCTCCCTTCTTTACTTTCTCTACTTTCCCCTCTAAACTCATATTCAAGAAGCGCAGAATCTCATCAAGCTTTTTTTGTAAAAAAAACCCTTGTGAATCTTTCGAGTTTTTAGAAACACGATTTTTTATTCACGCCGCCCTATATTTCTCATTGCCTTCAACCTGGTGCCTGCGGCTTTTAATCCCAGCAAAATTAAGCCGTCCCTGCAGTTAATTCCACATCACTAGTATCACCAACCCACCTGTTCAACGTTCGGAGTTCGACTTTTCATGTCTTGTGTGGGCCCGACCCGTTCATGGGCGCTGCGGCGAGGAGCGCGAGGGATGAAAAGGAAGAGGGTGCGAGGGTGAGAAGAGAAGAGAAGAGAAGAAGGGGCCACACTTAGCGCCGCACCCATTTCTGGAGCACTTCCACGCCTATAAAGACAGCCCTTCTCTTTCCTTTCTTCTCAACCGACTTCCTTCTTTGCATTTGTGCACTTGAGAATCTTCCTTCGCTAAGTCTTTACTTTGGCTGCTCTCAGAGTCATCTGGCATGGCTCGTCGAAAAGCACCGTTCCAAGCCCAGAACCGGCACCCAAACTCATCTCACGATGTACCCACTGAAATCAAGCTCTCGGCTCGGGAGTATTACAACCAACGATTTGAGAAGGTCGATAAAAACCATCGGTCGACCAGTCTCTATGCTGACACGACCAACTTTCACATTGATCGTATTGAGGGGTTGTGGAGAGGGTCAGTCACCTCCAGTGTTCGTTCTGTGGTGATCCTGCTCACGTTGTCAATTCTCTAGGTATTGCAAGGTCGTCGATATCGATCCCTACTACACACTCAAGAGGTCTACGGAGGGCAGGATTAAGAACTTTTTTCATTGATTGTGTAACAATTACTCTGTCAAGAAAATCAGTTCGGTCGAAACCTACTGGCATCAACTGAGTCAGCTATATATCAAATGGAAGGGTCGACGAATCAATCCTTGACCTTGAAACAAATCTTCGATGTAAGTGACAGGAAACGTCGATGCTTCGACATGGTTGACAAAGAAATAGTTCATCAACGGTTCACTGGCCGAAGAACACGGCCTGGACGACAGCGAAACCGACAAGCCTCTCTTGGACGCGGAAGATTTCCTGAAGGTTTTGCGCTGCCATTGGGTGACGGACACAAACACCTTTCCTCATGAACGGCAACGGGTTCAACTTGCGACGATCTTGCTGATCGCTGCGTTCGCTGGATCTCGACCCGGAGCCCTTCTCGGAATCACCTATCGAGACTTGGATCTGTTCGTTCAGCGCGATAAGACCACCGGGGAAGTGGCGCTCACGTTGCAGCTGAAACTCACCAGAACCAAGTCCCGTAAGAAGCGCAAGAGACCGTGAGTGAAAGCCTGAAAACCGAGTCCATTAATCTGACTAGCCTGCAGTAAAACCTACACGTTTTTCATCGATACGAATCCTGTTTTCTGTGCAATATCCCACATCATCAGCCTTGCCTGCGACGACGATGCCTTCCTTGCTCCCGACACGACCCCCGGGAAAGTTCTGACGCTGGGCGTCCGAAAGAAACTGAACTGCCAACCCATCCCTTGGAAAGAAGGCATGCTAGACGTGCCGGTGTTTCGTGGGCCGAAGCAGACCACACAAGGATTCCGAACCTCGCTCGATGAGGCACTAATCTACGGTAAGTATCACGACTGGGTGAAACGTTTAGGAGAAGAGACAGGCTTCGTGCAGGTCATGACGACCTATTGTCTTCGGCGAGCGACTGGGAATGCCATCAACGATGAGTCTTAAGGCTTCTGGTTCAAGGGAGCAATGATGACACGATTATCCATCAGACGACCCTAATTCTAATGAGGCTGTCCGCAACCTGGTCATGGATCAAACCAGCTCGGCCGTATTTCATCGCAACTATCTGTCCCGCATGATCCGGTACGACACCCAAGCCGCATACCGACGCACGAAGCCTCGTACGAAGTCGATTCAAGCTGCCAACCGGATGAGCCGACTGATCGACCCGCGACGACCCAAGGGGCTGACTGACGAGCAGAGAGCGAGCCTGCGTCAGGAAGCAGAAATCAAGGAGCTGTATCACCATCGAGACCAACTCTACCACCGCATCCGAACATCGGAGTTCAAGTTTCTGTACCGAGCAAAAGGAGAGCCGATTCACGACGAGTATCAGGAAGCCAAACGCGCCGTGGACCGGCTCATCAAAGCACGAGAGCGGGCGCTCAAGAAGCAGGTCCAAGCAGAATACGACGCCATCGCTCCGGTGAATGATATACAAGCGCAACTCGAAGGAAATGCGGAGTCGGTTGATCAAACTGTTCCCACCTCCGGACCGATTCGGTACGCTTTCGTGGAAAGAGCTCGCATCGCTCAGGCCTTCTTCGATCCGCCGTCAGCGTTCGATGCCGAGGGCGACGTGGGTTGGCGGGTCTCGATCGTGGATGATCTGGTGTCGCTGTGTCCTCTGCAAGAGGGCCGATTCCGCAAAGCCAGCCGAAGACGAAGAATCCGGGTTATCGAATGCGATCTGGAGGATGTTGATGCGGAATATACCTTGAACGCTGTAATGTCCAAATCAGCTGAGTCAGAGTCTCAGGTCCCTCATCTCTTTCCACTGAGATGCAAACAGTACCAATGCCTTCATTGTCTTGGAAATCGCAGTCTACCTTTGGATGAGCGACTCCACAACCTTGGTAGTAAATTTTCGTTGCGACGACATTTCGGCCGCTGTCATACCTTTCGGCCAGGCGAGTCCTGTCCGTTTCCCCGTCCCGAATGTGCTGCCGTTACGCTCAACAGCATGATGCATTTCAAGAATCATGCGGCCAAGGTTCACGGAATTTACATGTCGGAGAAGATGTAACCTGTCCCGGCGTGAGAATTTTGATAAGTCGGTGCTCCATCTCGCTCAGTTGACTGCATGAGTTGGTTGTAATATCTTTATATTACGTGGCCATCTTCGTATTATTATGCATCTCTGTGCTTTGTAGAATTGGAGTAGAATTTTCTTAGCTGTGATGTGTCGTTTTCCTGTCCTTCCTGATGTGTCCGTGAACCTACTTTTCTGATCATCTGACCTCTGAATTTCGTTCCTGAACCCGAATTAAAACCTTAGTCTCTTATCCGTTGATCTGTATGGATTAATTGAAAGATTCCTTACAAATTAAAAGCTGTTCAAGTCAATGATATGCTACAATTTTCCAGTTAATCAAAATAATTAGGTCGCAATCGCTAATGGAGTAGGGGAATGAATGCCCCAGGGGATTAGATGGCGTAGGGAATTAGATGGAGTAAGGGAATGAAAGCCTCAAGGGATTAGATGATGTAGGGGATTAAATGGAGTAAGAGAATAAAGGTCGTAGAGTATTAGAGTACTCCCCTGGCGAGTGCTCCCCCGGCGAGTACTACCCTCAGTTTTTGAAGGATTTACCTGTGGCGAGTACTCCCCTGGCGAGTGCTCCCCCCGCGAGTACTACCCTCGATTTTTGAAGGATTTGCCTGACAAGTCGGCCAGTACTCTCCTCAATTTTCGAAGGATTACCCTTGGCGGGTACTCCCTTGAGTATTCCCGATTCCTTGCTCAGTCGCCACACCTTCCGCAACAACAATGCCCATCGAATCCATTCCTTATTTTGCGTCTACTTTTTATTCTGTTTACCTTCTATGTATCTCATATCTACACGCCGTCCCTGATTTCCCTCTACAGCTATGAAAAGGGGGAGTGGGCCACGTTGCAGGTTACTGTCTGGTCGCACTAAGGAAGTTCTTTCCCCCGGGGGAAAGAACTTCCATCACGTGATGAAAAGTCCCTGATTTTCTTAAACAGTGCTTGACTTGCCACTCTTGCTCATCTCTAGTTCGTTTGCTTACAACCTGTTGTGGACTAAAAGCCTCGCCTTCAGGACACCCCACCGCAATGTCTTCCATCTCTCGACTTAGAAATCGTGGCCACCCACAAGTATTCTCGAACCTTCTTGCTGCGCCTCATCCTTCCGCATAGCATCCACTCTTCGCTCCCAGCATCCACTTCGGTCTCCCACCACTTCGGGCTCCCCTCTGCACCACCAACAGTTGTTCACCCCACCAGCCGTGGTGTACACCAAAAGTGGTCTACACCACGAGGCGTGGCTCACACCACGGGCCTTTGCTTACACTATAAGCTGCGGCGATTCGTTAACCTTTCAAAAGATCTTGTAAACTTGAGGAATCTATTCGCGGCGACTATAAGATAGCCTTTTAAAGTTCGCAGCCTTTCAAAAATGCCAAACGTTCGCAGTGCATAGTATTTTATATCGCCGCTGATAGAGCCTCTGCGATAGAAAGGTCCCTGGGTATCAAAGAGTTCTTACTCGCTGAGATTTCATATTTTATGAAAATACCTTAAGAGTTCATAAGCTCCCTTGATATGCAAACTGAGAAGTTGTGTAAGCCTACGACCTGAGGGATTGACCTACCATGGCTGAGGGACAGGCCTTGATTGAGGGATGGACCTACGAGGTGAGGGATAGGCCTTGAAAAGGGGCCAGACCACGACCAAGGGACAGGCCTTAACTGAAGGATGGACCTAGGGAGTGAGGGATGACCTAGGAAGTAAGGGAAGGACCTAGGAAGTGGGGGATGGATCTCGACGTAAAATCACGTGCTGAATTTTGACCAAACATGGTTGCTGCGCCCCAGGCTTCCAATGGTTTCTTCGGCACTATCCTCCGCAAGAGGGGCGGAGGGTTCCAAAAATGGATGGTACGACATTAGCCATTGTAAAAGAAAGCAAATCAAAGCTTAATCGAGATTCTATAAACACATCTCCGTCTGCACTTGACCTCAGCAACTTAGCTCATCTAAATAATCACAGTGCAGAATGCCTGTTCCTCCAGACTATTATACAACACAGGCTAACTATTCTAAGGCTTTTCAACAACGCCAGCTACTCTAACATTAGGATTCGATTTTAGCCTACAGGAATAGTATTCCCTACTCACTAAATAATCCTAGCTCAGTCTAGTCCTCCCATAATCAATGTTCTCACGCAAAATCCAGAGACAGGTACTATACATCCAATCCACCAGCCGCGGCGAAAGCGCATATTCGTATTGGAGGGTCTTCCAATACATATATGAAGAGAGCTAAGTCAACGGGTTTAGGACCATCTATCTTCTGGCGGAGGATGGGAAGTTTTCAATGAATGCTGTCTGTCAGTATTGCAATCAGAGAGTAAGGGTTTCAATAGTCGCACCTGGCTTCTGAGCTGGCCATGGAAGTCGGTGGAGTACTGAAGAAGCAGAGCTCCCTTTACTCTCTGAGTGTGCAGGTCAAAACAAACTGGAATGCAAACACCAAGGAGAGTGACCCATTTGGATCGGTACGAAATGTTATTGCATCTATAGCTTCCAAAAATGCCAGTCTCCTGTGTGGCGCATCTCTGACCATCCTCTTGTGCAACGGCAGCCTGCAGCAGGCCAGCGATGATGGGATCTAGTAATCTCGTTGCCGCTTGTTCTCCGCCTTCGATCCACTGATCGTTCGTATCCAGTGTGAGTGGAGAACCAAGGCTCATGCGGCCAGCTGATTTGGATGGGATGTAGTTTTTCGTCAATGGGTAGGACTCAGTGTGCTCCTGCCCATGAGCTTGCCGGGGGGTCAGAATGGGCGCTAATAGCACCTTGCAAACCCTCCTGCAACATCTTGTGCTGTTTCACACCAGCAGCTACATAACCCTCTCATTCCTGTCCCACCACTCACTAGAACTCCGGGCTGGCGTGCATTTTGTTGACGGAAACATGTACTCTTAAAAGCGCTGCTGGAGATCATTTTAGCTGCAACACAGAGCTACGTTCATTTGTAGGTAACCATCAAGATCTTTCAACTAATTCAGATATCTCTTGAATTCAGCTAACATTTTCGCCTCATTGCCAGGCTATTGAGAATGCAACATGAAGCGAAAGCGCTCGTCAACTCCAAACCAGGGTCGTTGCAATACTCTCTCCGCAATGAGATTGACGCAGATCAGCCACGAGGGATGCCCACTGCTGCAGCTGCCGCGCGAGCTCAGAGTTCGGATACTGCAACATCTTCTTTACTCCCCCGAGCCACTAGGGATGAAGTTTGATGTCAATAATGACCGGTTGAAACATCTTTTAGTCAGACCCAATAAAAGAACCTTTACACTCTATCCGGCTATCCTATGTGTGTCTCAACAAGTTCATAACGAAGGGTATGAAATTCTATATCGTCAAAATACTACAACGGCTACGATAAACCTAGATCCTGACGATGAACGTTCCACCGTCGAATGTCTTGACAACCTTATACCCTTTGATGATCTTGGTGTAGCAATCGCTTCACCAAATGGGATGTCACCGTCAAGCTCAATATAAATATCCCGAAGGATGCGACCAACGCAATATTCGATTTTGTATCTGGTAGCCTTCGTCCGATCCCAAATCTGAACAAGCTGAAGGTTCAACTCAATCTTTGGGACTACCCAGAACGTCGAAAATTTATCACATTCGCCAATCCTCATGATTTTGATGACATCGCCGAGCAGATCCTTCGTCCTTTCTCAACCATACGGGTCAAGCAAGTTGATTTTGTTGATAAACAAGGATACCCAATTCGCGCCGCCTTGTCATTGTCTGGGTTCGCCTCTTCAATGCAAATGGAAGTCCTCAGAGACGCATGAACCCAAAATATCCCAAGAAGAAATGGCAAAGATTATTTTCCAGCTCGGAGTCATTACATGGCAACTATCTCGGCTTTGTTTTGATCGGGCTGGATCACTCTTCGAGGAAGATGGGGAATTTCAAATAAAGACCTGTCTGTCCCGTGGCCTACTATTGAATGAACGATATTCACTTGGAGATTTACATCGCGGGCCTTTCAACTCTGAGAATGATTATTACGAGGCACATATTTTGGCGTTCTTTGAACACGTCAAATATCTTCCTCTAAGCCATCACTGCTTCTTTGCGCCTATCCCAGCGCGAAGTGAGTACGATGACTATGCTGGATTTCGGAAAGCGTCAGATGGGTGAAGTGACTTCGTTACTATAATACAGCGAAACTGATCTTGAATTTAAATCTCGTGATAAATTTTGAAAGCTTTGACGTTCTGAGAATGTCTTTTCTTCTGAAAACATCTTCAAATTACAGATTCTCTTTAATGTATGTTTATGCTAACGAAATCATTATTCTTTCTTTGAACCGAGAAAGATTGTCATGATATAAATCTTGATATGAATTTCGAAAATCAATAACAATAACTTTTGTCGTAAAAACACTACATTATGTATATGAGCTAAATAGCTTAAATAAATGCTTTTAACTTTAGTTGTATGTTAGGACCATGCCTAGAGCAAGTCATAGAGGTACAGGTAAACGAAGGGTAAACCAGGTAAACGAGAATTCAAAGCTAAAGAGCGAGGGCTACGAGATGCAAAGGCTATATGTACAGGAGGAAGGTGAGCGCTAAGCCCGATAGGGCCTTAGCCTAGCTCAAAGGACACGTATCTCAGTAGAAGGCTGAGCACGCTCGTAACATTGTAATTCAACTTTTTACATTTATTAAAACTTGATTCATTGTAGTTATGCTACAATTTTATTGTTAATCGATTTAAAATTTTTACAATATAATGTGTTAATCATATAAAAGTTTTAAAGATATGTTCATGTTTTAATATTTTACAATTCATTCAACAATAAATTGTTTTCAAGGTTCATGAATCTAATCTGGCGTGATGGTAGAATCTAACTTCTAAGACCATGTTTATGTTAACTTTGCTTCATGAAGTCTGACCACTGCTCCTGTTCCGCTGCGAATCGAAATTGTATGTTGAAACCGAATTCGCCCGGGCGGTTCACAATTCTGAAGCATGTCAAACCTCTGAAGTAGGCGCACAACGGTGTACTAATATTCATCGCCAAGTCAAGTCAGCATGTTATCACAATAAGATGGATCAGAGTACAATGTATAGCTCTAAGACTTAGGCAGAAAACCGAACATGTCTTCACAGAACACGTCCGATTATTCAGTGAGTGATAGCATTGGCCGTGAAGAAATTTGAGAAAGACATACAGATACTTCAGTGAGAGCGAATTGTTCTAGAAATCTCGTGTCAGTGTCAATGTGGTTCTGAAATGGTGAAAGAGCTGGCTTACGTCCGATGCATTTTCTTGGACCGCCGCCAAACGGTATGAATTCCAGTCCAACTTTACGATGCTCCCAACGCTGGGGTATGAAATCTTCTGGGTGGTCCCCCCATATGTCGCTACGCTGCGCCAGAGCATAAGTGGATATCAGGACTCGCTGACCTTTCGGAATGAAGACAGGCTTTGTGCCGTCAGGACCACCACCTCTGGGTAAGATAGTATCTTCGAGACTCTCTCGTTCCAAGATTGGTACAACGGCCGTCATCCGCAGGGTTTCGTTGATGCAATGTTGCAGATACTGGCAAGACCTAAGTTTCAAGAAATCTATACTAGAGGCTTCTGTTCCGAATATTTCAAGAATAGTCCCACGAAGCTTGCCGAAAGTGCGAGGCGAACGTGAGAGGAAATAGAATATCCAGGTGAGCAGTGACGCAGTGGTGTCCCGCCCAGCGCCGAGAACACTAAGAGTCTCACCGCGTATTTCCAAGGGATTTCTGGTTTGCTTTGCCAGCTCGTCTAGGAGCACAAATTTCTCTCTCGTAGCAAACTTTGTGGGCGCTAATTTTGTTTCAGTCACTTCTGACCCCTGTTGAAGTTTTGCTTTGACAAAATAGTCTACGTATTGATGGACCTTTTTGCAATGAAGTGAAAATGCTGGTGAATGGACCAGCCAGTGCCACCTTCCCAAGGCCATTCTAAGGTTGACCCAAGCCTTACCAGCATCAAAGTGATGTCCGAACTCCTGTGTACTAGGAGCATCTGGTTTGCGGCTCATCTGTGACGGCGAATGTCCGTAAAGGAACTCGGTCATTAATTCAAGCGTCATCTTGAAGAACATTGGTTGGAGGTCGACGATATCAGTCCAACCATCTATTCCCGTCTTTAGCACGTCGGATAACGCATTAACATGCCTTTCTTCAAGATTCATGTCGGAGATTTGCTCTCGCGAAAACTGTGGCCGTAGCAGCGCCCGCGAGTGTTGCCAAGAGTCGCCGGTTAGAACTAATAGTCCCAAGCCAAATAATGGCTTGAAGGCACCGGACCTGGTTAAATTTTAAGATCAGCCGTGGTGTCCTTGACCGGACTTTGAGCTGTTCAACTCTAAGGAAACTCCTCGCGCCTCGTATGCTGTGACTCAAGATAAAGTGATAAGAGATGGGGATGGCATAATTATATACCTATGCGCCCTGATCTCGAAGCTGGAAGCATGGGTCATGAATACTGCCTTCACATTCTCGGGGTCCCGGGTCACTATCATCTCCGAGCCCAACACTGTTTGAAGCAAAATCTTAGACTCTCTGTGATTGGTCTTGTGCAATGAGACTTACTCTCGAGTCGTGCAGTATGGACTTCTTTTTTCGTGCCTAACTCATTCATTATTTCCACGATTTGTTGCGGGCCCCGCTCTTCTTGCGTTGCTTTTAGCACCTCCAGAAGTCTAGTCAGCCCCCCAAAACCTTTGTGGGGAACAGCTGGCGCCGGCATGCACCCTTGACGAGCTGCTTCTGCTTGGCATCGCCGCTTAGCTGTCAGGTTTGAGAAGGTCCAGCTGAGTGTAAGGACCAGAAGCCCGAAGCCAATACCTAGTGAGAGCAGAGCCATGGTAAGTATATCCAACTCGTCTGTGTATATGGAAGGATATATGAGCACAGAACAAAGAGGGACGACTGCATAGATCCAGATGACACATTGCTATATAGATAACACAAGCCACCATGACGACAAACTCAAATCAACTGTTGCAGGAACAACCACAAAGATAGATACCATGTCTGCTCGGCCGAACCTTGCTACTGATGCTAAAGCTAGAATGGAAGTTCCTCTACTGCCGGTGCGCATGCCCCTACGTTAACGTAGCGGCACGATCCCTGATCCAAGAACTTGGTGATATAAGAGTAACCTATGAGAAGCGCGAGAAGGAAGATAGAAGAATGCCGAGGACTTCGGGCGGGTGCATGAACCTCGGGCCCTCGCTTTTTCGTGAATATGACTGGCTTTCACCAGGAATCGATATGTGAGCTTCTCGGTTGATCAACAACGCAAGAGTGGATACCAACACTCAACCCTTATCATCAAGATTATGTATGTCTGATCCGGTTCGGATGAAAGGATAAGACTTTCTGTACTTCCACGCCGAGGCTTTCCGTGGGCAAACCTTTTGGTACGACTTTGTTTTGACCCAAATCTGTCAACATAGACTTCGCTGGAGAGACGGACACCATGGCCCATAAATTAATTTGACTTAGCTTGACAAGGCGGCCGAAATCGGGTTTTCAATAATACATCAACGATACTTCTAGGAAAGGAATTCAATGCCGAAAGTTCAGAACCAAGAAAGTTCGTCGGTTCTAAGCATGCAGGAATCAAGTACTAGCTTGATTGTTGCTCGCGTGTAAGCTTTTAGCCCTTGTGAACTCTCTTAAGCTTGACATATAATGGTTGGTATGTTATCCTATATCTGCGGATATTCGCGCGTCATCTGCTACGTGACCATCAACAATGCGAGGATCAGAAGCGTTCCAATGACAATACTGTGCATACTACCGATACGGTTGCTGCATTATGAGCACACACCCCAGTCCACGCAACCTCCTTGCTCAAAAGGCATGCCTGCGAGCTATTGCTGTGGTTGGCAGGGTTAGGGATCCTGCACACCTAGTGAATGACATTGGAGGCTGGCCTAAGACCTCACATTGTGATGCGAAAGGCGTACAATTTGAACACACTTCTAGCCACAGGTATTGGCGCATTTTCACTCAAAGACTTGCCAAACCCCTGTCCCTGTCACCAGTTTATGTAGACGATTTTGCACAGCTCCAAACTCCAGATTACACAATGGCAGACCCCAAGCAGCATGTTTTCGCTCTCTCTCCCATAGACATGCTCATGCCGCGCATGCATGTGCCCAAGCTGCTCTACTTTGCCTCCACAGCCAAGCCAGCGACAGTTCTGTCGAACCTCCAGGCCGCCCTCGCTCTCACGATCAAAAATATTCCCATTCTTGCAGGCTCCGTGTCTTTTAGCAAGCGAGAAGAAGATCAAAAAGGATCTTTGAGCGTCCAGAGCCCGTATTTTATAGCGGAAGACATCATCTCCAGCAATGACCTACGCAATGAGTACGATTACGAGCAGTTACGGGCCGCAGACTTTCCTACCAATGGGATCGCCTTCGATGCTATTGCAGGGAACCTTTTCGGAAAGGCAGCAGACTCTGCCCCAGTCATGATTGCGCAGGCAAACTTCTTGCGTGGCGGACTGCTTCTGTTTTTCGCTGTCCATCATTGTGTGTTTGATGAAATGGGATTGTTCAACGTGATGAAGGTCTGGGCGGCTCATTGTCGAGGAGATATTGATGCAAATTTTGTCGGACCGCAGTGGTTTGAAAGGACGCCTTTGATGCAAGGGGCCGGTACTGGGAGGTTGGAGGATCATCCAGAATATGGGCTTTCACCAGAAGGAGCAATAGTGAGGCCAACCGAAGATCCGAGTGCCTTCTATCCGATTTCCGAGAATGTGGATTCTGCAGTCTTCTTCTTGTCAGACGAAAGTCTTGCACGTTTGAAGAGTGCCGCAACGATGCCTGTGCCTGATATTGCAGAGGGGAAAGCTGACATTGCGAAGATCTCAACCAATGATGCCCTCACTGCGCTGTTCTGGTGCTGTATCACTTCCGCCAGGATTGCCGACAGTACAAACTCGCCAGAAAAGATTGTTGCTCGATTTGCAATGGCGATGAATGGCCGAAGTCACCTCCGGCCCCCGATGCCACCAGACTACTGTGGCAACGTAGTACTCATCGCGAAAACCGCCTCAAGAGCTAACGATTTGCTCTCGATAAAGCGTACCTGTCTCACCAAAGCGAGCCTACTCGTTCGAAAATCGTTGAATGTCGTGGATGATCCTTACATCAGAGACGTTATCCAAATGGTTAGCAATGTTGATGACATGGGCCGCTTGGCGTCTCGCCGACGACCGGCTATTGAGCATAGTTTGGGGTGTAGTACTTGGGCTAGACAGCCATACTATAGCCTGGACTGGGGTAGTACAATAGGTGGCGTTTGTGAGCGGGTAAGATGGCGGAGGCTGAAGACTGATGGGCTTTTCATTATATTTCCGCGACTGCAAAATACGGATACCTCGAGAAATAAGAGTGGAGGTGGTGTGGAGGTACAGCTTGGACTGCGAAGCGACCACCTTCGAACATTGATGAAAGATCCTCTGTTTACTGAGTTTGCGCAGTGGCGATGTAATTAGACAAAATTAAGATCTCCCACGGCATTTGATCCAAGCACTCTGAGTCTATTTCTGATCCTTGCCCCTAGCAACAGTAGTCAGTTACTCTTTCTCGTCACTAGGGGTGTACACCTGGTATGTTTGGTTACAAGAGGCTGTAACCGACTGCTGGATCAACGCAACTGTGCCCATAGGTAGAGACGCCAAGGCGCTTACTAGGCACTCTTATGGCCGGGTCTTCGAGTGCGGGCTTCCATCTGAGCGAATGGGCAACTCTCTTTCCTAATCATATCAATAACCTAATCGTATAGCGAAGCGGAAGTGTATGCAATACGATAGATCCTAAGGGATTAATTAGTTATTTTCTGAAATCCTATCCAAAATAATCAGAGGAACTGAACCCTGATCCTGATGCAGAGAAAGAATGGTCCTTGGCCAACCCGGGTTTAGTTTATGACCCTAGTGACTCGTAACTCGTGAAAGAGCCTGTAGAGCAGCTAAAGGCAGCGCTTTTAGACTCCGGGATCATTCAAGAGAAGACCTTACAATTGGATCAAGCGAGGGAAGCAGGATCTAGAACCTTTGGGGTTTATCTTCCTTCAGAGCTGTGCCCGTCACGATTTATAGAAGTTAGTCTGCTGGATATATAACGGGAAGACTTAAAGGACAAGTTGAGTATGGTGTTGAGATTCATGGTAGTCTTAGTCGTTTTTATGGCTTATAATCCTTGATATAGCTTCTGAGAGTACAGGTGGCTACCACTACTGAAGATCAACGAATACTCACGACTAAGATCGGATCCTGAAATGGCTATGCCCACATCAAGCGCAAGCCGGCAAAAAAAGACAAGAAATGCTATCGGCATACCTACAGGCGATGGAAAAAGTGACGCAGCTGATCCACAGTCAATTCGGTGGCCGTTTCCATATCCGGCTCATACAAAGCAACTCGGTAAGATGACTCCCTTTCCCTCTTTCCCTCTGCTTTGTAAAGAGCTGTGCTAATTAAGATCGACTGCGTACAGAGCAGAACAACGAAGCGGATGCGTATGTAACCGACGACCAAGACCCAAGCGCTTACTCGGCCGGTCCGGGCCGCCTCCCCGAACAACTTAACGTACAGCCTGTTTTTCCAGGCCAGGCACATCTGGTGGGCAGCGGATCTCTGTCACTGATGCAGCCAGGTGATGATTCAAGGGCGCCTGTTTTTGATATGACGAATCAGACGTTCAATCTTTACGATCTAACGTTTGATGCTGATCCATCTGGCCTTACAGCAAGACGACAGCCCATCGGACCTCTCGTACGCGCAGGATGGTACGCCGAGAGTCACCCTGTCAGGCTGAACCATTTTCAGGTCTAATTTGGTCTCACAGTTGTGTTTGGGATCCGGCCAGAGTCCATTCTCTACACCAGCTGCATGAGAATCAGACAACTGATGGTGTGACCAACGATCAAAGATCATATAGATCATAGTAGAATCGCCTGAGCTAAGCCTTAGAAAACTTTCCTCCGGTGGGACTATTTGGGCCTGTTGGAAACGAAGTCCTTCGAGCGTTAACCTTCGAGCGGGCATTCATTACTGCTTTTGCCAACTTCTGCTCGTGCTCCTTTTTCTCCAACATCCCTTGAACCCAAACACGAGAATCCGCAAAGAGCGCACTGCCTTGATGAAGGACCACAGTTTCACTCCGTGAGGTTGTTTGAAGAACGGTTGGAAAGAGACAAAGTGACTGAATTCCCATTGTGTTCACCGTTTCGTCTGGTGGAATCGGGGCCTCCTCGAAATCCTCAATATCGGCATGTCATTTCTCTTTGCTATGAAGATCGGGGTGCTTTTCAATCATGATTTTCATCTCATCATTTCGTGCAGCTTTCCACAATGTGGCTGACGATTTGGCAATGTCAACCAGACTCTTCTCAAGTTCTGTCGATTCGAACGGAACAGTCAATGCCGCGCATTGACAAGGCGAAAAGATCATTCGAAAGATCATGTCGAAAGATCGACAGTTTCGTGAAACGAAAGAAACTGAATATCAATCAATTCGCAATCGTCGCGTAATAAAGAAGAGAGAGTGTTAGAACTCAGACGAATTCATGGAATGCAGATAAGCAAGCTCTCTCATGCTCGCATGACGCATGAACACAGGTCATTTCGGGGTAGCCTGAGCAGCAACGTCATCAATCGAGGGAAGATCGCTGCGACCGTGTTGAGGCATTTTCTCCATTGATTCGTTTTCCTTTGTAAAACTCGATGACGCCTTCACCTTCACCCTCACCCTCAGCCCCTCTAAGGTCGCGTCACCATATCACTGCGGATGTGGAATTCGTGTCGACACGGCCAGGCAGACGTGGGGAGACTGCTGCCAGCCGCAGTGAGGCATTTCCCTCATTGAACCGTGTCGCAGCAATCTTCGATGCGGTGGGTTCGCCTCTGCCGGTCCCCACTAAAGGCGAACGCTTCGAACCAATGTCACGGCAAGCTCAGAGGTCAGCTGAGTCAAGATAAAATGAGGGCGGCGAAGAGGGGCTGAGATGGAACGTTCTCAGACAGGTAGATTTGACCGAGAAGGATTCAGCTCGCTTCAAACCGGGATCATGCGCATTCGAGCCGGGGGCCTACATCGATCTCGGGAAAGACGCGAGCAGCGAATGAGAAGGCACAACGGTGCCGTTGGCTCGGGGTGTGAAGCAGGACTTGAGGGGAAGACGTGCAACCGTGAGGCAGACTATGCGAAAAGAGGGGGCAAATAAAAATGCCTCACACAGAAGCGAATCAGTCGGTTAGAACGGCTGACGAATGAGGAGGGTAGAGAGAGCGGCATTGCAAGGGCGAGACCGAGTGTTGAAAAGAAAGAATGAAGGAAAGATGGAAAAACAGCGAGGGAGGCCGGTACTTATAGCTTGGTCGTCGAAGAGAAAGCGGCGAATCGGTCGATAAGGGGCGCCTTGCCCCAAACAGGCCAGGCCAAACTCAAAGGGACGGACGTCAAACCCGAAGTCGAGCATTTCATCGAGACAAAGTTTATTTTTTATTTTTTATTTTTTATTTTATATTTTATTTTATTTTTATTTTTATTTTTATTTTTATTTTTATTTTTATTTTTAATTGATCGGCAACGAGATTCATCTGTACGTGATGTCGACTACGAATATTTTGATTCTATTCTCGAATAGAAGTCAGAAAAGTCAAGAAATCTCAATTCGACGCAGTTCAAACGAAGTTAGAACGTTGCGTGATCATGAAAGCTGTCGTGCAGAGTTTTCATTCACATCGTCACGCGACAGCATTCTTTCTAACAGCTACAACTCACGAAGAAGACTAATGACAAGTTGTCAGTAAGAGATGAAAAGATACTACTAGTAGTGAGATAGATAATTCAGATAATGAGTCTTGAGATTGTGATTACAAGTAATTGAAGAAGTTGTGACTCGTTGACTGCGTTGATATATTGAAGAGACTCGTCAAGCTCAACTTCTTTACTTATCGACAGTGTCATTATTAGTAAGTGATGAAAAGATATTGATAAAATAATCATTTCGTGTAAGTTCAGAAGTGTCTTGAGTTTGTGATTACAAGTGATTGAAGAAGTAGTGATTCATTGACTGTGCTGATATACTGAGAGAACTCATTGAACTCAACTTCTTTACTTATAACGACAAGTCATGCATTTATCTATGTGAGTGATCGAGAGCACATGAGAACGATCAGAATTGTAGTGATTTCGAGCAGATTGCATTCTCTACTATCGATCAGAGCTAAGCATCAGACGACTGCAATTGCATGTTTATATCAACAATTTATTCAATGTCTACATGACATAAGTCAAGAGCAGATGTCAGAACTCAGATCTATGAGAGTCAAAGTTCTTCAGAAAATAGAGAATAAACATGAGAATTATTCTTCAACGCTATCATCAAGTTCTCAAATGAGAATCTGAGTCTATGAGAATTGAGACACTGAGTTTACAAGAGATTCTACTATTGATTCTCAGAAACATCAAATCTACGAGAATTTCTATCATTGATTCTCAGAGACTTTGAGTCTACAAGAGTTCAAGTCACATACAAATCTTGATGTTTTATCGACGATAAGAGTTCAAGTCACATATGATCTTCAAGAAATCTTGCAAAGATTGCATGTAATTTCGCTGATCTCATCAACAATGCTTGAGCTTAGTCTTCTGCATATATAAAGAAGAGTTCACTTCTGTATTTTGTAGTCTAGTGTTAACTTTTTATATGAATAAATATTACTAAGCTACTATCAAATTTGATTGTATTATCTATGTGCATATTCTCTAGTGTGACTGTGCATTTCTCGAGCTACTCACAATTTTAACACTCTACTTTATTGCAGAAATGATAGTTCATATGATTCAAAAAAAATTTAAAAAAAATTCGTTGACTTGAACAGCAATTCTTCAAATATGACACTCAATCTTTGTAATAAATCTTAATTTCTTTTCATTCTCAAGACTTCTGCATCTTTAACTTAAATGATCATCATCACTGACGTCATAAACATATTCTTCAAGCATCATGATTGTTGAAATCATGTCTAGATTATTCAATCAAAGAGACTTAAGACTGATATGTATGTATTGCTTTTTAAAGATAATTATAACAAGACATTAAAAATACAGAAGAGAAAGAATGTAAGCTCTTTTATAAATAATGACTTGAGATTGTGCTAGACTCGATACAGATGTGATGTAATATGTCAGATGTGTTTGTTTAAAAGAATGATAAAAGAAGTGAATGAAGAAAGTGCTGAACAATGAGAAGAAGTGTTGAGAATGACTTAAAGAAGTGCGTTAGATTCAAACTAAACATAGCATCATGACTTGCTTTAATCAAATTGATTAGAGTTAAATCTGAACTCTGATTGATTCAGACATGTTTGTAACATTACTCTTTTCTTCAAACATTCATGTTTGCATGAATAGAAAAGAAATAAAAGCAAAAAATTCATCGTGTTTTCAATTTAGTGCAACTTATTCAAGTATAGTTTGTGAAATTCATTCAGAACTTTCTTTAAGTCATTAAATTTTTCTTTATTAACATAGTATCATTTGTCATCATGATTTATCTCAATTCATTTGACTTTGTATTGTAATCTTTCTCTATATTGTCTGAAGTTCAATATATCGTTTACTTTTCAGTGCTTTTCATTCTCTTCAATGATCATCAATTTAGAGAATTCAGAATGTTATTCTGATAAAAGATTGTTTAATGAAGATCATAAATACTTTAAGCTGAACATTGAATGTATATGCTTCATGCTTTTAGATAGCTGAAGACAATAGAAGATTTCAACTTTGACTGTGATTGAATAAAGATCGAGCTGCTTGTCTTTCAAATCTTTGCATAATCTAGTGATTTTGATGTTTTCAAAGACTAATCAAACTTGATCATTTACTTCATAAATGACATCTTGTTTATGCTTGTTCATCTGAGCTTCAGTGATCTGCTTGATCTTTTTCAATTGTTGATGATCAAAGATAAGAAGTTTACTCATTTAAATGATAATGTCATCGATCTTTCTAGTTTCAATACGTTGATAAATCATTTCATAATCAGTCATATCTGAATTGAAACTCATTCGAGAATGAAAGTCTTTATTGAAGTAGAAAGAAATCATTAAGATAGTTGAGAATGTATTAAAATTGTCACTGAATTTCATCATTGAAAGTCATTTAACTTAGTCATTCTGCATGTAATTGCAGTAGATTTGAAGTTTGCATTCAACATCTTGATTAACTCATTTCGACTGATCATTAATCTCTGAATGATAAACTGTTGATAAATTGACTTTGATCTTCAGTCGTTTACAAAAACTTTGTCACATGATCAATATGAACTGAGAGTCTCTATTCAAAACGATAGAACTGAGTAGATCATGAAGTCAATAAACGTTTCATAGCATGATTCATACTGTTTCTTTGATTGAGATGTCATTGTCTTCTTAATGACAGAGAACATAGTAATGTTCTTTGAAGAAACAACATATGATCATGCAAATGACGTTATAGTTTTTCAATAAAGATAGCTCAGTAATGAAGTTCATAGCTATATCTTGTCAACGCTGCTGAGAAATTAATAAAGACTGAAGCAAATCATTTGTATCATCTCAAGATGCTTTGCTTCGCTGATAAACATGACAGTTTCGAATGTATTGTTGAATAGTTGCTTGATGATCTGATCAATAGTAGAAGCGTTGAACTAAATCAATCATTCATTTAATGTCAGAGTGCAAGATTGATGATTGATCGTGAATCTTTTGAAGCAATTTCGTATGTATTTGTTTCAACATTCATAGTAGACTTTTTTTAAATAAAACGTTATTAATGATTTGACAGTTCTTTAGCTTCATGTCATGAAGTTTCAGTTCATCTTTGTTCATAGCTTGTTGATACTCATTGCATAGTTCATTCTTCTGATTGACTAGATGTACGCGTTGATAGAGATTAGTCTCATATTCAGATTCAATTTTGAACTCAATTGATAGAATGTTTATTTAATTCGAAATCAGTATAGTCTGAAAATGATTATTCATGTCTTTAACTGATTCAGAACTATTGATCATCGACATTTTAATTAAAGCATCGACTTTGATGTTTGTTTTACCTGATCAAAAGATAATTTGAAAGTTAAACTTCAATAAAATATTCAGGTAGTTCACTTGTCATCAAGTCAGCTGTTTATTTTTCATAAAGATTTTCAAAGTCTAATGATCAGTAAACATCTGAACAGATAACTCAGTATCTTCTAGTTTAAATCATCAATGTTTGAAGCATTGAATGATAGCTAGCAATTTCTTGTCATAGATGTGATAATTACATTCAGCTGAAATCATGCTCTTTCTATAGAAGACTATCGAGTGAAGCACATTCTCATCATTGTACTGAGATAGTATGTTGTCTTTTACATAGTTGAATGCATTGATTTTTAAAATAGCTTGACATTTGATGTTATGATTTTAGTCTTCATCTATTCTTCGTTTATTCTTCATCTGATTTCATTCTAATCGAGTCTAGCGAGAATCTGATCTAGAGATAATATCATTGAAACTCTGCATCATATGTGTAAGACGTCAACTCAATCGAGTCTAGCACAGAGTTAAGAAACATACATATAAGAATTGAGTTCTTTTCTGTAGATACTTTTCTTTCTTAGCATTTATTTATTAGTTAAATGACACTTCTATGACTCGCTCTAGATCGATTTCTAACAGTAGATAAATGCTAATCAACTACTCTGCTATTGACGTGTAAATGATACGAAATAATCTACTTCTATTCAGAAAATTCGCAAGAAATTCTTTGAATTACTTTCATTAAAACACATCTTCAAATTTACTCAAATTTATCAAATCAATCACTCAACTTTATCATAATCAAATCTATCTATTTATCTTTCTCACAATGACACATGACTTTGAATCAGTCGAGTCATGAACAGCTTATCTGCTTAAAAGCATTGCTAGCAGACGCATTTTCATTATTTCTTTCGATGTTTCAGCTGAATCTCAGAATGTCGCTACTTCATGAAACATCAACATGAGTCAACAACTTCGTCAATGAGCTATTGATCAGTTAGATGAGATCATTAAGATGCTGATTGAGCTAAGAGATCAACAAGACATGACTTTGAAACTCAACAAGTAATGAATCAATGTTCAAGTCAATCACACAAAGAGACTTGATGAGCTAGAGATTAATCAAATGACAATAAACATTCAAGAAGAAACTATCATTGAACTATGATAGAAAGTCTTGAGTCTAAAAAAAAGACAGCGTTCAGCAAATCAGCTTTGATCTCATCAGTCTACAAAATCTCTATCTCGTCAATCTATCGAGAATCATACTTGACGTGAGTCGTTCACTCTATTTGATAATGATCATCACAAGTTCTTCAAGTTTTTGAACTCATCTATATTCATTGACGAAGATGAATCAACATGAGATAGCTGAAGAGTCAAGATGAATGACAAGCTTCAGACAAATGTTGATCACTTTAATAATGAGAATATCTGTATTGTTTATGTGATATCTAGACTAGAAGATGATGCTGCTGAGCATATCTTCGCTTGACATCATCATGATGCTTTGCATTCTTACATCTTGATCTACGAGCTATTTGAGCATCTGAAAGAAATATACGATGATCAGAATAAGAATCGAAAGTGTCGTTGCAAGTACAACATTCTGAGACAAGCAGAAAAGTCTTTTAATGTCTTTTACTTCAACTTTATGAAGCTATTCAGCTATCTAGAATACAATGATTGCACTCTAATGAACAATCTTCAGAATAAGATCAACAATCACTTGCAGAATGCTCTATTGATTTGCTTGAAAGATTTTATCATTCTACATTGTCTCAAGAGCTTTCTTCAGAATGTGAATAATAAACAGCAAGTCAATTATCAGCTTTGAAGCGAACATTACATGATCATCGTCAAAGTCATCATTGCATCTGAAAAGCGCGCTACTTCTCTGTCAGCAGTGATGACTTCAATAATTGAATATGTCAAGTCGACTATCTTTTCTACATCTGAGTCAGTCAGATCATCTATCGTTTGCTATATTTGCAAGATCTCGAATCACTTGTCAAAGAACTGCTTTCAGAACAAAGTCAACACTTCTGCTTCTTGAGCTTTCATTCTTCGTCTACATGAAATCATCATTTTGAAGAATAAAAAGAATGAGAAAATGTCTTCTTTCAAAGATAGCAAGGCAAAAAACTAGAGACTTTCATCAAAGACGCGATGAAAGATGTGTTAATTTCTTCAATGATGAGCATGTCAAATGACTCTTTTGCTTCTGAATCTTTGATTATTGAATGTATACTTTCTAGCAATGAAATTAGTTACTCATTGAAGTCATTGATAGACATCGAAGCTGCTGACTATTCATTCATTAATGAAGTGATCGCGCAGATTGTTTGTGATCAGTTGCAAATCAAGTCTCTGACTTTGATCAAAGCGAAGTCAATTCGAGAATTTGATGATCATTATGCTAAGAAACTCATTACTCATGTCATCTATTCAAATCTGACTGTTCAAGATCATATGATTGACACAGCTTCTATGTTGATCACTCGATTAAATCAACATCAAATGATTCTTGAAAAAACATGAATGAACAAAATCAATCTAGTAATAGATATGCAAATTGATTCTCTTTGATTTTCAAATTTCACTTCTAGTCAGAAATTGATTGTTCTATTTTCAAGTCATAGAATAATCATGAAACAAAAGAGCTTGACTTCTACTCATATACTGAGAAGACTCTTCACTCTCATTATCTTTTAACTCAGTCAGAAATCACTTTCTTTCAATCAGTCAAAAAAGAAGTTCGTTAAAACAATCAAACAGTCAAAATCGCTTGAAGCAGTTTCGTCTAGCGTCAACTTTAAATCGACGTTCAGTCTGAAATCAGCTTTCAGTTCAATCAACATATTCATGATAAAGACAGCTGCATATAAAATGTTAGTCAAATGATCAGACGTCAAGATCTTTGCTGTTATTGTCTTGAAAATCGATTGATTTATAACTACAGTTGAAAACAAGTCTGAAGAAGTGAATCTGCATGAGCTTTCTCACGCTGAAGTTCTTGAGCAAGTCAAGATCAAGCTTTTCTCTGAATATCATGATTATCTAAACATCTTCGATTGAGCAATGATCAATCAGCTATCATTGCATCATTTCTATGATCACAAAATTGAGTTGATCGATGAAGAAATACTTTCGCGAAGCAGACTATATCAGATGTTCAATCACAAGCTTCAGAAGATAAAGAAGTATCTGATTGAACATCTGAACAAAGAATTCATTTTCTTCAGCTTTGCATCATACGTCTCGCTCATCTTGTTCATTGAAAAGAAAGATGAAAGTTTGCGTTTCTGCGTTGATTACAGAAAGCTTAATGCTTTGATCAAACGAAATTGCTACTCTTTGTCATTGATAGACGAGACTTTCACTCATATACAAGAAAGCAAGTATCTGACTCATTTGAACATCATTGTCACGTTCAACAAGCTACGCATGCACTCAGATAGCGAAGATTTGATTATCTTGATTATCTTCTTCAACTCATACAAATATTATGTAATGCTCTTTAAATTAATCAACGAATCAACGTTTTATCAACACTATATGAACGACATGTTGTTTGAATATCTACATCAGTTTTGTCAGATCTATCTAGATGATATTATCATCTACAGCAAGATCTTGAAGAAACACAAGCAACATGTATGATTGATTCTGAATAGACTACGAGAAGCTGATCTACAAATAAACATCAATAAATGCAAGTTTCATGTTCAGAAAATCATCTTTTTAGAACTTTTGATGTCAATCGAGAGACTTAAGATGAATTCACGAAAGATGCAAGCAGTCGTTGATTGATTTACACTCAATAATCTCACTCAGATGCAGTTCTTCATTGACTTCTGCAACTTCTATTGACACTTCATCAAGAACTTTTCGAAGATTGTTCATTCAATGATTCAACTCATTCAAAAGAAGATCATATTTGAATGAAATGAAGTCTGTCAAATCATCTTCGATCATATGAAGAGACGTATGATCAAGACTTCTATACTACGTCACTTTGATCAAACTCGTGAGACTATTCTTGAAATTGACTCATTCAACTACGTCAACGATGAAGTTCTGTTTCAATATGATGATGAAGATGTTTTACATTCAATTGTCTTCTATAGCAAGAACATGTCTTCTGCTGAATGCAACTACAAAATATATGATAAAGAACTTCTGATCATCATTTGAGCATTTGAACACTGACAACTTGAACTGAAGCTAACTGACATTTCTATCAAGATGTTCATTGATCATCAAGCGCTCATCTCATTGATGAAAGATAAAGAGCTGAGCAGATGTCAGATGCGCTGAGTTCAGAAGCTAGCTGACTTCAACTTCAAGATAATGTATTGATCTGATAAACAGAACATTAAGATCAATGCATTAACTTGTTGAGCTGACTTCATGTCTAGAGATCTCGACGATGAACGCGTTCAATATCAAAGAATTACTATTCTGACATTAAATTGAATGAAAATCGCTGATCTAGAGAAGAATAATGATCAATCAATCTATAAACAGATTCTTGAGATTAATGAAATTGACGAGAATTGTATGCTACTTCGCGAAGCAATAGCAAGAGATGAGACACAATATGAAGATATCAAATTGAAGAATTGTCGAACTCAGAATGAAATCTTGTATCATGATAGTCAGTTATGAGTCTCGTTCAACGAGCTTCTACAAATGAATCTGATTCATAAGATACATGATCAATCGTCAATTGATCATTCTGAAATTCTTAGAACAGTGAAGATCATAAAGTGAAATTACTATTGATCTTCTATGCAAAAAACGATAGATCAATATATTCAAAACTGCTACGTATGTCAACGTTCAAAGACATCAAGAAATAAATCAAATGACTTGATTCAATCTCTATTTATATTTGAATAGCGATGACAAGACATAGCAATGAACTTCATTATCAATCTATCTGATTTGTATGATTACAACGCTATTCTGACTGTCATTTGCAAATTGTCAAAAGAAAGACATTATATCTCTTGCATCACTGATGATGAAGATATCACAGCTGAAAAGACAGCTGAAATGCTGATTCAATGAGTATATCAAACTTATGATCTATCAAGCTTCATAGTATCTGATCGAGATTCGCAATTCACCTCTATACTATGAAAGTTTCTTTGCAAACGACTGAGCATTTCTCTTCGATTGTTCATCATCTATCATTTTCAGATCAATGATCAAAGCGAACGAGTTAATCAGAACATCAAGTGATATCTTTGATTCTTCTGTTCATATATGCAGAACGACTGATCTAAGTGACTACTTATGATTGAGTTTGTTGACAATAACATCTTGTCATCAATCATCTTCTTGACTCTCTTCTTCATGAACAAGAGCTTTCATTCTTATATGAGCTTTGACTCTGACATCATTGAGTATGAAAGCATTCGCGAACGCTTGCAGATTGATTGAGTCAAGAATATATCTGAACAAATGAACAAGACTTTGATCTTCGCTCGTGAAGCTCTGATCAAAATACGAAAACAAATGATGAATTAAGCTAATAAGCAAAGAAAGAAGATCAATTACAAGATTGAATCAAAAATGTTTCTGAATGAACAAAACATCATTACAGCGAAATCTTTCAAAAAATTGAATGACAAGATGCTCAATTCATTTCAGATCACTGAGTCTGTTAACTCATTTTATAAGTTGAAACTATCAAAGACTATGCATATACATGATGTATTTCATTCAGAGCTTCTTTGTTCTGTAGTTGATGATTCTTTGTCTGATCAAAAGAATGAATCTTCGAGATCAATAGTGATAAACGATGAAGACGAATGAAAAATCGATGATATACTGAACTTTCGATGCTATAGAAGATGACTTCAATATCAAGTCAAATGAAAGAGCTATGACAACGATCTCAACTGATATAACGTTGACGACGACGAATTTATGAACATTCAAAAGATGATTGATGACTTTCATATCAAATATTCAAGAAAAGCGCACTAAGAAACAATATTCATGCAAACATGAATAGTCAAGAAGAGAAAATAATGTTACGATTCTAGTCTTCGTCTATTCTTCATCTATTCTTCGTCTGATTTCATTCTAATCGAATCTAGCGAGAATCTGATCTAAAGATGATATCATTGAGACTCTGCATCATATATGTAAGACGTCAACTCAATTGAGTCTAGCACAGAGCTGAGAAATACACATATAAAAATCGAGTTCTTTTCTGTAGATACTTTTCTTTCTTAGCATTTATCTATTAGTTAAATGACATCTCTATAACTCACTTTAGATCAATCTCTAACATTTGACATTGAAATGACGTAGAACTGAGATCGAGCTGATCTGCTTCTTTAAATTGTCAAAGACTTCAACGCAGACTTCATTTCAAACAAAAGACGTGTTTTTTCAAGTCAGTTGAGTGAATGACTTGACTAGTTTTGAAAAGTTCTTGATGAAGCATCAATAGAAATTGACGAAGTCAACGAAGTCTTATATCTCTTTTAGATTAGTAGATGTAGCTCAATTGATTATAGCTTTCACTTTGATAAAATTCATGCAAAGATCTTGTTCTGATATTATGACTTCTAAAAAGACTGTTTCTTCTACGTTAAATTTGCACTTTCAAATATTTATCTGCAGATCAGCGTCTCATAGATGATCTAGTATCATCTTGACATGTTGTTTATGCTTCTTTTGAATCTTGCTGTATATGAGAATGTCGTTTAAATAAGCTTGACAAAAGTCATTTAGAAAGTCTCATAAAACATCATTCATATATTGCTGAAACAAGATCAAATCATTTGTTAATTTGAATGATAGAATCTTTGATTTGTACGCTTCTAGAGCGATAATGAAGATCGTATAGTTCTCACTATCAAAATGCATACGAAGTTTGTTGAAAGCGAAAATTATATTCAGTTGAGTCAGATGCTTGCAGTCAACGATTTTGTTAATCATCTCATTTATGAACAATAAAGAGTAATGATTTCTTTTGATAATGACATTGAGCTTTTGATAGTTGACACAGAAGCAAAGATCATCATTAATCTTCAGAGCAAATAAAATGAATGAGAAATATGAAATCTTGCTAGAAGTAATAAAACTCTTTAACAAATTTTCATTCAGATATTTCTTGATCTTCTGAAGCTTGTAGAATGACATTCAATAAGCTCGACATCTAGAAGAAATGACATCATTAGTGAGTTCTATCTTATGATCATATGAACAATGAGATGATAGCTTATTGACTTGAGCTCAATCAAACACGTCGAGAAAATTCTGATATTTCAAAGATAGCTTGACTTTGATGTCTTCTAGATTTTGAGCTGATGCATTGATGAAAGCAACGTCTAGAACGTTTAGCTTGCATTGAGTGTTGTAGACTATTTTTCTATCAATATTTTTGATCGACATAACGAAAATCTCGATGCAATTCTTCTTTGATCGTTTAATCAATGCATGAAAAGATGCAGTTTTCACATGAAACATAGAAAAGTTCTTTTTCAAAGCAGTAAAAGTGAGTCGTTGAAGCACTTTGAAAGCTGAACTGATAGAAGAATTTGATGATCATGATCATTTTGAGTGTGAAGCTTTGACTGACATTGAAAAAACAGAAATGAAAGCTTTTAATTGATTTGAAAAAATGATGACATCGTTTTGCATATCTAATAGTATTTCATTTTTGTTCATTCAGAACTTTTCTAATATGACATCATGATGATTTATATCAGCTATTAACATTGAAACAGTCAATTTCTTATAACTTTCGACTGTGAGATTGAGTAAAATTTTATAAATAATGATCTTCTTTGTCAGCTTTTCATCATATTCTTTTATTAACTTCTTTTTAACTAGTTGTATGAGTTGAATTTTAAGCTTCTGACATATTTGATCAACTAGCTTTGTATGAATCAAGATGTAAATCATCAAGTCACTATCTATCAGAGATCGTAGCTTGAAGAATTCATCTTGCAAGAATAGAATGACATCGACTAGAAATGACTTTTCGAAGTAGTTCTCTTCAATAGATGAAATTTCGTCGATTAGATTGCACAAAGAAATGATCTCTATCTCTTTAATGATTCTGAAAAAGATGATTAGTTTTTTGAATCAGACTCTGAATCGAAGTTCAAAGAATGATCAAACTCATCATCTAATGTGTTAATTCTGAAAGATCTATTCAAGCACTCTTTAGAAGTATGATCAGACTTATGACATAAAAAGCAGTTTTCAATTAGTAAGTCATTTTCTTTGACGCTAGTCAAAACAGCATCGCGTGATTTTGACTGATCAATCATCTTCATTTCTATGATTTTACGAGTAGCTTTGACTGATTCTTCAGCGAAGATGATCTGTTTAATTGTTCAAACTTTGATCATTGCTTCTCTATTCTTGATTTCTTGAATAGCTTGTTGATCATTATTCAATTGAATGAGATAGAAATGAATTTCTTTCAGAGTACTGAGTTGAATCAATTGAGTTACTTAAGCGAATCAAAGTCAAGAATTTATTTTATTCTTTAAATCAACAATCAGCTGTTTTTCTTGATAGTCTAGATAAAAGAATAGTCGTTGAAATTGAGTATAAAACTCGCTGAATTTCTTCTGTTCTTGAATCAAGTTGTAGTAGTTTCTACGAAAGTTGACTTCTTTATCTGAATCATTAAACAACTGAGCTAGCTCTTTCAAAAGCTCATTGACGATCTTGTATGAGTTGAAACAGTCATGTTCACGTCTTGACTGAGTGATCTCAGCTGCATCATCAAATAATCTGAAATGTACATAGCTCAGCTTGACTCATTCACTTGAAAAGAGATCAATGTTGATTTCTAGCTTATTCTGAACTTTTTCATATCAATTCTCTCAGATAAAGTTCTTTTCATCAGTGAACAATGAAGAATCGAGTATTTTCTAAAATCTAAAACGCTCAAAGTAGATTAATGATGATGAGATAATTTCTCTAGCTTGTAGTCTAGCTTTCAGCTCTTCGCATCGTTTCTTCAAAGCTTTCATAGTCATAAAAGATGTTATGATTTCAGCGAATGAATCATTATTTTCGACAATGAAGAATGAAGCTTCGAAATGCTCTTTGAAGAAGCGAAATATGATAAAGAAGAAAAAAGAGATTGAATTGAATGAGTGTTTTAAAAGAAAGAAATCGAGCGAAGAATGATGCTCAACAATAGAAGATGAAGTCATTTTTGTTGTTTGATTTGAGAATTGATTAATTCTCTTGATTGATTTGATTCTCTAGCAATCAACGAAGATTCTTTATCGCTGATTCTATTAATCGAAATGATTGATGTGTACTTAATGAGCTGTAAGTTGTCTAGCAATTCAATCAGTCTCGCTGTTGATTTTATAGACTCTCTAATGTTGTTCTGTCTTTCAATTGCATTGATCACTAAATAAATGAATTTCTTTAGACTCAATCTGTCTGAATGAGTATATTGAACGAGTAATGAGTATCTGTATCATATGATAAATAAGATTCTTAATGTAATGTTGAAATCGTGTTTAGATCATTCAATCAAAGAGACTCGAAGCTGATGTGTATGTATTGCTCTTTAGAGATAGCTATAACAAGACATTAAGAATACAGAAGAGAAAAAGTGCAAACTCTTTTATAAATAATGGCTTGAGACTGCGTTAGACTCAATACAGATGTGATGTAATATGTCAGATGTATTTATTTAAAAGAATGATGAAAGAAATGAATGAAGAAAGTGCTGAACAATGAGAAGAAGTGCTGAGAATGACTTGAAGAAGTGCGCTAGATTCAAACTAGACATAGCATCATGACTTGCTTTAATCAAATTGATTAGAATTAGATCTGAACTCTGATTGATTCAGACATGTTCATAACAATGATCAAGATATGATTCTTCTTGATGTTGCAATTTCATCTCTTAAAAGTAATATTCACATGTCTTTCAAGAATGTTGCTTCATCTACTTTTGTCATCTTCACAGAACTTGCAATCACTCTGCTTGATCAGATTCATTGCAACAATAAAGAAGAGTCTCAATTGAACTCAATGAAAAGTCTTGTGCAGCATCAAGCAATCATCATTGACATCATGACTTCATCGACTCAATTGTCTTCTGATTTTACAAGCGTTAATTTGAAGAATCTATTAAAGACTCATCATCATGCAGTGTTGAATGAAGACATCAGAAGCGTTTGCATCGATGTAGAAAGAAAAAAGAGACAGTGCATGTTGCTTCAAATGTTAGAGATCAGCATAAAGCGAGTCAATATGAATGTCATTTAACTAGAAAATAAATGCTAAGAAAGAAAGATAGCTACAGAAAAGAAGCTGATTACATATGTGTATTTCTCAGTCAACGCTAAACTCAATAAAAACTAGTCAAGATGACAAAGCAAGAATAAATCTGACAAGATTAGAAGACTGAGTTTGACAAGACTAGAATCATGACATTACTTTCTTTCTTTAATGATTCATGTTTGCATGAATGTATTTTCTGCTTGATTCAATTGATTGTTCAATCATGATTTCACAGATTCAAATTCATTAAATTTTGATTAATTGAATAGTTGAAAGTGCTTCTAGCGCAGTTTGTTTGAATATTGAATATGAAAATCATCAACTATCTTCTGAGTGTTTATAAATTCATCGTCATCAGCGTTGTATCAATTGAGATCATTATCATAGTCATTTCATTTAATTATATACTGAAGTCGTCTTCAATATCAACGAAAATTCAATATATTGTCGATTTTTCATTCATCTTTATCGTTTATCACTATTGAATCTGAGAATTCATTCTTTTGATCAGACAAGAGATCATCGACGACAGAACGAAGCAGATCAGAATGAAATACATCATGAACATGCATAGACTCTGATAATTTCAGTTTATATGAAGAGTCGATGAAATCTAGATTGATGAAAGAATTGAGCATTTTGTCATTTAGCTTCTTGAAAGATCTCGCTGTAATGATGTTTCTTTCATTCAGAAACATCTTTAATTCAATCTTGTAATCAACTTCTTTTTTATGCTTATTGACTTGTTTCATCATTTGTTCTTGTGTTTTGACTAGCGACTTGCAAGCAAACTTCAGTGTTTTGTTCATATGTTCAGATATATTCTCAGCTTTAATCATCTGCAAGCGTTTATAAGAACTTTCATATTTGCTGACATTAAGTTCAAAGCTCATATGAGAATGAAAGTCTTTGTTTAGAAAGAAAGAGATCAAGAAGATGATTGAGAACAGAGCATTATTGTCAATGAACTCAATCATGAGTAGTAACTTAGCTCAGTCATTCTGCATGTATGAATAGAAGAATCAAAGATATCTTTCGACGTTCTGATTGACTTGTTCACTTTGATCATTGATTTGAAAGTGATAGACAGTGAATAATTGAAGATTAATGCTCAGTCTTTTGCAAAGAGACTTTCATAGAATGAAGATAAATTGAGAACTTCGATTCAAAACAATGAAATCGAGTAAATCATGTATTCAATATATTCATTGAAGCATTAGCTCAGCTGTTTTTTCTGTCGTGATTTCTTCATCATCAGTAGAACAAAAGATATAGTGTCGTTTCTTTGTCAATTTACATATCACTGTTAGTATGATATTTTTGTCTTTTGAAAGAAATAAGTTAATGATGAAATTCATGACTATGTTCTTTCATTGCTGTTCAAGTATGAGTAGAGAATGTAGTAGTTCATTGAATTTATTTCAAGAAGTCTTTGATTGCTGACAAATGTAGCAGTTTCAAATATATTGATCTATTGTCTTTTGCATTGAAGATCAATAGTAGTATCTTCTTATAATCTTCATCATTCTGAGAATTTTAAGATGATCAATAAAAGATTGATCATGAACTTCTGTTATGAACATGTCTGAATCAATCAGAGTTCAGATCTAATTCTAATCAATTTGATTAAAGCAAGTCATGATGCTATGTCTAGTTTGAATCTAGCGCACTTCTTTAAGTCATTCTCAGCACTTCTTCTCATTTGTTCAACACTTTCTTCATTCATTTCTTTCATCATTCTTTTAAACAAACACATTTAACATATTACATCACATCTATATCAAGTTTAGCGCAATCTCAAGTCATTATTTATAGAAGAGTTTGCACTTTTTCTCTTCTGTATTCTTAATGTCTTGTTATAGCTATTTCTAAAGAACAATACATACATATCAGTTTCAACTCTCTTTGATTGAATGATCTAGACATGATTTCAACATTACATTAAGAATCTCATTTATCATACGATACAAATACTCATTACTCATTCAATATACTCGTTCAGACAGATTAAGTTTAAAGAAATTCATTTATCTGATGATCAATGCAATCAAAAGACAGAACAACATTAGAGAATTTATAGAATCAACAGTGAAACTGATTGAATTGCTAGATAACTTACAGCTCATTAAGTACACATCATTCATTTCGATTAATAGAATCAGCGATAAAGAATCTTCGTTGATTGTTAGAGAATCAAATCGATCAAGAAAATCAATCAACTTTTAAATTAAACAACAAAAATGATTTCATCTTTTATTGTTGAGCATCACTCTTCGCTCGATTTCTTTCTTTTAAAACATTCGTTTAATTCAATCTTTTCTTTCTTTCTCATCATGTCTCGTCTCTTCAAAGAGCGTTTCAAAGCTTCATTCTTCATTGTCGAAGATAATAACTCATTCGCTGAAATCATAACATCTTCTATGATTATGAAAGCTTTGAAGAAACGATGCAAAGAGCTGAAAGCTAGATTACAAGCTAGAGAGATTACTTCGTCATCATCAATTTACTCTGAGTGTTCTAGATTTCAGAAAATACTCGATTCTTCATTGTTTACTGATGAAAAGAATTTTATCTGAGAAAACTGATATGAAAAAGTTCAGAACAAGCTGAAAATTAACGTTGATCTCTTTTCAAGTGAATGAGTCAAGCTGAGCTATGTACATTTCAGATTATTTGATGATGCAGCTGAGATCACTCAGTCAAGACGTGAACATGACTGTTTCAACTCATACAAGATCATCGATGAGCTTTTGAAAGAGTTAGCTCAGTTGTTCAATGATTCAGATAAAGAAGTCAACTTTCATAGAAACTACTACAACTTAATTCAAGAACAGAAGAAATTCAGCGAGTTTTATACTTAATTTCAACGACTATTCTTTTATCTAGACTATCAAGAAAAACAGCTGATCATCGATTTAAAGAATAAAATAAACTCTCGACTTTGATTCGCTTGAGTAACTCAATTGATTCAACTCAGTACTCTGAAAGAAATTCATTTCTATCTCATTCAATTGAATAATGATCAATGAACTATTCAAGAAATCAAGAATAAAGAAGTAATGATTAAAGCTTAAACAACTAAACAGATCATCTTTGCTGAAGAATCAGTCAAAGCTACTTGTAAAATCATAGAAATGAAGATGATTGATCAGTCAAAATCACATGACGTTGTTTTGACTAGCGTCAAAGAAAATGACTTACTAATTGAAAACTGCTTTTTATGTCATAAGTCTGATCATACTTTTAAAGAGTGTTTGAATAGATCTTTCAGAATTAATGCATTAAATGATGAGTTTGATCATTCTTTGAACTTCGATTCAGAGTCTGATTCAAAAAACTAATCATCTCTTTCAGAATTATTAAAAAGATAGAGATTATTTCTTTGTGCAATCTAATTGACGAAATTTCATCTATTGAAGAGAACTACTTCAAAAAGTCATTTCTAGTTAATGTCACTTTATTCTTGCAAGATAAATTCTTCAAGCTACTGTTATGAGTCGACATAGAGTGAATCATATGAATGTATTTTAACTAGAAGTTCAAAGCTGAAGAAGAAAGAAGATGCAACACGTCATGAGTTTTATTCACGAAGACACGCTAGATCACTAGCGTGTTAACATCAGCTTTATACTAGTTTATGATAGTCTGACATGATCTATGTTAGACTAATTCAAAGTGCACGATCATAACATTATCTCTCTTCTTCATCTAGCAATGTTCTCATTACTGCAGTTCAATTAATCTTTCTTAAGTTGATTTCTATCTTAACTTGTTTGAATATCATTCATGAAAGTCATTTATAATCTTCAAGCATTCTTCGAATTCACTTTTATCGACGTTGTATCAATGCAGATCAACGTCGTATTCTTTTCAATTGACACGATATTGTAGTCGTTTATCTCATTCGTAGTGTCTGAAGTTCAGTATATTCTTCATCTTTCATTCATCTTCGTCGTCAATCACTATAGAATCAGACGATTCATTTCGTTGTTCATTCAGAGAGTTCTTTGAATCTAGTTACAGCAGATTTGATGCAAACTTTGAATGTATCTTCATAGTCAATGATAGTTTCAGTTGATATGCATGTTCAATCTCGATCAGAATCTTGAAGAGTTCTAGCATCTTATCATCTAGCTTCTTTAATGATCGTGAGATCATTATGTTTCTAAAATTTAAAAACATCATGTCATCTATCTTGTAAATCATTTTCTTTCGATGCTTGTCAATCTATTTCTTCATTGTGACTCTGACTCTTGTCAAGACTTGTTTGATCAATGCTAGTAATTATTTCATGTGTTCAAATATATTCTTTGCTTTGTCTGCTTCGATTCTAGCTCGAGTGATCTCATATTCGATTGAGTTCGAATCGAAGCTCATATGAGAGTGAAAGTTCTTATTAAGAAAGAACATCGACTGTTTAATTGACGACGAAATAGCATTGTTATCGACGAATTCGATCATGAATAATCAGACAAATCAATCATCTTGCATATATGAGCAGTAGCTTCGTAGATATCGTTTCACATTCTGATTCACTCTTTCTGTTTGATCATCAATCTGCAAATGATAGTCTGTGAATAGTTTTATCTTGATGCTGAGTCTCAGACATAAAGACTTTCAGACAATTGATATGAATTGTGAATCATGATTGAACATGTTACGATTCTAGCTACGCATCTATGTTGATAGCTATGTTGATGACTATGTTGATGACTATGTTTCTGACTATCGTCGATCGCTCGTCACTAGACTATCGAGTTGTTTCGAAGTCAACTCTATTCAGAGTTAGCTTATGTTCTTCTGAGTCATATAGATAGTCGATTCTTTTCTTCTAGATACTTTTCTTTCTTAGCATTTATATACTCGTTACATTACACTCATATGACTCGCTCTATGCTGATCTCTAACATTATATAAATGCTTCTTCATTACAGACGAAGTGAAATAATCTGCATCGACTTGCTCTGCTCGATTCACACGACTATTGACTTTGATCTAGTCGACTCGCGATCGTGCAGACACTCATTCTTCTTTCTCATGAGCTGACTCAGCGAGAATAAACAAAAGATTCGAACTCGTGCGCTGATCAGCGAGTATAAACAAACGATTGAAATCATTCGACTAGGTCAAAGATCAGCGAATTAATCGTTCATTCAGATTCGCAAGAAATTCTTCGAATTTGTTGAACAATCAAACGAGATCAGTCTATGACTGCGTGAAGTCTCTACTTCAAAGAGCAATCAAAGAGATCAGTCTAGAACTGCGTGAAGTCTCTATCTCGATGAGCAAACCCTCAGTGAGTCTGCTTCAATGACATCTTTCGTCAATGCGATGACTCATCTACTCACATCACTCTATCTATCAGTGAATCGATCTGTCGACTCGTTCGTGTGCAACTAGTGAGTCTGCTACAATGATACTGTCAATGCAATGATTTATCTTCTCATCGTTCTACTCATCAGTGAATCGATTCGCCTATCAGTTCACGTGCAACTAGTGAGTCTGCTTCAATGACATCTATTCTCAATGCAATGATCTACTCGCTCTCATCGTTCTACCCATCAGTGAATCTGATCATACGTTCACGTGCAACTAGTGAGTCTGCTACAATGACGAGCTCAAAGTCGATCTCTTCGATGAGCAAGTCGATCAGTGAGTCTGCTTCAATGACATCAGTCAATAGTTGATCTCTTCGCTGAGCAAGTCGATTTCTTTCTACATAGCTAGCCTGCTACAATAGACATTTCGATTCTACACAAGACTAAGAAAATACATTCATGCAAACATGAATCGTTGAAGAGAAAAAATACTGTTACGATTCTAGCTACGCATCTATGTTGATAGCTATGTTGATGACTATGTTGATGACTATGTTTCTGACTATCGTCAATCGCTCGTCACTAGACTATCGAGTTGTTTCGAAGTCAATTCTATTCAGAATTAGCTTATGTTCTTCTGAGTCATATAGATAGTCGACTCTTCTCTTCTAGATACTTTTCTTTCTTAGCATTTATATACTCGTTACATTACATTCATATGACTCGCTCTATGCTGATCTCTAACAGAACACTATTGATCTGAATAGTTCATGAGTTCTGAAAACTCATATCAACAGTAGCTTGACTGTTTATTCTGCGAAGATTTCTTCGTCATCTGATCAACATGATATATAATGTCGTTTCTTAAACAATCAATCTATGACTGTCAGAATCGCGTTGTTTTCATCACTTTCTGATAGATCAATAATGAAGTCTAATGATATGTTTTGTCATCGCTGCTCTGATATGAGCAATGACTTCAGCAGTTCATTGATTCGATCTCTCAATGCTTTTGATCTATGACAAACGTAACAGTTTTGAATGTAGCGCTTGATCGTCATTCTCATCTTTGATCAGCAATATGATCATCTCAGCAAGTTTAATGTTCAATTCATGTCAGAGTGATCATTGATCAAAAGATTATGTGCTTTTCTTATCAATCAAATGATCATTGACTGAGAAACTCATAGTCTATCATCTTTTCAGAGTACTTCATCAAGTACTTTGCAATTGTCTAGATCAATATCTTAACAAGTTCTTCTGTTCTGTTTCATGATTATTCAAATATCAAAGCACAGTTGATTCATTCAATTTTCGATTATAATTTGATTTTGAATAGAAATCATCTCTTCGATCAAATTTTCATTAACGTTCAATTCATGTTCTGAATCTGAGTCAGATTCTGAGTCAGATCTTGCTCAGCTTTCTGATCATCTTCTTGATCAGCTTTTATTGACTGCAGTTCAAATCTGTCTTCTGACAATAGCATCTGATGCTGATATAACTTTCGATCATCATTTGCTTTAACTGACTTGACGTCTGACATTCTGATCAGCACGTCAACTTTCAGATTCTGTTTCTTCGACTGATATATGATCTTGAAGTTATATTCAGATAACTTCTCAGCTCATTTAGTCTGTCATCTGATCAGTTCTTTGATTGTCATGAAGTACTTCAAATTCAGATGATTGATGAAGATCTTGATCGAAATATCTGTACATTTCAATTCAGAGCATCAGTGCTTCAAGCAGCGAATAATGATTAGCAGTTTCTTGTCATAGATCTTGTAGTTGCATTCTGCAAGAATCATGTTCTTACTGTAAAAGATCACTGAATGTAGAATGTCTTCATCATCATACTGAGATAATACTTCATCGTTCACGTAGTTCAAGAAGTTCGTTTTCAGAATAGCTTCTCTGATTGAGTTGAAATGCTTCAGAATGAGAATTGTCATCATCTATTGCTTTAGTTCTTCAAAGATCATCTGACAGATCTCTGTTCATTCAAAGAGATGATCTTTTCAAGTCAGCTTTATCATGAGTTGAATGATCTTTGAGAAGTTTTTTATGAATCATCGATAGAAGTTGCAGAAGTCAATGAAGATCTGCACATGAGTCAACGATCGAGACACTTTTCAGCTTTGAATCACATCTACTTTTCTAAAATTCATTCGCAGATCATTGATGAATATCAGTAGTTCAAGAAACGAGATTTTCTGAATCTTGAATTTGCACTTGTCAATGTTTATCTGCAAGTCGACTTTGCAAAGCTTGTTTAGCACTTTTTTCACATGAGTTTTATGTTCTTTCAAGATCTTACTATAGATGAGAATATCATTCAAGTATGTCTGACAGAACTTGTGCAGACAGTCAAACAACACATCGTTGATATAGTGCTGAAAAGACGCGAATTCATTGATCAATTCAAAGAACATTACTCTATACTTGTAGACATTGAAGAAAGTAACAAAAGTAGTCAAATTCTCGCTTTTTGAACTCATGCACAGTTTATTGAACGTGATGATAATGTTGAATCAAGTCAGATACTTACTGTCTTGAATTCAAGCTAGTACTTCGTTTATCAAGAATATTGAATAACGATTTCTTTTAATCAAAGCATTCAGTTTTTGATAATTCACGCAAAAGTGAAGACTATCATCTTTCTTTTTGACAAATAGTATTGACGAAGCGAAGAAAGCTTTGCTGAGAGTAATGAACTTCTTCTTCAAGTTCTCTTCTAAATACTTCTTGATCTTCTGCAACTTGTGACTTGACATGAAATACAATCAACTTCTAGAAGATTGACTCTCATTTTCTAATTCAATCTTATGATCATATGATTGATGTGAGAGCAACTGCGTTGTCTTTTCTCTATCAAAAACATTCAGAAAGTCGTGATAAACTATTAAAAGCTTCTTCTTCAGTTCATTTAATAACATGACAGAGATCATTTCATTCAGTTTCGCGAAATCTTCAACTGAGCTAAGCGCTTTGTTGATTTCACTAATGATTAAGAAGAAGATCTTGATCTTCTTATTCTTGACTAGAGTTCAATACACAACGACTTTGATCATGATAATATTGATGAGTTTCTTTGTCTCAGTTGATTAAAATGAGCAAAGTTAATCGAGATCAACTTGAGTGCTTTGCTTTGCTATGAGAGCAGATTCAATGAATCTATTCACTGATTTCTGATTCATGAATCTCTTCAAGATAATCGTTGATGTAACAATTGAATTCAAGTTCTTTTGTTTCATTTCACAGATCTCATTTAATTCAGATCTGTAAAATGCTGATTAACTGCTTACTTTCAAAACAACAGATTTCAATGTTCAAATCTTCAATGATGATATTAATCGATCGTTTGCAGAATCTATCAACATTTGATTTCTTTTCAACCAGAAATTTTCAATGATTATCTTGTGTTGATCTAGACAAGTTATTAATAAAGACATTATTTCATTCTTGTGTTCTTGTATCATGATCAATGTATACAGAGCGTGTATAATTGACTTTCAATCAGAGATTTCATCATACGATTGAATCAACTTTGATTTTGACAGCGATATTGATTGAATATCAAAGCGTTCACATAGCTCTGACATCAAAGATTCATCAATGAAAGTCATGTTAATGACTTCAGCATCTATCAGAGCAAGAAATCTGAATATCTTTTCTAGACTACTCAAGATGACGTTAACAGTGAACGACTTGAAATCAAATGAGTCGTCAGACATGCTGATGAAGCAGAATACAAGTATATCGTTCTCAGTCATTACTTTGACGAAGACAAGTCGTTTTTCGAATTCGCTGCAATTTTGTGCATCTGAGCTGACTTGAGACAGTTGCATGCTTTATGTTCTGACTTCTTGCATTTGAAGCAGAGTTCTTTTTTAAACAACTTCTCTTTAGCAGAATCAACGTTTGATATTCTGAGTTTCTTTCATGCAGAGATTGAAGCTGAGATCGCAGTAGTAATCGTCGTCAAGATGCTAGCGATAAAGCGAGCGACTTGAGTCGTTGATGTCTTGAAGACTGATTGAGCATTCAATTTTGTCAATCGAACGTTGACTTGCATGCAGATGTCGACGAATTCGTTCAAATTCATAGTTCATTTGTTGATCATGACTCGCTGAAGATCTGAGCTAATCTTATGCTGAAGATCATCTAGTAGAATTTCATTATTGTATTCTAGTTTCACACTAAGTCTCTGAAATTTCATTCAAAATTCATGAAAGAAGATCTTGTTTTGATACAGCTTCAAGAACTGTCGTTGAATCATGTGACGTCAATTGAAGTTGTTGTACATTTTATTTATGATCGACAGTATTTTTTCTGCTTCAAGAAACGAGTTCGTGATCGTGTTTCTCATTCTGAGTGCTATGTGTTTGATCATCGTTTCACTGACTCAACTTTTCACATATGCAATCTTCATTTCTTCGATAAAAAAATGATTCTTGTTCATCTTCAGCTTGTTTCACATCTGAAACAATCAATTATTCACATTCTGTCTTGAATCTTTAAACAGAAATGAGTCAGATAGCTTGATTGACTTCAAGAATTGATCTTTCAAAATCAAAGTGCTTAGTCGACTTGATGCTGCTTCTAAATGACGTATAATCACGTTCTTTTTCTTCATTTCTTTCTGTAAATACGTTCAAACAGTGTTCAACGTTGTCTGCGTAACTTTCAACTTGATGTTGATAACTTTCAATTCAACGTTGATCTTGTTGACGTCATTCAACATCTGAATCATGTCATTGTGAGTCTTGATTTCAATGTCATGCTGTTAACACATGTACTTGATAAAGACAACGAGATCGTCTGCTTCATGAGTGCTTATTCAAGCATTCAATTCAGTGCTGATACTGATCATGATTATTTCGTGATTAAAAAACAACGCGTTCGTGTTCTTTTCTTTGATATTCAATGATGCATTCGTGTCTTCTTCTTCTGATGCTGTTTGATTCTGTGATAGAAGTGATTCTCTTTCAGCATCTCAAGTTTCATAGCGAGTTGTGCTCACTGATTCTGATTCTAATTTTGTGCTTCTAGTCATTGTGTGAGTAGAAAACTGCTGATCGAAATTTAACTGAAATTTCTGATTTCAGTTCTAGAACAATGCATTCATGTTCTTCTGTTCTGTTCTAGAAATTTCTTGATTTCTAATGAGTCTTCTGAGCTCAATTTTCTGATTTCAATTCTGATTCAAGTTTGAGTGATGTAACTTGTTTTTATATCATCTACACATCGATAGCAAGATTAATAAGCTTTGAACTAATGTTATAAGTCTGCATAAAGCAAATCATATGAATGTATTCTAACTAGAAGTTCAAAGCTGAAGAAGAAAGAAGATGCAACACGTCGTGAGTTTTACTCACGAAAACACGCTAGATCGTTAGCGTGTCAACATCAGCTCTATACTAGTCTATGATAGTTTGACACAATCTATGTTAGACTAACTCGAAGTGCATGATCGCAACAGCTACGATCTATGATAGATAGTAACTTGACAATCTACATCTTGATTCATACAAAGCTAGTTGATCAAATATGTCAGAAGCTCAAAATTCAATTCATATGACTAGCTAAAGAAAAGTTAATAAGAGAATATGATGAAAAGCTGACAAAGAAGATCATTACTCATAAAATTCTACTCAATCTCACAGTCGAAAGTCATAAGAAACTGACTGTTTCAATGTTAATAGCTGATATAAATCATCACGACGTCATATTAGAAAAGCTCTGAATGAATAAAAATGAAATATTACTAGATATGCAAAACAATGTCATCATTTTTTCAAACCAATTAAAAGCTTTCATTTCTGTTTTTTCAATGTCAGTTAAAGCTTCACACTCAAAATGATCATGATCATCAAATTCTTTTATCAGTTCAGTCTTCAAAGTGCTTCAACGATCAGCTTCTACTGCTTCAAAAAAGAACTTTTTTATGTTCAATGTGAAGACTGCATCTTTTCATGCATTGATTAAATGATCAAAGAAGAATTGCATCGAGATTTTCGTCATGTCGATCAAAGATATTGATAGAAAAATAGTTCACAACACTCAATGCAAACTGAACGTTCTAGATGTCGCTTTCATTAATGCACTCGCTCAAAATCTAGAAGACATCAAAGTCAAGCTATCTTCGAAATATCAGAACTTTCTTGACGTGTTTGATTGAACTCAAGTTGATAAGCTATCATCTCATCGTTCATATGATCATAAGATAGAACTCACTAACGATGTCACTTCTTCTAAATGTTGAGCTTATTGAATGTCATTCTACAAGCTTCAGAAGATCAAAGAATATCTGAACGAAAATCTGTCAAAGAGTTTTATTACTTCTAGCAAGATCTCATATTTCTCACTCATTTTATTTGCTCTAAAGATCAATGATGATCTTTGCTTCTGCATCGACTATCAAAAGCTCAATGTCATTATCAAAAGAAATCGCTACTCTTTATTGCTCATAGATGAGATGATTGACAAAATCATTGACTGCAAGCATCTGATTCAACTGAATATAATTTTCGCTTTCAACAAACTTCATATGCATTTCGATAGTGAAAACTATACGATCTTCATTATCGCTTTAGAAGCGTACAAATCAAAGATTCTATTATTTGAATTAACAAATGATTCAATCTCGTTTCAACAATATATGAATGATGTTTTATGAAACTTTCTAAATGACTTTTGTCAAGTTTATTTAAACGACATTCTCATATACAGCAAGATTCAAAAGAAGCATAAACAATATGTCAAGATGATACTAAATCGTTTATGAGATGCTGATCTGCAAATAGATATTTGAAAGTGCGAATTCAACGTAGAAGAAACAGTCTTCTTAGAAATCATAGTATCAGAACAAGATCTTTGCATGAACTTTATCAAAGTGAAAGCTATTATCAATTGAGCTACATTTACTAATTTAAAAGAGATACAAGACTTCGTTAACTTTGTCAATTTCTATCAATGCTTCATTAAGAACTTTTTGAAACTAGTCAAGTCATTCATTCAATTGACTTGAAAAGACACATCTTTTGTTTGAAATGAAGTCTGCGTCAAAGTTTTTGACAATCTAAAGAAGTAAATCAGCTCGATCTCAGTTCTACGTTATTTCAATGTCAAACGTCAAGCTATTTTAAAAATCGATGCATTCAACTATGTAAAAGACGACATATTATCTCAGTATGATGACGAGAATGTGCTTCATTCGATAGTCTTCTATAGCAAAAGCATGATTTCAGCTGAGTGCAATTATCACATCTATGACAAGAAATTGCTAGCTATCATTCAATATTTTGAACACTGATGACTTGAACTAGAAAATACTGAGCTATTTATTCAGATGTTTACTGATCATCAGACTTTGAAGATCTTTATGAAAAATAAACAGCTGACTTGATAACAAGCAAACTATCTGAATATTCTATCAAAGTTTAACTTTCAAATTATCTTTCAATCAGACAAAACAAACTTCAAAGTTGATGCTTTAACTAAAATGTTGATGATCAATAGTTTTGAATCAGTTAAAAACATAAATGATTATTTTCAAACTATACTGATCTTGAATTGAATAAACGTTTTATTGATCGAGTTCAAAATTGAATCTGAATACGAGATTAATCTCTATCAACGCGTACATCTAGTCAATCAGAAGAATGAACTATGCAATGAGTATCAACAAGCTATGAACAAAGATGAACTAAAGCTTCATGACATGAAGCTAAAGAACTGTCAAATCATTGACAACGTTTTATTCAAAAAGAGTCTACTATGAATGTTAAAACAAATGCATACAAAATTGCTTCAAAAGATTCATGATCAATCATTAATCTTGCACTCTGACATTAAATGAATGATTGATCTAGTTCAATGCTTCTATTATTGATCAGATCATCAAGCAACTATTCAACAATACATTTGAAACTGTCATGTTTATCAGCGAAGCAAAGCATCTTGAGATGATACAAATGATTTGCTTCAGTCTTTATTAATTTCTCAGCAGCATTGACAAGATATAGCTATGAACTTCATCACTGAGCTATTTCTATCGAAAAACTATAACGTCATTTGCATGATCATATATCATCTCTTCAAAGAACATCACTATGTTTTCTGTCATTGAAGAGATGATGACATTTCAATTGAAGAAACAGTATGAATCATGCTATGAAACGTCTATCTACTTCATGATTTATTCAATTCTATTGTTTCAAATAGAGACTTTCAGTTCATATTGATCATGTAACAAAGTCTTTGTAAACGACTGAAGATCAAAGTCAATTTATCAACAGTTTATCATTCAGAAATCAATGATTAGTTGAAACGAGTTAATCAAGATGTTGAACGCGAACTTCAAATCTACTGCAATTATATGCAGAATGACTGAGTTAAATGACTTTCAATGATGAAATTCAGTGATAATTTCAATACATTCTCAATTATCTTAATGATTTCTTTCTACTTCAATAAAGACTTTCACTCTTGAATGAGTTTCAATTCAGATACGACTGATTACAAAATGACTCATCAATGTATTAAGACTAGAAAGATCGATGACATTGTCATTCAAATGAGCGAACTTCTTATCTTTAATCATCAACAATTGAAAAAGATCAAGCAGATTATTGAAGCTCAGATAAACAAGCATAAATGAAACGTCATTTATGAAGTAAATGATCAAGTTTGATTAGTTTTTGAAAACATCAATATCACTAAATCATGCAAAGATTTGAAAGATAAGCAGCTCAATCTCTATTCAATCACAGTCAAAGTTGAGATCTTCTATCATCTTCAGCTATCTAGAAGCATGAAGCATATACATTCAATGTTCAGCTCAAAGTATCTACAATCTTCATCAAACAATCTTCTATCAAAACAACATTCTGAGTCTTTTAAATTAATGATCATTGAAGAGAATGAAAAGCATTAAGAAGTAGACAATATATTGAACTTCAGATGATATAAAGAAAGACTACAATACAAGATCAAATGAATCAAGATAAATCATGATGATGAATGATATTATGTCAATAAAGAAAAATTCAATGACTCGAAGAAAGTTCTGAATGAATTTCACAAGCTATACTTGAATAAGTTGCACTAAATTGAAAACACGATGAATTTTTTGCTTTTATTTCTTTTCTATTCATGCAAACATGAATGTTTGAAGAGAAAGATAATGTTATGAACATGTCTGAATCAATCAGAGTTCAGATTTAATTCTAATCAATTTGATTAAAGCAAGTCATGACGTTATGTCTAGTTTGAATCTAGCACATCTCTTCAAGTCATTCTCAGCACTTCTTCTTGTTTATTCAGCACTTTCTTCATTCATTTCTTTCATCATTCTTTTAGATAAACACATCTGATATATTACATCACATCTGTATCGAGTTTAGCGCAGTCTCAAGTCATTATTTATAGAAGAGCTTGCACTTTTTCTCTTTTGTATTCTTAATATCTTGTTATAACTATTTCTAAAGAACAATACATACATATCAGCTTCGAGTTTCTTTGATTGAATGATCTAGACATGATTTCAACAACTTCTTGAATTAACTTCATTTGAAGATACTCATTGAAGAAAACTTATAGAAGATCATCTCAATATAGTATTTTGTTCTGAACTCAACAATCTTTTAAGTTAGTATCTTCGTATTGAGCTTCATTTTTTAATACAACTTCACGAAGTAAAATATAATTCTTGTTGATTTTATTAGCTTTTAGAATCAATTGATAAATTGATTCATCATTCTCTTTCTCTTCTAGATCAGCAATTTTCATTCGATTCAACATAAGAATTGTAGTTCGCTGATAGCAACATCATTCATTCTTGAAGCTTCTAGAAACTGAATTGACTCGACGAGTCAATGCATCGACTTTGATGTTTTATTTGTCTGAGCAATACATGATTTTAAAGTTGAAGTCAACGAGCTTTTGTACTCAGCGCATTTAACGTTTACTTAACTCTTTATCTTTCATTAATGATGTTAAAGCTTGATGATCAGTGAACATCTTGATGAATAGCTCAGTCAATTTCAGCTCAGATCATCAATGCTCAAAGACACAAATGATTGTTAGTAATTTCTTGTCATAGATTTCATAATTGCACTCAGCGAGACTCAGATTCTTGCTGTAGTAAATCATTAAGTGCAATGTTTCTTCATCATCATACTGAGAAAGTATATCATCATTGACGTAGTTGAATGAGTCTGTTTCAAAAATAGTCTTTTTATTCTGATCAAAATGACGAAGAATAAAAGCTTCAGTCATTTGTTTTCTCATATGATCAAAGATCATTTGACAAGCTTGATTTCATTCAAATATCATCTCTTTTTGAATTAGTTGAATCAGAGAATGAACAATCTTCGAAAAGTTCTTTATAAAACGTTGATAGAAATTGCAGAAGTCAACGAAGAACTGCATCTGAGTGAAATTTGTAGAACTAGATCATTCAACTACTGCTTATACTTTTCTGAGATTCATCTTTAATTCTTCAATGAATAGCAATAGTCTCAGAAAGAAAATCTTCTGAACATGAAACTTGCATTTGTTTATATTCATCTGAAGATTGATCTCTCATAGTTTATGTAGAACTAGTTGTACATGTTTTTTATGTTTCTTCAGTGTTTTGCTGTAGATGATAATGTTATTTAGATAAATCTGACAAAACTGATGAAGATAGTCAAATAGCACGTCGTTCATATAATGTTGATAAAAAGTCGAGTCGTTGATTAATTTGAAAAACATCACGTGATATTTGTAGAAATCAAAAAAGATAATAAAGATAGTCAAATCTTCGCTTTTTGAATGCATGTGTAGTTTGTTGAAGACGATTATTATATTCAATCAAGTCAGATACTTGCTATCTTAAATACGAGCGAAAGTTTCATTTATTAAGAGTAGAGAATAACGATCTTGTTTGATCAAAGCATTGAGCTTTTTATAATCGACACAGAAACGCAGACTATCATCTTTCTTTTCAATGAATAGTATGAGCAAAGTGTATGAGATTGAGCTAAAAGATATAAAGCTCTTATTCAGATGTTTAATCAGATAATTCTTCATCTTTTGAAGCTTGTAATCAGACATATGATAGAAACGACTTCAAGAAGACATTTTCTCGTCGATCAACTCAATTTTATGATCATAGAGACGATGAGAAGATAGTTAATCAATCATTGCTTGATCAAACACATTTAGATAGTCATGATATTTCAAAGAAAACTTAGCTTTGACTTCTTTCAAGATCTCTTCATGTGAAAGCTCTTGTAGATTTACATCTTTGAGTTTATTTCTAGCTGTTTTTAGAAGTCAATTGATTTTCGTGATGATGATCACGAAAGTAGTCACATTCAATCATTTGACTAGTGATTTATATGCTGCAGTCTCTATCATTGCTATGTTTATTGAATTGAAAGACGAAGCGAAGTTGATTGAACTAGATGATTTCATGATTCTATTGAATGAAGATGATTTCTCGCTGAGTTGAGTGACAGCAGAAGAAATAAATCTCTTTAGTATTTGAGTAAAGATTGAACTCTTCTGTTCTATCGCGATTTTCTTGCTTGAAAGAACAGTCAAATGAGCTTTGATAAAAGCTTTGATATGAGCTTCGAAACTAGAAAATTGAAGACAATCATTTCTCATATCAATAGTCATCTCGATCTTGTTCATTCATGTTTTTTCAAGAATCATCTGATGTTGATCTAATCGAGTGATTAGCATAGAAACGAAACGTTTCATATGATCTTGAACAGTTAGATTCAAATAAATTGCATGAATAATGAGCTTTTTTGCATAATAATCATCGAATTTTCTTATTGATTTGAGCTTGATTAAAGATAAAGATTTGATTTGCAAATGATCACAAACATTCTGCGCGATTAATTTATCAATGAACGAATAATCAGCTACTTCAGTGTCAATCAATGACTTTAATGAGTAACTAATTTCATTGCTAGATAATACACATTCAATAGTCAAAGATTTCGAAGCAAAGAAATCAATTGAGCTACTCATTGTTGAAGAAATTAACATATCTTTCATCACATCTTTGATGAAAGTCACTAGTTTTTTGTCTCATTCTTCAATTTCTCTGTAAATAATTTCTTCTCTTCTTTTAACATGATGATCTCATTGAGACAAGAAATGAATGCATGAAATGTTAAAGTACTAGTCTTCAGCTGAGAGCAGTTTTTTGAAAGATGACTTAATACTTTGCAGTTGAAGCAGATGATTGACATTCTTGATCATTCAGATTCAAGAATGAAAAAAGTAGCAAGTTGAACATAGTTAGTAATTGAGATTGATGCTGATGTCAACGAAGAAACAAAACATTTTTTCGAAGCTGCTATTGATTTGACTGTTCATTGCTCGTCACATAGCTGATAATTGACTTGTTGTTTGTTATTCACATTTTGAAGAAAGATCTTGAGCTTATCAAGCGAGCTAAACTTTATGAGACAAACTGACAACACATTTTGAAGATGATTATTGATTTTATTTTGAATGTCGTTCATCAGAATGATATCATCATAGTTCAGAAAGTTGAATATTCTAGTGAATTTTGAATAAAAGAAGTTGAAGAGCTTGTTGAGCTGCTTCAGAGCAACATATTTGCAATGACACTTTCAAATCAGATTCTGATCTTCATAAATTTCTTTCAGATGTTTCAGTAACTTTGATAGTGATTGATAGAATTAGAAAGCATCAACATAATGCTTTGCATAGATTTGCTGATCAGCATCGTCTTCTAGTCTGAAAATCACATAAACAATATGAATCTTTTCAATAAAGTAATGATTTGCGTTAACATCGAGCTTGTCAGCTATTTTGATGTTTCATATCTTTCAGATAGAATCATCTGTTTCGATGAAAATGAGTGAATTCAAAAGCTTGATGAACTTGTGATGATTATTTTCATTATTGAATAGAGTGAATGATTCTTGTGAGCTTCGAAAACGTTGATTGACTTCAGAGATCAATGAAATCTCTTTCTGATTGATTCAATGCTCGACTGACTTAGTCTCTTGATGAGACATAAATTGATCAGCTTGACGTTGTTTCACTCTGAAGTTCAATCACTTGTCTTGTAACTGATGAATTTTTTTCTCTAGCTCATCATTTTTATCAAAAGTGACTTCTAGTTGTTTCACTCTCTTTTTGTGATCTTTTTGTACAAAAAGTCAGTGTTCATTGAGTTGTAAAGTCAAGTCATGCTGACTTTGAAGCTCGTTCAACATATTGATGACTTCATTGAGTTGATTGCTGACTCAATGAAACAGTTGTTCTTTGATGTTTATGTTTCATGCAATGACAGCTTTCTCAGCTTTAACTGAAGCATTGATGAGTAGAAGTGAAACTCTTCTATTGACAGTACTTCTGAGCAGATGATTTGTTCAAGACTCAACTGACTTGACATCATGTATCATGATGAGAGAAGATAGAAGTTGTTGAGATAAAAATAAATGAAAGATTGATGTTTTGAATTGATGTTTTTTGATGAGTGAAAATTCAAAGAATCTTTTGTGAATTTCAAATAATAATTGAATGCTTTATTCAAAGAATTTCTTGCAAATAGACTGATGAAAATGAATGTAGAATCGAAGAATCTCTTGCAATCTAAAATGATGATGCAAATTTGAAGAATTTCTTGCAAATTTTTCTTACTGAATAGATTGTTTCATATCATTTATTCATTGATAGCAGAGTAGTAGATGATGAGCACTTATCTAATGTTAAAGATCAGCATAGAATGAGTCAATATGAATGTTATTTAACTAGAAGATAAATGCTAAGAAAGAAAGATAGTTACAGAAAAGAAGCTGATTACATATGTGTATTTCTCAGTCAACGCTAGACTCAATAGAAACTAGTCAAGATGACAAAGCAAGAATAAATCTGACAAGATTAAAAGACTGAGTCTGACAAGACTAAAATCATGACATCAGATAAAAATGAAAGTCATTAAACATGAATTTTCGTTCATCACTCTCAATGAAATTCAGAGCATTATCAATGACGTGAAGATCTTGCAGAGACAACAGAATTATTTGAAGATGTGTGCTTGACACAAGATGTTGTTTATCAAAAACGTCATTCTGCTAGAAGATCTGAATCAAGCATTTTGCACATTGAACTTTGATTACTTTTTAACATGACGAAGTCATGCATCTGATTGCTTTGAATTAAAGTTTCGCAAAAGAATCATCGCTAGAATCATAAAGAGTTCTTTCGTTGATGATGATCTTTCTAAAAATAAAACAATCACTTTTAAGATTACTTCTTTGAATAAGTTCTCAAAAGAGAAGAAGTTCAAATTCATCATTGACGAGAATCTGAAGTTGTTTCTCAAAAAACTAAAGTTGAATTACATCAAAGACGATGACAAGCTTGATTAAATCATGAAATATGTAAAAATCACAGCAACGCATTATCTTCAACAAATCAAGAAGACTGTTGAGAAAAAAGATTGTAGAATCACATGAATGAAGTTTCTTGAAACTCTTCAGCAATGCTTGCTTGATGTGAAGTCACTTCAGAATCGAGCAAACAATTTATGAAATGTCATTATAAAAAGAAGCAATCAAACATGCATGTCGTTCTTTCTGAAACTCAACAAGATACATTTTCAAAATTGTGTTGAGATCATGAAGTCTGAGAAAGTACTATTGTTCAGATTTCTGAGTGAGCTACTTTCTTCAAACAAGATCAAGCTAATCATACTAACTTTTGCTCAATGAAGCAAGATGTTCTGTTGAGAACTGATAAAGTACATCGACATGCAATACACTTTGAACTATGCTCAGCAGAATCGACAGTTGAAAACGAACTCATCTCTCAAGAATCAATCACACAAGAAGAGTTTGCAAAGTTCTTTGCAGAAAATCAATGATCGAGAAAAAGAAGAATACTTTGATGATCAACAAGAGCAATGAGAATCAGAACTGAGAGAAACAGTCTCTTGAAAGAAAAAATATTGCAAAGTCAATGAGAAGATGTGTGTCAGATGCAAATCTAAAGATCATGCAGAGTTGAATTGTTCAAACTCATGATTCATCTTTTCAGAAACTTTCTTCTCAGAAGCTTCTTCTGCTTCTAACAACATTCTCATTGTTAACGTTTTGAAAAAAGACTTAGCTCAATAGATTTCTTTCATTTATCGATCGCTCAGAAAAAGAAAGCAACTGAAGAGTACAAAATTCAGTGAGTCAATTCAATCAGTCAACTGTCTGTCAAACTGAACGCGTTGACAATGTTGAAGAACTTGAACTTCGTCACAACATCATTCATTCTCATAGTCAAGATCAAGTCAGAATGTCTCAATCTTCTTGAAACTCAGATCATGATGAACATTGAGTGTATGCTAAACGTGATTCATCACAGTCTCATGAAACATTTAGATAAGATCAAGAATATTCATTCTTGAAAGTTCATAAGAATTTTCTTTGATGATAAATCAATGCAACTACACGAAATAATACTGCTTGATCTGAACATTCAAAACTTCAATGAAAGCAATTTATGCATCTTGAAAATCTTTATCGTTGTCAAATATGTTTCAGAGAATCTCATGTTAAATCTTTCATTCTTTGAGAAGCATAATTTCATTCACGAGTTTGCTCATCAACGCTTACGCTGAAGAATCTTGTATGCTCAGAATGAAAGAAAGAAACTATCTCATCAAAGAACAGTTTCAGAATCATCTTATGTGATGTTTAATGAAGCAAGACTTGCATCAAGTCTTTTTGCATGCAATATTCATTAATCTAGTCTTGCAAGAAAAGTCACTTTCAAGTTTTCTTATCAACATAATCAGCAAAAGAAATGAGAAGTCTCAAGCGCTCGATTGACTCAGAATCTCAAGCAACAGAGCATCACAATACACATTCAATCACTTCTAGATGCTTTGTACAATTCTTTGAGTTTCTCAGTGACAGAAGAAAACTTTCAATTCACACAGATTAAGAATATGATAGTTGATCAATTCTTAAATGTTTCAAAAGAATTTGCGAACTTCGCGAATTTCTTCACTCAAAAAGTCAAAGTTCTTTCAACTCACAAGTTTCATGATCATGCTATTTGCATCAAGAAGAGTCATATTGCTCTTTGAAGTTCTTTGTACAATCTTTTTGCAGTTGAACTCATTGCATAAAAGATGTATATTAAGAAACAACTTTGAACAAACATGATACAATACTTCATCTCTTCAGCTGAGATGCTCATGCTCTTTACATCTAAAAAAGATGAAATGCTGCAATCGTACGTTGATTATTGAGAACTCAACGTGATCATTCTCAAGAATAGATGTCTTCTTTTGCTGATCAATGAAACTCTCGATCATCTTGCAGATGTCAAGTAATTTATTAAGCTTGACATCAAGAACGCGTTCAACAAACTTTGCATACAAAAAGAAAATGAATGAAAGACAGCATTTTGTACAAGATTTGACTTATACAAGTATCTTATAATGCTCTTTGATCTCATCAATGCATTGACTTTCTTTCAGATTTATATGAATCGAACTCTGTTTGAATTTCTTGATATCATCTGTCTTGTCTATCTGAATGACATTCTGATATTCAGTGAAACTCACAAGAAACATGTTCATCATGTACATCAAATTCTTGACAAACTGCAGATTTTAAAGCTCTACATCAAGCTTTCAAAATGCAAATTCTTCAAGAAAGAGTTATTCTTTCTAAAATATAAAGTAGAAAAAAGAGAAATTTCAATGAAGAAGAATCAAGTGCAAATCATTCAAGATTGATCACAATTGAGAATGATGAAAGAGATTCAAACATTTCTTGACTTTGTCAACTTCTATCATTGATTCATAAAGAACTATTTAAGAATAGCATCATTCTTGATTAATCATCTCAAAACGAGTCTCTTTTTTAATGCAAAGAAGAGATGAATTTTCAAAGAACAGATGAAGTGAATTGAACTCATCAACAGTGCTTGAAATGCTTTTCAGAAACTGAAAGTCATCTTTGCTCAAAACATTATTCTTCAGCACTTCAATTTTGCGAAAGTCATAAAACTGAAAATGAATGTCTCTGAATTTGCAGAGAAGATGATGATGTCTCAACAAATAAATATCACACTTGAGAATTTATATTGACACTCAATAATCATCTGATCGAGAAAGTGACAATTGATTGAATGAAACTATGATGCACATGATCAGAAAATGCTGATGATCATCGAAAGCATGAATCATTGAAGACATTATTTAGAAAAGACTTGACATGAAATAAAGATAATCAGCGATTATGCAAATCTTTAACACTTTATGACAACAATCAAGCTCTTTTGCAGACAGATGAAGTGAGTCAACAGACTTACTGTGTACAACTTCAAGATCTTCTATCAAAAGAAAGTGAGCAACTTTGTTGATGATTCATCAAAAAGACTTAATTATGAGAAAGATATTGATGCAGATGAGAGAGAGTTCACTCATGATCTAGCATACATGAAAGAACTCTTGAAGAATTTCTCAAGTCAGTCAGCATTAATGCTTGTCATCTTCACTTGACAGTTCAAGACTCTGAGCATCAAGAATCATAAGAGAATAATCATCAGATCATTTGAAAAGATCATCAACTTATCAGCATCAGCAAGAAGAATCAAGAAAGTCTTTCAAACTCTGAAGAAACTTTCAACTGCTGACGAGAAGTTTCAATGATGATTTCAAAACATCATTATTTCTGTTACAATTCTAGTTACGCATCTATGTTGATAGTTATGTTAATGACTATGTTGATGACTATGTTTCTGACTATCATCAATCGCTCATCACTAGACTATCAAGTTGTTTCAAAGTCAACTCTATTCAGAATTAGCTTATGTTCTTCTGAGTCATATTAATAGTCAATTCTTCTCTTCTAGATACTTTTCTTTCTTAGCATTTATATACTTGTTATCTTACACTCATATGACTCGCTTTATGCTGATCTTTAACATTATATAAATGCTTCTTTGTTACAGACGAAGTGAAATAATCTGCATCGATTTCTTCAAGTGCTTCTGCTAGTAGTTCTTCAATTCTCTATCGACTTTGATCTAGTGACTTGTGTTCATGCAGCAGCACTTATCTTTCTTCACTCATGCGCTGATCAGCGAGTATAAACAAATGATTGAAATCATTTGACTAGATTAAAGATCAGCGAATACATCACTCATTCAAATTCACAAGAAATTCTTCGAGTTTAATGAGCATTCAAACAAGATCAGTCATAAAACTGCGTGAAGTCTTTATTTCAAAGAGCAATCAAAAAGATAAGTCTAAAACTGCGTGAAGTCTCTATCTTAATGAGCAAATCTCAACAGTGAGTTTGCTTCAATGACACTCATCGTCAATGCAATGATTCATCTATTCTCATCGCTCTACTCATCAATGAATCAATTCGTCTATTCATTCATGTGCAACTAGTGAGTCTGCTACAATGACATGATAATGTCTTCAATAACAAGCAAATCTTTGAGCTTGTTTCTATATTGAAATCTCAGTGAGTCTTGTTAGAGATCAGCATAGAGCAAGTCAATATGAGTGTCATTTAACTAGAAGATAAATGCTAAGAAAGAAAGATAGCTACAGAAAAAAAGCTGATTACATATGTGTATTTCTCAGTTGACGCTAGACTCAATAGAAACTAGTCAAGATGACAAAGCGAGAATAAATCTGACAAGATTAGAAGACTGAGTCTGATGAGACTAGAATCATGACATTACTCTCTTTCTTTGATGATTCATGTTTACATGAATGTATTTTCTGCTCAATTTAATTGATTGCTCAATCATGATTTTACAGACTCAGACTCATTAAATTCTGATTGACTGAATAGTTAAAAGCGCTTCTAGCGCGATTTGTTCGAATATTGAATATGAAAATCATCAACTATCTTCTGAGCGTTCATAAATTCATCATCATCAGCGTTGTATCAATTGAGATCATTGTCATAGTCATTTCATTTGACTCTATACTGAAGTCGTCTTCGATATCGACGAAAATTCAATATATCGTCGATTTTTCATTTATCTTCATCGTTTATCATTATTGAATCTGAGAATTCATTCTTTTGATCAGACAAGAAATCATCGATGACAGAGCGAAGCAGATCAGAATGAAATACATCATGAACATGCATAGACTCTGATAATTTCAGTTTATATGAAGAGTCGATGAGATCTAAATTGATGAAAGAATCGAGTATTTTGTCATCTAACTTCTTGAAAAATCTCGCTGTAATGATGTTTCTTTCATTCAGAAACATCTTTGATTCGATCTTATAATTAACTTCTTTTCTATGCTTATTGACTTGTTTCATCATTTGTTCTTGTGTTTTGACTAGCGACTTGCAAGCAAACTTCAGTGTTTTGTTCATATGTTCAGATATATTCTCGACTTTAGTCGTCTGCAAGCGTTCACGAGAACTTTCATATTCGCTGACATCAAGTTCAAAGCTCATACAAGAATGAAAGTCTTTGTTTAGAAAGAAAGAAGTTGAGAAGATGATTGAGAACAAAGCATTATTGTCAACAAACTCGATCATAAGTAGTAGCTTAGCTCAGTCATTCTGCATGTATGAACAGAAGAATCAAAGATATCTTTCGACGTTCTGATTGTGTTACGAAGCGTGTCGACATTGAATAAAGTCTAGTCAATAGATTCTAGAGATTTCAATATATGAACAAGAAACAACGATGTTTCAAATCAAAATATGCTGAAACATTTCATCTATTCAAGCTTTAGCAAATCAACTACTTCGTCTCTTTGTTTGCTTTACTATAAATACAGCTCAAAACTGTCTTCTTTCTTCTGTATTCTTAGTTTTCTAGTTAGAGCTATCTCTATTGATCAAACATTCTATTCAGCTATGCACTATCTCGCTGCAGTGTAATTAGATTCTAGGCATAATTTCAACATTAAACTAAGAATTCGTTAACTCTATGATACAAGTATCAATATTCATTCAAGATACTTGATGAACAACAAAATAAGTATAAAGAAATTTGTTTATCTGATGATCAACAACATCGAAAGACAGAACAACATCAGAAGATCAATAAAATCAACAAGAACATATGATCGTTGAATTGCTAGAGAATCTATCGCTCATTCAATAGCATCGATTCACTCGATCAATAGAATCAACGAAAACATATGATCATTGATTGCTAGAGAATCACAAACTCTCTCTTTCTTTCTCAAAAAGCTCATGAATCAGTCGAGTCAAAATAATTTGTGTCATCAAATTCAATTCGACTCGATTCAAATTCAGATCAATTTAGTGAGTCTGCTACAAAGATGCTGTCAATGCAATGATTTATTTATTTTCATCGTCTTATTTATCAGTGAATCTGATTCTACGTTCACATGCAAATAGTGAGTTTACTACAATGACAAGTCGAAAGTTGATCTCTTTAATGAGCAAGTCGACTAGTGAGTCTGCTTCAATAATACTCTTCATCAATGCAATGATTTATCTACTTTCATCGCTTGATCTATCAGTGAATCGATCTATCTTGCGTTCATGTGCAACTAGTGAGTCTGCTTCAATGATTATTCTATTTCACATAGTGAGTCTGCTTCAATGATCATTCTATCTCACATAGTGAGTCTGTTACAATAGACATTTGACGAGTTGATTTGAAAGATCAATAGAAAGATTGATAGAAAGACGATCATCAGAGCTTTCTAGTCACTGTCGCTATGAGTTACATTACAAGTCATAGAGACATGACTTTTAAAGAGAAGAAAGTAATGTTACGAAGTGTGTTGACATTGAATAGAATTTAGTCAATAGACTCTAGAGATTTTGATATGTGAACAAGAAACAATGATGTTTCAAATTGAAATATGCTGAAACATTTCATTTATTTGAGCTCTAACAAATTGACTACTTCGTCTCTTTGTTCGCTCTACTATAGATACAGCTTGAAACTGTCTTCTTTCTTCTGTATTCTTAGTTTTCTAGTTAGAGCTATCTTTATTGATCAAACATTTTATTCAGCTATGCACTATCTTGTTGCAGTGTGATTAGATTCTAGACATGATTTCAACAGATTGACTCATTCACTTTGATCATCGATTTGAGAGTGATAGACAGTGAATAATCAAAGATTAATGCTCAGTCTTTTGCAAAGAAACTTTCATAGAATGAAGATAAATTGAGAGCTTTGATTTGAAACAATGAAATTGAGTAAATCATGTATTTGATATATTCACTGAAGCATTAGCTCAGCTGTTTTTTCTGCTGTGATTTCTTCATCATCAGTAGAACAAGAAATATAGTGTTGTTTCTTTGTCAATCTACATATCACTGTTAGTATGATGTTTTTGTCTTTCAAAAGAGATAAGTCAATGATGAAATTCATGACTATGTTTTTTCATTGCTGTTCAAGTATGAGTAGAGAATGTAGTAGTTCATTGAATTTATTCTGAGAAGTCTTTGATCACTGACAAATGTAGCAGTTTTGAATATATCAATTTATTGTCTTTTGCATTGAAGATTAATAGTAGTATCTTCTTATGATCTTCATCGTTCTGAGAATTTCAAGATGATCAATAAAAGATTAATCATGAACTTCTTGAATTAGCTTCATTTGAAGATGCTCATCAAAGAAAACTCATAGAAGATCACTTCGATATAGTATTTCATTCTGAACTCAACAATCTCTTAATTTAATATTTTCGTATTGAGCTTCATTTTTTAATACGACTTCACGAAGTAGAATACAATTCTCGTTGATTCTGTTAACTTCTAGAATCAATCGATAAATTGATTCATCATTTTCTTTCTCTTTTAAATCAGCAATTTTCATTTGATTCAACATGAAAATTGTAGTTCATTGATAGCAACATCGTTCATTCTCAAAGCTTCTAGAAACTGAATTGACTTGACGAGTCAATGCATTGACTTTAATGTTTTATTTGTCTGAACAATACATGATTTTAAAGTTGAAGTCAACGAGCTTTTGTACTCAGCGCATTTAACGTCTACTTAACTCTTTATCTTTCATTAATGATGTTAAAGCTTGATGATCAATGAACATCTTGATGAGTAACTCAGTTAATTTCAGCTCAGATCATCAATGCTTAAAGACATGAATGATTGCTAGTAGTTTCTTGTCATAGATCTTGTAATTGCACTCAGCGAGACTCAGATTCTTGCTGTAGTAGATCATTGAGTGCAATGTTTCTTCGTCATCATACTGAGAAAGTATGTCATTGTTGACGTAGTCAAATGAGTCTGTTTCAAGAATATTCTTTTTATTCTGATCAAAATGACGAAGAATAAAAGCTTCAGTCATTCATTTCTTCATATGATCAAAGATCGTTTGACAAGCTTGATTTCATTCAAATATCATCTCTTTTTGAGTTAGTTGAATCAGAGAATGAACAATCTTCGAAAAGTTCTTTATAAAACGTCGATAGAAATTGCAGAAGTTGATGAAGAACTGCATCTGAGTGAGATTTGTAGAAGTAGATCATTCAACTACTGCTTGTACTTTTCTGAGATTCATCTTTAGTTCTTTGATGAATAGTAATAGTTTCAGAAAGAAAATCTTCTGAACATGAAACTTGCATTTGTTTATATTCATCTGAAGATCGATCTCTCGTAATTTATGTAAAACTAGTCGTACGTGTTTCTTATGTTTCTTCAGTGTTTTGCTGTAGATGATAATGTCATTTAGATAGATCTGACAAAACTGATGAAGATAGTCAAATAGCACGTCGTTCATATAATGTTGATAAAAAGTCGAGTCATTGATTAATTCAAAAGACATCACGTGATATTTGTAGAAATCAAAAGAAGTGATAAAAATAGTCAAATCTTCGCTATTTGAGTGCATTTGCAGTTTATTGAACGCAGCAATGATGTTCAATCGAGTCAGATATTTGCTTTCTTGTATACGAGCGAAAGTCTCATCTATTAATGACAAAGAGTAGCGATCTCGTTTGATCAAAGCATTGAGCTTTCTATAATCGACGCAGAAACGCAGACTATCATCTTTCTTTTCGATGAATAGTATGAGCGAAGCGTATGAGATTGAGCTAGAAGATATAAAGCTCTTATTTAAATGTTTAATCAGATAGTTCTTCATCTTTTGAAGCTTGTAATCAGACATATGATAGAGATGACTTCAAGAAGATGTTCTTTCGTCAATCAACTCAATTTTATGATCATAGAAACGATGAGAGAATAGTTGATCAGTCATCGCTCGATCAAACACGTCTAGATAGTCATGATATTTCGAAGAAAGCTTAGCTTTGACTTCTTTCAAGATCTCTTCATGTGAAAGCTCTTGTAGATTTACATCTTCGAGTTTATTTCTAGCTGTTTTTAGAAGTCGATCGATTTTCGTGATGATGATCGCGAAAGTAGTCACATTCAATCATTTGACTAGTGATTTATATGCTGCAGTCTCTATCATTGCTATGTTTATTGAATCGAAAGATGAAGCAAAGTTGATTGAACTAGATGATTTCACGATTCTACTGAATGAAGATGACTTCTCGCTGAGTCAAGTGATGACAGAAGAAATAAATCTCTTTAATATTTGAATAGAAGTCGAACTCTTCTGTTCTATCGCGATTTTCTTGCTCGAAAGAACAGTTGAATGAGCTTTGATAAAAGCTTTGATATGAGCTTCGAAACTAGAAAATTGAAGATGATCATCTTTCATATCAATAGTCACTTTGATCTTGTTCATTCATGTTTTTTCAAGAATCATCTGATGTTGATTCAATCAAGTAATCAGCATAAAGACGAAATGTTTCATATGATCTTGAACAGTCAGATTTGAATAAATTGCGTGAGTAATGAGCTTTTTTGCATAATGATCATCGAATTCTCTTATTGACTTGAACTTGATTAAAAATAACGATTTAATTTGCAAATGATCATAAACATTCTGCGCGATTAATTCATCAATGAACGAATAGTCAGCTGCTTCAATGTCAATCAATGACTTTAATGAGTAACTAATTTTATTGCTAGATAATATACATTCAATAGTCAAAGATTTCAAAGCAAAGAGATCATTTGAGCTGCTCATTGTTGAAGAAATTAACACATCTTTCATCACGTCTTTGATGAAAGTTACTAGTTTTTTGTCTCATTCTTCAATTTCTCTGTAAATAATTTCTTCTCTTCTTTTGACATAACAATCTCATTGAGACAAGAAATGAATGCATGAGATGTTGAAGTACTAGTCTTCAGCTGAGAGCAGTTTTTTGAAAGATGATTCGATACTTTGCAGTTGAAGCAGATGATTGACATTCTTGATCATTCAGATTCAAGAGTGAAAAAAGTAGCAAGTCAAACATAGCTAGTAATTGAGACTAAAGCTAATGTCAACGAAGAAACAAAACGTTTTTTCGAAGCTGCTATTGATTTGACTGTTCATTGCTCGTCACATAGCTGATAATTGACTTGTTGTTTGTTATTCACATCTTGAAGAAAGATCTTAAGCTTATCAAGTGAGCTAAACTTTATGAGACAAACTGATAACACATTCTGAAAACGATTGTTGATTTTATTCTGAATGTCGTTCATCAGAATGATATCATCGTAGTTCAGAAAGCTGAATATTTTAGTGAATTCTGAATAGAAAGAGCTGAAGAGCTTGTTGAGCTGCTTCAGAGCAATGTATTTGCAACGACACTTTTGAATCAGATTCTGATCTTCGTAAATTTCTTTCAGATGTTTCAGTAACTCTGATAATGACTGATAAAATGAGAAAGCATCAACATGATGCTTTGCATAAATTTGCTGATCAGCATCGTCTTCTAGTCTGAAAATCACATAGACAATATGAATTTTTTCAGTAAAGTAATGATTTGCGTTGACATTGAGCTTGTCAGCTATTTTGATGTTTCATGTCTCTCAGATAAAGTCATCTGTTTCAATGAAAATGAGTGAATTCAAAAGCTTGATGAACTTGTGATGATTATTCTTATTATCAAATAGAGTGAATGACTTTCATGAGTTTCGAAAGTGTTGATTGACTTCAGAGATCGATGAAGTCTCTTTCTGATTGACTCAATGCTCAACTGACTGAGTTTCTTGACAAGATATAGATCGATCAGCTTGACGTTGTTTTGCTCTGAAGTTCAATCACTCATCTTGTAATTGATGAATCTTTTTCTCTAGCTCATCATTTTTATCAAAAGTGACTTCTAGTTGTTTTGCTCTTTTTTTGTGATCATCTTGTACAAGAAGTCAGTGTTCATTGAGTTGTAAAGTCAAGTTTTGCTGACTTCAAAACTCATTCAACATATTGATGACTTCATTGAGTTAATTGCTGATTCAATGAAACAGTTGTTCTTCAATGTTTATATTTCATGCAATGACAGCTTTCTCAGCTTCAACTGAAGCATTGATGAGTAGAAGTGAAACTCTTCTACTGACAATGCTTTTAAGCAGACAAGTTGTTTGAAGCTCAACTGACTTGACATCACGTGTCATGATGAGAGAAGATAGAAGTTGTTGAGATAAGAATAGATGAGAAATTGATGTTTTGAATTAATGTTTTTTGATGAGTGAAAATTCAAAGAATCTCTTGTGAATTTCAAATAATAATTGAGTGCTTTATTTGAAGAATTTCTTGCAAATAAACTGGTGAAAATGAGTGTAGAATCGAAGAATCTCTTGCAATCTAAAATGATGATGCAAATTTAAAGAATTTCTTGCAAATTTTTCTTACTGAATAGATTGTTTCATATCATTTATTCATCGATAGCAAAGTAGTAGATAATGAGCATTTATCTAATGTTAGAAATCAGCATAGAGCGAGTCAATATGAATGTCATTTAACTAGAAGATAAATGCTAAGAAAGAAAGATAGCTACAGAAAAGAAGCTGACTACATATGTGTATTTCTCAGTTGACGCTAGACTCAATAGAAACTAGTTAAGATGACAAAGCGAGAATAAATCTGACAAGACTAAAAGACTGAGTCTGACGAGATTAAAATCATGATAAGTCTGCTTCAACAACACTCTCAATGCAATGATTTACTCGCTTACATCACTCTATTTATCAGTGAATCTGATCAAATGTTCACATGCAACTAGTGAGTTTGCTACAAAGACATCTTTCGTCAACGTGATGATCTATCTACTTACATCACTTTACTCATCAGTGAATCTGATCAAACATTCATGTGCAACTAGTGAGTCTGCTACAATGACATCATTTGAATCAATCTCTTTAATGAGCTAGTTAATTTTCTTCTAGTGAGTTTGCTTTAATGACATCAGTCAATAGTTGATCTCTTTGCTGAGCTAGTCGATTCTCTTCTAGTGAGTCTGCTTCAATGACATCAGTCAATAGTTGATCTCTTCATTGAGCAAGTCGATTTCTTTCTACATAGTTAATCTGTTACAATAAATATTTCGATTCTACATAAGATTAAGAAAATACATTCATGCAAACATGAATCATTGAAGAAGAGAAGTACTGTTACGATTTTAGCTACGCATTTATGTTGATAGTTATGTTGATGACTATGTTGATGACTATGTTTCTAACTATTGTTGATTGCTCGTCACTAGACTATCAAGTTGTTTCAAAGTCAATTCTATTCAGAATTAGCTTATGTTCTTCTGAGTCATATAAATAGTCGATTCTTCTCTTCTAGATACTTTTCTTTCTTAGCATTTATATACTTGTTACATTACACTCATATGACTCGCTTTATGCTGATCTCTAACAATTTCTCATCAGAAAAACATTTGTTCTTGTGAAAACATTGAGTCAAGATCTACTACTGTTGCTGAAACTTGAAAAAACGTTGATTTTCACAAGAACATTGAGTCAAGATTTACTACTGTCGTTGAAACTAGAGAAAATATCTGCTTTTGCAAAAACATTGAGTCAACATTTACTACTGTTGCTGAAACTAGAAAAGACATCTGCTTTCACAAGAACATCATGTCAACATTTATCACTGTCGCTGAAACTGAGAGAAACATCATTCAGATGAGATGAAAATGCAGAAGAGCAAACTTTTCTGCTGAAGAAAGTGAATGTTTGATCATGAGTCAGAGCGAAAGTTCAACTATATATTGTTTCGTTGACGAAAGCAAATGTTTGATCATGAGTCAGAGCAAAGTTTCGACTATGCATTGTTCTGTTGAGAAGAGCAAATGTTTGATCATGAGTCAGAGCAGAGAATCAACTATGCGTTGTTCTGTCAAAAAGAGCAAATGTTTGATCATGAGTCAGAGCAGAGTTTCAATCATGCATCATTCTGCTGAGAAAAGCGAATGTTTGATCATGAGTCAGAACAGAGATTCAACTATGCATCATTCTGCTGAAGAAATGAAGAAAGCTTCATTCATGAAAAAGAAAGTGAATGCATCAGAGAATCATTTCGTTGCAATTCAGAATGATTCAGATAAGACAGATAATGCAGTCTTGAAATCTATGAAAATTCATAAATGCTTCAATTCATCAATACAAAATGATGTTCTGATCTCAAGCTTTGTTGACTTTGCAAGCTATTCTTTCAAGAGTCTGACTTGACTGATCTGTAAACAGCAGAAAATGAATCATCTCATCATCAAAGTACGAGAATTAATGAAAAAGAAAAACTCAAGCATGCATGATATTGAGATTGACTTCAGCGTCTTTATGATCAACTGATCGAAGAAAATCACAGACAACATCATGATATTTCAAGAATTCATTTATGTTTCTGCACAAAATGAATTTAGAGCAAAGATTATGAGATAACATCATGACAGCTTTCTTGCAGAACATCTCAATTCTCAATGATGTTTAGAGCTTATTCAATGAATCTTCAACTGATCATTTGCAAATAAGAACATTAAGAAATATTGCAGAATTTATAAATCATGTCAGCAACACAAGACACTATGTCATAGAATCTGAAAACTTCTGAATAGTTTGCTCATTTCTTGAAGAGTATGAGAGAGCATTATCATGAACTTCATCATCGATCTTTCTGACAGCATGAGCATCTCAGATGTTTTCTATGACAGCATTATGATTGTAGTCAATCATCTTTTCAAGATGATGCACTATATTTCTACTTGAAAGACAATGACTGCTTTCAATCTGATCAATCTCTTTCTTGACAAAGTAGTTCAATATCATGAAACTTCTGATGATATAATCTCTGACAGAGATTTCATATTTACATCACACTTTTGAACATCACTGTGCTATCATCTTCTGATCAAGCAAAAACTTAGCATTGCATTTCATTCTTGCATTGATGATCAAATCAAAAGACAAAATCAAATTCTTAAGACTTATCTTCAAGTGTACTGCAACAGTGTTCAAAATGATTGAGTTCATCTTTTTATCATGATTGAGTTTTTCTACAATAACAGCGTTCACATTGCAACATTGATAACATCATTCTTTGCAGTCACAGAAAAATACTCGAGAATAAAGTTCAGCATCAAGAGTCACTCAAAGAAATCAGAGTCAGTCATGAACTACGTAATGAGAATGAAAAGACTGCACGAGAATCTTCGTTACAAACTTGCAGAGACAAACATCAACTATGCAACTCAGCATGATAAAAGACACTCTGCTAAAATGTATCTTGTCAATCAGTTAATATGATTGAATGTCAAGAACATTCAAATCAAGAAGTCTTTCAAGAAACTTGAAGCTAAAAAATACAGATTGTACAGAATTTTAAAGTGATTGAGCAGACAAGTCTATCATCTGAAACTGTCTTCAAAGATGTGTATACATTCAATATTCAATGTCAGTTTGCTGAAATCATTCTGCTCAAGAAAGAGAAAGTTGAATGAGTTGCTGATGAAGAATCTTGAGCTAAAGAAAGAGATACATGATAGTTGAAAGATTGATGATATACTGAATAGTTGCATACAGAATGATCAGTTGCAATATCTGCTTAGCTGAAAGAACTTTGAAGCTTCAGAAAATATCTGAGAATTATCAGACTGTTTTGACAATTGCAAGACTTTATTGAGATTCTTTCATTGCAGACATCTCATCAAGCTCAAAAGTAAGTCGTTAATGTTGTCACAAAAGATCACAAATATGCATAAAATGAAGTAAAAAGATTGATAGTTATTTAACTATCATTAGAAAGAAAAAAAGAAAAGAAAAACAAGACTTTCTTGCTTAATCATTCTCATCAATACTCGACTCGACAGTCTAAAAAAGTCGTTAGCAGATGCAGAAATCAATACATGAATAGCTCACGAGTTTCATACAATATGTATATCATTCAGCTTTTGCTTTCTCGAAAATTCAAGAATTAATGAAGATAAACTCTTGCAACTATTAGTCAGATAGCACAAAATATACACAAGCTGTTGTATTAACAGAATGAATGAAATAAGAAGCTCATATCAAAGCTCACTGCGTTCTTCATCTCTTCAATGATAAATTGCATGATTGACATTGAAGATGAAGAGAAAGAAGAAATCATCGACAAAGTTGAATCAGATGAGAGCAAAAACAGAGAAACATGAAAGAACAAAGAGAATAAGAATGAAGATGACATCACAGAAGAGCATGTTTCAATTGCAACAGAGACATTCTGATCTTTCAAATGTATTGCAAAAAGAGTCTGAGCACTCTGAGTCTGAGCAATCAGAGCAGATCAAAGATTATCATACTTTTCAATCTGCTTTCACAGATCTTTAATGATCTTGTTCTGTCTTGCAATTTGACACAGCAGATCATCAATTCAAGTCTCTTGTGTTATCATTTGCTTTTGCATCTCTCTGCAATTAATAGTCGCGTCTTCAACATTTTTCTTCATTTCACTGATATCATTTTTGTTTATCTTGATATCAAGAACGAGAAAATGCAGCTTCTTCTCAATATACTCTTCAAATTCAAGAAACATCTGACTCTGAACTGAGTTGAAAGAAAGATTGCAAGAAGTGATCATCATCTTTTTGATTACAGAATCAGAATCAGATGCAACAAAAAATGAAGAAAAACTTGCGTGAAATTGAGAAGAAAGAAAGTTTAAACAAAGTGATGAAGAGACAGAACTGACGAAATCAAACTCAAAATCAAATGTAATCTTGACATGAAAAGAGTTTGAGCGAGACAGAGAAGTGCTTAAGTCAGATGAAAAAAGAACAAAGCTGACAGAAATGAGCATTAAATCATTCTTGAGTGCTTTAAAAAGTATCAATTAATCATTAAATTTTCACATCTTGAAGCTACTGAAAATTATACTTACAACTCATATTAATAATTTGTCTTGAATACTGCGCATAAAGCGCATTTCTTTGAGTTCTTTTCAATAGAAAATTTAATCTTAATGCATTCAACATTTCTTTCAATGCATTTCTTACATCTTTTTACTGAAACATTCTTGCAATATACATTAATAGCAATCTTATGATGCTGAACTGAAGAAGATAAATTCTTCATGTAAATGAGCATAATAAAGATGACAGAAAATGCGTGAGAATGATCATCAGCAACAGATAAAGCAATCAGATCAGAGACAGCAAAATCAACAGCAGATGAAGTGTGTAAATGAAAGATGAATACATTTCTGAATTGAAGAAACAAGAACAATGAGACACTTTGATGATCTTCTTTCTTTCTTATCTTCAGACGCGAAATGATCAGCTCATTGCACATCAAATCAAGAATCTGACTTATACTCACTATGATCATGATACTTGAAGAAATCATACAGAACTACTTTACAAAATAAATAAAAAATTGAGTAAAATAATGAGATGAAGATTGAATGCAAGAACAAAAGTTGAAGAAGAAAGAAAGTTGAAAATCACGCAAAAGATAAAAAAGATGAGTCAATAAAAATTCACTACTTCACAATAAATAAACATAAACATTAATGATCATCATTCTTGTGCTAGTCACAACAAACAACAGAAACATCACTCTTTTATTCATTATTTACTTCTACTATCTGATACTATCTTCTGCTCGTTGTCTGCTTTTACTATTGAGTATCATCTATAGAAGAAAACTTCAAATTGAGCAAATCTCGACTCTTGCTACAATTGTCATCATGAAAATTCAAGTTTAGTTGACGTGCATATGCTAACAAAAGAAAGTGTCGAGATCGAGATCACATCATGCATGAAGCGACAGTCAAAATATAATGAGACAACAAAATAATTGTCAGAATTCAGATTTACAAGATTCAGAGAATAAACATGAATGATACTGCTGATAATTTAGAGATTCTATGTGAATTGCAGAAAATACTCAGTCTACATCTATAAGAATCAGAGAATGAAGAAAATGCTATCATCAGTATTTAAATCTACAAGAATCAGAAAATAAACATGAGTGTTACTGTTAACTTTCTAGAGACTCAATGCTTGTGCTATTAAAAAAGAACTTCAAGAACACAATGATACACAACGAGTTTGATGTCATGCATTGCATGAAGAAATGAAGCAATTCAACAACAAGAATGTTGTTATTAAGAGAAAAAATAATTGTTAGAACTCAGATCTATGAGAATCAGAGTTCTTCAAAGAATAGAGAACAGACATGAGAACTATTCTTCAACGCTATCATTGAGTTCTCAGACGAGAATCTGAGTCTATGAGAATCGAGGCACTGAGTCTACAAGAAATTCTACTGTCGATTCTCAGAGATATCGAGTCTACGAGAATTTCTATCGTCGATTCTCAGAGACTCTGAGTCTACAAGAGTTCAAGTCATATACAAATCTTGATGTTTCATCAACGATAAGAATTCAAGTCACATACGATCTTCAAGAAATCTTGCAGAGATCGCATGTAATTTCGCTGATTTCATCAACGATGCTTGAGCTTAGTCTTCTGCATATATAAAGAAGAGTTCGCTTCTGTATTTCGTAGTCTAGTGTTAACTTTCTATACAAATAGATATTACTAAGCTACTATCAAATTTGATCGTATTATTTACGTGCATATTCTCTAGTGTAACTGCGCGTTTCTCAAGCTACTCACAGCAGAATAAAGTCATTCAATACAATCACACTTTATCTTTTCATCATGTGCATCTCTCTTTCATCACATATTTCTTTGCTCGATGAATGACAATCATCAAGCAAAAGAATACAGTTTTCAGCATTACAATCACAAGCATCACGAGTGCAAAGAAATCATCTTCGCGATCGAAGATCGAAGATCGAAACATCATTGTATAGAATATCATCAGTAAAGAGCAGAACAAAGACGATGTGTCATAATCAAACAGCACAGACACTCATTAAGAGTTTACTCGAGCGTCACGCGCTGAATAGAAGCTATAGATTCATTACTGATAACATAGTGTCAATCTTATTGTTTCAACGGCGTGAAGTCGTCGTGTAGTCGACGAGCGATTTTCTCCTTCAGAGGGTTTTGTCCGTTCGATACACATAGCATAGTGTTCCCCATGGGTCGATTCAATATCGATGTCACAAGGGTGTATGAAATAAATCAAATCAAATCAAATCAAATCAAATCTATATATTTTTATATAATGCATCGTCCCCATTCCCCCTCGTCCCTCCATCCCCCTCGTCCCCCCCCTCCTCCAACAGCATAAGAAGAACAAAAGACACAACAAGCCATTTCCAAGTCCCATCCCAGTCTTTTTCACCTTCATCTCCTCCCTTCTGTCTCGCTAGTTCCAAAATCATTTCTCCCACCGCCATCCCCCCCCTTCCTCCTCCTCCTTCTTCACCACCCCTCCTTCTCCTCCTCCTCCTCCTCCATCCCCACCGCCATCCATCCATCCCTCCCTCAAAACCCATCACCTTCATCTTCCCAAGCATCCATCACCTTCATCCGCTCCATCTCAAGCGAAGAGGTCGTTGCATGTCGAGGCGGAGAAGCGGGAAAGGTGGACGTGTCGGGAAGAGGGGGTTTTTGTGGGGCAAGAGAGGTGGTGGTGGAGTGGTTGTGATTGTGATATGGGGTTGTGGGGTTGTGGGGGGGGGAGATGTGCAGGGTTGTGATTGTTTTATTGGGGGGAGGGGAGGGGGTGGGGGGGGGTTGGTAGGGTTGGTGATTTTTATATACGAATATTCGAATCCCGCTTCTCTTCCCTTTCCTTCATTCTCGTGTTCTTTCTTTCTTTCTTTTCTTTCCTTCTTTCCTATTCTCTCGTCTTATTCTCACCCTCCCCCTCCCCCTTCCCCATCCATCCATCCCTACCCATTCCCCGTCCATCCTCCCCTCGCCCTCCCCACTCCCCTCCCCCATCCATCCCCCGTCCATCTCCCCCTCACCCTCACCCTCCCCCTCCCCCTCCCCCCTTCCCACTACAACCCAACTCCCCCAACCCACCCACCTCCCCAACCCCCAACAAATCTCCCATCTCCCATCCACCCCGTGGTCCCTCACCACTGCTCCCAGCCACAGCCAGCCAGCCCCCTTTTCCACCCAAAAAAATCTGCGTGCGCAGAGCAATTAATAACAGATACCCAAATCTAAGGGGGTTTTTATTTTTTTCTTGCTTACGGGTCAAGTCATTGCGAGTGAGTTCGTAACGAAAAAGCAAGGATCTGGGGGTCTTTGTGCTGGCGGATGTTTTGGCGGCTGATATTGGGGGGTTGGTGGGGATGCTTCAAGGGGGAAAAAGGCACATAGCATCTCTGAACCGCTGTTTAGGTATCCAGAACGTGTTCATTGGGACAGGGATACATCTTTGCATCTCTCAAACGCTGCAATAAGCATGTATGATTACGAATTAACAATATCCATTACTAAGCATCGTTCAATATTCCTTGGCATCGTTAGACAGCCCCGAGACCGATTAATCCTGCCAGTCCCAGTCCAGTTTGGCATCACAACTCCCCAGGACCAAGGTAGAGTATATCCGGACGCCAACGCTAAAGACCCGTAGGCCCGATTGTAACTATATACAGGGGAAGTTTAGACAGGTAAGGAAATACGGTAGGAAGGCACTGCTAGATAATGTAGTTGGATTCGATGTAGGGTAGTATGTCGAATTGTAAAGGGGTTGCGGTGGCGAGGGTGGAGACGTGACAACGTCTTATATCAGCTGCTGGACCCAGACTCCCACAACCAAGAATACAAGTGCCAAAGCCGGAGATGTTGAGATTTTCCGAGTCCCTGAAGAACTTGCCGAGGTCCCTTTGCCCTGAGGCATGGTGGCATTCACAAATCCCGGACCGCAACCCAGATCAATCAACTGCGCGGCCGAGGCATAGTCTCCGTTGATGAGTTGACTTTTGTTGCTCGCTGCCTCGTTGAAGATTGCCATTGTACTCCTCAGACACCCTGAGCACGTCGGCTGACTCCCACCCGGCAGACTCACCCCCAATGGCAAATAATAAATATACGAGTCACTCGGGGAGGTGCTGTTCGTTATAGCACTGGCGAAACAATAAGTCGAGTTATCATCTTTCTCGCAGCCGGCTCTGTAAAGGGGATCGTACGCTCGGAGGCCGTTGAAGGCTTGGCGGACAGTGGGATTTTGGAGGTTGTAGTCTGCGCCGCAGTTGGCGTCGAGGCGGAGTTGTTGGGCGAGTGAGCCCATGAGGGAGGAACAGGTGGGAAAGACAACTTTACAGCTCGCGTCGAGAGTTTGACTGATGCGGGAGAGGGATTTGGAGGCTTGGAAAAAGGACATGGAATTCTGGATTGGATTAGCTGGTGCTGGACCTATTTGCGTTCTTCAAGGCGCTCACCTGAAGGAGGAGACTAAAGGGTAGACATGAATTAAAGGTCTCGTTACGAAGGAAAGCATTAATAAACGTAGGACAGCTCGGTTGGGTGAAGTTATTGCCCAAACCTCCGTCAAACGGTTGTGGTAAGGATGCACCTGCGCTAGGTGCACTTATTATTGATGTTGGAGACGAGACTGGTGACGAGGTGGAAGCGGTTGAGGGAGCAACAGTGTTGGAGGGCGATCCGGTATCCGTTGACGCGAGTGCGCTGGCTGTGGAAGAAAATGTTGTTCTACCTGCAGCGGACGAAGCCGGAATGGGCGAGGTAGTCGAGGGAGAAAGCAGTGCCGAACCAAAAAGATCCCCATTCTGCCGGCGGTAGAGATCGACAATGGGTGATGGTCGCCGATCAAGGAGAATACCGCCATCCCGTATCGATCTTCCGCGCCCTAACCTCGGACCTGATTCCCGTCGTTCCACAGCAGCGGCGGGGACACACACTGCGGCAAGAAGCAGTATAGCGGAGAGGAATAATTGCGTGAGTGTGAGCGGGAGTGGTGCATCACCCCGTCTGCGTTGTTGTCGCAAGCACCTCCGATTATGTAGTCTTGTTGCTGCTGCGTTATCTTGCTTCCGCGTGCAGACCCGGCCTGCTGTGTCACTGACGTCGTCTTGCTGTGAAGTCGAAGCTGCGTTGACTGCATTGGAAATATTGAGGTCCTGAGGTGGGTTCATCGCATTCGTGTTGTGGGTCGAGGTTCGAGCATTGCCGACAAGTCCCCCAACGCAATTCAAGCGCCGAGCTCTTGAAAGAACCAACAAGCCAAAGGGTTACTACAGTCGTCAAGACTCGGCGGAATCAAACAGGCTGAATCTTGCCGGGGGGGGTTTGTAAGCCGACAGCGACGTTGTCAGTGATGCGCTCTCGTCACGAGTGAGGGAGTGTCGACGCCAAAGAGACTTGCAAACAGGCTGCTGTTAAAAAGATGACTGAACTGACAGCCCTGCCGATGAGGATACACAGAGAATGATGAGTCTTTCAGTATGCCAATCTGCTTCGTACCTTACTTTGGCCGGCGCATGTGGGCGTTATTAGATCGAGATTGAGCCTTCTCAATCCGGGGGCACGCCAGGGATCTGATTGGATAGTCGGACATGGTGAGCGCATGGTTTCCCAGTGCGGACAACATCCCAAGAGGCTGAAGGCGTTGAGCATGACTGGCCGAAAGAGGCACGGAGGTGGGAGGACGGTACGGAAGTAGTCTGTGTGGCTGCAGTTCGTCGGCAATGGTTTTGCATGAAGCTATCGGATGTGTATTTTAAGTTTATACCCCACACGGAAGGAGGGCAAATTATAATTGTTGAAGGACCGGGGGTGCCAGACAAGACCCTAGGGCAGATACATAGAAGAACGGTACATACTCCGTGCAGTAAGTACTCTACAGAGTAACTCTACTCTTAATCAAAGAGGAGGCAAGAAACTGTACAGACAGATTCTGATTATTTCCTCCATCGCGTACCAGAACCGTCGTCGTAATTTATCGATACATGTCAGCCAACCAAGGTAACCGAACTGTCTTTACCCCCAATTCACCAAAAGCCTAGGCTCTCTACGTCGTAGTACTGTCGTAGTCCCTCCGCTTCAACATGCCATATTCTACCTTATGTACCTACGGAATACTGTCAGACTAAAAAGCCCCTTAGCGCAACGGGTATCACCGCCTTATGACTTTTAGCTTTCTTCTTCCGTACCGAGTATTCCGTACCACCCACCCACCGTATGTACTAAGAAGGTATTCGGTACTCCGTTAACACACCATCATGGCCCCCACCCAACGACCAAATACTGTAACAATGTACATACATAGGTAAAATCCCCCTTTACAAAATTACCATCACATTAGACTTCGCGATAACACAATGTATACGGAGTACATACTGGCAATTGCAAACAAGTGCCTTGCAGCCCATATTCTACCATTATACCCGTCACTATCCGAGTCCAACGTCCTTCTCTTACTACACACTACTTTACTGCAACACATACCTACCCACCAGCACCACCCCCAAATCCCCACCCCCCCCCCCCCTTTCCCACCACAAAGTTCCTAGTCCGACTTTCGATAGCGTAATCAATAAAGCCCACATCAAACATGCGCCATCGGGCACGCCTCGCTTCGGGGCTAACGAAAAGTCGTGTGGCTTCTTTCGGAAAGACGGCGCTTTCGCTAAAATTGATGCATCGTGATCAGGATCCGAGATCTCGTTTAAAATCTAGGTCTAGGGGATGAGGGTGCTCCCATTATGCCATATCACTGCACTTTCTGTTCCATGTTGATGAAAGAGAAATGTTTCCTGAAATGCTACACGCGTCGCCTTCTCAAACACCGTACCGCCAGCAGAAGCGACTCTAACGGTCTGAAGATCTATCCCGAACCTTGCGCCTCTTCCCCGATGCTCCAATGCGGAAACAAGGAATAAATACACCACAAGCCATCGCCATCCTCCAGCGGTGTGCTTGATGCGCCCAATATCGAAGACACCCGTTTCCCTTCTGACTCGTCGTCGTCACCCCGCAAGACGCCAAAGCATGCATGTATGTAATACCAACTCCCCACACCCAACATCGTAGCTAAACACGGCTCTCGGCAAAATCAACAACTTCGCAGTCGTCCTCGAAGAACTCTCCGTCGTCACCTTCTGCCGCTTGCCCTTTCTTGTCCCGCTTGCGTCGTGTCGTGACCACAACTTGCTGCCCTTCTTCTTCGTTGCCTTGAAAACTGATGAGATTCTCCATCGGAGCTGGCGCTCCTTGATCCGTGTCAGAATCCGCGTCGTGCACAGCCGAACCGACATTGACCTTGGTGGCGTGTATATTCTGGCCGAACACCCAAGGGGTCGCATCGCTTAGATGGTGCATGTCTGAGCTTTGCTCGTCATTGTAAACGTAGAAATTAATGCGGCGGTCCGTGTGGAAGGGCTGATATGGCGCATTGGTCTCGATTTCCGCACAGGAAAGCGGAGGGCGTTGGTTCTTGAACGTTTGAGGCCCATGCCCAGATGCAGGAGAAAGCCAATATCCGTGGGGTGACGTCGAGGCCTGATCATTATCGCTATTATTGAATGCCCATGTATCTTTGGGCACAGGATTGATACTGTCTCCAGAAGTACTAGGAATACTGTACTCAATCGGTCGTTTACCGACAACCGAGGGCCCCCTTTGTCCGCCTTTTTCGGTGGTGCTCTGTTGAACGGGATAGATCCTTACCAGACCTCCCCCAGTCATCGCTACGTGCCCATGGTGCTTTCCCCCAAGCCATTTGATGCAGCCAGCTACAGTTTTGTGCGGAGACCCAGGTAACGCCAACCGGTTCTCTCCCCTGTGACGCATCGTCTTAACTGTGCCCGCAGCTGCACCAACAGACTTGTTGAAGCCAGCGGCGACCACCTTCATACCTTTAATGCCAGCACCAGCGGTGAGGCTAAGGCCACCGAGCCCGGAAAAGGGATTAGGATTACTGGTCTGGCGGCCGCGAAGATTCGCAAGCAAGGGTTGTGTTTTATCAGTGAACATGCCCAGCGCCCCACTGAAGGTATTGCTCGATGACCGTGGCCGTACGGTGTGATCCAGATCTTGGTCAGCTACGCCTGGGTTGTCCGAAGCAGTCGTAGGGCGAAGTACGCGCCGAGAGGGGGGCCATTGGAAAGCAGAAGGCGGTAGGTCGTGGATGTGTAGAGTGTTTCGTTCTGTAACGAGAGCGAGCCTTTCACCTCTCGGCTCTGTCCAGGCAACATCAACGATACGGGCCTCCGTCAGTCTTGAATGGCGCCAGATTTGGCGGACGGTCGGTCCGAGGTCGGATTCCTTGCCGGATGCACTGTGATCTCTCAGCGAGCTGATACTAACTCCGCTATGCACCATACGCATCAGATCCCAGATATGCTGTACGTCACCCTTTGCACTCGCCGTAAGTAGACCCAGCCCACTAGGTGTGAAGGATACTAAACTGCATCCGTCCGGTAGCGAAAAGGTAGCAATTGGCTGTAGTGCCACGGCTGGCTTCGAATGTTGATTTACTGAGAGCTTCTCTAAATCGATGATCGATATCAGCGCCGGTTGATTGTAGGCACGAATAGACAGGTCTTCGTGGGCATGCGTAGGTGGGAAAGCTTGATGCATTTGGGGCGCCGTGGTACTTGGGTAGGAATTTGGGTGGGCCTGAGGATTCTGTTCTGGTGATTTCCAGTAATTGTTCCATGCCTGCAACCCTTGATCGCCCACCCATCGAGCACCCTTTATAGCCTCTTGCGTGGACACTCGCCCCAATTTCTGGAGGACACCTTCTCGGTCAGGTGTGTCGAGTCCACAATTCACTGGAGGTTCTGCAGGTGAAGTGTGAGAAGTCAGTCCAGGGGACTTAGAAATTGGACGCATAGCATCCACGCTTCCATGTAAAGTGCTCTGCGAGGAGGCTGTTGGTGGTACCACAGCAAGCCATCGATGACTCAAGGAGACAATTGCGGCATTTGGTCGCTTAGTTCTTGTAGGGGACTGGTCATGGAGAAACCCCAGCTCCGATGAGTTGGACGAAATCGATAAGCTACGCACTTTCCTTTGAGACGCTTTTGTCCAAACCTTCCCTATGCACTGGAGGTTACAAGACAAGGCCTCCGCTCCATTTGTCTTACTCTCGAAGATGAAGACTTCTCCACTTGTGCCAGAGCTGATGGTTATAAACCTTCCTTTGGCTTCAAGATTTAGGTCTTCCTCTGGCGGAGGTTTTGTAGGCCGGTGACTGTTGTGTGACAGCTCCATCGGATGCTTTGGGCCTTTGAACAGCGTCGCGATGGCCTCCCCCTTTTTCAAGGAGAAGACCTCTACTGTAGTTTGGAAATGCGTGACGACGCTAGGACCGACGGTATCCGCAGAGTCTAGGGCTTGTAGCATTGAGTTGGAGGGGTCGAATAGTTCATCCTCGCCATGGCTCGCCCCAGATGGCGGACGAGGGGCTGGCTCTGATGGAACATAAGGACCATGTACAATAACTGCAACCAAAGGCCGCAAAAGACGCATTGCATCGTCCCTTGTGGTGGACGGTAGTATCTTGGCACCAATGACGGACCCTCGGAGACCTTCGAGGCGACCAATACGGCTAAAATTTTTCTTGTCGACAGCGTGGACATCCAAACCATAGTCATACCCAACCAGCAGCACGTTCTCTGTGGTCCTTGAACCCTCTTCTCCCGCCGAAGTAAGACTGTCAAACAGAGTGCAGGAGACATTAAAGCTTTTCTTGTCCTCCAAGCCCGCTTTTGGTAAGCCGAAGTCTACCTCTGGTGCGCTATAATAATGAGCTTGTGGCTGATGTGGTAATGGAGGCTGGTTCGAATTGTGTGAATGCATCGAAGCGGGTCTTGCCCTACCCGGGGACGTGCCTAGATAACCGAAGCTCTGGTACCCGTTATTCCGCGGTGCAAGTTGCCGATAAGTAGCGGATGGCGACGTCGGAGAGGATGCATGGCTGAAACCCCCTCGCAGTTCGTTATGCGGCTGGAAAGGATTTTGGGGTGATCCAGCTATGCTAATTCCATTGCTATGTCCGCCTGGAGGACTACTGCCGAATGGTATGTCCTTAGCCCACTCTGTGGTCGTCTGTGGAGGAGCGCCTAGGTGGTCTTTAGAGGGTAGAGTACCCAAGGCAGCCAGGACTGGTGACGAGACGCCGTTTGGCGTTCTTGAGGGGGGAGACGTTGAAGCCTGCAGTTGAGAGAGTAACGACAGGGGGGATGTCCTGTCAATCTTCGTTAGCCTTAAATTCAACCGAAGAAAGCAAGCCGGGTCTCTGTTGAATAAAGCTCATCATGGTAACGTACACCTCTCTCGGCAATACAACCGATGCCCTTTCTTTGGTTCCATCCTCAACATCAGGTTCGTTCTTTTTTCTGTTCTTTTTCTGACCTTTACGACTACCCGATCGCTCCTTCTTGGACTCTTCTTGAAAATATAGGTTTATGTCCGCAGCTTGCTGCTGATCGATGGGGGGTTGTTCCCACGATGAGGGCATTCAAGTGTGTACGATGGTTGATTATATGAAGGCCTATTGGATAGTTTCCAAAAATATGTGCATGGACTTTCGCAGGTAGCTTCGACAGATCCGGACGGCAGGCGAGATGAAGATGGGCGGTACAGCTGTTCAGCGGCACCTGACCGAATGCCGTGAGCCTGAGACAGGCCAAGGGTGACGGTGGTGACCGTGGCGTAGTTTGCGTATTTGCGCTTCTTACAGTTGTTCTGCCCCTAGAGGTATGAAGGCACGTTATCAAGGGTAAAGCTGGATTACAGTATATAGCAGGTAGGACAAAGCAAAAAGAGCTCAAGTTTCGACGCGATGACAGCAAAGCGGGGTATCGTAGGCAGTCACTATGTGTTGGATGAACTGTGTAGATTCACAGCCATGTTCTGCTAGATGAAGAAAGGTTCGTATGTAATTGAAGTTATACCAAATGTACTCAATCAAGAGCTTGGGTTGATATGGGGGATGCTGGAAGCGGAGTAACGAGCTACAGCAAGGTACTCGGCCTTTTGCGGTGATTGAGGGGCAGTCACTCCGTACTCGTAAGAAAGCTACAGGGGTGCCCTGCATCACTGGGTGGTCTTGCCCATGCATGCACAATGATGCGCAAACGGGATTTATGCAAATCACAACCATGGCAAAATGGTTTCCTGTACCTTAAGCTCAGAAAAGCCCTCAGCGAATTAGCGATCTCACGGGAGCTGATAAGGTATTGCGAGACGCTTTCCTCTGAAAATTCAATATGACACCTTGATATGCTAAGTTGAAGCCTAGGAATACATAATGAAGTACTGGCTTCCGCATGCGGCCGGTTCTGTCTCGCTTTCCTTCCCCTCGCTCGCTAAAATACTTTAACAACAGTACATATCTCGAGTCTCTGAGATGACTCAACTGTAGCTGCGACCATGTCGATTACACGGAGGCGTTGAAGACCGCGAGATTGACCGACCGCGGCGGTTACGAGTGGGGGTTGGCGGACGTGATACTACCCGCCTGCGACGATCACGTGGGGGCGAAGGGGAACGTGACTGAAGCCCACGGCGGTTCATTCGCGAGCGTGACCTCGTTCGAGGTGGCGGAAGACGGCGACTTTCACGGGTACGTGACGGAGAGCGAGAGCTTGTGTACGACCTGGATGACCGACGACGGGCACCGCGTGTATGAGACGGAGATCGTGATCGTGAATATGACCTAGAAGATCCAGAGTACGACGAATAACTCGAAATTGAGCTTTCTGAGTCTGACTTAGGTTTGGGTGGTGGTAGTACAGCCGCTGGTTTCGGTGCGTTCTTCAAATGTTCTCTCATCTCCTCAGTGACACCTCCCATGCCAATGCTCGTGAAGTAATTGATCGAGAAGCGCGTATTTCTTGGATTGTCCGTGGGGAAGAGACCCTCATAGTTGGGCCGCAGGAAGTCGTCTTTAAGACGGGCCTGCAGTTTCGCCATGCCCAGAGCCTCTGCAAGATCCTGGAACAATATTTTAATAAAGATGCGACTGCTGGAGGTGGTTTCGTCCTCGTTCAGGTGGATGATCGACATGACATGCCAGCCGATGGCATCAGAGCTCAACATGTGGCCAAAAAACCGAGCAATGTTGCGAAGTCGGTTCGTCTCGTAGCGATGAATGGTGTCATAGTACTTGGCAAAGGACGCCTCGAATTGCTCGGTCCAGAGGCGGTTGAGCTTAGCAAACCGCTCACCAATTAGTCCGTAGAACTTTGAATAGGTACGCTCTTGCGAGCAACATTCAATAACCATAGATGGTAATTCAGGCTCCTGACCGGGCGGCAGAGTAACCTTCATGAGCTTATGACAGCATTCTTCGAAGTCAATACTTGACATAATGGTCAAATAGATGGTCCTCCGCAAATTGACCAAGTCTGTGTTAGTTTGGTCTTTGATCTCGAGATTACGCTCTTCTTTTGCTTCCTCGTTCTCTGAACTTTCATCGGTGTCATACTCCTCATCTTCACTTCCCTCAGCTTCACCCAAGATCTCGGCTTTCAGCTTCTTGTACGCCTCCTCGTTTTCTTCCCATTGCGCGTCAAACTTGAAAACATTCAAACCGTCCTGAACATCAATGTCATCGTCTAGAACCGTTTGATGGGTGATCTGATCCTCCTCTTCCACCAGATCCAGATCCTCCTTGATTGCCGGATTGTCCTTGTACTTGTCCTTTCGAACCTGAAACAGAACCTCGATCATGTACTGAACTCGCTTATCAATGTCCTGCTCATGCAGAATACTCCTGAACTGGTCGAAAACAGCTAACGCAATCTTTGGGTTCATCTCTTCTAGATGCTGCCCGATCTCCCTAGTCAACCCAACAGCAATCTCGACACTGTCATCTGTAGGCTTATTCAAGAGTAGAAGTAGTATCTGTGCTGCCACCATTTCATGTGCGACCTGTTGGTTGCATAAGTGAGCAATGAATGTAGTCGACGAAAGGCAGACCGCCTTGTCATTTCGTTTGTAGGCCTTCTTGAATTGCAAAATAAGTCGCTTGAGTAAAAGCTCCCCAACCTGAGGTAGTTTCGTATTGACAATAGCAGCCATAGCAGCGTAGATAGGCGTGAACGGCAGACTCGCCGCCTGTGCTTTCATGATGCTCCTGCAAATTAGACCCCTTCCTCGTATCAGATTCTCCCCAAAAAGCTCAGGAACAATATATTTGATATTCGAAACGTTAACCTTGTTAATGAGACCGTTGATGGACTTCTTCAGCGCCTCCCATGCCATTCGCTGGTACTCCTTACTCTTCTTGTCCGTGATCTGCGCTTGTAAAGCTCGCAATCTGGCGGGTGGGATGTATGTGCCTCCAGATCGCACGTTGAGTAGCTTCTCATACTCTGCTTTCGCAGCCGCTTGCTTCTCCTCCTCTGTCAAGGGCTTCGAAGGTTCCTCATCTGGGTCTCGCCGCCGTAGCCGTTCTGTGAGTTGACGCTCACGCTCCATCGCACGTTGCGGGTCCACATCTTGAAGTGCTGGCCCCGCTCGGGCATGGCTTCGAGGTGGCGAGCGCCGGCGAGTTGGCGAAGGTGAACGCGATGGAGGCGAGCGTTTTCGGCTGGCGGGTGGGTATTCAGGGTATGCATCTAGAGGCGGTGGTGTTGGGAGGCGGACAGCGGACTGCATCATTTTGGCGGTATGTTACGAGCCTGGTGATGGTGCTGGACACTCATGCAGATTCGGAGGCGAATCTTGAATTCGATATGTACTGTGCTTAGACCTGATAGTGGATGACAGTGAGCTTGCGCGAGACCTTCGGTTCTGGTGTGTTCGTTTGCTAATTGTTGCTCAAAGTTCGGCCCAGTTTTGGCGTCAAATGGAGCCTAGCGTACCCAGCGGGATATTTTCCGCAGTCCCTGAGGCCAAACATCACAGTCGCTCCTTGCTACCAACATATTCACCACGCTCCTTTTAGAGTCACCAGCAACAATGGTATGCTCCATTCTATTGCCCTATTATTCTCCAGCTAATGTCTTCCGAAGCTCGACAAGCTCGTCGGCCTCGCCATGCTCATCGTAGCCTCCACCGTCTTTCTCTACTACACCATCTGGACCCTTCTCATGGTACCGTCCGCCATTGTCTCTCCTCCATATCTATCCACTAATACTCGCAAGCCCTTCGTCGACCCCGGCCACCCTCTCCACGACTTCTTCCCGCCCCGCGTTTGGGCGATACGTATACCGGTAATTCTAATTCTACTGGGCTCGGCTGTTGTAGGGAGTTTCTTGAGTATGGTCATGATAAGGAGTAATCGGAAGAAAGCTGCGAAGGCGAAGGCGGTGGGGGCGGGGAAGAAGAAAGCTTGAGGCGAAGGAGTTGTATTGGGAGATGTAAAAGGATCTGTAGAGTTGGATTTATAAGAATTCAGACGGGCGTGTAGATTCAAATTCCGGAGTCGCATCGGTGCATTGATGGATGTTGATGCCTCATTGTCTTGAAACGTGCAAGTGCTCTTGGCACACCTATGATACTGGAGGTAAAGGATGACCGTATTCCATATGAACTGTATTGCTATATTTATCTTATAGTACTTAAAATATGGGACAAAGTGCTGATAGGGTGTTTAGCTTTCTGTCGAACCAGATCCAAGCCCCTCCAGGGCAGTCTCTGGAATTTCATTCAGAGTAGACCGCCATCTTGCTCCTGCGCTTATCTACATGCCAATTTCTCTCTTCATGTCTAAATCGCCTCATGAAATCGCAACATTGACAAGCCATCCGTTTTCTTTGTTCCGCGCCCTCTTAGTTCGGGCGTCCTCACGTTGCAAGGACTGTCTTTTCAGGCAAATGCCCATCTCTGTCAAAGACTCTCAGCGCTTGGCCGTTCAATAATTTCTGAAATCTGGCAGCAGATCTGGAAGTCTTCTTGTTCCGTATGCCTTCAAAGCGCAAATTTCTAATCCCTGCTCTTTCTTTCTTGTGTGAAGCACTGTGCTGCTGACTGGCGTACCGTACGGATACTCTGTGACCACGTATCTCCTTCCGAGATAGCTCTGAAACTGCGCAACGAGCCTCTAGGACATTGCACAGAGTCACGAAAGCATGGCCTGCAGGTTTCCCCTTGTGAGGATCGCTAGGTGTGTCTATTTCATCACTTGACGTGAAGACCAGCAGGTAAGCTTCTGTGTGCAGAAAATCAATGGGTGCCCAGTACTCACATATTGTACGTCTGGAATAAAGACTGAACGTCCTTTGGTGTAATGGAGAAAGGTGGATTACCCACATAAAAGGCCGGCACCCTAGTCTTGTTAATTCGAAGCAAGGGATCTTCGGTTTTGCTTTTATGCCGAAGTGGCTCAATGATGCCATAGTTGAGGTCCATGAACTCTGTCGCTAATGAGCTCTTTCTTTTCCTATTCTTCGACGGCTCATGAGGTAAGTTTCTGGGGTCAAAGTCTGCCACCTTGAAGGCGTCCATGTCTGTGGTGTCTCCGGCATTGTTACTCAAGCGATCATTATCCGCTTCTTTGCCCCATTTTTCAATGTCGACCGTGTCGAGTTCACAAGCATACCTCGGACTTTCCGCTCCCCCTCGTGCCTTTGTTTCGCTACATATAGCCTTGATATCATCGACGAACGTCTGGCCAAAGGTCTTTATGATGATATCTTGGGGTTTGAGATGTGCAGAGCGGTCATTCGTCGCTTTGGGCAGAGAGGAATCTTCAATCGCAGCTCCAGCCGGGTGATGCTGTGTAGAGTGAAGCAAACCGCCCGCTGCCTGGTCATCTTGGTGGCTCGAGAGCCCGCGCTTGGCCTCTGATCCATGGGCGATTCCCCGTGAAATTCCGCGGCGCTTGACCCGCCAGTCGATTGTTTGCAGCCAATTGTCTGTTTGGCTATGAATGACTATCTTCTGTCGGGCACTGGGCCCTCTGGCCCGCCTACGCCCTTCATTACTAGCTAAGGCCTTTTGGCTGCTTCCCAACCGGGCGAAAGCTTCCGGCCTCGGATTTCTAGCTGACCGGTTGCGCCGTTCTTGCCTCTCCCTGGTCCTTTGGTTGCTACCTGGTTTCACCGCACCCTGCCATACCTTTGGAAACTTGGGTTCTTGTCGTTTGGAATGCTCGACTGTACGATGAGGTAGGTTTGAGTCGGAAGCACACCCCGAGCTTTGTTGCAACTCCGGAAAAGGGTTTACCAAGGCTGGTATACTCGTTACCTCCACTTCGTAACTACGCCTCCCTATGTCTTCAAATTTCCTGGGCGCTCCTCTGTATTCCTCTTCCCGACTTGTTGGGTGTGTCCACTTACGGAAAGCGGTGGCCTCGGAGACGGCGGTCCAGTAGTCACTTGAACGCTTACAAAAGTCTTCGATTCGTTCCATCTGCTCAATAGTACTTCCCTGAAGTAGAGGGTCCATAACGTATTGGTGTACAGGCGTCCGCTGCTCTACGCGTAATGAATGATTATATGGTTCAAGTTAAGTTCTTGAAGCCGTCGAGACGGTGCAGAACAATCGTTGATGAGGTTTCGCGTCAAAAGTTGAGCATTACAAACAGTAATCACGTTTTCAAGGATCCAGATACACCTCAACGGAAAATCGTACTTCCTGAGATAGTCGAAAACATTAGGGGTATATATCAGTTGAGCGCCCACTCGTCGCAGAAATATAGAGAGAACAGTAAGGTATAATTGAAATCTGACTTATGTACTCCTACTTCACATATTGTGATGAAGTAAGCTTACCAGGTCACAAAGGCGTTTAGGTAGTCAGTCTTATACAATGTCTAAGTATCTACATGGGAGATTTGATGCGAACCGATTTCCTTAACGAAGAATTTGTTACTCCTGTTGTGTTGCTACATACAATGGATCTACTTGTTGCCATATCTCAGTAGTCATACATTCGAGATTCCTGCATGCTCGAGTGTTACATCTAAAGCACGTCAACCCTCCTGAGCTATCTTGAAATAGCCTGCTTGAATACCCTCCTCGTTGACGATCTGGCTATTACATGCTTATCTTATCATCCGATTTAATGATGATAGGTCCATCCAATAGCGTCCTGTCTTTTCTTGGAGTACTGGTGCACGAAGAGCTCTCGCTTTCCCGATGCATGTCTGGATCATCTTCAGCAGTCCTCCGGCCGGTGGCTGAAAAGAAGAGGTGACGATCCGATGCAGCTGGCTGCAATCTCTCGGTATGAAAAGATGTAGAGCCACCTGTTGAAGGTGGAGTCAAGTAGGGAGAACTAGAAATGCTCGACGAGCCGGCTGTCCACGTCCCGGTCTGACTTGAATTTGAAGGCCAAAGTTGGAAAGAGTCGAAGATTTCGCTATGGCTCTGCTGCAACGTCGGCATGGGATAGAACATCTGCGGGTTCGACGTGGAAGCCCCATGTGTTAGGTTGAACTGCTGTTCGCGAGGAGCATAATTGGCTAAGAAGGCCGGATCCACAGCCATTATTGCAGGCGAATATATGGTAGACCTACTACTATTTGCAAGTCCCCAAGGCTGTGTAGGTCGACCCTGAGCATATGCCACTGGATGTTCGTTCGGAGCAATCCGATCAAACCTAGGCATAGCTGGAAGAAAAGCTTGAACGTTGCCATGCTTCTTCGCTGTGGCGTTGGAAATATGAGGAGGAAGTTGCGCGTTGGATTGCCGCCCACGTCGTAGATCAGATGCCTGGAGGGAAATACGGTATTGTGGTGGAGAATCGAGTTTTAGATCGTCTTCTGGGTTGTGTTCTCTTCCAGACTGTTCCTTGCTCAGCAACTTCTTTATATGCTGTTTACTCGAGTTTGCTTTCGCCCATCGGTTGCATGGCCCTTCGACTGGCTCTTGTAGACATCCAACCCGGGAGCTCTCATCCTTTCTGTATAGCGCAGCAGTTACCAGCGACTCGTTGAAATAACATCCGGCAAAGGCCCCTAGCATTATCAATGAGCTTAAGTCCAAGTCGGAACTAAGAATCACTAGGTCTTCTACCATATGCAAGATAAGCGTCAACTTCTTCATTGATGATACACATTGCTTCTCGAGGAAATTCGTCGTCAAAGATATGGACACGTCCTGGTGGTCTTACGAAAAGGCTTCGTAATATGTCTTTGATTGGGCGCCAGCCACCGAGCTCATTGGGCAAAAGATCTTCTGGTAGCTAGGCAGCATTAGTCTTTTTGCTCATTAGATTCGTAGAGTGATATACGAACTCCGGAGAGCATGAGCCAAAAGAATGTCTTCTCATCATACTTGGGCGGTGAGCTCCTAATGTTGCTTCTGTTATTTTGCATTTGAAGCTCTCCAGGCTGTGACAAGCTCGTCATGGCTCAGGAATTTGATTGTTAGTCCAGGAAGTTGAAGCGGTGGGGAGTTCCTATTAACAAGCGTCAAATTAGCATTTTCGAGGTCTGTGAGAAATTTCAGTATATTGTGCTCTTTGGAGTCAATCGAAGGACCTTGCCCATGAGATATTGACAACAGACCGAACGTCTTGGCTCGCATGAATACATGTATGAATTAACAACGCAAGCAAACTCTATCGTGCACTAGATGGTCTTTTTACCTATTGCGTCTAAGTTGACGAATAAACATAGCATTGCAACGTGGCTAGGTTGGGAAGTATGCAAGAAATGGTAGGACTTTCTAAAAGATATCGTAAATCCAAAGTGCTGTCTCTACACTCGGTCCAAGCGTAAGAACATCTAGGACGAACATATGGTAAAGTTGAAGACCGTGCTACGGGAGATTAAATTCTCGAATGAACGACTCAAGCTTACCGAAGCAGCGACGCTCTACTACGATAAGAGTGACAAACTCAACCGTAGGAAGCTAGGAATGAGAACGCTAAGTGATTGAGGGCAGAATAGAAGGGGCACTTTTGCTGTATGTATGAACGTGAAAAGACGCAGCTCGTCCCGCAGGAATTGGGATACGAGGATAAATCAGAAGCAAAGCGGAAAGGCTGCTGGGTATCGGTCGTGAATGCTCGCACGTTGTCAAGTGAAGGAAGGTGGGCTGTACGAAAGATGCCTGCAGCCAACGCGACCTTATCTTTTTGACGTGTTCGCCCGCCATGTGTGTTATGCTCGAAAAGAAGACGTGGAAGTTCAGACCCATTTGCAGCATGGTAGCCTGGGGTGGGGTAAACCGGTATACCGGGTCGAACTGTATGTGGAGAACAAAGGACAGCAATGTACAAAGTAAATGTGATATTTCCTCGCGAATGCTAGCGAAATGTATCGACGGGACCAGAACTCTGCATATATTGCTTGTTGCGTTAATCTTTCTCTTAAGAGTATGAGTATTTCAATAGAGAAACGCAGTCTGCTGCTTGGGAAGATGAGCGCAGTATCAAGGAGCACGGTAGTCCAAGTGAAGTGGTAGTGAGATATGGGCAATCTTCGAAAGGAGCCTCAGTATCCAGCGACGTCTCTCCGGGAATATGTCATTTTTCATCCATTACTTCAAAGGCTCGCCAGCGGCATCATCTATCTCGATTAGACCAGCTTTTGGGCAGAAAAGGCTGAAGCAATGGAAGAGAACATGAAGCGAATAGGAAGTGAGTCAAGAGTTGTACGACGTTGAGACATTTTCGATAGCTCGACCATACTAATGTTTCCGAAGCCGCTCATTGGCTGGACGAGTAGCGTGTAAGTCTTGTAAAAGGGAGAATGAAGTTATTGCGCGCACACACAGGTATCAACCGGTCCCGTATGCAGATGCACGCAGGAGGCTACGAGTTGACCGTTGTTTGCAATTGTCAACCTGTATGGAAAGAACTCAATCCTGGCAGCCGGGTAGATTATGATCAGATGCACAGAAGCCGACAAGGTACCAGGTTCACCCATGCAGAGCCAGAGCTTCTCACAATTCAACTACAAGTGACGCACACGATGATTGACGTGCATCCACGGCTGTGAAATAATACGGACCGTAAACTGTGGAGCCTACGTCCAGACCAGTAACTTTCTCAGACGCAGGAAGAAGATCTGACGTTTCAAAGCTTCAAGACTGTACTCGTAGATAGGGCATGCCCCTGATGCATAAAGTTTTGTATCACGTCGCTAAGATGCCAAGCTCTCACACCGAGACCGCAGAACAAAAATTTGGGATATCGGAACCACGCCCCCCCGGAGACTGCTATTGTTTTTCATGATTCCGCCTTATAAACTTCCTCTTTTTGGAAAACGAACTCCTTCAACGGCTTTAGTGTCTGTAAACCAGCTCACCCTCTCCGACCCTTGTTCGTTCACTAAGCCACACGGTAGGCTTCTTCCTTCCTCTGTATCCAAAATCTCTTTCAGGATACCCTTTTTCCCTTCTCCAGTCGCCAGAAAGGCAATTTTGATACCATGAGTGACCACAGGCAAGGTCAGAGTAATTCGTTTCGATGGAGGCTTCGGACTGTCTTCAATTGCAGCAACCCATGCATCAGATTCTCGCAACAACTCGTGGTTGGGGAACAAAGAACACGTATGACCGTCTGGTCCACACCCCAGTAGGAGAAGGTCGAAGATGGGAAGCTTGACACTATCCATCGCCGCAAAAGAATGCATCAGAGCTCCTTGATACTGATCGGCCAGTTCTTGCACATCATCCAGACGCTCGATATCAATTGGATGAACTGTAGGGTGACCCATTTCTGGCGGTATCTTATCCAAAAGCTCGTGTTTAAGGAGATTATAGTTGCTATCGCCATGGTCAAGAGGTACGGCGCGTTCATCGGCGAAGAATATCTCCCACTTCGCAAAGTTCACTGTATCTTCGGCACTGCCATTTTCCGGCAGGAGTAATGCCCTTGCGAGTGTATTTGGGAGAGATCCACCAGAGACGGCAACCTTGAACGCTCCATGGCGATCGAGACCTGCGTTCTGACACTGGAGCACATATGTGCGTAGTGACTGGGTGAGTGAATCGAGATCTTGAAAGGCATACAAATTGGGTTGGTTGCCCATAGTGACGGAGGGCAGGTCTGGATTTTGTAATTCGGCGGTCTTGGTGGGGCTGACCTAGCAAGAGCGGGGTCGTTCGAGAAGAGTGTCTATTGAGTGCTTTGCTCGAGAGAAGTCAGAATTGTGCATACCGGGAGGCTACTTTGAGCAAACATGAGATGCTACGTACAGACGCTGGTTCGGTGTTGATGAGGTGGTTCGACCTACATCGCAGTTGAAGCTGTGATGTCACATCGGCCAGTGCGAGATACCTTAAGGTGCTAAGTAGCTCGTACCACAGTACCCAAGGTGCTCCCGAGGTCCCGCCGTCCAGAAGTGATACCTTTTTTGTCACATGCTTAACGTATGTACCTAGGTAGGTACCTACCTTACCCTACCATATAAGGTACCTACATGAGCGACGTGGGTAATATGACATAGTCAAGGTATGTGGGTACCTATCATTACTGCCGTCCCTTCCGTAGATTCCGCTACTTCCAGGAAGCTATGGTTTCAACTGTGGTGCGAACCAATCAAAGTTTATACTATACCTCCGTACCATTTAGATAGATATAAGAAGATTGCAATGCCATACCTTTTCGAGAATCGAATTCGTGCTAATGATTGGTACCCAACACATAAGCGCTCACGACACTCTCTAGTACATGAATCATGATATTCATATGAGGACTGCACGGATAGGCCGCGTAAGGGTCCCATATAAGTCTTACCTCTGCTCCATCGTGTTCTCCCAAGCCATCGCCAATTGCATTCGAGAGTTGCAGATCCATGAGATTCTGCGGACCTACCAAAATCGACATACCTCGACAGTCAATCTTGGATATGATAGTCATGGATGCCTCTGACCTCTTGCAGCTTCAAACGCACGCTGCACATCAATACAGAGCCCCTCATACACAGATAGCGCCTGAGGTCTCCCCTTGTGCAACGGGGTCCCCTGATTCCTCTCCCCTCTCGTCATCCATACGACCAGGAGTATCCGTCGAGTACTCACCCTGTAAAACTTCTAGCAGCGCGAGTAATGTCGTCTCTCACAGCAACGGTTCGTTTTATTGTCGCCGATGCTCAACAACGGTTGGCCATCATACCTAGAACACGGCCTGACTCCCCACCGTTTTGGTTGATGCCTCATACACCGTCCATTTGCCGTCCTTGACTGGAAACGAATTCCCTCGTTTCGGCGTTGTTGTCCTCTGAATGTCTTAAATCCGAAAGACTTCAAGCGTGTGGGGATGGTTGTCACTCGTTCCGTCCGAGTCAGAAGTGGTTGGATTTTTGATTTCCATTAGTCTGGCAGACTTGTTGATATTGGCCACCAGTCCTGACACGAATCAGCGCATTGAGCGGAGAGGTTGTTCTTGTTTGAGAAGGCCGTGGTCCGGGAAAGAATGTTTGATTCTTGCTGTAACAGTGCTAAGAGTGGTGAGATTAACAATGTCGTATGGAGCGATTGCGGTTTTGTATTTAAGATACTGGTTATGCTTGCAACAACGCACCATACCTAGCCCGTATTTTATGTATACACCCACATGTGACACCCTAACGTACTTACGATACCTTGGCAATATCTATTTTACTGCTTTGACTAATCATATATCATATCAATATTCAGAATTCCACCGTGGCTACAAGAACTCAATATCTATGATAACGGTGGCGGTGACTCATGATCTCTCAGCATTGAGTATTATGTTTGTTTGTTAACACGACTGCTCTAACAGAACCGCGAATGGCGAGTCAAGCAAAGGAAGATACTCGTCGGAGAAGCATGTTACCTCAGATGACGACGACAAAAAGAAATATACCTCCAGTTGAGGCGCGACAGGACCACAACGATCAAATGCCAATGGCTGAGAGGCTATTGGGCCGGACCAAATCAGATGCAACGGCAATATCATCAGGTACACGACGAACACGAACAATCCAACGACTTGGATCTGAATTTCACATTGTGGAGCCTTTGCTTGAGAAGGCAACCCCCACGAACGCTGAAGTCAAAGCTCCTCGTGTTTCCGCAATCGTAGCTCCCCGCTCCGATTACTCTCGGATGCCCTCGAGAAAATTTTCTAAGCCTATTGCACCCATCTCTGAAATACCTGCCGACACGACTGCAGTCCAGTCTCGCCGTCCTGCTTCCGAGGTACGGTCGAATGAGCCTCAAAAAATCAGGCCCTTCGGTCATGCGGTAACCATGTCTGCAACGAAGCAAGCTCGTCCAGAAAGCACGATTCCACGCCATGGCCGGTCAAACAGCAGGCAGCTGTCAGCAAATATTGTTCCTCCCATGAGCTTGCCGCCTTCGAAACAAGAACAACGGCCGGCTTTTTCAACCTTGCAACAGCACTTCACACCCAAAAAGGTAACCAAAGCACCGATTGCCTCGTTTTTTGGCCCACCTCCAGGCAAGCAGGACGGCAATAATACACTTCCTGGCGAGATAAGTCATTTGCAAATAGAGTTAGCTCAGCTGCATCTATTGCACCGTGATTCAATTAAGATTCAAGCTCAGTGGGAGAAAAGTGCTGAACGAAGTTTGCAACGTCGCTTTGAGAGTTTGTCGAAACAGCATGTTGAGCTTAAGGAGATTGCGTGTGAATCTCAAGCACTCATCAATCAATCCACGCTTGTAGCATGGTGCCAGCACCTATCAGACTTTGAAATTGCCGAAAAGGTGCAGATACTCTCACGATGTATTGTGGAAATAAGCAGTATACTCGGTTTCGACAGCAAAATTTCACGCATATTCAGATTGTTCGAAGCATGGTCTACTAGAGCTTCTTGGATACAAGAAATAAGACGTCACTCGACTATGGGCGAAGGCCAGGCTCTGGAATTTATTGAGGGCATCGGAGATGACTGGAAAGCTGAAGTTGATATCCTCAACACAAAGCTGTCTTATCTTTCTCGAGAGCTAAAAAGCCTAGGAGAAGTCCGGGAACGGTCCAGCATCAGCCGTGTGCTAGTCATGCTCCAGAGCACTGTCTCAAATCTTACGTGTGGACATGACTTAATTAGAAGGATCGAACACGAAGTCATGGCCCAGGAGACTGTATGGGTCCAGGAAATGGTCAAAAATCTGGGCAACAACGTGGCTAACGATATTGATGCCATCGCCACGTCATATAAGGGTATTTGGCACAATGAAGACTGACCTTGTCTCGCTGACTGTGTCATCTTGAACTCCGCTATCGTAGAAAAGACACTCTTCAGATCTGTCACATGCCTAGGACTTCGCTCTTTGGACAGGGTTAGCGAAATGTCCGGCGAGGTTGCTTGGTTATATGTTGAATTCCTGTGAGGGCTATGGTGAAGCCTCCAGCTGTGGACGTACGTCCTCGAGAATTCCCTTCATATTGTTCAGTTTTGCCGCAACTGTTCTTACCCGGATGTCTCGCCCCCAGGTTGAATATTATAACAAGCAGGACTTGAAATCTAACCATTCCACACAGAATCTGAAGCGGAACTACAACGAGGGTTGAGCGGATTCCTTTTACCAAACATTATCAACTGCCAAATTGTTTTACGTGAGCTCGTGGTCTTCCATGGCGGTTTTGGATAGTAAGGTCTACCTTAATCATCTGACGAGTTAAACCAAACTACGATGTGTTTGCTGACCGCTTGCAGGGATGTCGGGTTTTGGTCTCGTTGGTAATCATAAAATGAATTATGTTATCTCGAACTTACCAGTCCTCGAGGAAGGTTAAGTCCTCTCAAAGATTTTCTGAACGAGGGCCTAGAGCCGTGAGAGCCAATCAGGACATAATACAGACGTTCCAACTCCGCAGCAGACTTGACTTAAGATTGATATATAATCTACGTGCTCACTATAGTGCGGCCACTTGCTGCTAGGACAGGCTCACTCAGCAGTGCTCAATCAGCCACAACTATTCAACTCGTAAGAGGTCCGAGAATCAGTATCGGTTTGCCTTCAATGTGATGATAAGTCGAACCTCATGCGACGTATCTCTATGCTACAAAATTTCAAACCTTTCGACATCTGTTACTGTGAAAACCTCTAAGGAGCTGTCTACTGGCAAAGGAAAATCTGTTGTTCCTTTTCATACTACTTGTACGGCGGGACGGATTTTTACTAGGTTCCTGCAAGCCTCGACCTCCGTATGCTGGAACAAGAAGCGGTAGGCTAAGAACAAAAGGGCGAAAGCAGATCGACTTTTGCTGAAAGTGGACTTTGACTCATAGCCTGTTGTTCTCAGGCTTGTGCCATCGATGACACCTCTTATTCCAGATTTCGTATTGCTTTTAAAGATTCATGCAAGGAACGTACAATTGCACTTGTTGTGAATTGAGCAACGTCGTTCAGAAGAATCCACCTACCGATTAGGCAAGTCGTACAGTCTTGGTTTCGAAGGTATTAGGATTGCCTACAATAAGACGTCTATGCCCATCTTATCTAACAAGCTGGTCTAGGACGGCGTGGTTGGAATTACATGTCTAGCAAGAACCCTAACGGTCAGCTTCTGTGTAGGATTGTGAAATGAATCCAAACGACTCAGGGCAGCGGCTATCGGGATCTGAAACAACAAGGCCATCGTCATGCCAAAATTGTGCAGGAGTTACTCCAGTCGTGCAACGAATTATTGAGGCAATCGATATCTTGAAAATCACATTGCTCGGAGAAAGTGCAGGCAGATCACTGGGTCAACATACCAAACAGGTATGTGTGTTTGAGCTTGGCGTCTTGTAGATGTTGCTAGATAACCTCCGTTACTAGTATGCGTCCAGCCTCACGCATAGCGACCTACGCCGACCACTCCTATGGGTTCTTGAAAGCATCGAATCTATTACCCATGAAGTGAATGTGGTCTACCCTACGTCTCCACAAACAAATCCCCCGTTGCTACAACAACGCTTTAGCAGGATCAAGAGGAAGCTCAGCCCTCTTGACACAGATGTGGAGATGATTATACCCAAAACTTCTCGGCATTCGGGCCATCCTCCATCGGCTGTAGAGCTTTCAGCCACAACGTCAGGCCAGGACCGTCAGCGCAACTCCTTGGGAGTGCCATGTCCACTATCATATCCTATCTTCTCAACATCTCGATCTATTTCCCTAACTGTAAAACCTGCACAGGCTTCATCAGGCGGAAATACTCTTCCATTGCTGTCCCCAATCAGTTACCCACCGTATATACTACCACCAATAGCTCCAATCTCACCAGGAACGGCTGCCCCTTCGACGCATTTCCCAAATCTCCAGCATCACATCAATTCCGGGTTTCTGGATTCCCAACTTCCAAGACGTGAATATGACGACCCTCTCTCCGCCCTTTCACAAGCTCAGACGCGAATAACCATACTTGGTAGGAAATGCCAAGCTTGTGACGCCGAGATCGGCAGCTTGACTAAAGAGCGATCTATTTTGAGGGCACGTGTGGAGTCCCTTGAAACTCAACTTCAGGAAATTCAAGAGAGCAGGGATGAAGCGCAGCGGCAATCGGCCACGAAAGGCAAACAGTACGTTGATATAATGGCAATGGCCGCAAAGATCCAGGCACAGGGTGATTTGGATTTGCAGAGGTGGAAAGTCGAAAAAGAGGAATGGGAGTACGAGAGACAGACTCTAGCCCAAAGACTTGCTGTCCTCCAGCGTAAGAATGAAGTGCATGGTCGAATGCGAGAGAACATTGAGTGAGGATACAACGAGCAGACAGTCCCATCATATCAATGTCAGGGTATGTTTCAGCATCGATAGCGCACGAGCAGCTAAAAGACGAGGTGCAGTCTCCCGACAAAGCTTTGCCACTAAAACGAATGGCCTTATATAACCTCGTTACCAACTGACCGATGAATGGCATATTGGCATATTCAGGTGGCATGAATGAAGACATACGCGGTAATCGGCAGACAATCTAGGAGCATGTTTAAGGCCAAGGGCGGGTAGAGAGGATATGAGGAAGCTGTATCTAGTAACGTGGCAATCGTGTCTGCCGCAGAGTGATCAATCGTTCGATCAAGTAGTCCATAACTTAAATTCGGATATCCCACACTGGCCTCTTACCGCCTCCTTAGGCTCCTGTACAACCTAATGTTCAAACCCCGGCTGCCTCACCCCTCAACCCTAATCAGATCAGCTAGCGAGGATGCAAGGCGTACCGAGCCGGCAATCCCGACGCGTCTCTGACGGCATGCCATCATACCTCAGAACAGCCCCAATTACTGAGTACCTACCAGTTATCGGCCATAGAGATAACATCGCTGTTAAAGTTTCATGTGAGATACTTGAACAACTGGGTCTTAGGCGACTGTGCGGGTGACAGTGGGGGTGATACGCCGGATGTGCAGAAAACGATATGGTTGGAATCATGAAGCCAACTCTGCAGGACAGAATACTCCAGCGCGAATTGGGCCACACCTCTAAGTTCTCTGCGATCACAGGTTTGTATGGGGACAGAGGTTGGGTAGATGACCTTGACATCGTCAACGAGCTTGGAGGCCATTCGGGATGCGTGAATGCACTCAGGCAAGTTCAGCATGATTCCAATGACCAGGTTCTACGACATTGCTGATGCCCCCTTCTTTTGCAGCTGGTCATCTTCAGGCAGTCTTCTAGCATCCGGCAGTGATGACCAGCACTTGAATGTCCACTCCTATCAACCTGAATCCTCCAGCTTGCCGTTCTCTCTCACGACTACTGTTGCAACAGGCCACAGAGCCAATATATTTTCAGTCAAATTTATGCCCCACTCGAACGACCGTACGCTTGTTACATGTGCAGGCGACGCTGAAGTCAGGGTCTTCGATATAGAACACAATGGCCGCTCCACCATAAATTCTGCCAGTTCCAATGCAGTAACAGGAAGATTGGGCCAGGGTCTTGACAACATGTACAGAGGGGTCAGATACTTGAGCGAGGGTGACACAAATGCGAGGGTCTATAGGTCTCACGCAGACCGTGTAAAGCGGATAGTAACCGAGTCGTCGCCGCATCTGTTCCTTACGTGCTCGGAGGATGGCGAGGTTAGATCAATAAGAATCATGATTTGGGCATGAGAAGCTGAGGGATCGCACAGGTACGCCAATTCGATCTTCGATTACCTTCGTCAGCGTACCCACCTCCAGCTGGTGGTCGGGGTCTCCTCGCGCGTAGGACGCATCAAGACGACTTGAATGTGCCTCCGCCCTTGATCTCGTACAAAAGATATCACCTTGATCTGAATACTATCTCTTGTTCGTCAAGTCAGCCACATTACATTGCACTCGGGGGGGCTCATCTTCATTGTTTCCTCCATGATCGAAGAATGCTTGGTCGAGATCGTTTAGTCGAACGGGGGAGCCCTGGAATTTTATCACCGGCAAGCAGCATGTCATCGCACGACAACGAGCTAATGGGACAAGCTACGCAATGTGTGCGTAAGTTTGCACCAGGCGGACGAAAGCGGATGCGAAGGACAGACAACGGACACATAACAGCCTGTAAGATCAGCGACGCCAACCCAAACGAGATGATTGTAAGCTATTCAGGTGATCACATTTATAGCTTCGATTTGGTCCGTAGTCCTGATGCTAGAGATACCGAGCTAAGAAATAATGAGGGCCTAAAAAATAATAAAGCGAGGCGAAACATGAAGGACTTTGGGGATCGTAAGCGTAAGAGGAAGAAAGACACTTCCCGTTCACCAGAAAGTACGCGGAGAAGCTCTAAGCCAAGACACTCGGGAAGGGAGGCAAATGGAGACGGAGAGCTAGCGCTTCGTGTTCGCTACGAGAATGGGCAGAGTGAAGATATTGCCATGAACAATGGCTCTGCAAGTGTCCCTTACTCAGCTCTGGAAGAGGCGAGGGAGTCAACACTAAGTCAAACTCAGAGGAGGAGCCTACAAATAGCAAAGAGTCTCGTTAGGATTCGCAAGCTCTTATTCTCTCTTGATGTCTTGAATCGCGGTTCAGCAGGACTCGAAACTCAACATCCAACATCTCACGTAGCAAATTTCAGCTCCGCAATTGAACTTGCTGCCTCCTGCATTCCAGAGATGGATGAAGTCATTAGATCATGGGGCTACCCAATGAACCCCCTTGAAGAAGACGTTGTTCTTCAGCAGACGTTGCGAGCAAACCGAGACTCGTCACGCAGGTTTGTGCAAGCCGCTGGAACGTTAGCTAGGGTACTTGGTGCGAGGTTGCAGACTCCCAGTCCTACTGAGGGTGTGGAGCTCTTCCAGCAAATTACACCAGCGCCGCTTGAAGGGGTTCTGGGTGTATCATTGCGTCAAGTTTTTAGTTACGAGTTTCTCCGCGCTATCGTTCTTTGGCTGGACGGTGGCCTAGAAGGGCTTTTGCAAGGGTTCAAACGACCCGTCAATCATCGAGGAGATAGCTCAAGATTTCCCATACCTGATCAAGCTCAGCAGTGTGGTATAGATGAATATCTCATTCCTTATCTGCTTCGACTCGCTCGGGGAGCTGCAATACCAAACATTGATGCCTCGAGGTTTGAAAGAGATGAGTATAGAAAGGCCTTTGACTCAGAGTCTGCTGCGGTGATTGCATTTAGCCACGCTATCAGGATGCCGCTTGAGGATTTATCAACTGCTGTTGTGCCTGCTCTAGATTCTGAAGAGCGGACTTTGCCGATCGTGCAGGATAGGAAGTCGGCGCTCAAATTTTGGGGCTTCAAAGTTGGGCGAGGTGTTTTGATGAATGCTGGAGAGGGTATAAATTTCCAACATGTCGATACAGCATTTGGTGGGCTCGGCAGAAGGGGTACTCAAGTCGAAGGAGACAGGCTGCAGGAGAATACAGACCCCGAGAGCGACGCATCTATTGATATGGAAGACGCTGCCTCTGATGCTGAGTTGATCTTAGTGGATGACCTGCATAACGAGATTGCCGATCAGATGGCTGTGCATAATGAACGAAATCACGATACTGACGACGATGAAAATGAAGATGAAGATGAAGATGAAGATAACAGCGAAGCAGGAGAAGACGATGAAATCACAGCAGAGGAACGCCATTTCATGTTCCAATCAGCTTCGGATAGGGGTAGACTACGGGAGTCGGTCGAGCAGGATGTGCCTTGCTTCTCTGGTACTCGAAAATATCGCGGTCACTGCAACGTGAAGACTGTCAAAGACTGCAATTTCTTTGGGTTGGACGACGAATATGTGGTCAGCGGAAGCGATTCAGGCCACCTGTTCATCTGGGATAAGAGGACCACTGAGCTACTAAATATTCTTGAAGGTGATGGTGAGGTTGTGAATGTTGTGCAAGGTATGTCCAAAATTTCTTTCAGCCCTAGATGAGTATACAGCATTAGTACTCGGTCACTTGCCCCCGCACTACTCATTCCACTTCCCTGTTAGAGGTTGTAAAGGTTTCAGTCTCCGATCATCCAAGTCCTGGCAGTATAAAATGCTGGACCATACCAGAGATAAAAACTCTCCTTTTTTCCCAGCTCTGGACCGCGTTTCGCTCTATGACATACAAATCCACCATCACCGTCCACTAACTTCTCGTTACCCCGGTAGGTCACCCCTACGAACCCCTCCTCGCCGTCTCTGGCATCGACCACACCATCAAAATCTTCTCCCCCGACGCCCGCGCCCAAGAAGACGCTCGCCTTGGCCTCAACCTCGGTACCTCCCTCACCGGCTCCTCAGGCTCCTCCTCCCTACCCGGCCGCCGCCGCCCCGGTCGCCCACAACCCTCACAGCCCCCCGAGGAGGGCCTCTCGAGCCGCAAACGCATGCAGCAGAGCTACGAAATTGTCAGTCAGAACGATGTGGAGAGGCAGGGCGGGATGCGGGATGCGTTTATCACGGTACGTGCTGATGGCCCTTTTGAGCGAATGCGGAGAGTGGAGGTGGGGTTTGCGGAGTGGATCGGTTGGTTTGGTGGCTGATTACTTTTTCGGGGCGGTAGAGAGGTATGTTGGCGCAATTGGCGGCAAGGCTGAGTGCAAGGGGGGAGGGTGGGGGTGGGGATGGGCATGTTGCGGGGGAGGAGGGGGAAGGGGGACCGGTTATGGTGGATGATAATTGCCTGGTGAGTTTTCCACTTGAATGGTTTGGTTGGCGGAGAAGGGCGTGCTAATTTTGTTGTAGATCATGTAGTAGCTGGAAGTTGTGGTATCCTTTGGTTGAAATATGTGTATGCATCCACCAGACTGAATCATAGTAAATCTCCGCTCCATATATACAACCCTACATGACTACGAAGGTCATTACCCAGCCCCGTACAATTTGCATAGCTCCCGGGGCCGTCAACAAACTCCTCACCTACTGCATCTTAGAGGAGTTCACATTTGGTTTGCTAAAGCCCTAGCCGAGGTAGACATTCACGAAAGGATACCACCATGTTCCTCTTCTCCAGAACAAGCCCCCGCTGCTGAAACTCTCGTTCCATGCATCGCTCGCGTAGTTTCCCAATTCAGCAAAGCTCGGTCGATTCCCCATTTGGCGAGCGGACCGTGAAAACAATGCTTCTGCTTTCCAGCGCGCTCGTTTCCTCCGCTGTCTTCCCGCAATTTTGGTCGGGTTTTGGCTTCCGAATTTTTTTGCCTGTTGGGTAGTTGCCGGTCGCGAGGACGATGATGGTCTTGTGGTTGGTGGGTGCCGATGTGTATTTCGGATGGTCTTTGTGTGGCGCCTTGGTGGTTTGGGAATGCTGGTGGTCAGAGCTGGATGGAGTGGGGGTGTAGGTGGAGAAGGACGAGGCTGGAGGGGTATGGTGGTATATGGCAGGTTTGAGCAACGATCTTTGATGTTCTGACATGTGTTATGAAATTTGTATGTATGTACATAGAAACCATTTCGTTCCATGCTCCCTATGTCTTCTTAAAATGCAGTCCCAGCCAAGATTCCGTCTCCACCTCACCTCCTACCTACTTCCCTTTCCCTTTCCCATCTCGCCCTCCCCCTTCTCCTTCCCTCGCGATTCCCTCTCTCTCCTCCCCCTCCTCCCAAACACACCTCTCACAAAGACATATCCCCCCCAATGCCCCCATCGCCCACTCTCTGCGCTCCTTGACAGGCAATTCGACATCGCAATAATGATTCAGCACTTCCTCTCCCTTTTTGATGCCTCCCTCACTTATCTTTCCCTTGCCATTCCCCCATTTAATGACCTCATCGCCTCCTCGAGCCTCAAACCGTATTTCACCGCCCCACTTCCATTTCACATTTGGCGCGCACGAGTGGTTGGCGAGAGACCACATCGGATGCACAGCACACACCTCTGGCCTCCCGTCTCTCGTACTCACTCTTCCGCTCGCCGTGCCCCTAAATTTCGCAAACAGCGTGTTCAAGACCCAGGTGTCGCACCGATCGACCTCGGCGAAAACGTCAATGTCCATTTTCTCGAGCATGTGCAAGGGCGCAAGGATATTGTCGTGGAAGGTAAAGGGCAGGTGGCCGGCTGTAGCAAACGCGCTGGCGGAGGAGGAATGGGCGTATGCGAGGTTGGCGGGGATGAAATCGCCCCAGAGAAATTTGGTCTCTGGAAGATCAAGGGGGTGAGTGTCTTGCGTGAATGCGAGGGCGAAGGCGCGAGCGAGGAGAAGGAGGTAGAGGGCATTTGCGGCGGCAGAGGGGCAGGGGTCGCGGGCTAGGGTGTCAAGATCGGGTTTGGAGCAGAGGGCTGGGTGGTAGAGTTCTAGAGCTGCGGTTTGGCATCTAGAGGAACAAAAGACGACGTCGACGCAATCAGGGCAGGTGGGGAGAGGGGAGGAGGGGTTGGTGGGCAGGGCCGACGAGCAGGCGTCGCAGAGGGGGTCGTGCAGGCGGTTGTTGGCGGTTAGGAGGGAAGATTCATGCAGGACGGTCTCGTAGGGCGCGATATCAGCGGTGGTAAAGATGCCGAGTTGCTTAACGGTCGGAGCTGCAATGATTGAGGGTGAGGATGTGTTTTGTTGGAGAAGCGGGAGCGAGACAGCGCGGACTTCGCATTTTTGAGTTACCTTTAACATCTCGCTACACAGGAAGGTAAGGCTGCTTTCAGAAAAGCGATCGGTTTCGTGGCTGTTCCAGGGATAGAGCTCTCGTCGGACGGAGCCTTGCTCTAGGAGATCGGTCTTGGGGTTTAAGTTTGAAGGACTCCATGCCGGGTCGCGCTGCAGCTGATTTTGCCGATTAGTCTCCAGTATTTGATCCTGAATGTGCCTTAGCTTTCGATCGAGTGGAAAAGAACTCAGACCCCGACTGCTGAAATCGTAGGCACTCTTTAAGCAGCCACACTTCAGAAGCGTACGAGCCAAAGTCTTGAAGCATTGTCGTGCATAGAGTCTTGCTGTTTCTTCCCACACAGACTCCTTATTTTCTTCTTCTATTGTAGCCTCTTCAGTATAGCCATCGAGAGGCAGTGCATCCGCTTTGGTCTTTCCATTCACATTTTCATTCACAGCATGGCCAAAGTAACCTTTATTATCCCCAATCTCCTCTGACCCCTTGCGATGAGCTTTCAATGCTTCTATAGCCTGCTCATGGTATTCTCCAGACTCATCCCGAACCTCGTCAGTGAGGAGTAACGCTTTATACGCATCGCCAGCCGCCAGGTCGGCAAATCCTAGCTCTTCATGGCATCTTGCTCGATCCAGGTAGAACTCTGGGTTGTAAGGGCTGGACTGGATTTCAGATGTCAGTAAAGCTCTTGCGTCTAATGGAGATGTGCATTCCGGTCGCATTGCGGTTGATTGGCGCCATTTTGTGAATGTTTACACAGACATGTAACGGAAGATTTCTCAGCGCCGTATCTGACATCATCCTCTCGCGGGCACTAGCCCCATGTGGATATTAGGGCTTAGTGTCAGGGCTTAGGGCTTTGCATCACTTTGGGTGGCAGCGGTCCGGTCAAGGTACCAGAGCAAATGCAATTTACGTAGCAAGTAACAATCAACCTATCCCGTGAGATCCTTCTCCGAGTCCTTCTGTCAGTACCGTAGTTCAGCTTGGACTGATAAGTATACTCTTCCCTTAAGTCGAAGTGACGGATCATCCACTTCGGAGTGTCTGTTCGTATCATTGCAGTACTGCCACTTGTTGTACTACGCAACCTAGGGGTCTCGATTAGTTCAGTGGCCTAGAAAGGACTGCCGTCAAAATGAACCCCTAGGACTCTGATCTGAACATAGTTAGTTGATAGAGAACAAGTCAAGATTCGGCATCGAGACTGATGGAACGGATGAATGCCACTCAGTCATTCAAAAGGTGATGCCGTTGATAGTAAAGAGCAACTGGGTTTAGATTCTAAGGCATAAATAGCAGATCTTTAAGCCGTAAATAAGTTGCAATATGTATGCAGGTTGGTTCGTCACCACCACTTCTCGCACAGCACCCTTTGCTCCTCCATCCCCTCCGCTGACCTCAGGAGTTCCACAACCTCATCTGTCATCCCCACTGGTCCACACACGTAGGCCACAACTTCTTTCCTATTCTTAACGTCTCCCAGCGCTGCGATGAGATCCTCATGCGAAAGCCGTTGACGGTGGATTCTGTTGGTGAGATCTCCCCGAATCATACTCTCCTCGCGATTTATATCCCCAGAGTCACCAGTAAGGTAGAGATCCAAAAACCTATCATCTGAAGCTTGGGACTTTAGGACTGAAGATAGGCGCTTGAAGAAAAGAATTTTGTGGAGATCGAAGGAAGAGGGAAAGCGAGTTGTGTAAATGAATCTGATCGATGGGGGAAGTTGGGAAGGGCGGTCATGGAGATGGGAGAGGATGGACATGAGAGGGCTAGGAGTGTTTCTTGCATTAGCAACCTATTGAGACGATCACTTGAGAGGCATGAATACTTGATACCCACACCTCCAGCGACGAAAACCACCCTTTTGATGTTCTGCACATCGATCTTTGAAGGTGGCCATACAAAGCTTCCTCCTACTCTAACCAGCAGGTCCGATCCTAATATTTCAGATTCTGGTCTCCAAAGCCATACAGCGGGAGGATTTCGTGGAGATTTTTGAACAGCGAGCTCCAGATACCCATCTTGTGGGGTTGGGTCAACCGACGGCTCTGCATCCTGCGGTGAAGATGTAATAGTGAAGCCACCTGCGTGAGGTAGGCCACGGATGTATACGTCTAGCCATTGCCCAGGTCGGAACTGCACTGGTTATCTGTTAGCTAGTCATAATAACATCGACGAACCTAATAGACTTGCCTTTATGCGCTTTCCAGCTGGGACGCGAAGCTGCAATAGTCTTATCGTTTCGTTGACCGGTTCAATTCTGTCCAACTTGACAAGATGAACGGCATCGTCGCGCTGCTGTGCGGCAGTTCGCTCTTCATGGGTGCTGCTACCACTCATATTCTGGCTCAGGGCTGGTTTCAGCTTGAGAGGACCTTGGCGAGAGGTTCTTCTCAAATGTTTGATCGGGCAAGCACCCAGCTGGACAAGCCTTGTTCGCATTGGAAGATACGACCTGATGTTGACCTTTTCACATCCGGAGTTGCATCAAAGATGACAACATTTAGTTGAGGAATGTTAGTGATCAAGTAAATGTCGTCAGTGAAAGACAGGCTATCACTAAACTGTCTTACCCCGACCAGGTTGATGGCGCAAGTATGAAGGGCGGAAGATCGACGCCAAGCGAGGCGGGCAGTGAACCGCCCCTCACGCGTCGACGCGACTTTCTTACAACTATTTCATGTCTACTAATTCTATGCCTTTAACAACATATACTTAAGCAGACTCGATGGGTTGAAAGTACAATGGACAGCATTACCGGGCATGTTCCCCCTTCTCAGGTTGCGAAGCCCAGTTCTCCAGATGTATCAGATGCTTCTCAAGGCAGCTATGCTTTCCTTGTCCATTCTCAAGACACTCTGAATCGACATCTCCCTGCCATTATCGACAATCAACCTCTTGCACGGCAGAGGCGTCGACGAACTAGGTAAAATGAAGTTGATGCAAGCTTCCGGACCACGAGCTGATTAGTTGCCCGGATAGCCCTGAAGATCATGCAATCCTTGAAGCCGAGTATGCTAAGAGTTCAAAGCCCGACAAGGCCGCTAGAATGGCCATAGTCGATCGTGTCGCTCTGGGAGAGAAAGAAGTGCAGGTCAGTGGGACATCGGACACTATTTACCTCCAAGCCGTCACAGGGTCCTTCGCGGGTCGGCTGCAATGGCGAGCTTGATTTGTACGACGGCTAACTCCTTCATCGTCTAGATATGGTTCCAGAACCGTCGCCAAATGACGCGTCGCAAGTCCAGGCCTTTGCTGCCACATGAGGTTGCTAGTTTCCGTTCGAGTCAAGAAAGTGTTGATGACGCGACATATTCGAGTTTCTCTATGGATGAAAGCAGTCAGCAACAGCCGTGGTCAAGGCAAAGCAGCTTTCACATGAGCCAGTCATCTCCAGAGGAAGTCCACACTCTACCGCCAAGCAAGGCCTCGGAGCAGGTGACAATACCTAGCAATATCCCGTCTATTGGTCAACCACAAATTACGACTCTTGGCATCGCAGCTGAAGAAGCGCAAGCCGGTATCGTTACGGAAGGTTCCGAGAGACATATTGAAGCGTCTAAGAAGCCCAGCGTTATAGCAGCAAAACGCCAATCCGATCCCTCACCAAATCCAGAACTTCCATTGTTACAGGGAGTACCAAGAAAACGTGGTACCAGCTCGATTTCGACCCGTCAGAACGCCCCTGTCTCCATATACCAGGAAGGTCGACAAGATGTTTCACCGTCAGCAATGCCATGTACCGCGCCAAGTTCCGTTCCAAGGAAAGCTTCCGACCGCAAGTCGGTACCACAAGCGCTCAAGCGTACATCGTCGTTGGTCAGACTTTCAATGTCTCTTGACGGTAAAGCAAAAGTTACTATGGGAGATGAGAGCTCGCCATCGCCTCCACGAGCTCAGCCTTTACCCGTAACTGGACCCACACCGCGTCCCAAAGGTGGTCTGCAGCGCAGCCAAAGTGCCATGGAGCCTATCAGCAAGACTCCTATAGACAACATTCTGTCTTTTTCGATGTACTCGAGGCGCCCGATGACAGGTAGGTCGCGAGATGCTAGGTCTTGGGAATTCTACTGTGACAGCGATGCTCGCGACGCTTTGACAATTCAAGCAGAGCGGGAACAGAGTGGGTCAGCAGTCGGAGCCATTGGCCTCATCAGATCGCGAAGCAATAAAACCATGGCAGTAAATCCTAACAAGAGAACTGCCCATCAACCAAAGCACGAGTCGACCAAACGCCAGAAATCAAGTAGTCAGCAGCTTCAGAAGCCTAAGCTTGCTCGTGCCATATCATCCGTAGCTAGGCTCCAAAGCGTTGCTGGAAATGCGCAAAAGCAAGCTGCAAAATCGAAAGACAAGGACTTGAAGTCAAGTTCGCAACCAGCTCTGTATCAATCTTATGATGGCGACTCGGACAAGGAGAACTGGGAGCCAGGCACGCAAATAAGCAGTACCCGGAGACGCCGACCTGTGAACACAGAACAGCAAACGGGAATGCGGCGCCCTGTACTGGAGGAGAGCTTGTACATTCCAAGTCACTCCTCGAGCCTAGATACTCTCATGAACCGGAAGGCCGTTAAAAACAGACGGATTAGGAGTGAAGAGAGTATCGAAACAGACAATTCAAGCCCTGAGGTAGCCGAGGAGGCGGCAAAGCTTATTAGCGGGTCGAGTGTAAATCGCGAAGTCGAGGATCTGGATTGTGTGCAAAACTTACTTTCCTTAAGTCAGGCAGCGTGGCAATGAGTCTTTGATCTATGGCTAAGCTGACAATAAGATGCTTGATTGGGGTTGTAGAAATGTGACTGAGGATGACTTCATGTTTGTACGTTAGGGATCAAGCAGACAAGATGTCGGGCACTGTGTGGCTTTTAGTGTCTTAAAACTGGCCTGTTATGCCCCGCAGAACATGTCTCTTAATATCAGAATCTTTACGTCTTTCAGAGTTACCTCCGTGACTGAAGACTCTTCGATGGTAGCCAAAATGGTGGGAGTGGACCGGCAGCACTGATCTGCTAGATTAGTCATATCGGACATGGGTCTTAGCGGCTTGCATATGTCGACGACAAACGAAGAAGCTGTAAGACGAGTACCCGAAATGTAGATATAAGCTACCGTGTCCCAAATCCACGCATTCCCTCTATCACCTATCGTACCAACGGAGAGAGCATCTTCTTTTTCTCTTGCTTTGGTCAGTGCAAGATACGCAGGTTGTAGTTGGACAATTCCCATTCGTCTCCATGTTTACTACCTGCTTGTGCTTTCTTCTACGCTTCTTGAGGCACATACCTATCATAGGTCGGTTGATGTATATATGGGGAGAGTTCACTACAAATTGACATTCTGGCAAACGCAAAGTAACTTGGCCTGTAATATCATTCTGCTATTCATTAAGTCTATGAATGTTATGAGATAAGAAAGTGAATTTTGCTTTTGCCATTGTGAAAAAGATTCTCCATTGTTACTTCTTGCTCCTAGTGCATGCTTTTTCACAGAAAAAGGAGGCGGAAATCGGCCGTCGCTATAGAGACTCAAGAAAGGTTCAAGATATTTGTTATATGAGCAAGTTAAAAGAAGTCGAGAAGAAAGATAAAGAGTACACAAGAAAATTGAATGCCCCTAATTATACATAATACCGGCGGTTACTTCAAGAGGGAAAATATCTCTTGAAGAAGGCATAACAACGGTAGCAAGATTGAACGCGAGGAAGTGACCTTCTCGAGGACTGATTCATACAGCTACCCTCCTAAGAATGTTTGTCCAATAACAGATTCGCCAAAAGAGCCTACCTTACAGAAAAAGATTAGGTTTATCAAGAACAAACGTCTCTGCTGTGATTTGAACTCCTGCAACAACAAGCCAAATAAAGTCTAAGACGAAGGAAGATACAGGAGCAAAAGGTAATTTACTGTTTATTTCGCCTGTCAACGAGACGCTCGTATATGATATTAGACTGAAGTAGCAGCTTCACCTTGGCAACGAGCCGCCATATACGATACAAGAGCGAATTATTGTGACTTTTTCTACCTCGGCGAGATTACTCTTGCTTATTCTCACAATATAACAGCAAATCAATTATTGTTAGCCACAGTGTTTTCCTTTCACAGCATAGATCACTTGTAGCGGATACCACGCTCCCTCAACTCATTCATCTAAGAATAGGGGGCTTTTTACGGTACACAGTCTGATATCTCAGGCAATCATAAGCATTACCTTACCCCAAGTGTTCTCAGTCAAAGGCAATACGATCTACCATACATATCGCACCTTTCCTATTGATATACTACGTAAACCTGCTCTGTTGCTCAATACTCATACTGTGGAAACAATACATATGATAGCCATACTTATAACACAGTTTCTGAAATCTATTAGGTAGAGAAAAATCCCAAAAATTTCTAAGTCCATGCTTTGATACGATACAGCACTCACGCTGCTGATAGACAACCAGGCCACCTCTACCCGTTTCTAACTTCGAGTACAAAGGTTCACGCTATCCCTCAAACCGGCTATAAAGCAGCCACCAGGATGATGCGGGCACTATACCTATGATGGTATGAACGATACCTATGAAAGTATGAGGGCTGGAGATTTCTGGTGGAGCTGAGTCGACATCCGTACTATCATAGGTATAGTGCCCGCATCATCCTGGTGGCTGCTTTATAGCCGGTTTGAGGGATAAGGTCGAAAAGACACTCCCGGGGTGGGTGGGGGGGGGGTTAAGCGTAGTATAACAGTTCTGAATGGAGCAGTACTTGTGCAAGCTTTTGGAGGTACGGAAGAGAGTTAGATGCCTACCTACTCTTTTGATTGAGCTGTTCGAACGACATGAGTACTAGAAAGGTCTAGAAAAGAGCGCAGGAGTCGATCTCTGACTTGGACTTAAAATCAACGGAGAAACTGGAACGCGAGACGGAAAGTTTGATCCGTCGGGTTGATGCAAGAGTTAGCATAGTAGATACGGAAGCAGAGAACGGTCAAGAAGACAGGGTCCTGAAATGTCACTGGATCTGGCGAGACTGTTACGGAGGCATAAGTAGCCGGAGAATACTGGCAGGCTGCATGGTACACCATTGGCACTTCCAACAACCTGGGAAATGGAGCAACGTCGAGAGCCTTGAGCAAAGGCCAATGAATCTCCGTTTATAGTACCATGATCACGAAATATCAGGTGCAAGGGGGACAACCAATAGGATGAGCCCTGGGGGATGTATGGTCATGCTTTCTTGACAATGTTAAGTTTGGATCTCTAATTAGATATTGATAAAAGTTTACTCGTCGTCGTCGTCGTCCGCATCATTGACCACGTTGAAGAACCTCAGCTCGTAGACACCTGGGCTTGTGCTGACCACCCTCAACCAATCTCTCAATTGCTGTTTTTTCAGGAATTTCTTCGTCCTACAAATGGCCAACTGATTAGCCTCGGCCCATCAAGAAGGTTTCTATACACGCCCCCGTGTAACCCTGAAAGCGAAAGTCGCTGGTATGGCTAGGGCACTCACAAGTACTTAAGATATCTCCCCGAGAATTGCGTGTGCGCAATCACCTCAATCTTTCCCTCTCCCTGCTGGCTGATTTGCACGGTATCACCTAGGTTTCCAACACGGTTGTCGACCTTGATCTTGTCGTGCAGGAACTTTTCGAATGCGGAGACATCGAAGATTTTATCAGAAGCAGGTTGCGAAGCATTTATAATGAACTAATGTGTAGAACGTATAATCAGTCTTAGCGTACACAGGCAAATGCATTTCGAGGAGGTGGTCTTGACCTTCTTCGTGATCTTCGCAGGCTTGCCCTTAGGGCCAGCGGCTGGTTTTTTCTACATCGCAAGGAACAAACTTAGCCTACTGTTCTTGGAGGCCCCAGCTTTAAGCTAGGGCGAACAGCAAAGCGGTGTGTGAGTACATACTGTCGCAGGTGCCATAATGTATGGTATCGTGAAGGTCGTAAAGAGATATTTATCCTGCGCCGGGTTTGTCGGTTATTGGATATGAAAGTCGCTGAGGAAGGTTCGATGTGTGTAAATTCGCTTACTAGCGTAGTTTACGTACCATATGCCTTGTAGGGCAGAACCATAGTGAGAAATTCGTTAGAGAGTTTGGAAGACTGGAAGTGCTGGATAGATTGATAACTTTCTAGCAGAAACCTTGACTCGTTCGATGCCTCGATGCTCTTGCTAAAGTTATCTGTCATCTCATGGCCACTGGTCGTCTGTAAACATAGCAAGGTTTAGAACCCGCGTTTGTCAACAAACTTCATCTCACCTTGACTTAATTTCTATTTTCGGTTGAAGAGATTTCATCTTGAGCTTCTGCAATCCCTTTGGATTCCAATCACTGCAGGCTTTGTGTTTATTATGACGGCTAACAATCCCACATCTTTCGGCATGGTGAACCCAGCTATCTTTGAGCACCTCCAAGCCAAGATTGACGAAGATGCTCATGTCCGCGAGGAACTTCGAGACATTCTGCAGATACTCGAAAGACAAGGTAGAGCTGGGCTTTCTTTCATGACATGCTCAGCGATACTGATTTTGTAAAGGAAGAGCAACACAATCAGTGTTAGCCCGGGTGCATTCCACACCTTCAACACAGCGTACGACTGGTCAGAATAATCACTGTAATCAAGGCTGACCATCACATACAGTTGGTGGCCACCTCTCCGAGGCACGTACTTCCACTCTACAACAAGTTGAGACAATCGCCAAGCTTGGAGAAGTGGCCTCGAAACACCCCTATTACAAGTACAACAATATGTGGTCAAGAGAGATGCAAAACGCTGTGAGCTCTGTATTTTCGATGATGCGGTTGCCATCTAACCAGAGCTAGAGCGCGGCTGTTGTTCTGTGTGGATGGCTTGGTGCTTTTTCAGATGGAGAGGGCAAAGGTCAAGGCGGAAAGCTCCTTACCATTGACGAAGTTGGACAGGTTCTGCAAGGTTTCAAGCACCTAGGTGACTTCCGACGTTTCTGCGCTGATCGTTCGATATAGTACCGGTAAACCTAAGAGACCGAGACGCCTTCCACTTAACTATTGAGGAGTATCTACATTCTCTAATTAACCTTATCGAAGAGCTGGTATGGAACAATTGTCGGTGCTCCAAACCAGACTAATCAAACAAAGGCACGGCTAGCTGTAAACTCGGTTACATTGGGAGACTACCACCGTCCATTGCAGATCAGCCAATTCGTCAAGGACCTCCACGCTGGCTTTCAAATTCTTAACTTAAAGAACGATTCACTCCGAAGGAGAAGCGACAGCATCAAGTATAATGTTCGTAGTCCATCTCAAAGTACTGGACTCAAGCTAATGAGCGATGTTTCAGGTAAAGAAGATCGAAGAAGTAGTCTACGATCTATCACTACGAAACTTGGTGCCGCAGGGCCAGACATGAGACTCTAAGAAGTCACGCCCCGGTACGAAAATCCTCAGTTTTCTAAAGCGCACCTTGATGCCACATCGGGATTGCACTTTTCAGAGGGCCCGCTATCATGCGAGCATTCTTCCTGAAGTGGACTTGGCAACTCGGTTATCTGGGGAAGCACGGAGAGTGCGCAAAGATACCAATAAGCTTATCTACGTATTCACCTCTATCCCTTTGGCTGCTGTTAGGATTCGATTAATTTTTAAGGTTAACCCTAACCAGATTTGGTAAGGTTCCGTCAAAAAGGTTATTTTTTGTAAATAGAAACAATGTCAACAAAGCCCCCTATTGTTCTGACCCACCTCGATAATGCCTTTCTGCGACGTAGTACCTGATTCAACTGATTTAGGAACTGATCGTTCTAATCTGCGTTTTATCACTGATATAGGAGATCGATTTGAGCCTATTCAGATACCTTCAAACGTCAGTTGGGTCAATATACCATCAGATATCAGCCCTTTAGATGTCGCGAGCTTATGGGGTCTCTATTTCTCCTTCGAAATGCTTCAAACGATAGCAAAACACACCAATATATACGTCAATGAGAGTCACAGATGGGGGAAAGAAAGAGACTCTAAAGCCAGATCATTTCCGGACACAGATGAGCTAGAACTGAAGGCATACTTTGGAATATGCATCTATATGGGTCTTCATAAAGAACCTCAAGTTTCTGACTACTGCTAGATGATCATCGAATTTGCAAAAGAAAGAGTCTTGGTGACTGTCGTGGATGCAAGGAGATAGGACAGGTAGCAACGCCTAAGAGGCGAAGGATTCTCGGAGAAATCACATCAAATTTGGGTGGTAACAAGCGGGGAAAGCGTACTACTTTTGGCTGCGATACTTGCGATATCCCCATATGCAAAGACGGTTCTTGTTGAGCTGCCTATCACAATAGCATCAATAAAATGGGTTCAGAATGATAGTTCTATTGTTTCTATTGTTCCTATTGGTAGAATAAGCGAATACGCTAATTAATCCACCCGACAGCAGCCAAAGGGATAGAAGGGAGGGTGGTGCTCTTCGAGGTATGATATAACCTAAAGTGATCATAGCTGATACTAGAAACTCACAACTTTTACACTATCTTCGGTATTGTTACTGTTAGAAGCCGGGATTCTCTCAATACGTCTCTATTTCACCTTGGAAGTCTCTGTTTACTTTCTGATATCTCACTACTTCATGCCAACATAGCCCCGCGTCTCAGCAACAACTAGGGAATCATTGACAGCGCTGAAGCGTACTTCATTCGCAAGTTAGTTCTGCTAATATTGTATACGTCGCTATCGAGTCTCTTAAGAGTAATTATACACTATAGACAACTATATCCAAATCTTCTGGCATATCGCTAATCAGTAGTAAGATATAATCAGTGCGGTTTTTCTTATCCGCTCAAGGTAATTTTCCATCGTTGGAATGGATCTCCATGAATAGGGATCCCTATTGGCCAAGAACCTCATCCGTCTCGTGAACAGCTTATCCACACCTGCAAACCTGCATCCATAGGTCATATGGGTCATCTGTGAATGACAAGCATTCAGTTGAAATTCATACTTTGTTTTTTGATTGTATGGCGAGATAACTGATCATCTCGCTGTTCGATTTTTAACTCATCCTTGATTTGTTCACGACGTTCGGTTGTAAATTAAGTCTGGAAATTATGATTAAGCCTAAGATAAGGTATGATCAGATATCCATGATACCTAGTATCTGGTCCGTCAATAGGTCCATTGATCTATGGATGCATGCCCCAAGGTTCGCACAGTATGTCCACGAGACGAATGGGGGTTTCGACCAATAGGGGCGGAAATCCATGGTTCGCTTGCAACAGATATGCAGGGCTGAAAGGCTAGGTAAGGTAGTTCAGTGCAGGTAATCCTGTTCGGCCACTGCCACTGCCACAACTCAGCCTTGTGAATGCAAGGCCACTTCTGGATCTCTGTGTTTAAAGGACCATTTCCAAAGTATTTCCCTGAATTGTTGGGCATAGAAGTCTCTGGTAAATTATCCGCAATTCTTCACATTGGATCAGAAGATTTCGAGATTCGACATCATGGACCCATTGTCAGCTGCTGCATCGATCGTCGGACTACTTGGAGCCGCAGCAACTATAACCACTATTCTTAAAGCGATTGTCGCAACCGTGAAACATACACCTCAAGTGGTAGCAAACCTACTTATCGAGGTTTCAGATATAGCTTCATGCTTGGGCCAATTACAAGCTTTTCTATCAGGCGCAGTGGCAATCTCAAGAACTCGAAAATCGCTTCTCATGGTGGATCAGATTGCAGTCACTCTTACAAACTGCGTTTTGATCTTCTCGGAGCTTGAAGAGACCATTGAGAAGTTGAAACTAAACCTGCCAATATTGCCAGCAACGATAAGATTAAGATTCACGTCGAAGGAGGCGGCCATTACCAAACTTTTGACACGCCTCCATGCCTCGAAATTGTCATTGACTCTCATGCTTACGACACTAACATGGTAAGTATTCGTCAAGATATCTTGCAATACGATTCCGGCCTACTGATAGGCTGGACTACTTAGTAGCACTATTGAGGAGGCTCAGGCTTCGATTGAGAGCCTTAATATGCTAGTCAATCAAGTGCTAGAAAGCAACGAAGAGATGTCCCAACGGCTAGCAAGTATTCGAATCCAATCTGATACTGCAAGCTCAGGGTCCACTGCTATAACATGCGGAAGAGGTTATAACGATGATGACGCCTCGACAATCAGGCCTTGCAGGCCTGATGATGGGAATTTGTTGGATTCAGAGCTTAGGCAGACGACAGCTTTTGGATTCGCTTTTGAACAAGACTTGCAGAGATCCCGAGTATACCGACGAGCCCTTATAAGAGATGCGGAATCTTCGGTTTCATCATCTCTTGGCCGTTCCGTTGGATGGTCACTCCTCTCGGGCTTGAGTCTTACAGACATCTCTTGCTTATCGGTTATCTCACTACCAGTATCGGGACAAGAGATATGGAACTCTTCATATTACGAACCTGGAGATGGACATATTGGCCACCCCCTTTATTCTTCAAGCTCAAGCAAAGTGGAAAATCCTCCGTTAGAATTGTCTGGCGCGGTCGCCAGCGAAAAAGCCGCAGTAAAGAGCGAATTGTCTATCTCAGCCTCTTATTCTCTCAATGAGCTTGGTAACGCTTTAGCAGTATGCGAACGTTGTAACAAGGTATAAGTCTAAGCCATTCTGACACCTATCAACTGCGACATCCCAAATTTGGCCCTCATTACTAACATATCATGTTCTAGGTGATCGGTAATGGGATTTTAATCAAAATATGTAGGTTCCATCAAGCTGAAGTTTTTTGGCGCTTTTGATGTGCTGAATTGCTTCCAGCAACAGGTTATTGGCATGCAGGTTGTTATCGCTGCACGTCCTGCGGTAACCTTTGTGGCACTGATTCAACCGTCTTTTTACTCCCTGATGGCGCGTTCAACTGTGATAACTGTGGTATATACCGCTGCGGTGTTTGCGAGAACGTCATTGAGGAGTTAGCTATAGTCGCTGGCGATAAAGTTTATTGCGCGCCATGCTTTCGTTGCCATAAATGCCAGGAAGTTATTGGTAACCTGAAATATCTACGGACATCGCTCGGAATCCTCTGTATGGAGTGTCATAAGGCGGCGATGGAGCGACGAAGACTGAAGGGACCACGAAAGCAGGGAATACTGTGGCAAAAAATGAGCCTACTCCGGGCAGTGGAAAAGAAGTGGCCACAACTTCCAACCGATGGAGACGGTAGACTTCTCCAATTCAACAAATACGTGTCAACGGGCAATCTGTTCAATTCAGCTCACCTGGATGTTGACCAGTCTGCAAAAGATTTTCAAGGTTCGATCGGCATTGCGCTTTAAAGAATATTCTTTTTGAGTTCAGCAGACTGTTAACTTCGGTTCGTTTATTGCTGACTGCCATTTGCCAGTCGAGTTGCTGAGGAAACCATATTCTACCCGAGAGAGAAGCGTTTCCCTTGACCACCACCAGACTGAGTCATGGTGAAATGGAAATGTATCGCCAAAGGATCTTAACCAACCACAAGGACTTGATAATGCCGGAAAGGAACACATGATATCAAAGCACCATCACACCGTTATTTTGTTCCACTTCCCCTTGACGGCGCTTGCACAACCTTTCCTTACGGTCAAACCCAACACATGACGCTCGCTTTGCTCGCTCAGCATTCCACTCAACCGCAATTTTTCCATCAAGGGCCTAGGATGGAAGCGTCATAGATTTCTCCCAAAACTATGAACGTCTACGAAGCCCTGACAGCAAGTCCGATCCTTCAACAACCGCTGCATCCATGCAGATCGCTCTGACCTAAGACCTCCGTATAACTTCCTCGGCCTCTGATTGGTATCCTCCGAAAATAGCTCTCCCTTTGGTAGAAAGCCAAGGAAAATGCCACCAACACAGCGGCCGCACACCCCTTTTTATTTTCTTTCAAGAAAAGGGTGACTTCTGTCGGAAATCCCACAGCTCCAGCGCACGCTAATATATGGTCTACGCCCCCTTTCTCATGATTGTGTCAACCAAACGGAGCTATGCTAGTGGATAGGGGGGTCTTGACGATCTACCATCTGGGAATACTTCTTTGAATGTTTCTATTCACCATAGACTTAACGTTATCAAAATTGGAAGGAGTATGAGATTTTGAATGCCTAGATTCGATGGACCTTTCCGCATGGATAGAGGACCAGGAAAGGCTCGCGATCTTGGTCCTATGGAGAGGTCGTTGAAGAGTAGTACAGAGGCGATGGAAGATTGCCACATTTAAGAGATATATTCGCGTATCATAGACTTGGCGACGAGCTTGGGTTTCTTCCTCACACGAACGGTAGGGCAGCATCTTGCTCAGAAAATGGATGGACTTTTAGTCGTGGACGGATTCTGTTTCTCGGAATTGTCTTACAGCCTTGACGAGCCTTGACTTGCGTGCGCCGATACAATTTTCCCCTCTACCTCCACCTTTCATCCTCCAAATCAAGCCACCACATAGCCTTCTCCCCCTGCACCGCCATTCCTGCTCCTCCCCATCCCGGCTGCCTCCAGTAGCCACTGCATCGAATATTTCTTCTCCGGCTCCCCATCATCTACAAGTACTCGTAACGGTGTTAACATAGATTCGCTCATTGATTGTTCACACCTTTCGATACAAATGGACCTGATATCTCATATCCTCCAAATCCAGCCCATAACTCAGCCACTCCCCCAACCTAAACCACCTCGACCCACACGATTCCAGTTTTTCCCACTGCCGCTCTTGCGTACTGTTTCTACTGCTGCCAACCGCGGATGATTCTAGTAGCGTGTGATCGAGCAGCCATTGCATGGGATACTTCTTCTCCGCTTTCTGATCATTGCCGACGGAAACGGTCGAGTAGCTTCCAGGGCTGTCTACGACAAGGAGAAGTGAGCCGGGAGCGAGCAGGAAGGTTAGAGAGAGAAGGAGGGTGGTGGTCGAGGGCATGGAGGTGGTGTAGAGTTCATTTAGGGTGAACGTTAGGGTTACGAGTGTGGTGTCTTTAAGCAGGGGCGCGAGTTTGTCGACTTCCATGTTGAGGAGATCGTGCATTAAAAATTGCACAGAGTACGAGTCTGGAGAGACTAGGGGAATACTGCTGGCTTTGGCAGCGGGGGATGCGTATTGGGAAATGGATGGAGGGATGGTGATGGTGGAGGAGAGGTTGTGCAGGATGGCGGACCAGTCTGCGATGTCGACTGCTGTGATTTCGAAGCGGGTTGGAGGTTTATTCTCTACTGGGGGTGGTCTTCCTCGCTCGGGTTGCTGGGTGTTTAGGTAGCGTAGGTAGCCTGCGAGGGCCACGACTTCGGCTCCTGCACCTCCTCCGAGGCATAGGATTTTAGTAGCCCCTTTTGGATGTGTCGATGCCTTAAAATCAAGACCTTCCCCTTGCTCAGGAGAGTCTAGAGATCGCTGATTTTCTCTGCTTCTCCCACGCGAGCTTGAAGTCAGGTTACTGCGGAGATCAGGAAGACTGCAGAAGATATCCATATAGGCCAGCGCTCTGCTAGGACTCCATCTCATGGCATACGCCTCGAGATACTCCTCTTTCCCGAACGCATTGGCAAAATCTCGATTGTAGAGGCATTTCTTGATTGCCTGAATCGAAGATGGCAGAGTATCGTTAAAGCGAGGGGCGAACGTGTCTCTGAAGATATTGAGTACAAGCTGCTGCAGGTCGAGTGGAAGCACACTCGAGGGGTTCGATACGTCTTCGGGGTGAGAACGGTCGTGTGATTTTGGTTGACTGGTTTTTGGTATCTGGTTCCGTGGCTTGGTTTTCTTTCCCGGGTTTGTTGATTTCAAAGGTTTGACTCCTGGGCTTGGCCGTCTGTTGCCGCTGGGCGGGGCCATGGTGGGTTGTTAAAGCAGTTACAATCGTGAGTATTCTGATGTCGAATCATTCAGGAAAGTCCAACTTTAATATTGATTTAGACTCTCCAGATCATATTGCTAAGAACCTCGAGAAAGCGTAAAAGTTAGAGTACCCTTCCTAACAAAGTTAGCCCCACCCTCGCTTCCGCTCCGCTTCCCCAGCTTCCGAGGCACGTTCCAGCTTTCTGGGACCTCGGCCGCTCCCGCTGATCGTCATCAGACCTAAACCACTACCACTCTTCCCAGCTCACTCCTCCCCACATAGATACCTGCGAACCACTGCACACAACCCCAAATATGGCCCCCTCCTCCCGCTCCCCTACCCCCCCATCCACAAAGCGCCTCCTCCACGAACTCAAAGCCCAAATCCAAGACCCCGCCCCCTTCCTCCTCTTCCTCCGCCCAGTTTCCGAATCGCAGATCCTCAACTGGGAAGCCGTCATGAAAGGCGTCCCCGGTACCGCCTACGAAGGTATTCCGCCCCTCCCTTCTTCCCCCTCAAATACCATCCTCGCCCCCAGAAGTCAAGCTGACCCACCCCTCTTCTCTCAACCAGCCGGCCTCTGGCACCTCGCCCTCACCCTCCCCCCCACCTACCCCCTCAACCCCCCAACCATCACCTTCACAACTCCCATCTGCCACCCAAACGTACATTTCCGCACTGGCGAAATCTGCCTCGATCTTCTGAAAACGTCGTGGACGCCCGCGTATACCTTGGCCAAGACATTGGAGGCGATATACCAGCTGCTGGCGTATCCGGAGGTGGATAGCCCGCTGAATGTGGATGTGGCGGGGTTGTTGAGGGAGGGGGATCGGGTGGGGGCCGAGGGTCTGGTGCGGTTTTGGTGTGGAGAGAAGAGGTGGGAGGGATGAGTGGGGTGGGGAGGGAGAGGGAAGAGGGCTGTCAATGTTTGGGAGAGAGCGTGGAGTTAAGGGGTCTGGGGTAGTCTGTATGGGTGTTCGGTTTCTGGAAAGCTTTGGATTTGGTATCATATTGCTAGCTAATCAAACGGTACCCTTCTCAATTCCCCTCTAGCACCATGTTTCATTTCTTCCTGCGCCGCCGCAACCGTACTCGGTATCTTGATCCCACAGCAATCTCCCCACGCATTGTCTCGATGTACATGCTTCACCCCGTCATGCTCCACCGCAACCTCCCCTCCCTCTTTCTCATCGCTCTCCGCCACTACTCCCGCATCCTGCTCTGTGCTCATTCCCTCCACAGCCGGAACGAGACTCCCAAATAGGAAATGTTGCATTACGGGCAGCTTCCCTAGCACTTCCTTGACAAACATCCTCCGCATCCCTTGTTCAACCTTTTTCCAAGTTTTGGCACCAGATATGTCGTCTAGCATTGGTTGTGTCCATTTCAAACCCTTAACAGTCTTTGATGCCATTGTGAAGCGAACCATGTCTAAATATAGGTATTCATCCCCCTCTTCTTCAAGGACAAGCTCGTTGTGAATGCTCAAAGGTCGGATGTATGGGTGATGAAGTAATTGGGAGGCTCCAAAGAGAAAGGGTAGAAAGTGGTAGTCGTCGAGGCCCCAAACGCCATGAGACCCGGCGGGCTCCAGGTAGTATGTGCTCTGCAGTTTTCGGAGTAACTTGATATATCGAGGGATTATGAGCAGTGTGACCGCTGGAAATGTAGATTTGGGGAGTAGAGAAAGCCGGTTGAGACAAAGAAGCCATGTTACAAAGTTTAGTTCGTGGCCGGAACCGTAATCTATACGGGCTCGGTTGCCAAAAGAATGGTGAAGGTATGTCGAGACTTCCGATATGGAAGCAGTTGATGTGAGGCCGAGCGATGTGTGCCAGGCCTGGCTATTGTTCGTAATGGAGTCAAGGAAAGGTCGAAAGGCGGGGTTGCCGAAGCGGGAGCCACCTTGGTCGGTAGGTGGACATGACTTGATGGTCTCGTCGATGGAGTCGAGTATGAAGATTATGTCAAGGACTACCTTATCAGTAGTAGATACGGAGGAGATCTTCTTGCCGGCGGCGGCTTCGGAGAGCGAGAACACGAAGGCGAGGATGAGAGAATAGGTTGGGGAGGCTTGGAAGAGCTCAAGATCCTTTGGGGATAAGATCCGCCGAGTCGGTCCAGCGAAACTTTGAGTTGTCGAGTTGGAAGGAGGAGGCAGTGGAGGGGTTTCAGGTACTGGTAGAGACGTAGGAGGAGGCGGTCTTGCACGCGCAGTCAGGCGGGGAATGGCGGGTACCGCTGAAGGCATCGTGTGGCAAAGTGGATGACTTTCTAGAGATGAAACTTCAAGCTCAAGCGATGACGCTATATGGAAGACATCTGGGTGAAAGTCAGAAAAGGACGTTCGAGAGCCAAGGATTCGGAAGAGGGGGGGATTTGCCGCAAAGAGCCCGACAATTCGGCTGTGATATGCTTAGTCATTGCTTGACGTTTGAATTGCTGAACGAAATCTCCCAATCCTTGAGGTGAGTTTTGTCGGTGCCAGGGCCAGTCTGTTCTACACTAACTTCGTAGAATGGCACCCTCCCTAACAACCACTCTCCTCGGCCCCCTCCCCCGCGCCGACGGCTCCGCAACCTACTCCCACGCCGGCTACTCCATCGCCTGCGGCATCAACGGCCCCATCGAGGTCCAGCGCAAGGATGAACTGCCCGAACAAGCTACCATTGATGTAGTGGTACGGCCTGCCTATGGCGCAGGAGGTAAACTCAGAATATACTCTGCCTATAACGATTAGGATGATTGGGGCTCATACTTCGGTTTCGTGTAGGCATAAGGGAGAGATGGCTCGAGGATATTGTGAAGAAGACCCTGAGGAACGCAATCTTGGTGGACGCGCATCCGAGGACTTTGGTGCAGGTTACGCTACAGGTTGTTGCGACACCAAGGGAGGAGGATGTGCTGGGGGGTCTGGCACAGGCGGATTCTGTATGTCTTGTTGTCCTGATGGAGAGGGTGTTCGGGGACTAATGGCGATGCCGCAGAACTTACCCATCCTTCCCGCTCTCTTACAAGCTTCAATGCTCGCGCTCCTGTCTACCTCAATACCTCTATCAAGAACTTTGACATCTACGTTTATAGCCGTGGATTCCTCTAGCCAGCTGGTCCAAGATCCCTCGATCCAACAGTTGCGAGAAGCAGAGTCTGTCCATGTGCTTGCTTTCTCTTCACACGGAGACTTGCTTGTTGTGGAGAGCGAGGGTGAGTTTGATATCGATATCTGGGAGGCGGTGGTGCACAAGGCCAAGCAGATTTGCAGAGGTGATAAGAACGATGATAATGATAATGATAATGATAATGATGAGGATGAGGATGAGGATGAGAATATGAATATAGACTCAGAGGAGAGGAGAACGCTGGAGGATACCTTGAGGGATACTATCCGAGAGAAGGTGGCGAGGGAGCAAAGGTGGAAGGAGAGTCTAGGTTGAGACGCCGAACGAATTGTACATGTCTCGAAACCAATACAGATTGACTTTGGCTGCGCTACGGACCAGCGTACGGACCGACTGGTCTGAGCTTGCAGCTAAGCGTTAATATGGCCTTCATAAGACGCTCTCCAGCACTCCGAACTCTATGTTTGGAAGATACGACCTATGAAACGCGAAGGGCTGAGGTGTCCGAGCTTCGGCTGGGCAAGGATTCCGCCAAGGTCTCCCCAAATTCGCACGGCGACGATCATGATCAGAGCTAGCCAGAAAACCTGGAAGCTCAAGCCATTGAACCTTTTCATCAACACAGATTAGATAGAAAGAAAGTCATTGACACACCGAGCTTCGTCAACTCTAACCATCTAAACTTCATCAAACATGACTATCAAAGTCTAACCTGGCATCATCCAAACCGATATAATCCAGTCGTGTAACATCTATCCCTGCCCATTCCATGCTGGTGTACATGCATATTCGTAAAAATCGTGATCTTTCGTCATTCTCCAACGGACCCTCCCAAGAAGGAGCTCCTCTGCCTTCTCAACGGGCTTGGACTAGCACTGCTGCTACCTTCACTCACGCCAATGCCACTATCCGCCACTGAGGGAGCTCCGCTCGCCTCAATAGGATCAGCGTCAATATCCCACTCTTCCTCCTCGCCTTCCTCGTCCTGATAATCGTATTCCTCCCCTTCCTCTTTCACGTCTTCACTGGGTAATTTTGAAACTGTGCGCTCAGATCCTCCAAACCCCTTCTGCACCGCGCCCCGGTTGTTCCACCGCAGCGCCCTCCTCACGCTTTCAAACCACTCCCCGCCCGTTCCGCCTTCTCCAACAACGGTGGGAAATGGATACCGCCCAGCTTCAACTTGTACACAATCCCCTCTCTTTAGTTCCACACGTCCTTTACCATCAAAGCTCGCGTAGGCGGTACTGCGGCTACTGCGCGGGACACAGACCTTGAGAAGCAGCGTGTCGCTAAGGACCATGGGTCTGAAGCTTAGGGTGTGCGGGCAGATGGGCGTGAGCAGGATGCCAGGGATGGAAGGGTGCGTAAGCGGACCGCCAGCAGACAGAGAGTAAGCGGTTGAGCCTGTGGGGGTCGAGATGATGCAGCCGTCTGCTTGAACGACTGTGAGCAACTCGTTGTCGCCATAAAGCTCGAGGTTAGAGACGTAGGGCGAGGGCCCGCGGTCGATGACGAGCTCGTTGAGGACTTCGAACTGTTCGCCTTCGACGAGTGCGGGTGCTTTTTGGTCTTTGGAATGTGGCAGATGATGAGAGGCGCGATAAACGGTACAAGTGAAGCGCATACGCAAATTGACGCGCATGCCAGCGTCTCCCATGATGCGGTCGAGGTGGGGTTTGTAGGAAGCGAAGGAAAAATTTGTGAGAAAGCCGAGAGAGCCGAGGGAGAAGGAGAGGATTGGGGGTACGATGCGCTGAAAGAGCCAGGAGGTGTAGAGGACTGTGCCGTCACCTCCGAGTGTGAGTACGAGGTCAAATTGCTCCGGGGAGGTCCAGCAGAGGTCTGGGGTCCAGTACTTGAGCATAGGTTCATAGCGATGATTTGACGCTACGAGAGACGCAGCATTGAATCGCTTGGAATTGCGGAGCTTGGCGTCTACGTAGACTGTCACACCCAGATCTGAGTTGTAACGGGGGGTTTCGAGGAGCCACTCCGCCAGCTCCCGCGTAAGATGTACGAGCTTGTTGTCGCGGGCCTTGGTTACTATCATGATCGTACGAACGGCACGCTTTATCGGTCGACGCTGAAGCTGCTTCGAGATTTCTCGAACGCTGGTTGCGGTTTCCATGAGGCGGCAAGGGGATATCCCATCGTCCTCCGCAGCAATCTCTTCAAGAACACGGTCGATGTTGATAGCGTCATCAAAGCGCTGGTGGAAAAAGCAAGGTGATTGCAAAGAAGTGAAGCGAGTTATGGAAAGGTTCTTTGAGACAGTGCTGAGATCCATGAAGGTACTGGATGGCTTTCGCTGCGGCGTAGCAGTTCTGGGCCGGGAATTTTGGTCAATAGACTCAGCTGAGGCGTGCAATCGGTTCGATAAACAGGCGGCTAGTGATACATGAGGATTCTTGCTAGCTGTTGTCGGCCGAGAAGCTATGGCTTTCACAATAGTCTGGTGCGAAGTCGAGTCTGAAGAGAGTGTATTTTTGCGGTGGCCGAGGAAACCTGTTGGAACTTTATGTGGAAATGCTGGGGAGGAGGGCAAAGACACTACCATCTCCTGCGGCGAGTTGTTGACCTGGGTAGATGCACTTGAGAAGGTCATCATAGCCTCTTTGAGTTCCTCATCAACATGTGAAGCTCCGTTCGTGTTCAATGGGTCTAGATGTATAGTGTAGTCTCGAAGCAAAGCGCTGCCCATGGAGGATAGCCGTCGCGGCTCTGCCGCCATTGTCTGGCTACTTAGGGACTCATCAATGGTCTTGGTATTCGTGCTCAAATGAATTTTGGTGAGTGATTCCCCGGGGCCTGCTTGGGAGGCCGGCCCATCCGGGACTTCCATTTGGATGAGTACTGTATGCTCCGGATGTTGGATTAAATCCGGAGGAGACCTCCTGGCCTGTCGTTCACCACCACCAACCTTAGCGAGATCCTGAGGCCCTTATTCTAATAAGAGACCTCACATGTCCAGTGACCAAGCCGCTGAGGGAGGAAAACAGTCACCGGCGCATTGTAGGGGCATACCCGCCCGTTATTATGTCGAAAGACGGCAGAGAAAGTCAACGGACTGACAATGGCAAATTTCTGAGGCCAGGATTTGACGCAGTTCAGAAGTTCGGGGACGCTCGCGACGAATTTTAATTGAGAGCCGAGGCAAGCACCGCATTGACGGCTGGGTCAATCAATCAATCTCTTGCTCTCGAACTCGAACTCGAACTCGAAAAGATATCAATGCTGAGTTGCTGACGTCTCTTTGTCGGTTGTTCTTGTTTGCTAGCTACATGAAGAATGCAAAGTGGATGCGCTCAATGCAAGATGCATGTCAGTGGCACGTTGTCATGCAGGTGCGTCTCTGGTCTCTCATGCACCGTGATGTCGAAAGCCAAGGGCACAGGAAGTGATAGTGATGGATTTTGCAGCAGGCTGTTTTCTAGAATATCGTTAGACTTGAGCTACTGCAACACTGATACAATGTCGAAGACAGACTGCTTCGTTGAAGTGATGCTGACGAAAACCACCACCTAATGTCAGTTATGCTTGCTGAACTAGATACTATCCCATGCTCGAAAAACGAACTTACAGCGGAACGGATGTGTCAAGCTTCAACAATGACTGTTTCAGTCCGGACCTCTGCAGTTCCTAGAAATTGTCGTAGATGCTGGAATTTGATCCAAGATAGACACAACTATCGTTTTAGCAAAGTTGCTCTTGGTGCATATCACTGGCTCCGTAGATTGTACCAAAATCATGAAGAAGGTGAATTTGGTTATATGATGCTATGCTAAAGATCTCGTCCTGCTAAAACACTATGCCGTTCGCGAGAAGGGAAGAGATTTGCTAGCATAAAGTGAGTGGAACTGTGCCCGCCATATATGCTCAACATCGATCCTCCATCGCCAGGAGCAAATATGCTTTTGAAGCTCATCCAGCCGCCACCTTCAAAGATACCCGGATGTTCCACAACATTTCCTGTCCTAGAAGTGAACTTGTTCGTAGAACAAATGCTCTGAAGATGTTTTTGGTTTTCAAAGCTCGTCCTCTAGCAAAGGCCCAATGCAACCGAACGGTTGCCTTTTGCAAAAGAATGTTCCCAATGTCTCCTACTATTTCCTAGCTGTGAAGCGAACATAGCTCGTTATGCAACCCCCGAAGATATGATCAAAAACGCCTGCTAATGGTGATTCCGCACTGAAGGTCCCTAAAGAAGGTCATCGGAATGACTGAAGAATATATTTTGTCGCTCAACGCGGCGGCCTGTACTCATGACGAGGGCAGTTTCTCTTTCGGTTTCCAGAAACGCATCAATCGGCTGATGCGGTTGCCCTTTTTCTTCTCTTTCTTCTCTGCGCTATCTGCTGGCACACGATCCTCGATTGACAGCTTACTCTTCTCGCCGTAAGAGCTCCCCACGAGTCTCGAAAGACTTGCAAGGCTAGATCGCTTATAGGCAGTAGCGGGGCGTGATCGCGAAGAGACAGCAGCTGATGATGATGAAGATCGTTCTGCGGAGGAGCGGGCGTAGGCGCTGCCGGAGACACGATGAGGTTGGCCACTCATCATAGTTGAGGCACTACTTGTGAGGGACGGTACATCCTCGACCGAAGCCTGAGCACCAATCCCATGATCGCCAGCTCGGGACGAACTTAGGGTAGCCCTATCTGTGATGGAGGAGTGAGCAGTGTGGAGGCGAGGGACGTCAAACGAAGATCTGCTGAAGTCGGGGGATGAGACGGCCGAGGAATATGTTTCAGAAGTTGCAAGCGGCAGGTTCAGTTTGGGCAATGCAAAATCAATGGGTGCAGAAACAGGGCGATTAGCGAAAGGATCGTGGGAGAGTGTAGGGGTGATTGTCGACTCGTCGGAGGATTTCGTAACCACGGAAAATCGAGGCTCTTCTTCTGCCCCCACAATCTGAACAGGGTTCGTCTCCTCGGGTATCCCCACTGAGCTTAAAGAGTCGGCAGAGTGCTCTTGTCTGAATGCAGGACGGCTGTTGCTTTGGCCAGGAATTTTGGCTCCTCGCCTTATACTTCGTTGCATAGGTATATCTTGCGTGTCGTCCGCGTCAACGATCTTCACACCCAAACCCAAAACTCCTTCATCTTCTTGCACTTTGTCTTGGCTACTAGATTTGGTCCTTGCTTGATCTTGTGCTTTAAAATCCTCGTCCTCATCCTCGTCTTCCTCAAAAACATCAGCCATAGCAGGATTGCTTCCTAGACGGGGAAACCCGAACGTGTGGTAATCGATCGGCGCCATCTCTGGAGCACTCTCAGCGCGACGGTGGTAATGCATTCCTGGGCCGGTAAATCCCCCGGTATTCCCGCTACTGTGCATACGACGTCTTGCCACCGAAAAGCCCCCAGCCATAGGATCATCAGGATCCGAGCCCAGGGTTGGCGTACTGCAAGGGCCTAAGGCAGCATCGAGGTCAAGCATCTGAATAGAATCAGAATCTGGTGATGGACTTGACTCCCGAGGCTTCCAGGCGGAGTAGTCGGTCTGTATTTTCGGTGGGTTTGGGCCCTCAAGACTGGGAGTCTTAATCACGCACGTTGTATCCTCGTCGAAATTGACATTCTCTAGAGAGAATTCGGACTCTAGCGCGATCTCTTTTGGAGATACTTGAGGCCGGCTGCTACCCATTTTTCCTTTGGGCTCCCGCAATCTTGCCTTGCGTGACAAGATGGAGCCTGCCCATGATTTGACCTTCCGCTGTCTCTTAGCTATCTTGGGTTCAGGTGAAGTTCTTGGTCGACTGGCCGACAAGTTCGGCGCATTTACTGAGCGTCGCCGTGGACGCTGAGCAACGAGAATATCAAGCGGAAGAGGACGCGGATCCATTGGGGCATTTGCTGGGAAAGCTATGGTCTCTGAAGATAGCTCATCGGGACGGTGACTATTGATAGTTGGGAATTTCCAATCCGGTAACGGACTTGGAACCACTAAGTCGATGGGCGTGTCTTTTTTTGAAGAGGCCGACGAAGGACGCATTGACGCCGCTACGCCCTCGTTGGACATGAGATCTTGCTGAAAGCCATGCATGACTGGGCCTGCAGTCTTTGGTCTTGGCCTTGACATATTATGCTCTGGTGATGTGTCGAACAGTGACCTTCCAATATTGACAGTCGGTGGACTTGACGTACCAGCGCTTACAATGGATGTGATACTGCCTGTGACAGAGTGATTAGCACGGGCAGTCGACAGGCTGCTAGAGGTTTCTGAAGATATCGTTGACAGCGGACGAGGAATGTATTCGACTGTGTCAGCAAAACCAACATGACGGGTTTGATCCTCCATGGATGTAACATTCGGAAGTTTCGTTGGTGTCTCTAATTCTTGCGCTACAAGAGAAGGTTGAGAGATGGACCTGTCGAGATTGGGAAGGAAGCTTCTTTGCTTAATAGGATCGGACGGTGTTGTCGGCGCACTGCAGCTGCCCCTACGATCACCTGTGGGCTTCAAGATCATCGAAAGATCGTGGCTGGAAACCGCGCCAGAGCGGCGATGTGCATGACCACGTCTGCTGTTGGGAGGCCCTGCGCGCGAAGGTTGGGGTGTTGGCAGTGCCCCGTCGCCTTTTGTTGGGCTTGTGCTCATGAGTCCCTGCCCACCAGCCTTACTATCTCCACCAATGAACTCGCTCCCGTTTCTACGGTGTCCACCAGAATGTGTAGGGACTGGTCTACTCCTTGTTGGAGAAGGTGTAGGGCTTTCTGGCGTGGTTGCAGATCCGCTGGACGCTGAGGGGTTGAAGTCGAAAGCTGGCAGGACATTTGCTGGGCTATGGCTGAGCGACAATCGCTGAGGTCTAGAACGGTTTGCAGAGCGTTTACTGCCAGACAGATCCATAGTTGAGGCTGCTCTAGTGTGGGAATTTGGAGTGTCGCTCCTCTCAGGCTGCATCGGAAACATAAATGGCGGATTGGGCTCTGGTGGGGCAAGTGTAGAAGATCTAGGTATCAACACATCAGACTCCGGTTGGATCGACTTGTGACCCATAGGCATTGCCATGAATGGCTGCTGTGGCTGGAAGACCTCCGCCATGCTCCCTTCGATATCTGGGTCTGTGAGTGATAGTAGGTTGTGTGATCTTCCGAGTGTAGAAACTATGCTCCGTCTCAAGGAATTACCGCATGCATAGGCGTGGCCTTAAGAGTCCAAAACGTGTAGGTCGGATTTGATATGCGAGCGGTGGTTGTTCGAGATCACCGACGGACTCGAGAGATCTGGACAGAGATGGCAAGCTCCTAGATTGCAAGAACTACTAGAATGTTTCGAATGTCGTCTAGAGGGTGAAATAAGCTCTTCATGTGCGATTGTTGCGAGTTGTGGTAGTGCCTTGAAGAGGATACCAGGTACTTGTAAGGTACTTACGTGTGAAAGAGAGGACGTGCTAAAGGGACGAAGGGGTAACAAATCAGAACATAAAAGAGTGGACGGCGACAATACTGGACAGAGCTATGTCTGCCAGTACTGAGCCAAGTGATCCGGAGATCGTGGAGTGGGTGGATTAGGAAAAGAGTGTTGGTGAGGTAGGTTGAGGTTGTGTAGTTGAGTGTTTGAGAAGAGGGAGGGGCCCTTTGATGGAAATGCCGGACTAGTCGTAGTAGTGCACCAGTGAAGCCAACGAAGCGAGAGTGCCAATCAAAGGCTTTTCGCAATTTCACGCTCCAATGCCAATTTACCCAGTTTCACTTAAATCGATCTTGAATAGCATGCGATTGCTAGGGTATTAATGAAAAAGCCGGTGAGAGATTAACAGATATTTCCTGACCCGTCATGTTGCCCTCCCTACCAACTCCGTCCCTACATACATATACTGCGTATAAGATTATCATTGCAGATACACTGCCCACTCTCGAAGTTCGATTGTGGAGTCGTGGCGGGCATGAGTACCTACTGTGTACATGGGGTGTGTTGTTACTAAGCTCTTCTCTCTTGGTTGTGCAGAAATGCATTGCTTGGTGCAACCGTGCGCGTTGATAACGGGAGGAATTCATAGGATCCATTGGTTCTCGAGACGGCTATCTTGCCGGTCTGAATGTGCTGCCATCCAGGACAGGAGATGCACGGATCAGGTCACCGGTGCAATCAAAGAAAAAGAACCACGGAGCGACCCTTTCCCACAACAATGCGGACAACAAACGAGTAACAAAGCCGAGATCTCCAACATCGCTAATCGCTAAGCAAGCCTCATCAATAACCCCCGGCAACGGGCGATCTCTAGTACTACGAGGACTAGCATTTCCGCCGGTCGTTACCCCGTCTTGGGATGGTACATACAGGCTGATGCAGGGTAATCCCGCAGGCAGGGGACTAGCCATTGGCCATAAGTGGATGACCTGCTTTAGATGCCTTTAGCAAAAGTGGGATGAACATAGGACGATACCTCCAGTACTTCGCTTACCCGGTACTTACTTCTACTTCGTCCCTACGAGCTGATACTATATATCCGAGAGAGCGGCGATATCGTCGCAAGAGATCACCTTACCCGCTGGTCCGTATTGCATGTCGGAACCTCAGAGTCCAAGTGTGCATGAACATTCTTTCCTTCTTCCATCCGACACCAGCTCTAGAAACCTCAGGTGGTCTTGCAATTGGAATCTTGACGCGCAACGCAGTGCAAAGCTCCTTGCTTGTCTACAGGCGCTGCTCTAGAGGATGTCCCACTAGAAATTCAAAGAAGGATTCAAGATTGCATTATACGATTGCTTCTGATTACAAGTGTCCAAGACAGGCAACAGACCTGCCTCGATTCCCAAATGCGATGCCTCATCCGCAATCTTATGGTTTAAGCTCCCTCAATAGCCTAGATTCGTTTCGATGTCATAGAATAGCTGGGCGACTAAGTGGCAGTAGAGAGAGGACTCAGAACGATACCAGCACCCTCGAACGTGAAGTTTTCGTGGCCAATTCACTGCGACAAACGTCAGCATGGTGCGAGGAATACATTCAGCAGATATCCTTTGCGAACTCCGGTTCAACAACATCTACGAGGTGCTGCAGCGCTGTTTCCCGCTGCCATTGCCGCAAAGCCTTTCTCCATCTTGATCTTGTCCTTTTCCTCTTGCGAGAGCTTGGGTTTATTCTCCTTCTTCTGTACGACTGCGGGTTTTGTCATCGGCTCTGGGTTGTCTGACGCAGCCGTTGATCTGGAGCCGAAGCACATAGTGGTAGATAATGCGATGTAGATTCCGAGAGGTCGTATAGATACCTAGGTAGTCTGTAGGGACAAGCACGGAGGCCACTGGGACTATGAGTTTTCAAAAGGTGGCTTTGCTTTAAGCGGTATCACAGCAGCCAAGGAGTATATCACACCACTTGTGTTTATATTGGTGTATCTTGATAAGTAAATTAGGGATCCGCGTTTGATTTTCCAAAATTTGGAATATAATTGTTTGCTTCTTCACGCCAGAGCGGGGGTGAGAACTACTTTAAACTATCTAACTTACTGTAAGGTAAGATCTACATATCGGTCACGTGAACGGCTTCAGGGCTGCCTCGCAGCCTGAACTCTAAAAAATTAGAGTAGAGCTGCGAGTATTCCGTACTTGGACTCTTACCCTGCCAAACATCCACTTGGTCGTTGTATCATTGACTAACCACCAATTGCTATTGCCAGCTCAACAAAGGAACGAGAGATGTTGCTATGAATCCTTGAAATGACACTGCTGTCGCCTGCGATCCTGTCGAGGCGGCAGACAAGATGCCTGTACTCCTTTGCCAGACTCTGGCAGCAACCTTCCAATACAGCAACGCATCTTCAAAGACGCTGGTTTTTCAATTCCCTAAAATATTACCTGGCTGAGGAGAGAGATGCCCATACTTTTACAGACGCTTCATCACGTCTAGATCGTGTGCGTCCGCAATGTTGGACAATCTTATCGAAGTCGTCGTCGGCAGTTGTATGTGAACCGTTTTGAAGAAGTAGCAGCTATCGGTATACTCAATCTATCTAATGACTGATCTTACCAGGTTTCAGTTACCGGCCTTGCATCAATACAGAAGAGGAAGATACGACGGGGCAAACCTCCGCTCGTCATACTTCTCGTAACTCCATCTCACATAGAGCTGTTAAAGGATGATGCGGCATTGATACCAAAGATTTTCTGCCAAGCCTTTCATAGCCATGAGGTTGGTCAGGAATTTCATGTCTTAGCCGCAGTGGTAGATCGCATGCCCCATGCAACATTAGACGAATTGGAGGTTCACAATTTCCACAAGTCGCGGAAACGAGATGGGGATGAAGGCATTTCAGTGTGTATTCTAGACTCAGAAATTGCTGCTCCAGATCTGTGGACTGTTCGGGATCAGCCAAGGAACCAGGAAACAATGTCAGTTCAGCAGCAGAGTACCATATCTTTTCTACTCCAAACGTCACCTGAGAATACAGAAGCCCAGGTTAATAGCATACCATCGCAGTCAGTTGTATCACGACTAGTGCAACTACCGGTGGCTAATACGTTGTTTCGTAACGGGAGGACCTCGACCATGCTTGCTCAGCGCTGGATTGTTACAAACACCCAATCATCTAAACCCGGGTTACGTCTTACGGAAGAAAATGCTCTGCTACAGCAGTCACTGTGCTTGGCAGATGTTATCAGCGACTACACTCACAGGAATGGATACCTATTGAGTGTGCCTCAGACATCAATCACGCCTCCAAGGATTGTTGCGGCCGCGATGGGCAATATAATTCGCACAATCCAAATGGGTGACAATAATATGCCCGCATCAACGGAACTGGAAAAGGCAGTGGCTAGGGTAAGCCAGACCGCAAAGCTCTCGGGAAAGATTGCTGGTATTTGGGCACTTGTGACACCACAGGAGAACCGAGTTAGCCAACCACATGTAAGGCCCAAACAAACTCTCAAGTATGCCTTTGAATCCGGGTCTCGACTTCATAAAGTTCTTAGTGGAGGAGGCGGTTGGGGTAACAAGCAAGGGCTCCTTGCACTAGATCCGGACTCGGAATACAGTATGGATAGGGAAGCGTCACAAGAACAATTTGGCGACGGAGAAGACATTGAGGCAGAAAAAGTTGGGGCTTTGGGCGAGGTTGTGAAGCCCGGAGATTCGGTCTCGTTCTGGGCTCATATCTCACCAGTGGCAGGGGAAAATAGTGAGCCTAAAGGAAAACCCTCCAAGAGTGCAAGAGTTGTCATTCCTCGATCCGTACACTTCGGGACCATTCCGTCAACCATGGATCTGATGCCTGGCTCAGTCGCTACTGATGTAAAAGACACCACAGCCCCGTTGTATACGTTAGTCATAAATTACTTTGGAATGCTCTCCGAACACGGCATGAGTATGAGGATCAGTACAATCGGACCGAAAGATAAGAGTGCCCTGGGCGCCGAGCAAGTTGGCGTTGTGGTACAAACAAAGGTTGACACTCCATATTCTCGCATCTCGATGTTAGGAAAAGGGAAACATCGATACCTTGCGAATGTAATACCAGGAGCTTACGACAAAAGAAAGGCTGGGACATCTACAAGCATCGAGGAAACCGGCATGTCTCAAATTGAGGATCGAGAACCAAGCGCGGTACCCATGGAGAACTTTACTCTCATGGACGAACCAAGTTCGAAGTCATCAAAAACTTTCAGGAGGGTCGCTGTCGATTAATCACCAGTCAAGTCGGTAAGGGTCAAGACACTCTAAATCTTTTACAAGGGCGGGCCTAGCCAAGGAGTTGGCGTATCGTAATTAGAATTCAACGTTTGACACCTCACAAATCTAGAATTATGCTACCGCTACCGGCGTACCATATAGCTTATAGATATGCGAGTAATCATATCTAGCGTATATCGTGAGACGACTATTATTCAACATATATCAATTCCATTGGGATGTCGGGTACTGCATACTTTTTACGGAGCTTGACGAGCTATCTATCCCAATGCTTCAACTTCGTGAGTCCTATGACTGAGTTCGTGAAAGTAACCACATCTTCCATGGGAACCTGTATCTGGTGCTGATGGATCAAGCATCCCAACATGTATAGCTGCCTCGAGACGTACGCAAGCGCGTGGCAAGAAACCTGAACGAAATCTTTTCGAGACCTGGCATCTCCAAGAGCCTCCCGCTCGTTGCTCACCAGCCTTCTGGACACCATTTTAAAGATCGGCAAGTATTTGTCCTTTGATGCCGTAATAGGCTAAACCAATGGGTATTCAAAGTTTGGTAGGACCAAGCTGCACGTGTGAAGGATCGGGGCAGCTCTTCGTGGGGACGTCAAACCTTGAAAAAGACCATCCGGAACATATGATATCATAGGGAACCTGGTGAATGAGCCTCTTACGGCCACTTCTACCAAGACATCCAGTATTGACTTTTCATTCAACTGCCCTCACCCAGTACATCCACGTCCAACTCCTCCATCACCCCCAACACCAAACCTAAGCTCTCCATGAACCCATTCACAGCCACTCGCAGCATACGATTGGTCGTGGCTTTATATTCTGTAATCAAAACAGTCTCCTCTGACTCTGCGGCCTCATTCATATGTAATCCATTCGGAACTTCAGTGGCTTCAAGTGAGTGATTGAGTCGCTTATTTGAGGTTGGATGACGCTTGTTTCCGGCAGCGAGAGAAAATGATCGCTGGACAAGCGGAGAGAGCTCAGCGTCGACTTGAAGGGCGCGGAGAGCGGCGGAGGCGAGGCGGTGGGTGGGGAGGGGAATGGAGAAAACACTGGGAAGAGGGTCAGTTGTGGAGGTATCATGGGTATGGGAAACTCGAGATACGGACATGGAGCAGGGGAAGTCCGGGTCGATGGTGTCATCTGGCATGACTGTCCTATCAAACAGTGATCTGGTAAAGCGTCGGAAACGGGAAAGAGCAAACGGATGAAGCTCCCCGTTGCCCCTCGCGACAGGAAGTTCACCTTAGTTTTACACTAGCCAGCATCAGCGTTTGGCTAGTCCTGTCATTTCCGTACTATTGCTTTCAATAGAGCGGTCGCAGACAATCAATATATTGACATTGTTATCTTACAGCGGCATCATACAGTCTCTCTTGTTGATATCCTTAGAGCTCAAAAGTCCAGAGAACTGTCACATCGCAAGCGCTCACGGATTACGAGGACCAGAATTTGAGATTTCACACGACGCTAGGAGGTAAACATCGACGTAACATCAACACGCATCTGCGACCCGACCAAGAGATTTGCTACAACGTCCGCGCACACAGAGCAAGAGCATCTTCACAGGGCTTGAAGCCTCCGTCAAGATAGCTTACTTGAAAGTGGCTTGCGACTGCCACAGCGTCTATTCAACATGCCGCCTCTTGCGGCAAGAGTGCCTGTGTCTCCACAAACAGCGAGCTATGGTCAAGTGATTGAGTACATTCAAAGTATGTTTACCAAGAGCCTTTAGAGGAATACCGTCATGTTCTATGCAAAGCTATCGTGCTTTTCTGCATGAGCAATGTCCTGACTGTTCTCTTACCCTCAGACCGTGTCTACCTTGCTTCGTACACCCACCCGCCCAATGCCTCTACGCCGTTTCCATACCCTGCACCCTCAAAGGCTCCTACGAAGCGCCCCTCAAAATCACAAAGCGGACCCACACCTGTACCTCAACAAACAGGACCCAAAGTACATCCACCAGCGTACTTCACCGTCGATGACGATTTACTCTACAACCGCTTCCACGCCGACTTTGGACCATTACATATAGGGCATCTTTACCGTTTTGCTGTCACTCTGCACGAAGTTCTGGGAGACCCAGCCAATGAAGACCGAGGAGTGGTGTTCTGGAGCAAGCCGGACTCGAGGAGCCGGGCAAACGCGGCTTGTTTACTCGCTTGCTACATGGTTCTGATACAATCGTGGCCGCCGCATTTGGCATTGGCACCAATTGCACAAGCGGATCCCCCCCTGATGCCGTTTCGGGATGCCGGTTATAGTCAGGCAGACTTTGTGCTCAATGTACAAGACGTTGTTTATGGGATTTGGAAAGCCAAAGAGGAGGGCTTGTGCGGGTTCAAAGATTTCAATCTTGATGAGTCAGTGTGCAAGACTTGGGGATCGAAAAACGTTGCTAATCTTCTACAGATATGAGAGATACGAGCGAGTAGACCAAGGGGATTTCAACTGGGTTACACCACAATTCGTAGCACTTGCTTCCCCACAACATCAACCCATAGCTCCGATACCAGCTTCGTCACCCTTGTATGCGACACTACCGAAAGATCTTTCAGCAGTGAAGAAGTCAAATCTTCCAAGCCCCTTCAAGAACGTCCTCTCTCATTTCTCTAAGCGAAACGTTGGGGTCGTTGTTCGTCTGAACTCCGAACTTTACTCACCAACCTATTTCACTGCACTCGGTATGAACCATATGGACATGATTTTCGATGATGGTACCTGCCCTCCTCTGCCCATGGTCAAAAATTTCATTAAGCTAGCTCATGACATGATCACTATCAAAAATAAAGCAATAGCTGTCCACTGCAAAGCTGGGCTTGGTCGCACAGGATGTTTAATAGGAGCATATCTAATCTATCGCTACGGATTCACAGCGAATGAGATCATAGCTTTTATGCGCTTCATGAGGCCGGGCATGGTAGTGGGGCCACAGCAGCACTGGCTCCATCTCAACCAAGGATCCTTCCGCGAGTGGTGGTGGGAAGATACTATGAAGGAAAAGCTTGCACTTGTCTTGCCCTCAACTCCGACAAAGTCTTTCCGTCAAAGACAGGAGATGCTCAGCAACGGTCAGATAGCCACACCACCGAACGGAAGCAACAAGCGTTCTGCGCTCGGAGAAATCGATCGGAACGAGGCGAGCTCTACCGTCAATGCAATGGACGAGAACCTCCCAGCGCCGACTCCAGGGCAGCCGAGGAAAACCAGCCGGATGGACCCTAGACATCATCCCTATGCTAGAGCTGCGTCAGCGACTTTTGGCGTTGAGAACGATACCGGCAAGCCAGACACTGAAGTCGTGGAAATGAGAAGCCACCGACAGAGCCAGGATACCTCGACCAATGATAACGATGAAGAATGGGAACTCCGCATGCTCTCGCACCGTACAAGCTCCCGATCTCCGCTGAGTAGCGAAAAGCGTCGCGCTATCTCTTACACCACGACCACGACCACATCCACTCGCTACAGCACTACAGGCGAAGACGATCTTGCCCAAGACTTGGAAAACTGGACTACGGCGGACCTGCCGCAGATTGCGGCGGAGAAGATATCCCGACCGAGCAGCACGAAGAGCGGCAGTGGCAGCGGAACGCTTGGCGTCGTCAAAGCCAGGGGGAGTCCGAATCGGCGGAGTGCCGAGAGTAGGGAGGTTAAGGGGGGTGTAAGGAAGACGAGTGCGAGGGTGGGCAGTGTGGGTGCTGCCGCTACGAGGGCTATGCGAGACTGAGAGACGAGAAGGATTGTCGGGGATTGTATCCTCGCTTGTTCATACCATCGATGCCCGGTATAGCGGATGCATTTGTTTTTGCACGCGCTCTTTGGAAAGGGCCAATCCATATGAGATGAAGATTGCTTTTGCATAGGCGCTTTTGTTCCGGTTGAATACGGCAGACGGTGGTCAGGCTCTTGTTATGATCTTTGCGCTTGCGTGGCATGGATGAGATGGTACATTGGAGGCGTTGTGGGTCGTTCTTTCCTTTTATTTCACGAGTGAAATAGGCGATAGGGAGTCTGATACGAAATGAGGGAGTGGTATGCAGGATTATATGAAAACTTGCCATGAAATATTGGTATTGTGCAGAGATGATTTTTGACGTGATGAGGAATTGATAGCTGTGCTGATGTGTCGGGGGTGTTGGTGGGTTTGGATGTAGTTGTTATGTATGGCTGGGGAAATGGTGGATGGAGATGGATGTGGATGTGGATGTGGATGTGGATGTGGATGTGGATGTGGATGTGGATGTGGATGTGGATGTGGAAATGGAAATGGAAATGGAAATGGAAATGGTCAATCCCTGCCCTCTTATGCTGGAGGCTTATCTATCGTTCTTTGCGCGTAAGGGGTAGGTACGGAGTACAGTAGGTACAGTAGGTAGGCAAGTGTGGTTGGATGAGTGGGTGGTTTTGTTATTTAGTTGTCTGGGCGGTAATTTGTTTATTTCAAGTGATTGATTGGGGTGGGGTGGGGGAATCCCGAGGATGTTTAAAAGAGGTCAGGCAGGAGGTTTGGTGGAAGAGGTTTTGGGAATTAAAAGATGGAAGAGAGGAAGTATTTTTTTTTTACTTTGGGGAGATGGCGAGGATGATTAGCTAGCTGGTGGGGCGGTGGTGGATGGGAGGGGGTGTTGGAAAAGGGGGGTTGGTGAGGGGGGGGGTTGGCGGGATGGTGAGGGGTGTGGGGCGGGGAAGGAGAGGTGGGGGGTAGAGGAGAGGAGAGGTGGGGTTTAGAGGAGAGGAGAGGAAAGGAGGTGGGGGTGGAGATGGTTGGATTGTAGGGGTGATGGGGATAGGGATGGGGATAGGGGGGGGGGAATGGGGAGATGGAGGAAAAGGGGGGTTGGGGATTAGTGGAAAAGGGAGAAAGGGAAAGGGAAGGTACACTCGAGGCAAACGACTTTATCACTAGGTTCTCGGGTATATTATATTTTAGCTTTGATCTATGAGCTCTCAACAATCGAACGAGAAGATTGGAGAGGGATACATACATTCGGTATTCCCCCCCCCAAAAAAGAGAGAAAAAAATCTCTAAATTCCATAGCTTGGAAGGACTTTTTGTAAAAACATTTCTTTTGTCTCGGTTGCTATGTAAGAAGAATAGACTACTGACCGTGTGTAGCTGGGAAGTGTGTGTTTCCCAAATCCCCTCTAGTTTTTTTTAAAAAAAATGACTGAGAAGGACGCTCCGTGCCAGGAGGGATGGAATGGGAATCGGGGAAGCGGGTAAAGGATGAATGAATGGGCGAGAGGATTGAGGGTTGTTGGACGAAGAATATGAGGAGGATGAAGATTGTTCGTCCAGGGAGGGAGGGATATCTGATGGTAGTGTGGGGTTTTTTTTTTTAAAAACTGTGATGGGTCTTTGTACTTGGGGTTGGAGGAAGTTGTGGGAATTTTGTACATCTAGTAACGTATCCCCGGAAAAGAAGAAAAGAAAAGAAAAAAGAAAGAAGAAGAAGAAACCTTCTGAGATGATTAGCTTGTTGTTGCGAAAGGGTTTGCCGTATTCTGGGGGTTTGGGGAACCCGTAGGGGATATATGTGGTCTTTGATAGTAAGAAGGGGGGGGAAAGGGTTCTCAGAAGGTTTGAAGTTTGCGCAGTTTGGGTGTTTTGGCACACTAGGGTTGTATATGTAGATCAGGTGTCGTGGAAGGGGGAGGGGTGGATTCCGGGTTTGGTGAGTACATGCTACTGTAGTGTTGCTGGTAGAGGGTGGCAAATGCTATTTGCAGGAGACTTGGGGGGGTTTTTTGGGGGGGGGTTCGTCGTGTTGGGTTGTTGTTTGGGGGTTGGGACTTGTCCGAGGCTGGGGTGAATATGGCAGCAGGTTGTGGGGATTGTTTGCAGGGAAACCTACGCCGTATGGTATGGTTTTTGATTGAGTGGTGAGGTCACTGGGTGGGGACTTGGCAGTGAGGGTTGCGAGTAGGATTTTATTCGATTGGATGTTTGAGAGAAAAGGATATGTGAAGATAGTATCTTACTATAGATGGAAGTTTAGAGGAAGTAGCCATAATTGTCATTTAATCTTTCTTTAATCTGGAATTGAAGGAGAATAAGAGAGGGAGGGTATGTAGGGCTTGGATCAAATAGGAATTGGATCTTGCTCCGTGATCGGGTCTGATCGAAGCTGTCGTTTAGTTGATGGCTGGAGGACTACCTCCCTACCTATGCTTTCATCAAAGACTAGCAGGCAGTTGCATAATTCTGAGCAGGATCAAGGGATGGAAAGGAGATGCAAAAGTTGATAAAGACGGATGTATAGACGAATATTGATACATTCCACTTACACAAAGCTCGTCCCAGCGAGTCAGGAACGTTATCCACGACAGTGTCGCCACATCGCGGATCTTCGGCAACAGCTTGCATACTCAACAGCTGCGCCTCAAGGACGTCCATACGTGCGCTTTCAGGGTGCGACTTGGGTCTTTGCTGTTTGCTCTTGCAGGGTTCCATGTGCGGGATAGTACTTTGATTTGAGGAAGGATGGCGAGAATTCATGGATGGAGGAATGACATGGACACTCACTAGCCTTGCATCTCCACATATGTTGGCTTCTCAATTGAGGGGAACAATGGATCAATCAACGGATGAGAGATGTGTTTTTCAAGGAGCGTGGGAGAAGATGATTCATTCAACCGGGAGGTGCGGTTAACGACGGGAAGTATGCTGGTGGAGAATTAATTCTATGGTTCGCTAGCGGGATATTGTAAGGATTGAATGCCTGCATACTCGTAGGATGGCACAATACACAATACACAATAATGCAGAAAGACCGTCACAGTAGCAGGGTAATATATCGTTGGCGGCGAATAGAAATGCGGTACGTTTTGCTGTACCTCCCGTAAATTGATCAAATGACCCAAGAGATCTGAGATCTGGGGTTGTATTGGAAATCGAGATGCGGAAAAATACTAAGATTTAACTTGGAAAATGTTGGTTCCCTCACCATTCACCAATGGCAATTTAGGTGCTGATGTAGTGAATATGTGCCAGGGGAGAGATCGAAGATGAGTGAAAGTTCTTCTCGCAGCCCAAAGAATTATCGCACCAGATTCTCGTGGTACATGGATTTCGTGCCTGCACGATATAGCGCATAGGGAAAGATAAGGTACATCTTGCCCCGAGGAGATCATCATCATGTCTCCTCTTGGCAATGGCAGCGTCAAGGCCTATCCATACACAAGCCGAATTCATTTGTGATTCTATCAAGCACACTCGTCATCATTCGATGCCTGGGCACAAGACCAGCACCGTAGGGCTCGGCGTAACGCCTTCCCCTGCACATTGGCAAGCATAGGAACTCTCAAAGATCCTAGGGTTTGATTTCAAATATCTCATCCCTACTCCGTAAGCCCCTACTCCATGTGCGAGTGCTATAGATACTCACGGAGCTAGGTCGGAACGCCGAAGTGCCCAAGGTAGCACAGGACTCGAGGGCTTAGGAACATTATCTCTACTATCCTCCGTACGAGACGATCGTATCATTTTCGTATCTAATCTCCAGAATAGATTTCCCCGTAGTGTTAGCCCTACTTAGTGTTTGCCGAGAGTACTTAATTATAGTAGGTTCGATTCCTAATGGCGCTGGTACAATGGTGTTGTGGTTTTGTTCTTTTCTGGCAGCGCCATTAGCCGCAGGTTTGTCAAAGTTCTTGAACCGGGAACAGCTGTTGGTTCGAATCCCGTGTCAGTTGTGGCAAAAATGTTCGTTGGTTGGCTTACCGTCCGGGGCGGACGCCTGTTGGTTGAGGGTCGTGTTTGCCGAGAGTACTTAATTATAGTAGGTTCGATTCCTAATGGCGCTGCCAGTTTTGTTCTTTTCTCTTAGCTCTTGATCCTTACCTGGCAATATCTGTGTGTGTAGCGAATTCGTCTGATGGTGGAGGGTTCAGTCCTAAAAATAAAGAGTGCGCTTGGCTTTTAGACTCGTGATAGAGGCGGCCTGGCGGCCATCATTGCTCTGAATGGTGACATTTCTTGGCATTGGGAGAATACCATATCACGTCGCAGAACTAGCCACGCTGTTACTGCCGCTGCAAGAGCCTAGATGGCGGTCCGCAACAGACGGCGGGGAAGGTAGGTCGGCGATTGTTCCTTGTGGTGGTGGTGGTGGTGGTGGTCAGGCAACGAACATGTCCCGCCTGGGGTTTCCTGATGTTGCATGGTGCAGCATCGAATTCCTTGATGGGGGAGTCATCGTGGGAAGCGAACTCGTTAAATTGTTGCACAACCTTTCGGTCGCATGAGATGGACTGTGCCCTAGGTACCTCCCTCAAGTAAGTGCCTTACCGTTCCTTACCGTTCCTTACTCTCCAGATGTTCAGTAATCACGCTCCAAGTCGCACCGGAACAGGGGGACGGAGGTCTCCCCGCACTTCCCGCATGGCATCGCGCAATCTGATGACAAGGGACATATCGGCGACCACATTTATGTCAAGGTTGCTTGGAAAGTGGGAGACGAGATGTCTTTGGGTGGATGACTGCCTCCTCGGCAGCTCCATGACGTCGAGGCGCCTTCAAAATCTTAATCAGGTTCCCGCTGTTCGCGTGCAAGTCGATGACTGGTGACTGGTGAGTCTTGTGTGCCTTGTGTGTGATGCTGTAGTGCAGCTTTGTGTGGTCAAAACAAAGGTTTTTACGGGTCAAAGGGTCGGTGATCGACGATCTGATAGATCGGTTAAATTCCAATATGAGGAGATACAGGACGGGGCGTTTTTAGATCTGTTTAGATAAACAACAACGTATGTGGGGTGGATGGCAGTGCTTTCCGTTGCCTTACAGCAGGTAGGTTTCCTTACTCTTGGCTACACTGCTTGCAGCCTTGTTGCAACTTGTTGTTCGGTCCCAAATCCATGTACGGAACTACGGTAACGTATTCTGCAGCTTTTACTGTAATACTAGTAGATTGTAAGGTTCTGAGAGGGGTATTAAGTGTGTCTATCGGGTCGTCTCGTGACAGCGGATGATACTTTTCGTCGGGTAACCATGCCCGATGGATAAAATACAGTGGACCCGACGCCCCCCGACTCGTGGGCCCAACCATATTTCAGAACGCCAAAACTCCCCAGTGACCGCCAAAGATCCCAACCGAGCCGCCCAATCACGCTTGTACAACCCGTAACCGTCACAACGCTAATACGCATTCTCCTGCCCTTGCCCTGTCGTCTCGAACATCCCTCCCTCGACCGCAAATTGATCGAACATATCCGGCGTCGTTATCTCGCTGAGGATGGACCCCTCCCGCGATGATTTCATGGACGCGATCTGGCTCCTGAGCTGTTCCACTTCGCGTTTTAAATGGTGGTGCGTCGTGTCGAGCGCCGTGTATGAGTTGGCCAGCGTCTGATGTTTGCATTCGAGGTCTTCGAGCTGATGCTCGAGTTGCTGGACGTGCTTTTCTTTGCGCTCCCGGAAGGCTCGCTGAGAGGCTCGATTTTGCGCGCGTCGCCGCTGGAACCGGGAAAAGTTAGTATGCATATGCGTTCAGGCAGCAGGCTGCCGATGGGGTGTAGCTTACGATGCGCATATTGGATACGGTCTCTTTGTCCTGGGCAGTCGTAGACCGCCTTCTTCGCCGATCCTCGTGCAGCGGGGCTGTGAGGTCCATAAATTCAATGGAGTTGGTGATGGGTTGTTGATCGAGATATAGTGAATTGTCGGCGGTTTGGGGGTATAGGCCGTATTCGAGTGAGCTGAGAGGTGAGAACATCTGCGAATGCTTCGTCAGTATTAGGCTCGCCCCCGGACAGCGGTGTGAGAGTCTCACCATGGGGGGGCTTGGGCTGGAGTCGGTAGAGCCTCCATATCCACCGCCGAAGCTCAAGTCTGGCATGTTGGTGAGATGCAGAGGTGAGGCACAATAATCTGGTGAGGCTTTGATATAATGGGTGTCCATGCTCTGTGTCTGGAAAGGAGGTTGATCAAGCAAGGAAGGACAGACGGTATTAAGGTGTGGTATATGGTATTCCTATATTATTGGTGTGATATATGTAGGATCAAGAAAGAAACGGCAGTCCATCTACGGCAGTGCCTCGTTCTATATATGTTGCTCATGTTGCTCACGTTGCTCACACATCCGACCGCGACATCGCTTCAAGTGAGAAGACCATGTTCCAGAACAATATTCATACTGCTCTTCCAGAAAGCCCCACCGCCATTCTGCTATTCTCCAAGGTGGGGAGAAAGCTTGTCTGCTGGGCTGCCCCTCGAGTACGGAAGGCTAAGAGTCTGATACGCACACCTCATCACCGTCATCGTCATGATGGAACGCAGGTAAGGGTAGCTAGCTGCATGTCCCCACGTGTCCAGGAATTTCCCTGCATGCAGTTCGAGTATGTAAGGTAAGGTATTCCATAAATCTCTTGGCGCTTACATGAAATGGTGCGTAACGGACCCTGGATGTTCTGGATATGGCACGGCATGTCGAGCCTGAATCCCGCAAGCTCGTTTCGCAGTCCCTGGGATTGGGCCCTCTGTCACGGGATCACCCCCAAGGGTGGCCATGATTGACCCGAACAGGGAAATGCTGACTTAGTGTCGTGACTAACAGTTGCGGTGAACGTTCGGATTGTTTCAAGGTACGTACCACCGTTTCTTCAACCTTCTGCATGCCGTTCAACCGTTCGGGGCACCATATGCAGCCGTACGTGTTGTGTTGGGCATTTACAGCCGGAGTCATCGGTGCAGCATGCATTTCTGCTGAGCCGACAGCCAGCGCGCGAGGTTGGGCGCATGGGTTCAGATCACTCGTCTCCATACTCCTTACTTGTCCAAGCCCTAAAATATCTCAAGATAAAGCACCTAAGATATGTCCAGTGTCATTAGTAATGTACACGCGAAAGAGATAGCTCTTGGCACTCGATAGATATCAATGGCCCTCGGCCTCGGTCTTCAATAATAATAATATAGTTGAGTAATCCGCACAAGAAAATAGAAATATCAATTCAAGGATCATTGCAGCCTCGAGATAAAATGCCAGATGTGCTTCACAGTCCACACCCTACCTAACCTGACCTTGTGGGATCGATGTAACCCACAAATGCGCCCTTGGCTTACCTTGTTCTCAAGCGAATTACAACTCTCGAGAACCGACCGGCCGCCGGTATGATTAACCGATTTGACATTGACATGCACAATCGTGTGGAAGCTGAACCGGTTCGTCACGAAAAAAAGTATACTCGATCACACAGCAGCCTGATGCTTGAAGCAATTTGCTGATAGGGGGCAAATCACCGAATAAGCCAATGGATGTTACGGGCCTTACTTACCGAGCCTTGCCCTATAGTATGTTGAAAAGAAATGTAGTTATTGAGACACGAGAGAACCGAACAGCCACAGCGACGGGGTTTGAAAGCCTGATATAGTCTTGGAGGTCTCTATCGTAACTGACCTAATCATAGCGTGTTGTTCAGAATGAGGATGTTGAGATTATCTGGCAGCGCAAGCGTCTACTATTAATGTAGTTGATAGGAAGAGGCCACCAATATTACTCAGTGTTCCAGATGAAGGGTCAATATGCTCCTCTCGATTCTTTCATCAGTCGGACGAGGTTTATCAGAGTAGGACCTCGAAGGAGAAATTCGCAACTCTATCATGTCCTCTGCGTGTATCAGTAGCAGCAGGAACCATGGCCATGGCTTTCCACCGAACGTGGTCATATAGAAAAGGGGCTGTTCAATAGAGAAGCTTGACTGCCATAACATGTACAGTAAATGCAGGCTATTACAGTTGGCGACCAAAAACTGGCTGTTCCTACGACATCTCCCAGTGTAGATCTGTGAGGCCGTACCTGGTGGCCATCTGGATCATGCTCAGGGCAGGAAGCCCCTGTTGCTCACCGACTGGGCAGTAAAACTGTTGTATGTACTTCTCGAATTAGAGAAGCGTAATCGCCTGTGATGTCTCTTAAGGAAGAATTGGCGTTTTCCAAGTGTACTCTCTTCCCTGGAATGATCCTAGCATATGCAGGTCTGCCGAGCCCGCTCTATAGCCGTCTCTTCTCGGGACTGAACACTCAGCCCCTTCTCTGAGGCGAGCCGAAGCTGACGTAGATCTTGGCTAGCTGATCTCTACCTTTCCACTCTATTGGGTCCGCATAGCTGCGGCCCAGCTGACCTCACACATCGTGATTATGATTCCTAGCTCTTCCGAAGATTTCTAGGTAAAGTGTTTTGTGCGTGGAGGTAGCTAGAACAAGTTGAAAGTACTTGAAGCCTCGTGCGAATGAAGAGCACTTCTGCAGCTAGAGGGCTTTCGGGATCGGTTGGGGATATATTCCATCCTCCGCTGAACTTCTGTGTATTATTGTCGCTCTTGGTGGCGTCGGATTAATCCTGGGCACGGCGCTGTACGGAGTACTGTAAGGTCGAAGGAATCTTTGACAAGAAGAAAAAGAACGGCAAACTCCATCCTCTACTCTGCACTAGCGCGGAGGGCGGGATGCCACGCGATGATCCCTGATCTCGCGTGATCTCTCCTCATACTCCCTTTAGCCCTTAATTACAAAAATCCGGAAACCTAATTCGAACGTGTTGAATCTTCTACTGTAGACAACTTCCTCATACAGCCAGTCAAAACCAGTCCCACTCTACTTGCGACTCAAAGAAGCAGGATCGTGGTTGTGAAGTTGTCCGATCCGTCTCTCTTTCTGTTCGGCTAAATCATCGTAGCATATCTTGTACTTTCCGGCCTCTATTATTGACCGAGCAGTGTTGTTACCTCTTTGCGCTTCAATGTCCGCCTACCACAAGCCAAGGACCACCACCCAGTAAATTGTACAAATGCATTTGCTAACATAGTATTTACACCGGCTCTCAAGTACAAATTGCGACGGACCAAAGTGCCTCCTCAGCTCAAGTCCCGCACCAAATTGTTACTCTAGGGGAACACTCTTGTGAGCGGCAAGTCCAACACGAAACCACCTTGTATATCGACTGTGCTCAATCGCTGGAGATCTTCTATCTGTGCATACTGCAAGAGCCTCGGATCATCGTGCGTGTTTCGTAGCACAATCTGAAACCGGTCGAAGATCTTCGTCGTCCAACAAGTCCACCCCCACCGCACGGGGAAGCTTCAATACATTGTGATATGCGATATAGAATCGTCACAAATGTACATCTGAGCTGTCGAGTCCCTCTTCTTCGTTTTCTAATATACTTTAACCCTTTAGCTGTACACAACTTCAAATCTCCATTTTCAAACCGAAAACCGCCTGGGAAAGCTAGTTAGGAAAGGCTTCGAGTGTCTCAAAAGCACGTTGATAGCCCACAATCAGGAAGTGGGAGAGTGAAAAGTGTTGATGTGCAGCGCCAATTGCTAGGTAGGTATGCCTGTTTCCCGAAAATTTTCGAAGTTAATGTCAGAATTCTTCCCTCATCTTGTTCATCTCCACCGGTTGTTCTTCTCTATCTGTTTGTTTCACAGTGAGTCAGTCACTTTTTGCGCTGAGCCACTACCACATACTTCAAAAAAATACGTTCTGAGTCTGCGTTGATCTACCTACACTGCACAATGCTGGCCCACTTGCGCCTCTATTACGGCGCCAAACATCGGGGATGCCGATTCCCGATGATATCGTCTCAAACACACATTTTTATCCTCTAACAGAATTTCTCCCATTGTCATACTATCATTTGTTTGTGTCCAGTGTTTCTTAGTATCAGCAAATGAACTATTCCTTGATCCTGTTTCCTTACCTCTATCATCTGCCCCTTCGTAGAGTTCACCGCATCTCGCGTATGTGCTCTTCACTGATTTATTTGCACTTCATCGCCGTTTGTTCTTCACTTCAGGACCCAGCGTGTCACCTCTACGCTGATCTTCTACTATGTTAATTCCAGGTCCCTGCTTGAGCGTTTGATTGGCTGTAGGCTGATAGATTTGTTCAGAATACGCAGAAATTCAAGGATCGCCACAAAGCTGAGGCCTAACGTTGCCTTGAGTACCACATCGAAACGCCCCGCAAAGAGGAAAGATTGCCCATACTCTTGTTGTTCCCAACTAGAGCAACCGCAATTGAGCGGACGACTCAAACTTGTCTGACGCTTATTATCCATCTTTGGTGTCGTAGGTGCTGATGGTATTCAAAATGTGTTTCCCCAAGGTTGGAGGAAGTAATGCTCTTGCCCGTGCAACAAGCGAAGAGCGCAAGAAAAATCAAGAAATCGATAAGTTGATTCGCAGAGACAAGAAGGCGAATGCAAAACAGGTGAAGATCTTACTCCTAGGTCAGTCTCAACATTGCTGTCCTCATCGCTCGAATGTCAGCCCATCACGTGTGCTTTTGTCTGATTCTTTCCTATGCAGGCGCCGGAGAGTCCGGCAAATCGACAATCCTGAAGCAGATGCGAATAATCTACTCCGAGGGCTTCCATCTCGACGAGCGCAAGGAAGTCCGTCAGGTCATATTTTCCAATATGATAGTCGCATTCAAAATTATTGCCGAGGAGATGCGAGACCTCGGAATCAACTACGAGGTTGACGAATCCGATGTAAGTCTATATCTGATATCGGCGTATTCAGCGCTGATTTGCTACAAGGAATATGAACGTGTTATAGCTGCCGCAGAGGATATTGGCTCCGATGATCCATTCCCGCAGCAATGCCTGGTGGCAATGAAAGGGCTATGGAAAGACGACTCAGTGCAGAGGACTATTGGACGTGGCAACGAGTATGCTCTTCATGACAACATCCAATAGTAAGCTTTCTAAGAGCCTTGCATGTAGTGCTGGTAACTAATTTATACAAGTTATTTCAATAGCATCGACCGTCTTTTCGCGCCAGGTTATCTGCCTACTGATCAAGACGTTTTGCGCTCCCGTCTTCGTACGACAGGAATCACCGAGACTCTCTTCGAACTCGGTCAATTGAACTACCACATGTTCGATGTGGGGGGCCAACGTTCAGAGCGCAAGAAATGGGTTCATTGCTTCGAAGGAGTTCATTGCCTTATGTTTGTTGCCGCTCTGAGTGGTTACGATCAATGTCTAGTTGAAGACAAGACTGCCGTACGTACTTTATGTTAGTAACTAACACCAAAGAAGCCTGGAAGCTGACGTGACTTGCCCAACCAGAATCAAATGCAGGAGGCTTTGCTACTGTTCGAGTCAATTATGAGCCTGAGCTGGTTTAAAGGATCCTCAATAATCCTCTTCTTGAACAAGATTGATCTTTTCAAAGAAAAACTGCCACAGAAGCCAGTTCGCGACTACTTTCCCGACTACTTAGGTGCGAATGACGATGTCGCGGCTGCATCGAAATACTTTTCAGACAAATTCCGCAGCCTGAACCGGAGCGAGGGCCGTGAAGTCTACGTACACTATACGAACGCCACAGATACTAACCTGCTCAAAATCACTATGCAGAGCGTGCAAGATACAATCATTCAAAGCAATCTGAATACTTTGATCTTGTGAGATACGTACATCCGAAGGGCTGGGGTACTTACGGCTTATGGTTTTATGGTGGCTACTGTTCGGACACAGGGCTTTCTTGCTTTAGTATACCCTACCACATACATGAGGCATACTGCGTACTATGGGGAGTCATTTTTGATGCATTTAGAAGGGCACTGTTGGCCCGTGGGGTTGTCTAAAAGCTACGTATGGAGTGTCTGTTTCTGTGATTGGATTTTCTTGGAATCATAGTCCATTTCGCAATGTGGCATTTGCCAGGGGGGATAGCTCGCAGATGGGCCTGCATATCGTCTACATATTGCATTTCAATGCGGGTTTAGAGGATAAGCCGTTAGCAGAATGTTATATTCATGAACGCAAGTTGTTTCGGCCACCGTAGACAGATTTGACTACTATCTAAGATATGCTACCCGCCAACCGTAGCGATACCAACTCCACTCTTTGCCATCATCTAACCGTCCTGATATCAACCATGCGGGTTCGAGCAGTGTGCATAACGAATCTTGCATGTTGATATGTTGTCACTCTCTTGCAATGAGGCTGCTCGGCGCAGTACTTGGACCTGCCTATCATGCTCCGCCCTACCACGAACTTCGCAAGCGCTGATGGCGATTACATCCCGCCCATTGGCGGTTCGTACACATCAACGCAAGCACTCGTCCTCAAAGACCCCAAGCTCTCCTAGCGATGATCCAAGAGCTATTGCAACGCCTGCTGAAGCTCCCACTACGGAGGCAAAACCTATCGCGAAAGTGGACACAGAGAAAAGGTCTAACACACGCCTTAGTCGGCGCAAATCCAAGGAAATCACACAAGAAGCATTTGGAAGAACGAAGCCTGGCCCACAGCCGAACCTCCCAAGTGTACCTTCAACGCAACATTTGGATCCTGCTGGTAAGTTTGTACCACACACTTCACCTCTACCCTGTCGCTCTACTGACTACATACCAGGTATCCACCTAGCATCCTTATTTTCCGCCCATAGACCCATATCACTCACCGCCCCTATCCCGCCTCCTTCTAGTGAAACTGCCTTCTCCCTCATCTTCAGCCCTAGAAAGCAACATAAGCCTCACCCAACAGACGTCATCTACACCATCTCCTCCACGCTCGAGAACCTAGAAGCTGCCGCTCAACCCACCAACACCCAAATCCAGCAGCAACAAGAACAAACGGACCTCCGCAACGCCGTCACTCAAGCCTCCCACTCCAACGCTGAAACCAAACATCTCGACGCCCAACCCCAAAACCACCTTCATATCAACATTCAAGAACTCGCCAAGAACTTCCGGCCTTTTGTTGCCCCACCTCCGCCCGTCGCAATGGGCTCACCCGAAGAAGTAGCCCAGCTGGCTAAGCGCAAAACCCATGCCGGATCTACAAAAAAGAAATCCTACTCCGCTCTGCTTACGATCCTTGAAAGCACGGGTCCCAACGGGCAAAAGACGTACGAGGCTCACACCTCCCCCATCCGTGAGGATTCCGTCACCACCACCAATCTGATCCAAGAACCCGAGTCCCCCAACGCGCCTCAACAACGGCCACAGATAAGACAGCCGTTTCTCAACCGCATGAGGATCCGGCAAGAGGTATGGGAGGATTCACCGAGGGGGAATGGAGTTAGGGAACAGTGGAGGGCGATAAGTGTGAAGAGACAGCGGAAATTGAAGATGAAGAAGCACAAGTACAAGAAGCTGATGCGGAGGACGAGGAATTTGAGGAGGAGGTTGGATCGGAACTAAGCTTTGTCCCTGTTTGTTAGAAGCTCTAATTAGCGGAGAGAGACGAAGGCGTGGTTGCTGGAAGACAGTGATGGGGGGTTCTTCTCCTGTGTGGTGCATCCTACTGCGAAGCTAGAGACGTAGGGGGCGAGAGCGGCTAGTTTCGTGTGTTGCAGATTGCATAAGCATTATTCTTATTGTTTCTTAACTTTCCTCGTGGTAGATTTGCAAGGAGTTGCTATGATCAAATATGAGGTTTTTTCGTTGCTTGAACGTATAATGCTATCAATGTGTACCGCGAGGTTGAGAAGTGTAGGATGACCACATATTACGTTCCACTACAACGCCAGGGCTCTTGGAAGGATCAGCGTTGTTGTTGGCATACTGTCTACCCATATATTGCTGCAAAGACCATTGCAGCAGTGGATCCCCCTTGCGGAACAGAAGAAACAGAAGTGAGGGTGGGAACAAAGGGTCACTTTGGCGTCTTGTAGCGAACAAAACAGTCCATTGATATTTAGGGTACGACAGTAGCCTCACTTCCTATCTACCAAAGACCCCTCTCGAATGCTTTACTGCAAAAGACAACGCCGAAAGAAAAGCCCCACATATCTCGCCCTCTGCCCCCCTTTTCATACACAGTTGATAATATAACCATTGGGATGATGACGTTTCGGAAGCTGGCTGGAGTGGGTGGTAGTTGTCGATTTAGCACTCGGCTGCCGTGGCCTTTGAGTTCATTAGGAGAGCGACGATGAGTCCGTAAAGACCTGTTAGTAAGGATTAGCGTGATACTGTAAGGTTCCAGAGGAGTCTATTATACCCAGTACTTCGGCGAAAATTAGGATCAAGATCATCCCAACAAACAGTCTTGGTTGCTGTGCTGTACCGCGGACACCAGCGTCACCAACAATACCAATAGCGAAACCAGCCGCGAGACCAGCCAGACCGACACTAAGACCTGCTCCCAATTGAATGAAACCGGTATATAAGGGCAGGTTCTGCTTCAGGCCATCCGAGATTAAGACTGAGACAACTAGTCCGTAGATACCGATGATACCAGCCATAATAACGGGGACAATGTCTAAGATGGCATTAGCGACCCATCCCAACGTATAACGTAGTCAATCAGTCATTATGCCAACGTACTCTTTACAATCAAATCTGGTCTCAAAACACCCATGGCCGAGATACCAACGCCGGACTTGGCTGTTCCATATGCAGCGCCAAAGCAGGTGAAGACGATGGCGGATGTGCATCCCATCGCACCAAAGAAGGGCTACAAATACACATCAGCTTCCTGGTCATGAACAGTCTGTGTATATCGAGCGGCATCTGGAGATCTTTGAGGGTGCCTGGTGGATTTGCTAGGCGTGGCGAAGCTAGGTCGTATGAGGGGTGATACTAACAGCATAAACGGGACTGTAGAGCCGAAAAGTTAGCTTTTACACTGCTTGCTGGTGATGTGGAGATGCGCAGAGCTCTTCAAGTAGATTGCTGCGCTGGTGAAGCATGCAGCTTATCGACCAAAGGGCCAGATCAAAAGCAATGCGGGATGAACATACCAAAGCTCTGAAGTCATCTTGTAGGCTTGGACAATATTTAACCCTCTCGGTGCTAGGTAGGGAATGAATAGGCACAGAATCTCTCAAGTAGATGCGGTATTGGATTAGTAGGCAGGCACTTGATGGTAGTGATGATGGAGATTCGAAGATCTGATCGAGGATGGCGGCTTCGCTAGCGTATGTGTCACGGGCCACGCTATCGACTTCAGTACGGAACTGAGAGAAAGTCGAATGAGATTGACGAGCATCCTCTACAAGGTCAAAGGGCGAGCCAACGCAAGGAACCCTTTACCTAAGACTCCATCCACAAGAGCTAGATCAAACCCAATCGACGCCTCCCAGACACCTAAGGACTTTCTTGCTCTTCAGATATGGCAGACGGGCAATCAGCAGGTAGATCTACCTTCCATGTTAAAGCTTCAAGATTCTAAAGCGCTCTTAGCATGGCCGATCGCCGACCAGGCGCTCACCCAGAGTATCCTCGATCTCGTTCAGCAAGCCTCGCATTTTCGGCAGCTGAAGAAGGGTGCCAACGAAGGTCCGTCACATACCCTGTCTCAGGATCACAGTGTGTCTGATACTAATATGTCCTCGCAGCTACCAAAACCCTCAATCGCGGAACTTCTGAGATTATAATTCTGGCTGCGGACACTGCACGCAAGCCACCCACAAGTCTTTGCTTTCTCTTGAAGCTCTGCTCATTCTTAGCAGCTCTCGCCATATTGCTACACCTCCCACTATTGTGTGAGGATAAAAACGTTCCCTACGTCTACGTTCCGTCGAAAAGCGCGCTGGGCCGAGCTTGTGGAGTCAGTCGGGCTGTGATCAGTGCTAGCATAACTACGAATGAGGCTTCGGAGTTGATGTCGCAGATCAGATCGCTGAAGGATAAGGTGGAGAGATTGATGATCTAGGCGTGGAGCAGAGTCCAGAAGATCGAAACAAAAGCTAAATGGCGAAGGGTACCAAAAACGTCTCATGCGTAGGCATAAAAGGCGTTTGTTAGGAGAGGAGATTCCTTGAAAACTGATCTTCACCTAACGTCATGGCCATTGTGTCTTTCTTCATTCAGGGAGGTTGAATCCATCTTGCTGGTAAGATCTAACGAGCCTGATTGGATACTCTATGTCGTCTGTCCCTTTTGAGGATGCTAATGGACTACATCGAAACCATTCCACCCCACTCGCACCCAAGCTGAGGGCCTACCGTAACAATCACAACCTTGAGAAAAGTACCGAATACATAACAATAGCGATACGATCCTAAGAGCCTCAAGTGTGGTACAATATTACGTGCCGAAGAAAAGCTAATGTCGATCCCACATCATATCAGCTTTATTTACTTTTCTTTCAAAGATCAAGAGAGCATATTTCGCTATGCTCCGTACCTGGTTTCTGACCATATGCTTAGGTAGAACTACTTCTATATTTCTACGGGTTCTTAAACCATGTGTAGGGGGAACTTGATATCTGTATGTTTTTACAACCTTTTGTGTCGACTTATCGATGTGGCGATTTGTTTTAATCGATCGGCCGGAACTGGATTTTCACGGTAGCCGGTTTTAGAGAACTCTGTATGATTGGTGGCTGTGGTGCTGCTGTGATAGAGCCCAGGTGCCTACCTTGCAGTCATTCAATGACCTACTCATCTTTCTCTTGGTAAGGGGTTGATATGCCCACCAATTATCGACTCCATCAGCTGTCACATTCCTTTTGCAAAAGTTTAGCAAAAGTGTTCACATCCCGCTGATGGTAATATACCATCAGCGAGATGTTAGTCACTGTCCCCGCCATCTCCTGGGCGGCGGCCCTGGCTAACCTGATCTCCTCCATTCCTCCGGCGCTCCTGCAATGAACGATGCAGGACTCGAACCTTCGACCTTCGGATTGGTGGATGGGAAAGTTGCGTACTGAGCTAAGGTGAGTGCCTATTTGGTTAGTGGAAGGAAGGGTGTTGTTGTTGGGTATATAGCTATTTATTTCGGGTGGCTTTCTTAATACGCCCCTTTTTCCTACATGTACATCCCTCTACATCCTAGACGTACCATGTTAAGGCTAAGCAGCTCCTGTTCGATCATTAGGCGGGCTCTTCTCTTTTAGCTACTTGCCATACAAATTCCAACCATGTACTACCACATTTTCTCCTATTATCACAAATGATTCCCACTAGATATTCGGAAAAAAACTCTTGTTATCCGACCAATGCTCTATATCCCCAGCTTTATTTCGTTTGCAGTCCGCCGTAAGGGATAGCCATTGATTTTCGTTAGTCAAATCCCTCCATAGAAGACAAAACACCCGAAGCACTACTTCCATGTCACCTAATATGAATATTAGAAGACGGGACAGCTAAACACAAAGCTAGGAACCTTTCTCATGGCAAGAGCGCTTGAGACAAGTCCGTGGAAGAAACCAACATAGACAGAGCGATTTGCAGGCGTGATGAATTGCTATGATAAGACTTTCCTTCTGCTCGTATAACCTAGGAATTTTCTCTAAATAAGTAGTGCCATTGTCCAAATTCGAGCAAATGCCAAGGCTCTGGCCGCACGAGCGCAACAAAGCACAGCGGAACCCCCTTCCGCCGCGGAATACCCTCCTAGCCATCTATGACGCCCATAGCGGCTACCTACGGCTTCACATCTCCGCCCTCGTCCATTCTGCCCACGCCCTCCACCCCCCATCCAAACACCCCCTTCCGTCCCACACCCAAATACCTAAACAACCTCCCCCCACAGCTTCCCACCCCTCCAACGCTCCCTCCCCCCAACCATGCCCCCCAAACCCAAACTAAACGTCCACTCCTTCCCCCGCCCTCCCCTCTGCGAAAAAATCCCGCGCCACCTCCAGATCAAATGGAGGAACCAGACAATCGCCGACACGAAAGACGCGTATTGGGTTCTTGAGACTACGCATCCGCCTAGTATATTGGCCCCCCCCCCTTCAACCTTTCGGCAATGGCTGATCATCGGACCCCCCCACCCCAGCATACTACCTCCCCCCGCACTCCCTTCTCCTCCCCCTCCTCCCCTCCCCGCACACCTCCTTCTGCGAATGGAAAGGCCCGGCCACCTACCACCACATCGCCGACCCTTCTGGCGGCGAAGTGATCAAGAACAAAATATGGTCGTACGAGGATCCGACGCCGGGGTTCAAGGGGATTAAGGGGTATTTGAGCTTTTATGCGAATGCGCCGTGGGAGTGCTATGTGGATGGGGAGAAGGTGGAGCCGCAGGAGGGGGATTTTTATGGGGGGTGGGTTACGAGTGAGTTGGAGGGGAGGATGAAAGGGGGGGCGGGGACGTGGGGGTGGTGATGGAGGGGGAGGTCCTCTATTCCTCTACGCAGCACAAAGAAACCACCTGCGAGTAGAATATCAGTATATCGAGCTTCGAATACGATCTTGGGTTACTGACCGGTACCCGCAATGAACAGTGGCCGTCCTTTTGAGTAAACTTCCCCTTCCTGACGCAATTCAAACAGAACCCGTCTTTGCGCATATAACCTGCTGACATGCGCACCAAAATTCCTTTCATATCAACACAATCACATGTCTCGGCACCACCGTCCGGGACCCAATTGCGATACTCAAGCATCCTATGTGCGACATTGTCTATGCTAGAGGTGGAGAAACTTCTGCTAGGGAAGAGACCGAGTCGATACAATTCCTGCCAGTGGTGACCGATCTTAATTGCCCTATTGCATTTGGCCGGTTCCAGGCAAAGTGTTTGATAGTTGTAGCCTCCCTTCTCTTCAAATTCAAACGCTAGGTGGCTCTCGAGTGATTTCGGCACCAATGATAGGATGAATTTGCGTCGGTCATTCAACGATTCTGTTGGGTTTACTCAGTCAGTATTATTTGCAGCCAGGGCATGAATCTCTTCACGTACCGAGTAGTGTTTCCGGGAGAATATTTAACCCTGTGTCGTTCTGATTTTGTAGGGTAAGATAAGTCTCAAAGTCTTCAGCCGTGCTATATAGCACAATATTTCTGGAACTAAGGCGGAAAGCATGGTAGCTTCCATACGCGTAGGAAATATACAGCATTTTCAAGTATTTGTCTTCTCCATCAGGTGAACCTTTCCATTTCTGTAACCACCACCGGCTCCATGGGGTTATCGCAGGGGCGATGTCGTACTTATCACAAAGTATCGCAAGCTCCTCGAACAATGAAAAAGAGACATCATGATCCACACTTCTTGAAAGGTGAATGGCGTTACATAACCAAGTAACAGCTTCCGGGTTATCCTCTGGAAGAGGGAGCTGTAGAGGCACTTTGGATGACCGCTCCACACCTTCTAGGAAACGAGGAATCTGCAGCATCTTGTTGAAAACGGGAGATGCCAAGCTAAGCACCTTCGATGACACTAGAAGAGACTTGAGTTCATTTGGCGGACCGATCAGCAGCAGGACATCTCCTTCAGGATCTGCGTCTTTAAGTGCAACGAAGGTCGCAGGTGTGAGGGTGTCAGCCATTCTTGGGATAAGCTGATGGAGCTGATAGGTTCTTGAATTGTGGAAATATGGTCATGAAGATGTTATTCAACGACGGAGCAGCAGACTTGCTGATAACTAGGAACGGCTGTGCAGATGCTAGAAGGTAGATATGGTCCTTTTATAAGGTCACTCTGTTTGAAGCGGACTCCCTAGCGAGTAAGGAAAACCCAAGCCAACACCACTTATTCCAGCATATGTGTTGAAGCCCAAGTGTCTGGAAAAGGCGAATCCATTATTACCACCATCTCCAGACTCAAGTAGCGTAACTCCCTCGTCTTTAGAATCAAAGTCCTGGCCGTATTAACTCTTTGTAAACTCTCTATCCCTCATGTCTATCAAGTGAATATTTCCCACATGCGTGTATAGCAAAACCCGCAGGCCCATCAAAGTCTGCATTACTGGCTGGAGTAAGTAAACACGGTGCATAGACACCTCACAGTCGCATCTGCCCCATCAAGCCTTGTGAATAGTGTGAAATTCAAGAGCAGGAAAAAGCAATCCCAAAACTTTAGGTATAAAAGTTGGTTTGAGCGTGATGGACGTAGTTTCTGAAGTAGCAAGTGCTAAGCAGGACGGGAAGGTACACCTTGCCCAAATCGGAAAGAAACGCAGTTCGATACGAGTGAGCAACTCCTTACTTCTCTACAAAATGACAAGTCGAAGTACACAATGTCATTCCTGTGAAGAAGAAAAAGTGAAGAACGATGGTAACTCATTGTATTGGGAAAGCTGTCGATTACAAGTAGTTGCTATATAGTAGGGTGGTATCTCTTAGATCCTTCAAGTATATCATACAATAGATTCCCACGAATCGAAGACATAAATCCCATGCCTATCCTAATGCAAGTGGTTTTTCCCATCCCATCCCATCGTATATCCTAGTATCCTTCAGACTCCACATATGCACCCCTAATGCCGCTTATACAGAAAATATTGTACGAATATATATTACATGTCAACTCACCTCCCACTGCTTCTTGATGTCGGCGAGATCCACTCTGTACTCTTAGCTGTTCTTGGCGATCCAAAAGCCGTAGGTGTGCCTGCGTCCTTGATCCCCTCAACGCCCGGACTAACGAGTATTTTCCATTTTGCTGTCTGTCGGAGCTCGTCCTCACCAATCTCACGATTTCTGAGCTCATGGGCTAGCTCGCTGGCTTTGTGGTCGCCACGGCGTTTGGCGAGGAGAGATGCAGGATTGCCGAGAGGCGCAGGAGTCCTGGGGAGACTCTTATCTCGCGATGGGTCCAGCTCGACTTGCACTCTGGGACGTCGAGGACGGGTCGGACTTCCTAGGGAGGGCTGATGCTGTGTAAGAGGTACAACCGAGCCAGGTATTTTGGGATATCTGACTTGCCCGGGAGGAGAACGCTCTGACACAGGAGAGAGTACATGACGGTGTTCGGGCATCTCATCGTCTTCACCTGCGTCTTCGAAGCTAGTGTCAGAGTCCATCGAGAAATGCGTTGGTGGTCTTCGGCGGTTACTCTTTCTTCTTGGAAGGGACCTTGAAGACCGAGCAGTTGAGCTTGGCAACAGATCAGATGATGCCAAGCCTTGGCTACGGGGGGAACTGGTCGACATTCCAATTCCAAGGCCTGGTTCAGATCGATTCAATATTGAGTGCGACCTCGGTGCGCTTAGCGACTGCCGTGCAGGTAATGGCTTGCGGATTATTTCTACCGATCGAGACCATGGCCCGTGGTTCAATGCATTTGGGTATGGAAGCCGAGATGGAGAGACTTGCCCTTGTTGCCTTGCGTACGTAGAAGGGGAAGGAACGCTGCGAGGGTCTACGAAGGGATCTGAAGGCGACAGTTGTTCATCAAAACGCCCATGTTGGAGGTGGACTTGACTCGTGTCCGAAGAATTGCGGCCTCGAGGAGAGGGTCTTGCCAAAGGTATTATGGCTCTTTGGCCAGCACCAGCGTTTCCAGCAATCGGGCTAACCGGACTCATCTGGGCCTTGATGCGGAGGGGTGATGGGTATAAAGAATATGACGGTTTATCAGGTAGTAACTGAGAATTTGTCCTGCGGCTTCTGGTACTCGTATGGGGGCTGTCTTGTGATGCTTCAGACCTCGTTACAGGATCAGCAGCTACTCCTAGCTCCTCCGATTCCACATTTCTTGGCCAGAGAGTCCACCTGCTCCCGTCGTTTGCGGTAGGAGCAGCAAATGTTTGCGGCGCAGGATTCACGGGCAAATTTCTTGACCTATCACCATTTCCCGGACTGCTGGCCATGATAGCAGAAGCACGTGGTGAGCCCTGCTGGCTCTCAATGATCTTGTCTCCACCAAATGAAGAACCACTGTTGCGTCTCTTTGAATTTCGTCGGCGGCGGCGGCAAAATATAAAGAATAGGAGACCGAAAGAGATTGCCGCGGCACCTGCACCTGCGACCGTGACGCCTGCAATTTGAGGTTTTGTGAGAACAGGGCTTGACGCTGGAGCAGCAGAAGATGACGCAGGGGATGTAGATAAATATGTGGATGATGCAGGCGACTTTGTAGTAGCTGAGGTCGATGTGAAGGTTGTAGGTTGTGGTATTGAGGGCGAGACACTAACAGAGGAAATTGAAGAAGAAGAAGAAGACGACGGCGAAGTAACAGCAGTTGTACCAGTTGTAGTGGCTATTGCAGAGTTTGTGCTGGTGGAAGAAAATGTCGAAGAATGGCTACTAGTGTTGGATACTGTGGACGAGGCCGGGCTTGTGTTGTTCAGTGAACTTGATAGCTTATGCGAAAAGGCTGAGGCAGTCGCAACAGATGTTTGTGTTCCTGTAAGAGTCGAATGTGTCATGGGCTTGGAGTTTGGTACTCTTTGGCATACCTCATACACAGAGATGGCCTTAGCATCGAAAACGTAGAAGGCACAGGCGGAAGCGAGGCAAACCAAGGCCTCTTCACCGAGTGTCAGGCCCGATTCACTGTTATTGGTACATAAGCAGTAGACGTCTTGCTGATGGTCGCAGGTAGGAAAGTTCTGGGCGATGGACGACTCGAAGCAGCTCTGAGCGCAGGGTGGAACAATGCCGTCGAGATAAGGTGATAAAGAAACCGTAGAAAGTGGGCCAGCCCGTATTGGAAGAGGGAACAGGAAGTATGGGATTAGGAAAAGAACTATCGACATGCTGTGAAAGAACTGCATTCATCGTTAGCATTCGCGTCTGTATACTATCAACACAAGGATCGTCGTGGACATTGCTGGATTGATGTAAAAAACCGAATAGTATGAGCCTCAGAGTATGCGGGAGGTGTAAAGCTGAGCGCAGGAACACATGGCTGTGCCTCCTGTGCAGAACGCGGAGTGTTACTGACCTGAAATAACTTTAAAGCCCCACCCCGACATGAAGAGACCTGGTGATGGTACAGTAAGGAAAGAGACAAAGGAAACTTCTATCCGAGCAAAAGATTATGACATGAGGAAATGCAGAGTATACTGAGATGAAACATCTCTGGATGAGTAGGCCGCCATGGTCCTTTTGTTCCTCTGAACGAGGAGGTTAGCTAAACAGTGCTACGATATATTGATGACATGGGCATGAGGCTAAGTAGCCATTCATAGAACGCAGATGTAGACGCCTGCTTAGATAGAGGTATCTTTATCCAACGGATTCGCGTTGACATGTCTATTTCGTTGTGCTGATATGTAGTCGTGGTTGAAGCGCCCAGTTCCCAGCGGTTAAAGATAGATTCGTGAGAGCTAAGCCCACTAGATTAAGCTATAGTGCCGCCTAACCTGCGTTAGGAAATCATTGCACTGCCCGTCGAAGTCTTTCCAGATGCAAGCCAAGGTCACAAGTCACAACGCGCTCATTTATTTTCAGCATTGTGAGAATCAAAGAGAAGAGTTAGTCAGTACGACTGCCAAAATGGCCGAGGGATTGATGCCGTGGATGCTCCGTGTGATGCACCATGTTTTCTTCGCCGCACAGTGTTAAGCCTTGCCAGGACACGCGTAGTAAGACTGCCACTGAGTTTCTTTTTGCTCAGAATTGAAACCACAGACGTACCTAGGTATGTAAGTGATGTTGAGCAGCAGCACGAGCATGGTCGATGTACTCCGTAACCGCCTCCCTGACCGTGCCTTTCTTACCCACTTACCCGCCTTCTTTTAATGGAACTTTACCTTAGCTTCTACCCCTCAGTTATCGTGGATGACTATAGGTCATTATATCACAAACAGGCAGCTAGAATGTAACTCAAGTCAAGAAAGTTGCATTCCTGTTGCTGATACAAGAGTACCAATATGCACATTAATAGGCTAGTGAAAACCAAGAAACGCTACGCATACCCTTAAGGATGCGGAAACCATTGCTAAACTCCCAGAGATCCTTGCTCCTCTCCTTCCAGAAGCACAGCATTTCAATCGACTATCCACCACAGGCAGCAACCGAATTGTAGCCAGATGACGATTGCAGGGGTTGGACGAGGGGCACTCGACGAAGATGTATGAGGGTGTGATGAACTGCGTAGACCGGTATCATTGCTTAACAGATGAAACCTGATCGCGACTAGTACTTGAGAATTATGTACCTATAATGCCATTGGTGTCAGTCTACGATAGCTGAATGGCAGGAACCTTGACGTTGTCAAAGGCAGTACGCAGGGAGTAAGACTTACAAGGCGTGGATGATACCCGGAATGTAACCCAAAATCGTGAGGAGGATGTTGATCAAGAAGTCCGCGTTGCAGCCGCGCTCAAGAAAGACACCGAGAGGCGGAAGGAGGATGGCAAGAATGATCTTGCAGATATCGCTGTTATCACATCTATGTCAGCAAGAGTTCATTCTCTAAATCAAGATGATTATTGTATGCTTAAGCGTCGCGTGCATCGCGATCCTGCCTCCGGAATACATTGGGTGTTCCAAGGTTGGCAATGAGGTACCTCATTAGAATTGAATATTAGGGATTACATACCTCGCAGTGAAAGGCATTGTGCTAGGTGAACGTTGGTAGAACTTGTTGCAATTGTGGGGTGGTTTGCCAGAATATGTTGATGGGGAGTGAGAAAGGCGTTTGGGACAAAGTCATGCGTGTTTATATGGCAGCCTTAGCGTGAAATGCACCGCCACAGAACTGCGTCATTCATCGTTTGTATGAAACAAGAAAAGCGACTACCTTACGGAATAGAATCAAAACATTCTTATGACGGCGAAACGTTTGTTTGTCCGCCTACTCGAGCGTATCATTACTGTATCTGTAAAGTCGATCAAGAGTACCTGGACCTATCAAAAGCTCCCAGACACTCTATTTCGAAACTTTGGAGCCTACGGTACGGAATACTGTAAGGTAGTAATCCATACGAAGCAGATCATACCCTCTGACAAGCCACACCTAATTTTGGATTACCTGCTTCAAACCCAGCTAAAAATGCGGAAATGCTTCCGTAGACCTACCATACCTAACGCCTTTCATAATCTTCGTACATCCCATATTCAAGAAGCTTCGGCTTTCTCTTTGCCTTTGTCCGGATCAAAATAGCTCTCGGTTTCCGCTTCTTCGTATTCACTTATGAGATCCATGACAACTGCCTTGGCTTCGTCAAATTCTTCAAGCCCATCTGCGAAAGGCGCCTCCTTCTTGTAGCCATCCAAGTATGCATTCCGCTTCCTCATTGCGCCATATTGTACCACGATACGTTTGAAGAGCGTGGCAACAGAAGTGTGGTTTGCCAGCATTAATGCCGACACTCGATGGGTATTAGCAAGGTACGGCGACTTCTTTGTAAGCGCAACCTGTATTGAGGCAGGACCCCAAGGAATGAATTTTGCCAGGTTGCGTTCGCGGATACGGAGTAATGATTTGTGGACCTGTTTATCAATATCAGTTAAGATTAGACGAGAAGAATCTCGCGGGAAGTATCTACCTCAGTGCGATCTGCTTCTCCTAGGATAATGTTGAGTATACTGATATAGCAGCTTGTCTTGCTTGGTGTAGTCGAAACCATACGGTTCTTGGGTTGCAGCAATCTCCGCATGACATCAAGTACCGTAGTCTTTCGTACCGTCTTCGCTTGCTCTATGTTGTCGCTTGTGAAGGGTGTGTATGAGGTCATAAGGAAATGGCATCGAGGGGTAGGGATGAGGGAGGCTACTATTCCAACAAGATCGTTGTGCATATAGCTCGGGTAACGAAGGGTGTTTGTACTGGCGGACATAACGGTAGAGACCTGAAGAGGTTAGCTAGTCCAGGGGGTTGGTGTTCGATAGACGAACGTACCAGCTGATTGGTTTGCTGGAAAGATGGCTCCTGCACGTGGAGTCGATCTGCGGCTATTCTCGAAAGTGCTCCGTTATCCAGCACTACCTGCATCTATCTTAGCATTCTTGACCCTCCTACCATTCCTTGTTGTTTTGCCTACCACAGAGTCCGCGTTTTGCGTCAGCCGCCTCATGGTCAGAAGACTATTGTACGGATTCACCACCACGCCTCCCCCTGATTGAGTATCCGGGAAGACCGAGTAAGTTTGTATAAGCTTTTTCGGGAAACGGTCGTTCATTCGCTCGAGAATATAGCTGCCCAGACCGGAACCAGTACCTCCTGCAATTGAGTGAAGGAGCATGAAACCCTACACAAAGCTTTTAGCCCCAGGCACTTCACTTTTATACCTCAGTCGCAGATGTACCTCCAAAGAGTCGCTTCCATCTGCTTCTCGATCAATCATATCAAAAACTTCCTCCTGCACTGTGTCTCCTGCCGCATATCCTGCAGCCCAGTTGTTTGCAGCACCGCTACCCTGTGAGCCAATGAAGAAGTTCTCAGGATTGTAGATGTTCTTATAAGGTCCATTTTGAATGCTTTGGAGGACCTATACCCCATTTTAGACTTTGATAACCACAACTATATCCGTGACGAGTGAAACGTACTCGTGGCTCTAGATCTAACAATATGGTGCGAGGAATGTACCGCGTATCGTCACTCTGTACGCCTTTGTCAGCTGGTTGCCAGAACAAGAGACGCTCGAGATATACCTGATAGAAGAACACGTCCTTCCTATCCCCACCCTCTGTTGCAAAGTCCTCAAGGTTTCCGTCTTGGTTTATTCCATGCTCTCGACATAGCTGTTGCCAGAACTGGCTTCCAACTACACGCACATCAGCGAAGAATCTTCGAATGCTGGTCGTTGGATTGCAGCGTCATGAATTACTCATGATGGGAATGGCGCAACGTACCGCTGTTGCCGCACTGGCCAGCCTGTATAGTGATTATTTCTCTAATATGTTGGTCAGTTGAATCCCTAGAACTACACTGATGTTTGCACCATACCTAGGCATCTCTCATGGCTTCGTAAACACGTAAAGTCGCGTCAATCGCGATCTGAAGCCCAAATGAGGAGCTTCTAATGTAATGCTATGAGGAAACTCGGTCAATATGGTGATATCTTAGCGTGCCGGCAAATCGAAGATATCACTTCGCCTCCTCGACCAGTTAAATTCACGGCATTAATTGACTCCCATTCGGTTGCCGACAGCCACGGTGCACCGGATGTTTACTTCTGCTAGAAAAGAAATGCCCCAGTCTTTCCTATCATCTATTTATGTGTCTGGCAACGTACAAGATATTTAACACCCAAAAATGGAAGTTGGGGCAAGATATCAATTCTATTTTATCTGGACAAAGTTCTGGGGTCCTTGAGGAGAACCCTAGAATTATAGTAAGTACTGGGTTTGCAGGATTGCAAGGTATCATTTTATGTCTATTGAACAAATACATACTGCGGTCGAGCAAACAGAGCCAACATAAAGGCACAGATGGTGGTACATCCGAAGTAGGGGTATAACGTCTAGTCTAACCTCTTGATATGGTACAAGTAAAGAAAATGCTGGTAGCCGCACCCAAAAAAACATTACATTCCGCTATGCTGAAACACAAATGCAACGCCTTGCATTGCCCAACGTGAACGCTCAGTCAATATCAAGAACAGTTCAGCGTAGAAAGAACCTCAGATCTCAAACTCCTCGCTGAGCCAATGTTTCATTACCACTTTCCCTTCCTCAAACCCTTTCCTAGACGTCCTCACAATGATCGCGGCATGACTATGCGCCACCTGATGAATGTGAACCGGGTACTTCCGAAATCCAACATCGTCTAGCGCTTCGATCATCGCGAACTGCGCTGGACTTAGAGCTAGAGTTGGAAATTCTGATTTCGATCGAGTAGAAGTGCGCGACAGTGCATCGACAGGCTGCTGCGCTTTTTCCGAAGTAGCGTCGTCTTGCTCATCCTCTGTGAAAATTTCATCGCCACTCTCAGGTAGATACTCCTGACTCTGCCCAGCGTTCATATTCTCAAAAGCACCTTCAACGGCGCTCTGGGCATTTTCGATCATGAGAGGTATACGGTAGCTACCAAGTCCAACACCAGCTTTCCCTTGCTCATGTAGGCGAATGCGCTGTTGGCTGCGGATGGATTGGATGCCAGTATTTATGAGGAAGACCACAGTGCCGACGGGAATAAGGACGGCGAGCATGGCGAACATGGGAACACGGTTGAGGAGAGTCTGACTGGTGCTGTTTAGGCGGGTGTAGACGGAGGGGTTCTCAACGGGTGTTTTGCGGGAGACGGAGCTGGAGGGGTCGAGAATAACGGGCTCGTAGTCCTTCAGGTACGAGATGTTGATGGCTTCCATGTCAACATACGGATCCAGACGGGTGATATAGGTAGTGTAGTAAGGTGCGGATCTATCGTTGATTATGTTGGCGTAAAGTACTCTATTCTTGAACTGGGTGAGGGCCTTGATGAAGATGCTGTTCGGATCTGCTAGGACTGCTAGAAGAGGGCGACCGGTATCGCGAAAGGTGTCAATCGTAAAGAGTTGGCGACCTGATGTAGACAGCATCCTGGCTCCGAAAGCATTCCAGACATGACTGTGGTAGCCGACCAGCGGTGTCCGTACTCCTAGGTGGGGCGATGCAAAGGTGGTGAAATTGACGGGCTGAATACGCTCGAACCAGCCATTGGAGTAAAGTAATCCGACGGCGTATCTGGCGACTAGACCTCCCAAAGAGTACCCTACAATGCTCAGCTTCTCTATGTGTTGTTCGTCGTTCGCCAGCCTCTCAAGGGTATCCTCGATCTCTTTAGTCACCCGCTCGCCCCCAACTTCAATACCATCGTAAGTGAAGCTGCCTGAATTGGTTTTAGCGACGAGTATGTGAAGCTTGTCTTCAGGGTACTTGTCGCGGAGAGCAGCGGCAGTGTACGAGAGATGCGCGGGATTACCCCAAAGGCTATCGATTTTAGCTCAGTGTTTGATTGGGGTTGAAGTAAGTGCGTACCCATGTATTAGGACGCAAAGATGGTCAGCTTTGCGGTGCTCATCGGACGTAACTCGCTCGGCTTCCATGGAAGTCGAGGTGCTGCTGATGTTGTAAATACCCTGCAGTATCAATTGCTTTGCAGAAGGGCTCGCCATTCGAAGCAGAGAAGGAATCCAGAACTATTTATGGAGACACAGAGTGCGGTGATGACCCAAGGTATTCCTGGTGATGATGACGCATGACAGCGGTGCATAGCATACCCCTGCCTAACCGACAGGCCGTCAGCCCTAGCCATGACCTAGATTACCAAGAGCTCGAGGCCTATAAAATCAACGTCCACCAACACAACTGGATGACAGAGCTCACAGTGTAGCGCCATGGCATCGTGTTGCTATTTTGTGTGTGTTGTTTTGGTAGCAGGGTAATGAGACACCATTGTCACCTTTGCTGAGTGTTTACATCTTGCCACGCGCACTTACACTTTCAAACAGGGGCCGATAGCCTGGTGGTCCTGGTCAGACCTCAGTTCTATCGTAACCCTCTCTTTCTTATTTGAAGAGCTAAGACGGTTCGTTCGACTTGCCTTCGAACCGTACTTCATATCATGTGGGTCTGTGTGTCATCACTTTTTGTTTACTCACCTACTCACTTCACTCAAGCCTTTCGTTAGCGCAATGTTTTCTTCGCTGGGACTCTTTAAGCAAGTGGAATGTCCTGAGCAGGCTCGATGTTCGCTTACGAATTGCATTTTCGCCCACCATAGCATACTGAAAAATGTGAAGGCGGAGAGTCTGCAAGAACAGCCAACCTCGCGAAAAGCAAGTGCTGGAGAGGACATCGAATTGGACCGTTCAGATGAACCTCGGAAAAAAAGGCGGATTAGTGGTCCTGACTCTGAGGATGCAATCTCGACAGTAGAACCAAAACTTGATAATGCGAAGATTCTAGCACCAGCAACTGTCAAGTTAGGTGCCACCGCCAACGAAGGTAGCAGTAGGCGCGAACCTTTCACGGGCAGATTGTCTTCAACGGCGTTCAGAGCAATATCCCCTCCACCTTTGCGTAACCCCAAAGAAAGAGCTGCCAACTCTACACCCACTCAATATGAGAGTGTCATGAAGAAAGAGCTTGCCGCCTACGCAAAACCCAACATCAGGGTGTGCCCTGTCGAGCAAGTTGTAGAAGAGTCTTTGAATCCAAGGATGCTACCTAATCCGCCAGCATCGCATGCAATACGGCTAAAGTTAATTACCATGTTACATGAGCATATGGTTCGATTGAACGACGAAGTTAGAAACTCCCAGGATCCTTCCATAACAGCATTGATGCTTTCTAGGCAAGGGTTGATTCAAGAAATTCTCAACGAAGAGGAGAAAATTGCCAAGCAGAATCCGGCGATTTACACCAATATTGTGAAGATGCGAATAGTCGCTTTGAAGAGAATGAAATTAGCTGATTGGCACAAAGAGCGCCTCGACAAAACTGTGAAAGAAGTTTCTGTTCATGTTCAGGTAGACGCTCCAAAGCCGCCAAAGATCATCGAAACTGGTCTTTCTACTAGCGAAGAAATCGCCTTCCTGCCAAGGCTTGTAGCACAGCGAGAGGCTCATCTGGTAAAACATGGGTATGTCTTCACTGCGCCAGGCCAAGACGAGGTTGAACAAGCTCGAAAAGGGGTTGAAGCGGCCCAGGGCTGGGAGCAGTGCGACCGCTGCCAGAGCCGCTTTCAAGTCTTTCCTGGTAGAAGGGAAGAGGATGGGGCCTTGACCAGCGGAGGGATGTGCTCGTATCACCCTGGAAAGTCGCGACGTCAACTGGGTAAAGGAACTAAGGAGACTCTGTACACTTGTTGCAACGAATCCATTGGAACATCGATAGGTTGTAGGTCCGCAGATACCCATGTGTTCAAGATCTCCGAGACCAAGAGGCTTGCATTGGTGATGCCTTTCAAGGAGACTCCAGGGAATGACGGAATCGAGGCAAAGAACGCAGTGTGCTTTGACTGTGAGATGGGATACACCACGTTGGGACTTGAGTTGATCCGTCTAACGGCGACCTCTTGGCCTGATGGCAAGGAAGGTTTGGACGTGCTTGTCCGGCCTCTTGGAGAGATCTTAGATCTCAATTCTCAGTTCTCTGGAGTATGGCCGGAGGACTTTGCAAAAGCCGCGCCATACAAAGCAGTCTCCAGAGACGAAGATATAATGCAACCTAGACAAGGCGATACAGATCAACATCACCTCCTACAAGTCGAATCCCCTTCCATAGCCCGCGACCTCCTCTTCAACCTCCTCAAGCCAGAAACACCTCTGATCGGCCAGGCCCTAGAAAACGACCTGAACGCAACCCGCATCATCCACCCCTCCATCATTGATACCTGTCTCCTCTACCCCCATCCCCGCGGCTTACCAATCCGTTTCGGATTAAAATCGCTTATGAAGAAGCACCTGGACCGAGATATCCAGATGGCTGGCTCTCAAGGTCACGACTCCAAGGAAGATGCTCGGGCTGCGGGAGACCTAGTGAGGCTGAAGGTTGCGGAGAGTTGGAAAATGATGAAGAGGGACGGGTGGACGGTGAAGGATGGGGAGTTTAACCCGCCGCTGCCGCCTGTTGATGCAAAGGCTGGGAGACTCAAGAGCGCTCAAGTGTGACTCGGTGTGATAGAAGAGGATTGTAGGCTTGGTGTATGGAATGGGCTTATGGTAAGGATAGGTACTGGACGCTTTGGCAGCAGATGGTCTCGTATCGCAACAAGCAGTATCGGAGTCAGATGCTTACTTTGACTTAGCCAGCCAGCAAATCCACGATGAAACCTGGTTATTCTGAACTGATAGACGTATAGGCGTCTTCAATGGGTATTTGGCTTCAGTCTCCTTGTTCAACCTGGTTACTTTGAACTTCTTCGTCGAACTGTCTTACTCCGATCATGTTTCTCCGATTCTTTTACTTCATTGTCTTCGCTCTCATCTCTTCACTTCAATCTTTCTACGCCAATCGCACAGCTCGATCTACCTCTCTCAACACCCATATCATACGTCCAACACGCTTTCCCCTCTTCCAGGATCCTACAACATTGCTCACCAGCTACGGCTGGGCTCAAAATCCACATCCTGTCTCAGCTGCGAGACCCTATCGGCTCCGGAGCATATCCATGCACAGGTAAATGCAAAAATCCAAACTCCGGAGCCGGAGGTTAATGGCCCGTCTTCGCCGCTTCGAAAATTTCTCTCAATATTAGAGAGTCCCTGCCATACCGTGGCTTTCTCACTGTCATTTGAGGCTACACTTAGCGAGAAAGCCTGTCTTGAACCATCCCTACACTCTCTTCCTTTTAATAATTAGAATGATCCGTAAGGTACTCGCTTACGCAATCACCGTCGCTGATGCGTTTTTCCGCAAGTTTTTCCAAGTTCTCTTGTGTTTATTGAAATGCATCGACCGACTGCTATCTGATTGTCCAAGCCGCTTGCTCAGCTATAGTCTCTTTTACCTTTATTTTAGTGGTTCGTTTTGTTAGGTTGGAAGAGTTCAAAACTTAGTGTTTCTCCTTCTTTTCGAACCTTTCCCATTCGTGCCACTTGCCTAAACCCATCAAAGTTCGTTCCTCTTTCCCTTTCTTCCTTGCCCTTTCCAACTCATTGCCTCCCGTTTCCTCTGTCTCCTTCCTAACCTCACGCGCTTCACCTATCCCCATTCCCTGTCCCTGTCCCTCCCCACAAACAACCCCATCTTTCCCTCCTAGTCCTTCGTTCACGCCAAATATCAAATCTTAAGAAACAATTTCCGCTTCTGCTGCTTTTGGTTGGGGAAATGCTGACGGGTTTTTCAACTCGAGGGGGTTTAACCTCTAGTTTATGGGTTTCACTTGTGCAATGTTCTGCTTGAGAAGGTTTTGGGCCGTCTAGTCGATGACGGGGATGTTTTGGTTGGTGATACGCACGACTTGTGGGTTTTTCGTGCCGGGAAAGTTCTGGAAAGGGTCAATGGTTCGTCCAATTGGAAAGAATGTCTACTCCTACTTTTTTTGGCTTCCAATTGTGCTATTTCCACTTAACGTCGTCCTTCTACTCCGCCTGTATTAAAACCCTCGTCCTGTGATAATGACTGACAACGGAAGTGTGTCTGTCCCCCCCCATAAACTCCAAGGGGTTTTCCAGTCGGAAGAATATATCTACTTCTTCTATGAGTACTCCCATGAAAAATCTTTCTGCTTGATCTTCTTCGAGCGAGCAAATTTTCATTTATGTAGAAGACTTATTTGGCAATAGTGTTTGGCTTGGCGGTTTCTAGTTGAAAATACTCGAAGATTTCGTCCGTTGGATGAACGTTTTTTACTTCTACCTCTAATACCCAACACATGTGCGTCATCCCACTCGGAGAATTCCTAGACAGTTTTTTCCATCTGATGGCATCCTTCATTGCCAGGTTAGCGGGTGGGGATTTCTTTATCTACATCTTCGCAGGACGGGGTTGAGCGCCGGTATTGCACAGGGAGATTTGGATGAGGACTTTTTGATTGGAAAATGAAGTTCTGGGAAGTGCGCCTTGGCGACAGAAAGGGAGTAAACGTGCGAGAGAGAAACACGAGTAAGATAATTCTCCACACGACCACCTTTTTTCCCTCAGCCACAAAACCGACTTCATTCCCCTTATCTTCGCCCCCCCTCCTTCAAAAACATGAACCATCCCCGCCGCTTTAGAAAGCCAGGCAAGCTCGTGGCCCACGCGACACCCAGCCTCGCATACAGTCTTCGCCGCAAACAGCGGAAACACCACTCCGAACAAAACTCCGCACAACCGTGTTCGCCGCAATCGCGCTTTTCGCAGTCTTCGTGCCATACACATCAACGATGTAGTTCAAAGCCGTTGACTAGTAGTAATTGGCACGACCCTCCCGTCCATCGAGGGTCTCCACGGACATTCTCTAGGAATTTTAAGGCGACTCGCTTGAGTCTGCAGGACTTTGCGGAATTTTTCCCAATGCTGAGCCGCCATCAGAAGATTTCGAATGTTACTGCGATCGATCGGTCTCGAGGCGCTCTTCCAGAACTTCAACCCTCTGGGAATGATGTGTCAGTTTCAAAGAGTTGGTGCCTATCAACAATAATAGCCTTACAAAGGAGGACCAAGAATTGCGACGAAGCATCGAGTAACGAGTCCCAGTTGTTCGAAACGACTTCTAGTTGCGCTAAGACACAATCCAGTGGTGATTGATGATTTTAGCTTGGTCTCGCCTTCATAATTCTGATAGACCAAAGCATCGAAGGCAAATTCTGTAGTCTGCAGTCGCCGCGACCTGAAACGAAAGAATTGGAGGTTCCAATCAGCTTTGATAAAACGGACTGAACTGCTAAGATGTTAGCATATAAAGTGGGTCCCAACATATAGGTATTCAATGTACCTATTGCCCACACAGATGATGGTTTCCGCCGTGTTCGAAGTGATCTTGGGTGAGATTGCAGTCGCATTCGTGACATCTTGGCAGGCGTAGAAGAGGAAATTCTTCTGAAGCACATAATGACCACAAAGCTGATCCTTCAGACATCTCGCGCGCTTACATGAACCCGCACTCCAATCGTCTGTTACACAGAAATTGCTTGCAAAGCCGTAGGGAAACATAAGAGTATCGTGGGAAATCGAAATGCTCAAATAACGGCATGAGTAAATCAGTAGAACAATTTGGGCCATACTTGAATATACGACAGCCTTGATCGTTGTCTGCTTCTGTGGAAATTTTGAGGTAGCTGGCAAAGGGCCGTACCATTGGCGAAAGTTTGGGGATCTTCGCCGTCTTGGACGAGTACTCTGGCAAGATTGCCCCCAGCGCAGAAGCTGCTAATACCCTCGTCGCTAAGGAGGTCGGCTGTTGCTCTGGAGGTGGCGCATAAATAGTATGTGGATCTAGGGCCTAAGACGGTGCAATGGTATGATACGAGTTCGCGGCCAAAGTCGGGACTGCGCCTAGGTTAGAGGATCCGTACAACTGGACTCGTTCAGTTGAATCCGGATACGGCAGCGGTTGCTTCTCGTCTAGCAATGGATACGGCTGGGATGTTTCATAAGCTGAGGTCGGAGGTTGTGGAGCCGAGTAAGGGTATGATTGCTGTGTTAAGAGGACGTGGCTGTTGTGGAAGCGATGGAAGAGAATATAACTGCAGAGACGCGGGCACATTGTACCTGTATGGTTGCGGCAACGGCGGTGGAGGAAAAGAGTGGGGTAGCCGTTGCGAGGGTAGCGATGGTTATCGGGTTTGGAACAAGGGCAGCGGCTGGTACGATGGCACACTGGCAGCTCGATCCAGGTTGGGAGCAACCGCAGACACTGCCGGCCCGACGTTTTCTTGTGTTTCGTGCTCTGCAGGAGCTGTAGGGTAGCCCACGGTGCGTGGATGCTGTAATGCCATGGCAAAGAGGAATTTGGGACCTACATGTACGAAAGCATGGTACGCTTACACAAGTTGCTCGAAGAACAAGATTCACGATATTCGGTGACTGAGGCTCAATCACGCCGCCAATATCGCTGGCATGATTCTAGAGCAGCCTCGCCCGGAAGAGAAACTGCCAAGGTGACCTAGCTCTGCATTTGTACGTAAGGAGCTGCGAGTGTATATATAATATATGTATATATGTATATACTATGCAAAATGATGTAGACATAGTATACAGTAAGTAAAAGTCTTCCTGACGTCTGCTAAGTTTCACAAAGCCTTCGTGGGAATCATGTCGTGGGAAGGGGTCGGAGGGTCGGTTGAGTCTGTGTCGCTTTGGCGCAGGCAATGCGTATTTCCTTGATCGAGGGCCGGCCATTGAGTCGTTTTCAGCCGTCCCACAGCGACAAATAGTGAGCACTAACAAGTATCTTGAGCGATCAAGGCGAGGCCAAAGGGTGCTGGAGCTTGGTGGTGCGCTCGAGAGGGGATGGCTTGAAGGGGAGTGGAGCTCCGTTGTTACTTTAGGTGTCTTCTTGAGATGCGTAGTATGGTGGATCCTGTAGTCGTATGATCTGGAGCTTTATAAGGGCGGTGTCCTTGTCGATTCGATTGTGTTCAGTGCACGACAAGCAGCTGTAGGGCCCTATGGTTCCCCTTGGGATTCGAATACTTGACACTAACGATAATGTGAAGTTGGTGGCGTTGAGCGTCTAGGTGATGGCTGTAGCTGAATCCGGGTCTTCTTCTGGCGACCGAGCGTCCACATCTGGAACGGTAAAAGCCAAGAGGTTTCATGGCCGAAGGGACGGTTGGTCAACACGAATCAATTCGTCGCGCCGATTTGGTGTATGCCTTCCCAAAACCACCTCACACCTGTTCGTCCCTCGCAAACTCCCTGGTACTATCACTCAAACTCCCCCTCGACCTTCGCTTACTGGTATTCCTTCTAATCTCAATCCTCGGCATCGACCTCCCCCTCGAGGGCAGCCTCGCGTTACCACTAAACAGCATCTTCACAGCTGCCCACGAAGTAGTCGTATAGATGACAGCATTCCAGAACCCCATGAGTGGAAGCACGACGCTCGAGGCGTACGTGAACGGGACCGAGATCAGCGAGGGGTGAATCAAGGAGTAGACCCGATTGATTGAAGAAGGAACCCAGGTGATGAGCAGCGAAACGAAGAAGAGTAGCGCGACCTTTGTATAGCCCCAAGCCGCAGCATTCGCATCCAGAGCTGCGTTCTTGTTCCGGTTCTGCAATGACGGAGTAGCAGGTCCATCAAACCTGGGGCTCATTGGAGCAGATGCAATGGTCACGGTGTATTGATCATAGCCATGGCTCGTCGCGGGTCTCCCCTTGGCATCCATTGCAGGCATAATGTCAGAACCGCCTGGGCGCTTGACCGGTGCGAGTTCGCTGGAGATGGAGATCTCGGTGGTCTTGAAGCTTGTAAAGGGGTTTTGGATCTCGACAGGGTTTTTCGTAGGATTGCTGAAGGCGCGGAGTTGTTTGCGTTTGGAGAAGATTTCCTTGCCGGCCATGGCGTAGATGATGAAGGAGACGATGATACAGACCCTGGATGTGGATCAGAAGGGTGATAATGGATGAGTGGGGTTGACTTACCATGCGGGTGCATACACCAAGGCTACACGGAGGGCGACCCATTTGATGGATATCCAACACCATAACTAGTGTATGGAATTAGATGTCTGCTGCCAAATGTTGATTTGCTTGAAGAGCTGTAATTACCGTAGCTGGGCCATATATCCTACCCCTCTCCGGAGTGTTGATGAAAACATAGACCAACGCTACAAAGAGCGGTCCGCCGTAGCACATTACGTGATATCTCCATTCCAGTGCTTTGAGCTGCTGGGCGTTGTACTTTTTAAACAGTGTCAAGTAGACATTGATTGCCATGGCCAGATTCCATAGAGCATCAGCAGGCAAGAACCTATCAACATCAGCAAATATATCTTCATCGCTAAGAAAGGAAATCAGCAGTGGCCTACAATTGGATCAAGAAAGCCTGGAATTGGCACAAATGCGAATTCGGCCCGGCTCTGATACCAGACTGCGACATCAACGTTGCAACATTGCAAAGAGTGTTTCCCCACGATGCATAAAATATGATCCTGTTGATCGGTTTGCGGAACGCAGGAGAGTAGACAAAGGTGAACAGAATGAACGACGTCCCGACTAGCGAGAAGGCAGATGCAATGCGCTCTGTCAGCTCCAAGGACTTCAGCTGAGAAGCAGTCAACGAGGTCGTCATGACTGAGAGAATGGCAGCTTGGTCGCAGAGAGGTGAGGCCTGTGGGCTGGTTAAAACAGCAGGAGTCGTTGTAGAATAGTCTAATTGAAAAACCAAACACCCCTAATGGAACATCTCGTGAGTCGTCAGTGACCGAGATGAATGCAGCACAGAGGCACGAATAAGATCTCAAGTACAGAGTAATCGGGCGACATCACTGATCAGTCACCGACGCAAATATCCCCACCCGACCTCCGCACGAGCGACTTTGCGATTCAGCTGGCGGCATGTTTCGGACGGCTGACACATTGACTAGATCACTAAAGGCCCGGACAGAACGCCAGAAGCAGACGAGTCCAGGGGAAAGGCGGAATGGCAGACAACGTGGTGGCTTCAAAAGGGCAAATCATCGTGTAGCGTGGGTTTCTGTTCCCACTCCGTCAGCCCGTCCAAGACACCGGCAAGCCCAGTGGTCGACCAGGAGTGTGTCCGGTATACCTGGGCATCCCGCTGCTTAGAGCGATAAGGGGGAAACGCTATTGTACGGGGCAATACGGCACGGTGAGGAAGAGGTTATCATCATTGACAACTCAGCGAATTGCGTGATAGTGAAAGACAACCTGCGGTCAAACCCTGACAGGCGTATCCAATAATGACAGGGTGGAACCAATAGAGATCTGCGGCGGTCGCCTTGGTAGGCCAGGGGCATGGCAAGAATGGGATGTCTCTAGGGCTGATATGTATGCAGTATGCAGTATGCAGTATGCGGCATGTACCTTAGGCATGGTGAATCATGTACGGTAAATCCAACTGGTAAATCAATTGGGACCCGACGAGAGGACGGCGAACATGGCAGCAACACAGGTGACAGGGATGTCAAGATTGCGGGATCAGATCAACGAATAGCGTTGCGAGACAAGCGAGTTTTGGAGGGAAAAGAAAGTCTGGACCAGTTAAGGTTACACTTGGTCCGTGCGGATCTGCCAGACGCGCCAAAAGCACGTGGTGAGGGCTGGACCTGCTTTCAGGGACAAATATGTACCTTAGTCGCGACATGCCGAGTTGTGGACCTGGTCAATAGTACTCCGTAAGGGGATTATTATGATCATTATTGCTTTGTTGGCCAGGATAGCTTCGACCCAAACGGGGAAGCAATGACCATGCTTCACCAGCCTTTGGCTTATACGTCAGCCTAACCGGGTGTTTGTGAAATCGCGGTGACTGATGGCGTTCCCTGCTCTTATGGCTACTGTATGTACTGTGTTCAGTATTGTCAATATTAAAACCCATTATGGTCGGCCACCACGCTCAAGTGCCCCGAGACGGTTCTAAAGTCGGAAACTACCTCTACCTTAGTAATACTGTAGCCCATACCTGATGCCACTTGAAAGGCGGGGGCACACGGAACAAACCAGGAATGATGCGCAACAAGCGCAAGAGAGAGTATCAGACTAACAGATTGTATGCAGAAATGATATACCCCCACGAATAGGGTCAGGAAAAAACCGTTTATTCTACAATAAACGTGTATAATACCTCTTAGCGGTTTATTCATGTATGTTTATTGGTTTTATATTATATAAGCAAGCTAACCCACCTGGTCTAGCTCAGGAGGTTTGACCTCGCTGTCGCCTGGCTTCAGCAATAGATCGACCTTCCTACCACCAGCCATGCCGACTCAACGCGGTGGCAAACCTCGCAATCAGGCGGTCGCTGATGCCTTTCAGAGCATAATCCTGCCAAACCGAATCGTCCCTGCAGTGAAGTGCTCACACTGTCACCGTCAAATGACGTTCGAAGTCACTCGTCAGCAGAATCTTCGCTATACACAGGGCATTAAAATTGATGAGGAGAAGCTTTTGAATATGGAAGATAGACTGCTGCAGAAGGAAGTTGCTATGGCTAGGTTAAATCCTTCAAACGATGAGGTGCTGGAGGAGTTTCAAAATAGCATCGTCGACGGTGAGGTGGCAATGGAGCACCCAAATAATTGATGCTATTTATATATACCCCTGTGTATAATACCTCCTTCAATAAACGTGTATTAAACACGTTTATTGACTATCCTAATTTGGTTAAGCAATAAACATGTATAATACAATCCTGACCCTACCCACGAACGGCTAGAATTTCCTCGAAGTTATGTAGTCTTCCTGTCAGCGTAAGGCACGGTTGTGGCCGAAACGTTGAACCAGATCCACTGATAGACAGCTGGCGTTGACTCTACAAGGGTACGAGTCAAGCGGAGACCCGTTCTTCTCCGTCGAATTCATTGGCGATAGCAAACACTGAGAGACAAGCTGGAAGTATCAAGGAATTGAACCCGTCGGAGAAAGGCGACAGAGATGTGAGCAACGGGGCTTTTTGTTTAGCTGAGGCTACCTAGTGTAGTGTACAAGCCACCCCATAAGTATGCCAAGCTATTGCTAAGACCGCCTACCTCCTCGACTCCACGTAATTCTGTAATCGACGATTACGTGCATTAAGCTGCCAATTTGGTCATAAGGTGACCGGGGCAGGTTTCGAGACTGATAGTGGCTCGATCCAGTACCCTGGCTGCGGTCAGAGTAGTTTCTTACTATCTGGGTAATGATGGTTAGTGCCAGCACCCCTAACATGAAAGCAGGAGATCCCCATACAGTTCATAGCTAGAGGATTGACTTGTATAGTCCGGCTAATAACTATATACGTTAGAGACTATCTGGAATCTTCTGCCGAATAGGTCATGTACTGACAGCTGATACCCCGAGTACCGTCGCGGCCTTGGTGACAAGGGAATGGGAAGTGCGGCTTTGTTGGTGGACTCTCATCTGCTTCAGCTTGTAGGCATCGGCCTTCTTGTAAAAGATGCTGCCATCGTAAATACCCCGGATGTCCTCCTTGCGCATCACTCCGTCCTCCGGCCAAATTAACAAGTAGGTTGCTACCCCTGCTTAAAGTCAGCTAAAGCTCCCAGGGGATTTGTAGGCGCTCACATTCGAAGAACGAAGCACTCCAACCGAAAAAGTCAAACACCATGCGCTGACCCTTCCAAAAGTCCAAAAGGTCCGAGAAATCCAAGCCCCCTTTGTTGCCCTTGTCGTATTTGGCGAATATGTCTTCAAAGTTCTGCGGCTTGAACCGACCCTCATTGTCGTATGTCATACTATCGCTTCCATGCTTATCTTTGTAGAGGCGAGTGGTGTAGATGCGGAAGAAGGGGTCAGGGAGCAGGCCAGGAACGGTGGGATAGGAGAGATTGACGTTGATGATGAAGGTAGCAAGAAGAGCCAGTGGAATGCTCCAGCCCCATGCGCGGCACCCCATGTAGGTATCTTGAGGCCAGATGATGCCATCGTGGTCTTGATCCCAATAGTCCACATGCTGAACTACGACCTATAATCTATCAGCATCTTGTCTCTCTTTGTGTGAGTAACAAATCCAATACAGTTTGGTGCTGATGATCTTTGGCATAGTTGCCCTCTGTGGTCCCATTCGGGCGTTCTTCTGACGCGGCTATGGTTGCTCTGGGTGTACCGGCATTGGTCAGGCGATCGCCCTTTTGAGGTGCAAATGGCTTTCGCTCCAGTGTGACAGGTTGCTCCTTTATGTTTGTCTTGAAAGGCTCCTGGGCCGAAATACCGTCCATTGAGTGTTCAACGATGTTGTTGACCTTGAGATCAGAGTCGTTGCTAGATGTTTCACGATTTCCTTCCATACTGGTGTAAGTTTTGTTCGTGCTCATTGTTGCTACGATGTAGTAGATTTTCTCTGAGGACGCTGGATGGTAAAGGTTCTAAAGAAGTCGGAGGCTGGCGGATAAAATCCTTTTTAATATTCACATGCCAAACAGTCAACACATCATACGTTGGTGAACGTCATGGTGGAGCTCCGAAGTTGCATCACAGAAGCGAGAAATAAACTCAAACAGTGAGCTCATCGTCGACAAGGCTGTCTCAGGCGCCAAGTCCGATAGCGAGTTCTCTACTTCCATACATGGACATAACAGCTCCTGGAAAATGTGTGAGCCCCTACTCACACCTTTCCCCAAATTCTACTCGAGTTTAAGGGCCTACGACTACTGTCCACATCGTACGGACGCCTCGAGCCTACAAATTCGAGCTGTCAAGCCTCAAAGACAGACAAGGTAACAAAGTCGACTATTCGAAGTCGAGGAATCGAGGACGTAGGCATTCACGCATTGAAGAAGTTACATATTTGGTTGGTAGTCATGATCTTTTCTATGTGTAGGAAAGACTTGAATTACTTGAGAGTGATAATGTAGTGAAATCTATTGTAAGGAAAGCCAGCCTAGCCAACAAATAACGGTTTAATAGCAGAAGAAATGTGTGCTAAAATACAGAGTTTATCCAGCGCTACAGGACTGAAGATACCGAAATGCTCCAAGTCCTAAGAAATATTTTCTCTCTGAAAGTGTTCTCTAATCATATATCCACTCTTCCTAAGTTCCCGTTAAATGTCCCATCTGTCAAGCCTTGGAAACACCAAAGAAATGGTCCATACCATGCATCCCTTGAGCTTCAAGGTCCCGATACATTTTGCTGGTGCGGGCAGAGTTGGGAGGAGAGAAGCTGCTGATCTTAGTGGTCGCGGTATCCGACGGGCTCAACGGTCCATTCAAGTCTTTCCCCGCCACAATGGGGCCCATAGATCCCAACCTCGATGTGAGGCTTCCCATGAATCTGGAGCGGTGCTTCACTGGCTGAGATCCCTGAGAGGTTGTAGACGCTGAAGCCCATAGTGAGGACAGGGGCAGGAAGATCACAACCAGAGTCAGGACGTTGGAGGCCATAGCTGGGAGGTGTACGAAGTACTGCAGGATCGAGAAAATTGCTAGACGTATACGTTAGAATTACATACATTCTATAGAGAACAGCTATGCATACCTGGAATGACCAGAGTCTGGCAACCCATAATGAAGATGATCTTCATTGGACCGAATTGATCAACGCCCATCTTCTTTCTCTGATCCAAGGTATAGCCGAGTTTGGCGACAAAGATTGCACAGACACAGCAGATGCTGACGGTGAAGGTGATGTTCGAGGCGCTGCTAAGCCAGTGGAGGGAGACATCACTTTCCGTAAAGACAATGGCTTTGGCGTTCTGGATACAGAGAGCTAGGCGAAAGCCGATTGCTAACAATGCAATCAAAATGGTGAAGACAGTTATCGCCTCACGGTGAGTGCTTCGCAGAGTGACACAGACCACACGCGTTTGAAGTACCAGGGATATCTCGACACATGCGAGGAGGATGGTCGTAAGGACGGTCCCGGCCACCGATGTAGCGTAATCCGACGTCGTAACTCTGGAGTAGTCTTGGGCAAAGTACGCGTATACCTCGGCGAACGGCCCTGTGAAGTAGACACACTGGATGACATTGCGGATGAAGTTCAGGAGCAATGCCAAAGCATTGAAGATGAAGATTGCAGTTTGACGCTTCTCAGCTTTGGTGAGTAACAAGAGTAGAATGAAAAGTATCATTGACCCTCCAAGCTGTGCTGCGTAGTTGATGCTGATCTGGACGTTGTAGAGGATAAAGTCATCCAGTTCCGGTAGGGAGATATTGAACGGAGTGCCATCGCCCATAAGAAGTGTGAAGGATTGGGCAAAAGGATCAAATGAGGTAGCATCAGCCATTGTAGGTATTTGTCGTGGACCTACGGCAAGCCTGAGATGATGCTAAGATGAGGTTTGGCCGAGTAGATTGACAGCTTGGCACGAGAGTAGCTACCGGGAAGCGGATATGATCCGATGACTTGTGATGAGGGAGTTGAGATGAGTTAAGATGGAGGTATGTTGTGAGTGGAAGAAGGAAGAAGCTGTATAGATGTAGTTGAGAAGGATACACTAGGCAGGTAGGCGTTGGTGCTTTAGTATTGTCTTGTCCCAATGGATGAATGGGAGGGTTTCTCCGAAACACAATAGTAACTCTGCATGTTTTCAGTAGAACTGGACTTCTTGAAGATCTAGGAACAATACGAATCTCAGCATAGCATCTTGAGGTGAATGATTGAGGAAGGCATTGATCTAACTATTATGTAGGCCACTGGAAGCGGAGGTGAGATTTAAGAGAATAGCTAGAGTACCGTACCTTACCTTCTTACCTTTCCAAGCTACCTTACTTGCCAGTGAAGTAGGACAGGACATAGCGATAGAGTTAAAGGGAGCTACAGTGGCAACAGAGAGACAAGGAGAAACTCTACATGGGATGGAAGTACCGCAGCAAGACATAACAATATGGAAATGGTAGCAGTCATAACCCATCCTTAGTATTGTTCTCCGCACGTGCCCCCACTATCGTTGTTCCAGATCAAGACAATTTTGGCAAGAATGGTATGGCGCACCTAATGCCATCGGGTGGTGAAGACGATAAGGTACCTTACCGTATACGACGGGAGTATTAGAAGCTTGAAGACAATATCATATCTGCAGTGATGATGAATCATGTAGCGCAGATGTAACTGATCGTGAAGTTCAAGTGGGAAGTGGGGGTGGGGAGATGTGAATGACGCGGAGTGGGCGGTTGACGGCCTTACTAACCTGGGACTAGCCGCATCTTGACCTGATGACGCACAGAAACCTTAACTTTATGCCTAAAAGTCATACCAAGTGGTGAAGAGTTGATACTGTACTTAAAATAGCAATCCCCGCAGCGCGTCCGCCGCGCCTTGTTCAACATGACTCCCACCAATATCAGTCATACCCGTCCACGCATTGAACGCCAAGATCACCTCAATGGAACCCTTGGGCATAACGCTCATCCACCATCTCCAATCGCGGGAATCGGCAGACTACTTTCTTAGTATAAGCCCGGATACAAATCTCAGCAAGTACCACATCTGCACGGCATCGGTTAACACGTTGGGTGATCCGGAGGGAGAGATAATCGTACAGACTGTGGTAACCGACAATGGCGCTTGTGTGGTGGCCGTACTACGTAAGAAATCCATTTTCTCCCTACACATTCACCTTGTCATGCTCTGCAGTTCTGGTATCGTCCATGTTGTCTGTAATTGACGCTTGCTCCAGACATTTCTGATGACAATGTTGCTCTCGAGGCAACCATGGATTGTGTTGAGATAAAATCGCTGGGGTGGAAAGCCCATAATACCGAGCATGGAAGATTGAGAGTCAGGCCTTCTACTTCCACGCTTAAATCCACGACGGCTCTTCGTCCGGGCGACGTGTTTTTCGTTGGAAGAATGACACTCAGCGTCCACATCGAGCAGACGAAGGATTTGAGAAAACCAGCAGAGGTTCAGGTTACATCATCTGGTCATAACAATGGCATTATGAAGGAAGTACTAAACGTCAAAGATGAGCCTCTTGAGGGGTGTTGTGATGCTGGCCAGACGAGCGGACGCGGTATAGCCTCAATGTCAAATTGTCGATCGTCAACCCCTACGGTCGCATCTAGCCGACCTCTGGCTGTGATGGAGACCCCAACAGCGGTTCGGGTCCGCCAACTAGACTTGGAACCTGTTACAATCATGAGCAGTGTAGACGGATATTCCATGAAAGATCCGCCAGTCCTACCTGACGCAACTAATGCCTTGGCGATAGAGCAAGCTACAATACAGGCCGAAACTGTAGAACATGGCACTTGGGCCAATATGCAGCCACAGGCCACCAGTTTCTCAGAAGCTACTGATCCACAGCCTTCTAGCACGGCTGATGAAGACTCATCTCATTCCTCACCAACCCCAAAACCAGAAGGCTCGGAAACCATCCAAGACACCAATCAAGATAGCATGAAGAGTACGATCCGGGTAGAGATACCGACAAGGAGAGAGACTCCAATAGAAGCGAAATCGTCCAATAAGAAGGGTAAGTTCAAATCAACACGAGACTCCGTCGAACCAACTTCATCAAGCAGGAGCACGAGATCAAATCCTCGAGAAGGGTCCAGCTCATTAAGTTTCACTCGTTCGGACATTAGAGTCATGTTCGCAAGCTCTACCTCCATTGATAAATCACCTCAGTTCATGAAGTTTTTGCAGAAGCAAGGGGTCAACACTGTGAAATCCATGGCAGAGTGCACAATCCTCTGTGTCGGCAAAGGGGCAGAACTAAAAAAGACGAGTAATCTTATTTTAGCGGTTGCTTCGGGAAAATCTATCATAACGGATGAGTGGATTAGCCGAAGCGCCGCCAAGGGTGAGCTCTTGGACTTTCATGCCTTTTTTGCAAAGGATCCAAAGAGGGAGGCAGAATGGGGGACAACGCTAAGCGAGGCTATTGCACGCGGGAGACAGGGAGTCAAACCTCTCCTCGGTTACACAGTTTACTTCACCCCCTCAGCCAAGCAAGAGCTGGGGAAGAAAGGCTTTTCGGACATGAAAGAGATTGCTGTGCATGCCGGTGCAGACTGTATCAAGGCCAATGTACCCCGAAAAAGCTCTGAGTCGCCCATGTCAATGGTAATCGCCGCTAACGATGATAACGAGCTACCAATCCTGGAGGAGAGGTTCTGGAAGGCCTACAGCAAAGAAATTATCACTCTTAGTGTCCTAAGAGGTTGCCTTGATCTTGAAAGTGCGGAATTTCTAGTAAGCATTAAAGCGGTAAATCAAAATGGCAAAGGCAGGAAGCGGAAAAGGCAATGAGCAGGCATAAAGCGGTGCCTATTATCAAAGAGATGTGCATTGCAGGCTGGCGTTTGCTATTGGTCGATACCCCAAGGGGCTTGTTGCCCATGCTAGTTTCTGAGAAAGGATCGCACTTGTTAGCTTTGTAGTCATTCATACATCGCTATTTGAGTGAAGCTTGTATCACTATATACTTCCATTTCGCTTTCCCGTCAGTCTTGAATCACGCATGTTGCCATGCTTCATCTTATTCCTTTGTGTGACTACTATTTTCCATTTTCGTTGCCTCATCCTAGCCTACAAATACCCAACACTACCCTCTATCTTTCCGATCCCATTACTATATACTACTCCTTTTGTATACCACATGGCCTGGAACAAGCCATCGGTCCGATATCTGTATTGATATATGATAATATGGCAGGAAGAGCGAGTGCTCCCGAAGGCCTAAATCGCGGGTTTCAGAAAGCCTTCTTTATCGGCGAGTCACAGGTTTCTATGATGGACGACGGGCCGCTTTCTATACCCTTCATGGGTCCTGTTGGAACTCGTACTTCGAGCTTCTGGCTTGGAATGGCCATGATAATGGGCCTCCACCGTGATGCCATTATATACGAAAAGGTTCGCAAAGTCTATACCCTTGATACGATGATCACTATTGGTAACACCGCGGTTCTCAGCACTTTCTGGAAGTGTTGGATTTCTGTGGGACATGAATCAATACCAACGCCTTGTTTGGGAGAGGTATTTTATCCGCTGAAAAGCCTTGACTCATCTAACCAGTGTTACAGAACAGAATCCAACTGGGAATACCAGTTCTTTTGCACATCATCCTTGAGCGTTCGATCAAAAGCAATTTCAGATATTCCAAACCCTGCTTCGAGCATTTGGCCAATGGCCGATATCTATGATGAACAAGAGGCGGTGAGTCAAGATGAGATATGTTTATTTTCTGTTTTCTGGTCTCTGGTTTCGCAGTTTACTAATAGATTACTCTGTAGTCCTCAAGTACAAGTGCAATACACAATCCACAGAACACGTCTGGTTCGTTGACGACCGATGGACAAGTTTTCCTAGAAGATTTCACTGGAGATGATAATATCATCAATGGTATACCGAGGACAGTGGAATACCATAGCGTATTCAGTGGAGATGGAGAGTTCCTGTCGAGTATAACCAAGATTGTCGAAAGAAGCTATTCAGGTGAGCATTTCTTCTTATGGTATTGCACTACGAGGCTTATGATCTGAAATACAGAATTTTGGTTCGGGAACATTAGCTTTTGGGAGATCACTGGCTTGATCTTCCTCTACATTCTATGGAAATGGTTTGCACAGTTGTTTTCCATATGGATAGAGCCACCGCTTGGCAGATTCCTTGACTATAATTGTCAGCTCTGTGATGCATTGGCTAAGAGCATCAACCACGATCGAGGCGAATGGGGTGTCATAATTCGGGAGCCACTCCAAGCTCAGTACCGTCCCACACTAGTGGGCCTTCCCGCCGAGATTATGGACATCATTGTGGCCTCCTGCGAACCAGTACCTCTAAATAATATGCGAAGGTTTGGCGTGGATTACTTGATCGACGATCGTCTTCATCGGGATGGTACCCGCAGAATCGTCGATGGACCCAGGATGCTGGGGTTGGCGCAGACAAACCGCCAACTTCGGTATTTCTGGATGATGCACATGTTGAAGGACAGAACTCTCGTTCTGCGCCACGAAGACATTAAGAAAACTGTGGATTTCTTCGCTGGAATGTACCCTTCAGCTCGCAACGGAATTCGGGGTCTTCAGATCGAATGGCAAAGAACGAAAGCTGTGGATTACAAATCGTTCCGACGACTGTGTGGAATCTTCAACAGCATGCCAAGGTTGTCAATCCTCCATCTCACCATACCTGTCAATGGAGACAACGCCTTCAGAGCTATACTCGATCCGGGTCTCTGGAACGCACTTGTCTGGCATGCAGAAAAGATTGTGTGGGATACCAAAAAGGCTTCCGAAGTTCTCAGGGGCTTTGGCTGGAGCACCAATAAGCGAGCAGGCTGGGTCCGGGATCTACTCACTGTACGGGGTAGCAGAAACCCAGAAGAGGATGGCATCCAGGATTTCAGGCTCGACACTTATCCTCCAGCTGCGGGGTTCAGCCTGAATATGTGGCTTGAGAGCAAGATGACTTTGGAATGGGCGTATAAGGTCGCCGAGGTCGAGAGAATCAACCGACAGAGAGGTTGGATTAATTGGATCTCGAAATGAGGGGAACCGAGTACCGACTATAATAACAGCTATAGCCGACTATATAACGGAGGAAACGACATAGATATCGCGTATCACTATATCCATTACAAATACCCATTCGTTCAGAAACAGTTCAAGCAAAGTACATCTTCTAAGACTCGGACCGACTAAATATATTTCTTATCTCCAAGATCGACGGGGCTATCGAATATTGTATACTCTAAGATTACGCATTGAGAATGGGCTATAATCCCTACGATGCTACGCCCAGCCGGTCGCAATGTGGAACTGGTGTCTTTGACTTACGAGAACGTGTTAGAACACAAGAGGTTGTGATGTGGGAACCACTGTTGCTGCCTCGAAGAACGTGTTGGAACACGTCCGGAGTCAGCGAGGTGAAGACCTCCCATCACCAGAAGTGGTGTTGTTCCAGGTTCCAGGACTTGAAGTATAAGAAGATGGTTTACTCTTACTTTTATCAAGTAAATCCTTGAAGTCTTTCTACACAATACGCCGCACTCAATCGCCGATCAAGCATACGAAAGTCGGAAGATAACTCAATCGTACATCAAGCATACTTCCTCTCTACCAAACTTAAAGACTAACCTAGAACACAGTCATCCGCAGAGATGCAAGCTCAGGCTACTGAGAGTGTTTTTGGATCGCCCTCAGACTTGGAGAATGTCAACCGAGGTGCAACAGCGAATAGTACGAGGGTTAATACCAATGATGTGAAATGTGGTAAGTGCTATCAATACTCAAGATTCTGAATACATTGCTCATAGTTCATCTCCAGCGGAGGAGGAAACTCAAGAAAAGGAGTTGACTGCTTTGGGTGTGAACATGGCAGACCCTCCACGAGCCATTGGAACACGGCCCAATGGAAACCCAACACTTCTGGGCGTTCCAATGGAGGTTCTCGACATGGTCCTGGCTCATGATCTAATACCTGTCCCGAATGGAACGGAACCAGGTGTCAAGTTCACCTTCAAGGATGGAGTCGGTCGTGGTGGGAGACCACGTCGCTCAAGCCCAATCATGCCTGCCTCTGGACTGGTCAGCCGTCGGTTGAGGTACGCTGTGCAACGCCATATGTACAAGAATGCAACGATAAGCCTCTTGCATGACGACGTGAAGAAGACGGTAGCTTTCCTGGCGGCACTTTATCCCGCAAGTCGTAACGGGATCAAGGGCCTTCATATCGAATACCAGCGGGAGCAGCCCGTTGATTACGAAGCATTTGGTCGACTGTGTCGAATAATTAGGAGCATGAAGTCTCTGGATGTCCTACACCTTTCGATTCCAATAAATCCGGCCCTTCTCTATGCGGTCGACCCAGCGCCAGGTCTGATTAACAGATTAATATGGCATAAATATAACTTCATGAGACGCGTAACACATGAAAACAAAGTCCTCAGGGGATACGCGTGGAAAAACTCCAGAAGAGCGAGCTGGGTACAGGACCTGCTCGCTATTGATGGAAACGTGGAGGTCGGAAGTCTTACGGAATTCCGCCTTACTACTTCACCGCGGCATCAAGGGTCAAGACTTAAAGCCTATTTAGAGAACTACATGTGTGAAGAGAAAGAGGTGCGCATGGCCAGGATTCGGCAGTTGCAGGCGGAAAGCCATTGGTCGACTTGGCTGACGCTTCCGGGACTGTTGACTGCAATTCGGGAGTGGAGGATCTAGGGTTTGGTCACAACTATTTAAAAACACAGAAGAAGGGCGAACAAGTTATATCAATATACTATAAATGGACACCATGAAGCTTGAACATCGATACTGAATGCATAACTTGAACCAGCCAAGGTACATCCTTACCCAGGAGACCTGGTGGTATATATCTGTGTGGTAAATGAAAGACACTTGTTTCTCTTCTCTGCGCATGAAAACCTGCAGCGTACCGATAATTGATCAATTAATGCTAGATTCTCAATCACACAACAGTTACTTCACCTTTCGACTATTACCCCACATCCTGGGTTAATTAGAAGGTCATTTATGTCTATTACTTCTGTTCTTGTTCACCTTGGCAATGCATATCATATGACGTTCAAGAATCAAGCGAAGGAAGAAGAAGACATAAGAAAATTGCGTCTCGTCGAAGACAGAGAGGACCTGTTCATTAAAAAAAATTAATTACTTTTAAAAAACCCGAATAAAGTAAGGTCTTCTATCGATAGTTGTTGGCTGATTCCCAAAAGCTACGAAGCATCATAAGATTTGGACGGTGTAGCGAACAGTGCGTACATAAGTACACGTTCTGGGGGAACAAATCATAAAAGGACAATATATCACTATGTCGGCCATCGCTCGAAATTAGTTTTGGGCAGAATCTGGGCTATTTGGAATTGCATCTGACCATGGATTTAAGGAAGCAGAATTCAACACAAATAAAGCTGCCTCGGTCTTAGTTGAGATATAGAAGGGAGAAGTGGGTGTGCAGCACAACCTATCATTAGGCCAATTTCCCAACTCTGAGCACTCTTCAACCCTGAACGGATTTTGGAGATCGCCAAGCCTTAAAGATTAAGACATGGAGGTAAAAGGCCAAACTGGTTATCTGAATAGATATGTTCGATGAGGGCATTTGAATGTGCAGTTCGTGATTATAACAGAAGTCGAAATTTCTCCTCAACCTCTTGGTTGGGAACGAAGGGGTGAGATCGGGTGTTCCATGGCTTTTCAAAGCGTCGAAGGACTTGACAAGCCGACTAAAAGCCATTGGATGATCAGATGTGTGTCACCCAGAGACGCAAAGAGTTCCGATCCGAATCACAGGCTTCTACACGATTGAGGTCGGCAGCCCAAGCAATGGATGTAATCATGGCATTAGCAAAATCAGCCAAAGATTCTGAGGCCGATGATGACGACGAAGAGCTCTTTGGCGAAGTCGAAAATCCACAGCTATCAAAGCAGGAGATCCACCACGCACAACTAAACCAACCTCAGAACCGAGGAGACACAGCTCAAGCTCGACACCCCTTGAACCTGTGATTAGGAAGCAACAGACCTTACACTATATTCATGCTCGGCTATGATCATCAGGAGGACATAACTCATGTGTCACGCAGCAGATAGCGTAGAAAAATATTTAATCAATCGACTGAGCGATTTATTGTTAATCGATCGACTGAGCGAATTGTTGATAATCAATCGACCGAGAGATTTGCTATTAATATCGAATCTTTAACATCTTCTTTCACTACAACAGACACAAGTGCTAGCATCAAGTTCAAGAAAGATTGATTAGAACTTAAAGATCTAGTGTACGAGTTTGTAGAGTTTCTTGATCGTAATTCACTTTACTCAGAGATGACTATCAAGAAAGAGAGATGAGAAGCTACTATCATCATTGAATATGAGCGCATAAATCAATAGAGAAGAGATATAGTCGAAGCTAGAAAGATTGTAGCAAGCAGATGAAAGCAGAAACTTCTGAATCTTTGAACATCAGAAGAAGACTTTTCACTGTATTCAATCAAAAGAGAAGTCATGAACCAGAACAAGATGCATGCTGTGATCGCAAGAATCGAAAACGAACACTTAGCAAAAGCAATGATGAAGCAGTGGCACTTTCATCTTCAAAAACTCGAGCAAAGATTGAGATTGATGATGAAACAGCTAGCAGATGAGATACTTTTTGAACGAGTCAACATCATGTACGAGTATCGAAGGAGAACATGACCGACAGGGTAGGACTTGGAGAATAGATGGTTTGAAAATAACATGAGCAGACAAGAAAAGACGATTGAAGGAGTAGCTTTTTAGTGACTTCAAAAGCTGAAGCTTCACAATTCAGAACTTACCCGGAATGTTTGGCTGGTTTAGAGCTTTCCTATACGGACTCGACTCCAGAGATGACGCACCCTAAAATCGGAGAACCGATTCTTACCTGGTACTCTTAGTTTCAATAGAAACGCAGTGCATTGGCCAATGAACGGACACTCAAATACTGCTTCTTCCCATGAATAACCTGGATGATCGAGACATAGAAAAACCACATGGAGGGGCCAAACAGCAAAGCTCTTGAGCTAATTCGTGCTCAAGTCAAGCCATTAACTACAGCTCATAATAGAAAATCCTAAAACTGCTCCCCTCACTCGCTGGAATTAGTCCAAGAATTACAGCAATGAATTCGGCATTTCTCTCGCGTGGAAGGACCTACGTGGATGGCGATAGATACTTTTACTGCCTCTCACATCCGAATAGCTGGTCACTAGATCCTTGTCAACGAGCAAATGCTACAGAACGTTACTCCACACCAGACCTGGAGTAAATCGCCTAGCGAACAGAGAGGTCCAATCTCACTGCAATATATTATAACGTCTGTAATCTTCCGGGAATCACCTAAGGGCCGTGTACAAAGCACAGCTCAACTCCCGATCGGACCGTGTGATGAGTTTCTAGTTGTTTCCTTATGATTAAAGCATGGTTGATGCGCTGGAAAATGAAATATATCCTAAGGGGGAATCGTGATCCTTCGGTTATTTAACCTTTACCTATTCCATATACTTCATGGCTATCACGGAACTAGTGGAACCAATGACAAAGGCCTCGAGGAGAAAAACAGATACAGAGGTTATACAATGCAGATAGGCTTACGACTGTTCTAGCAAAATAGCAGAAAACTCATTGTCCCGGCTCTCAAGGGCATCAACAGACGATTTGCCAAACCCGTCTTGAAAATTGCTACCTCATCATCATCAAGACCTCAAATCCTGCCCATACCAGTCGCATTGACTGCTGCGAGTACCCTAGCCACCTGATTCTGATAAGATGCATAGCGTTACATCGAAGAAGATGAACAATTTCCGGGAGAAGGAGTCGACGGGACAACCATAGAGTCAGAAATCTCAGCGTCGAACTTATCACGTTACATTGACTCGAAAAACAAAGCAAAGTCCAAGACGTTAGGAGCGTTCAAAACCGACGTAATGGATCAGACCAATCGAGAGTCCAGCCTATCATGACGGCTGCTACACCTATGCCGGCGCCATTGTCGTGGGCAAATTGCCACGTCATCTGTCACTCATATCAGCGTACAATTTGATCATAGTGTATGACTACAGTTGATCAAAGCCAACGAACTTGCCCCTTGATGGCTGTCATATCGTTCTAGGTCTTGCCAGAACTGACTTCAACAATCTCAGATCACCGACCATAACAGAGATGATTAATCTGAACATCCTGAACGCAAACTCAAGTTAACGAGACGGCAAAAAAGCGCTTGAGACTCATATTTCCCCCTCTCTCATCACTGTTATCGGTGCGTACGCTGCTGTGATATAATGTTAAATTAACCATCGTATCCCTTTATTTGATCACCAAAGGCGCCCCAATCCTATACTGCTCTCTCGATGTCTATTGTTTCTAGATATTCCTCTTATATGTGCAGACCACTGCTACTGCGTAACGAGCCATATTGTTCGGTATGAATGTCTCACAGTCAAGATCAGTTGGTGCACCTACAAGCAAAGGGTTTCTCTTTGTGAGGCCGGCCACCAGGGCAGGATGAAGAAGAAGGGTCGCCTGTCAACGAGTGCGAGTTGTGCGCTAAAATAGACATTATATATGCACCTTGCGGTGGGAGAAATCAAGAATCATCCGCTCAGAATGTTGTACCTTCTGTGGAGTGGGTACAAAATCCGATCAGTATTCCCTAACTCAGAGCGATGTTAACGGTTTTCAGCAACATCTGCACGAATGCGAAACCTGTGGTAGAACTGTAACATCGTTGTTCACGTGCATTCCTGCAGGGTATCTCATCGCTGGGATATATCTTATCATCTTTCCGCTCGAACCCCCGAAGCGGCAAGTCACTTAAACAGGAACCCTAGGCTGAAATGTCGTTGCTTGCTCACTATATGTCGACTTGCAAAAAAATGAGCAACGTTGAGATACGAAGTAAGGAATGTCTGGTACGCAACGCCTTAATACGACCACCATCAGGTTAGAGCACTCTCAAATTTACGAAGGTAAATGCTCGGAGAGACTTTGATCTTCTATTTCCAAAACCTCCTCTACAATCCTTCATGATCTGAAATGCGACGACGAAGCCAATCCCATTACATCCGAATCTATCTCTTGCAGTCAGCAAGCAATAAGACCAATAGATGAATCCTGACACACCTGACGGATTTGACCCCTTGGAATCAATTCTATCATGGGTAAGAATATCGCAGTTATTATGCCTTGGCTTTCGTTGCACTAAGAAGAGATGATTTCTGTTCAAGGATTAGCGTCTTACGTGACTGAGCCATGATAAGAAAAAGGCCTCTCACACAATGGAACAAGATATTCCGAAGACTGAGGATGCAGGTCGCGCGACCCTGCCGATCATCCGAAGCTAAGACCGAGCTCATACATAGATTTCAGGGTCGCACAAACCTTTACTCTTACAACCAACAACTCATCAATAGATAATCATTCAACCTAATAAGTTGAATAGAAGACTAGTCGTTGACGAAATGCCTTCAATAAAAGATACAGAGGCTTACAAGGTATACGAAGCCTTGACCACAAGGCCGGAGTGGCACCCGGCGTGGGTGAAAAATCAAGTGAGTAAAAATCTCATTTGTGACAAGGATTAATCCTTGATTAATCCTCGATTAATCCGGACTGTCATTGTATTTCTGAATGAATTGATGGAAAGAAAAATCGATTGGTCATTCACTGATATTTCATTGATCATTGATTAATCATGGTGGTTTAAGAAAGAGTTGGTAAAAATACAGAGGATTAGTCAATGATTAATAGGATACTGATTGCTGATTGATATCGGATTAATAGGAGGGGAAAATTGTCATCATGCCTGGGGAGGTATTTTGTAGATATGAAGATGAAGAAGAAAGCATATGTGATGATAAGATAAGTAATCTATCAATCTTGAATTAATAGATTATTCATAATTCATAAATTCACAGCGAAAGCATACATCTGCAAACAATCTGCGATAATAGTAAATGATCATGAAGAAAATGTAGTCGTCGCAATGATGACAGATGAAATCAAGCAATCGAACTTTGATACTTACGTTCGTGAGTAATATTCGATCAAGACTTGATTGCTCACAATCAACCGAAACTTATGTTCGCTTCGCTATGCTAGAAAGAGTGTAGTAGTGGCAAGAAAGAATTCATCTCTGTTTACATATTTTGGGTTTTAATCTCATAGGACGTTAGCGATTACAAGTCACTCTGTAGAAAGTTGTTTCACGTCCGATCGTGCACGAAAATGCGCATCCATTGGCAGCTCTACCAGGCGGTCCTGAACCCCGAGCTGCACAAGTCTAGCACCAAGAAAGGTCTGGCACTAGCAGCGATGGAAAGTGCACGAAGAATAGAAACACTCGGATTCTGGAGCGAGCCGATACCACGAGATAACCAAGGTTCTGCCCTGAGACGCCCCATACTGAGAAGAAGTCTGCATGGGGGTGTATATCATTGGGCCATCTGCCAAGCTGAAGTGGCTGGCAGGCTTGACCCACCAGATCTGTACGGAAAAGGGCAAGTAGCTCCTGATGTTCTGTGACCGACCTCTCATCCTGTGGAATGTGGAGTTCTTTCTGAAAAACTTAGAATCTTGAGTGATTGATATCCGCTTCGTCCATAAGCTGGGGGAGCGCGAGGCGGCGGTTGACAAGTTCAATGATAAGGGCAGCGACGTTGAAAGACTGTAACCACGTCATCTTCATGAGTGTATTCGGTAATGCGAGCATCTGCCTTCAGGCCATTGGGTGCGTGTTTCGGCTGAGGCAGTGGGAGAAGTAACAAATTTCCCTCCCCACCGTGCTTGACACCTATGATGGGTCAGCGAAGCGAGGACGGCGGACAAGATGATCGCTCACGTCGCGGGGCAGGGGATGATAGATGAAGAGGGGGTGGACGCGGTGACACTCAATCTGTCCGTACTTGAGGCTTGTCTCTAAACGTATTTTTCAAGGCTTTTGGTGGCCATGAGGGAGTCGTCGTCATTTAAGAGAAATCAAGAAATTTCGTACCAGTACCGGAGTTGAACGTTAGCACCCGCTTCTGAGCTTCTTACTAACTCTTCCTCTCCTTCTTCCTATTGGAATGTCGGTTAGGTCATCGACGTCTTTTCGTTTGTAGTACTTGTTCAACTATACTCCATGGTTATGCATCTACGAGTCGATGTGCTTCTTCAGCAATCTACTCGTTTTATTAATCCTTTCATTCGCCCATTTACTTAACAACTGTAGCATCAACCAATACTCGGCAGAATCAAAACTACCGTTATTGAACTTTCATGAAATAGTTCAGCTCTGTTTTATTGCTGTTGTAAACGAAAGCGAACAAATTAAGATTGTAAGCGAAAGCCTCATTGTCTCGCACTGAACACCTTGTATTGAGCCATACAATGGCAGTGCAGCGTGACGAGAGAGACGATGCGAAGGGTGAGGACGAGAATGAAGAGGACTGAGAGTGTGATAAAGAATATATAATGATACATGGTCTGATTGCTGGGGCTTACTACTTTTTACTACCTCATCTTACAGGTCTATTTTTATATTTTTGTACTCGCAGTAGCTTCACCATTGGACCTTTCTTGCTGATCAAGAATTTCAATTTGGAAAAGCCGAATTTGACACAAAACTCTTCTCTGTCGAGAAAAGACAGTATTAGCGATCAGATATGCAATGGCAAGAAACCAATCCTACGTACAAAACACATTAACACGAAAAGAATGCCTCCAGGAAACAACAGGCCAGAGCGGTAACAGCCTGTCATCTCGGCCAGCTACCATGGCGGATCCATTTGACAAACAAACAGAACCATGTGTTGGCGACCTTATGGCCGCAAGTCTACCCTGAGTATAGAATAGTTCAAAGCAGCAACCGGAATCCCCCCAGCACTTCAACATTGCATAAACAGTGGACCTGCCTTTTCACAAAGGCAGGCAGAGACTTTGGGGTACTCAAGCTCTTGGTTCACGATTGGTGTAAGTCAAGCCATCATACAGTACAGCGAGAGGGGTCGGCCACGATGAGCGCTAGAAAGCCAGCCAGAATTTCATCCCTCCTAACCTCACTCAGTTTTCAGCAATCATTCCCACAGAATGCCAAATTTCTGTTCATCATGTCCGGGACTCGTTGCACAAAGGAAGTAGACGACGAGCTTCGAAGAGCTGTCGGGCTGTACCAGCAGCAGCACTCAACAACAAGACGACGGGCTGGAAAGCGATTTAACAAAGATCCTTCCTTTCCATCTTAGCTAGATGAAAGAAGCTCAGGTGCACTTATCGGACGAGGTGCCAGACCGAAACAAGTGATCCTCCTGTGGGTTGGGAGGCATTTCTTTGATAATTATTGCTGGCGTTAACCAAATGTCCGGAATGGAATGCAAGGAACGACTTGGTCAGGGCAAAAGCTATCACAATCTCAGAACAAGGGAAAGGTGGATATGATACGCAGTGAGTTGCACAAGCAGGATCCTAGTTCGTTGAGAATCGCGCATATATCCACCTCGGATGCAAATTGGATTGGTTCGTGAATTCGAACGGTTGTGCGAGGAGGGGTTTGGAGGAAGGAAGTCTTGGGACGTTTGTTTGGAACGATAGGAGGGCACATCGTCAGTGCCGTGGGGCGGATTAATGTTGGAGTGGAAATAGGGCTGGGAGCTTTAGGTCGGTTTGCGTGGGTTTTTGGGGGGTTGGAGGGGGATGTGAGATGTACATGCCTAAAGGTCATAAGAGGTATATATTCATAGCTATAGTGGTACTTCTGATCTGTGCTCAGCTTTGATAGTGATCACCCCCCACCCCCCCCCGGTAGTAGACCAGTTTCGTCAAGCACATCACTTCTGCACCACCTCGGCCAACGTCCCCTTTTCGAGATCAAAAACGTACCCGAGCATTGTGACATCGTTCTTGAAATACGGCGATGCTTTGAGGATGGCCATGTCCTCTTGGACGGTATCGGTGAGGCTGGGTAGTAAGCGAAGCGTTAGTAGGCTTTTGCTGGAGCAATTCCGGAGAAAAGGTCGATCAAGGGGGGGACGATATGTAAAAGACGGACTTTTTGATCTCCCCAAACTTCATGCCGTCAATCTCATGCGCGTGCTCTGGAGCAATGTCTTTCAGGCCTTTGCGGATACCCTCGTCGGTTGCGCGGGTCAGGCCACAGTCTAGGGGTTGTTGTTGTTGTTGTTAACTGCATCGTTCTTAATGCGGCTCTACCATCCCGGAATGGCAGGGGAGGTGGGATAGAGATAGAGAGCTTTACCTTTGTGGTGAATGACGATAACGGTCCCCAGGCCAATAACAGCATCCAATACAAGTAGAGAACGCATAGCGTCCATAGCTCTACCGCCAGCGTTGCGGACAACAGGGGCCTCTTCAAACCGTCATGGACTCATCAAAGTAGTCGCAGGAGGGATGTGTGATGAGATGATTACGAACCGCCTTTGGTCAATTGGAAGAAGTCTTCGGGCCGTAGGCGCGCGTCGACGCAGCAAACTGCGGGTTTGTCAGTAACGCTGCCTCTGTTTTTGTGGATGAAAGGCTCGTACGGATGGCAATTCCAGGATAAGGAGGAGGTCCTGAAGCTTGTAGCTGCGCCAGTAAAAAGGGAGCCTTGTATGTTTTCGAGTATTCCCTAGTCTATGGTCAGTGATGGCATTAGTTGACAATGGGCGGATGATACTTGTTGCGGGCTAAGAGTTCTTCAATCTTCTTATCTGCCATGTCTGTAGATGCAACTATAGGGAAGCTGGAGAGAATTGTAAATATGTTAACAAATGACAATATCAATCTAAGCAGGACCTTTGAGATGATACACAATGCAACGATAATTTTGGCGGATTATATAGACATATAGACGCTGAATACCACCTTGATTACAGATACTTTATTAAGATCGACACAGGATATTTTCAACGGCTGCATGGCGGCGGGGGTGTTAGATTAGTAACCTAGCGTTTTTGAATGAATAATCCTTCTGCTGAGTGGCCTGAAGGAGTCGTGGGGCTACCTTAGCCAGTAACAGTTGAAAGACGCAGGAATAGCCGACTCGCTCTCCTCAAGACACGGCCGAATCGAAAAGATGCTGCAAGGAGAGATTTTAAAGTCAAAAAGCGACTAGGAAGGTGCCCTATATACGAAGGCTGGGCCTTTGGTAGCTCCGAAGGCCATGTTCGACTCGTGCACAAGTTCGCCAGAAGCATGCCCAAGGATCGAGCATCACCAGGTGTTGCAATTGATATGGCGTAGAATCTGCTCAGAGATCTGAAGCCCAAGGCGGATACTCTTGAGGAGGAGGAAGATTAACAATACAAACGAGCGCTAAAATCCTGCAGTGAGCCGTAGTGAGCCGTGGCCGTGACCGTGCAGCTGGTTTGACGCCTCACTACCAGGGCGGGCGCCTGTCAAAACACCCTACATTACAGTAAGTTCAAAGTCCTTCCCATTGGGCTGCTATTTTTTAATGCAGCCAAATAAGCAACTCATCCTTGGGCGCCTGTAGGTGTGCCTGATTGCCTATCAATTCGAATCAAGACCACTGTGCAGGAGATGCGTATGGCCTCAAGACGTAGGAGACTCGGCATGGTTTAAAGTCGGCCCAGCACATCTATGGCTCGTCGGTGGCTTTCCATCTCGTAAATGACATTACTATATTCTCCACCAAGCACATGTCGAAGCTCACCGTGGAAAAAGCGCAACTGCTCTGGGGTTGATTAGAGTCATGTGCTAATGGCGTCACAACCCACGTTGTTGCTGTTGTAGTCGGCATTTGGCTTGAATTTCTCTTCGGAGTAAACTTTCCTAATATGTATGGATCGCTTTCACAACTCTTCGGTGGCCGGTTAGCCTTAGATGAGGTTGACCAGAGGTCAACGAATCTCTGGTCGCAGGAAAGGTTATAAGAAATGGGGTTTAACTTAACCAAAGTGAAGCAGAACAAAAGCATGACCAGGAAGAAGCTAGCATATGTTGCAACAATGTGTGACGAGCAGATTAACGTCTTGTAGAAATGGAATTGTCAAAACGAGGGAACATCTAGCCTCATCTCCGATTACAATCAATCGACATGGCAGAAATGGTTTCCAGACTTAATTCAATTAGCAATATAGAGTCGCTTGTAAGAAGTAAAGGTGGGAGATTTAGTCGAGATCAAGGCCTTCTTCGACCTTCCCGTTAGCCTGTGTCTACGTTTTCAAGTTTAACCTCATAGTCTGAGTTGGGAACACGACCAAACCGGGGTATTGCCAAGCTCAACGCGATCTGTAGACAGCCGGTGACGACCTAGTATGGTGTTCTTGTAGTGTTTTTTCATATTATTCGCCCTGCTTGATATCACTGTAGAAGCATGCATCGGCTGCCAGCAGCTTTGATTGACGAGGTCCGCAAGAACGTTCTGTCAGATCGAAGGTCTTATGATATATCCTAGGAAGACGGAAAGCTGGTAGTGAAAAGTGCTGCTTTGCAGTAACAGGATGTATGACAGTTCTAGCGCGTTCCAATATTGGGTTGCTGCAGTACATGCCAGAATCATGGACGAGGGGAAATCCTCAATGAAAACGCACGAGAATAGTCGACCAGCATTCAGAAGGCCCAATGAAAATCCGGAGGAGATCCCAGCAAAGGTAGTAAGAGAGGGCGAAAAGCACTTTACAACATGCTCTTGGTATAGCAGGGGTACCAAGATGCTCCTGCGAGGGCGGCTGCAAAGGCAGTATAGGCGAGCTTTATGCGGAATCAAAGTACGATATCAATTCTATGTACCTTCGCGCCATCTAAGAGATTTAGTTAATAGGTTGGAATGCCAGAGCGATCTCAGGAATAATCCTCTTACAGCCTCCAATGGACCGATGATTGATCTTTTGCTCCATTGTTGGTCTGATTCGGTATTGCAGCAGAGGAGGTGATGTACCAGCAGGGCAATGACACTTGGAGGCCCGTGCAGCTAGAATATTGTAGCAGCATGCTATCGCTGAAACCCTCCAACCCTACGCGAACTGCGTACAAGCGACGCCGCATGTTTTCGTTGCAGCTAGAGTAAAGCCCTTCTCTTCGCAGGTCCGGATCGCGAACGATATATAGTATATATCGTCACTATGACCTTTACCTTATGCGTACCATCGTGCATTGAGCGCTCACAGGAGAAGGAGACCCGCTTTACTTGATTTCTGCTATAAATGCCAACAGGTCCTCCAATTTCATTCCATAAAACAGGTGCCAGAGTAATATCTTCCAACGCAACCATTGCATTCGAACTTCGTCCGGATCCGAACCAAGCTACCGGCGGTCCTGAAAATACATTAATTGCCTTCGGATTTAATCAGTAGGCTGACGTTCTTCTGCGGGAACCATCATTTGTTGGAATATGGGCTGACAACATCTTCAAGGGCCCCAATGTCTAACCGTCAGACGGGAACCGTGAAATGGTTCAACGACGAAAAAGGCTTTGGCTTCATTACTCCCGCATCCGGAGATGATCTCTTCGTCCACTTCAAAGCAATCAAATCTGACGGCTTCAAAAGCTTGAAAGAAGGACAACAAGTTTCATTCGTCGCTACGCAGGGTCCAAAAGGCATGCAAGCCGAAGAGGTCTCGCCAATCTAGGAAGACTAGCGGATGCGTGTCTTGCGATTTGTGGATAGTAAGGAGGAGTTTTGCATGTGCGCGAACAATTATTTGATTCTGTTGGGAGGGGAGATGGAGTGTGTGAGTAGGAGCAAGGGGACGAAAATAAGACGATAGGATATGGCAGTACTACTGCTGTTTAAGGACGAGGGGGAGCTCCGAATTTCAGCACAAGCATTGTGCTGCAGAGTGGCTTTATCGATGTACAATTAGAATGATTTTCACCTACCGTACTACACCCTGATGCCGCGTGCATAGCTCATGCATAATGGACGAATATTGAAGGGCAGCCACTGGCGAGGAAATGAAACACTCCAATGGTGCAGCTGCACGATGTCTTTCTCCTGTAGGCTTACAAACAGTGCCCGCGCACCTTTTGCCCATGCGCATAATAACGTCGCTGCTAGCTTCGAGAGAAATGGACAAGTGGTGTAGCATTCTGCGAGGCACTCGATCTTGGATAGACTTGGTTAGATGAAAGGCCACCGAGTATTTCCGCGCCTTGATAGCTCTGCTCATTGTCAAGAGAACCCACACGTATCTTCACTGTCGTTCTACCAACAGTTACCCGGAAATCACTCGTTATTGCAACGCCTCATGCATTATTGAACATGTGCCTCGGTACCGATTCCTTTCTTTGGCCTTGACGTCTCTCCGTCACTCCATGGGTGCGAACACCAGGGGGCTAAGCGTCCTCGCAATCAGATACTAAAGTCGAAATATCTGTACATAGCACTCTAGTTGCTAGGCGGAGGAACTTCTGGGGGACTAAGAAGTCAATAGCGTTGAGCGCGATATCCCACGGGGGGCTAAGATGGGGCTTACGAGACGTGTGTCGCCCCCCGTTTTGACCATGCAGTTAGGTGTGGCTGAAGAATTCCTCGAAGCCAGTCAAGAGATGCTTGACATGCTATTTGGTTCCAAATCCTAGGGTGTCTAGACAGGAGTAACATACTCACCGCTGTAGCTTCTACAACTTTAGCGAGCGTTTAGTTCCAGCATGGCATCACTACTTAAAAGGATACTCAAACTACAGGAACGTCGGTTGTAGTACGTATCGGAGACCACTGCAGCACTCGCTGGGAGTAGTGTAGGGGTTCAATAACACTCATATCCAAGGCTCGTATATCCAAAAGCAAGTGATGGACGTTCCACATCTTAGCCTGTATCCCTGCAATCTAAGAATGTATAGCAATATAATCAATCGAACTATCCACCAATCGAACCAGGACAGGCCAATCATCCAGTACGGCAGTAACGCTCCCTATCATCGTAGAATATCCGCCTGGACTTTGCTCTGAAGGTCCGCTTCGTCGGTACTGTGGCTGATAGAATAGCCTTAAAGATCATCACTCGCGGCCACCAGTCACAGACACCGGAAGCTGCGAGCCTGCTTTCGTAGTCAAGGTTGGAGGTCGGCGTCGCTGCACTGCCTCTTCGAACTCTTGGCTACGAGCGCTGACGGAGCGCTTGATCGACGAGCAGGTGGGGTGGCAGTGCCGCAGTGGTTGGGAAGACGGATGATGTTGATTGGGTACCTTAGTCGTGGTATTCTAGTCTTTGAGGAATTTCGTACCAGGGTGCGGGGCGATCAAACTGAGCCCCTCCGGCCCTTCCCCCAATGCAAGTCATGACACCTTACACCGATGATCGTCAACCAATTAATATTTCAATATCAGACCCCAATACGGATACGACTGATGTTGGTTGCGCCTTGACACCTTCCTTTCCATTTGCATCTCGTTCTGTGCTTCCCACTCGCTGGTCGATGAACTTAGCGGACAGACATCGCCTTCTTGTCTGACCATCGTCCATTTCTCGGCAATGCAGGTCCGCATATGATGATACGCCCGGCAATAATATATATCTTCTCTGAAACACCCCTCTCGCGCCTCTCTATTGCATGCATACAGCTCGAACATTAAGAACAGTCAGGCATTTTCGAGGAGCCCTGGAGACACAGGATTAGAGTGGATTTACTCGAGTCCCTTACTCGGCGATGCGCTTGCCAGTCGGGGATTTTGCGTCGCTTGCTTGATGAACGAGCCTATTCACTTTGAAATCCGCGGGGTTGTGCTGATAAGATGGCCGATGTAATAAGTCATACTAATCAGATCCTATCTTTATCGGCCGTCACGTCCAATGACACAGGCACTGTCAACGCCGTGCAGCTTCCTACGGCATTGGAGTATAATCATGTCTCTGATGATCCTTTCTCCTCCAACGGTTCAACGATCAGTGGACAACCATTGAGCACATATATTCCTCGCACGAGCTGGTCTCGAGATGCTAGCCCTGGCAGCTTCATAGGGCACGTGTACAGCGAGAATATTCCGGAGAAGTCTCCGCACCGACTTCTGTATAGACAGTCCACATTAAACGACCGAGAACAGACTGCATGGCCCAAAGAATTGGACGGGATACCGACACCAATACGAAATGGGACCTACCGTGATTCAATGGCGGACGACCTATCGAAGCCAACCCCTCGGAAGCGTAAGAGTGGTGGATTGAGAACCGCCATTCGCCGGATCTTTGGCCGGAAATCAGCCAAGGATAGGATTAGCTTACCTGCCCCGGCGGAAGTTCATCATATAGTGAGTTTAAATCAGCAATTCCGCTCCTCTGGCTAGCAGGTCGAATTCTTTCTACACAAGCCTCACATCCAAGTCCCCAAGGAGTCACTACACGCCAGTGGCATTGCACATCGCTAACATTGCCTTTTAGGGATCTGGCGTGTCACGACCTCCAGTACCTGCAGCACCTCAGCGCTCAATTTCAGCGCCGACTCAAGAAGTTCTGCGCTCGAGCGCACTAGGCTCGCACTCTCCATTCGCCATACAGACACCTCCCTTCGTTAGCGTGGTAGAGAAAGGAAAGCCCCCAAGACCTGCACGAACTCCACCAGAATCCCCTATACGGCCACGTCGTGCATCATTACCAAGCATTATATTCAGCGCCCAGGAAGCCGAAACGGTCAATCGGGCACTAGCAGGCCTTGGTCTACATGATGTCGATGACCATGCCGCGGATGGGGCAAACATCGGATTTGCCGTTACCAGCGGTAGTAATCCACGGCGGCGTTCCCGAAGCGCTGGTGCTACCCGAAATGTTACGAAAGAGCACCGAATGTCACCTATTCAATGGCGCCGGTGGAGAAGAAGAAGCGACGAGATCAGGTATTGGAGGGACAGCACGGATGCAACTTCCCCTAAACTGGATACAGCAGAATTTTCCGGCAGTGAGGCTCCGCGGGTGACGGCTGATCCTGGCCTTTCGATCGCTGAAGGCTTTGTGGAACCCGTTGACGATAATCCCAAAGAGGACGTAGAGGAAGTCGGCGAGGCTAGCAACAACTTCAACTTCGGACTTCCAGCAGGCGACATACAGACCCAGGAGCATATCGGTCTCGAAGAGCGGATGATCACGTTGGAGATTAAGCTTATGGATTTCGAATATGCGATCTCAAAGCTTCAGGCCGGTTCGACGTCGCCGGTAGCTCACGGCTCCCGCCAGCTTCCCCTTGTTAGGACTTCGGAATACGAACATTCTCCAGCATCTTCCGCTCCGCAACACCCCACCGAACGTATTGCAGCTCCGTATATGGAGTATTCTCCAGCGACTATTTACGGCTCAAGCTTGGACAATACCCCTGTTACTCAACAAGGGGCTTTCAGGATCGCACACGAAAGCAGGAGCGTTGAACCCAACGCGAGACCTACCAGCGTCGCTACCACTCTCAAGCCCGGTCCTGCAGGCCAGCGAGCGAGTTCTAGTGGTTTAACGTTTGAGCATTATTCAACCCTTATCACTTTAATTAGACATGAGCAAACTGCTCGTCACCAACTGGAAGATCAAGTCGCAATGTTGCAGCAGCAGATTCAGCTTCTGAAACCGCCATCGCCAAGCTCCCCAAGAACAGGACCTCGAGGCTTATCTCCAGGTCTTCGGCAACAGCGCGGTCGATCCAGCAACTATTCCGAGGACGACGAAAATACGGATGATGATAACTTTCATGATGTTTACGTGACTCCAGTGGAAAGAGGTGAGTATGAGCGCCAGCAGCTGGAAATTGCAGAGGGGGTGGCCTTCTGAGTATAATCTTGACGTGGACACGGACTGGTGCTGGGCACCTTATGATCTTTGAGGCTGGTCCCGTGTACGAGAGTGGGTGGTTTACGTCGGCTGGTATTCCTGTGCGAGCGTACATATACCTTGGTGTTGACAGGTGAGCCTATTGGCTGGGGATGTGGAACGAATATATGGGCTGATGATGTATCTATATGTACGAATACACGACGCCTGGGTGGGCTTGCAAACTTGAAAATAATATAGAGTGTTTCCTTTACTGTTGGCAACGAGTTCATTCGTCCACTGCTTCCATCCATAAATAAGTACATCCAGACGCCATGCTCGGAAACTTTGAAAAGCGAAACCTTCCATACCCAGTATACAGCATGTTTCTCCATGTTATCCAGGTCCGATTCTGGGCCTATTGCAACCACTTTGATCAGTATGCCTTTCTTGAGCCACCACCACCACCCTCAACGTATGAAGAAATGGGAGGACGTACATGTCATGATGCTCACTCAGATTACTCAAATATCGATTCAGCTCTTCCACACGCTCTTTATGAGTCTTTGTACCTTCGCGCTTGAGGCGTTCATCGAGCTATCCCATGATTCAGCACGCCTAGAACAAACCGATGAAGCAATAGATCATACCCTCTTCCGCCGCCTTTCCTCATGCCTAATCTGCGCTTCGGTCTTTCCTCTGCCGTGGAGTGATATTTCCTCCTTCTCCACACCATCATCGTGCCCTTTCTTATCTAGTTTCTCCAGCTCGGAGCCAACATCAGATCCATTTTTGTCTGCCATAAGTTCTCCTGCTGTTGGGGGTAACGTTGTGGAGTCTTGATTGCTGGATGACGGCTGCGGAGGTTTTGGGCGTTTCTTTCTTTTGGAGATTTTCGTATTTTGAACGCCTTTCAATTTCAATGTACCAGAGGTGGCGGGCGTGTAGTCTTCGGCAGGCATGATGTGCTGTGAGGCAGTGGAGTGTTGCGGTGAATGGGGGGGTTGACGAGCGGACAAATTCGTAGGGCTGAAATCTAGGGGCTTTTTTGCAGGGATATAGAATCAAGATGTCCAACATTGTAAGGTTCTCCGTGGTTCAACTTACCCCCCATGAAGACGTCCCGCATTGCAAAAGAGACGGCAAAGATTGTCAATCAAATACCTCGTTCTGACTTTACCCCTCGACGACAGACAAGGTCATTTGCAGCATCACTACATGCACTCACTACTAAAGATCTTCCGCTAAAGCAGAAAAAAGAGGAGGATGTAAAGCAGGAAGACTCGAGCGATGACGGCTCTTCTCTCTCGTCTATAGCATCAGCAGAAGCCTTCGACATTGAAGATGTCCCTTTCAAGACTTCCCCTTCCCGAAAGCGCAAGCGAGGACTCGATACTGCTGCTACCAGTGTCTCTACCGTCACAACGACGCGAAGCTCCCCTCACAAGCCAGGTCTTAAGGTCGAAGATGGCAGCACCAAGAGCGGCAAGAAAGCTCGGCGGCAGCACGCAAAGTCTACGATCAATACGGCAGGAGAAGTAGAGATCCATCCGCCAGCAAATTGGGAAGAAATCTATGATGCTGTGAGAAAGATGCGCAAGCTCCACTTGGCGCCTGTTGACACGATGGGCTGTGAAACGCTCGCAGAAGAGAATCTCACTCCTCGTGTACGTCTACAACCTCCAAATCCGACTAAACCCACTAATAAGATAAAGGACAAACGCTTTCAAACTCTCATCGCCCTAATGCTCAGTAAGTTCATCTTCTGAGTCAATCATTTCCGAGTCAGACGCGAAACAGTGGCATACAGCATTCCGTAGGAGGACAAACTCTGAAAACGTGTTTCAAAACCCGCGATTCAATTGCAAAATAGCAGTGCTAACTTCGAAATCTTCACAGGCTCCCAAACAAAAGACACCACTAACGCCATCGCTATGCGCCAGCTCCAAACCGAGCTCCCCGCGCCAGGTCTCACCCTCGAAAACATCCTCGCCGTCGATCCTGTCAAGCTAAACGAACTAATCTATGTCGTCGGCTTCCACAACAACAAGACTCGCTACATAAAAGCTACCGCCCTTATCCTCCGCGACCAATATGCTGGCGACATCCCCGATACCATCGAAGGTCTCATGGGCCTTCCTGGTGTGGGCCCCAAGATGGCGTATCTGTGCCTCAGCGCGGCTTGGGGTAGAACAGAGGGCATTGGGGTCGACGTGCATGTGCATCGGATCACAAATCTATGGGAATGGCATAAGACCAAGGGCCCGGAGGAAACCAGGATTTCGCTTCAAGGGTGGTTGCCGAGAGACAGGTGGCATGAGATTAATCACCTCTTGGTGGGGTTTGGGCAGACGATCTGTTTGCCGGTGGGAAGGAAGTGTGGAGAATGTACGCTTAGCAAGAGTGGTTTTTGCCCTAGTGCTGTGGTGGAAAGGAAGAAGACGGTTGTTAAGCAGGTAAAAACGGAGGAGGTTTGTGATGGAACAGAAGAAAAGGTTGTGGAAGAAGTCTCTGAAACCAAAGAGGAGCGGCTATTACTAAAGGTGGGGAAATCGAAGTAGCCAAGGAGAATTTGACACTCAAGGTGGAGGGAACCATCGCTGAATCTGAAGGATGATTTCCATTGGAGTGGGTGGATTCATCAAGTGTAAGGCCAACAAAATCACCATATTGAGGTATTCAAGTGGGGATTTATATCTACAGTTTCATTGAAGGTTATCTTTGATAACTCGATTCGATGAATTCAACCCCTCGCCACAACAATGTTTCTAGGAAGAAGGGCGGTTGCGCTTTAACAAGGCCCCTAATGTCGATGGCAAACGGTCCTGTTGGCCTTCCGAAAAAGAGACTTCTCGGCAAATAGTTCTCGATCTTGATATACAGGAGAGTTTTCAGTGCCGACTTGATGCACACAACACTTGCTGATCGAAAGCTCAAGTTTTGAGTGTTGGAAACCGACGAAGTGAACCATAGCACATCCTTCATACACTCGAACCAGATTGTGTGTCAGCCATTCACATGGAATCACTGTTTCCGAAGGGCAAATTTACCAAACACTATACTCCACCCTTTCTTTCCTGCTCTTTAGTTCTAGCTATTTCAAACACACACCCTCGTTCCAATGGCAATCTGGGTTCGTACCACTATATCTGTCGTCTTTTCCAAGGCATCAGTGACGCTACTTGTTATTGCAAAGCGCTTGCACACTTCGGAGCCACCGCCATTCAGAAGCAAGTCAAACCCGGAGGCCACGAAAGGGGAGACTGAACTCACGAACGAAACAAGAAAAGCGACCCATGCTACAATACCAGCCCTCGCTAGTTTGAGTGTAGCGAATGCCACTACAGACAAACTAGTCTCAACGGTTATGTCGATAAAAGGCCTGATCGAAGAGGTGGCTAAACATATCACTACATCATGTACAACGGACAGCACCGCTACACAAGCACCAATTGATCCTAGTGAAGCGGAATCTAGGCCAGAAAATCAAGAATCAACCGCTGTCTCGCCAAAAATTTCGCCCAAATTTGTGACTACAACCGCTGCTGCACTCAGTAAAGCGACGGTGGCAGCAAGAGATGCAGCAGCAGAATCTTGCAAATCAAAAGCGGCAGCAACCCAATGTACTTGCCCCAAATGGCAACCCCACTCCAGAGCACTAAGAACTCACAACCGGCGCCCTACCCAACGCGCCCACGAGTCGTCCGCAGTGTTTATCGAGAGAAAAATGAATTATGAAAGGGAAAAGGAGTGGGAACTCCACTGGAGGCGGGTAAGAGAACAGTACGATCGGCAGATGCATAATCGTGTCCGGGTTCAAGACCCCCTACAAGGCCATTGGCATGAAATGCCCGCCCTTGTAGCATCTTGCGCCCTACATTGTTTAGCATCTCGACTCCAGAATGAACGGGACGCGCGTGAAAAAGATACCAACCCCCAACCGAGCAAGCCACGGATACACAGGCTGGTCCGTGCTCGGCAGAAGCGTGCCCAGGCAAATGCGAATCTCGAAAAGCTCAAGAACGAAGATACGGAAGAGGATAGAAAGATGGGCGGGACCTTAGCAAGGTCATGCCTAAACCCGGCGGAAACGAAATCTGCCACTCTGTCGATGAAAAAACCCCCACTCACCCCCTCGCCCACCACCACCCCCATCAAAAAGCCCCCCATCTTACCAGACCACCCGTCAACCCTCCCCACCTCCCCCCTCCCACTCCACCACACCCACACCCACCAACTCCAAGCCCTACGAACCCGCCTAAACCTCCACGCGCACGACCTAGCCCTCCTCCGAACCAAAGAGCACAAATTCGCCGCCACCAGACGAGTGCTCGTGGCCCGGAATCTCCCAGTCCGCTTCCATAGCGCGAATCTCCACGTTTCGATGGACACGGTCCGGCAGAAGCTTTCGACGGTGGGGAGGAGGATGAAGAAGGCCAGGGTGCTGGAGAGGGAGTTGTGTGGGTTGATTGAGGGGGACGACGAGGAGGTGGTTGGGGGGTGCGGAGGCGGAGTTGGGGGGTGGCGGAGGAAAGGGGGCAGGGAGAGATGGGGGTGGTTGTGATGTTCTGGGGATAGTCGGGAAGGTGGGAGCGACAGCGGAGGTCCTTAGCATCGTTGCCCATCCGAACATGATAGTGGAATGCCTCGACGAAAAGTCAAAAGACAGTCCGCTCGCACACGTTGATTTTCTTGTATCTAAGTTTTTCCTCGAGCGGGACCTGGATGTTCACCCCGACCAGAACACACCCAGATCAAAAAGTCCTTCAACGCCTTTTCAACACCATCACCCAAACCCACCCACCTCCACTATAACATCTGGAATCGGTCCCCGTCCAGGTCCTTAAATCGCTAATTGTCAACTTCCACCTCATCATCAGAAAAATTTCCCCGTACCAGGCGGCAAAATCCGCGCCAGATCGCTGCGCTCGTGTCTAACATACTTAGGCTCTCATTCCCCACGTCCTCGCGTGTCCAAGTCGATCACATGCAAAGCTCTTGCAGAATACTGTCACTCCACCAACCACCTCTCACCTACTCCTCCCCGCGATAATCACTTGCCTCCCCACCCTCAACCCTTTTCAATCGATCTGGCCAGCTTGCACAGAATTTGCTGGATTCCCTTTTGTTGCGGTGTGTGTAGATGAATGGTCTCACCCGTCGCCCCACCTCTCCCTCCCCTGCTTACCCTTCCAGTTTTTCAGGCTCACTCTTTGGCCTCTCGCCGCGATAAGGCGCTCATCCTGCTCAATCTACGTACGACCTTCACCGTTAGCAACAACGCCCCACGGAATTGGAAGAGAGAGGCATCGAACGTACCAACTCCCTAACTTTCGTCTCCTCCACCCTCGCCTTCCGAATCGATTTTGCTAGTACGCTAAGGGCGTGTTCGCTTCTATTGTTAGCGGCGTTGTGCGTGATACTGATTTTGGAGTTGGGTTCGGTATTGAAACTGGGTTCGGTGTCAGGATTGCTAACACGGGCTCTGAGCACGCGTATCGTAGCAGCAATTCTATGCTGCTCGCCGCGAAGCTTGTTGTACTCGCGTGCGTACTGAGCGAGGGTTTTGCGGAGGTCTTGGAGGTGGCGCACACGCTGGCGGTAGCGCCTCGTCGCCGCATCCTCACGTACTTTCGCGATCCCAGCAACAACGCGCGCGGCGAACCCAGCAGCTGAGACATTGAGGCTTTTTCGGGGGGGTTCATTTGCGACATGGAAGGGGATGCCGCATGCCGCGGCTCGCACATAGGCGGTTGCGATATCCCAGTCGTTGTTGTTGGCTTTGCAGGTTTTGAGCTGCGCCAAGAGCTGCTTTCTAATGAGCTCGTGGGCAGCGAACGTTCTCCAATGGCAGGCTCTTGTCTTTTCGAGCGTGGGGTGCGTTTTGCGGATGGGGGGTTGCTGGGAGTGGAAGCGGGTGCGGGCGGTGGGATTAGCGGGTTGTGGATTCGAGGAGAGGGTTTTTGAGGGGTGGAGTGGACAAGGTGCCCCGCTGGGAGGATTGCGGTGCGCTTGGTCGGGGGGAAGTTGTGGTCTGAATGGCTGTGTTCGATGCGAGGATGATGAGGGCTGTGGGTGGCGGAGGGAGTGGGCTTTCTCACACTCAATATCTTGCGGTGGTGGTTTGGGACATGTGCATATTGGTCGCTGCTGGAACTGAGGGGGAGGAGGCGGCGGCGGTGCGTTGATTACGGATGTAGATTTGGGTACTGGCTTTCTAGGGATGAAGGTCGATGATGGACTTTTGACAGAGGCATCCACTGTCCTCGAGGCAGCCGATACCTGGGCCAGTCCCACATTCGCTTTCGTCGCTGCGACAGGGGCATCATTAGGCACTTCCCCCACACCTTCTCTCGCGACTGGCGTGTTCGGAGGCGTTTCGCTCTTGGACGGCGGTGGTTGCCAGGTCATATGCAGCATCTTTGCAATGAAGCGATGCATAGCTGATGCCGTAGACGGAGGGGTTGAGATGATGGAAGGGTGCACAGCGAGAGCAGCCAGCAAGAGGTAGAATAGGGGCGCGTGGTTTTTGACGCGTAGAAGGGAACAAGAAAGGGAAGACTGAATAAGACTACAAACGTATCTCACCTGTTTCGTTGACTCATGTTAACCCATCTAAACGTCGACTCCAGAACCCCAACACAACAGCTTCTCGCTAGGGTACACCTCATCGTTGACCGCTTTGTCTTAACACTATTTACACGGGGCGAAGTGTCCATATCCATCAAAGCGAGTTCTGACTTTTCCGTTACCTGGAGAATTCGTTGGCACAGCAAACTGGCCCAATGAAGGTTTAATTCTTACATCCATTCCTCCGTTTCCCATACTTGATCATGTGCGCTCACTTTGGCAATATATTTTCCTCCTTCTATTGCTGCATTTCATTTTACCTCAGTGTTGGAGCTACCAGAACAAACAACCGTCGTGTTTACTCCAGTTATTAAAGGACACTAGAGCAGAGACAATAACTAGCACTAGCTCTGCCCCAGATGGGCCTGTAACATTACCTGTTCAACACCCAGGTAAAGTAAGTAAGGCATAATCACACTCCAATTATCGTCTCAGATGGTATTCATATCGGATGCTTGGAGATGTTCATAGAGATTTCCCCAGCTTAAGTGGTGGTCGCGCATACCAAAGGAGGTTGAGGTTGAGGATGTTAAGGTTGGAATTAAGATGATGTGTTGGGTGGCCAAGCTCGCCCTTCATTCGATGAAATCTTTGTTCGTTCAGTGAATCCTTTGGTTGCAAAGATTTGTTTTGTGATATTGAGCTTAGTAGTAGTGGATCGAAGGTGTGGAAGGAAAAGCCCACGTTGGAAGGAAAAGTACATGGGCTTTTCCCACCGGAAACTGTCCAACAGGCCCATATTATCCAATTAAAGCTTCGTTGAGTGTGGTTTGTGATCTGTTGCTGAGGTTTTCTGTGCCAAATACAGCTGCCGTTGAAGAAGCGAACGAGCTGTTCCCACATGAGTATAACCAACCTTTCAATTAAGTACAGTGAAAACTCTGTTAGAGCGTCTCCTAATTCCTCTAGTCCCGTCTTTTTCTTTGTCGTTTCGAGTTCAAGTGATTGTGTTGTGTGAGTGCTATGAGTAACACTATCGAACAAGCAGTGCTACTGACCACTTTTCAGGGGGTTAGCGGCCAACACCCCTATTGTAGCCATTGTAGAGTTACGTTTCAAATTGACCCCTGATTGCCTGCTATTGTCAGTAAGTATATTTGAAAATTTCTCACCACTAGCTCCGCCAGCGTGTAGGATATAAAGGGAATTGAGACCTACCAATCTTCCTTCTCGTCTCGTCCGTCATCTTTCGTCTCAAGAAGCTCTACTAATATCGACAGCACATCATATTACCTTCTTCTTCGCATTGCATCTTCAAACCAGCTCCTCTGCAAACACTGTCTTCTACTTGCTTTATTCATACCGCATCTCAACCGTCGCTTCATTAGTCCCATTCCTCAAACCATGCATAACGGAATCGGTCTACCAACCACTGGAGCTGGTCTCCCAACCACTGGAGCTGGTCTCCCAACCACTGGAGCTGGTCTCCCGACAACTGGAGCTGGTCTCCAAACCACCACCACTAGTACCGCCGCCGCCGCCGCCGCCGCCACCGCAATCGCAGCCGCGACAGCAACAGGAACAGCAGCCGACATCACCACCGACACCACCACCGACACCACGGCCGATACCACCGCCGACACAACAGGCAACGCCAAAAGCACCGGCAGCACCAGCATCCGCACGACAAAGTTAGGGAAGAAGTCCTGCAGCGCCAATCATAAATATGTAAAGCACATCAATAGGCTCGACAAGGTGAAGGACATGGTTGATATCCTGGCGCGAAAGCGCAACAAGCTACGGGTAACCCAATCCAAGCAATACTCGATCCGACGAATCCTCGCCGGGCAGGCGCTCGGCCAATGGACCGTCCTGGACACGCCGACCAAGGTCCAGGACGAGAAGAATTTGGTGGTACTGAGGCAGAAGCTCCCCAAGCAGAATGTGAAGGGGAAATTAAAGCGTGTATCAAGGGGGTTGTTGAAGTTCCGCTTGGAGGAGAGGATGCTCGTGGAGAAGGTATGTTGTCTAATTATACCCTTGCTTCAAATGAGCCTATGCTAAGCCTTGACAGATCAAGGAGGACGAGAAGGTCCTGAAGGCCACGAAGGTAGAGCCAACGATTTGGCTCTGGGGGCCAACTCCAGGCAATGAGAGGATGGCGGAGTGGTGATTTCCAGGGGTATTGCCGGGTTCTTTATGCGCTTTCTTTTCCTTATGTTGATACCAGCTCTCGTTGCTCGGCTACTCACCACCACTGCTATCGGGCATTAAGAGCTTAGAAATCTCGTGACAGAAATCAAGTTGAGTATTTTCCTCTTTCGAGGAAATTAAAGAGGCCGATGTTCATCTGTATAGTCCAAGTGAGACATTGAGATACAAGCGACCTATTTCGCATCTTATGTTCACCAATTACTCTTGCGGCGCCAGTTTTGTAATGATTCTCCCTCCTTAAGAATCCAATACGACTAACTGTTCATTTAAAATGTCGAAGCGAGATATGTGGTTCCCCGCAACAAGACCAAAAGTCTACCCTTTATTTTGAAGGACAGCCTGATAGGTGCGGTTTTTTCGAAGAAGCCATCAGCAGATGCGAAACCATCAAAGCATTACCTGAACGATATCTAAGGGCAGCTTTATGGGGTTTTATGTATATTGTAGCGTTGTCTAATTTCTTAGCAATACTATGTATCACTTCATTAGATCTTGTTGATCGCCGACGTAGTTCATCTGTAGGGTGGCTTGATGGAACTATATCCGTGAGTTTCCCAGAAAGCAGATGTTTTCCTACACGCACCTCACATCTCCCCGTTCCCGTCCAGGATCGGTTGTATTTACATGCCGTCCCTGCAAGCAAATCCACAAAGTTTGAGGTCCCACCGAAGGCTAGGAAGTAAGTGATATGGGCGACTAACCTTTTGCGAGCATCTCACGGCATGCGAAGCATAGCTCCTAGGTAAACCTCTATACCACCAGATGAGGGGAGGGGACGTGTGCTACGCTCATGGTAATGGGCTTGAGGTGTACCTTGCCGAAGCCTTTTGATATCTTCTGGCACACGGATCATGCCTTGAGGATCATTGAATGCAGGCGAATGGTTCAGAGGAGCAGTGCACACAGAGGCCGAGCCCTGGTACAGAGCGTCGCTGCCTACTTCCAGTGCAGCTTCACCAGGAGTCCTTAAAATTTTGGGTTCCTCCTGCTCCATTGCAGCCACGCACCCCTTGAGAGTAGTGTTCTCTTCTTCAAGGCACTGATTGCGCCCTTCTAGAAACTGGATATACTCGATTGCCTTCGACAATACAGTGGCTTTGTTGAGCTTCGGAGCCGAACTAAGGCCGTCAACGTCGTCGGCAGCTGGAGCATCTAATTTTCGAATGCTTGGAACAGCATCTCTTAGTGCCGCAATTTTGTAATTGAGGTTCGTGCGATATCGCTTTTCTATCGCGTTATGACTTCTTTTAAATACTGGAGTTTCGCTTTGGCTAACGCTCGTTGCAGCATTGGTATGTCTGTCAATCACCGAGAAAGATTTACGCTTTCTAGATTCCGTCAAAAGACCTGATGTCTGATTGGCCTCCGCGTGAGGGCGGGGTATGCTGTTGGAGCTTGACGTCGGTATCAAAGGCGTGGTTGAGGTGGATGAAATGACAGAAGTCTTCGCGAATGCACTTGCTTTCTCTGTGTGATCCCAATTCATCAGATTCTCCCAGCCTTCGTTGGAGCATGGACTGGACGGAGCCGACACAACGTCCCTGGCCTCCCTAATATCGGGCTTCGTTTTAGGCACTGCGTGAGGTCCGCATAGGCTGCTGAGCGTCCCACCCCCACGGGAAGAGGCTGTGCGGCTCGTGGCAGACGGGCTTTTCATGTAACGAGCTTTGTTTCGAGTGGCGCACAATGATGCAAGGTGCCAATGGAAGTGGTTGGTTCTTAGCTATAAGGTGTATCAGTATGTGGTTGCACAAGTGCGCCGCGCCCGAATACTGACTCTGCATACCAGTAAGGTCTCTAAGACGAAGATATCATTATGTGGTGTTATTGGAACAAATCTCCCCCGTGTTCAACAGAAATCATGCCACTGCCTTCTTCTATCCTTGCATTGACCGTTCTTGAGATATAAGAAAGCTGGTGCTCGCAAATGCTCTCTTTAAGATGACTGATGGACCAGATCTCCACCTTTTTACAGCCATAACAGTGAGCGACCGCCTGTGCTAGATTTTTACATCCCTTGGATCATCTGTCCGAAAGGTGGTATGATGTTGGAAGACGTGCTTCCGGCCTTGAAGACTGGTGTGCTCTGTTCTACTACCCACAGTATTTACCAGCATGCGCAATCTTAATACAACTAGGTATTCCAGGGTTTCTTACGGAATACAATACAATCCAATCCTAATCCTCTATAACGATGGTACGAACAAGCATTTGGAAATCTACCGAGTTGAAATGGGAGGATATGATGGCACACGATTATCTACTTCACGTTCTTGATAGACTTCTCATCTGATCTCCCCATTACTCTGCTTCTCCACCTTTTCACCCTGTTTCTTTTCCTCTTTTTTCTTGTCTTTCCGATCCAACTGTTTCCTTGGACTTGGGTCTTTCCTCACGTACACCTCGCCAACAGGGTCCCCTTCATTTTTCAAGACCACCCAATCTCCCATACCTGCCTCTTTCGGTGCTACTCGGATACCCCGTCCGCCACCACCGATGACGAGGTTACCAGGACGGTAAGTCTCATCAGCCTGCATACGCTTTATGGCAGAATGGTGTATCCATGCGTTATCTGGTATGTCCCGTGTCTCACCCATCGGCAATGGCATGGATATTGCTTTCCAAGTTCCATCTGGCCGAAGATCCATTCGTCGGAACGGCATGTATTCCATAACTTTCCACGAGATAACCGAGCCTTTGCTAAGACCATTGTTGAACTCAAGGCAGTCGTGTAGCACGCCTTTAGTGGCTGATGCGTGCAGAGCCTGAAGAAACGAAGAATGCGGTGTTGCTTCTGGTTGCAAGCCAGGTGCCCAGCCTTGCTTCTCGACGTCCGAGTGAGGGCTGTGAAACAGGTCTGGGGGTTTAGAAGAGCCTGTAGAGCTTGTGACTTGAACTTCTGGGATTGGTTGTCCATGGGCGGTTACAAGGTTCGGCGGCGCCGCATTGAAATCCTCGTCGCAGCATTTTAACTGCACCTTCTTTTCCGGGTCAAACTCTAATCCGGCCCGCTGGGCTTCCCTCACCATCCATACCAAGGGGCCGTGGCTCAGAGGAAATTCCTCTCCGGCAGATATTGGCCAGCCCCCGCCCAAATCTGCATGACCACCCGGAAACCATAGCTCTTCGACGTCTTGCTCCGCCGCTTCATCTTCGTCGTCATCATCATCTGGATGTCTGGCTGGCGTAAAGGAATTCTGCGAAGTAATGGAGTGAATCGAAGAACGGTCATCGTCTGACGCAGCATTGCGCGAAACTGCAGGGCTCGTCGACCTCAGTCGTTCTCGCCCTTGGACCTTAAGGCCTTCCTCGTCCTCTTGTTGAGTGCTTAGTCGAGAAGTAAACGGTCTGTTGGCTTCGCCACTGGATCGGAACTGACTTGAACGTCTTCGGAAGCGATCATATTGCGGCTTAGGTGGGGTCTCATTTGACAGCTCGGAAGCGTTAAGATGACCGCCAAATTCCAGTCTCCGAACATGACTCAAACCTGGTACATGATGATGGTGATGACTCAAGGACTTTGTTCCGGAGATCAAGTCTGACCGAAATTTCGCTCTTCGCTCATCGATACTTGCTGCATGCCGAATGACCTTTGCGGAACTTCTGGCCGTGTAAGGAAATTTACTCCTCTGCATCCATGCGTTTTCAAATCGAGGCACGCTGTTCACTAATCCAAATATCAGCTAGAATTGCATCCAAGCCGCAACATGCGGTGGAGTAAACGAGCCTATAAGTGAAGCCATGATTGGATTATGGAGCTAAACGAATATCATCTATGCGTACCTGTATCGAAGAGCCCCAGAAATCGAATCCGTCTTACCGGGCGGCTGAATGTTTCGCGGAATGCTTGGAGGAATATGAACATCTCCTTTTTCTTCTTCTTTTCTTCTTCATTCCCATCCTCTCTTTCTTGCCATTGCGCAAACGCTTTCCACGCAAAGTAAGCCATTTCCTCATTTCCCGCGCTGAGCAGACCAACGTGGTCAAGCATTTCAGCGAGGAAGCGGGCGATATATGCTCCTCGGCTGAAACCAAACACGAAGATGTCGTGGTCAACGTAAGTTTTCATCAGAAACTTGTACCCACCCATGACATGCTCGTCGAACGAAGTACCGACAGCCGAATCTTTTGCTTTCAAATACCATGATTTGAACCGCGCTCTCATGCTTGTATGAGAAAGCGAAGCAGTGTTCACGTACGTGCCAATGCCTGGCTGGTAGTAGTGCTGATCTCCATTGTTTCTATCAAGCATTCGATATATCTTCAGGATGTTACTATCAGCGTCGGTGCCTAGAAGAGCGTCAGTGCCGAACAAGCACTCCTGTATTGCAACGCAAAGACCTGAGAACTTGTTTCCCGTTCCATCAAAGCAAAGTATAATCTGTGGATGATTTTATCAGCTATCCCCAATGGTCCAAGATCATCTCTCAACGTACCCTTTTTCGTTCGCGAAATGGGCCATAGGGTTGGATAGAGGCTGCGCCAACGCCAGCACTGGAGTCTCTGTCACTATTAGGGGTTCCATTGACCTGCAAATGGGATTGCATGCTGGTTTATAGTAAGGATACCACAGACAAGATGCTACTCTTTCACTCGAAGAATCGCACGGCACATGGGTGAAAATGACAATATCGACACCAACTAAAAGAACAGAGGAAACAAACGATCAGAACGGACACGCTACTACCCCCACTTGAGCCACCCAAGATGACGGCTCCTCGTATAACCAAATAAGGTACCTCTACTACGGTATCAACGTAAGTGGCAAGTGTCATGTGCAATCACCGACATCCTTGCAGTACATGTTTGAGAAACCCTTCACGCGTGTCTCGACCAGCAGCTCTTGGATCATCATACCTACCTTAGTGCCATCTCCATGTCGGCTTGCCCAGCCAAATGCAGACGGGACCAAGGTTCAATCTCAATGGTTTCTGTCTGAAGAACGGGAGGAGAAGATATGTAGTCAGCAGAATTTGAGTTTCGTGCTCCAGACCGGCTTTCAACCATACATATTGGCCGTACATATGCACAACTCTAAGTATTGGCCAGCGTGTGATACTTTACTAAAACATCGAAGGTGGACATGTCTTAGCGGGATCGTCGAATGTTTTCCGGTTACGGAAGTACTTGGAAGAACAACGAACAATAAGGAAGGTAGGTAAGGGCGTGAAGCGTGATCTTCCGGCGCTTGTTCCCTCCCGCAGCTTGCACTGCACTGTAACTTCCGAGTACATAAGGTACCTTAAGGTTTCCCGGCCACGCTCGGGTGAGACCTTTAGCATTCCCCGCTAACCGGAAGGACCAAGCGGAAGATCTCGCCAATCGATCTTCCCAAGGTTTGCTCTAACTCCCTATTTCCCATCTCCAAATGTCGTCCTGCATCCTTTGTGCTTCACCCCGCTCTCGGGGTTGCACAACAGACTCAACAGTCACTGACAACGATGGATTCTGCTTCCGACTGGCTCACCATAAAATACCCCACCTGTAACGGTATTTCCCTTTCCCCCAATGGAAGTGAGATAGTCAGGTACAACTGCCCCCGGCACGTCAAACGGAAATCAACCGTGGAATCCTTTCATTGAGTTCGAGCTTCCATATATGGAGATATGTGGACGCCAGGCCGGATCAGACTTAGTCTTCCTTTCGAGAGACAGACCTTATTTCCAGATCTCAGATTGGATCATTATGATCAACAAACTTTCATGAAATCTGCACGAATGGTGCTAACGTTAGGCATTTTTCTGTCTGCATTGAGCCATTGACTAGTACTGTAGTACCGCTCCTCACTTCTCAGCTCGTTCGTACATGCGCCCCTAAAGACTATCATTTCCGATTGTCCAATGGCTTCGATTATTGGTAGCCGTGTGGAACGCTCCAATGCAACGCCAACCTCATGGAGTTCGCTAGTATCGTGGTCTCACGCATGGAGCTTCGATGCTTCTATGATGTAGCCTGTGCAACTAGGCTCATGCCGATTGAAGCTTCTCGCCTGACCCGAGGGGACTTTCCGAGGATGATCGCCCAACTGCATTGTGGGAAGGAAGCTCTCGTGCTTCTTTTCTTTTCACTCTTTTAACAACTACTCTCCTGGCTAGCCTCGTGCAATCGTTAGAATAGCCAATTAATTGATCATGCTTCGAAGGTTCTCATCAAAGATAATGGGTAGGGGGAAGAACGACGAGAGCAATGGCAATGCCAACGGGAGTAGCAACGGAGCCAAGGCAGAAAAGCCCAACGGTACCCGCAGGCAGAGCTCCTTGATGCCTCAGAAGAAGGCCAAAGAAACTGTAGACCATACGGCAAGCCGCGGCGAAGTGGAAGGCTCCTTTCAGCAATTTGCCCAGTTAATTCATGCCTCGCGTCGACCTTTGCCCACACAATCTGGCGATGGTGCTTATCTCGATCATACTGAGCCGTCCGGCCTTATGCAGGACCTCAAGAGCATCGGTTTCAAGGATGTCAATACATTGATGCAGGTCATGAAGCAAAAGAAAGCTGGAGGTCTTCAGGATGACAAGACCTATATCATGGAGCGTGTCATTCAGGTAAACCAGACAGTACCAAAAGCGTTCAACAGAAGCTGACGTCGTCACCAAGCTTGTCAGCGGACTGCCTGCCTTGTCCAAGACTCGTGTCGATTTGACGAACGCCTTCATCGACGAGCTTTGGCACTCACTTCCGCATCCACCTATGAGCTATTTAGGCGACAAGTTTGTCTACCGGCAAGCCGATGGAGGGAACAATGTAAGCGGTATCAAGCAATAGACGGGCTCTTTACTAAATACAGCAGAATCCTCTTTTCCCCACGCTAGGGGCTGCTAATACGCCATACGCTCGCTCGGCGAACCCTGGAACGCTTCAACCGGGTGCGCTGCCCGACCCATCCCTCATTTTTGACAGCGTCATGGCTCGAGGCGAATTCAAGGAACACCCAAATAAGGTCTCCAGCGTCTTCTTCTACTGGGCCTCCCTGATTATCCACGACCTGTTCCAGACAGATCATAAAGACTTTAATAATTCTCAAACCTCGTCATATCTTGACTTGTCTACATTGTATGGCGATACCCAGGAGGATCAAGATCAGATAAGAACATTCAAAGATGGCAAAATGAAGCCTGACTGCTTTTCGGAGCCACGATTGTTGGGTTTCCCGCCTGGATGCGGTGTCCTTCTTATCATGCTTAATCGGTAAGTCTAAATGCGCCAAATGCGTATTTAGAGCAAGGCATTAATAAATCTGAAGTTTTCACAATTTCGTAGTGGAGCAATTGGCAATGATTAATGAGAATGGGCGCTTTACTAAGCCCAGCGAAGGTTTGACCCACGAAATGCAGGAGAAGTCTTGGGCAAAGTACGACAATGACCTCTTCCAAACTGGGCGCTTGATAACATGCGGTCTGTATATCAACATTACGTTGCTCGATTACCTAAGAACAATCGTAAATCTGAACCGAAGCAATACCACTTGGACGCTAGATCCTCGAGCGGAAATGGGTAAAGCAATGCACGTTCTCGATTTCTAACGCTGTTTACTGATCAGAGATGACAGGCAAAGAAGGAACGCCTAGTGGCTGTGGTAACCAGGTTTCCGCAGAGTTCAACCTTGCTTACCGCTGGCATTCTTGCATCAGTAAGAAAGACGAAGAGTGGACTCAAGATCTTTACAAGGAACTCTTTGGGAAGGAGGCCAAAGATGTTTCCTTACAAGAGCTTCTCATGGGCTTGGGAAAGTGGGAACATAGTTTAGACAAAGATCCCCAGAAGCGCCCGTTCGCCCACTTGCAGAGAGACGCAAATGGCAAACTTCCAGATGATGGTCTCGTAAAAATTCTGACCGAGTCAATCGAAGATACTGCAGGTAAGTGGCCCAAGCCTGAAAACGACTTGTGCTTCGAACGAGGTTGCTAAAGTACTTCAAGGCGCTTTCGGAGCAAATAATATTCCTACATGCCTGAAGGCGGTCTCGATCCTTGGTATGATGCAGGCAAGGAAGTGGAATATCGGATCTCTCAACGAATTCCGGAAGTTTTTTGGATTGAAAGCACACGATACATTCGAGTCAATTAACTCCGATCCCGTAGTTGCGGATCAGTTAAAGCATCTCTACGAACATCCAGACTACGTTGAGATGTATCCTGGTCTCGTTTCGGAAGACGCCAAGGTTCCTATGGTGCCAGGTGTGGGCATTGCTCCAACCTTTACGATTTCCAGAGCCATACTCAGCGATGCTGTTACACTAGTCCGTGGAGATAGATTTTACACCGTGAGTAATTCCAAGAGATTCGCAAAGCCTCCTGGACATGGAGCTGACTATACTTAGCTTGATTATAACCCCAAGAATCTCACGAACTGGGGTTATAGTGAGGCCCAGTATGATCTAAACATTGAGCAAGGCTGGTAAGATATTCCTTGGGAGCGGTCGACGCCAGAACTTACTAACATTCGCCAACCGCTGGAAGTGTACTGTACAAACTGTTCATGAGGTCGTTCCCGAACCACTTCAAACCAGACTCTATTTATATCCATATGCCCATGACTATTCGTAGGTAGCACCGGTTACCACTTCTTGCATACATCGCTAACTTTCAAATTAAGCGTCTGAGAACAGGAAGATCATGCGCAGTCTTGGACGTGAAGAGCACTATTCCTGGGACCGGCCTGCTTTGATACCACCGAGGGTCAACTTCACTTCCTATATAGGAGCCAAGTACATTCTAGAGCATCAAAACGATTTCAAGGTGACATGGGGAGAGGCTACCGCGTTCCTCATGGGGAAAGGAGGGTCAGACTTTATGCTGAGCGGCGACACAAAGTTCCACGCCCAACAGCGACAATTGATGGGCAAGTCCCTTTACCGGAATACATGGCATAAGCAAGTAAAGGAGTTCTACGAACACATAACACTCAAGCTGCTGCATGAGAAATCTTGTAAAATTGCCGGAGTCAACCAGGTTGATATAACACGAGAGTAAGTGTCATCCCTGACCCAGGCTCTACACGACAACTGACCCTTAAAACAGTGTTGGCAACCTCGCTCACGTTCACTTTGCCGCCAATGTTTTCTCTCTTCCGCTGAAGACCGAAGCTCATCCTCATGGCGTATACTCCGAGCAAGAGATGTATATGGTGCTCGCAGTCATCTTCGTTTGCATCTTCTTCGATCTCGAACCCGCAAAATCTTTCCCGTTGCGTATGGCTGCCAAGGCGATCACAGCTCAGCTTGGGAAGATCATCGAGGCCAATGTCAACATGGTGAGCATGACGGGCTGGATAGCTGGAATCGTTGACAACGTCCACCAAGAGAAGAGCCCCTTGACTGATTATGGTGTGCACATGGTACGAAAGTTGTTAGATAGCAACATGGGCGTGAAGGAGATTACTTGGTCCCAGATCCTACCTACAGCTGTAGCGATGGTCGCAAACCAGGCTCAAGTGGTATGGCTATCCCTTTGTGATACAAGCAGCGTGCTGTTACTGACGTGCCAGTTCACCCAATTACTCGACTACTATCTATCGGATGAAGGCAAAATGCATCTACCGGAAATCCACAGGCTCTCAAATATCGACAGCGCTGACTCAGATGACAAGATCCTCCACTATGCAATGGAAGGTATCCGTTTGAACGGTACCTTTGGCTCCTATCGTCAAGCAGCAACTTCTTTGATCGTTGACGACAACGGCCGGCAAGTGCCTGTCAAGGCAGGTGACAAGGTTTTCTGCAGCTTCGTAAGTCATGTGTATTGTTAAAAAGAAGACACTACCAACTCGCTGACGCTGCTCTCAGGTGGGCGCTAACCGCGAGGCTGAGTACTTCCCTGAGCCAAACAAGGTACGCCTAGACAGGCCTATGGACGTCTACATTCACTATGGTATTGGTCCGCACGCTTGTCTTGGTGGGGACGCCAGCAAGGTGGCCTTGACGACGATGCTCAAGGTTGTCGGACGGCTCAACAAAATCAGGCGCGCACCAGGCCCCCAGGGTCAGCTCAAGAAGATTCCAAGGCCCGGAGGGTTTTATGTTTATATGAGAGAAGACCATGGAAGCTACTGGCCGTTCCCAACAAGTACGTAATGGTGACGAAGAAGCCGCTCGAGAATTAGATGCTAACTGCAAGCTATAGCCATGAAAATCCATTGGGACGGAGACTTGCCGCCAATGAAGAAGCTGTAGAGTGAGCCATGGGGATATCACAGGGACAGAGAATCGAAGAACGATGCGAGTGACATTGCTACTGTAACTATTCTTTCCTATTCACAGGCAAAGCCCACGCCGCTTGACGGATCCTCGACAGTCGTTCCTCTATAGGTTGTATCTTGACAGACGAATACCCTCAAAACCAATGTTAGCCATCTTAGTATCATTTAGCCTAATTCCTCTACTCTCTTGAACTCACCGAACGCGCCTCTATCATGCATGACCTCCGTAGACGTGGAAATGGAGACGATGTGTCGAAGGATTCCCTACCACCTATCGACACGATTGATCCGAATTCCCATCATTGTGCCTTCCCAGATCAGGGCAATCAATACATGCCCTTAAGTCAGGTACAGTAATTTATCGCCCCGAATCCAACTAAAAGCTTTGCGTAATCATAGCTTAACGAATCAAGTAAGTTCCTGTTGATTAAGATACAAAGGTTATCGATAACATGAGTGAAGATCATGGCCATCTGTAGAGTATAGAGTAGATCGATCCAACCCAAAGCCCATTCATCACAACAATAGGTAGGTAACATCCTCGACTCCCATCTTCTCAGACGTGTCACACTTAACCCCTGAATCACCTGGATCCAGCACGCGCAGCAAAACATTCTTTCTACAGTAAATACCTACCAAGTAGGGCCCAGGCAACCGATGACCTACCTACATACCTCTGTTGCACCGACATTTTCTGCATCAAGTAACAGCTTTGATTGAATCTTAGTTGTTTTGACGATGCAATAGAAGTCTCCAAGTCAAATAACTTCAAGTCTTTACAGAACCTTAAAGTACGGTAGGTGTTAAAGCATCGGGCCATTGAAAGAAAAGACAGCCCGGAAAGGCTTCGGTGCCACTTTCGGTAGAGGTTGTGGGGTACCGCTGTTTTTGGTTTAGTTGCCGCATTTCCCGGAGCTTTACGGGACTTCGGCGGCAGTCGGCACAAGTGGGTGGTATCCTGGCAAACGCGTCGTCATACAGACTACAGTACTCGGCCAACCACCAGGGTCCAGAACTGCAATCCTGGGAGAACAACACACAGAGAGAGACCACCTCTTCACTCTATCCACACAGTTATATCATCTACGCCCGCAGCGCTTCAGAGTCCCGAGACACGTGGACATGAAATAAACATCGTGCAGCGACAGACCTCACACAGCCAGTGCCAGTCACAGCCAGTTGTCCAGATCAGCAGGCACGTTCTCGTCAACTTGCCCCACCTCATATCGACTTAGCGCCCACTATCGAGGAATCAGAGCAATTTAATAATCAGGATTCTTCTTCGCCATCTATTCCTTTCGACTATACTCCGTCGGACCCAATACCAATCCCAAGTCGCACGAGAAGCCCTTCACAACCCACCACTCCGTTGACCGCGAGAATAGGGACAAAACGGTTACTTCCCATCCGACTATTACATCCCCCGTTGGAAACCGCATTGACCCGGCTCTCAGAGAGGAGAGGACCAGTTCCAAAAAAAATAAACCTGACCACAACGTCGAGCAATTCCCACCTCTTGCTAAACCCCGCTCATCAGCAATACCATCGAACATGCGCTCCGGTCAAGATTCACAAACTTACACACCTTCGTCACCCCTCTCTCCAACTATGCCTACTCCACCAGTTCCCTCAGCCCATCACGTCCGCGCCAATGCCCGCCGCGCACCACTAGCGGCCAATCTCAGACTCTCTTCTCTTCCCCGCTTCCATCCTGCCAACTTCCCCTCGAACGACTCCTCTTCGTCCACGTCCCCTCGAACAAGCTCCCGTCCCCCATCCGCTCAGTACCCCCCACGTCCTCTCTCCGAAGCACAAGTCAAACTCCAGCAATACCAACGCGATCTGATCGCCGTCGCCGCCCGCTCTTCGCGCTCCGTTATCTCTCCTACTGCTGGCGTGAAGCCGAGTCCGCCACGCTTGCATCCATTGGGGAGTCCGGGACCTGTAACACCAATGATGTTGGAGGGGCAGGGCGATTACTTGATTGCGGGGGCTGGTGGGGCGAACAGTAAGATGGGTCTAGTGGGGGATGGGCGGGAGATGGTGGAGAAGATGATTCAACAGGAGAATGAGAGGCGGAACTATCCTGGGAGGAAGGAGAGGATTAGTCCGGCCGTTAGTCCAGCGGGAGGGCGTGGGTGATTGTTGAGCTCATTGCTGTCATGGCAGTGCTCGGTCACGGCACCTACTTGCGCATGACTACCACGGACTCCTTTTCGGAATTTCGATTTCCTTTTATGGGTTATTTACGGCTTGTATCACCACGGCGTCTCAACCACGGCATATTCCATCATCAAGATTGCGGACCGAAAATACCCCCATGGCGTTATCATCACCAACCAAAAGGCATGAATCGACAATACCCCAACGGCGTTCTCATTCACAACGAAAGGCATACGGGGCATTGTATTTTCATTTCGACATCATCCTCACGCATCGGTATCTTCGATTCTAAAGGCTCTCATATCATACCATACGAGTGACGTCGGTCCGCGCTGGTGCTGACATTCGTTTACTCTACTTTGTTCCTGTTCACGAAACATGGCTACGGGCACGCTTGCTTGTTAGATGCCACAAAATGTTTCGCTCCGCCAAAGGTGGGAGGCGTTGAGCTTTAGGCGCAATGATAAAAACGGAATGGTTGCATAAATATTTCTTGATTCATGGTGGATGTGTGATTCGGCTTGTTGAATATTGGAATCGTCGACGCGAGCCGACTTGGCTTCTGGGCTTCGTTTCGTTTCGTTTCTCCCCTCCCCACCTTCCACCACCCCCCTTTTCCTTTCCCACCATCTCATCCTCTCCTCCTCCCTCCACCCCATCATCCACACCAACCACCCCATCCCTGTTCAACCACCCCACTCACCGCCCCCCTCCCCTCTTACCGATAACAAAAGCCGCTGCTCACGACATGGGTTTCTCGTATCTTATACTGATGAGAGGGTGTAAAGGTATTGGGGGAGGGGATGTTCTTGGGAGGTGGGATATGTGCTGGATATACGGAGGGCGCAGGGGGTTGATACACGAGGTTGGAGAGGGGGCCGGGGGGGGTAAAACGACAAGGCAAAGTTGCAAGTGGATAAAACGCAACGCTCCCCCCAGCGTTCACAGAAAAGTTCACACACACAAAATGTTGTTGTCTCTCCTCTCTCTCTCCCTCTCTCTCTCTCCCCCAAACCCCCACCTTTACTCAGTCCCCCCCAAACCCAAAAATCAATCCCAGCAAAAACGCAACCCCAACCTAACGCACTTACGCTATTCATTCACACATTTACACATAACATAAAGGGGATGGAATGGGAATGGGAATGGGGGTGAGTGGGGTGAGTGAGTGGTGTGGAGTGAGTGGAGTGAGTGGAGTGAGTGAGTGGGTGAGTGGGTGAGTGGGATAGAGGGATAGAGGGATATATATACATATACATAGATGGAAGGAAAAGTTCGGGGGGGGTGTCGGTGATGGGATGGAGGGAGTGGGGGGGGGGGGTTGATTTTGGTGGGTCGATGGGTTGATTTTGATGGATTGATTTTAGCAGGGGGGGGGGCGGTGGTTTCTAAAAGGGGTTGCGACGGGAGGATGTTTGGGGTTTTAAGATAAGATGGATGGATGGATGGATGGGTTGGGATTTATTATTATGATTTATGACGGGGCTTCTTTTTATGCTGATGGCTGGTGTATGTATGTATGTATCGTTTTTTTTTTCCGCCGGGAAAGAAAAGGAAAGAAAAGGAAAGGAGAGAATTACTGTAGCCGCCATCCCAAGTCACCAGTTTTCAATTTCCGCAGTGCGCGGGTTTCCTTCGCCGAAGAAGATGACTTGGATCGTGATGTCGTCTCTGTTTGTTAGTCAGTCAGTCAGTTCCGTGTTATGGTTGACGACTTGTTACAAAAGTGCAAAAAAGGCCATTCGGCAAAAAAAAAAAAAAAAAAAAAAAAAAACTCACCTCACTCGCCTCGAAAACGGCGGCTGCGCCATCATCGCCCCCCGTGATAGATCCTCGTCCCCGCCCCCCAACGCGTTCCTCGCTAGATGCGTCGCTGCGTTCTCGTCCACCACGACAAAGGATTTCGGGTTGGCGAGGCGCTGGCCGGTGTAGTTCCGATCCGCTTCCGGTTTCCGGCCTCGCAGTGCATCGTTCTGGGCCGGAGAGGTCAGCAAGCCCATGGACGGTTGGGGCAGGGGTCCTTGTTCCGGGTCGTGCGTTTCGAGCCAGCGGCCGACGAGCTCGACGGCTTGGGCGTTGGTGAGGTTGTCCCAGAGGCCGTCCGAGGCCATGATGACGAAATCGCGGTTCTGGGGTTCGATTTTGGTGGTCGTGATGACGGGTTCGGCGGTAAGGTATGGGGGCGTGAGACAGCCTTCCCTGGGCGCAGGCCCGTAGAAACGCTTTGCTGCTCTGTCTTGAACTGGGCGCGACCATTTCCAGCGGCCGTCGCCAAAGGCACGGGTCACGGCTAGGCCCAGCAGTCGGCCGTTTTTGATCACGTCGGGCTCGTCCGGGTGCTCGGCTCGGATCCTCGCCGCCTCTGCCTCGTTGAAGCCGGTTTGGTCGACGGAGAGCGGGATGGCTTCCCATACGCCTGCGGCGTTTCGCCGGCCGAGGACTGCGCGGGAATCGCCGGTGCAGGCAACCCGAAGGAGTTTGCTGGCACGGTCGTAGATGGAGAGGAGGGCGCAAGAGCCGGCATAGCCGGGAGCGAGCTCGGCGATTGCGTCTGCGAGAAAGCGGGGGCTCATGGCGGCAGCGGCACCAGTTTCAAGAATATCGGCATCTAGGCGGAGAAAGGCGGATTTGATGGTTTGGGTGATGAGTTCCGGAGGTGCGCTGCTGATTGTGGAAGTCTCGTCCTCGGGAGGGAGTTTGAGGAACTCCCTGACTATGTAGGGGACTAGGTATTCATGCAGCGTGATGGCTGTTTCAAAGCCCCTAAAGCCGCAGATATCAATACAGGGAATCTACACAAAGCAAACGAAACAACACAAAAACAGGATTCCAAGACTCACGCATGTCCATCGAAAACCCCCCAGACAAACCACTTCAAATTCTCGCCGATAACATTCGGATCACCCTGCGATCCAAACACAGTAATCAGATAATCCTCGCAAGGCTGATTACTCGGGATCCGAACAGCATCGTAGCGAAGGACACCGGTAGGCGGCCCGAGACACCGGGAACTCTCTTCCCATCGCAGGTTTTCGTTGACTTCTTCGGCGGTTGGGGGCCGTAGGAAGGGTTCGTATTTTACCGTTCGGCCATCGAAGCCTTCTATGGGGTCGGGGACGTCGAGAGCTTGAGGATGGTTGAACTCGGGGCTGAGATGTTTGTAGGCGAAGCCGAGAAGGCAAAGAGCTGGGAGAGCGGTGAGGATGTTGAGTCCTGGTTTTGGCCCTGGTGAGGTATTTGATGCATTTCGGGTGGATGAGAACGGTCTTCGATGTTGTTTGACAAAGTGGGCAGGTGACGATGAAGAGTGGACTCGAAACGCTGGATGGTTTGATAGCCGTCTAATGATTCTGCAGCTTGCTCGGTGTATATGGAATTTTATAGCGGACATTTTTGTGTCAGCCTTATTGGCGATGTTTTGTATCCGTACTTTTTTTACTTGGAAATGCTTTGAGCTATCTTATCACAGATATCTCAAGACCACGGCAACCAGAAAACATCGCGAAGCTATGGATTTCCGTAAAAATACATGTGCAATGCGTGAACTCAAGTTTTGACGCGTCCAATTCAAATCTGAAAGTCTGTCACAGCACCAAGCTAGGCCGGTTTGGGATATCACCAGTTTCTACCCTTTCAGTTGCGTTCGTTGCAACAACATTCTGCTGCTAGAACTGCTGATTTCTGTTTATGAAAGTATCTTATACGTGTCTAGCTAACTTCTTACATGATGCTTGGACCAAGCCAAGGGAAAAAACCGTTCCATCTCAATCGAGAGTGGTCGCTTGCGAATTTCCATTGTTTGGATTGTCCATAATTGCAGATGTAGTACACAAGTCAATCTTGCACGCCCAACCCAATACTGCACAGCTTTGCTTTGATCCTATTACGGACATGGATAGCGACCCATCCGAGATTTCGGTCCCGGTATTAGTAGATCAATCTCAGCGGATGAGCGACCCTTACGGTTTGTCGAAAGAATAGATCCCTCTAAACCTGATTCAAGAGCGATCCTCTAGTGAGCGATCACTCAATTAATATATCTACTGTATGGGGGGTAGTGAAGATGATCAACTAATGAAAAGGAGAATATGTAAGATGCCAAAGAGATACTTTGCCTTGAAGGCTAGAGGGATGGATGTGCGGTGGAATTCATATGACATTTGACTCGAACTAATCGAGGACAAACGATTCAACGGCCGTAAGGTTACAGCAAAACTGAATCTATATCACCGTTATAACTGCCACTCGTGTCGCTTCGGTGATGTAATAGCCTACAAGGTATCCATCAGTAGACCGAAGAGTTTGCGATGCCGAAAACAAGCAATGGCAAGGCGCTTGACCAACGAAAAAGGAGAGTGAGCGAAAACACATACACTTGACCTTGAAGATATCTGCCTTTGTCGTGGGCCCTGCACCGTCGAACCAGCCTTGCAAAAAATGCAAACCAAGATTACATATCCAAGTGGAAACTGACTGGTATGTACCGAATGCTCTCATCATTATGGGGACGTAATCACCATTGTAGCTGTGCCAATGATCACCTACCTTACCTTCATGCATGTATGAAGCCGCGCGTCAGCAAGTAGAAAAAAACATCAACAGAGAGCGACAGGAGATTAGTCCTCCAACCAATGAGCTATGAACAAGTAGAACTACCGCTGTATTTGGGCGTGTCTGACATTTGCGTCTTTGAGGATAAACACTACTTGGGATGATTCATCATGATTCATCATGATTATTCTATACTGAATAATCAGTGGTAAAAGATTTTGTTGTCCAGATCTAAGTCAAGTTGTCGATGCCTCGAAATGATTATGATGAAACGCACGGGTGATGGCACAACACTCCGCTCAGGCAGCTGTTGGTGGTGTGTTTCAGGAGCGCCGGGGGCTATTTCTTCGTTCTAGACTTTTACTCGTACCAACTTGCTACCTTCATGTCCCGTGCACGCCGTCGGACTTTGTATGTCATCATTGTTGCACAAACTCTATTCCGCTCCGACTCTCCTGGAAGGGACATGAGGTACGGAGTACGGGGAGGTATGTATGCACGTTTAGATAGCAACAGTTGATAAGGTGCCTACTCGGTAACGCACTGGGGCCCGACATGCGGGGGACGTGTCAATTATGCTCCTCCATCTCCTGCAGACGGAGGGTGCAATTGTGAAGTGATTCGATCTCAGGTTGTTCCGACAATTCCGGAATACAGCAGCGTTTCGCCGAATGGGGCCGATCTCCGTTAGCTTCCGAAACGACCAATCGTTTGATTGAAGATTGCTCCTGTGGCGCAATCGAATTCCCGAAGCAATGGGATTACTGTACCACCGCCGTAACGCCGTCATCCGACTTCATCCCTTTTTGGTGCAGATGCGACTACGGATACCTAGGTACCTTAGCATCGACCATTCCTTCGTTGGGGCTGCATCCACCTCGAAGTCGGTGGGTGTGTGTGTGTGTGTGTGTGTGTGTGTTTGTCTGTGCATTTCGTTTCGTAACGGAGTCATCTTCTTCTATTGCCCTACGGTTTGATGCTCACACACTGTACGGAATACTCGGTATAAAACCACAGGATAAAACCACAGGGCTTCCCACAAATTGCAATCATCTTGCCTTATCCCGGCTGCGGTTGGGCGCCTTGGCTTTGGTACTTGTTGGGTACGCACTGATCCCCAATTGAGAAGAGGGGAAATGCAGGTGGCAGGGGTGAAGTCTTCGTTTCTTCGTTTCAAGATGCCGAGATCAGGCGCTATCCTGCAGGTGAAAAGCCAATTTGGACCTCCGACTTTTCAGTACGACAGTACGCATACTGTACACGCACTAAACACCCTTCAGGGGTTGGGATACCACAGGACGCCAGGCGTGATACTCCGTAGTGCAATGAAATCTATGTATATTGTACGCGTATCGGCCTTAGCAGCAGTGTCATGTTTTAGCTTGCCGTGACCACATCGTTTCCTAATCTTATCGTGGTGTTGGTACCTGCGTTAGCGTTGAATTCACGGGTTCATAATCCAAGTGATATCCTTCTTGTGCTCGCTCTTTCTTCTTCACCCTCTTCACCCTCTTCACCTTACCCCCACTTTCGCTTTCCGCTCATTTTGTTGCACTTCAGAGTCCGAGACTCTTGTGCACCCACGATCATTACTGACGCTCACTGATACGTTCTTGACGAACCACACTCCTTGATTCTTCTACCCTAGATTTGATATCTAGACTGCTCTTCAGCAAATTCAAACAAAGCACAACACTCCAAACTACCAGCAAGATGCGGTTCAACACTCGACGTAGTCCGACCGCAGGGCTATTGGCAGCCCTCGCCACACGCGCCAACGCAGAAGGTTACTTCACCATCGGTATGGGGATGCCAGTCGCGATTGAGCGAGTCGACCCTCTCCTCGCCGCCGGACAGGTCTCCAACCACGTCCACTCGGTCATTGGTGGTAACGCCTTTCAGGCCACGATGGACTTTGCTACCACCCAGACGTCGACATGTAGCACGAATAAGGTCCGAGACGACTTGAGTAACTACTGGATGCCTGCTTTGTACTTTAAGGATCCCAAAGACGGATCCTTCATTCGAGTTCCGGAGCTACCGTTCCACAAGATTTACTACAAATTTGGCACTGGAGCCGGACAACCAGATCCCGAAATGAGCGAATTCCCCAGCGGTTTCCGTATGATCACTGGCAACGCTATGTTACGTCAAGACGATGGCTCAATGGATACCCCCGGGAACCAATTGAACTGGCAATGCCACGCTAGCGGCGGTACCATCAACGGTACTGCAGGTGGCTTCCCGACTGGGTTCACTGACTGTGATGGAGGAGGCTTGAGTGGCCTTGCTGCCTCTATTAGATTCCCCTCGTGCTGGAACGGCCAAGATTTCAATCCAAAAGATCCCCAAGCTCACATGGCCTTCCCAATCAACAAGGACGGAATGGCTGGCTGTACCGCACCCTACAACGTCAAACGTTTCCCGGAGATCTTCAGCGAGTACTGGCTCGACACTACCCCTTTTAACGGCAAATATGGTGCGAACGACAAGCCATGGGTGTTGGCTCAAGGTGACCCTACCGGCTTCGGGTTTCACATGGATTTCGTATGTATACCTCTTCTCTTGAAGCTATAGGTGTATGAAGGGATTAGGCTAATCTTTACTAGTTGGCTGGATGGAAACCAGGTGTTCTAGCACAGGCAATGAAGACCTGCACCATTGGCGGTGGAGGCGATCTTAAGGAATCCCGGTGCTTCGGCACCGCAGGAATCCGTCCGACAACAGAAACTGATAACTGCCGAGTCCCGAAACCAGCCGTCAACGAGAACGTCGGTCTTACAGACTTCATGGCTACGGACGGCGGCAAGACGCCTGGTGGTAACGTCGGAATGTCGCTCCCTGGATGCAATCCAATTCAGCCCGGTCCTCAGAAGGCTACCATCCAGAAAAACTGTGCCAATGTCCAGAACTCTCTCGTATACGGTGGAGGATCAGTAAGCCCGGATGCAATCGGCTCTGGAAACGCTTCTTCTGCCTCTGTGTCATCAGCTGCACCCACGGCCTCGTCTGCTGCGTCAATGTTATCATCTAGCGTATCCTCCACGGCGTCCTCAGCTTCTCTTTCAGCAGTGACTGATAAGGTCTCCCCGGTCGCTCCTATCGCTACTGCACCTGCAGATTCATCAACCGCAGCCTCTGCCTCATCCACCGCTGCATCCACCGCTGAGGCCTCTACCCCTGCATCCTCCAGCAACGCCACCCCCTCAGGCCTCACCCCGTCAACAATCAAGGGTGCTTCTGAGGACTGGAAAGTCGTAGGCTGCTACTCTGACCTAATCAACCCTCATCGCTCTCTCGACGACAAGTTCGAATACGACCCACACACCATGTCCGACAAAGGTGTCACTGCGACCAACTGTGTCCAGCGCTGCGATGCTCTCGGCAAGAAGATTGCGGGTATTGAGAACGGAGGTCAATGCTTCTGCGGCGACTCCCTGAAAGATAGCTCTGAGAAGGCCGGCGAATGCACTTCCAAGTGTGATGGTGACAGCTCAGAGATTTGTGGTGGGCCTGCAAGACTGAGTATCTACACCAAGTCTGGCTCGCTTTCTGTCAAGAAGCGACACGCTAAGCACCGTCGCGCCGGTCATCACTTTGTGACCTCCATCTAAGCGCCCTCAATCAAGTACGGCGCTCGGAAGACTCTAGCCATAGAGTAAGGATGGATAGGGTGTCTGGTTGGGTTTGTTACCGGGATGTGTTCGGGAAATTTTCACTTCTGCGATGATCCGGCGAAGGCTCACGTTGGCCATTTGTAACGACAAGCTTTATGACTGCTAGCTGGAGCTGGATGTAGGTTGGAAAGGGTTTTAGCTAGGGCATAGAGATCATGCAAAAATCATCATTGACAACTAAATTCAAGTCCACAATAGTATACGATGAGTATCATATCTGACGGCTTTAACCACCGTACTAAAATCACTAACCCTTCAATCATATCGTTGTATGCAAATGTCTGGTTCAGTTTTCGGGTTTTAGCGAATTTGGCGGCGAAAACACACAAATCTGCCCCGAATTTGGTGCAAATAGAGCAAATATTTAGATACCATCCCCACACCCCCAAATCATCCCCAGGCTTCATTTTTGAAGCTATACAAACCTCAGTCTTACACGGGGGCAATCCTGGATCCTAGCATGCCCAAAGCTCTTTACCCAGGACCTTGGAGACGAGATTCAATTTCACCTCGCCCGTGGCGATAGCACAACGTTTATACACAAAGCCACTCATACTACCAAGCAACAGATCAATCGTATGCGTAAAAAACACCTTCATTTCAGCGATGTGACGCCTGCGCTTGGCAAAATGGGTAGACCGAGAACTTTGAGTGAGTATCATGCTCAGGAGCTCCTTGACTTTCTCAGTCAACGATTCATCGTCTATCAGAATGACATGATCTGATTTCTATACGACGAATTTGACATTGTCATCAGTCAAAGCACTATCAGCAGGCTGCTCAAACAAGCTAGATACAGCAGAAAGATCGCTCAAAGAGTCGCTGCTGAGCGCGATGAGAAGCTTCGCAGCGAATGAAAACGACGACTTATGAGCTGAACTTCAAATCAGCTGATCTTCCTCGATGAAAGCGCTGCTTGTGAGCGAACACTGTCCAATAGACGATGCACCAGGCTCCAACCCGAGCTCTCGATCCCAACAACCCAAAACAACAGCACAAAAGGTAACTTATGCCTCCTCCTCCCCTCATCTTCTCTCCTATCCCCCACCAGACCTCTCAAACCCATCCCTCCGCCAACATCTCCTTCACCAACCTCCCCCCATCACCTCCTCCCGCAGTTCTCCCTTCCAACCCGCTGCAAAAAGCCAACAAGCTCAGTCGAGATTCTTGCAGCTACCATGGCTGCTGCAACATGCAGCTACCGAAGAACTATATCTTCTCTGACAAGGTGCCGCACAAAGCTCCTGCACGCCATTCGCAGCACCGCACACATGCACGCTTGCTCTAGCGATTCCATCATAGCCTTGCAGCTGTTGACCAGCACCGCGACGATTGATCTTTCTCGCTCAACAGTCGCCTGGAAAAACCGGTCAGGCGCTATCGCGTTGCTGTGGTACATGCTACAGTACGTCAGCGGTAGCTGGGAACGGTTTCTGTCGCTGGCAGCTTTGATGCGGAGCGTCGACGGCGCAGATTTCGTCCGCCGTTTGCGGTTTGTTTTTGTTGGACGGGAGAGATCAGGAGCGTTCGCATTCTCTGTCCGCTTTGTGGATCCGCGAGATGAAACATCTTTGGTTCGTTTTGCCAGGACATCTTGCCAGTGGCTTTTTCAGTCTTGCACTCTCGTGTTCATTTCCTTGCATGCTTAGTTTCTCTGACGCCGTCTTAAGTCTCGCTTTCTCGCCAAGCGGACTGCGGAACCATGGTCTCACGATCTAGGACTAGACGCAAGCGAATTGTCTGCATAGCATTGCTGCTTCTTTGGTCTTCGCTGTTCTTAGGATCTATTGACTCTTTCGAAGCATCTACTTCTGTGAGTTTTAAAGCTCTGCACACTTGCGATAACATTCGTTTCTGTGGCAGTCTGAGCGCTGAGGAATAGATAGTCTTTCCAAGGTTTTAAGTTTACGAAATTTTCTTTGTTTTCTAGGTTTCATTCGGCACGTCTCGTTTCATGCAATTATCTTTTTCTCTGACTTTCAACATGCCCCCAAATATGGGTGTGGTGGATTCGATGGGGTGTGACCGAAGCCAGAGGGAACATTAATTATAATGTCTATTGATCTTTCCCTCCTATAAAATCTTCTTTCACCTTCAAGACATCATCATGCCTTTATATACACACACACATCATTCCTTCACTACACCCCCTTACTCTCACCCTCACCCTCACCCTCAACCTCACCCTCACCCTCCTAGAAAACCCATGAACGTCATTCCCAGCACCACAAAAGCCACCAGCCACGAATCCGAACTCAGCTTCGCAGCCCCTCCCAAGTAAACAGGTGGGAACACAGTCTCGCCCGGTATCGTTCCATTTGCGGGTGGTGAGGTCGTCGCGGTCGTTGTCGTGGAGGATAGTGCTTCAGTCGTCGTATTGGGCGTATCGAATCCGGCCATGATGGCACTGCCAATGCTCTGTGCTGTCTGCAACGAAGACGCTGCACTATCATAGGGGATTGTACTAGTCCCGATGGCTATATCGGCTGTTCCGAGCGATATTCTCAGTCCGTCGATTGTGATTGCTGATCCATCGGCTGAGAGCGTGGAATCGGATATTTGTACGCCGGTGGGTTTGATGGTAAAGGTGACGCGGTTGATGGTAAGAAGACTTGATGGGAGGGAGGTTGGGAGGGTGAAGGTGCTGCTGTCAACTATCAATTCTGAGGAGCCTAATGAGATAACGGTGCCGGAGATTGTAGCCGCTGAAGCGCCTTCCGTCAACGTGGTGCCGCCGATAGCTATTGCAGCCGTATTGGCGGTGAAGGTGTAACTGCCGAGGACAGAGGCGGTGGGTGAGAGGGCTTGGGTGGGCAGATGAATGGTGGAACTGCCTAGCACAAGGCCTGAAGTGCTCAGGGACATTGTGGTTCCTGAAACCGTGATGGCGGTGGTGACGGCAGTGTGTTCATCGCTGCTGATGGTAGTGCTACTGTCGCCGTTGATGACAGTACTATCGTATTTGCTAAGGGACGTTTCGCTAGGCACGTTTGAGCTTCCCTCTGAATAAGGAATTTTACTTGAAGAGGGACTTGAAGAGAGACTTGAAGAGGGACTTGAAGAGAGACTTGAAGAGGGACTTGAAGAGGGAATTGAAGAGGGCGAGAGAGTCGAAGTCGGAATTGAATTAGGATTTGGACCTGGCAGAGCATGCGAGCTGCTGAGTTCCAGAGAGACAGAAGTTGGTGAGCTGATCGCTTGGGTGGTAGTTGTGATCGTCGTCGTAAGAGCATGAACCGGAATTTTGACACCAGGAGGTCCTTGAGGTGCGTCAATCATCGTGCATCGTTCCAAATTTGGGAACAACGTTGAAGCCCACGGTTGCTTTAATAGCCATGATTTGAGGTCGATTACGTTCAAAGCCGCAAACGGATCAAACGGTCCACTATTAAGCTGAGACATGTTGAAGTCTATTGATGGTATGGGAACGTAGAAATTCGATGGTAGAGGGACTTCTGTGGAGCTGACACCTGATAAGGGGGTAGGGGTGCGGTCGAAGAACTCGCCAGCCAAGGCACAGCCACAACTCTGGCCAGCCAGCACATTAGTCGGCACCTCTTGTAGACCTGAGGGGCACCCGCTATAGGACACCGTGGTTGTGGAAGCGATAGCGGATAACAGAATATATGGCGTTGGCCATCCGTAAGATGTGGCCGAACCAATGCTGCCGTCGGTTCCCCTTGCCAGGAAAATGCTTCCCCCGCCAATATACTGTCCCACCGCATGTAAAAAGGTGTTAATATATATCGATTGCGCCGCTGATATGCTAGAGACGTTGACTGTGTTGATATCGCCATAAATGGTAGAATATCTTGTGATTGCGGTAGCATTGGATCCGTAAGTAGTCACGAACATCGAAACAGTGTCCAGGATCAGACTGATGCTTTCGTTGTACCAAAGTATCTGTTGAAGGCCTCCATCCGGTGCCGCATTCGCATTGATTGCACATGGCGAGCAGTTCCAGTTCCCATATGTCGTTCCGGTCGTTAGGGGCGGCGCTGTAACAACGGGCGAAGAAGTTCTATTGGGATAGGAAATTGCTGAGTTACTGGTCAGTCCAGCACGAGAGAGGTAATTCTATGGGATTTACGCACGAGAAGTCGATTGTGCGACTACCCCGATTGGAGTAAAAGTAACCAACAATGCCCACCACCATGCCATCATACATCGACCCATTTTTTGGGGTTTAATCATATAAAAGTGGTATCACGAGAGAGAAAACACGTCGTTTCAAGAAATCGAAGATATACAGAGGTCTAAGATTTAAAGAAGAGACTGAGAGTATTTGACCGTTGCTGAGATTTGAACAAAATGCTGCTACAAATTTTTGATGTAAAAGGAAGGTTTGATCGTAGCAATATTCTATATGTAGTTGGTAATACACACAGCTGCGCCTCGATTGAAACCCGCATCCTTTTTAGTTAGCATCATGCTCGTGCCGTCGAGAAAGTCGTCCAAAATAAAAAAGCGGTTGAAATTTGACCAATCAGATCTTGTGTGATTGGTCTTGCATATCAGGATTCAGGATTCAGGACAAAGGTGACTACTGTGAAATTTGAAATAAACGAGCTACGCGAAATTCTTCTTACATCGTGGAAAACCATCAGTAAAAGATCGCATGATGCCAACTGATGCCGACACACGAAGCTCAGCTCGCTGAAAGCGATGATGTAGAGATAGGCGATGATGGAAAGAATTCGGGATTTGTTGATTGATACGGCCGCTTTACCGTATTAGGCCTGATTGTCGCTTACTTCCAAGTTCGTCTGGTGGTTTACAGTCCTCCTATGGCCTTTGATTGGTCGTCCGATCGAGCACTTCTCGGCGGCTGCGACTCGTGCCGCCGGTGGGCTGAGCTGCGCGGGCGGCTCGACCTTTGGTATCACGAAAAGACTCGGCTTACGAGTAAAATAACACGCATGCCTCAGATTATCTAATCCATCTTCTTCTGATGTTGGCTTATGAGCCTGCCGAAACCGCTATCAATGCTGGATAGCTTGCGTGAAGAATTGATCAACGCACGCTCCCATCTGTTATGATCCCAAGCATAAGAGCCTGTTAACATCGTGGTCCCTAACTTCTATAATGGAAATATCAAAGTGGACCATATTTTCAATAGCTTAACGAGAAAGATACGGTGGCAGGGAGAGGAAAAGGCAATAGTCAGGTACCGCTATCCAAAAATATTCGCCCTCCTTTTCTTAGATTCCTACTGCACCCAGCCTCTCCCCTCAAATTCCCGTACCAGTCGCTGCGCGTTTCCCAGCTCGCTTTCAGGTAGCCATGTGCTCTTCCAGCGCACCTTATATTCATCGCCCCCTCTTCTGCGCCGCTTCGTAACGATCCTCACGATCTCCCACTTACCGTCCTCCTTATCCGATACTGAGCCTCCCTGGCCCTGGGGCTGTTGGGGGAGCGGTGGAGTGATCGCGTTGGGAGGGCTTGCGGCCGCTGCTGCTCGGTGATCGTCTTCGCCGACGACCCGCCCACCTGGATGCTGAGGTAGAGCGATACTTGGAGAGGTTGGGCGATCGATGGGTTCGGTGGTAGGCTCGGTAGCGTGAGGATTCAAGCAACCGTGCGTCTTCGCCTGTTCCCTGGGGGGGAAGCTTTGGAGGGCTGCAGGGCCAATCTTAGACTCCACGCTAGTGGCCCTAGTAGAACCGCCAGTATCACCGTGGAGTAGTCAGAGAACTATGCTCCCTGCCTCGCTCCTCAGTTGCGGAGCTGTTGCTCTTGGGCGAAATGCTGCTGCGGCCGTTGGTCTCTCCGCGCGTATCTCCGTCTGCGTCTCCTTTCGCTCTGGCCGTGGGCTGGTCATCGCAGTCGGTTGGGGTGGGAGGTTCAGCGGAGCCAGTAGTCTTCCTACTCGCGTGGCCGACGCTCGATACCGCGTACGGTGGTTCCTGTGCTTGTCCGACACCTTGCAGGAGTTCCTCGAAAGCCAGAAAGGTGAAATCGTTCTCCTCGTGGTCGACCGCAAGATCGGTTGCCATCGAAGCATCCAGAAGCTGTTATTCGAACTCTCGTCGATACGGAGGACCAAAGACATTACCATTGACGTTGGACTCCTGGCTTCCACACTCCACCACTGGCTCGCGGGATCGATCAAAAAGGTCTGTCGGAGGGGATGCAGTCAGGTCGATGTATTCGGTCATGTCGAAGTCTTCAAATCGAACGCCAAGGGCGACCTTTGGCGCCCCAGCCTCGCAATCCTTGTGTGTGCTGCTGACGGTGGAAGCTCTACGTTTGCTGCTTGCAGAACGCCTCTGAACAGGTTGAAATGCAGATGAAGGAGGTTGATAGTGGTGAATGGAGTCCAAGCTGACAAAGGTCATTCCAACGTATGGCACTTGTGCGTGGGTATGGGAAAGTGCCCGAGATTTCAAATAAGCGATTCGAGAGAAGTCTGAGGCCCTAATCACGGCGGCGAAAGGCGGGTTATATATACTCAACAGCTGGCAGACCATCCGCCGCAATCCTCTCCACACCCAAATCCTACCCCTTCGCATCGGCATTCAACGTACCACTCATCGCCGATCCGCATGCACCCCTCAAGGCGTAGAGACTTTGTCTCGGCGCGGCTTGACAGCCAATAGAGCCTCGTGTTCGGTCGTCCAACGCAGCTGGACCTCCAGTGCGAACCCGTAAACCTCTATCCCGCGTCAGGAGGTCAGCTGCAGCGGCCGAGCCCTTCGAGCTGAGACCGCCATGACGCATAGGCTGCATTGCTTCCTCCTCGATGGTTGGAAGAGCGAGATCCACGTCTCGAGGCATTGTCACGCAGTCCACGGTAGCCCTTGTACCAAGACTCGCCTCTCCTATCGTCCAATCATCTCATGTCCCTCTCCAGACCATGTACTTCGGTCAGACTCTGCCGTAATAGCCATTCACACCATCCAAGCGTTCGCCTCGTCGAGCACCTCGCCGAGCACCTCGCCACACACTCGGCGGCGCCTTCGCGAACCGAATCTTCCCCCGTTCGTTCGCCACTGTCACTCCACCGATCCATCTGACGGGCAGTGCACCCGCCCATCCTCGCAATCGAGCAGGCGCCACGTCAGCAGCAGCCTAAAACCTGGCAGGCGCTTTCGCGAGCGAGAACGCGTACCACCGCCCGTTCCAGACCTGTTGTGTAAGGGATCCAGCAGGTCTCCGGGCAACGCCAGACTGCGGTCCTTCACCCCTATTCGCCAGATTCGGTGCATCATCCCTGTTCAGCTTCGCATCTGCCCCTCGACGCCCCATCGTCAGAGCATAGTGTCAGGTGCACATCACAAAGGATTATGCACGCTCGCGGTGAGGCATTTCTGTCATTGGTCGTGCCAGCAGCTGTGCCCCAGCCCGATCATCGCTGGAGCCTGGATTCCTGCGTCGTCGCTGCCAGGGTAAGACTCTCATCCAGGGACATCGCGGAGTCGAGGCCGTTCCATTTGCCTCGGAATGGTTACATCTCCGTTCGAGCTGACCCCCCCTACAGCGGTGTAGAGGCACGGCGTGTCCAATGAGGGAGGCCCTGCGCTGCCACGGGCCCCGATCGTCGCACCAGAGTGCCCTGGTAATGAGGTGAAGAGGGGCACGCGTGCAGGATGGAGGGAGAAGCGATTCGAGGGCGATTGTAAGACCACTGCAGGCGAAATGAGGGGGCTGAGCGATCGGCGATGGGCGGCAGAGCGGTGACCGCAGAAGCCTGGACGAGGGACCGGCCACAGAGCTGTGAGAGGGAAACTTGAAAGGAGGATGCAGAAGCAGCGAGGGGAGGAGGTCTTTATATTGCAAGAACGCGGCGAGTCGGCGAACCCACTGCGCCATGCCCGAACGGGCCGCGCCAAACCCAACGAGGCGCCTCTTTCACCAAGACTCCTGCTCGCTTAGGTCATGTGAATACAGATGATGTGATTGGCTGGAAACCCCCTGTTTCCCCGCCTGAAGCTGTCAAAAATATCATTGGTCGACTAAATTCAACTGCGCAACGCGAGTAGTCGTTTGATCGATTGATCGTATCTTGCAACAACAACAACACTAATAATATTGTAACCCCAATCTAACTGCCAACGGACCGCATTTCGAAATACCAACTAGAAAGCTGTCATCTTCTAGGAAGTTGAATTAGAAAGGCCATGTAATGCTTACTTCGCCATTTAGGATTAAGACGATATAAGTCACATCGTGTGCATCGTGTGACTCCCAATCATCCAACGAGCCATATGAGGAATGAACGGTTTCGCAGACCACGGCCTGGATGACTCGGCCTTTGGGGAGAAGAAAGGCTTGAGCGAAAACATCAGGACTTTTGATGCCTTCCGTAAGACCCCCACTAATCAGACTCACTTTGGTAGTACACTTCGGAAGCAAGTGAAGCTTTGCTATGCTCTCATTTCTCTAATATCACCTGCTGCACTCCCACCCCAAGACTCCTCAAACGGCGCGTTCTAACAATCTTGAATAGCAAAAACAAAACCCACCTATACTCGCCGCAGCTCCTCCGGCGGCTACACCACCTTCGCTCTCATCATAGTCTCCACTATCCTCTCCTTCACCGAGCTCCTTCGTTGGTACCATGGCCATGAAACCCACCTCTTTAGCGTCGAGAAAGGCGTCTCCCACGAACTTCAGATAAACCTCGACATCGTCCTCCCTATGAAATGTAGCGACCTTCACATCAACGTCCAAGACGCCAGCGGCGACCGCATTCTCGCGGGGGACATGCTTACACGCGATGCGACGAGCTGGGGCCATTGGGTGGATTCGAAGGGGGTGCATACGCTGGATAGTGGGGAGATGGTCAAGGAGCAGGAGGAGGATACGCATGTGGCGCATGTGCTAGGAGAAGTTGGGGGAAGGAGGAAGAGGAAATTTCAGAAGACGCCGAGAAGGAAGAGGGGGGAGGCGTTTGAGAGCTGTAGGGTGTATGGGAGTTTGGAGGGGAACAAGGTGCAGGGAGATTTCCACATTACCGCCAGAGGGCATGGGTATATGGAAATGGGGGAGCATCTGGATCACCATGGTACGTCTACTACTTTCCTCCCTACACACCATAACCGCAAGGAGGCCCCCAGCTAACCAGCCGGCACCAGCCTTCAACTTCTCGCACATCATCAACGAACTCTCCTTCGGCCCCCTCTACCCGTCCCTCCTCAACCCCCTCGACCACACCATCAGCACCACCCCAACCAACTTCTTCAAATACCAATACTACATCTCCATCGTCCCCACCACCTACTCCTCCAGCTCCCGCCGCGTCTCCACAAATCAATACGCCGTCACATCCCAATCCTCCTCCGTCTCCGAGCGCAACGTGCCCGGCATCTTCTTCAAATTTGACATTGAGCCCATCCTTTTGACCGTCAGTGAGGAGAGAGAGGGTCTGCTGAAGTTGCTGGTTAGGGTTGTGAATGTGGTGTCTGGGGTGCTGGTGGCGGGGGGGTGGTGTTATCAGCTTGTGGGGTGGGGAAGGGAGGTGTTGGGGGGGAAGCGAAGGGGTGGGGAAGGGATTCTGCATGGGAGGATGGAGGAGGGGGGGGAGGGGGAGGATAGGTAGGGTGGCTGTGGTGTGGAAATTTCTATTTACCTGAATCTAGCAAGATCACGCCGGTCTCGGTCTGATTTCCCTCTGCTGCGACAGCCGGCTCTTCTTTTCTCTTTCCCCACCCTTTCCCTCGACACAAACACACACTCAGCCCCCCCCCCCCCACCACCACCGCAAAAACCAAAAGCAGCAAAAACAATTCCCTTCTGAAGATCCCATTGTTGCTTCAATGCTTTTTCGAGAAAAAAAGGAAAAACAGAAGCGAGGAAGAAAGAAAGGGGGTAAAAAAAAAAGGGTAAAAAAAAAAGCAGATCCTTTCATTGTTTTGCGTTTCTTTTATTGTTGTTTCCCCTTTAGTTCCAGCCAGTGAAGAGGGCGGTTTGAACAGAGTGTGTGTGTGTGGATGGATGATGATGATGGAAGGGATGATGGAAGGGATGATGGAAGGGAGGAAGGAAGGAAGGAAGGAAGGAAGGAATGGATGGATGAAAGCCGGATGGGGAGGACGTAAAGTAGAAGGACGGGACGGGATGGGCAAGGAGATTTAAATTTAGGAAAGTTTCAAAGAATTATGGAATAAACTACATATCTATAGCAACCTCACTCTCCCGCCCTATCCTGCTTCTCTCCTCTCTCTCTCCCCCTTTCCCCTCTCCCCTTTTTTTTAAAACCCTTCTCTGCAAACCTAACCTATCCCCTCCAACCAACCCCTTTTGCCCCATTTCTCCTACAAACCCGGATCAAACCAAAACAAACCTATTCGCAAGGCTCGGACTGTTGGTATGGAGAATCTGTGGAAGGGACGGGGAAGGGGGTGTTTCGGGGTCGGTGGGTGAGGAGGAGAGGGGAGTGGGGAGTGGGGAGTGGGGAGTGGAAACGGGTTTGGCGGGTTATGGGGACGAGTTGTGGAGAGAGGGAATGAAGGGGGGGGGAAGGATTTGATTTCGGTACTTTACGTCGCTCTCATCTTCTATCTATTTCTCTCACGAACCTCGGTTCACCACTCCTAATCTTACCCGCCTATTCCCCCACCTAGGCCTAATTCCCAAATCCCCCCAAAATCCCGCACGCATCCTTCATCGCACCTAAATCGCCATGCTGTGCAAGTTGACTTGTTGGATAACTGGGCTGGGTGGTTGACATGGAAGTTGTGCGGGTGATGATCGAGGAGGATCGGGAATTGGGGCTCGATGGGGATGTGGTGGGAATGGGGATGGGATGGCATTGGAATAGGATTGGGTGTATGGATATACCTCCGCCAGCATATCCCACCAACCCCTCAACCCTCTCCTCTTCATCCCCCCCTCCGTCCTTCCACTCCTTTTCCTTCACTCTCCCACTCGATTCCAATTCGATCCTCAAACCCTCACATCCTCCAAAACTTCACCACTCCCGTATCCCACAGAAATCAAGAATGCGGCAGGAATCTTGCTCTAGTCATTCACCGGACGTACGAAGGTAAGATGAAATTGCTAGTGCTAGCTTGTGACTGGAGTAGTGGCTTGTGAACTGCAGAAAGAGCCTGATAATAGTAGTTTTAGGCTAAGTCTTGAGACTCGATGCTACGATGCTTTTTGTGGACTTGAAAGGACAGCATTGTCATGAAGCATACACCAACCTATTGAAAGCAGACAGCGAACAATGGCTGTAGATGTAGACCAGGAAAAGTAGTTCCAACTGTACAGAGATTTGTCTCTATGCCACGTTTAGGATGCAGCTCTTCAATGCTAAAACGCCAGAAACTGATGCAAATAGACGAATACATTGATCTTATAAGAGGTAATGATTGTGCTGATAAGAAGAGATCTACCAAGCATGGAGCCCAGTTTTACATACCTTCGTAACAGTGTACCCCGATGGCCGTAGTCACAACAACTGGCAGCTTTTGAGGCAGCTGTCCCTAGGGTGTAGAGCGATGTTTGGGAGAGCAACTGGTAGACGAGTAGCGGTGAGAACAGTGGCTGCTGTAATGGATGACCAATACTTTGTGTCCGGTGGCTTCCATCACGGTTTCAGAGTAACAGCTCTATTCTGTAGAGCGGCTGCCCGACTCACATCTCATGTCCCACTAAAGGATAGTTCGTGACTGTGCTGCAACAGCTACGGCTACGACCGCTTGTCGAGGGTTGCCGCATGCCGAGTTGAGAGGCCAACGGATAGGTGTGTTGTCATCGCTTCTCAAACACACTGGGAGAGATCGCGCAGACAACGACTAAACTCGTGATGATCAATGCGGCCGCCACAAAAGTGATAAGGAAGATGCTTCCTCTGCTCGCAGGGAATTTCCCACGTATAATCCAATACTACACACATCACAATTCCGATCAGTAATCCCTCCCGCCAAGCGCATGGACCAAACCGGAATGGATTGCATACCTGGCTCTCAAAATACCTCCTCCCCCCGATCAGAAGCACCAGAATTGCAACACCTAAGAAAGTTGCCCCCAACGGCTTCCCCACCTGCCTTAAACGAAACGAGTCCGTTGGATTCGTGGGCTTCAATCCTTCCCTCTCAGAAATTGTAGTATTCAGTCTGAAAAGCTGCGTGATGGCGATGCCAATGGAGGCGAAGGCGAGTGAGGTACGAAGCCAGGCGAGGAACGTCCGTTCTGTTTTAGAGGAGGGGATACTGTTAGCTGGAGGATGTTGCTGCTGGGAATGGGGGATCTGGGTGGGGTTTGGAGGGGGTATTGTATACCAAGAGCGAGATGGTCTCGAGCAACGCTGCCTTTGTTGTCTAGCTCGACGCTGCCGTATTTCTCTACCAAATCCCTCCACCATCCTGTTCTTTCGTCTTGTCCTCCCAGCCCTTGCTGCTCCGCCAACGACGTTCTGCTGCTCTTCCTCGATCTAGCGGTGCCAACTTGTGATTCACAGCGTAACCCATTCCCCGAAAGCTTGGCGGTTGCGTTGTAGTTCCTTGACCCTCCCCTCTCCCTTCCCACTATAGGTGTAATTTCATCCGCAGAGCTCTCCGCGAGGTGATGCGGGGAGACATCATCTTCCATATCTCTTGTGCGGGACATCTTGGGAGACGATCTTGGGGATGGAGGAGCAGAAAATTGGACGCTGCGGTTTCTTTTGATGGTATCTGGATTTGTCTGAGAGTTTCGGCAGCTTGGGTCATCTGTTGGCTTTGTTCTTGTGAGCGAAGAGCACTCTACGGGAGAGGACGCCATGATGGCGTGCTCGTGCTAGATCTGGAGGGCGGAGATACCCCAGAAGATGTGTACGGACGTACATCAGGTGCATAAGGGCAATACAACGTATATGGTGTACGGAGATCCACGAGTGAAGTTTGCAGGGATTAATCAGTTTTGCGGGGAAGTGGTCCGCAGTACGACCGAGCTGATGCGCTCAGGGCTCAACCACGCGCTGATCACTCTCACGTCAACCGAACATCACAGAGTGTCTATACGGAAGTGTAATGAAATCGCCTTGATTCAGTATCTACAGAAGCTGGCAGTACCTGCAAGTCCCCTTCAGATCCCACCAATCATCGACATACATGACGAGAGCTTGCATCCTCCGCCAAGCTGTTGAGCAAGAGAAAAGAGTATATCATTGGGTAGATGACACAAGCAATGCTAGCTGGCCCAGCAGCTAATGGTTATCCAACATAGTGAAGGCAACGACGTCGACTATGCATGCATTGTCAACAGCCACAATCACCTAGATTTTCAATATGATGCTGGCACCTGCCACTGGCTGGCTTTCGAGCTGTCGTGGCCGTATGATATTGAGCCTGTGTACCGTGGTATCCGAAAGAATAGACAAAGGAAAAGTTGAAGAACATGTCGTAGCTGTCACTATACTCGTTTCTCTCATGTGCAGAGGCGCGCAAGGGCATTCGACGTAGTGTCGGCCGCTTGGGGACCGTGAAGAATATACAGAAAGGAGAGCTCGCGTAGCGATGTGTTCCAAATGGTGAACCTTAGGACCGCTGGGCCAAATCCATGGTGTATCTGGAGAGGGCGAAGCTAGCGAGCGCATGAATCATCGTGAATCGTAATGAAGGAAGGGTCAACCGCTTAGTCGTCGCTGAGTCGCCAGCAGCTAGTTTTCCGACAGAATGTAGGTAGCCTCCCCTGACATTACTTCGACCTGCAGGAGCAACTCAGCATACACACAGAACGCAAGTAAGTGCCCAGATTCTTACATTGCATCCTTTATCGTTGCAGTCGTTATAAGTGGCACCAGTGCAGTATTTACCATTCCTCAACCTGCATTTACCTGACAGATTGTCGCCGGTGATCTCAACGGTGTAATCCAGAGGTGTGTACGTTTTCGGGTTATTTTGAGCTGTCGATCCAATTGAGACCCAAGTCTTGCCAAACACATCCTGTCCAACACCAAGGAAAGAAGGAGCCCAGTTTCCTTTACTTGAGCCATCTACATTCCATGAGCATGCGTCCGCCAAGGCAACTCCCCGGTTATTGATATAATATTGTGCAGTGGTGGGGTCCCCGTTGTGCTTAAAGTATGTTTTCGAGTCAGGGCACGTCAACGGAAATGTGGTGCCGGCGGCAGTGTTCATTGGTACAGTCTCAGCTTCTGTTCCTATAATGCCATATTAGCGAATGGTCTTTAAGCTCTGAATGGTGTACTAACCTGGGTAATCTGTGCGACAGATAGCGGCGTTGGCCTTGAGCTGATTTTTGACCTTCGTGGCACCTGTTCCTTTAATACAAAGAGTCTTGGAGAGGTCTGGGTTGGTCAGGGTGAGCTTGTTGTTCCGATCGCACTGCAAGCCTCCGACAGATTGACCAGTGCTACCTTGAACCGAAGGCCATTGCGACTTTTGGTATCCAGGAGGGCACGCGTACGAACACATCGCCCCAGCCGTGCAATTGTTTCCCCCAGGCACTGCAGTATCGATGTGAGTAACGAAATTGCCTTCAATTTGAGGATACTGGATCCCAGACCAGCCACCAATACCCATCCATGGGACTCTAATTGCACCGTAATCGGAAGGAAATTCAGAGCAGTCAAGCTTCCCGTCTGGGAATTCTTTGTCAAGACCTTGACCATTCAGATTGGCAGTGGACGAAGCTGAGTCGGAGCTATAGCTGACGGTAGCCGTGTAATAGCCGTTTGTCTCCAAAGTTCGAGCCGCCGAGGAAGAAGTGACTGACAAAGAAGTCGAAGATGGTTGCTGAGCAGCTACAACCATTGAAGCGGTAGCGGTAGGGGTGCTTGTAACAGCTATCTTGGAAGTGTCGGCGGGTGTGTTGCTGCGAGGAGATCCGGTACTGGAGGAACATGAGAGTGGAAGTTCTTCACCTTTCTGGAGAACTATAGAACCATCTGCGATACCTTTGCACATTTCCGACTCTGATTCGAATTTTCCGTTCACGTCGTACGCCATAGTGGTCGTACCGACCACGGTCACAACCGTTGTGGTGCCTGGAAACCGTTTCTGGATGTCTTCATGGTGTCGGCCATGCTTGTGAGGGGATGATGGTGCCGCTGCAACGATGGATCCAGCCGTCGCAAACGCCACTGCAGCAGAAGCGATATTGATGGTAAACTTCATTGTTTCGAAGTTGGTGAACAGTCGATAAATGCAATTGTAGAGAGGCACAAAACCCTTGAGACTCTAATCGAATCAATCGACTCTATTTACTACTAGATCTTCTTGTTAAAGCTTGCTGATCCTGGGGCTAAACCACAGACAATTAGCATCGCATTCATACCATCGAAACTTCCTACACCATGAGTATAGAAGACTGCGCAAAGAGAATGCCATGAAAGGGGGAGCTTGAATCATACACAAATCAGAATATCATTAAAAAAATCCACTGCCAGCTGTCGCAAAACGCCGATCGCTGAGTGAGAAATAGTCTGAATTGGAGAGAGAAACTGTTGACATGCGTTTCGCTAAAGGAGTGTGGTGAGAAAGACGAAGTCGTGCTTCCTAAAATCTACAGATCCGTGCCGGTAGACTGGATAATGGTACTACAGATTGAAAATGGATGTGGTGGTGGTATCGAGAGAGGAGAAAAGTACGAAGTCGGACGTCGCTGTTGCTGAACCCGCTAGACCGGATTAAGACGCCCCATCCAAAATTCGCACATTCCAGGCAAAGGAATTGACCGTAGGAATTCAACAAGGAACAGATGAAAGTTAAAGTCATCACAGGGCTCACCTAAGAGTCTTCAGGATTGGAGAAGATGTTCGGAATATCCAATGAGTGGGTGCCGAAGTGTGTCTCGACGATAGTGGTCACTGAGGTGTTGAAGGAGACAAGAGCCGCTGTTGGTTTGAAGGACAGGTCTGGAGCGACCTTGGACTTGTGGTTGGCGTGGGCCTTGCCGTGATAAAGACAATGTTAAGAGTGAGTGAGTCGATGAACAGTTGTAAAGGAATGAGAGAGTGTAAGTGTGCTGATGCTGAGGTGAGGAGGTGAGGAGGTGAGGAAGTTCACGTTCTTATCTAGTTCCTCGTTGTGAATCTTTATAGCGCTAGTGGGAACCGGCTTCTCCCAGCCGGGGCCGACTGCCATGCTTTTAGACTCACAATGGGAACCCTGAGAGTTGATGCCAACCTTGGGAGTGTTTTGTGCAATGCAGGCCCAGGCTGTGCCTACGGATATTTCCATTCGATTATCAACTACGCCGGACATCAGGGACCTGACGGGCGTCTTCGGGAAGAAATCAAAGTTTCGGCCCATGTGCGGATTCCCCCCTGTGGATCTCCACGTCATCAGCGGAACACCCCGTGTTGCCTAACGCCCTACGCACATACCATCCGAGACAAGAGACGGTCAGGATTGGCTCTAGGAAGCAGTACCTGAGGGACATCTTCTCGTTGTTGAAGAGGCTATTCTCGCCCATGGAACTGGCCCGGATCGAATCTTCGGGTTTGCAAACACTGCTCTTCAACGGATCGCCATTGGCAATTTCCAGGATGCAGGGCCATTCATTTAAAAGGATTATATCCAATGATTCCGATGGGAGCGTTCCTTATGTTCTCTCTGTTGTTGCAGTCCGTGTGGCAACCATGCCCACCGTCCCCCTGGTCTTCTCTTCGACGCAAAGGACGCCTTGGGTTTTCCCTGCAAGATATCAGGTCAGTCCATTGCTGAGGACTTTTGTTGGTTGATTCGAATTCCTGTAAACAGATGTTATGAAAATGCCTTCCGCCAAAAAGATCTCTTCTTAATGGCAGCAAATCATCTGGCGCCAGACTTTCACTGTTCGTAGAGGTCACATCCATCATGTATGCGAGCATTTCTTTGCAACGAGGGATATAGCAGGTTTTGAAATTTTCAAGCTGTTCGAAGCTTGGCTGTCATTTCATTTCTTACAGATTAATGACGCAACCAACATTTTGGGTCATTTGTTCAGGAAGTCAGTAGGCGTGGATATTTCGTCAATGTGCACCTTAGAGAGGCAACTGAGCATAGAGAGCTGAAGCAAGTGTACTAACGATCTAAGAGGACCAAACAATAGATACGATAGGGAAGTGCGGGTATGGATCCAAGAGTTAGCAGACACGATAGTCAAAATCATCATCGTGATTCCCAACAAACCAAAGGCTGAGAGCGGAGAAGCCCGACAGGAAGTGTGGTTATGATGTCAAATCACTCAATCACTCTCATCATCCAAAGGACCCCATCTAATGTAAAGTCCCTTAATACGCTCGGAATCGCCCACCAAATTCGCTTTTTGCTTCCAGTTACGTTAATATACTCGCTTACCCACAGCTCATCCTGCTTCATAAAAAGCTCTTCGGTTTGCCTATGCGCTTTCAGATGCTGACATTGTTGCATTACTAGAAGCGTACAACATGGCGGTTGATCACAGTGCCTAGTGTGAGAATAACTCCATCTTATTTCCTGATTGCTGCCTCAATAAGAAAGAGAGATCTGACCCTTACTCTTTCCCTCAAAAGAATAACCATCGATTCCTTAAGGGAAACAAAGTATGTGACCAAGTCAGACAGCACTATTTAGCCTTCAACTTGATGTGATTGCAAGGGTCCACCTTTGTGCACCGCACTTCGAGAAGAGAGAGCGTCTTGTCCGCATCTTAGCGGCTCGCTCTGTCGATGCGCGTTGAGTGCGAGATAGCAGCCTCTCAGAACCCAGAACGATAGCATGGATTCGTGATAAACTGCATGTAAAAACCTGGCCTTCTAGGCTTCTGGAACGCAACTGGCTATGGCATACTTCCAAAGTCAACAAAGATTCACCTGCTAGAAGAGCAAGGAATACCCTTTATCGAGGATTCAGCACGCTGGTGTATCCGTCTGTCTATGATCATGGCTAATTGCAGCGCTGATGCGATGTTGCAGTTTGGAGGGCAGCATCAAGATATACGTGACACTGAGGTTGGTTGGGATAGAAGAAGGCGGAGAGGATGGAATGGAGCACGGCGGAGAGGCCGGCTTTCTGCGTGTTGGTTGAGATTACGAGCAGTGTTGCGAACTTATCGATGGCAGTACGATAATGCCGAAGAGGTCAGGAATAGGGAAAAATGCGGCGGCGGCGAGACGACGACGACGACGAGGAGGAGAAGGAGGAGGAGGAGGAGAAAAGTGGTAGAGGCCAAGAAGTCGTCTAGTGGCTAGAGACTCCGTAGTAAAATCAGGCGATCTGAAAAGAGAAGGACGAAGAGAAGAAGGAAACTAAGGTCAGACAGACATCTATAGAATATCTACCATGGATCTACGAGGCAATCCCTTCCATCTTGAGGAAAGAAGAAATCGAAAATTCGCAATCGTAACTGCAGAGCATAAATATACTGGGCTACATGAGCCCGCAATTGTCTTCCATTCAACGAATCATTCTCTTCTGAACAATTCCTGCTGATATATTGTAGAAGCAGTGACAATTGGGTCTATGACGTGAGTATAAGCGTGTAGGTTCCCCCACGGATTTAGCCCTGATAAGATGAAATATTCGAATCTCGCTAAAAATTCCAGTAACCCAGCCAACCGCTCTATTTACACCGTCGCAAACCCTCTCAACCTCCACATAAACAGCACAAACCCCAACTCCACCCATCCTCCTACCCCACCCCACCCCACGCCAGCCACAGCACCATGGAATCCCTCCTCTCCCTCTCCTTCGACTACCTCTCCTCCTTCGACGGCGTCAAAATCCGCAAAGGCCTCCGCCAACTCGAAGGCCTGCTCGCCCAAATCTGCCTCTCGCGCTCCGCTCCTGCTGCGATCGATCGGCGGAGATCGGTCGCGAATGCGGAGCAGCAGCAGCAGCAGCAGCAGCAGGCACCGAAGGATCTGGCGATGTTGAGGGAAGATCCGGCGTTTCGGGAGTTTTTTAAGCTGCAGGAGGGGTTTGAGTGGAATGGTAAGTGGGGAAGATGTGAGATAAAGGGGGGTGTGTGTGTGTGTGTGTGTGTGTGTGTGTGTGTGTGTGTGGGATGGGTGCTGATGTGGGTGGTTTGGGGGTAGTTGCGATACGGTTGATTGCTTGTTTGGAGAGGTTGTTGGGGAAGGGGAGTAGTAAGTCCTCTTGTTGTTCGGAGATTGAGGATGGCAGAAGGCTAAGTCTCTCCAGATGGCCAAAACGACCTCCTCATAGTCTCAACCCTTGATCTCCTCCATGGCATCCTCCTTATCCATCCGCCGTCCCGCGCTCTCTTCGCCCGAGAAATCTACATGAACGTTCGTGCTCTCCCCCCTCCACTCCTAGCCCTACAATACCCTAACCGCCCAACAGCTCCTCCTCGACCTACTCGACCCCTCCAACTGCCCCGCCATCCAATCCTCCACCCTCCTCACCCTTGTCACAACCCTCCTCTCCTACCCGTCCAACACCCGCACCTTCGAGACCCTTGACGGTCTACTGACCGTCACCTCGCTCTTCAAATCCCGCTCCACAAGCCGAGAAGTCAAGATGAAGCTCCTGGAGTTTCTGTACTTCTATTTGATGCCTGAAACGCCGCCGTCGACTGGAGCAAACGGAAGCGGTGGGGGGCAGTTGCAGCGGAGTCCGAGTAAGAGGATTGGGGCTTTTGGCGGGAGGAGTGCGAGTGGAATGGGCGGGGAGGGGGAGGGGACGAGAACGACGGAGGAGAAGCAGGGACTTTTGGGGAGGTATTTAAATAATGTGGAGGATTTGGTGGAGGATTTGCGGGAGAGTGCGCCGTTTGGGGCGACTCTGGCGTAGTTGGTTTCGGCTCTTTGGGAAGAGGGCGTTTCGAGGTTCTGGCATTGGCTTGGCTATTCGTGTTTGGGGAATTGGAAACGTACAGCTCTGGGGGTTCGAAGTGATTGTGGGTTGAGTTCGGGACGAGATACCATTGAGCGTGCATATTGGGCTTTTGTAATACCAAACCGGACTTTCTTGATTTTAAATGCTCTTTCTTGGGAAGTATTCGTCTAGAATCCTCCTCCTATGCTTCACCAGATTCTCATAACCTTTCAATATGTCCACCATCCTCCTCTCCTTCCATTTCATTCCCTCATCAAGCAAAAGGTGCGTATATGCGAAAACGCTGGCATCAAAGAGCCCAGGATCTTTGGCAGAAAAGAAATACCGATCGTCACCCAGCAGCTCCGAGAGCGCTGAAAAAGCACTGTCGCATTCTCTGTAGAGGGCTCCTACGTCAATGACGGCGGATTGCTTCAATAGCTCTGCTTCGGCTGCGGCGCGCAGGCTGTGGGATAGGGACAGGTGGACGAGAAGGTTAGATGAGGTAGGGAGGATGTAGAGTGGTTTCGCGACAGCGGCAAAGTTGGAAGGGATGAGGTAGAGAGTGTAGAGCTGGAAGATTGGGGTTAGTGATATGGGTCGAAATGAAGCAGGGAAGATAGGTGTACCCAGGCGTTTCTGATTCGGTGGTCGAGGAGAGACATGTAGGCGTCGTATCTCATGTCTGATGGTTCTTCCACTGGATTGCTCCCCATTCCATTTGTTGACCTCGTTTCTCCAGGGGATAAACGGAACGAAGGTTTCTCATCATGCGCCTTTGAGTCGTCCCTTCTGTCGAGCCTCTCGCGAGTCCATCGCTGAAGCTTGGTTGATGGCACAGGTAAGACTGGTTCAGTAGTGAAGACTAAGCTCGAGGTTGGTGGAATGAGGAAGGGGAGAGCTCCGGTGGGAGAGGCATGGTTGTTGGATGGAATTGTAGTGAATTTGAGGCCAGTGAATGTAAGATATGCCTGCCATACGCTCTTGTTAATTCTGATTTCCTCCCCCCCCTAAACGCAAGCCGAGCGAGTACGAACCTGCCATTTCAGACAGCCGGGATTGAACGAGGGAGCTCCAGATTTAGCTCCCTCGTTAGTTGTAAAGATGTAGAGTGTATGCTGCGCTCGGGATGTAGCAGTCCGCTGGGGAAGCTCGTTCGGAGGGTATATGTGGAGAGGGAATCTATCAAATAGGCGCTTTACTGGTTGTGGAGTTTGGAACCATTGCCATTGACTATGATCTGGTAACGCCTTAGACACGCTCCTCTTTGAGGTCTTTGCAGAGGAATTCGTGTCATCTTGTGGCATTTTTCATCCATGCTCTGCTTCAAAGCGGCTAGATTTTCCAAAGGACTCAGCCCTACATTTCAGCCCTATGACTTGTGCGACGACAGTCCACGCTGTTTAGAAAGAAACGGCTGGAGATTTATGGGCATTGGGATCATTAGATCAAGAAATCAACTTGGATTGTGATGTTTCCCGCCTCAAATATGGGTAAAAAATGCATTGGATTTTCTAATTGAAACCTCAGAGTTCGGTCAAAGCGTCTATGACGCTGGCATTCAAGCATCATTGAACTTCTCCAACAACACCGTTACAAAGCCGCTGGTACCTTTTATGTTAGCAAAATTCCGTTCAGAAGGTCATTGTAAATTGATAGTTACAGATGTTACTCTTGTAGCCTGATTATTATATGTTTCAACTCTTTCCTAATAACTCGCGAGGAGCATTCATTAACTCCGGGGTTTTTAATAATACTTTGCTGTTCCCGTCAGTGACTGGCATTCAACATGGGTAACCCACTTGTTGCAATTGTGACCGGAGCGGTATGAAATCTGAGCTCGGAGCCATGTAGCGGTTGTCCTAATATATGTATAGAACCGGGGCATTGGCGAAGCGATCTGCCAGACCCTCGCAAGGACCTTCCAGGAACCTCTGGTTTTGTACGCCACATCTCGCAAAGGAATCGACTTGAGCTTAAAGCCATCTTCATCAACGATCGAGATCAAGTATCCCCAATTGGATATCGCGGATGCTGCGAGCATCCAGAGCCTCGCAGACACTGTCGAGAGCGGCCATTTAGGTGTCGATGTGCTAATAAATAATGCTGGAGTCAATCTCGACGATGCGTACTCTCCGATCAACGTCAAGAAGACCTTAGATACAAACTACCGAGGAACGCTGAAAGTATGATTGCATCTGAGCTGCCTGTACGCCCCTTTCCTATGAAAGCCAACTGACGTTTGCTCGCTACAGATGTGTCAAATATTCATACCGCTTATGAAAGAGGATGGTCGTATTGTCAACATTTCATCTGTTGCATCTGGTTTAAGCCAGTATAGCGAAGATATCAGACAGCGTTTTCGAAACTCGAATATGAAATTGGAAGATTTGGAGGACTTGGTGAAACAGTACCAAGTGTGTTTGAAAGATTGTTACTACCACCTGCTACGCGAAAAGCAGGCTGCAAGTGAAGACACTAATGTCAATATAGGAGACTGCAGCCAATAGTACTGAAGATATAAAAGGATGGCCGAAGCAAGCATATAGTGTCAGCAAAGCATGCATCAACGCTTTGACGGCAGTTCTCGCTCGCGACAATTCTGGATTACTGATAAATTCTTGTTGTCCTGGGTGGGTTTCTACCGACATGGGGAAGATGGTGGGCTCAACTCCGCCCAAACGTCCCGGTAGGCCCTTCCAATTAGACACAACTAAATGTCCCTGTCTAACCGCTATTATTTCATGGGCAGTCGAGGGAGCAAAGATCCCCATCCGTCTCGGCTTCAAGGATATTGATGGCGTCACCGGTAAATATTGGGGAAATCGCTCAATATCTGGAAAAGGCGAAGGTCAAGTGTTGAGATGGTAGACTAGCCTGGTTGGGGAAATAAAAGATCGACAATCAGCAGCATTTGCACTTTCATGTTCATGAGCTGTTGTATGTAGTTCGAGATACCGGGGGAAAGCGGATCCGAGGAACAGGGACTTCTTGGTCAATCCATGTCGAATAAGGGCTGTAGTTGATGTCTCGGGACGTCTGATTTACGAATGCAGGTCTGAGAGATACCAAATTTAGTATCTCCGTTGCTTCTACAGAGATGTGTGATGTAAGAGGTGAGGTGATAAAGTAGTTACGACAGGTAGGTACCATGGTTCTTTCCACAAGTGCTTTCGACCTTATCCATATTGGAATGGTGGGGGCCGGCTTTGTTCACTTGGAAGAACAGCAACCCCTGCCCTTCAACCATCCCACCACCTTTCACATGCGTCAAGTATTTTATCCTTCATTATTGAAGTATTTTATTCTTTTTACTGGTTCGAGGAGACGTTCCAATTACTGTTCATAAGTCCACACGCATTCGTTCTCAGAATCTGCTCAGCTTTGTATCTGTTCAAGATGCCCATGGACGAGAGGAACGAGAAATGGGCTTGGTAAGCTGCTCGCTCTCAGCAGATCTTCCCTCTTGCATTCTTCGATACTCTTCGGGGCCTTCTCACTGTCAAAGGTCAACGGGCTGACGTGTAGCTACAGCGAGCCATGCATTCGTGGCCATCGGTCTTCGAAATGCGAACATTTCGACCGTTTCATGATGCGCGTCAGGCGGCCTGGAAGACCTTTGTATACCTGCCCTCATACGGATGCTCTTTGCACTTGCAACAGGGAGAAGGTGGTAATGATCAGGATACCAAAAGGTCAGCAAACTGTTATGAAAGCACCTATGAAAATGGTGTTGATTCCTTAAAGCGTCTGGTTGTCACTGTGCGCCGGCGCCCGGCTATCCACCAATTTCTCAACTCCTGGAAGCAGGACAAGTACCGTTCGCCGTCTATCCTGGACCACCTGTGTCGCAATCCGAGGACGAGAATCAAAGACCTAGCAAGATCTCCCGCTTAGAGAGCTACAATGAACAGTTTCGCCCATCACTGGCAAGGAGGCCGCAGTCACACTCAATTATTCATAACGAACCAGGACACGGTTTCAACAGCCTCTCTCTGAATATGCAACCTGGAGAACAAGGATTAGATTTTTTGAATAACGAGGCAGATACAGTCTCGATTCGCAACGACTCTATTACGATGAGTAGTGAAGGCAGCACATACGGATTACTATCGCAATCGCCTCCATCATTCGAGAGCTTCGATACTGCAGCTATTCAATCAAGAGCATCAGAATCGAGGACTCGGGCCAGATCTTGCTGCAAGAGATCCAGAAAGCAATCCCCGCAGTCGAGTCCAGAAACTCTCGATGACATAACTAATGATGCAAATGCCTTCTCGTCTGCCGTGGACATGGAATTTCGGCCGTCTACGAATCGACAAAGTCACAAAATGGAGTCTGCAGCATTCTTTGATGATGCCAAAGGCCAATTAGCCTCTCCCTTTCAAGCTCAATTCACATTCCAGGCTCTGCAGGGCCCTTATACGACTATCTACAATATGCCACCTACGTATGCAACCGCAGCAAATCCCTTGACATTGGAACAACAAGCTTTCATGCTTCAGAATTCTCAGTTCCACTCTCAAGATGTCCCGCAGTACGCCCCTTCCGGTTTGATAGGATCAGCAGCGCCATCTGCAGAAGGAGATAACGCATTGGGTCTGATGCACGACTGTTCGTGCGGACCCGATTGTCAATGCATGTTCTGCGCGGTTCATCCCTATAACGCACCAACCAGAGACAGAGTACAAATACTCGCGGACCTCCTGCCAATTGATGATATGGGCCACAGCTCGCGTAGCCGGCCACAGTCTTCCTACGGAAGCATCAGTCACAGTCCGGAAGACAACGGAACTGGAGCTGGAACCTACGATCCGCGTCTCCATGAAGATTCTCCAGTGTCGTCCGTCATGCATTCAACAGCTCTTACGCAGCCAGATCCTAGCAGTAACAATCTTGGAGCAATGCCATTTGGAAACCTCGATCAGGCCCAGGATAGTACAGCCCGATCGTCGGGGTACTTGACCATGGCTTACAGCTATGGTCCCGAACCACAAGAGAGCTGCACATCGGGGAATTGTCGATGTGGTGACAATTGTGTTTGTGTCGGTTGCCTTACGCACACAGGGCATGATGGACAGGTTCTCCAGGTGGATTGATTTCATAGAGAAGCCCATAGCGTGTTCGCGTGCATAGATCTATAAGGGCATCAAATGGTTGGACTGGCGTTGGAGTGTGGAATGGTAGACGATACCCCGTATAGAGTGGCGATACCTCGCAAAGAGGTTTGGAGACAGTTGAGTCTTGATCTGGGTCAATAGGGTAATAACGAGTTGACCCAGGTAAGGTACCTAATGAGTATCCCGTGTCAATCCTACTACTGGCACGGGTCTTTAATCGTAGTCAAATTCTTCACCATTGGTTTTCAATTCTCCAATCATTACCCTCAAGACCTAAAGCATGGAGACTAACATGACGCCAATTCCTCTCTGTGTAAATTCGCACCTGTGCGGAAGAACTCATTGCTGACATTTAGTTGGTTCACTGTAACAAATAGTGTCTCTAAGGTACGGATTAGGTAGAGACCTACTCCCAACCTACAAAAACACGACTCGGACGTCTTTACGCAACTTTTCAATTTTTGTTACTGACCTGCAATCGTCCCTGAGTACACTACGCTTTCTTTTCCTCGGTTATTCTTCTCTCTTACACCCTCAATCTTGGGGTGACCTTGTATGAACTGGAACGGGGGCACATTACCAAGAGCGTCCAAGAATGCGAAGACATCGCTCTCTCTGGTCCAGAAGCGGCACTTCGCCAAAGCTCGAGGGAAACTCCAAAGCGGGCCCACGTCTTCGCCAGGAATCGATTTCTCCATATTCGAAGACGCAAAGCATGCGAATAAAAGACCTCACAGAGTTGAGCCAGGCGCAGGCAGACTTCATCAAGATTACCAATCCCAGAGGGTCCATGAATCTAGCGGCGTCGCTCCTACAGAGAGGCATCTTAGTTTTATTGAGCCAGATTATAGGAATGACATTAGAAACCATTCGCCGCTCGTCGAGGGAGACAGCCGCAATGAAGAAAGGAAACTAACGAAACCACCATTCGTCTTACATTCATGTCCACGTCCTTCATCAGCGTCTACGTTGAAGTCAGCGACCTCTCATGTTCGACAAAGGGATGTTGAAGCTCCAGGGTTATCAGCCGCTGACGATTTGGAGGCTCGGAGACAAGAGCTACTTCGTACAAGGGACTGGGTTGGTTTGGACTATACAAAGCCAGTACATATGAAATTTGCAGAAGTCAAAGACCGCGACATGATAGGCAAGCGTCGTCCCGTCAAGAAGGGAGATCACGAGAGAGGGCATGGAGTAGGTAACAAGCGGCTAAAGACAGCACATGGCCATGAAAGGCTCAGTACACCACGCCACGTCCCCCATAGATCTGCTAGTCCGGAGGATATCAGTATCAGAATAGGATCCGTGCAATCCAGGAGCAAGCGAGCCAAACCTAGGCACTCATTTATTCCCAGCCAGGATAACAGCAGTGTCATGTCAGAGGAGATGCTTTTTGCTCAAGAAGTTTCTGAGGCCTACCGAGGTTATGAACAACCTAGAGCTCACGTCTACTCGCAGAAATATCAGTCGCCACGACTTGTCACCCATCAAGAAGTCACTTCTCAGACTTCTCCGGCTCGAACCCGAACGTCTTCGGTATCATACGGTCGTTCCGTTCAACGTTTAGCCCACACTAATAACGAAGAGATGGCGGACCCTCCCTTACAAAATCAAGCCAGTGCTCAGGGCGACCAGAGTACCACTCGGGGGGATTATAGCTCCCTGCTATCGCATAGGGCTCCGATAGACAATGGTTCGGAATTTCGTCTTATCTTCGATGACTTGTCACAGTATGACTATGAGAATCGGGACGTCAAGGAGCCTACAACCATCGATTCAAAAGCTTCACTAAACCTAAGCACACACAATGCCGTTCCGTGTGTAACCCCAGCTTCGGTAAAGCGCTATAATAATCCCGTGGGGCATGATACGATGGACGTTGAGCCAGTGATGCAAGACGCAGCTCTAGATGCGTTTCCCCGGATCAGTGCAGCGCTCTTAGCACCTGCTGAAAGGGCGAGCCCATTGACTCTGCACAATAAGATGGAGGCGATGGCTACGAAGACAGAAGCTTACAATGACGTGTTAGAGGCGCACCAAGAACGATTTACGGTTGCTGCTGAGAATTTAGACTCGACTGCTGAACAACGCAAGCAACAGGTGGGCCCAGATCATGAAACGAAATCAGGAAACTTATCATCCGAGTCATCGCAAGACGAAGAAAAGGTATGGAGAGATTTCGTCTTCGGGCATGGCGACATCAGCGCAGCAGAGGCGGTCGACATTGTGGAGAACCCCATACCCTCGACAAATTGGGATCATGATGAGTCTTCTATGATTGCGGAGTTCGACTTCCAAGAGACTGAATTTCCAAAGACTGACAGCCTTGGGAGTGAATCCTCGGTGGCTGTAGGAGCTTTCCAACGTTCAAGCGCGGGATACCATTCATCTTCCGACTTACCTTCCTTCCTCGCAGAAGCATCAAGTTCTCCTATAAAAGTTCAACAAGTGACTTCTGACTCCTCGTCCGACGATCCTTTAGCTTGGACGCCAGGACGAATCGAGAAACCAAAAATAGTATTTAAAAAGCCGTCCAAATATCTCGGTGATCAGGGGGGAACTCCAGTATCGATACTTATTGGTCATAATCTGACGGGGACTACGCTGGCTGGAGGTGGAGGTTCGAGACCGAAGGAACTTGGCAAGGGGAAAGGGCGAGGAAGCGAGAGAACCCAGGCGCTGGAAGATGAGATCGAAGATTATTGACGTTATACCATGCAAACATCTATAGTGGCTAACCTTCCTAGTGAGTTGATGCTGAAAAAATTGGCTTGATATAGCAGACTTTGCAGATATTGCTCGTGTCGATTGCTGAGCGAAAGGTTACTGATGAATACCCTTTGTCTATATGCTGATATCTCATATTAGAGACATCGTTATTTAATGAAGTGTACTTTGTTGTTGTAGACTTCGCAGATAATTGCTAACTGTCTCTGCCACGGCAAATATTTTCGTCGTATGGCACCTACATGTGAAGATCGGTGTTTTCCTGGAATAACGTTGGGAAATGCACATAGAGAACAACTAACATACAGGATACAAGGGAATAATGCTCTTCTTTCACGACCAGTCGTCTCAACAGCAGTAAAGGAACCCTTTGAGGTTGGGCTAATCAAAGCAGTTGAACGATTGGGAAACCTAAAAGGCACGCAATCACTCTTGCTTCGCGCTGCAAATTTCAGGGCATAAGTCGTAACCTGGTTGTCTTCATCACGAGAAACTTCTCCAGGTAGATAAAAGTGTGCCAGGCGGAATGGGCGATTTAGACGAGAGCAGGGTAACGATGGTGATAAAGGGGCCATCTCGGGGCTTCACATCGTCATCACAATCTACTGCTGTGACTTTTCTGTCATACTTTCCGGTAGATCATCTATCTTGACATCTGCCATGAGAAAGGTATCATGGTATGGCTCCAAACATTGATGTTTCAGCTTTTGCCTCGAACCAGCTTTCCCTTCTCACAGACGAACTTGCGGCCGAAACAGCCTCTACTGCAACCCTCTTAGCATCTACGTCACCTACATCACTATCTCGCGCTGGCCTTGCTATCTTGAACCTTGTGGTAGCTTCTCAGCGAGCGGGGTTTGGCGGTAAAACAGTCCTAGAACTAGAACAGGACCATGCAATTGGAAACGTTGGGGAGATTGGGGAGCATGGAATTCGAGTGGGAGATATCGTGAGAGTGGGAGAGCAACCGAAAGGAAGTGAGAGAAAGAAAGAGAAGGCTAACATGGAGCAACGAGGCTTGGAAGGTGTCGTGGTAAGGGTTGGGCAGAAGGGGGTGCACATCGCGCTGGATAAAGAGGAGGATGACACTGAAGGTTTGAGTGGGAGGCTGTGGGTGTGAGTAGATGTGTGGTTACTCCATTTCAGCTTTTATGTGGCAACATGGGACACATGCTAAAACAGATAGCTTTTAGGGTCAAGCTAGCGAACGATGTCACGTATAAAAGGTACGTTAGTTGGAGTGATCAAGGTAAAGGTCCACCAGACTAATCGGTGTTTCAGAATGAACCATACTATGGAGAGGCTGAAAAAGATGGAGGAAAGGGAGTACTCGACATTGACGAGAGTTCTCTTTGGCCTCGAGACTCCTACGCCAGTGTCAAGTGACCCGCAAGCTCTTGAGCCAGAGATCAGAGATATGGGATTCGTGGACAAGACTCTAAATGGTTCTCAGAAAGAGGCTATACGGTTTGTGTTAGCTTCGAGAGAAGTTGCCTTGATCCATGGACCTCCAGGAGTTTGTCCATCCCAGTATCGAAACCAGACTACTATCGCTAACACCACCCAGACCGGCAAGACGTATACGCTTATAGAGCTGATCCTTCAACTAATACAACGCAAATTGCGCGTCCTAGTATGTGGACCGTCCAACATATCGGTTGACAACATCGTCGAACGACTCGCCCCGCATAAGGTCCCGATGGTTCGCATTGGTCATCCAGCCCGCCTACTCCCGAGTGTGCTTAATCATTCTCTCGACGTACTAACCCAGACGTCTGAAGCAGCTGCCATCTTAAAAGATATAAGAAAGGAGATGGACTCTAAGCAAGCTGGAATCAAGAAAACGCGCAACGGTAGGGAGAGGAGAGCTATCTACGGTGAAATGAAGGAGGTACGAAAAGAGTACCGAATACGAGAAAATCAATGTGTGACCAATCTGGTAGGAGGTAGCAAGGTTGTTCTCGCAACTTTACATGGCGCAGGCGGATTTCAATTGAGACATGAGAAATTTGACGTGGTAATTATTGATGAAGCAAGTCAAGCACTTGAGGCTCAATGCTGGGTTCCATTGTTGACAGCGAAGAAAGTTGTACTTGCAGGAGATCATCTACAATTACCGCCTACCATCAAATCCCTGAACTCCAAATCAAGGCCAGGGAAAGTCAAGTCGGACACGAATGGGACGAAGAAAGATGTTCCAGGAGCTTCGCTTGAGGTTACATTATTTGATCGATTGCTCATGCTTCACGGACCATCGATCAAACGCATGCTAACAATCCAGTATCGAATGCATGAGAAGATCATGAGATTTCCATCGGACGAGCTGTACGAGTCAAACTTGGTTGCAGCAGACGCGGTAAAGGCCCGTCTACTGGTTGACCTCCCATATGAGGTCCAAGCAACAGACGATACCCAAGAGGCTCTAATCTTCTGGGATCTTCAGGGCGGCGACTTTCCTGAGAAGACTGAAGATGAAGATACTGAGAAGAAGACCAGCAAAGGAGCGATCATGGGCGACAGTAAGAGCAACGAAATGGAGGCTGCACTAGTCAGATTCCACGTCGGAAATCTCATTGAGGCCGGTGTGCTGGCCGAGGATATTGCGGTTGTCACACCATATAATGCGCAGCTGGCTCTCATGAGCCACGACATGAAAGAAAAGTTTCCTGGCATCGAGCTAGGTAGTATCGATGGTTTTCAGGGACGAGAGAAAGAAGCTATTGTTGTGAGTTTGGTGCGGAGTAATCCGGAGCATGAGGTGGGCTTTCTAGCGGAGAAGCGGAGACTCAACGGTAAGCCAAAGCTCGCAACATCTCGGATACCGAGCTGATGGGCTTGTTCAGTTGCAATGACACGTCCCAAGCGACATCTCTGCGTAATTGGAGACTCCGAAACAGTAGGCAGGTAAGTCACTTCTTTTTCCTCCAAGAAGCTTCCAGTTTCTCTACTTCGCCGCCCAGTACAATTCCAGGACGGCCAATGACCTATTCTTATTTAAAGCAATGGCTGACGAGTAGTCCAATAGAGGAAGCACGTACTTGAAGCGATGGATGGAGTTTCTGGAGGAACATGCAGATCTTCGATACCCTAATGTTGCCGAGTTGCAGCAAGCCTGAGTGATGCAATAAGTATTTCCCTCGTCACAACAGCTTACACAATAGATTTCGCCACCTCCGAGACACAGATCTCGGTCCGACTCACCAAGCGATTCGTGCCAGATTAATCTATTTTGCGACGTTTCTTAGGCACCGGCTCATCCCTCGTTGGTATTTTTCACCTCCCTTCTCTGGGTCTTCCACTCAATCTTCGCTCTCTCGCAACTCTCTTCTGTCGATTCCTCTCACCTCAATCCATTCTTCGCCCTTTCCTCGCCCCAAAATCCGCCATCTCTCCCTCCCTCCCCTCAATACCTTCAGCTATTTCAACAACTGGATCCTTCATTGCTAGGATGCCCCTCCCCTCTTACACCTTTTAATCCCTATGGTGTTTCCCTAAGGTAGTCACTTCCACACCCTTCACTCTCCTTGTTCCTACCTCTTTCCTTCCATACATCTGGCACCCAATCCGTGTCCCTACCGCATAGATCTCCAGGACCTGTCGCATGGGAATTACGATATGTAAGGACATTCAAGGCGTAGATGAAACCATTTATGCACCGGTGCTGGTGGCGCATGTGGGGGCCTCGGTCGTGAGAGTTTGTGTAGCGTAGAGGACCGCGAGTTGAGGGGACGAAGCAGTAGTTGAGGGAAACCTGCGTTTGTGGTGGGGGTGTTTGGGCTAGAGGTTTGTCGTTCGGAGTGGAAATGAGTTAGGAGACCATACACGTTCCCCAAGGGCAGCGGTAGAGGGGCGTTAGCCTTGGACGTTTCTGCTCCCCTTAAGATCGTCACACAACTCGATATCAGCTGCAGCAAAGGAATGTGAGATTCAAGACGGAAGTGAGCATGGGATATCTGGAGGATGGACTTTACGATTGGGAAGGGAAGAAGAATACCGGCTGCACACATTGATGCATGTTCTTCGTAATGGGATCGTTCTTCTCGAACGAAACCAGATGGTGGAGCTACTTCTGATAGTAGCTCTCCAGGGCTATGAATGGTCTCGTCGTCGAATTGTCAGAGGACCGCCGAGTAGAAATCTTCGAAGTTACTGTATCGCCACGTACTCATGTCAGTTTGCAGGCACATAGCTGCTGGAGGTTGTGTTCCTATATGTCTGGTACCTCACTCTAGGAAGAGACGTATTGGCTACCATACCCAAGCCATCAATTGTCTAATCATTTTGCCTGCCTCATCCTTACATCCCACCAAGGGTCGGACGTATACTCATGCAACGAACATCATCAAGCAGCACCTATAAGATTCGCCGCCAGTCCGCAAAGGATAACGAGATACTTGGCTTTATTCTCTGATTACCCCAATAAACCCAAGAGATGTCGATAGCATCCACTGGTATGGGTGACTGCTTACAAGCTTAGCTGTGTTCAGTCTCTGTGCTAGCCAGTATTTTTTTGGGCTACTTGGCCACTCTACACGTTGTCATTTTGTGGTACGACGATATCGTTTGATAATTTAACAATCCATCGACCATGTCAGCCCCATCATTCTATCTTCTCCTTTGCACGCTTGTGTTAAACACTTCGCCAGTCTCACAATATGGCTGCACCACGTCTGGACCCTTATCAGAGCAGACAGTCTAGCCCGGCTGTCCAGTTGACCAATTCCCCTCCTTCGTTTTGATCGAATATATGCACGGCACTAGGACAGCCAGCATAACCTCTATGGCAATCGCCTGGAGACGAGATCTAGATTTCGTTGCTTTGCCAGCTGGATTTGGATCCACGGCGAAGCAGCTGATATCCACTACCATCTTCTGTCGGCCGTGTCCTCGGTCTTTTGCGAGTTCCTTCGTTTTTTTACGAATTCGATATCCCTCTAGCACTACGAGTCTACGACCGACAAAGCTATCTTTGCCCTTTTTCCTCCTCACATCAGGTAATATGTCTAAGCACTTCCGCCATTTTTCACGTTTTATAAACCATGCGACCTCCGCTCCAAGCCTTTGGCTTCGGCTCGATTACGTCGTTATAGTTTTCTTAATTCTAAATGACTTGTTTCCGGTATACACTTAGTGTTGTACAGCGAGCCTAATCTGCGGAAATTATACAGGGGAATGATGAGCGCTCTTGTTGCCCTTCTTGCTCGCTCAAATATAATTTGCCTTTGGATATATTTCGCTTGGGCTCGGTACACCTAATGTTCAGGATACTCTTCCATTCATATGACCTGTTTTACGGATACGGTGTCCCAGGCATTTAGATGCACACGTATCAGCTATATTTCGTCTCTTAGTGTTCGTTTGATCAAATTCCTGTGTATAGCCCCGGAAATACTCTGAGCAGAATTCACTCAGTGTTCTTTTAGCTAGACTTCTCGCGACATAGTCTATCAAATATCCTCTGGATTCCTCCTATTCGAACCAAAAGCAATGGCTCATTGTTATATCTAGACCTTTACTCTCGCGACCGGCACGATTGAAATTCTCCATAGCTAAGCACCTTCAATGTTCTTGCTTTATATAGTATTGCGCCTCTCATACACGGCACTGTTCTATTCCGCTTCAGGCAAGATGATGAAACAATGTAGCATACAGTACTAATTGCTCGAAGAGATCTTACTGATCATCGGAGCATTGGTCTATGCTGTAAGTGCCACTTTCTCCGCTGAATTCTATGCCAGGATCCTTAGGATACCGTGAGATAAATTGGGGTCGAAGCTTACAGGTGATCGAAACAAGAAGCAGAGTCACTCAAGCCAGAAAAATCCGACATTTAGAGATGCTCTCATATGACTTTCCATAGTTTCGTATTATTCGTGGTTGGGTTCATTTCTATGGCATATCGAGTGCTTTTGATTGTCAAGATTATCATGCACCTTGACAGAGGACCGTGCCGAGAAAGGAAACAATGATCTTGGAAGGAAAGGTTGGTGTCTGGCTGCGACAATCTCTTTGCCCTGCATGCGAACACATTCATGGATTCTTGTCTTGGATTTTCGGCACTGTAATGCTAGGTTCGGAAATACATTAGTGGAGAAAAGTCATCGTTGTAGTTAAGAACGGCCACTTCTATGATACAGCAACAGCCATAATGGGAAATCATTCGACAGAAGTTCAAGAGGGGGTTTTTTGAGCCGCTTATTGGCCTCAGCCACACCCCGGGACTTGCTTGGCCCTAGTCGACGAAGAAAACCATCACCAGCTGGACCTATCATACCACAGCCCTCACATAATCAAACGACGAACATAAGCGTGATAAGCAGAGAAGCAGTTGGTAGAATCGTCGTTGCAGACAGCACAGGCCGGTTGCCTTAAAAATGTCACCGCCACAAATGTGGCTGCTTTAGGCCCGTATTAGCGCATTATACCCTCACTATTCTTCGGTTTCTCAGCACTCCAGGGCGCAAAGGATATCATGGTGCATATTCCCCGGAGCATGTTGAAAAGTACCTTATCACCGGTAATAATGGTGCAAGTAACTTCTTATTCGGCGCATGAGCTGCGCGCCCAGGTGTCATTGTAACATCTTAGTCCCGAACGACTCACCGCCAGGCTTTGTACTACGAGCGCATTCAAGGCAAACATCGTGCTTAACCCTCAGGCGTAGACATGGCAGTGCTTGAAATAGAAGAAATTTCCCACGGTTTACACCATGTTTTATTCTCTACTACAAACTGCTTCTTGTCCTCGTCGCCATGGCTGTCAGTCAAAATCAGCCTACGCAGACTCGGCCTTCATTCTATGGTACTATCAGGCTCGCTCGCCTTGTACTGGATTTCAGACAGCGCTTGAAGTCTAAGGTCAAGATACGTCATGCGTCCAGCGGAAATTTTGGTAGTGAGATTAGGAACTTCAAAGCTCGCGCATATGAAGACTTCGACCAGTAAGCATGTGCTCGGTGACTCTTCTATCAATGTTGCTAAGTGTGCATACCTAGGGCTTTTCGATCCCATAGTGACTCTTGCAAAACTGCCGTTCACGACCGCGCATCTGCAACCCCCACAGGATCTGATTTAGGGGTCTCGTCGTAATTGTTATATAGACCCTCCATTCCAGAACTATGACTGACACGTAATTGCACAGGCTACTGACTGACCTGGACTCTCATGCTGGTCAGCCTGGGCGGTTGCCACTGAGCGCGATCGCTGCACAAGATCAGCTGTTTCTGAAGCATGACATTCATCATTTTACTACTTTTAAGAGAACCGAGATCCAACATATTCTTGATATAACAACGTTGTTATTGGAGAGGTTGCGTCAATCGCAAGGCAGCCACGTCGATGACCGGGATGACGACCTGAACTTTGCGAAATACAACGCAAACCTCGAACACCTCCTTCGGTGCCTCCAGCAAGCCGCGCTGGAGGCATTGATTCATCTCAGCCTGAAATTCATCGAGGCTGAAGCCTTGCGCTGGAACAATTGGCTAAGGAGGCTGGCGCAAATTGTGGATGGATGGTTCGCGGAGTGGCCCAATGGACGACACCCACTGAGCACGACATGGCCGTGGAACATCAAACCAAGCCTCGTCATCCTTTGGGGCGTATGCTGGATGTTTTATGCCGGCGACAATGCGCATATGTGGATGCCTAAAGAAGTTTCCCAACCGAGACAATTTAGCGAGGACTTTCGGCCGCGACAGGCTCCGTTACCAATAACGAGTCAACAAAGTAAGACTCACGCCATGGGGACGACATGTGGGCATCAAATTCACTGACTGTTGTATAGATGCTGGAACCTGGGCTCTGGCCGGTATTCATAGTCCTTCAGCACCATCGCAGTGGCTGCAACTACCGGCAGAAAACAACACGCGTCTCGTCGGGCGCGCTAATTATCGTGAGTCATTTCTCGCGTGATCACAAGACTTCTTTGCACGTGTTTTTAATCCCCAACAACTGCATAGCCTCTACCATTCTGTGACTAATTCCTAAGTGCAGGCAATTCTGACTACCAATCCACGCTGCCTGATAACTACGCTGCTAGTGGTCCTCCATTTTCTTATATATTTAGCCCCACAGCATCCTCAGACCGCTTTCCGGGCCCGCTAAGCTCACAGCCCGACACCCAAGGCAGCAACACTTCCTTCCCTATCTCTTGCCCCGAGTATACATTTGGCCCTGACTGGCCCTCCCTCAGCCAGTCGCAAGCTTTCACTCCAAGTATTGGAGCAACTGGACCCGGTGGTCAGATCGGGTACATCGGATTTAATGTCCCAAGCAATCAACAAGCGACGCCCATCCTCCAGAGCACAGGTGACGTGAGCCATCAATCCGGGCTTCAGCTACCTATGGGCGAAATGCAAGGTTACCCTAGCCCAGGTAGCGACTACTCGGGACAAACAAGACCCTCGTATCCGCCAGTGTCTCCCATTCTTGATAGAAGTCCAGGCATGCCTTCGGCAGCTTCGTTAAGCACAGAAGCAAGTCCCCAGACGCGCCAGGAAGAAATCCGGAAGTCTTTGGAGCCAACAAAGAATGCAGAGGGCAAGATTTATTGCGCACACCCAGAGTGTGCGGATCAGCCTCCGATCTTTGGGAGGAAATGCGAGTGGACGTGAGTATATTCAATTCACTTCTGCCCGAGCCTATCATATCTACCGCTCGCTCCTTCAATTTTGCCTGTTCAAGGACCGTACTGATATCATTATGTAGTAAGCACATGGACAAGCATAATCGTCCCTACGTCTGCGAAGAACCCGGCTGCGAAAAGATACAAGGCTTTACTTACTCGGGCGGCCTACTCCGGCACCAACGAGAAGTTCATCGTCAGCATGGCGGTCCAAAGGCCAGCTGCATGTGTCCTTTTCGCGACTGCAAACGCAGCACAGGTGTAGGCTTTTCACGGAAGGAAAACCTCTCCGAGCATCTTCGCCGCGTCCATCGAGGTGTCGGTGAACAGGACAAGGCTTCTATTACAGATACCCAGTATTCGAATGCGGATCAAGAAGCCGCTATTCCCACGACGATGGAATCCAAAAAACGAAAACAAAGGCCTGATTATCCTGAAGACGAGCCACGCATGTTACAAGAACCTCAGAAGCGGAGAAGAGTCCAAGATAACGACCCCCAAAGCCAACGTGATTCTGTGGCGCAGCCTCAAACTCTTCAGCAGCAAGTGGATAGTATGGCAAGAGAACTCCATATATGCCAAGACAGGATTAAGAAACTAGAACAGGCTGTCGAGCAGATGAATAGGACCCGGCACGTTCATTTATAACTTTCTGTAATAGACTTTTCTTCCTCGTACGAATTTCCTTGTTTTCAAATCATGATCTCCAGACTGTACAACAATGTAGACTTCCTGTCACTTTTCGGTAGCGTTGGCGTCAAGGAGGCACAGGATGACTTCGCTCGTTCATGGGTATATTCCTTTAATCCAGCTGATGAAATTGCTCTTCTCTGAGTGTAAGATCAGCATACTATAATAAATGGAGAAGGCGTTTCTGGGGTGCTTCGTCCATCAGAGAGCCCCAACAACCGAACAATATCGTCCTTTCTAATCTACTTTGCCATGAGTCGGATCCTGTTAGATTTCGTGCCTTGTCTCGCCTCCCTCGTTCTTTTCTTTCCTTATCACTTTATAAGTACCACCATTACACTCTTTGTTCATCATCTCTAACCCCGACTTCTTAGCGAAATAGGTAGCCCCTACATGCATCATGTTTCTGTATAGAGAAACGTCTCTACTCCCGAACGAAGTACTCCTGCTAATTCAGCGGCCTTGCTAAGCTACAAGATCAGTCTTACACTTTACTGACACCTTATGCATTCGCAATGCAGTGACTGCCAACAAGCCCTGAAGCATGTGATAACGGCACTGCATTAAAGCGCCGCCTCGGATAAAGGCGGGGCGGACCCTGAGATGACAGGGTCCTCGATATGGAATTCCAAATCGTACTTTCTAAGCACCTCGGCAATAAATTGAGTCCAACACGTATATGCATCCTTCAAGATATATTTTCTCGATAGCTATAAGGTCCAACTTACATCCAGCCAGAACATCCCCTTATCTATCTAAACCATCCTTCTACGCTGCTAGTGTCCAGAACTCCAAGAACCATCGCCGCACCATGGCTTCCGCCACCAGCTTCTACGACTTCAAGCCTCTTGACAGTTCGTCTCTACAAACCCTCTCACTCCCTCCCCCAAGCTAACCATCATTCACCCCAACAGAAAAGGGCCAACCCTACCCCCTCATCGACACCAAAGGCAAAGTCGTCCTCGTCGTCAACACCGCCTCCAAATGCGGCTTCACCCCGCAATTCGAAGGCCTCGAAACCCTCTACAAAAAAATCACGGCCTCGCACCCCAACCAATTCCTCATCCTCGGCTTTCCCTGCAACCAATTCATGTCGCAGGACCCCGGCGACAACGACACCATCCAGCAGTTCTGCCAGGTCAACTACGGGGTTTCGTTCCCGGTGCTGGGCAAGACGGAGGTCAATGGCGATAAGGCGGAGCCGGTGTTTGAGTGGTTGAAGAAGGAGGCGCCGGGGGTGATGGGGTTGAAAAGGATCAAGTGGAATTTTGAGAAATTTTTGGTGGGGAAGGACGGCGGGGTTAGGGGGAGGTGGGCGAGTACGACCAAGCCGGAGGCGTTGGAGCAGGTGGTTTTGGAGGAGTTGAAGAAGGGGGAGAAGGCGTAGTTGGCGGAAGCACTTTGAATGGGTTGGTGGGATAGAGGGTTGTAATAGGTATGTTTATGGCAAAGTTGTCGATGAGGAGCGTATTTCGGTCATGCTACCACTTCGCTCGTGCGGTCCAATATTTTAGGATACTACTTCTACTTGACAGATATCACATCCGAAAACAGCCGGGCTTGATGCCCCCATACGCCTTCTACAGCAACCAGTCCTGTCTCACACCCTCAACGCCGTTCCGCCGCCACTGGCCCCCTTTCCCTCTCTCACCCTTGCATCCCATGACCACCCAGATTTCGTTCAGTCTCAAGGACCATTCCTATCTCCCACTCATACCTCGATGCTTCAGCTAATTCCAAACCTTCATTCACATTCACTTACCCAATACCCCTCTCCTCTTCCCACGGATATCAGAATCCTCCCAAACCCTCACTCCTCCTTCCCTTCCACCCCTCATCCCAATCCTTGCTATATCCCAGCGCCAAAAAAAAAAACCCAGCCCCACAAGCCTCCACACACGAAAAACCACCGCCTTGTTCGCCCGAACCCTACTTCTCCCCCTCTCCATTTCTCCCCCAAAACCTCCTTCTACACCTCCACCAAAACCTCCTTCTATACCTCCCTCGATCTCAAGCTGTCAATTTTCAAACACAACCTCTACCACCCCACCATAACCCCCCCAACCTCTCCAGATTTATATTCTGGCTACACTCCTCCGTCTCGATCCGCGTCCAGCAACCGCCACGCTTCGACACACACACCTGCACACCAACCCCACCGCAAAATCCTCCCACCCCACCACCAACTAACTTCCTCCGCATCACCAACTTGTCCCTCCAACAGCACATTTTTTGTTTTTTCACTCCTCAGCACATTTAGCCTCGCGGGATATCCAAAAACCCCGTTTCTTTCACATGCAAAGACAGCGCGCCCTTCCTCAACACTGTATATCCATTTCTCAGTCTCACAAAACTATTCCTTCTGCGTCAGCTACATAGCTACTGCGTGGTTTTTTCCCTTCTTGGAAATTGAAAAAAAAGAGTTACACATCTACATCTCCCCAATCACGGAAAATTGGGTAAAGATTTTTCTTGCGAGGATGGATTGATTTGGTTGAAGGGGGCTATGGGGGCTTGTTCTGGGTTTTTGGGGGGGGTATAGGTGGATGCTGTGGTTTTGGGGGTGGGGGTTGTTTTAGGTTGGGGTAGTTTTGGGGTTTGGTGCGTGGGTGTGGGTTGGTGTGGTTGTTGGTGTTGGTGTTGGTCTTTGTGGGTGGTGGGGCTTGGGGGGTTGGGGGGTTGGGGGGTTTGATGGTTCTTTTGCTTTTAGTGATTAAATGGGTCCTGTGTGGAATATTTGGGTTCCTGGTTTGAGCGCTGTTGAGATTGTCGTTTGTAGGTACCCGGATCCGTGGGTTCTATGACGATGCGGGTTGAGCTTTCTGAATGTCCGCCACATGTTGTACATGTATTGATGTATAGCTTTAGGGACGATTGTAGTGGAGGTGATAGTACAGGAGAAAGGAGAAAGGAGAAAATACTCCGTACAGCAACCCTCCATAGCCCCATACAACAAGCCTACTCCTCCCCCTTCCGAACCAACACCAGAGAATCCCCCGCCTTGACAACATCCCCCGGCCTCACCAACAACTTTTCCACCTTTCCTCCATCTAACCCATCATCTGCCCTAACCGAAATCTCCAACTTCATCGCTTCGAGGATTGCGACCACGCCGTTTGCTTCGACCGTTTCGCCTTCTTGGGCAACGACTTTCCAGACGTTGGCGTTTAGGGGGCTGGAAATTTTGGAGATTGTGGGGTCTAGATAAGTGGAAGGGGGGTTAGTTGTGTGGGGATGGAAACGGGGTGGAGAGGGGTGTAAGAGGGTAGGGGAGGGGAGGGGAGGGGGCAGTACCGTTAAGTAAGGCTTCGACTTTGTCCATTGGAATTTTGCCGGCCGCTTTTTCTTCGGTCCATTTTTCCATAAGGTCTTTCTCGAGTTGACCCATTTCTTCTTGGGCTTTCCGCTGCTTCTTGCGTATATCCTCCACTTCCCCCTTCGTCGCTTTCAGAAATTCATTATGCTCCGCCATGTCAAAGATGCAGTCCTCGACCTCGTACTCATATCTTCCACTGTGGAACAGCGCTAGTTGCCGCTCATACTCCTCTTCGCTAACTTCGTGGAAAGTCAATTGGTCAAAGTCTTCGAAGAGCCAGGGGCGCTGGAGGGAATAGCCTTTCTTTGACCCAAGGATGTCGACGCCGGGGATGGTCAAGCCGGTCATCTGGTAGCCGCCGGGAGATTCGACGTTGTAGAGGGCCATGCAGGAGCCGCCCCAGGAGACTTGGCCTTCGGGGGTGAAGACGCGTGAGGGGTTCATTTTCGGACAGTTCAGTCTCTGGCGTGGATCGACCGGGAGGCATAAAGGCAATGCGGCGAAAAATCCAACAGAAACGGCCATTAGCTTTGCAGTCGTCAGAATTTTCTCAAGGTCTCTGCGCTCGAGACCGTTATTTTTAGCGACGAATTCCATGTTGTCGGGGAGGTAAGAGGCATAGGGGCGCTGGGTCTCCATGTAGCGTTGCAGGGCGGCTGTTTGGCGAGGGCTATCGAAGATGATAGGGAGCTTAAAGATGCGGCTGGGGACCTTGGCGCGGCTGAGGTCGCCGAGCTGGGCTTCTAGGTTGACGAGGTGGGAGACTAATTTTTGCTGGGGAACTCGAAGTCCGTTGTAGTAGATTAAAAGGGCTAGGTAAGGGAAGTATTAGCTGTAGTCTGATGCGGTTGGGAGAAAGGCTTACATGTACAACATCCTACGGTATTGATGATACCCTTTGAAAAGTTGATGTCGCTTTCAGGATCCCTAAGTGCCTTTATTAAGGCGGTGACTCTGCATCGATGATTGAGGTCGAACGTTCCGTCGCCATATTCAACCAGAAGATAATCGTCAGCACCTTGTCGATAGTAAGTCAAAGGTTGGTTGCCTTTAGCGTCAATTTGGTGGACAATGGCCTTTCCATGGTCCCCCGAAGAGGCAGAGGGAACCAATTCTGAGTAATTAAGAGGCACAATCTGGTCAAATGAACCGCTACCAGAGCACACCCCAGCAATCTGTTCGATGAAGTCATTCACTCGCTTCCGCATTGACAAGGCGTCTGCCAGCGAAACCCTCTTGTACTGCATAGTGTCTCCTGCCTTCATCTGCCCTAGTCTCCAGAAATCGGCTTTGATAATGGTTGTGCTTGAGACAAATCCACCGAAATCCGGACAGTCGACCGGAAAGATACATGGATCATCACCAGTCCAATTTAGGGCACCTACTGGATAGCCATATTCCACAACATTGGAAGGGTGCGCACCTCCCTCACCACCGTCAGCCCGGGCCCATCTGGGTTTCGGTCCAATAAGACGGATACCACCTCTGGCAGCGTTATGGGAGATCTGCCACTTGGTGTCGTAAATCATCTTGATATCTTCATCGAGAAGATACCCAACATCGTAGGGTCCTACCATCGCTAGTATGTCCCAGTGGCTGATATACTGAGGGATGAGTCTGTCAGGTATGCTGAGTGGCTTGGAAAGGTGTGCGGGAAAATCTTTCGCAATCGCTAGAAGATCGCTTGCAGCAAGCTGTCTACCCTGATAGCCACCTACGGCCACGCCAGGCGAAGTGGCCTTTGAACCAAACCACTCGGCAACGCTTGGAAATCCACCATAGACGACAAGATAAGATCTGCAGCCGCCACCTGTAGTCTTACCAATGATCAATCTCTGTCCAGCATTGATTTGGAGCCTCGACCACATCGGTACGGGGTTTCCATCCAGCTTGACGTCCATCGGTGCGCCACATACTGCGACGACCGCGGCGCCCAGAAAATGAAGGGTTGGCCCATCGAGGGTAATTTCGAGCCCTTCTTTACCCAACTCGTTACCAACCAGCGCGTTCGCGATTTGGAATGCCAGCGGATCCATTGGCCCAGCATGGGGAAATCCCCTGCCCATGGTTGGTCTACCAGGGTAGTCTTGAACCTGGGTGTACGCGCCAGCAGCAATCACATCAATGGCGGCAGGAGAATATTTGAAGTTGGTGAGAAATTTAGTCATAGTTGTTCCGGCAATGAATTGAGTGTCTTCCAAAATGGCCGCGAGGAAGTCAAGATTTGTTGGGGGACCACAGATCCGGGAATGAGACAATATTTCGATCATGCCTTCAATCGTGGTCTCTCGCATTGGGCTATGGAACATCACTTTGGCAAGTAGAGGATCGTAATGTGATGAGATAATGGTTCCAGTTCGAACCCAGGTATCGATCCTGGAGCCAGACTTTGCTTTCCAGTCTACAATCTGAAGAGTTCCCGGAGATGGAGCATAATCTCTAGCAGGGTTCTCGGCGTACACACGAGCTTCTATAGCTGCACCTTTGGGTCCTGCGGGTTGAAATGATTTAAGTTCCTCAGTATCAAGACCGCCTTTACCCGCTAGCTCGGCGTCTGCCTGTCTAAGCATCAATTGAACCAAGTCGACATCGTAACAAAGTTCTGTGATGCCGTGCTCAACCTGTAGCCGCGTGTTCATCTCGAGAAAGAAGAAGTCCGCAGTCTTGTCATCCACCAAGTATTCAATTGTTCCTGCCGAACCATATTTAATTGACTCTGCCAAGCGCACAGCTGCTGAACACAATTTTCCTCTAATATCTGAATATGGTCAATCATGTTCTTGCACTTTGCGTTGAGATGACTCACCGGCGTGTCCAGTGACGAAAGGACTGGGGCATTCTTCGATGACTTTTTGATGTCTTCGTTGAATCGAACATTCTCTCTCACCAAAGTGGATAGCACTCCCTTTACCATTGCCGAATACTTGCACTTCAATGTGATGGCTGTCAGGATAAAAGCGCTCTATAAAAACACCAGCGTTCTTGAAGAGGTTTTCCCCACGAGACTTAACCGTGGCAAAAGACTCCTTGACTTCAGCCACATCCTTGCAAGTTGAAAGTCCCATGCCACCGCCACCAGCTGTTGCTTTGAGCATAACCGGAAATCCTAGCCGCTCACTTTCCGTTACGGCTTCATCTTCACTATCAACAAGTCCTTTAGTGCCTGGTACCACTGGCACTCCTGCCCTTGTTGCTAAATCTCTCGCCGTATGTTTTATCCCAAAAGACTCAATACTTTCAGGGCTTGGTCCCACCCAGGCCATACCAGCAGCCGCAACAGACCTTGCAAAGTCTGCATTTTCAGACAGAAAGCCATAGCCTGGTATAATAGCGTCTGCCCCTTCATGCTTGGCTATCTTTATGATTCCGTCTCTAAACCATGTTCGGTATGATTAGACTGAATTATCCAGAAGTGATTTCAACAGTAGCACAATATCACATATAATCTAGCGGCAAAAAACAAGCCAGTAGGATTTCAGGATACAAGATTGATGATTTGGTTTGTCGAATACCCTTATAATGTAGAAAATTTCACGGTCCAACCTCAACAATGCGAGAAAACTCGCAAACATGAAGCACTGGGATAAGACGAAATTGCCTTACCCATCCAGATATCCTTTGGCGTCATCGCCAGGGAGCAGAACTGCCTTATCAGCGTCAACCACATGAGAAGATGCTGCATCCGCTTCGGTATATATAGCGATTGTACGTATCCCAAGTTTTCTTTAATTCTCAAAGTCAAAGATCAAGAAAGTAAAGGCGGGGTCACGTGCTGCTCACTTAGCGGTCTTTGTTATCCTTGTCGCAATCTCAGCCCTATTTGCAACCAGCAAGGTCTTCAATTTCTCCATACTTGCAAATAATATTGGAAGAAGAGAATAGTCGGCAGAGGGTCCAAATAATCCATTGATGATTCTGGGAGAGGGCGACCTCTATATTGGAAGCCAAGAAGCAATAAGATAGCCCGCTTTTCCAGGGTAACTTCTGGATGCGGGGGTGGGGATGATAAGGGCTAGAAAGAGAACTACGTACAGGACTGATGGAGATGCACATAGTACGTAGGTGGGGTTCTAGGTTCAGAAGGTTTAAACTCTCGCCTTCCGGCCAGCCATCTTTGGAGCCAAGTTAGACTTCTGTTCCGCAGGTTGAGTCGACTCCCATTACTGCTAAAGCAGACAAGGGCTCAGCAAAGAGTGAAGCAGACAGCATGGGTCCCATCAAACACAAGGCTCTCATCAATGTTGATCTTGGCGAAGGCTATGGGAACTTGAAATGTGTCGGTATTTCTCCTCTTCACAGTCGTTGAACATTGCTCACGATCGTTCCGCTGTCTAGGGGCCTGACGAGGAGCTCATCCCCTTCATCTCCCATGCCAACGTAGCATGTGGCTTTCACTCAGGCGACCCACTTATCATGATGGACACAGTCCGGCTCTGTAAATCCCACGGTGTTCAGGTCGGCGCTCATCCGGGACTTCCAGATCTGCAGGGCTTTGGCCGCCGCGAAATGAAGCTACAACCTGAAGAACTTACCGCCATCACTGTTTACCAAGTAGGCGCACTGAAAGGCTTTCTCGACCGCGAAATGGTCCCACTAAGCCATGTGAAGCCCCATGGTGTGCTATATGGCATGATGTGTCGAGACTACGAAGTGGCGGAAGCAGTATGGCGGGGAATACCGAAACGAGTACCAGTGTTTGGTCTTGCAGGAACAAACATGGAGAAGGCTGCTAATAATCTGGGGATCGAGTTCTGGGCCGAGATGTATGCGGACGTTAAATACAATGCTGATGGAATGTTGGTAATCGACAGAATTAAAAAGTTTGTCTTCAAACCCAAAGACGTGCTTGGAAACTGATCACAATATAGACCATGGAAATTAGAGGATATTGAACAGCGCGTGACTCAACAGGTCACGACCGAGACTGTCACAGCTGTAGACGGAAGTAAAGTCCATCTTCCTGTTAAGGACTATCCAATCTCGATCTGTTGCCATTCCGATTCTCCAGGTTGTCTAGAAATCGTCAAGACCACGAAAGCTGTAGCCGATAAGTTCAATAAGGAGCACGGCTGGCTATGATTCTTTCCCACAATTCATTCTCGGCCCCAAGATATAAATCGACAGCTGTGTTTTCTTTTCAGCGCTTACAGTACGAACCAAGTTTCGTTTTATGGTCACCAATGTACGACCGGTTGATCTTCTTGACATTAAGTCTTCTCAACGACTTGTCTGATCTATACGGTTTCCGACCGAGTACTCATAGGCTCGATAGCAAAAACATCGTGCTCTAGTTTCCGCCTTCTTCATGATATGCGAAAAGCGGCAATCGAGTTAGTGGTTACGAAGATCCAACTATTCAGAATTACCTTCAGCACATTCATCCCATGGTCGCCCGTATCGCAGGCTGTTTTCGGCTACGCGGCAAACTGTTTAAGGAGAGAGTAAAAAATTGTTTGTCATACAGTACCTACGTCTATTCTAATTTTTTTTCGAAATTGCCAGATCCTAATAGCGTCAATGGCCCGAGCACCTTCATGCCAGGAGGCCAGGGGGTCTATGCTTGATCACGGCCGTTTGATCCTCTGATAGTCATGGAGACATGTTGTCTCGACATCCCGATCGTTTAGTCTGCCTCATCTAAGAAATATATTATGTCCCAAACCGCTCATACCAGTCCCAGCCATTGAACAGTCGAGTCTTTTTCTCTATAGCCTGTTTCACTTCGTATCTAGAACAAGACGGTACGCTTGATGGACGTAATGGCATGGCCGCCTGATCGCAGCCTCTGATTTCCCACAATTTAAATACACTTACAAAAAGCTTGCGCCTTGGTCCGGTGTCAAAATCATGACTGCAGCCTCCAATCCGCGTAGCATTGCTAGGATATCTTCAATGTACAAAGAATAACAGCTGTTACCATACAATGTCCAGCCCAGGTGTTCGTACGACGCAGCACATGATGTTGCTCTTCTGTAACTCAGAACAATATCCGCTTGTGTTAGGATCGCCACTACGAAACAAAGCTTTTCGGCATTCATTTTGTCTATATTACTCGCGCAACTGAAATAGACAGCATCACAAACCATCATTTACAAACGGAATTCTCAATTTTCAGTTTTACGGAGAGACATTTCAAACATTCGTATGTAAGCCATGTCTATAGAGGGCGGTCCTTTACGGTTGCAATCAAGACCAGAGCATGACAGTTTCTTAGCTTATATCCCTAGGGTCTTGGTCAAGAGGTTCGAAGTGGCGTACCCTCTGGCTAAGATATGGATGGCAGAGACCAACGAGATAGTTCATCTTTGGCAAGAAGAAAATCGAACAAGGAGGCTAATAAACGATCGCTCAAAAGGTCGAGAAACTCTTAGAGATGTTAAAGTCTTGGACACCATTATGCTTCAGCATGTTGACAGAAGATCAAGATTTTTACTTGTGAATTCCGAGACCGGTGAACTGGTTAGCAATCTAACTCGGAATTTCTCGAGAGATCTTGATGCACTCAAATGGTTGGATGACCGCGTAAAGTTCAATATCAGACACCAACGAGGAGCCAGCCTGAACTCGAAGACTTGGGAGCTTAATCGAACATAAGCCAAGCGTGACGATCCTGGGAACCCAGCGCTGATTGGCTATACTGGAGGGGCACGAGACAAAAGAGACTTTGCTTGGGCTAGGAGCCATCGCATTTCATCACACGATGTGCCAAACCATTCCATTGAACAGGACTCATCTGCCTGCGCATACATATGGAACCTCGCTCTACGCCGCCTACCGTAAGTAACCATCGACGACTCTCCTTAGCCAATGTGTGAAAATGGGCTTCCTCGGATGGATCATAATCGAGCAGCCACCCTCTTCACGAAATGTACACCATCAGGAGAGGTGGCACGTACACTAAAGCTGTTGGACGTTTCGGTCCTCCATCGGGAGTTGTTGGTGAGAATTATGTAAAATCCTCGCACCGTGAATATGATGCTCACCAATGGGCTTACCAACTTACTATGCATCGTTCCGTGCCATCAACCGCAGCAAAGGGCGGGCATTTTTTTAATTGCTGAATACGGTGTACTCATTCGAGGGGCCACCGTACACTTCCTCTGCTTGGAAAGTGGGACACATGTATGGAACCACACTGGAAAGAAAGCGACCTGTGTGGAGTTCTGAAGATGATTCAAGTTTCCAGCAGCGTGGTTTTGCGTTTTTGACCCCAGAGTGTTTGGTGGCGGCCTGGATGGAGAAGAAGGGACAGCATGGTGATCAGCGGAAGAGGAAATTCGACGAATTTGCGGAGGATCTGTTGTTTTTGAAAGGAATAGGAAGTCTCTTGGTTGAATATAGCAACAAGCAAATTAAGGTTGGCATGATGACTCAATGGCTATTTAAACCAGAATTTTTACACTGTTGAGGGATGGCGTGTGCTGACGTGGAAAGGCATGCCGAGATTCACGAGTGCTGACCTCTTGGTACCTATCTAATAGAGATATCTACCAATCGCCTCCGACGGATATATTGAAGAATTTTTGACTCTGCATGAAAGTCATGAAGCAAATTTGTTAGTCTTTCAGCTCCTCTAATTCACATATCCCAATACTGCGTTCATGCGTTCCTTATGGGAACACAGAATGAATCAGCTATCACTCATTCCATCTTAGCTGTTGGTGTTCATCCTGGAGTATATAATCGGCTGCTTCCACATCACTCCCTCTTACTCACAACATTTTCTACTTCCATTACTGAGAACAACAATCTTTGTTTTTGTTTTTGCTTTGATGGTTCATATCTATACATGTAATACATCGGGAACATGTTCCTGCGCACCACAATATTTGCTGACTTCTCTCCCTGGGCATCGATGACATAATAAGAGCACCTCGGGGCAGCGTACCATGCAACCTCGACTCTATATACTTTACATACTCGGTACCGGGAAGAAAGATACATCCCTTCTACACCCGCGGTATCTTCATGGACACTACCGTCCCAACGCCATCGTCCTCTTCCTCTATAAAAGCCTTCATAATCAGGGAAGGTCCGCCAGCTGCATTGCTTGAGCGTCAGATGAAGAAGTCACTCGAACGCTAGAGTGGCTAAAAGCCATTCAAGGGAAGCGCGGCTTGATTGGATATACTGTGGGAGCGCGAAACACAGATTTTGTTTTAACTTCAACTCTCCCTTGCGCTCTCATGTTTCGATCTTGGTTCCCCGCCCACGTACCTAGCTAAGATCTAGCCTCTCTACAAAATCGCTCATTTGAGTTGCAGCTATTTCTACAGAAAGATGGCTCAAAACACAAGCATCACCGCTCACATTCTCGCAGCAGACCAAATATTTTACTACTCAATAGCGATTTCTTAGACATACTGCAAGATCAATATGACCGCTCTGCTATAGAGCTGCGAAGAAGTGAGTAGGTTTGTACGATTCATAGAGGTGGAAAACTTAAAATGGGCCAAGGCGTGAAAGCGGACAGTTACTATATGAAACCATCAGCTTTCTTTCATCATCGATATAAAGCTCATACTGAAAAAGATCTGCTCCTTGGGAGCTCGAGCTTCTAGAGGAGAAACGTGCTAGTTCGGCACTGAAGATGGACAAGCGCCTATTCGAAGCGATCAAACCAGATGGTGCACAGTCACCGCCCTCCGGAGTTTCAGTTCGACCATTTTTAGCAGTCTCAGCCACATCAATCTAATTAAGGGGGGGAAACAGCTAACGTTTGACATGCTCCGCTATCTTCGGTTTTATGCATTTAGTGGATTTGCGTGCACAATTGCTTTCAGACAACAAAGGCTTCTGTCAAATCTCCGTTGGATCCTATACAACCAGCTGAAACCTCGATGCTGTGAGCACATTTATTGCATACCATCATCAGACCATCATCTCGCTGAACCTATCTTCAGCCGGGCATCAGTCGTGTTTGTTCCAGCTCCTGCATTAAGTCTGCATCAACTCCACCGTTTTATTTGTCATCTGCGCTTAAATCGGTCTCTTCGGTACCCATCGAAACCTCGAGCAAGAGCGCTGAGCCATAGCATTAAAAAAATTGTGGTCTTATAATTACCCAAAAAATTGCTACCCACTCTTCAGCTCCTCTACGAGGCGTGAATTGGACAGCAGGAAAGACTTTCTAGCCGAGCTACCCAACGAGTCGCATCACCACATGATTACCTTTTCATGGAGGCAGCTGATTCAAGGACAGGGACGTCCAAGTTAAAGCCTCTATGGTCTTTGGCTATTCACGTCTACTGGGGCATCCGGGTTTGCCAAGCCTTTCGAAGCCTTCTTTTGAATTTGCTTCATTGTCACGTCAATACCTGTTTGAAGCTCATGACACCGCTGACTACCTTGACATCCTTGAGAAGCAAAGCTCGATGACAGAGGAGTCGTCAATCTACGTAATGAACTGTTAAACCCTTGGATAACTTGGATTTCCGGTCCGAAAGAATTCAAGGCGACCAACTCGGAGCTTTCCGATTTCGAAAACTGTAGCCCTCAATCCGCATCTAAGAAGTAATGCCGTCTGGAAGATCACAAAACCTTCGAACACTCTCAAAATTAGGTATACTCGTGCAGTACCACACCAAGATTAGTCGAAACAAGTCAACGGAACAATCACAAACTCATGCCAAGAGAGTTAGACTCATGTAGAAATAGAACAAAATAAAGTCATTGCGTTGCACGGACTCTTTGTCTCCCAGTCATATAAGGATTCAGAAACCTGCCAACTTTGCATCTTGGCTCGTTTTTCGTCTCTGATCGTATCAAGCCGTTCTGTTACCAATATTCAACTACTTTCTTCTGAGTACTGCTTTCAAGAGTATACCTCTTCTTGACTACAGCTTTTTGAGAGACTACCTCCTTTGCGTTACATTTGTACCTTCCTTTCCTCAGCCATGCATATCGAAGCCGGTCTACCCACTACGGGAGTTAACATCCTCCCAGCGTAGAGAACTAAACTAATTAACACTATGTTGGTGACAATTGCAAGTTCATACAAGCATTTCTTGTACGATATCTGGCAAACACCACGTCTGCCAAGACTAGGTTAGGAGTTGGGCTATCGAGACCGAAAAAAATACACGTGGTTCATGACCGTGTTGATAGCCACCGCTTCCAAAGTCCGAACTATGATAGAGAACTAAGAGAATAATGAGTCAGATAGAGTCTTGTTTTTCACTGACCCTTTCACTATCAGGATCCTGCTTATGGCATAGAAACACCCTCACACTTCCCAACGTCACCCTCGCTAAAACTTTAATTTGACGTTGAAGGCCTTTTCACAACCATGAGGTCTTTGGAATTCGATTTCCTCTGAGGTGGGTCAATCACGTCCAATAAGATCATCTTCGTTCACACCAGTCAACCCTCAAGGGTCCCCTGAATTCCGGCCGACCACGCCAAACACAATATGAGCTATATCTCGTATTTCGTATTTCATTTGTCCTGTACTCTTTGCCCAAGGATTATGACATGCTCAAGGAAGAAACCTCAAAACGGCCAAGGAGTTGGGTTCATTAGTCGATCAAGGACGGGAATAGTTAGGCGGCTAGAGTCTCTGCACCGTCCGATTTTGATAAGTGCGGACACACGAAATTTCTTCTACTATCGATCTATGAGATCCTTGAAGGACCAAACGCAAACTTTCAACATCTTCAATGGATTGGATGATGCTTTCTAGCGGATGCTACCTTGAGGATCAGACAAACTTCGAAAACATGGATCCGGGCTCGACCGTTCTCCAAGAACGCATCAGACGAACATGACTTGCTGACCGTGATATTAGCACTTAAACAACCTTTGAAGTTCAAACATTGTTTGAAACTGAGCTTCCTTGGAAATTTAAAGCTAAAATGAAGCCAAAAAAACACAACGTCAAGAGAGGAAAAGGTGGAAGTGAAGTTTCTTGCCTCACCAAAGGGCAAAGGCAGGGAACGTAAAGGACGAACCAAGAATGACAAGATCACAGATAACGAGCCTAATGTCGAGGTCTTAGTCTGACTTCTGCGCTACACCACGGCGAATCGACAGGGGCTAATCAAGAGAGGGCAGCTTACTTCTAGTTCAGCGGACAAACGACAGCTTACACCTATCTTGTTCAGTATTGTGAATGACCCGAAAATCCAGAAACTCGGGGCAACAAAGTGAACCAGAATAACACAGAGAGCCTTTTCTTGAGGATTTTGCCAGTAGATGCCTGGAGGCGTTTCCGGGAAATCATGGAGAAATTTGGCGCCACGAGCGGACTACGTAGCGTTATCGAGGCTCGAGCGAAGAGCAATTGCCTAAATATCTGCAGAACATCGATGCGAAGTATTTTGAAACTCATCAAGCGCAGTTGACGGAGGATATAGGTTTCCTTTATGTCATCAACGCGGAAGGCCAATTCTTCAAGGCATTCCAGAAGGGATTAGACGATATCGCTTCGGGAGAGGGTCCCATGTTCGAGTATTACAAAGCTCACAAGAAGTCAGATTAGGCAGGAAACAAGTTCCTAATCTCGCAGCCCTCTCGTGTTGTTCTCAACCGCCGGCAATGTATTTCCGAGTAAGAGAGTAGAACGATGTGCTACAGAAAGTATGCCCCAGATAGACGCCTAGAAACCAAGCTCGAACAAGAGATTAGAAGTGGAATAAAGGGACGGAAGAGTTCCGAAGAATGGGCCGGTCCAAAACAACGAGAATGACTCCAGGCGCGCATTACTAGTCAACATCTAGTTGTACTGCTTTCTTTGAGGCTCATATAATGCTCGAAGCTTCGATGTCGCGATACGAAACCATTTCTAATACAATCTATACCCTCTACAGTGAGCTTATCAGTCAACATAGCCTACTATCCACCAGATCAGAAGACTTAAAAGATTTAGACCATTTCAGAGATTAGTTACCGAATACCAAAACATAACCAAGTCGAATCATTCCTCGCTACCGTCAATCCTATCGTGGGTCACGACTCACGAGTCCACTGAGTGGGACCTTTTTACCTTCCTAATATTGCAGGTACGGCTTTGTCTGAGCCAATCATTGATACTTTGAACAATATGATCAAGAAATCGAAGACATTGAATCAAAAAATTATGGATATCATGAATCAGATTTTACGAGATGAAATCAAGAATATTGAATCTGTCATTCATCTATTTAAGAACAAAGATGATTCAATTGCAATAAGTCAAAGTTTAAAGAAATCAATCATTATATATCATTATACAAAGCATACAATGATAAAGGTGGCACTGACTCTGTGCGTTTCGGCAAAACTGGAATTGGATGGCCATCATACGTGACGGAGTCAGTAACAGTCAGTAGGAAAATACAAATGCAATGTCTGCCAGAGTTCATTCGCTTTCTAACCGCCAGAACACCCGGTTTTAGGCATCTAAGCAGACCAAGGTAGCCCGGAATATTGTTATTATTCCAAACACATTTAACACTGGGCACAGAATGCTCAATGGGCAATATGGCTCCACAATCGAAAACGACATTTTTTAGCAAGAGGAAGCCATGTACAAATTACAGAGGGTTGGCGCAAAGGTGTGTAGCTTGATGTTGTCAAGAAATCCCTAAATGCTATTATCAAAACATTTAAGCACAAGTCGTCGGCCTTTACTGCGGTACCAGAATTTTGAGCCCACAACTACTGTAAGCTCGATGTCCCTTGTGCACTAACGCTGAAGCGCGTCATGTTGCAAAGCTCACTTTGAGAGTTGAGCTTCCCCATTTCTTGTACCATTCACATCTACGTGCCTTCTCTCAACACCAATTTTTCGAGACATATCATAAACCATGCCAGCCAGACCCGGTAACTCTGGATACAATTATGCCCAAGAACTACACCCAAGAAACCGTAAAGGCAAGCCTTGGAACAAGCAAGACGGTGTTCGAAAGCCTCAGATAAGAAGCGCGCATAGGTCTGCAAACCACCGGCGTCCTCAACAATTCTTTGCAGCTAGGGAAAGTCGGCGCCAAGAAGCCAGCCAGCGCCGGCAAGCTCATTACCCAGCATTCCGACGGATTCGGGTGTATTCCAGAGCTTTACGTTAAAGATTACATTGCACCTGATATTATGCAATCATACAATAATGATCAGGATGAGATTGACTCGGCTTCTTGAAATGCTTGGCGATGATGGTGTATCTACTATAGATGCATCTGGTACAGATGCACATCCTACATTACAGACAAAGAAAGGGGTTAGATTAAGTATTCTCCATCTGAAAACGATACACGGATTCGAGAGCTCACCCATATTTTACGAAAGAAGGCCATGCCTTTCTGAGAAGGCACATATTGAAAGTCGGCACGAAAAGAGCCATAAAACCAATCGAAGGATACAAGTTCTCGAAGCAGCCAATAGGTCGCCACAAGTAGCAACTCGCGAGTCTCACCGACATTGGCGCCGTCACTATATGGTAGCAACATATAATAAGAGCCTCTGATAAGCTCGAGCCACATACATTGGAAGTCATCCTTGCAACGAAATTGTTATACGCACTACATATCAGCTGTGACCAGATCGTCGGAAGCGTTGAGCATCGTTCCATATGAATTCTGCGTTGTGACGTCTAATTAGGGCCTTACGAGCACCGAAGGCAACACGGTAATCAGGAGGTGTAACAGAGTGAGGATTTTCAGCAAGATGCAGAAAGATTTTTTGAATCTAGAAAAAAGCGATTTAGAGAATTTGAACACATCTGTGTATTCTCGTCTCTAAATTACGCAAATCTTACATTTGCCGATACGTTCTGTATACGAGGTATCATTGTTGAAGTGAAATCTCGAATACATTCTTTGGGATGAACCAAGGGAGGATGCAGGTCACGCGACCAACGCTAGAGCTCGGCCGACCATGCAGAATGTCCGAAGCTAAGAGCCACGCTAACGCCCGAGCTTAATACATAGATTTCATGGTCGGCTGAACTACTCCATCATCAATACACAATCAATCTTCTAAGCCTAATCATTCACATATATGCCTTCCATTAAGGATTTAGAGTGCTACAAGATATACCAGACAATGACGACAAGGCCCGAATGACACCCAGCTTGGAATAAGAATTAGGTGAGTGAAACTCTCACTTGTGAGAAAGATTAATCTGAGATTAATCCTCGATTAATCTGAACTGTCAACAATGGGAGGAAAAGTCGATTGATCATTCACCGATATTTTATTGATCATTGATTAATTCAATCTTTGATAAGAGAGTTGGCAAAAAGCAAAAGAGATGAACTGATGATTGATAAAATACTATTTGCTGATTGATACCGGATTAATAGGATGGAAAGATCGTTACAATGCTCGGGGAAATCTTCTGTCGGTATGAGGGTGAAGAAGAGAACATGTGTGGTTACAACAGATCATATCAATATCTGATCAATATTTGATTAATCATAGGCTCATAGCTAAATTGAATTTCAGATATTCAAGAAGATTAAGAAATTTTCAAGATTTCTCGCAAGTCGCAACACAAGAAAGGACGATGTGTCAGTTGCTGAATTATTTAATGATTATCACTTGTTCTTGACTGTCACACTATCGATCATGACCTTTACTCTGTTAGTTTACAGGTTATCGAATACTTCTTGTTTTTGATTAAGGGCTGAGAGAGCCGCGTAAACTTAAACTGGAACAAAACTGACGAGGCAGAGTAGCCCTGGCACAGATATGAAAGGCGGCTCAGAAGAAAGAATAGACCGCTCAAGAGGACGAAACTCTTCTTTAGGGAAACGCCGAGTATAATCGTCATATCAGACAGACTGGTAAGCAATTTGTACAAGATATAGTACAAAAGATAGGGGGAGAACATATTCCACGCATGGAATGAGATCCTCGCAACCATCGAAACGGTGGAGAAATGACGGTTCAAAGACCTTACTAACGAATCTCCTCACCCCAGAGATCTTTCTGAGGTTCCTCAAAAATGACGGTGTTAGTGTCTTTGTTCGAATAGAACAAGAATCGCCCCTGAACCGTTTCATACCTGGCAAGATCCTTGTCGGCCTCGACGACGTCGACATCATGTCTTATGAATGTCTGTACGAGAATAACGTCTGACTAAGTGAATGGCCAAGAAGATTTCTTTCATGAGGGCAATATAAGTGTCCTTGTTCCTGTCATTTATAATGTTTATCAATCAATTGTTGAAATGGCAAAGACGAGACAACCTGATTCCTTTTTTCGAACTATCTCATTGGGAGAGCTGCAAGACTCAGCGACGCATGCGTCAAGTTTGCAGCACATGAACAAATCATTTAGTCGTTTACGACAGGTCCAGCGTCGTTGAAAATAAGTGATGACATAACTCTTACACAGATCAGACACAATTCTGGGATTCAATACTTCGAACCTAACAATGCTCAATTCTGTGTATGTCATTGTACAGCAATGAGCAGCTCTCTTTCCTCCAAGGCATAACAGAAGACATGGCAATCCTGGGGATGATTGCCTTAAATTAACCACTAGAAGAGGCAAGGAAGAGAAAGAGTGTGCCCAGGTTCGACAACGGAAACTTCGTTCTATTCTCAGCAGACATCCTTGCATCACCACCATATGCATGGAAACTCGAAGCACTTCGTAGTCGCTTTTGTCGAGGAAGTACTCTCTGCACTATGTCCAGGGCGAAACCCACGTGGTCGCTGTTTTCCGACAACAGGTCTCGGCAGAGCCAACGCGGCCCAAAGGGAGTGCGTTCAAGATGTACACGTTTCTGATATGATAGGTGAAAGTTAGAGGGAAATCTAAGCATGTCAGGATTGTTGGCCCTAGCTACAACAAGCTAGAGCAATAGGACATCACAAAAGAGAAGTATTGAACGAAGGACAATCCAGGGTAGGAGCACAAATTGACTCCAGCCACCAGCACCTCGACCAGAGGGGTCCCCCAAGATTCGCTCGAGGACTACAGTGGATCAAGAAAAAATTCTCTTCCATTCAATAAGCAGACACTTCAAATGCTTGAAGGCTTCCTGGGAATGCTGTTAGCCAAAAGCACGAACGTTGGACGCAGGAGCCTCGCTCAGCTGGATGACGAGAATTTAGTCTTTTAGAGTGAAAACGATCAACCAGACAACTAAAAACAAACAAGGTTTTATTTTTGACTGAATTCAGTTATCTTGAACATGATGAGAGGACTATCAAATGAAATTGAAGTCAGATAGCCTCTTGAGCCATGCCGGAAAAAAAATCGGTGGATGAAAAGTTATTGCCGTCGTTGGTTTCAGTGTGCGTTAAATCAAGCCTTGATATTCAACCAACACATCTTGAGTAAAACGTTTATGCAAATAAATATTCTATCGACCCGGTGGGTAAAAAATATTAGGCCCAAAAAGCGAGAGAACAGATGACGATGAAAAAACTGCCGTCGGCGTTGTACATTCAGCTAAAGTACTCAATACACACTTCAAGCAGGGGCACCCACCCGTTCGTTTTAATCCAATGCTAGCAGCTTCGAGCGTTGTATCGTCGACTTGAGTAACGTGTCTCGCGATCACTGCGATTCCGAGGATGATATGCGAATCTTGTTATAGATAGAGTAAGGTAATCGAGAGACAGTATTGTCTAAAACAACCGTCAAGAACGTACTGAAGAACGCTGCGTCTTCTGTGTGATAGTAAAAACACCAGAGCCGACGCCGCCAACTGGGCACATATAAAAAGAATTCTACTTCGCCGACGAACATATAGTGATCTCTGACGACTCAAGTCTCTCGACATCCTACCAGCTACCAGGGACCCAGCGCGAATCCCCGCATGCTCGCCGTGATTCTGCCAAGTTGCAAACGCTTCAACTCCAACCATTTGCAACCTCTTCGCCTTTGTATAACGAGTACCATTCCACCACTTGTCTTCCTGTATTTGAGCCTGATATTAGTACACTACACCATTGTTCAAGTAACTATCGTAATGGCTCGCACTCGTTCAACGCCGGCGGCGAAGAGAGGGGGGAAAGGCCCCAAGGTGGTAAAGAGTGGTACCAAAGGCGTCTCCAAATTAAGTGATGCTGTAACTTGCGATCCTGCAGTCGAGCTTTGCGATTAACAGTCGTAAGCCCGCCGCAAAGGTGCCGGCTACACCCCGTCAACGTGGCAAGAAGGCCACTCCTGCTGGCGCGGCGCCGATTGTCCTGGTTGAGACGCCGCCCAACCTGAATCCGGAGCCTACGACTCCAATCCAACCTGCCGATTATGCAGCAGCCTTTCGTGATGAACTTCGCGAGGCGGTGGGAGATGGAATGAATCCCGGCCCCCTAATGGGAAGAGATGTCTCTCGTTCTCGCCGTTCAAACTATGTCCTGCGCTTGGGAAGGGGCGTCCTATACACACCGAGCTCGCTATTGCATTATCAACGATTCTGTTCAAGGCGTCCACAAGAAGCTGGGCGAAGATGGATGGACCGCAACCTATCACATGTTGCGTACCTCTCCAAATGATTTTGCTCCCCGGATATGCGTATGTCACAAAGGAGATCCTTGGGTTTTTTGTCGACTCGAAGCGAAGTAGATAGGGAAATACCTATAACACCGATTGGGGTGGATACGGTCAACCACCAACGCTGATGGCGGTGTGCCAAAGTCAAGAACAAGTGCATCTACACAGTTGTATATAGCCTTATTTCGGTGGCGATAGGCTGAATCTTAAATCCCCATCACCTCATTCCCGAGCTCAACCAAGCCTTTGACTTGGTCGAGGCTACAGGAGTCGACCCCGATGATGAGGGCGTGGACCAAGTGCTTGCCGGTCATATGAGAGTACTAGATAAGAAGTTGACCGCATATCTCGTAATGGGGCCCGTCTTGGCCTGGTTCATAAACCGACCCAGGCCGAGGCAAAGATATTCGGTCACATCCGGGTAATACCCATTGATGCTTGGAATTAGAATCAGAACTCAAAATAACTTTCGATCTTGTGTGTTGGTGTATTCAGCTGCATCCACTTGATTTAGCGTGCTTTCGGATTGAAAACATTGCCGTGATTGTACGTTCTTTTATCCATAGAGCCAGCAAAGTAATCATTCCTCCGAAACCCAACGCCATGTCATGCAACAAACCCTTGCCTCCCAACATCCCCCCCGCAGTAAAACCCCCTACATCCCCACTACCCTCAGCTCGCATGCCCCTTCTATTACCCCATTAGCACACACCTCCCACAGAACCCCCCCCCCCCCCCCCAACAACAAAAAAAGGCACTCACCCCACCCCTCTCATCATTCATCCCAATCACCGGCCCCGGCGCCTCCGGATGATCCTTCTTTGCCTTCTCATTCTGACTCCCCTGATCCTTCTCCGTCGCCGCGCTCGAATCTCTCCCGTCGCCTGCGGCGCGCTGCCGCCCGCCCGATTTTGACGCCGAGGAGTGGACGTCGAGTTCGTGGTCTTGGTTCGTGACGTGCTCGTCGGGTTGGCGGCCGGACCAGGTGCCGTTGTTGCGGGAGTGGGGGATGGGGACACGGGGGATGGGGACACGGGGGAGGAGGGCGGGGAGGGCGCGGCGGAGGGTTGGGGGGGGCATTTTTGGGGGGGTGGTTGGGTGGGAGGGAGGGTTTGATGGGTTTTTAAGAGGGTGGTTGGTTATGGAGGTTTGCAGGAGCTGGTGCAGAGATTAAGGTAAGGTACCTTATGGGAGTAGACTGAGGTGGTGGATTGAAATGGTCATTAAGGTACATCATTTGGGCTAGCTAGTCGATCCCGGCACGCGGGTAGCAAAAAAAGCCGGACTCACAAATTTTCCCGGCACCCAACCACCAAATATACTATTCATTTTTACGACGTGCCCGGAAATATCAATGGAAAACTCACTCTGAAGGTCTACTTGGA